>ERZ761602.9-NODE-9-length-581832-cov-34.089148_pt1 | contig 581832 bp, 598 predicted proteins | sample MGYA00512165_ERZ761602 | MGnify/ENA primary metagenome ERZ761602 (study PRJEB28899, sample SAMN02445085) | bioreactor sludge metagenome | biome: EBPR sludge; isolation source: Thorneside wastewater treatment plant | place: Australia: Brisbane, Thorneside Wastewater... | reverse complement strand
GCGTCTCGCCGGAGTCGAGCGAGCGGCCGATGAGCACGCCGCCCACCCCGGTGACTAGCGCCACCGCGGCGGCGCCGGCGAGCCACTTCTTCCTGTTGTCGATCACGATTTCCATCTGGATGTCCTTATTGGGCCGCCACGCGGCCGAGCTCGGCCGTGGCGTTGGCGAGCGCGAGGCGCGCTTCGATCAGCGCGAGCTGCGCGGTGCGGTAGGCGTTCTGGGCGTCGAGCAGTTCGAGCAGCGTCGCGCGGCCCTCCCCGTAGGAAAGCTGGGCGAGCCTGAGCGCCTCGCCGGCCTCGGGGACGGCCGAGCCCTCCAGCGCCTGCACCCGCGCCTCGGCCGCCTCGACCGCGATGATCGCGTTCTGGCTGCGGACGCGCACCGTCGCGGAGACGTTGGCGAGGTTCGCCTCGGCCGCCCGGACATTCGACTGCGCCGCCGAGACGTTGCCCTGGTTGCGGTCGAAGATCTGCAGCGGCATCGTCAGTCCGCCGACCAGAGCGAAGTCGCCGGTCTCGCGGACGTGCCGCACGCCGATCCCCACCGCCGGGTCTAGCCGGCCCTGAGCGACCTGCGAACCGACCTCGGCCTCCGCGGCGGCGCGCTCGGCCTCGGCCAGCCTCACGTCCAGGCTTTGCTCGGGGTCGATCGAGGCTGGCTGGAGGTCAGTCAGACCGCCGGCGATCCGGTCGGGCGGGGTCGTGACGCCGAACAGGCTGGCCAGGGTCCCGCGCGCGGCGAGCTCCTCGGCCCGCGCGGCCTCAAGCTCGGCGGCTGCCTGCGCGGCGGCCGACCGGGCGCGGATGCCGCGCAGCGGCGGCTCGCGGCCCTCCTGCACGAGGATCCCGGAGACGCGCGCCAGTTCGCGGGCGTTGAACTCGTTCTCCTCTGCGATGCGCAGGCGGTCGCGCGCCGTGACGGCCCGTGCGAACTGCTGCCGGACCGCGAGGGCGAGATCGGCTCGGGCGATGGCCAGCCGGATCTGGTCGGCCACGAGCAGCGCGCGGGCTGCCGCGACGCGGGTCCGCCTCCGGCCGCTGACGTCGAGGCGCTGGTTGAGCGAGACGGTGGCCTCGGTCTGCCGCAGGCCCGACAGCTCGCCGGTGCCGAGGAAGTTCTCGACCTCGACCGACAGCTCGGGGTTGGAGCGGAAGCCGGCCTGCCGGATCCGCGCCTGAGCGGCGTCCACGCGGGCCTGCGCCGCGAGCAGCGCCGGGGCGCGCGCCTCGGCCTCATCGAGCGCCTGTGCTAGAGTCAGGTCGGAGGGAAGCGGCCCCACTCGGGGCGCGATCGTGGGCGCCGACGGCGCGATGTTGGGTGCGGGCGGGCCGTATTCCGGCCCCGCCACGGGGGATCCGACGCGCGGCGTGGCAGGCGTTGAAACCTGCGCATGCGCGCTCGTTGCCCCCAGCACCGTGGCCGCGGCAAGCGCCGCAGCACGGAAGCTGTTCATCTTGGTAGGTCTCCTGATGTCACGAAGCACCATCCGCGCGGGCGCGGACGGCTAGGCGTGGGACATCAGGCGATCGGCGGTCTCAGCGCTGCGTCGGGAGCCGCACCGACCCGCCACGGGTCGGCGGACCGGATGTTGAGCTCGGCGATGGTGTGGACCGCGGGGGTCGCGGCTCCGCTGGACGGGCTGGCGACATGGTGGCCATGGCAGCTCTGGTGCTGGTGAGCGGCCTTGCCCGAATCGCCGGGCTTCTGGTCCTGTGGACCGGGCCCGTGCCCGCCCTCGTCGGCGTGCGTGGCCTCGGCTCCGGGAGGAGCGAGGCATGCGATGTCCTCGGCAGCATGCGCCACGTTGCCCGTCCAGAGGAGGACGGCCAGGAGCATGACCCGCAGCATGGGGAGGAACCGGCGCACGACGGTCCCGTAGCAGACCGCCGGCGGTTTCGGAAGGCCGTGCCCGAACATGGCTGCCGGATGGGTCGGGGGCATCGCGCTACGCCCTGTTCGCTCGCATCGCCGGCGCCGCATCGGCCGCGACGCGGAAGGCCGACCGGAGGAACATAGCGGCGATGATCGACCCGACGACGATGTCCGGCCAGGGCGACTGGAGCATGGCGACGGCGCCTCCGGCCAGCAGCACGCCGGTGTTCGAGATCACGTCGTTGCGGGAGCATTCGAACGTGGAGGACATGTTGAGGTCGTGCCGCCTGAACCTCCAGAGGAGGCGCAGGCAGACGAGGTTGGCCACGAGGGCGAGCGCGCCGAAGGCGATCATCAGCGCCGAGGATGGCGGCACGCCGGTCCGCAGCTTGACCGCGACGTCGATCAGGATGCCGAGGCCGAGCAGCAGGATGACGATGCCCTTCAGCAGGGCCGCCCCGGCCTTCCACCGGTCGCTTCGGGTGAGGGCGTAGAGGCTGACGCCGTAGACCAGCGCGTCGCCCAGCATGTCGGCCGCATCCGCCATCAGGGCGGTTGAGCCCGCGATGACGCCGGCCCCGAACTCGATCACGAACATCGCCGCGTTTATGGCGAGGACGGCGACGAGCACCCGGCGCTGATCCGCCTGGACGGCCAGCCGCTCCAGTTCGGAGCCCTTGGACGAGCAGCAGCGGTCAGCCATGGACCGGGACCTTGCGCAGCTCGAACAGGCTGATACGCCCGGTCATGGTGCGGACGGAGCGCCGCGCCGTGCCGGCGCCGGGCCGCTGCTCGTCGAGGAGCCGCTCGATCGCGCCATCGGCGTTCGCCTGGGTGTTCTCCTTGCCGTCCAGCCGCTGGATCACGCGGAACAGGCGCCGCATGAGCGCCCCGTCCTGCCGGGCGTAGTCGGCGATATGGACCGACCCGCCGGGCCGGACGGCGTCGACCATCGCCGCGATCCCGGCCGCCTTCTCGGCGAGCGGCACCTGATGGAAGACCAGGCTCGATACCGCCTTGTCGAAGACGCCGTGCTGCGCCCCGGCGTCGCGCGCGAACCCCCGGCGCCACTCGATCTCGAGGCCGGCCGAACCGGCCTTCCTCGCCGCGATGGCGAGGGCCTCGGGGTCGGGGTCGAGGCCGACCACCCGCGCTCCGGGCGCCATGCGCTTCAGGAGGATTGCCAGCGAGCCGGTGCCGCAGCCGACGTCGACGAGGCTCTCGCCCTCCTTCAGGTCGATCTGCCAGACGAGCGCTGTCCGCCACGCCCGCTCGCGCGTCGCCAGCCCCACTGCGAGGTCGTAGAGCGGGGTGAGCCCGGGTCGGCCGAGGGCCGGGGTAAACTGCTGGTCGGAGGTCGTCATCTGCCACCTTCGAGAATCGCTGGTGACGCGTCTATGGTCCTTGTAGCGGCTACAAGGTCAAGGGTTGATGACGATGAAGATCGGCGAATTGGCGCGACGGGCAGGATCGACCAGCGAGACGGTCCGCTACTACGAGCGCATCGGCCTGCTGCCGCGGCCCGGTCGGACGGACAGCAATTACCGGGACTATAGCGAGGAGGACGTCGAGCGCCTGGCCTTCATTCGCCACGCCCGCAGCCTCGGCTTCGAGCTGGACGACGCGGCCTCGCTTCTCAAGCTCGCTGACGCGGTCGGTGCGGACTGTGGTAAGGTCGATGCGGTCGCGCAGCGCCATCTGGAGGCAATCGAGGCGAAGATCCTGAAGCTCCAGTCCCTTCAGCAGGAGTTACGTGCCATTCTCGCCCAGTGTCAGGGCGGCGCTATATCCAGCTGCCGCATCATCGGTGCGATGCGCGATCACAGTGGATGTGGAACCGGGCACGTCGGAGGCCAGTGAGCTGACCTCTACAATTACCCACGAGACGCTGCAGGTCGATGCATCGGGGCCTCAGACACCCGCCACGAATGCAACCATCCGAGAAATATGCATCGGCATATTCCGATGAGTGGTTGACCAGCTAGAATCCATCGGTCAAACACGATGGATGACGGAAGACAATGCGTTGGCCGCCCTCGCGGCGCTATCTCATCCCACTCGCCTGCAGGCATTCCGCCTCCTGGTGCGCCATGAGCCGGAGGGGCTGCCGACCGGCGCACTGGTTGAAGCTACCGGCATTTCTCAGAGCACCTTCTCGAGTCATTTGGCGGTGCTGGCCAAGGCCGGCTTGGTGATCGCCGAGAAGCAGGGCCGCCAGCAGATTCAGCGCGCGAGCATGTCGTCGCTCGTCGCCCTGATGACGTTCCTTGCCAAGGATTGCTGCGGCGGTCGCGCAGAGCTGTGCGAGCCGCTGATGGCCGAACTCACCTGCTGCTGACCGGAGTTCCGCCATGTCCGTCGACATCGTCATCTACCACAACCCCGAGTGTGGCACCTCGCGCAACGCGCTGGCGATGATCCGCAACGCCGGCATCGAGCCGCATGTCGTTGAATATCTCAAGACGCCGCCATCGCGCGCGCTGCTGGTTCATTTGATCGCACGCGCCGGCATCACGCCGCGGGCCTTGCTGCGCGAGAAGGGCACACCCTATGCCGAGCTAGGGCTCGCGGACGAGGGCCTGTCCGATGACGCGCTTGTTGATGCGATGATCAGACATCCCATCCTGATCAATCGCCCCATAGTGGTGACGCCGCTGGGCGTGAGGCTGTGCCGCCCATCGGAGACGGTGCTCGAGCTTCTGCCGGAACCCCAGCGGGCGGCCTTCGCCAAGGAAGATGGTGAGCAGGTCGTCGACTCTGGCGGTCATCGCGTGCTCTGATGGGCGCGTTCGAGCGGTATCTGTCCGTCTGGGTCGGCCTCTGCATCGTGGTCGGCATTGCGCTGGGACAGGCTGTCCCCGGCGTCTTCGCGGTGATCGCCGCGGCGGAGGTCGCACGGGTGAACCTCGTCGTTGCCGCGCTGATCTGGCTCATGATCATCCCGATGCTTCTGAAGATCGACTTCGGCGCGCTCGGCTCGGTGCGGCAGCACTGGAAGGGTGTCGGCGTCACCGTGTTTGTGAACTGGGCGGTGAAGCCTTTCTCCATGGCCGTCCTCGGCACGTTGTTCCTCGGATGGCTGTTCGCACCGCTGCTGCCCGCCAACGAAATTCAGTCCTACATCGCTGGCCTGATACTGCTGGCCGCAGCCCCGTGCACCGCGATGGTCTTCGTCTGGTCGAACCTCTGCGGTGGCGACCCGACCTACACGCTCAGCCAGGTAGCGCTGAACGACGTGCTTATGGTCTTCCTGTTCGCCCCTCTGGTCGCCCTGCTGCTCGGGGTCGCCTCGGTAACCGTGCCATGGGCGACGCTGCTGCTGTCGGTGGCGCTCTACATCGTGGCGCCGGTGATCGCGGCGCAGGTCATCCGTCGCGCCGTCCTGAAGGGCGGCGGTCGGCCATCGCTCGATCGATTGCTTGCAATACTCGGACCGATCTCGCTAGGCGCGCTCCTGGTCACGCTCGTTCTGCTGTTCGGCTTTCAGGGCGAGCAGATCGTGGCGCAGCCGTTCGTCATCGCACTCATCGCGGTGCCGATCCTGATCCAGGTCTACCTTAACGCCGGTATCGCATATTCGCTGTCGCGAAGGCTCGGCGTCGCCTGGTGTGTGGCCGCGCCCGCCGCTCTGATCGGCGCGTCCAATTTCTTCGAGCTGGCCGTGGCCGCCGCGATCTCGCTGTTCGGCCTGCATAGCGGCGCCGCGCTCGCCACCGTGGTCGGCGTGCTGGTGGAGGTGCCGGTCATGCTCAGCGTCGTCGCGATCGTCAGGCGGACCCGACCTTGGTATGAGCGGAGAGCCGCATGAGCCGGGTGACGTTTTCGGGGATCGTCCGGGGTGCACATGACGTGCTTCGCCTCGCCCTGGATGCGGCTGGACTGCCCACCGACGACCTGGACGGACCGAACCGAGCATTTTTCGGGCTTTCGGACGAGCAGGGGCCGATCGGCTTCATCGGGCTCGAGGGTGATGGCTCCGACCGGCTTTTGCGCTCGCTTGTCGTCGTGCCCAGTCGCAGGCTTCAAGGGCACGGCGCCCTGCTGGTTGCTCACGCCGAGGCGGTCGCGCGCCTTGATGGCGTCGAGCGTCTGCACCTGCTGACGACCTCAGTCGCCGAATTCTTTCGCGCGCGCGGATATCGCGACCGCGAGCGGGCGGACGCGCCGGCCGCCATCGTGGCGACGGCTCAGTTCAGGTCGATCTGCCCCGGCAGCGCCACCTATCTCGTCAAGGACCTCGCATGAGCCGCCTCCGCCATCTCCGCGACGCCGACCTCCTACCCGCCCTCGACCCGGCGTTCGTGATGCCCCGCCCGGCCCAGGGCTTAGGCGATGATCGGCAGCCGCCGCGCATCCTGCTGCTCTACGGATCGCTGCGGGAGCGCGCCTTCTCACGCCTGGCGGCTGAGGAGGCTGCACGGCTGCTCAAGCTGTTCGGGGCTGAGACGCGCATCTTTGATCCGTCCGACCTGCCCCTGCCAGACCAGATCCCTGGCGACGACCACCCGGCCGTCCACGAGCTGCGCGAGCACGCCTTCTGGTCCGAGGGTATGGTCTGGTGCAGCCCGGAGCGCCACGGCCAGATCACCGGCATCATGAAGGCCCAGATCGACCATCTGCCGCTGGAAATGAAGGGGCGGCGTCCGACGCAGGGCCGCACGCTCGCCGTGATGCAGGTTTCCGGCGGATCGCAGTCATTCAACGCCGTCAACACGCTGCGCCTGCTCGGCCGGTGGATGCGCATGTTCACGATCCCGAACCAGTCGTCGGTGGCTATGGCCTACAAGGAGTTCGACGAGGCAGGCAGGATGAGGCCGTCGAGCTATTATGATCGTATCGTCGATGTGATGGAGGAGCTGGTGCGCATCACGGTTCTGATGCGCCCCCATGCCGGACAGCTCGTCGATCGCTATTCGGAGCGCAAGGCAGCAGCTCTGCGCGCCGAGGTCGAGGATCATTCAAGGATTGCGATCGGTCGACGCTGATCCTGCCATGTCGCTCGTCTCAGGGTGATGGCTAGCGCGGTGCGCCTCTAAGGCGGGTCGCATTCGCAATTTCTGTTCTCAATATGTTCTCGGGAGCATACAGCGCCGGCGAACCGATTCTGAGAGCAGGAAGAATGACCAGCCTTACGCTGCACGACGTCCCGTTCGAGCCTATCGCTCGTGAGGCTCGCCTCTTCGTCTGCACCACCCCGGCGGGTTTTCCCTCGCCCGCTCAGGACGACATGGAGGAGCCGATCGACCTCGGCGCCTGGCTGATCGATCACCCCGCGGCCAGCTACATCATGCGGGTGTCGGGACACTCGATGACCGGCGCCGGGATCAACGATGGCGACCTCGTCGTCGTAAGCCGGTCTGCTGAACCTCGATCGGGCGACATCGTCGTGGCGATGGTTCATGGCGACCGCACGATGAAGCGGCTGCGGCGGCGCGGCGAGAGGCTATGGCTCGTGCCAGAGGCCGAGGGTTATGATGCGATCCAGGTCGACGAGCATGTCGAGGTGTGGGGCGTCGTGGTCGCGCTGGCCCGCCGATATCGGGCATGACCGCGATCGGCCTGATCGACTGCAACAACTTCTATGTCAGCTGCGAGCGCGCGTTCGATTCCTCGCTGATCGGCGTGCCGGTGGTCGTGGCCAGCAACAACGACGGGTGCGCCATCGCCCGTTCGAACGAAGCCAAGGCGCTTGGGGTCAGGATGGGTGACCCCATCCACCTGATCCGTGACCGCCTGGACAGGCACGGCGTGGTGGTTCGCTCGTCCAATTACACGCTCTACGGTGACATGCAGCGGCGGATCCTGTCGGCCATCGACGATTTCGCTAGCGAGGTTGAGATCTACTCCATCGATGAGAGCTTCCTCGACCTGACGCCGTTCGGCGACCGCGACCTGGTCGCCCACGCCAACGGCATGCGCACGCAGGTTCGGCGCTGGACCACGATCCCGACCTGCGTCGGCATCGGTCCGACCAAGACGCTGGCGAAGCTCGCCAACGCCGCGGCGAAGAAGAATCCGATATTCGATGGGGTCGCCGACCTGCGGGACGACGCGATCCGGCGCTTCGTCCTCGACCGCTTTCCGGTCGGCGACGTCTGGGGGGTGGGTCGGGCGACCGCGTCAAAGCTGGCGGGTCTGGGCATCGCCACCGCCGGGCAGCTCCGCGACATGCAGATGAGGCAGGCTCGTGGGCTTGGCACCGTGGTTCTTGAGCGCCTCGTCGCCGAACTGCGGGGCGTCGCGGCGAGCGCCGTCGACGTGGTCGAGCCGCAGCGCAAGGGGATGGCCGTGACCCGGTCGTTCGGTAGCCCGGTCGGAGACCTGGAGACGCTGATGGGCGCGGTCGCACAGTTCGCCATGCGCGCGGGCGAGAAGTTGCGATCGCATGGCCTGGTGGCCGGCCAGCTCACCGTCTTCTTCCACACCAACCAGCACAAGCGGGACCGGCCGCAGCACCATGGCAGCCGCCGCCTGACGCTGCACCCGATGACCGACGACTCTCTCGAGCTCCTCGCGGCGGCGCGCCGGGGGGTCGAGGCGGCGTGGCGCGACGGCTTCGCCTACACCAAGGCCGGCGTGATGCTGGACGATCTTGTGGCGGCCGAGCAGCGGCCGCGGACCCTGTTCGAGGGGGACGTCGAGCGCCGCGCCCGTCTGATGACCGCGCTGGACGAGGTGAACGGCCGTTTCGGTCGCTTCACGGCGGTGCCCGGCACGCAGGGTTTCAGGTGGGGATGGACGGCGCGCGCCGAGAGCCGGTCGCCCGCCTGGACGACCCGGCTTGCCGACGTGCCGGTGGTGGCGGCCGGGTGATGCGGTGGATCTGCAAGACCTCCCAGGCCAAGGCGGCGTCGCTAGCGGCAGTCCTTTATTATTGCAACGATATATGCAACACTGAAGCGATGGGACGGCCTAGACGCACCTCAGATCCCGATCTTGCGTCACGGCTCAGGGGATATCTGGCCGAGCGCAGGTGCACGCTCACCGACGTCGCGCGCACGATTGGTGTAGACAAGGCGACGGTGAGTCGAGCCATGGCGGAGGAGGCTTTCTCCAGCGACCTTCGAACCAGGATCGCGGCGTTGACGCGGGGCGTCCAGCATCAGGAAACAGTCGTAGATATGTTGCAAGAATCGTTGCGTTTACTCGCGAGTGCCGATAGGCTGCGTCAGGACGCCGAGCGATTGCTGAGCCAGGCTATCGACCGTGCGGCACGGACCCAATAGGAGCTCACCAGATGGCCAGCAGCAAACAGCTCGTAGCGATGATCCGGAGCCATGCCGCAGGCGACGATCAGCGCTTTCTGTCCATCGCGGAGCACATCGCTGCGGACGCTTCCAAGGCGGGCCACCATCGGATGGCGGACGAGATAAGGCTGCTCGTGAATTCGCTCCGCGAGGAGGCTGACGAGCGCCGGCCGGCATCCCGTCCGACGCTCCTCGCAGCGCCTCGGGGCGAGTTGGCCTCGCTGGTTCGCGCTTCCTATCCCGAGACCCGCCTGTCGGACGTGGTGCTCTCGGAGGACATCCACACCCGCCTCCAGCGCATAGTGCGTGAACATCGGGAGCGTGTGCTGCTGGCGGACAGCGGCCTCTCTCCGCGCCGGAAGATCCTGCTGTCGGGTCCGCCTGGCACGGGCAAGAGCATGACGGCGGCCGCGATCGCGGGGGAGCTCGGCCTGCCGTTGTTCACGGTCCTGCTGGATGGGGTGATCACCAAGTTCATGGGCGAGACGGCCGCCAAGCTGCGGATCGTGTTCGACGCCATGCAGGGTGCGCGCGGCGTCTACTTCTTCGACGAGGTCGACGCCCTGGCGACCCGTCGAGGCGCGGAAAACGACATCGGCGAGGCCCGGCGCATGCTGAACTCCTTCCTCCAGTTCCTCGACGAGGATTCATCGGGCAGCTTGATCTTCGCCGCGACCAACCATCAGGAGCTGCTCGACCGCGCGATCTTCCGGCGGTTCGAGGCGACGATCAGCTACGATCTCCCGCCTCCGGACCACGTGCGGCGCATCGTGACGCAGAGGCTGCCGCAGTTCGACCTCGCGGCGATCGAGTGGGCCGAGGTGACCGACGCGGCGGAGGGGCTCAGCCAGGCGGACATCGTCGCCGCCGCCGACGACGCCGCACGCGACGCGGTGCTCGAGGCCGGTGGCGTCCTGACCGGCGATACCCTCGTGCGCGCGGTGCGCGACAGGGCCGACCCGGTCCGGTAGCAACCTCACTGGCAGTCGCCGGTGGCTGCTGCTAGCCTGCCCCCATGCCGCAGCATCGACATCTGATCGTCCGGGGTCTCGGAAGGGAATCCGACAACTTCGAGCCCTATGGGGGTGGAAACGCCCGAAGGCCGAGCCGGATCGCGGACAGGGCCTCGCACGCGGGCCGACTGCGGGGCGACCTCGCCTCTCTCGCGGAGCAGATCTCGAGCGAGCGGATCGAGCAGGCCAAGGTCCGGGTTCCGTCGGCCAAGAGCGGGGTCACGGTCGCGGTCGCCTCCCGCGAGGGTGAGCAGATCGTCGTCGGCGACTCCCGGCGGGCGAACAGCCGGGGCATGCAGCTCCTCAACGTCCGGCGCGGAGCAGACGTCCAGCATGGGCGCGGTCGGGACCGGGCGGTCTACTTCATGACGGCGAAGGCGATCGAATCCCTTGAGCGGGCGCTGGCCAGCTACGAGACCTGGGTTGGGCCCGATCCGGCCGACAACGGCTTCGCGAACAGCAGCGATCCCGAGGCGACCGGCGACCGGCCCCGCAACTTCTGGCTCTTCGAGAGCATGGACTGGCTGCGGGTCGCCAAGGTCGAGGATCTGTGGACGGACACGCTCGAGAGCTTTCCGCGCGAGCGGGGCGCTGCGGAGTGGGAGATTTGGGTCCGGGACTCGATGAAGCTGGCGTTCGAGGCCGCCGCCGAACAGCTCGGCATCGAGCTCGCTGGCCTTCCGACGCAATTCGTCGACATCTGGATCTACAACGGCGTCACCACGAAGGCGAACCTCTCGAGGCTCGTCGCCCGCAGCGCCGCCGTGGTCGAGCTGCGGGCCGCGTCGAGCTTCATCGCCGACCACAACGACCTTCCGCCGGAGGCGCGGGTGCGCCAGGTGCAGGAGATCGCGCGCAGGGTTGTTCCGCCCCCACCGGGCGCGCCGTGGGTGACCCTGCTTGACACCGGCGTCAACCCGGCAAGCCCACTGCTCGCTCCGGCCCTGCCGGCGAGCCGCTGCCGCACCGTCGCCAACGCATGGAACCCTCACGATCCCGATGGCCATGGATCGAAGATGGCCGGGGTGGCGCTGTATGGGGACCTGACGGAAGCGGCGGCGACCTCCGGTCCGATCCCGCTCGAAATCGGCCTCGAGTCGATAACCGTCTTCGCGCCCGGAAATCCCGTTCGCATCCCGGGCCGCGACGCGATCATGCGGGGCGTGACGAGGGCCGAGCAGGACGAGATCCATCCCAGGGTCTACTGCCTGGCGGCGACCGCCGTCGGCGAACCCGAGGATGGCCGTCCGACATCCACGTCCGGCACGCTCGACGGACTTGCCTTCAACAACGGCATCTCGACGCGACTGTTCTGCGTCGCGGTCGGCAACGTGACCACCTCCGGGGCCGCGCCATATCAGGTCTCCTCATATCAGACTCTGAACGAGAGCCACGGGATCCAGTCGCCTGCCCAGGCCCTGAACGTGCTGTCGGTCGGCGCCGTGACGAGCAAGTGCTCCGGCCCCTCGCCGCTCGCCGGTGTTGGCGAGCTGTCGCCGAGATCCAGGACGGCGCAGCCCTGGGACGTGCGCCGTCACAAGCCCGATATCGTGATGGAGGGCGGCAATCACGGCATCGATCCCGGCGGGCTCACGTCGCGTCCGCATGGACCGGACATGGTCGCGACCACCTCCAACAATCCCCAGCAGATCACCCTCACCGGCGACACCAGCGCGGCCTGTGCGGCCGCCGCCCGCCTCGCGGGGCGGGTGATGGCGAGATATCCGGTGATGCGGCCTGAGACCGTGCGCGGGCTGCTTGTCCACTGTGCCGACTGGACTCCCGCCATGCAGGCACGACGCCAGACGATGATCGCGATGGGCTTGTCCGAGGAGCAGGCGACATTGGCGACGCTTGACTGCTTCGGCTGGGGCGTTCCGGACGAGGAGCGCCTGTTCTGGAGCGCGGACAACGCGTTGACCCTGGTCGTCGAGGACCAGCTCCGTCCCTACAAGCGGGAGGAGGGCGCCGGCGTGACCCTCAAGGAGATGAAGTCGTTCCGCTTGCCCTGGCCCGACGCGGCCTTGGCGGCGATCGGCGCGCAGGAGGTGGAGCTGCGCTGCACGCTCTCCTATTTCGTCCAGCCGGACCTCCACAGCGCCGGGCTGGAGCGCTGGCAGATGTATCCGTCTCACCGGCTGCAGTTCGATTTTCAGCGGTTCGAGGAGAGCGAGGCGCGGGCCGAGCGGCGGGTCAACAAGGCGGTGACCACCATGGATCCGGCTGGTGAGGATGACGGCTGGATGTTGCAGGGCGGAAGCCGCGGGAAGCGGGCGCGTGGCACCCTTCACCATGACATCTGGCGAGGTCCGGCCTATCGACTGGTGGGCCGCCGAATGATCAACGTCACCCCGGTGCGAGGCTGGTGGGCGAACAGCCCGCTCATCGCGCCGGCGGACATCCCGGTCAGGTTCAGCCTCATCGTGTCGATCCGCACGCCCGCCACCACGAATGACCTCGTCTCAGAGGTGCGATCCCTGATCCCGGCCAATCTGCTCGTCGATGTGCCCGCCCTGGTCACGACCTGACGTAGCGCGCCATCACGTCGCCATGGGCGAGGTAGGCGAAGGCGGCGATCGATGTCTCGACGTGCGACTGACGCGCCCGCCTGGCGGCCTCGCCGAGCGTGACCCCGTCTTCGAGAAGCGGCGGGAGCGCGGCCCGGATCATCTCGAACGCGGGTCCGTCATGCACCTCCCATAGCGGCGCGATCAGTCCGCCGAACTCGCGCGCCGCGATCGTTGCGCCCCACCCCGTGTTCATGCCGAGGAGCTTTCCGCCGAAGCTCGCCTCGCACGCATTCAGAACGATGAGTGTGCCATCGCGGCTGCCAAGCACGATTCCGCTATTGTCGACCTCGTGGACGCCCACGACGCCGTCCTCGAACTCGATGCCGCCGTCCAGCTTGCCCGTGTCGGCTTGGCCATGTCCCGCGAAATGGATCAGGCCGACGGCGGCGTCGCTGTTCCCGTCCAGCACGTCGAGGAAGGCGCCCCGCGTCGGCGGCATTCGCTTGCCCCCGAGTTTGGCCACGACCCACTCGCCCTCGGCCTGGGCCGACGCCAGCGCCTTGTGGTCAGGGTAGCTCGGGACGAACGAGAGGACATCCCCTCCGGGGATCCTGCTCCTCATTCGCGACGCGCGCCTCAGCGGCCACCGCGAGACCGGATGGTCGATGAACAGATGATCCGCCGCGAGCCCGTCGGCGACCGGCCTCATCATCTCCCAGGGGACATGGGGCTCGTCGGTCACGATCTGGATCGCGAAGCCCGGGGGCAGGGTTTCACGCAAGGCCAGGTAGGCGGCCTGGAATTCAAGCGGCGAGGCCCGCCAGAGCTGTTCGCCAACGCCCCTCATCGCCCGCCTGAACTCGCCCGGCTTCATGTCGGGGCACGCCTTCAGGAGCGACTCCGCGAACTCCTTGTGCGACCCGTCGATCGACATGGCGCCCGTGCCCTGGGTCGTGGCACCCGGCACGGCGGCCCTCCACATCCACTGCTGGCCGCTCTCGCCGTCTCCGAAGATCGTGACCGTGACGCTCGGCCCCGCCGCGTCCGGAGTGAGCCTAACGGTCGCCGGCGCGGACACGCCGGCGAGCTGGGGCCGGTCCCTGACCGGCGGCGCGGCTCCCCCGACCCCGGCGAGGTCGAGGGAGTGGTGGCCACAGACGCGGGTGCCGTGCATGAAGGCGAGGTGCACCGTCGCCGGCGTCCCGCTCTGGAAGCTCGGCGCTATCAGCAGTCTGAATCGGGCCGGATCGGGCGGCCCGGCGGGTGTGACGATGATGTCGGGCGATAGCGCTTCTACCTCGCTTGCCCACGGGGCGATCAGCTGGACGGAGACCGTGATCGTGTCCCAGTCGCTCGGAAAGCTCCCTAGGGACACGACCGCATCGTCGGGACCGAGCTCCGCCATCAGGTCGATCGCAAGCTCGACCCAGCGGTCGGGCCCGAGCTCGCCGGTCAGTTCCACGACCGGCCGACGGGTCACCTCGACCTCCTTGGCGACCGCCTGGCGATCGGGCCGGTCCACGTCCGCGCCGCGTCGCCCATCCGCGATCGGATCTCCGAGGCTCTTCGTTCTGTAAGATCCACCGTCCCCGTCGGCCCGCGCCGGCCCCTGACCGAAATAGTCCTTCCCGTCTGACCCGCTTGCCGCCTCGAGGAAGCCTGCCACGATGATCTCGTTGCGGACCTTGAAGACGCCGTCGAAGGCGAGCGCGAAGCGCTTCGCGTCGCCCCGGCACTCTTCGCTGGCCACCTCTCCGGTCAGCACGACGGTGTCGCCGTCGAGCCGGGCGAACAGCTGTGTGACGTATCCGGGGTGCCGTTCGCGCAGCGCCACCGACAGCTTCGACTGGAGCTCCTCGGCGCTGCTCCAGCTGTAGTCAAGAGCTGTTGCGGTCACGGCCGGCGCTCGCGGCGGGGCGTCCGGCGACGCCTGTCCGCGGCCATCGCCGCGGCCGGTTTGGACAGCCCGCGCATTCTCAGGAGATCTCTATCTCGAGCTCACCTTCCACTTCGGTGGGAAAGTGCACCTCGTAGTCATGGCGGCCCTTCACCTCCTCGGCATCCCAGGGCAGCGTCCTGTCGGTCCTGTAGTTGAAGTGGAGATGCTTGTGGCCGCTGGTCCCGAAATGGATGAAGCGGGCGATCGCATGGGGATCTGGGTGGCCATGAATCTTCCCGTTCGTGGAGATGGCGAGGTGCCTGCAGTCGAGGAGGTTGATCAGTTCCCGCGACATGTTCTTCGCGCTGCCATGGTGAGGAGCCTTCAGCAGGTCGAGGCGATACCGCCCGTCATCGCGGGCGGCAAGCTCGGCCAGGGAAGCGGCGAGCAGCTCGGGATGGGCGTCGCCGGCGAGCAGCACGCGTCTGCCCCTCCATTCCGCGACGAAGGCGATGCTGGAGCCGTTCGGAAGCTCCCGATCAGTTTCGCCGTCCGCGACGAGGTCCTCGATGATGAGCGGATTCGGGACCGGAGGCCGTTCCCGCCGCCTTCCGCGGGTGCCATCGCGGCCTTCGGCCTCCTCCCGCTTGCGTTGCTCCTCTTCCCTGCGCCATTCGTCCCAGCGTTCACCTAGGGCCGCGAGGCGCGCAGCGTCGGGCGAGAGCATGATGACGCGTAGGCCGGCGACATCGATGGACTGCGGCGCCGTCTCGATGGACACGACACCACGCTCGAAGCCCTCGTTGAGCGTCCATCCCAGCTTGTCGAGCGCCTTCGAATATTCGTCTCCCTGGCGCATGCTGCGGGCGTCGCGCTGGCGGATCTGGCGAAACCCGTTGAACCATATCCGCTTCGGCACGAGTGGCCTGTTGCGGCTCTCCAGCAGTGCAAGTGCACCCTCGATATGGTCGGCGTCGATGTGGGTCAGGACATAGAGTTCCAGCTCCTCCCCCTTCTCCGCGATGCCTGCCAGATGCCTGTGGAGGTGCGGGTGGGCACCGGCCCGGCCGCCGTCGATGACCGCGTGGCGGCGACGATCGCCGTCGCCCCAGGTGAGGATGAGGCAGTCGCCGTCGCCGGCCGGCAGCATCGTGAGTCGGAAGGTATCCATGCTGCGCCTCCTGGCATGATGGCCGCCGCACGGCCGCGCCGTCCGCTGATCGTTCATATCCTCCAGCGTCTCGGTCGCAAACAAGACACGTCACCGAAATGATCGGAAGGGCGGATCGCCTGCCGGACTGATGCATGCGCGGCCCGGCCTGTCCGCATCGAGACAAGGCTGCCGCGTCTGCTCGATCGATCGGGCCGGGAGGAGGTGGCCCGATTGGTCACGCTGGTGACCGGCGCTATCGATGCTGGAGGCGGATCTTTCGGGCCTTGAAGTCGCGTGGAAGGTCGAGTTCGATTTCCGACGGACTGAAATACCAATCCGTCGTCCGGTATGCGCCCTTCGCGCCCGACCCATCGTCGGTGATGGTGCACTCCACGGTGAGGTAGGTCGTCGCGGAGGCCTGGCCCCGTCGAAGGACCATTTCCATGTCCTGGTTGCCGTGCCGGTTCACGATCATCTCGAGCCCGGTCTCGTATGCCTGGACGCTGACCGTCGCCTCCAGTTCGACCTCCACGAGGAACTCCCTGTTGCTCTTGTCCTCGTCGATGAGGAGGACGGTGGCGATCTCCAGGTCTTCGAATTCGATGTTCTGGACCTCCACCCCGCCGACCGCCCGCGCCGCCCGGTATCCGTTCAGCTTCCTTCGGACGCCTTCCAGGAGGCTGGCGTCGGCGCGCACGTGGTCGTCGAGCGCCCGGACGAGGGCATCGTGCGCCAGAGCAAGCGACAGGAGGTCGGGCAGCTTGTTGAGATGGATGAAGCGTTCCTCGGTTTCGCAGAACGCGATCACGTCTGGATCCCGGCTCACGACGTAGAGCGATGTGGAATTGCTCGCGGCCCACGTCTGGAGCGAGCGAAGGACGAAGGCGTCGGGAAACTCGGATTTCTTGCGCGCTGAGAACGGGGGGCGTCCCGCGAAATAGTCGTCGAGGACGTCGCCCGACTTTGCCGAGATCGGAATCTTCGTGAAGCGGGCCGCCTCGCGGAGCGCCCGGAAGCCCTTCCTTAGCCGCTTCTCGCGCTTTTCCGAACTCCCCTTGCCGAGCGGGTCGCCCTTCCGCAGCTGTCTCAGCACCGCGTGATGCTTGCTCGTCGCGGCTTCCGCCTCCCTGAGCGCTTCGGCTATCCGCCTGCCGACCTCCCGGTTCGTGACGCTGGTCGTGACAGGTCGCACGATCCCGGACTGGGCGAGTTCAACCAGGCTTCGCCAGGAACGCGAACTCCAGTCCAGCCCGCTTGCCCTGTATGCCTCGGTGTCGAAGAACACCCACGGGGTGGCCAGGCGCTTTCCGGATGCCTCGTTGCTGCCGTCGCTGGTCATTCCCGGCGACTAGCTGGTTGATCAATGAAAGGATACGGCATCGAACTGAGGGCCTGCCAGAGGCCGGCTAGGCTATGGCGCGGACGGGGGCTGTCTCTTGGTTTCCGCATGTGCGGCCTCGACTTCGGCGATCCGATTCAGGACCCAGTCGAAGGCTGGCACGTCCCCGAAGATCATGCCCTTCATCGCCTCGTAGTCGCGGGCGAGCGCCTTTCTCATGCCCTCCGGCGGCATGACGAGGAGGTCGCCGCGCTCGGCTTCGTCGAACTTCATCCATCCACTGGCGAATGCCATCCGGCTGTGATGGATCACGTCGGCCAGCAGTTCGCGCTGAGCGAGTGCCGACGGGCCGACCGTCTCGGCCATCATGGCGAGGTCGTAATAGTGCCGCGACTCCCTGTTCGCCTCCTTGTAGACCGTTCCACGGTCCCGGAAGTGGCAGTGGCGGCCATGGAGGATGAGGAGCTTGTCCAGGAACGTCCGCTCGGCGTCGATGGTGATCACGCCAGGCGTGCATGGCCCCGTTTCGCCGAGGACGTCCGAGACGTAGGGCCTTATCTCCAATCCGTGGGCGGGCAGCGTCGCGCTGCGTGCTCCTCCCTCGATCTTTACGGATGGGGGATTGTAGGGGTTGGTCTCGTCGACGGCGCTGTCATAGCGGACGAGAACCGTCTGCGGGTCTTCCTCCAGGATCTCGATGCGCGCGCCGATCGGGCCGAAGGCCTCCTCGAGCCGCGGGACGATCTCATCGCCGATATACTTGGCGCATTGCGCCTTCAGCTCCTCGACCAGCCGCTGGCGCTGCTTGCCGGAGACCCCTTCGTGGAGCTCCATCGGGTCGGTCTTGCCTTCGAAGCCGAGGGTGGAGCGGACCACGACGAGGTCGATGTCCTCCGAGAAGCGCTGGATGAGGCCATGCCCCTTCGAAAGGGAGGTGCCGCCTTTGAAGACGAGGGTCGAGGCCGCGTCCGGGACGTCACCGAACAGCACGTCCAGCGCGGCGCAGACCATCAGGTCCTTCTCGATAAGGCCCGGACTGGTCGGCCAGATCTCGGTTGCCGTCTGGAAGACACCTGCCCGGTCGGATCTCGGGGCGGCGAGCAGGTCGCGGTAGCCGGACCTCACGCGCTGGCGAGGACGCGGTCTGCGACCTGCGCGGTCCAGCCGTCGAGCATCGGGCGAGCCCGGGCCAGGTCTCGCTTGGCGTCGGGCGGAAGTCGCCGCCTCAGGGTGTCGACCACCTTGTCGCCCGAGGCGACGTCTCGACCGAGCCAGTGCAGCGCGCGCACGACATCGCCGGACGGCCGGTCCTTGAGCGCGAGGAGCTTGGGGCTGGCGTGGCGTAGCCGGACGATGCGGCCGCCAACCTTTATGTTCCTGGTCGATCCGTCGGTCAGATAGTCGTTGCGCGCGGGCACGGCGTTGGTGAGACCGAGCTTGTTGGCGGCCGCCAGCCCGCTGGGCACGATCGTGATGTCGTCGCGGCGCGCCACCGCATCGACCGCCGAGCCGATGTCGGGGGCGGCCGGCTTCTTCAGGATCGGGTTGATCCTCGGGATGTCATACATGCCGCGGCCGATGCGGCGCAGAGTGCCTGCATGGTGCAGGCGCGACAGCGCCTGGTCGATGGCCGCCCGGTCACCGAAGTCGAGGAAGTCCCTCGCTGTGAACACGAGACGAGACCCATGAGCCGTCTGGGCCCGGGTCCGCCGCATGATCCGGTCTGAGATGCTGGTCATCGCTCCAGTCCTTCTTGTCAGAAACTATGGCTCTTTTTTCTGACGGTTTCAATCCGCCCTTTAGCACTATCCCACGTTAAGATCGCCTGAAAACCAAGGCTAACGCCTCTAGCACGTCCCACGTGTTCCCTGAAGTGCCTAGGACAACATGGCGAGGGCATGATCGTTCCCGGAGAGGCATGCCCGTAGTCCGCCGCGACCCTCGCTTGCGCGCCTGTGTGTTCGATGGGCGTGGCCGCCGCACTTCATGACGGCGGATCGCGACTGTTATCCGGGGAGATTGGGCGGGCGGTAGTCCGCCCGGAGGGAACGTCTTTGGTCGACCGAGGGGTGTATCGACGATCCCGGCTCGATCTCACGCCATTCGCCCCTGGGAAGGTAGAGACCGAGGAACGACCGCCGCCGCGTCTCCTTGAACTTCGCGCGCTTGGGGAGCCACTCGAGCGGCCACCAGCCGAGCGTCAGGGACGCATGGGCGTCCGCGACGGGATCAGGCGCGACGTAGTGGTGACGCCCGCCCGGATGGGCCTTGCCGAGCACGAGATGGTCGAACATCGCCCTGTTGATGCGCAGACCCGCCAGGACGGCCTCCTCCACGATCCACTGCAGGGGAAACTTCGAGAGCGCATTGGTCTCCTCCGCGTATCCGGCGCCCACGTCCCCGTGCACGCCAGCGAACCACATCTGGCTGATGTCCTGCGGCGTCGGATCGTCGGCGTCGAACGGGTTCGGATTGAACTCCTGGGGCTCGACCCACCGGTTGAGTCGGAACATCCTGCGGCGCTCGTCGATCGCCATGGCATGCCGCATGATGCGCACGGAGGGATTGGTGCGGGTGAATGGAAGCGTCTGCAGACTTGCCGGCGGGAACCGGTCCCATCGTGGGGTCATGACGGAGGAGACCGTGTCCCAGGCGCCGATGAAGTGAATGGGCACGACCCGCCCGCGTATGATCCGCCGGAAGTTCCGCGCGAAGTCGAAGCCACCGGTATCGCCCACGCTCTTGTATGCGCGCAGCGCGTAGCCCGCCATGTTGAGCTGGTCAGGCCGGATCAGCCCGATGAGATGGATGAAGCCCGCCAGGGCACGGACCGTGTAGGCGCCGCGGCTGTATCCGAAGAGGTAGACCTGATCGCCCTCCTCATAGGCGTCCACCAGGAAGGTGTATGCCTGCAGGATCCTCTCATCCAGGCCGGCACCGGTGACCATCCCCCAGACGCCGACGACCTTCTGGCGCAGTCGCCGCCACGGGTTCGAGCGGCCGATCGTTCCGATCCCGGGGTCGTAGAAGACCCGCTGCCTGTCGTCCTGGTCGACCATCCGGTAGAGCTTGAGCACGTTCGAGAGGTCGCCTTCGACCTCGTTGCCGGTCCCATCGCAGCAGATGATGATGTTCTTGGGCATCCGCTATTCCGCCGGGATCTCGGCTGGAGCGGGACGCGGTGGGGCGGGCGCCGTGCATCCGAGTGCCTGGTCTAGCGGCTGGGAGGGTCGGGTGTCCGGTCGGGGGAAGAGGATGAGACGTGCGCGCAGCTCGATCTCCGCGAGCGGCGCTCGGGCATCGCAGTGGTTCAGGCGCCGGGAGGCGTTCTGATCGAATATGAAGCCCGTCATCCGCCCATCGGCGGTGGCGACCACCTTCCAGTATCCGGACGGCACCCGGTGCGTCCCTGTCTCCGCGGGCAGCGGGCGCATGAGCCGTTCGAACAGGGGTCCCGTGAGCACGTAGACCGTGGTCGTGCGTGCGACCTCGCGTTCCCGGTTCTCCAGGCGCACCCATGGCCCCTGGTTGAGCGCGGATGCCTGTGGGGTGATGTTGGAGAGGATGTTGGTGTCGGCCAACTGCGGCGTGCCGGAGAAGGAGGCGAGCGGCGCCTGGTGCCCCCGGTCGATGCGCAGCGATCGGGGGGCGCCGGTGTAGCTGTCCTCGGTCAGGCGCTCGTCCGGCGCAAGCCAGGGGTCGGGCTGCCAGACGCGGCTGCCGCCACTCCCGATCGTCTGTGCGGTGACCCGGTATGCGACCCAGTCCGCCAGCCGGGTGATGTCGTTATGCGACAGCGTGTAGATCTCGCGCACGATGGTGTCGTTCGTCGCCGGCGCGCCTACCGGGCAGCTGGCCAGGCAGTGGAAGGTGTGGAGTTCGGGTTCGGGCGTTCCAATGGCCGCCGATGCAACGAGGATGATGCCCATCTCGGGGATAGAATGAAGCATGGCCCTACCTTCGGTGTGGCAGCCGTCCCGCTGTCGGCTACCGCGTTGACGTGAGGAGAGCTGATAAACCAACTGCGGCATGTCGCGCCAGAACGGGCGATGCTCGAGGACAGGCAGGCGGGGTTCCGCGCGCCCTTGCCAGTCTTCAGCACCTGCAGCAGGGTCGAGCACGATGGGCTCGCGACGGTCGCGTCGCTGGCACGGCACCCGTTAGGAGGGCGTGAAGCATCGTCCTATAACGTCTCGCCATGAGCGAAACGCATGCACTCAATCCCTACACGATGGCCCGCCAGCCGGAATCCGACGGCCGCACCTTCCTCGCCAAGGCCTTCGCCTTCTTCTGCGTGCTCGAATGGGGCTACAGCGATGCCGAGATCGAGGCCGGGCTGCTGGACGATGCGGTTGGGGACGGCGGCGACATGGGGCAGATCGCGGGTGCCGCGCGGCTGCTTGGCCGCGCCTTCATGGAAGGCCAGGTGGAGACCTATGCGAGGCCCTTCGGCGGTGGGTCACCAGCCCTACTGCCTCGCAGCTCGTGGGAGCTTGACGACGTAAGGCCGCGGTTCGCGCGCAGTGCCATCGATCCGTCGCGGCCATTCGACCAGGCGGCGGCCCCCACACACTGGCTGTTCGTCAACACCGCCCAGTTCGATGCCCTGCTCGGACTGCTTGACGGCAGCGTCGCTCCGCCAATGGCGACGGCGGCGGCCGAGGCGGGACTACGCGCCGACGAGACGGGCGGCGGGATGACCGTCATCGACGTGTCGTCCCGCTCAGACCGCTTCATCAAGAAGGATGCGGTCCTGGACCTTGTCCCGTTCTCGCGCAGCACGTTGGATGACCGGGTGAGGAAGGGCACCTTCCCGAAGAGTCGCCACTTGGGTGGCGGCATCGTGGTCTGGTGGGAATCCGAGGTTCTCGCCTGGATGGAGACGCATGGCAGGGCCGGCGGCGGCTCGGCCTAGCTCGCGCTAGCGACGCCGGCGCCGTGGCCCGTCCGCCGCCGTCGAGACCGGATCGGCGCCGTCGAGGATCAGCGTCGCCCAGTCCATCGCCAGCTCGCGGCGGCGTTCCATGTAGGCCTGGCGATTGTATCGGAACTCGGTCGCGGACATGCCTGTCGGCCTGTGCGCGAGCATGAGATCGATGATCAGGCGGTCGATCAGGAGCATCTCTGCACCCGGATATAGGCGCTCGGCGCGCCCGTTCATGATGGTGGAGAAGCTGGAGCGCCAGCCATGCGGCACGTGACGGCGCTTCCAGCCCTCCCTGTTGTAGAGGTAGCCGACCGCATTCTCGCTGATCGGTTCGTTGGGATTTCGGCTGTTGGGGAAGACGAAGCGCCCGCGTCCTGTCAGCGGACGCACCGTCCGCAGGACGTCCACCGTGGCTGGGGCGAGCGGCACCGGATGGTCGAACGACTCGTCGTCGCGCAGGTCGAGCTCCTGTTTCACCTTGAGCGCCGGCACGGTCCACAGGGCGTCGCGTGCCGGCGAGCCCTCGTCAGACCAGTCGATGCCGGTGATCTCCGTCCACTCGAGATTGCGCGGCATGCCGGGGCGCTGCGCGGTCAGCGCCATGAACCTGGAGGCGAGCCTGGTCACTGGGGAGGCGCCGGCCCTGTCGACGTCACGTATCAGGGCCCGGATCGACTCGAGATCGGTCAGCGCGGGATAGCGGCGCGACGGCGGAGCCGGCTTCAGCGCGTCGTTCACGCCGGCGGCCGGATTGATGTTGGGAATGCCCGCGCTCTTCGCGAACTTGAACACGCGCTCGGCACGCTGGCGCAGCCGGTGCGCGGTCTCGATCGCACCGCGTGCCTCGACCTTGCGCAGCGCGCCAAGCATGGTTTGCTCGTCGATGTCGGAGACTGGCAGCGCCCCTATGACCGGAAAGAGGTCGCGCTCCATCGAGGTGATGACGTCGCTCGCGTGGACCTCCTTCCATTGGCTCTTCTGGTTCTCGTGCCATTCGCGGGCGAGCTGCTCGAAGGTGTTCTCATGACCTACCCGGCGCGCTAGCCGCGCCTGTTTGGAGACGATGCCTGGGTCGCGGCCTTGCCTGAGCGCCTGACGCGCGTCGTCGCGCAGGTCGCGTGCCTGGCGGAGCGAAATCTCCGGGTAGCCCCCGAAAACGATTCGGCGCTCCTTGCCTCCGAAACGGTATTTGTATCGCCAGCTCTTGCCTCCACTCGGGGTGACGAAGAGGTGCAGGCCCTGAGCGTCGGTCAGCTTGTAGGGCTTCTCTCTCCCGGCAGCCTTCCTGACAACGTCGTCCTTGAGCATCCCGTGCCCCCACACCGCCTAGCGTGGTGCCCCGCATATGCCCCCAGGACCTTTCGGCTGGCCTCGGTAGAGCTCGGCACCTCTCAGCACCGCATGCGCAGGATAATTGCCAGAAATCAACGTCTCTCGGCACGTGTCGGCACATGCCGGCAGGGCAAGTGGCGGAGCGGGAGGGATTCGAACCCTCGATACGCTTTTGACGTATACTCACTTTCCAGGCGAGCGCCTTCGACCACTCGGCCACCGCTCCGCATGCACTGGAAGAGGTGCCATCTAGTCGGCGGCCCGCGTGAGGGCAAGCGGGGCCTCAGCCTTCAGCCAGCGCGTCCATCACCCTCGCCAGCGCCACATCTTTCGCGGTCAGGCCATTCGCATCGTGGGTGGTGAGCACAACGTCCACCCGGTTCCACACATTCGTCCATTCGGGATGGTGATCGGCCTTCTCGGCCGCCAGCGCGACGCGGGTCATGAAGCCGAAGGCGGCGCTGAAGTCGGCGAAGCGATAGGTGCGCGCGATGGCGTCGCGCTCCGCGTCCCAGGTCCACCCGGACAGAGCGGCCAGCGCCGCCTCCCGCTCCTCCGCCGTCAGCTTCGCCGTCACCTCTTCCTCCTGCCGCGCGCCTTCCGTAAGGCCATAGCATGTCCGCCGCCCGTGAAACCTATGCTCCCGACGCCGCCGCGATCGAGCGGCTGGCCGATGCCGCAATCGCCCGGCTGCCGGAACAGTTCCGCGCGCTGATGGGGGATGTCGTGCTGCGGGTCGAGGAGGAAGCAGAGGACGAGGTGCTGGCCAGCCTGGAGCTGGAATCGCCGTTCGAGCTGACCGGCCTGTACAGCGGCCGTTCCCTGCGGGAGGCGAACAGTTGGGCGTCGGGCGAATTGCCGCCGACCATCCATCTCTACCGGCTCGCTCTGCTGCTCGAATGGGTCGAGACCGGCGTCGCGCTGGAGGATCTGGTCACGCATGTGATCGTCCACGAGGTCGGCCATCATTTCGGGCTGAGCGACGCGGACATGCACGCGATCGAGGATGCGGCCGGGTGAGCGACGCGGCTTTGCTGGCGCTGAAGGGCGTGACGGCCATCCGTGGCGGCCGGGCGCTGTTCGAAAAGCTCGACCTTGTCCTTCTGCCCGGCGAGGCGACGGTCGTGGCCGGACCGAACGGGGTCGGCAAATCGAGCCTGCTGCGCGTGGCCGCCGGGCTGCTGCGCCCCGCAGCGGGTGAGGTGACGGGCGCCCGCGCGGCGCTGGCAGACGAGAATCTGGCACTCGACCCGCGCCAGACGCTGGGAGAAGCGCTCGGCTTCTGGGCGAAGCTGGATGGCGGCAATGCCGCGCCCGCCATGGACGCGATGGGCCTGAGCCGGCTCTCGGACATCCCGGTGCGAATGCTCTCGACCGGGCAGCGCAAGCGCGCGGCGCTGGCGCGGGTGATCGCGAGCGGGGCGCCGCTGTGGCTGCTGGACGAGCCGGCCAACGGCCTGGACTCGGACGGGCAGGAGCGGCTGGTCGCGGCGATGACGGCGCACCGGGCGGGGGGCGGCGCGATCCTGGCGGCGACCCACCAGCCGTTCGGCCTCGGCCAGGCGCACGAGATCTGGCTCGGATGATCGCGCTCATCCTCCGGGAGCTGCGGCTGGCGGCTGGCGGCGGGGCTTTGTTCCTGCCGCTCATCTTCTTCCTGCTCGTCGCGACATTGTTTCCGTTCGCGGTCGGGCCGGACGGGCCGCTTCTGGCGCGGACCGGCGGCGGCGCGCTGTGGATGGCAGCCTTGCTCGCGACTCTCCTGCCGGTGGAACGGCTGATCGCGCCGGACCAGGCCAGCGGCGTGCTCGACCAATTGGCCCTGCGCGAGATGAGCGAGGAGGCGGTCGCGACCGCCAAGCTGGTCGGCCACTGGCTGAGCTTCGGCCCGCCGCTGATGCTGGCGGCGCTCCCCGCATCCGCTCTCATGAACCTGCCCGCCGACGTGCTCTGGCGGCTCGAACTCGGTCTGCTGATCGGCACGCCGGGCCTGGCCGCGCTCACCCTCGGCGTGGCCGCCATCACCGCGAGCCTGAAGGGCGGCGCGTCGCTGGCCGGACTGCTCGCGCTGCCGCTGGCCATCCCGATCCTGATCTTCGGCGCGGGGCTGATCGAGCGGGGCGGCGGCGACGGGGCGCTCGAGTTGCTGGCGGCCAGTTCGCTGCTGCTGGTCGCGGGTGCGCCCTTCGTGGCGGGCGCCGCAATAAGGGCCGGGCGCGACTAGCCACAGCGGGCGCGCAGTTCGGCGATGCCATCGCCAATCCGGGTCAGGTCCCAGCGATAGACGCGCTCGCTGTCGCGTTCGGGGCCGGAGAAATAGACGCTGCGGCCGGCCAGCATCCGGCGCGTGATCGCGGTTTCGGCATCGGCTTCCAGGTCCGGCGCCCAGCGGTCGGCACCCAGCCAGAGCAGGCCGATCCGCGTGGCGGCGCCGTCATCCACCTTGATCAGCCCGGTCAGGCCGGCGGCATCGCCTTCGAACGGGCGGACGAGGGCGAGCGAGAAGGAACCGCCGCCGGGTCCGCAGATCAGAATCAGTTCCGGGCGGCGCCCGTCGATCGCATCCTCCGACTGGACGATGACGCTGGCCTGACCTTCCGGCCGGGCCTCGTTCTTCACCGCGCCGCCGCATCCCGCCAGCGCGAGGAGGGCGAGCGCCGCCAGCCTCAATCGCCGCTCCAGCGGGCGAAGATGGCGGTGGGCAACAAGAGCCCGCGGGCTTCCTCGCGGACGGCCATGTCGCCGCATTCGATCCTGCCGCCGAGGTGCGCGGTCGCCTGGCGCAGCAATTCGCCGATCGCCAGCGCGGACATGCGGACGGCATAGACGGTGAGGACGAGGAAGCGGCTGTCCTTGTCCAGCAGCCGGGCGCAATCGGCGATCAGGCCGGGCAGGCCTTCCTCCAGCCGCCACACCTCGCCCTCCGGGCCGCGGCCGAATTTGGGCGGATCGAGGATGATGCCGTCATAGCGGCGCTGGCGGCGAACCTCGCGGGCGGCGAATTTCGCGGCGTCGTCGACCAGCCAGCGGACCGGTTTGTCGGTCATGCCGGACAAAGCGGCATTGGCCTTGCCCGCCTCGACCGATTTCTTCGAGGCATCGACATGGGTCACGCGGGCGCCCTTCGCCGCCATGGCCAGCGAGCCGACGCCGGTATAGCCGAACAGGTTCAGCGCCTCCGAGCCTTCGCCCAGCCGCTCGCGCATCCAGGCCCATTGCGGCGCCATGTCGGGGAAGAAGGCCAGGTGGCGGAACGGCGTAGCCTGCGCGCGGAAGCGGACTTCCTCCCAGGCGAGGTCCCAGCCCTCCTTCGGCACCGGGCGGTCGAAGCGCCACTTGCCGCCGCCATCCTCGTCGGAGCCGGGGACGAACTCGCCATCCGCGTCCCAATGCTCGGCGGCGGGTGCCCACATGGCCTGCGGCTCCGGGCGGATGAAGCGATAGCGGCCATAGTGCTCGAGCTTCCGCCCGCCGCCGCTGTCCACGAGGCCGTAATCGGCCCAGGGTTCGGCAATGAGCGTATCGAGCGTCACGCGGCGCGGACGGCGCTCACGCCGATCGTGGCGGTCGCGCGCTGGTGGCTCAGCATCGCGGCACCGGCGGCGCGAACCTGCTCCAGATCGATCGCGTCAATCTCGGCGACGATCTCGGCCGGTTCGATCAGCCGTCCGCGCGTGGCGAGCATCCGGGCGACATAATTTGCCTGGCCCCAGCTCGACTCCAGGCTCATCAGCATGCCGGCCTTGGCCTGCGCCTTCGCCCGGGCGAGTTCCTGCGGACTCGCATCCGTCGCCGCCTGCGCCAGCACGTCGCCGATCAGGGCCGATGCGAGCGCCGCCTGCTTCCGGGCGGTCGCCGCATAAGCGTAGAAAATGCCTGTATCCTCATAGGTCTGGGTCGACGCCCAGACCGAATAGGCCAGCCCCCTCTGCTCGCGGACCTCCTGAAACAGGCGCGAAGAGGCGCCGCTGCCGACGATATCCGCGAACAGGCGCAGCGCCTGCGCCTCGGGCCGTCCCGCGGCGTGACCCGGATAGGCCAGGGTCAGGTGGGCCTGATCCGCGCGAGGCTTCAATGCGCGCAGACCACCTGCAAAGCGCCCCGCCTCGAAGCCCGCAGCGACGCCCGGCTTCACATGTCCCAGCCGGGCGTCGGCAAGCGCGACCAGCTGCGCGTGATCAACCTTACCGGCGGCGACCAGCAGCAGCGAATCGGCGCGGACATGCGCGTCCCGCCAGGCGGCGAGATCGTCGGTGGTGATCGCGCGCACGGTGGCTTCGCTGCCCAGCACCGAGCGGCCCAGCGCCTGATCGGGGAAGGCAGCGGTCCACAGTTCGTCGAAGATGATGTCCGACGGCGTGTCCTCGGCCTCGGCCAGTTCCTGCAGCACCACTTCCTGCTCGCGGGCGAGATCGGCGGCGTCGAGGTGCGGGCGGAGCAGCAGGTCGGAGAGAATCTCCACCCCGAGCGGGAGATGCTCGGCCAGCAGGGTCGCGCTGAAATTCGTGCCTTCGCGATCGGTCGAGGCATTCAGATCGCCGCCGACATCCTCGATCGTCTCGCTCAGCTCCCGCGCGGAGCGGCCGCCCGCGCCCTTGAACACCATATGCTCGAACAGATGGGCAATGCCGTTCACCCGCGCCGGTTCGTGCCGCGAACCCGCATCGGCATAAAGTCCGACCGCGACCGTCTCGAACCCCGGCATGGCGCGCGAAGCGATTCTAAGACCGTTCGGCAGAGTGGTGAGCTGCATCATCTGAGCGCGGAGGTAGCGGTTCGCACCCGCGCCTTCAATGCGGGCAGAGGCTTAGTCACACGGCGCGAAAGGTGCTGAAGGTTCACACCCCCAGGGGCAAAAAACTTTTGAACCCTTCGAACCTTTCGAACCTTCGGACCGAGGGTGGCGGAGAGGCGAGACGCACGCTGCATTCCGGCAAGATAGGGGCTCGCAGGCCAGTAGGAAAATCGGGTCAGGCTGGGCGACGGCGGCGGCGCAGGGCAAGGACGTAGATCAGAGCCGCGGTGGCCGCGAAGAAGAACCATTGGAAGGCGTACATCAGATGGTTGTTCGGGATGTCGGCGATCGCCGGGGCGGCGCTGGCGGTGAGGCCGGGCGCGGGGGTGGCGGCGGTGAGGATGATCGGGCCATCCGGCTCGACCGTGCCGATCACCCCGGCGGTGATACCGGCCAGGGTCACCGGAGTGCGGTAATCGGCCTGGCGGGTCCAGCCGGCATTGACCTCGATCCGGCTCGCCCAGCCGGTCTCGCCCGGGCGGCACGGCACGAACACGCTGAAGCCGCTTTGGCCGTCGAGCTTGCGCCCGGCGCGGAGCGACGGCGCGGCATCGCGGGCGGTGCAGCTCACAAGGGCGCGGCGGAAGGCAAGATCGGCGGGCGCATCGCCGCCGCCAATGAGCAGGGGATCGAGATCGACCGGGGGCTTTGACGGCGCAGCGGCCAGTTCGGCCAGCATCCGCTCCTTCCAGCCGGCGCGCTGCAGCTGCCACACTCCCAAGCCGATCATCACCGCGACCGCGGCGGCGACGATGACGGTCGGGATGATCGGGAACCGTTTCACGGCGCGTCCCGCGAGACCGCCTCGCGCGCTTCGCGTCGATATTCGGCCTGCAGCAGCCATGCTTTGGCCACGCGCAGGCCGCCGAGCGTCAGCGCGGTCACCAGTGGCAGCCAGAGCAGGACATGCAGCCACCAGGGCGGACTGACCGCCAGTTCCAGCCAGATGGCGAGCGCGGTGACGAGGCCGCCGACGGCGAAGATCAGGAAGGCAGCCGGCCCATCGCCGACATTGAAGGCGGCGATGTCGAGCCCGCAGGCGCGGCAGGCCGGTGCGAAGGTGACGGCGCCGTCGAACAGGGTCGGCTTGCCGCAGCGGGGGCAGGAGCCGCGCACCGCCGCTTCCAGCGTGCTGCCGCCGCTTGCCGGGGCCGAAGGAGGAGGGGTCTCAGTCAAAAGCGATGGGGCCGACAGCCCCTCCCCTCAATCCCCTCCCGCAGACGGGAAGGGAGGCTTGGATCAATGGAAGTCCGCGCCCCAGCCGCCCCAGACGTAGATGAACAGGAACAGAAACAGCCACACCACGTCGACGAAATGCCAGTACCAGGCCGCCGCCTCGAAGCCGAAATGCTGCTTCGGGGTGAAGGCGCCATTGTAGGTCCGGATCAGGCAGACGATCAGGAAGATGGTGCCGACCAGCACGTGGAAGCCGTGGAAGCCGGTCGCCATGTAGAAGGTCGAGGTGTAGATATTATCCGCGAAGCCGAACGGCGCGTGCATATATTCATAGGCCTGCACGCCGCTGAAGATCACGCCGAGGATGATCGTGGCCCACAGGCCCTGCTTCAGCCCCTCGCGGTCGCCATGGATCAAGGCGTGATGCGCCCAGGTCACGGTGCAGCCCGAGCAGAGCAGGATCATCGTGTTCAAGAGCGGCCAGCCGAACGGGTCGAGCACGTGCATGCCCTTGGGCGGCCAGGTGCCGGCGGTCGCGGATGCGACGCTTTCCGCGTTCAACCCCCAGGTGTGTTTCGCCGCATCGACGATCTCGATGGGCGGGGGGAAGAGCGAGGCGTTGAAATAGGCCCAGAACCAGGCGACGAAGAACATCACTTCCGAAGCGATGAACAGGATCATGCCGTAACGGTTGTGGAGCTGCACGACCGGCGTGTGATCGCCGCTATTGGCTTCCTTCACCACGTCCGCCCACCAGCTGAACATCACGAACAAGACCGCGAGCAGCCCGGCGAAGAACAGCCAGCCGCCGCCATTGGCCTTTTCCAGGCTGACGTTCGCGCCGTGCATGTACATCACGCCGCCGACCGCCATCACGAACGCGCCGAGCGAGCCTAGCAGCGGCCAGGCGCTGGGCGGCAGGATGTGATATTGGTGGTTCTTCGCTCCGGCCATATTCCAAAGTCCCTGTCAGCGCGGCCTTTCCCCCGGACCGCGTCAATTTTCGCTTGCTCTAGCTGCCGTTCCCCGGCTGCTCAACCGGGTAAAAGGTGTAGGACAAGGTGATCTCGGTAATGTCCTTCGTCGCCGGATCCTCCAGCATGCGCGGATCGACGTAGAAGACGACAGGCATCTGCACCTGCTGGCCCGGATTGAGCACCTGCTCGGTGAAGCAGAAGCATTGCACCTTGTGGAAATATTGCCCCGCCTGGACCGGCGTCACGTTGAAGGTCGCGGTGCCCTTCAACGGCTCGCTCGACAGGCTCTTGGCGGTATAGACCGACATATTGCGCGCGCCGATCTGCACCACGCGGTGCGTCTCCGTCGGCTTGAAGTCCCAGGCGAGGTTGCGCGAGACATTGGCGTCGAAGCGCACGCTGACCGATTTGCCCGCAACCGGCCGGATCGTCGCCGCCTGCGCCTCGTCGATCATCATTGTCGTGCCGCCGAAGCCGGTGACCTGGCAGAAGATGCGGTAGAGCGGCACGGCGGCGAAGGAGACGCCGACCATCGACACCGCGATCGCGCCCGCGATCATGCCCACGCGGACGTTGCTGAGCTTGCTCATTGCCCGCCGACCCGGACGATGGTGATGGCGTAGAGCAGGACGACAAAGGCGCCGAGCGCCAGCGCCATGACCAGAGAGCGGCTGCGCTGGCGGCGGCGGATTTCGGCCTCGGCGGAAATTGGGGCCGGCGATGCGGCTGCCGGGGCCGCGCCTTCCAGCGGGTCGCTTTTCTTCATGCCATCACCCAGCGGTCGGCGACCAGGGCGCCGAACAGGAGGAAAAGGTAGAGGATCGAATATTTGAACAGGCGCTTCTCCGGCGCCATCGCGGCGGGATCGTCGCTTTGGTTGCGCAGGACGGGCCAGGCCAGCGCGACGAAGAGCAGCGACAGAGCGGCGGCCGATACCCCGTAGATCATGCCCGTTTCGCGCAGCGCCCAGGGCGCGACGGCGGCGGCCGCCATCACCAGCGAATAGCCGAAAATCTGCTGGCGGGTGGCGCGATTGCCGGCGGTAACCGGCAGCATCGGCACGCCGGCCTTGGCATAATCGGTGCGCACGAACAGCGACAGCGCCCAGAAATGCGGCGGCGTCCACAGGAAGACGAGCGCGAAGAGCAAGAGCGGCAACACCGCCAGCTCACCGGTCACCGCCAGCCAGCCGATCACCGGCGGGAAGGCCCCGGCCGCGCCGCCGATCACGATATTCTGCGGCGTCCGGCGCTTCAGCCAGATTGTGTAGATGAGGACGTAGAAGAGGATGGACGCGGCGAGGCCGGCGGCGGCGGCCCAGTTGGTCGCGAGGCCCATCAGCAGCACGGAAAAGACGCTGAGCGCCACGCCGAAATAGAGGGCGGAGTCGCGGGTCATCCGCCCGCCGGGCAAGGGCCGTTGCTCGGTGCGCTTCATCAGCGCGTCGATGTCGGCCTCATACCATTGGTTCAGCGCCCCCGCCGCGCCCGCGCCCAATGCGATGCACAATATGGCGGTGAAGGCGAGCACCGGGTGCAGATTGCCCGGCGCGGCGATCAGGCCGCAGGCGCCGGTGAACACGACGAGCGTCATCACGCGCGGCTTGGTCAGCGCGACATAATCGCGCCACTCGGCGGGCAGGCCGAGATCGGAATGGAAAGGTGCGGAGGCCATGGCTTGCGCCGGTCCTATAGGCGCGAAGACCTTCCCCGAAAAGGGGATTCGCCCATCCGCCTCTATCCGCCGGGCGCGTCGAACGCGATCTCGATACTCGGGGCGGAGCGTTCGTGCGCGCCATGATAGACCGCCTCGACATTGTTGCCGTCGGGATCGAGCAGGAAGGCGGCATAATAGCCCGGATGATATTGGTCGCGCTCGCCCGGAGCGCCATTGTCGGTGCCACCCGCCTTCAGGCCGGCGTCGTACCAGGCCTGGACCTGCGCCTCGTTCTTCGCCTGGAAAGCGAGGTGGGTGGGGCCGGTCAGCCTGCCCTGCGCGGCCTCGCTGTCGGCGGTGGAGACGGCCAGTTCGTCGGCGCCGAACATGCCGGGTCCTTCGAAGTCGATCTCGATGCCCAGCACGCCGAGCGTCTTTTCATAGAATGTCCGGCTCGCGGCCAGATCCTTCACCACCAGCTGGACGTGATCGACCAGCCGGCCGCGCTGCACTTTCTGCATCTCCATGATCGTCTCCGCGTGAAGCTTCGGGGCCTCAACGCGGCTCCGGGTCACCGGTTCACCAAAGAGAAGGGCGCGGTCATCGCTGACCGCGCCCTCTCATGTCATCCGGTCGAGACCGGCAGCGGGATCAGTGATCCTTGCCGCCGTCGATCACCGGCAGCGTCTCGAACTGGTGGTAGGGCGGCGGGCTGGACAGGGTCCATTCCAGCGTCGTCGCGCCCTCGCCCCACGGATTGTTCGGCGCCTTCTTGCCGAAGGTGAAGCTGTAGATGATGTTCAGGAAGAAGAAGATCATGGAGCCGGCCATGATCATGTAACCGTAGGTCGCCAGCTCGTTATACGGCTGGAACGCGTCCGGATAATCCGGGTAGCGCCGCGGCATGCCGTCGAGCCCGAGGAAGTGCATCGGGAAGAACAGCACGTTCACGCCGATGAAGAAGATCCAGAAGTGCAGCTGGCCCAGGACCTCGCTGTACATCCGGCCCGACATTTTCGGGAACCAGTAATGCCAGGCCGCGAACAGGGCGAACACCGCGCCGAGGCTGAGCACGTAGTGGAAGTGCGCGACCACATAATAGGTGTCGTGCATGTAATTATCGACGCCGCCGTTCGCGAGCACGACGCCGGTCACGCCGCCGACGGTGAACATGAAGATGAAGCCCAGCGCCCAGACCATCGGCGTCTGGAAGGTAATCGAGCCGCCCCACATGGTCGCGATCCACGAGAAGATCTTGATGCCGGTCGGCACCGCGATCACCATCGTCGCCGCGGTGAAGTACATCTTGGTGTTCACGTCCATGCCGACGGTGAACATGTGGTGCGCCCAGACGACGAAGCCGATCACGCCGATCGCGACCATGGCATAGGCCATGCCGAGATAGCCGAAGACCGGCTTGCGGCTGAAGGTCGCGACGATCTGGCTGATCATGCCGAAGCCCGGCAGAATCAGGATGTACACCTCGGGATGGCCGAAGAACCAGAAGAGGTGCTGATAGAGGATCGGATCGCCGCCGCCGTCCGCGTTGAAGAAGTCCGTGCCGAAATTGCGGTCGGTGAGCAGCATGGTGATCGCGCCCGCGAGCACTGGCAGCGACAGCAAAAGCAGGAAGGCTGTCACCAGCACCGACCAAACGAACAATGGCATTTTGTGCAGGGTCATGCCCGGCGCGCGCATGTTGAAGATGGTGGTGATGAAATTGACCGCGCCGAGGATCGACGAGGCGCCCGCAAGGTGGAGCGAGAAGATCGCCAGGTCGACCGCCGGACCCTGTGAGCCGGTGGTCGAGAGCGGCGCATAGACCGTCCAGCCGGTGCCGGCGCCCAGGCCATTGCCGCCCGGGAAGAAGGACGAGGCCAGCAGCAGGATGAAGGCCGGCGGCAGCAGCCAGAACGAAATGTTGTTCATGCGCGGGAAGGCCATGTCCGGCGCGCCGATCATGATCGGCACGAACCAGTTGCCGAAGCCGCCGATCATCGCCGGCATGACCATGAAGAAGACCATGATCAGGCCGTGCGCGGTGACGAGCACGTTCCACAGATGCCGCGCTTCGTCGACGGTCGCGGGCGCCGCGCCAAGCAGCGAGTGAATGTAGTTCGCCCAGCTTTCCAGATACTGGATGCCCGGCTGCGCGAGCTCGACGCGCATCATGCCGGAAATACCGCCGCCGATTATCCCCGCGATGATCGCGAAGATCAGGTAGAGCGTGCCGATATCCTTGTGGTTGGTCGACATGAACCAGCGGGCGAAAAAGCCCGGCTTGTGGTCCGCATCGTGATGCGCGTGATCGTCAGTCTTCTCGAAGTTGACGGCGTTGGCGGTGGTGTCGGTCATATTCTAGCGCCGCCTCAATTTCCGGTTGCAGCTTGATTGGTCGCATTTGCGGGGGCCGTCGCATTGACGGTCGCCGGCGGCGCGGGCGTGGCTTCGGTCGATGCGTTCGCGCTGACCGTCGCGGCCGGAGCCGGTGCGGCAGCCGTGGCGGCGGGTGCCGCGCCCGGCATGGTGCCGTTGCGCGAAGCGACCCAGCGCTCGAAATCGGCCTGGCTCACCACCTCGACCGCGATCGGCATGTAGGCGTGGCGCGAGCCGCACAGCTCATAGCATTGGCCGTAATAGATGCCCGGCTCCTCGGCCCGGAACCAGGTCTCGTTCAACCGGCCCGGCACCGCGTCCATCTTCACCCAGAAAGCGGGGACACCGAAGGAGTGGATCACCCCGGTCGGGTCGGAGGTGACGATCAGCTTCACGGTCGCGCCGACGGGCACCACCATCCGCTCGTCCACCGCCAGCAGGCGCGGCCCGTCCGCATCGGTGCGGGTCGGCTGGTTCGGCTGGCCTTCGCCCGCCTCGGGCAGCATGTTCGAGGTCAGATCGATGCCGTGATCGGGATATTGATATTGCCAATACCATTGATGGCCGGTCACCTTGATCGTGACGTCGGCATTGGGCGGCGAATATTGATTGGCGAGCAGCCGGATGGACGGCACCGCGATGACCACCAGGATCAGCACCGGCACCAAAGTCCAGACCACTTCGATCATGGTGTTGTGAGTGGTGCGCGACGGCGTGGGATGCGCGGCGCGGCGGTAGCGCAGGATCACCCAGCCCAGCAGCGCCAGCACGAACAGCGAGATGATCGTGATGACCGGCATCAGGATATAATCGTGGAAAGTCTGCGCTTCCTTGCCGATCGGCGTGACCTGATGCTGAATCCCCATCCGCCCGTCCGGCATGCCGATATTGGCGCGCGGGCTGACCGGCGACACATATTCCGGCGCCTTGGTCGGCGCGGCAGCGGCGGGCGCGGCGGCATCGGCTGCGGGCGCAGCGGGCGCCGGTGCCGGCGTCGCTTCCGGCGCGGGCGCGGCCGTCACCACTGGCGCGGGTGCGGCGGCGGGAGCATCAGCCGCGATGGCGGCACCTGAGCCGAGGCCGAATGCGGCGGCGACGGCGAGGAACTTCATCAGAATCTTCATTTAAACCCCTTGAGGGCAGACCGGAGCGGGCGTCTCGACACGCAAGCCGGGGACTGGCCCGGGCGCGCTTATAGGCAGGGCGCCTGCCTGTCTCAAGTGTTCATCCTGCCGTCAGGAAGCGGGACCCGGATCGGCGCGCCCCGGCTTTCGCCGCCCACCCGGCCACGCTACAGCGCGCGCATGACCGAAGCTGAAGTGCTCGCCGAATTTCGCGCCGCGGAGGCGCTGCTGGAGGGGCATTTCGTCCTGTCGTCCGGCCTCCATTCGTCCCGCTACCTGCAATGCGCCCGCGTGCTGATGGACCCGTCGCGCGCCTCGCGCCTGGCCTCCACCCTCGTCCGCTCGCTGCCGCTGGCGATCAGATCGAAGATCGAGATCGTCGTCTCGCCGGCCATGGGCGGCATCATCTTCGGTCACGAAATGGGACGCTCGCTCGGGCTTCCGGCGGTGTTCGTCGAGCGCCCCACCGGCACGTTCGAACTGCGCCGCGGCTTTCGCCTGGAGCCGGGTCAGAAAGTGCTGCTGGTCGAGGATGTGGTCACCACGGGCTTGAGTTCGCGCGAAGCGATGCAGGCGATCGCGGAAGCGGGCGGCGAGGTGATCGCGGCCGCCTCTTTGGTCGACCGCTCCGACGGCAAAGCCGATCTCGGCGTGCCCTTCTTCCCTTTGATTCGCCTCGCCGTGCCCAGCTACACCGCCGACGCGCTGCCGCCCGAACTGGCAGCGATTCCCGCCGAAAAGCCCGGGAGCCGGAAAGCGGCATGAGCAATCGCCTCCGCCTGGGCGTGAACATCGATCATGTCGCGACCATCCGGAATGCGCGCGGCGGGCTGACGCCCGATCCGATCCGGGCGGCGCTGGCCGCGCAGGCGGCTGGGGCGGACGGCATCACTGCCCACCTACGCGAGGACCGGCGGCATATCATCGACGATGATATCGCCCATCTGATCGGCACGATCGCGCTGCCGCTGAATTTCGAGATGGCGGCGACCGAGGAAATGGTCGCGCTGGCGCTGAAGCACCGGCCGCACGCCGCCTGCATCGTGCCGGAGCGGCGCGAGGAGCGCACGACCGAGGGCGGGCTGGATGCGTTCGGCCAGCACAATCATCTGAAAGGCCTGATCGACCGGCTGCGCGACGCGGGGATTCGCGTGTCGCTGTTCATCGAGCCGGACCCGCGCCAGATCGAGGCGGCGATGTTGCTCGGCGCACCGGTCGTGGAATTCCACACCGGCCGCTACGCCCATGCCGAGGGGCAGGCGCAGAGCGACGAACTGGCCCGCCTCACCGACGCCGCCGCGCTGGCCGCGAAGAACGGGATCGAACCGCATGCCGGCCACGGCCTGACCTTCGACAATGTCCAGCCGGTCGCCGCGATCCCGCAGCTGGCGGAACTCAATATCGGCCATTTCCTGATCGGCGAGGCGATCTTCGTCGGCCTGGACGCGAGCGTCCGCAAGATGCGCGCGCTGATGGACGAGGCGCGGGGATGATCATCGGCATCGGCTCGGATCTGTGCAACATCGAGCGGATCCAGAATTCGCTCGACCGCTTCGGCGAGCGTTTCACCAACCGCGTCTTCACCGAGATCGAGCGCGCCAAGGCCGAGCGGCGGCCGTTCACCCGCGCCGGCACCTACGCCAAACGCTTCGCCGCGAAGGAGGCTTTCTCCAAGGCGGTCGGCACCGGCTTCAAGCAGAGCGTGTTCATGCGCGATATAGGCGTGGTCAATAAAAGCTCCGGCGAACCGACGCTGGCCCTCACCGGCGGCGCCAAGGAAAGGCTTGACGCGATCACCCCCCATGGCCACCTCGCCCGCATCCACCTGACGATGACGGACGACCATCCCTTCGCGATGGCGGTGGTGGTGATCGAGGCGGTGGCCTCTGACGAATTCCGGGAGGAAAAGTGAGTTCGAACGACGGCCAGACAATGGCCAGCAATGGCGGCGAGATCGACGCCGCCGCCCCGCCCGCCCCCGCGGACGCGAAACCGGAAAAGCCGAAGACCAATTGGTGGCGGGAGCTGCGCGCGATCGCGCTGCTGATCTTCGCCGTGCTCGCCTTCCACAGCCTGATCGCCAAGCCTTTCTACATCCCCAGCGAATCGATGATGCCCGGGCTGCTGAAGGGCGACCGGCTGGTGGTCAGCAAATATCCCTATGGCTGGTCATGGGTTTCCCCCACCTTCCACATCCTGCCGCGCTGGCAGGGGCGGTTGTTCGGCAGCCTGCCGGAGCGCGGCGACATCGTCATCGCCACCCACCCGGTCGACGGCACCGATTACATCAAGCGCGTCATCGGCCTGCCCGGCGACACGATCCAGCTGGACGAGGGCGTGCTGAGCATCAACGGCACGCCGGTCCGCCGCGAGCGGATGGCCGACGCGATGATCCCGATCGACGAGAATCTGGATTGCCCGAACTTCTCCGATTTCGGCCCAACCCGCGTCACCGGCGAGGATGGCAGGGCCTTCTGCCGCTTGCCGATCTTCCGCGAGACTCTGCCCAACGGCGCGAGCTACGATACGATCGACCTGCTGCGATCGGCGGAGGGTGACGATTTCGGACCGCTGGCCATTCCCGAGGGCCATGTCTTCCTGATGGGCGACAATCGCGACCAGAGCGCCGACAGCCGCTTCCCGGCGGACGCGCAATGGAAGGGGCTGGGCGGGCCGATCCCGTGGGAGAATGTCGGCGGACGCGCCGAGTTCATCACCTTCAGCCTGGACGGCTCGTCCAGCTACTGGAACCCGATCAGCTGGTTCACCGCCTTGCGCGGCGGCCGCGCGGGTTCATCGCTGCATCCGGAGCGGACGGGGCAGTAGAGCGGTCTAGCGCGCGCCCGGGCGCGGCGGCTGCGCGCCGGCGCCCGGCGGCATCGCTCCGGGCGGCATGGAACCGGGAGGCATCGCGCCCGGCGGAGGACCGCCTGGCCCAGCACCGCCCGGACCCATCATGCCACGCATCGCACCCATGCCTCTGGCGATCTGCATGACGCGAAACTGGAGTTTCAGCCTTTCCCCGGCGACGATCGGCGCCCCCGGCGGCAAGGGCTGACCACCGGTCGCCTGCTCCGGCGTCGCATAAGCTTCGTAAATGCCGCCTTCGCGCATCAGCAGGAGCAGATTGCGCATTCCGGGCAGGCGGAAATCATTGACCGTAGCTTCCACGGGTTGGCCGGAGCGCACCGTGCTGTTGAGCAATTCGCCATTGGCCCGGCTGACCTCGAAATGCAGCAGCGCCAGATCGTCGGGCGTGATCGGCTCGCCCTTGCCTTCCTCGATCACCCGATACTCGATTCCGGCCTCGGTCCGGCTGAGCTGCAGGCTCCTGGTGCCGAGCCAGGCGAGGCCGGCGGCGAGCAAAACGACGAACAGGATGCCGAGCCAGAGCTTCAGGACGGTGCCCCTGGGGAGCGGCTGGAGCGGTACGGCGGTGACCGACGACATGGGCTGATAGTCCCCCGGGGCGGGCCGCGCGCGGCCAAAAAAGAAGAGGCGGCGAGATGTATCGCCGCCTCTTGCTTGTGCCAAGGGCGCTGTGCGCCCCGGTTGCCGGCCCGGCCGGAGCCGAGCCTTAGCGAATCACCGCACGCCGTCGCGCTCGGCCCGCTTGCGCTCCAGCTTGCGGGCGCGGCGGATCGCGGCGGCACGCTCGCGGGCGCGCTTCTCGGACGGCTTTTCGTAATGACGGCGAAGCTTCATCTCGCGATAGACGCCCTCGCGCTGCAGCTTCTTTTTCAGGGCGCGCAGCGCCTGGTCGACATTGTTGTCGCGAACTTGAATCAGCATAAAGTTCCGTCACTCTTTCGTTGTTGCCCCTGGAAAACCGGCGCGCTCGAGCCGCCGCAGAGCCAGGATGAAACGCAAAATAATTGGCTATCGCCGCGAGACTCGTCCCGCGTCGTCGCCGCGCCCCTAGCGCGACAGGCGTACAAAGGCAAGGGCGCGTGGTGTCGTCAGCCGTCGAGCGGCCCGAATTCCGGGGTCTGCTTCGCCAGCCGCGCCTGTACCGCCGCGCCGAGATCGGCGCTGACCAACGTCCCGGCATTCCACAGGGCGACGTCGCGCAGCCCTTCCTCGACCGGCCGGCCGCGGCTGTAATTCAGGCTGCGCTTGGCCCCCGCGACGGCCAGCGGCGATTTGGCGGCGATGGTGCGGGCCAGGCTGGTCGCGGCCTCCAAAGCCGCATCGCGATCGGCGGCGAGGCCGTTGACCAGCCCGATCCGCGCCGCTTCCTCCGCGCTCATTTTGCGGCCGGTATAGGTCAGCTCGCGCAATATGCCTTGAGGGATCAAATAGCCGAGCCGCTGCAGCGTGCCGAGATCGGCGGTGATCGCCACGTCCACCTCGGCGATCTGGAAGAAGCTGTCCTGCGTCGCCACGCGGATATCGCAGGCCGAGATCAGGTCCACGCCCGCCCCGACGCATGCCCCGTGCACCGCCGCGACCACCGGCACGCGCGCCTGCTCGACCGCGTTGAAACTGTCCTGCAGCCAGTCGATATGCCGCAGCCGCGCCTCCGCCGCCCGGCCGGGATCCTTTACCGGGGGAAACTGGCTGGCGGCATATTCCAGATCGAGCCCGGCGGTGAAATGCTTGCCCTGCGCGGCCAGCACGATCGCGCGCACTTCGGGGTCGCGGCCCAGCGCACGGAAGGCGTCGCCGATCGCGGCGAACATATCGCCGTCCATCGCATTCAGTTTGTCCGCCCGCGCCAGTTCCACCGTCGCAACTGCGCCATCGCGCGTGATTTGAACCCGTTCGCTCATCAATTTTCCTCTCGCGAAGCGGCCTCATAGCCGAAGAAATGATCTCGCACGAAGCCACAAAGGCACCAAGGCCGGCATGTCCATCTTCGTGCCTTCGTGTCTTTGTGCGAGACAAGGATTCCCGCTGTCGCGGGTTTGGCGTACGAAAGGCCATGCCCAGCCTCACCGTCAACGGCCAGCCGATCACCTATCGCATGGACCCGCGCACGCCCTTGCTGTTCGCGCTGCGGGAGGCGTCCAATCTCACCGGCGCCAAGAATGGCTGCGCGACCGGCCATTGCGGCGCCTGCACCGTGCATGTCGACGGCCGCGCGGTCCGCAGCTGCACCGTCTCGATCGGCGCGCTGGAAGGGGCTTCGGTGACCACGATCGAGGGGCTGTCGGAAGGCCGTTCCCACCCGGTGCAGCAGGCCTTCCTCGCCGGCAATGTCGTGCAATGCGGCTTCTGCGTGCCCGGCATGGTGATGACCATCGCCGCCTTCATCGAGAACAATCCCTCGCCGAGCGAGGCCGATATCGACGCGGCGGTGACCAACATCTGCCGCTGCGGCATCTATCCGCGCGTGCCGGAAGCGATCCGTGGCGCGATCGTCGCCCGGCGTGGGGCCGCGCCTGCCGAGCCGACCCCAGTCGCATCGCCCGCGACGGAGGCTCCCGAGCAGCCCGGCGCAACGCCGACCCCGATCGAGGACGGGCCGCCAGCGACGGAAGGGCCAGAGCTGGTGCCCCAGTAAGGACTCAAACAGCGTTCGCCATGTCGCGCACCCTCAAGCGAGCGCGTCCTTGATGTCGCGCACCCTCAAGCGAGCGCGATGTCCGGCGCGTCTTCCTGCTTCATGCCGACGGTGTGATAGCCCGCATCGACATGGTGCGTTTCGCCGGTGACCCCGCCGGACAGATCGCTGAGCAGATACAGCGCCGAGCCGCCCACGTCGTCGATTGTGACGTTGCGGCGCAGCGGGCTGTTAAACTCGTTCCACTTCAGGATCAGGCGGAAATCGCCGATCCCGGAGGCCGCGAGCGTCTTGATCGGCCCGGCCGAGATCGCATTCACGCGCACGCCCTTGGGGCCATAATCGTTGGCGAGATACTTGACGCTCGTCTCCAGCGCCGACTTGGCCACGCCCATGACGTTGTAATGCGGGATCACCTTCTCGGCGCCATAATAGCTCAGGGTCAGCAGCGCGCCGCCGCCCTTGCCCGTTTCGGGATCGAGCGGGGTCATCATAGCCGCGGCGCGCTTGGCGACGGCAGTGAAACTGTAGACGCTGATGTTCATCGTCATCAGAAAGTCTTCGAGGCCGACATCGGCATAGGCGCCGCGCAGCGCCTCCTTGTTGGTGTAGCCGATGGCATGGACGACGAAGTCGATGGTCGGCCAGCGCGCGGCGAGCGTGGCGAAGGCGGCGTCGAGATTGGCCATGTCGGCCACGTCGCAATCGATCAGGAAATCGCAGCCGAGCTGATCCGCCAGCGGCTTCACCCGCTTCAGCATCACGTCGCCCTGATAGGAAATGGCGAGTTCGGCGCCGTGCGCGTTCAGCGCCTTGGCGATCCCCCAGGCCAGCGACTTGTCGTTGGCGAGGCCCATGATCAGCCCGCGTTTGCCCTGCATCAGCCCCGTCATTCCGTCTTCCCCTCGGCCTCCTTCGTAGCCGCTTTTTCGTGCCTTTGGTCGATCTTTTCCTGCTCGACCTTTTCGACCGCCGCTTCATGCGCGGCCTCGGCCGCCACCTCGGCCTTTTCCTCGCGGACCGCGGCGACGACATCTTCTTGGCTGGGCACCGGCGTCTCCGCAAGGGCAGCGTTCAGCTCCGCGCCGATCACCACCCCCATCCCGATCAGGAAGAAAAAGAGCAAGGCGACCACGACCCCGGCCAGACTGCCATAGGTCGCGCCATAGCCGCCCAGCGTGGCCAAAGTCACCGGCAGCAAGGCCGTAACCGACACCCACCACAAAGCGACGAACAGGGCGCCCGGCCATTTCGGATAGGCCCGCGCCCGGTAGCGGCCAGGGGTCAGCACCAGGAACAGGATATAGAAGGCGCCGAACAGGATAGCCGCCGGGACGAGCCGGATCAGCGTCACGAAGCCGGCAATATCATCCGCGCCGGGAATGCGGCTGACGACGAATTCCTGCACCGCCGACAGCAGGACGTTGGCGCTGAACGACAGCAGCATGACCAGCACGGTGCCGATGATGAGTCCGGCGGAAGCGAGCCGATATTCCCAAAAGGGAGTCGTCACCTGCACGCCATAGGAACGGCGGATGATGTCGCGGATCGTCTCGATGAAGCTACCGACGCTCCACAGGCCGATCAGCGCGCCGATCCACAGCAATGTGCCGGACCGCGCCGCGATCACGTCCTGCATCGGCTTTTCGAGGAGCGCCGCGACGTCCGGCGGCATCGTCTCCAGCACCGCCCGCAAGGTCTGCAGGCCGCCTTCCGTCTGCCCGACCAGGCTGGCGATCGCTGCCGCCACGATGATGAAGGGAAAGACGGACAGGATAGCGAGATAGGCAAGATTGCCGGCGTGGATGAAACCATCCGTATAGACGCCGACGGCGACCCGCTTCAGCACCGCCAGGGCGCGGGCGCGCCCGGTGCCGTGGACGCGCCGCCCCCGCCCCTCGGCCTGCGCCAGCGCCGCCTGCCTGAGCCGCGCTTCGGGGCTGCGGGGAGAGACGGGTTCCATATGGCGCTAGACGCCCAGGCTTGCCCGCGGGTTTCCCTTGCCCTTGCCGGGCCAGCTTTCGAGGAACGCGTTCAGCGCGGCATCGTCGGCCGGCACCTCGATCTGCAGGGTCACCAGCTGGTCGCCGCGTGTCCCGCTCTTGCCGGTGAAGCCGCGGCCTTTCAGGCGCAGCACCTTGCCGGAACTGGACCCGGCGGGAATCGCCAGCATCACCGGGCCGTCCACGGTCGGCACCTTCACCTTGCCGCCCAGCACCGCTTCGTCGAGCGACACGGGCAGATCGAGGCGGATATTGTCGCCGTCGCGGACGTAAAAGCCATGCGGCTTGATCGCGATGGTGACGATCGCATCGCCCTTGCCGCCCGGCCCGGTCTCGCCCTGGCCGGTCAGGCGGATGCGCGTGCCGTCCTCCACCCCCTTGGGCAATTTGATGTCCAGCGTCTTGCCGCTGCGCAAGGTGACGCGCTGCGGCGTCAGCAAGGCGGCCTCGGCGAAACTCACTTCATAGCGATAGGCGACGTCCGCGCCCTTGGGCGGGGGCGGTGCGCGCCGCCCGAACCCGCCGAAACCGCCCGCTCCCTGGCCGGCGCCCCCGCGATTGCCGCGCGCGCCGCCGAACAGGCCTTCGAACAATTCCGACAGGTCGGCCGCATCGGCGCCGCCCAGATCGAAATCGCTGGGGTCGACCCGCTGGTAATTGCCCCCGCCCGGGCCGGCACCAGGCCGCGCACCGCCGCCGCCATAGCCGAACGGCATGCGCGGATTGCCATCCTCGTCCAGCTCGCCGCGGTCGTAGCGGGCGCGCTTATCCTTGTCGGTCAGGATGTCGTAAGCGGCGGTGACCTTCGAGAAGCGCTCCGCCGCCGCCGGATTGTCGCGGTTGCGATCCGGATGCAGTTCCTTGGCGAGCTTGCGATACGCCTTCTTGATCGCGGCTTCGTCCGCGCCGCGCGCTACGCCCAAGGTTGAATAGAGATCGGCCATGGCCGTTCTCGTTCTCCAACCCCGGCAAAATGTCCAGTGTATCGCTTAGCGGCAGCGCACCTCGCCGCGTTCCACCTCACGGCCCAGCACCGCGCCGGCCGCGCCGCCGATCAGCGCGCCAAGCACTTCCGAGCCGCCCGGCGCGATCAGCGTGCCCAGCACGCCGCCAGCCGCAGCACCGACGATCAGCCCGGTCGTGCCGTCCGAACGGCGGCAATAATAGCGCCCGTCTCGTCCCCGATAGACGCGGTCGCCCTGCCGCAGCCGATATTCGCTATAGCGTGAGTCCGCCCGGTAATAGCGGTCGGCATGATAGCCGCCGTAGCGTGGGTCGGGCCGGTTATAATCATAGGCGCCATAGCCGCGATAACGGTTGCTGTTCTCGCTGGTGGCGCAACCGCCCACCGCCATCGCCGCGACGGCCGCGGCGGACATGAACGCGATACGCATGCGCATCCTCCTCCTGTTTCGCTTGGGACAAGGAGTGAATGCCTCAACGGCGCGATTGGTTGCGCCCGGCGGCCTTTCGCTTACTCCGCCGCCTCCGCCAGATGCCATTCCGGCGCGATATCCGCCGATCGCAGCCGCAATTCCTCCTCGAACAGATAGTCGCGGACCATCGGGATGGCGTCGCGATTCTTCACATATTGCAGCTGCCAATTGACCAGGCTGCCGTGGATGAAACTGCTCTCCGCCCCGGCCAGATAGAAAAGCCACATGCGGTAGAAGCGCTCGTCATAGAGCGCGACGATCTCGTCCCGTGCCGCGACCGTGCGCTTGTACCATTCCTCCAGCGTCAGCGCATAATGGTAGCGCACCGCTTCCACGTCGCTGACGATCAGACGGTTCTTCTCCGCCTGCCCGACCAGCTCCGACAGCGCCGGAATGTAGCCGCCGGGGAAGATGTACTTGCGGGTGAACTTGTCGGTCGTGCCCGGCTCACCCATCCGGCCGCAGCAATGCGAGACCATCACGCCGTCGTCCGCCAGCAGGCGCCGGGTATGTTCGAAGAAGGTCGGGTAATGGGGCTGGCCGAGATGCTCGATCAGGCCGACGCTGATGATCCGGTCGAACTGCCCTTCGACGTCGCGATAGTCCATCAGCTCGAACTTCACGCGATCGGCGACGCCCGCTTCTTCCGCGCGCTCCTTGCAGAAGGCGATCTGGTCCGGCGCCAGCGCGACGCCGAGCACATCGACGTCATAATGTTTGTGCAGATAGAGGGCGAGGCCGCCCCAGCCGCAGCCGATGTCCAGCACCTTCATGCCGGGCTTCAGATGGAGCTTCGCGGCGAGATGCGCCTTCTTGTCGAGCTGCGCCTGCTCCAGACTGTCCTCGGGCCGCAGATAGTAAGCGCAAGTATATTGCCGGTCGGCGTCCAGGAAGAGCTCGTACAGCCGCCGGGTGAGGTTGTAGGTATGTTCGGCATTGCGCCGGGATTTCTCCCGCCGGTTGATCCCGTCCAGCTTCCCGGCGAGCTTTTCCACCATGCGCCGCAACGGATTCTTCGGCTTCAGCGATTCCTCGCCGCCGCCGGTCGGGACATTGGAATGGACGAGCAGGATCAGGTCGCGAATGTCGCCCTCGATCACGTCCATCCGCCCGTCCATATAGACTTCGGCGGCCCCCACCTGCGGATGGCGGACGACATGGCCCGATGCGCTCTTGTGATTGAAGCGGACTTTGACCGGCCCCTTGCCCTCGGCGGGTGCGCCATAGCGATATTCCACGCCGTCATGATCGACGACGATCAGTTCGCCTTTCCTGACGACCTTCCGCAAAAGCCTGTCGAGCACCCACATCTTGCCTGCTCTCCTTCTGACTCGCGCTCGCCCTTTGGCGATCCGCAATGATGCAGATTAGGGAAAGCGAAGCCGAGCGCAACAATGACTCCGGCCGGAAAGGGACCTAAAGCCGGACCATGACCGACCCCTTCGCCCTGTTTGCGGACTGGTTCGCCGAGGCGCGGGCGAGCGAGCCGAACGATCCCGAAGCGATGGCGCTCGCCACCGTCGACGCGCGCGGCCAGCCCGCGGTGCGGATGGTGCTGCTGAAAGGCCACGGTCCCGAAGGCTTCACCTTCTACACCAACCGGGGAAGCCGTAAGGGTGGCGATCTGGCGGCAAATCCGCGCGCGGCTTTGCTGTTTCACTGGAAGTCGCTGCGCCGGCAGGTCCGCATCGAAGGCGCAGTCAGCGCCGTCACCGACGCGGAGGCCGACGCCTATTTCGCCAGCCGCGCCCGCGATTCGCAGCTCGGCGCCTGGGCTTCCGACCAGTCCCGGCCGCTCGACAGCCGCGCGACCTTCGAGGCGCGGTTCGCGGCCGAGGCGGCGCGGTTCGAGGGCGGCGGCGTGCCGCGCCCGCCTTACTGGTCGGGCTTTCGCCTCGCGCCCGAACGCATCGAATTCTGGAACGACCGCGCCCACCGCCTGCACGAGCGGCGGCTGTTCGTGCCGGACGGCAGGGGTTGGTCGGAAAGCCTGCTCTACCCCTGATCGAACCACGGGAGCCGAAGATGGAATTGCGCCTCGTCCAGGTCGATGCCTTTGCCGACCGTCCCTTCACCGGCAATCCGGCCGCGGTCATGCCGCTCGACGCCTGGCTGCCCGACGCGACCCTGCAGGCGATCGCGGAGGAGAACAATCTCAGCGAGACCGCCTTCACCGTGCCGGACGAGACGGGCGAGGCGGATTACGAGTTGCGCTGGTTCACCCCCGCGACCGAGGTCGTTTTGTGCGGCCACGCCACCCTCGCGAGCGGCCATGTGCTGATCGACGGCTGCGACGAGCCCGACCGCATCGTCTTCCGCACCCGCCGCGCCGGCCTGCTCGAGGTCGCCTGCAACGGCGACGCTTATGCGATGTCGCTCCCGGCCTGGCGGGCGGAACCGAAGCCGCTGCCGCACATCCTCGCCGCGCTTGACATCACCGGGGCCGAGACGCTCTGGCACCCCAATCGCTACGGCCTGGTCGTGCTGGACGACGAGGCAGCGGTCCGCGCCTTGTCACCCGATTTCAAGGCGCTGGCGGCGGATGGAGACGTCCTCACCATCGTCACCGCGCCCGGAAACGACACCGACGTGGTCAGCCGCGTCTTCGCGCCCGGGGCGGGGATCGACGAGGATCCGGTCACCGGTTCCGCCCATTGCGTGCTGACGCCCTATTGGACGGATCGCCTCGGCCGCGACGCCTTCACCGCTTATCAGGCCAGCCGCCGGGGCGGCCATGTCGATTGCCGGCTGGAAGGTGACCGCGCCATTCTGGGCGGCCGCTGTGTCACCGTGATCGAAGGCGTGATGCAGCTTTAGGAAACGCTCGCGAAGAAGATGCGGATGGAGCGGCCGACATGGCCCTGGTCCGTACCGTCCTCCGTGATCCGCGCCTCCAGCCGCCCGGAGCGCAAGATGATCAGATCGCGACCGTCCCGCCGCTCAGTCGTCCGCGTCGCGCCGGGCAGGCAGGTCGCGACCCGAGTCGCATAGCTTTCCCGCGTCTCGTTCGGCCGCGCCAGATTGTGCGAGCAGCTGTAACCGCCGCCGCCGCTGAAGAAGCAGGCGAGCCGGCCCATGCGGAACTGCGTCTGCTGCGCGCGCATCGCCTGGAACGGCGTTGCTTCCGCCGCACCCGCCGCCAAAGCGCGCACGCCGGTGCACAGATCGTCGCCACTCTGCGCCATGGCCGGCGACGCGGCATGCGCCAGTGCCGCGGCGGCGAGTATGATTGACTTCATGAACTGCCTCCCAGGAACGGAAATAATGCTTATGCCGCACTTGGTTGCCTCGATCTGAACGGTTCGGCGCGGTTCCGGAATCGTCTGCCGCAAATCCGGGCGCGCCCGATTCCCATCCGTCCCGCTTTGCCACCTATGTCTCCGCCGAGGAGGGCGCGGCGATGCTGAACATCCTGATCGTCGAGGACGAACGCCTGTTTGCGGAGACGCTGCGGGACCTTGTCCAGCTCAATCCCCGTTACATCGTGACCGGCATTGCCGAGGATAAGGAGCAGGCGATCGCGCTCGCCGACGCCCAGCCGCCGGACCTGGCTTTGGTCGATCTGCAGCTCGCGCACGGCTCCAGCGGCTTCGCGGTCGCGGCCAAGCTTGCCGAGCGGGATGTCGCCTGCCTGTTCACCAGCGGCAAGGCGCCCGCTTTCCCGCTGCCCGATCTGGCGCTCGGCTGCCTGCTCAAGCCGTTCAGCGAGGAGGATCTGGTGCGCGCGCTCAGGACGGCGGAGGATGCGATCCGCGGCCGCGCGGTGTTCCGGCCGAGCCGCCCCGCCAATCTGCGCCTCTATGGCGAGGAGCAGGCCGAGATCGAGGCCTCACAGCTGCCGGTGCGCGCCCGCCGCCGCGGCTGGAAGGACTGGCTCCCGCTCGCCCGCGCCGGCTGACGCCCGCATTTCTTAACCGGGCCGTCTTTATGCTATCCTGCGCGAGCAGGAGTCGCGGCGCATGGCGAAGAAGAAATCCGGCAAGGCGAGAAGCGGCGGGGCCAAGACGGGCAAGCTGCCCAAGCGGATCGCCGGGATGAAGGTGCCCAAGGACCTGCGCGCGCCCGGCGGGCGCCTGCTGCAGGCGATCAACAATCCACTGCTGATCGACGCCGCCGCCGCGACTTTGATGGCGGCCGCGAACCGGCTCGCTCAGCCACGCCCGACGGCCGCGGAGACACCGCAAAAGCCGCAAACCGACCTTGGCACCATCCTCTCGTCGCTGGCGATCGAGGGTATGCGCCGGCTCGGCGAAGCGAAAGCCGCACCCGGCAACGGCCGGACGCGGGACTGACGGCGCGGCGAACCGCGCCGTCAGCGAAAGCACGCTTTACTTGGTCTGGCTGTTGCCGCCCTGCGCGCTGCCGCCATACATTCCGGGCTGCGGGCCGTAGCCGGGCTGACCGCCAGGACCCATACCACCCGGCCCCATTCCGCCAGGTCCCATTCCGCCCGGACCCATGCCACCGGGTCCCATGCCGCCGCCGCCCATGGCCTGGCCGGCGCATTGCTGCATCACCTGCATGGCGAATTGCTGGGCCTGCTGCGGATTGCGGTCCATCGCCACCAGTTGATCGGGCGGCAGATTCCCGAGTGCGTTGCCGAAGCAGCCGCAGATCTGCTGCGCCTGCGGCGCGCCGCCGGCGGACTGGATACATTGCTGGACGGCCTGCTGAATCAGCGCCGCATTCTGCCCGCCGCCCGGGCCGGGCTGCGGCTGCATCGGCTGCATCGGCTGCTGGTTCGGGCCGACCGGCTGCTGCCCCTGCCCGAAGGGCTGAGCCTGCTGCTGATTGGCCCCCTGCGAATTGCACGCGCTCAACACCAGCAGTGACGCTGCACAAAGCCCGGTCAGAATCTTCATCTCCGCTCTCCCTCCAAGAATTCCAAAGCGGCTGGACCCGCTATTCCCGAAGGCGCAATCTTGCGGGATTGCGGGTCACAAAGATAAAAATTTGATTCGCCAAGCGGTATTTCCCAGGCAGCCGGCCCAAAAAGAATCACGCCGGCTCCGCGAGGAACCGGCGTGACGTCATGGCTTGCCGCCCGAAAGGCGTGCCGCGGCTCAGTCCTTCAGCGAGGCCGGGACGATGCCGCCATTCTTCTCCAGCTCCGCCATCACCTGCTTGTAGAGCCAGATGTTCATTTCGGCGCTGCCGTCCTTTGCGCCGGTATAGCCGAGCTCGGTGGCCAGCTCCTTGCGGTTGTCGAGGCTCGGATCGAGATCGAGCAGCCGCATCAGATCGGCGATCGAGGTGCGCCAGTTGAGGTTCGGGCTGCCCTTGGCCTTGTGGATTTCGGCCAGCTTCTGCTCGACATCGACCGGCCCGGCCGCGCCGGCGGCTCCGGCAGCCAGGCCGACGGTGGTAGCGGCCGCCGCGGCGGCATTCGCGCCGACAATCTGCGCCTGGATCGTGCTGAAAATGCTCATGCGACTCGTCCTTTCATACTTAACCTGTGTTCTATAGCTTCATTGTGACGTGTTGGCTGCGCCAGAAGCGTTCCCGCCCTGCGCCGACCCGCCATACATACCCGGCCCCATATTGGGCTGCATGCCGCCTCCTCCCATGCCACCCATACCGCCGCCGCCCATCATGCTGGGTCCGATGCTCTGCATGCACTGGGCGTTGATCGTCTGGCTGAACTGACTCGCCTGCATCGGGTTCGCCGTCATCTGCTTGAATTGCTCGATCGGCATCGCGTCGATCGTGTTGGCGATACAGACGCACAATGGCTGCAGGTTGGGCAGGCCGGACTGGGCCGCCATCTGCACCTGCATGTTGCACTGGTTCACCAGATGGTCGCGTACCTGCGTCTTGCGATTCTGGTCTTCCGACTGACAGCCGGAGAGCAGGGCCAGCGCCAGGATTGAGAAACCGGTCAACCTCTTCATCTGTGCCCCCTCCATCGCTTTTCGCATGCGCGTGCTCACGCCCGGCCGCGCGGCCCTTCCTTCACGATCGCGGGCTCCGGCTCGGGCCGCGGCGGCGGCACGGGCGTTGCCGCGCTGGGCGGCGCCGGCGGTTGCGCGACAGGCTGGGTGCTCGGCTGCGGCGCGTCGCGGACCTCGTCGATACGCGGGCGGGCGGGCGCCGCCGGCTCCACCGCTTTCTCGCGCGGGCGCTCCCGCTCGACGGCCGGAGCCGGCGCGGGCGCCGGTGTGGATGCATTGGCGGGTTCCGGCGCGGGCGCGGCCTTGTCGGCGGCATTCGCGCTCAGTTGCGCCAGACATTCGGTCGCCGCCTGCCGGCCCTCCGCGATGAGCTGCGGGCGCGAGCCTTCGTCGAACAGGCTTTTCAGCTCGGCAACGCTGCGCTGCCCCATCGCCTTGTCGGTGATGCAGCCGCAAAAGACATTGCTGTCGAAGCCCGGCAGATCCGCCGTGCCCGGCGCGATGTCGCGGCCGCAGCGATTCATCAGCTGGGCGCGGATCTCGTCGCGGATCTGCCCCTCCGTCTGGCCGCAACCGCCAACCATGGCCGTCGTGGCAAGCAAAAGCATGCCGAAAGCTGCGCGCATACACCCTCCCCAGGATCGCCAGCGCGGCCGCGTCCAACGGGACACGGCCGGTCCCGCTCCGGCTAGCACAGGCAGACAGAGCGGCCTAGCGTTTGTCCGGTCGAGGCGGCACCGGCCATCAGCGCCGCAATTGCCCGCGTATCGCGCCTGCCGGGAAAGCGGCATTGTGGACGTTGACATAGAAGCCCTGCGGGTTGCGCTCGATCTCGCTGGCCAGGCCGGAATCCAGCCGCATGCAGCCGGACGATTCCCCGTCCGAAGGCGCGTTCAGCACCACCACCGGCGGCCCCACCGCGCCCGCCGCGCCACGGTGAATGTGGGCAGCGGTCGCCGGTTCGATATCGAACACGGTCAGTTCATAACACAGCCGGTCGAAGCGCCCGACGACCGAGATTTCCGCAAAGCCCCGCCCGTCCGGATCGCCCGGGCCCGGCACTTCGGCGGTGCCGCCCAGTTCGACGTTGAAGCCGGTGCCGACGACATCGCCGATCGTCTCGCAGGCGGTGAGGGAGGCGAGCGCCGCCAATGCGGCGGAAATTGCGATGCCAGATCGGTTCATGGTCGATACTCCGTCGACGGCCGCCAACACCCGGCGCCGCCCCTCTTATTGTCCCGATATGCTTTGCGCGCCAGACCGGGCCGTCCCGCAGCCGGCCCCGGCTGGCGCGTTCAGATCAGCACGCGCTGCTCGCCCGACCGCTCCCGGCCGGCGCGGCGAAAGGCGAGGGAGGGGTCGATAAGCGGAATGTCCGGCTTCTTGCCCTGGAACAGTTCCGCGAGCGTCAGGATCTGCAACCGCGCATAGGTCCGGCCGAAACCGTCCTCGAACCGGCCAACGGCCGCGGCTTCCCTCTCCATCGCGCTGGTCGGCAGCGCCTTGGTGATGAAGATGCCGATCGGCGCCTTTTCCCGCTCCATCGTCGAATGCAGTTCGCGGATCATCTGCACGCCGACATTGTCGCCGCCCTTCACCGATACGATCGCCTTCTCGGTCTTGCGCCCGTCCGGCTTGAAATAGATCAGCCCGTCAATGCCGCCGTCGGCGCCCTTCCTGCGGCCGCCGAAGGGCTGGGCGTCGACCAAAGACACGGCCCACCACTGAAACTGATATTTGTCGCGCCGGGCGAGATCGAGCGCCGAGGCGAGGTCCTTGGGTGTGCCTTCGACCGCGAAGGCGATGCCCGGGAAGGCATCCTTCAGCCGTTTCTCGATCAGCGAGATGGCCAGATGCGTGACGTCGATCCCGATCCACCGCCGCCCGAGCTTCTGCGCCGCATGGATCGCCGTGCCACAGCCGCAGAACGGGTCCAGCACCAGATCGCCCTCGTTGGACGACGCCGCAATGATCCGCTCGAGCAGGGCGACCGGCTTCTGCGTGGGGTAGCCGAGCCGTTCCTTGCTGTTGGGGTTCAACACGGAAATGTCCCACCAGTCGGGCAAGGGCGAGCGGGCATCCTCCTCGATGCTCGTCGCCTTGCGGACGCCATCCTCGAACACCGCTTGCTGCCGTTTGCCGCCCCAGCGCCGCAGCGTGCCGGGTGACGGATCGGCATAAAGCGTGTGGAAGGTGCGCGCGCCTTCGTCCCGGCTGTAGAACAGGATCACGTCGTGATTGCGCGCGAACTGGCCCTGCGCGATGCTCCATTTGCGGTAGCACCAGATGATTTCGTTGCGGAAATTGCGCTTGCCGAACACACCGTCCAGCAGCAGCTTGAGATAATGGCTCGCGGTCGGGTCGCAGTGCAGATACAGGCTGCCGGCCGGCTTCAGCACCCGGTGCAGTTCGATCAGCCGCACGGCCATCATCGCCAGATAGGCCATCATGTCATTGTCGCCGAGGAAGGAGCGCATCGCGTTCAGCAGCTCGAAGGCGCGGGTCGCGCCACTGCGCTGGACCTGGTCGAACGCTTCCTCGGCACTGTCATTCCAGTGCCAGCTGTCCTCGAACGCCCTGATCTGCGCGTTGCCGGCGTCTGCCGCCGTGCGCAATTCCTTCGGCGGCGCGAAAAGGATGTTGTAGCCGGCATTCGAATTGAAGGGCGGGTCGAGGTAGACGAGATCGACGCTTTCGTCCTTCACCGACGCCCGCAGCACGTCGAGATTGTCGCCATAGTGGAGACGGTTGGTCATGGGCCGCCTGGCAGCGCCGCTCAGCTTTGGCGGTAGACGGAAACGTCCATCGCCGCACTCAGCACGACCGCCTTCCCATTGAACAAATGTCTGGAGTTTGGCCCGGTGGCCGGAGCCTGACCGCCGACGGACGGCAATAATCCGAGCGACGAGGCCGGCGGGAAGTTGCGGTCGCCCTTGAACGTGGCGACGGTATGATCGAGCACCGCCTCCAGCTTGATCAGCGCACCGCTTCCGACCTCGACGCCCTCCAGCGCCAACTCGAGCGCGCCCAGGCTCAGCGAGCCTTTGAACTTGAACTCGACACTAGCCACCGCCGCCTCCTCCTGCTGCCGCATCGATGCGTGCCCTGACCCTCTGGATGAAGGCCGTTCGGTCCGGGTCGTTGCAGAACCGGGAAAGGTATGCCGCCCAGACTATTTCGAAGGTCGCGACCGTGCCTGGCGCGAGGTCGAGCGCGAGTTCCTGCTGGGCCAGCGCCGCGCGCTGCGCTTCGGTCACCGCCTCTGTCCCGGCGGCCGGAGTACCGATGATCAGGTCGCGGTAGCTGATGTTGATCGGCACCGTGTTGACCGTATTGCCTTCGCAGACCGTGGTCATCGTATCGAGCCGCGCCTGCTGCTGAGCGCGGTCCGCCTCCGCCGCCCGAGCGATGCGGGTCAGGGCGCTGTTCAGCCGGCCCGCGCGCTGAAGCCGCCGGAGATCGTCCACGCCCTCGTCCAGGCTATATTGCTCGACCGGCAGCGTGCGCTTGCGAACGATCTGCGCGAGCACAGTCGCGCGCTCGGCGTCCATCGCCGCGATCAAAGCGGGGACGGTGCGGTCGAAGAAGACGCGCCGGTCGATCGTCGCCCGCGCCCCGGCGGCAATAGTCGTGATGTTGGCGAGGTCTTCCACCTCGTCGAGCGGCACGAGCGAAGTCGCGCCGGACAAGGCGAGGAGCAGCAAGTCCAGGCCGAGCGCCGAGCCGCGATCGCCCATTTCGAGGGCCGTCACGAAGGCGTCGTACCGTTCCTCGATCGCGCCGATATAGGTCGTCAGGATATAGTCGCGAAAGTCGCGCCGGTTCATGCCAAGCCGCGCGCTGTCCGGGATCTGCCGATAGGCGAGCAGGGCATTGTCCATCGGCATGATGGCGCGCGGCGTCAACTCGACCATCCGGTGCTGCGCGCCCCGGATGGAGGCGCACCCCGCAAGGGCGGTCGACGCCGTCAGCAGCAAGCACAGGGCGGCAGCCCTCATTCCCCGAGTCCGCATGCGCAGTCCCCCCGGACCGGCGGCCTTGTGGCAACGCCGAGTCCCATGGCGCATGGCTAGGCCTTCCCACTCATCACGCCAGCGGAGATGAATCCGGCTTTGCTCCGTTCCGGATGATCGCTTCACGCCTTGCTGTGCGAACGATCGGCACCCATCTTCCGACGACCCGCGTTGACCCGCGCGACTTCGCCTCCTACGACAAGAACAGAACTGGAACGGTTGGTCCCGAATGCTGACGCATATTCAGAAGCAGAGCGGCAGAGAATGCTGACCCACATAAGCGTTCGCGGCGCGCGCGAGCACAATCTGAAAAGCGTGGATGTCGATATTCCGCGCGATACGCTGACGGTGATCACCGGCCTCTCCGGTTCGGGCAAATCCTCCCTCGCCTTCGACACCATCTATGCAGAGGGCCAGCGGCGCTACGTGGAGTCGCTCTCCGCTTATGCGCGCCAGTTCCTGGAGATGATGCAGAAGCCGGACGTCGATCATATCGACGGGCTCTCTCCCGCGATCAGCATCGAGCAGAAGACGACGTCGCGGAACCCGCGCTCGACCGTGGCGACCGTCACCGAAATCTACGATTATATGCGCCTGCTCTGGGCGCGCGTCGGCGTGCCCTACAGCCCCGCCACCGGCGAGCCGATCAGCGCGCAGACGGTCAGCCAGATGGTCGACCGCATCATGACGCTGCCGGAAGGCAGCCGCCACGTATTGCTCGCGCCGGTCGTGCGCGGCCGCAAGGGCGAATATCGCAAGGAGCTCGCGCAATGGCAGAAGGACGGCTTCACCCGCGTCCGCATCGACGGGTTATTCCATCCGATCGAGGAGGCGCCGAGCCTCGACAAGAAATACAAGCATGACATCGAGGTCGTGGTCGACCGCATCGTCGTCCGCGAGGGGATCGAGACGCGGCTGGCGGACAGCCTGGAGACCGCCCTCAAGCTGGCCGAAGGGCTGGTCTATCTCGACCCGGCGGATGCCCCGCCCGAATCCCCCTCCCGCTCGCGGGAGGGGAGCGAGGTGCTTCAGGACAACGCCCCGCCAGGCCGCATCACCTTCTCCGAAAAGTTCGCCTGCCCAGTCAGCGGCTTCACCATCGCCGAGATCGAGCCGCGGCTCTTCTCGTTCAACGCCCCGCAGGGCGCCTGCCCGGCCTGCGACGGCCTCGGCGAGAAGCTCATCTTCGACGAGGAGCTGGTCGTCCCAAACCACGCGCTCACGCTGAAGAAGGGCGCGATCGTGCCCTGGGCCAAATCCAACCCGCCCTCGCCTTATTACATGCAGGTCCTCGCCAGCCTGGCGAAGGCCTATGACTTCACCCTCGACACCGCCTGGTCGGAGCTAAGCGAGGAACAGCAGCGCGTCATCCTCCACGGCACGGACGGCAAGCCCGTAACCCTCACCTTCATCGACGGCCGCAAGTCGTACGACGTGAAGAAGCCGTTCGAGGGCGTGATCGGCAATCTCAACCGCCGCATGCTGCAGACCGAAAGCGCCTGGATGCGCGAGGAGCTGAGCAAATATCAGAGCGCCGCCCCGTGCGAGACCTGCCACGGCGCCCGCCTCCGCCCCGAGCCGCTCGCGGTGAAGATCGCCGGCGAGGACATCTCCATGTCCTCCCGCCGCGCCGTCCGCCACGCGCTCGAATGGTTCTCCACGCTCGAGGAAAAGCTCAATCCGCAGCAGCGCGAGATCGCCCGCGCCATCCTCAAGGAGATTAACGAGCGGCTCGGCTTCCTCAACAATGTCGGCCTCGATTACCTCAACCTCAACCGCACCAGCGGCACCCTCTCCGGCGGCGAGAGCCAGCGCATCCGCCTCGCGTCGCAGATCGGCTCAGGCCTCTCCGGCGTGCTCTACGTGCTCGACGAACCCAGCATCGGCCTGCACCAGAAGGACAATGACCGCCTGCTGGTGACGCTCCGCCGCCTCCGCGATCTCGGCAACACCGTTTTGGTCGTCGAACATGACGAGGATTCGATCCGCAGCGCCGATTACGTCATCGACATGGGCCCCGGCGCGGGCGTCCACGGCGGCACCATCGTCGCGCAGGGGAGTCTCGACGACGTGCTGGCGAACGAGAAGTCGCTGACCGCCGACTATCTCACCGGGCGTCGTTCAGTGGCCGTGCCTCCGACACGGCGGAAGGGCAATGGCAAGAAGCTCACCCTCAAAGGGGCCCGCGCCAACAACCTCAAGGACGTCACCGCCAGCATCCCGCTCGGCACCTTCACCTGCATCACCGGCGTCTCCGGCTCGGGCAAGTCGAGCTTCACCATCGACACGCTGTATGCCGGCGCGGCCCGCCATTTGAACGGCGCCCGCATCGTCGCCGGCGCGCACGAGAAGATCGAGGGCCTGCAATATCTCGACAAGGTGATCGACATCGATCAGTCGCCGATCGGCCGCACCCCGCGCTCCAACCCCGCCACCTACACCGGCGCCTTCACCCAGATCCGCGACTGGTTCGCCGGCCTGCCGGAGAGCCAGGCCCGCGGCTACAAGCCCGGCCGCTTCTCGTTCAACGTCAAGGGCGGCCGCTGCGAGGCGTGCACCGGCGACGGCCTCATCAAGATCGAGATGCACTTCCTTCCCGACGTCTACGTCACCTGCGACGTCTGCCACGGCCAGCGCTACAATCGCGAGACGCTGGAGGTGAAGTTCAAGGGCCACAGCATCGCCGACGTGCTCGACATGAACGTCGAGGAGGCGGCTTTGCTGTTCAAGGCGGTCCCGCCGATCCGCGAGAAGATGCGGATGCTGGAGGAGGTCGGCCTCGGCTACGTCAAGGTCGGCCAGCAGGCGACGACGCTCAGCGGCGGCGAGGCCCAGCGCGTGAAGCTCGCCAAGGAGCTCTCGCGCCGCGCCACCGGCCAGACCCTCTACATCCTCGACGAGCCTACCACCGGCCTCCATTTCGAGGACGTCCGCAAGCTGCTGGAAGTGCTCCACGCTCTGGTCGAGCAGGGCAACACCGTGGTGGTGATCGAGCACAACCTCGAGGTCATCAAGACGGCGGACTGGGTGATCGATCTGGGGCCGGAAGGCGGCGACAAGGGCGGGGAGATCGTCGCCGTCGGCACCCCGGAGGAGGTGGTGAAGGAGGCGCGCTCCTATACCGGCCACTACCTCAAGTCGCTACTCGGCGCCAGCGTGCCGATGGTTGAAGCGGCCCCAAAGCGGAAGAAGCGGGCTTCTGCGGTGACGCTCAACCGGGAGATGGTAGAGACCCCTTAACGGACTCCTCTCTTTCGAAACCGCCGGTTTCTTCCGGCCTGTTTGCGGCGGCCGTTTGTCGCCAGCTTGTCGACCCATTCGCCAGTCGACAGAAAGCGAAGAAGAGAGTCCTGCGCGGCTTGAAGGTGACCATTGTGCCGCCGCTTTCCTAAGCGCTGCACCCGATCAAAATACTGGGTCGCCGCCTCCTTAGCCGCACTTATTTGTTTGTGCTTCACAAGCGCCCCGATGTGCCCGAACGTCAGTGTGACAATCGGATACTGGTCCGATTCCCAATCTAATCGAGCGTCTTGCTCAAGCAGGGTCTTTACGGCGTCCCCCATCAGAGTGCGAGCTTCAGCGTCGTAAAGCGATCGACGATAAGCTGCCTTGAGCTGCACATCTGCAAGGGCGTGGGTCGCAAACTCGTTATCTGGGTATGCCTCGATCGATTTTTGCAAAACACGCAGAGCCGGTTCAATGCGGCCTATTTCAACTAAGAACTGTCCGTATTGAAGCCAGAAGTGCCCATCCAGCTGAAATTCAATTTCGAAGCTCTCGTAGATACGGAGCACCTCTTCTACGCCAGTCTTCTGACGCACTAGAGTTCTAACAAAGTTATGGTTCAGGAGGAATCTGAACAGTATTCCGTCGAAACGATCCACGTTCTTATAGATTGGGTGTCTATACTTCGTAAATGTTCTGAGCGCTTCGATCACCACAGATGCGACAGTACGTAGGTCGGCTACATTTTCGATAATGTGCCGAACATAAAGCTCGTGTCGGGCAATAAACCGTCCACCTTGGCCTTTAAGAACAATGCCCTCCGTTGCCCGAGCAGCCTCATCAAATGACCTTCTCGTACTCAATTTTTCATAGGCCTCGCGGATGGCCCCAGGAGAAATTCCTACCCTAGCCAAGGTCGCTATGCCTGCGAGAAGCACGAGTGCGCGGGAGTCGTCATCTGGAAGGCCCGAGAATTCGTTTGTAATCACCTTGGTGAACTGTTCGCCCTCGGTCGTTTCTTTGAGGGCGATTAGAAGCTGAGATTTAGATTTCGCGAGCCTTTCCAATCGCTCCGCCGGCGACATTTTGAGAAGCTTGGGAGCTGGCACAAAGGAGACCAGTCTCTCGATGAGGGGACGATGATCCTTCTGAGAGAACCGTTGAAATAAGTAGGAGACGGCCACATCACCCAGCCTCCGCTCTAGATGATCTCGCCACTCACCTGATCGCGCGCTAGTGACTATCGTTATTCGTCCGTGCTTTATGGATAAGACATCTTCTTCAAACGAATCTCCAAATACGAATACGTCAGAGATATATAGAACTAGGTGCTCGTCAGGATGTATCCTAGACAATAGATGAAGAGCACTTCGTAAGGACTTAACTTCACCGCGCAATTCGTATATTTTCTGTTCCGGATAATCCTTGGAAAGGCTAAGTAAGCACTGCAATAACGCTGTTGTCTTGCCACTACCTGCTTGACCGTACGCCACAAATACGCGGGTATGATCCAACACTGCAGCTTTCAGCCCTTTGTAGAGGGCTTCCGACGCATCAAGTTGCACTGGAATGTCACTGCTAGCGATACGCCAAGTAGGAGGACCTCCTTCTAGAAACTCCCGCGCGAATTGCCTCCGTTGACTCGGAGTCCAGGTTCCAACTTCCGCGGAGGTTGCGCCAGCCTCGATGAGAAAGAGCGACCGAGCAGTCTCAAGGTCCGCCAAGCTTACAGAGTGGCGCGTAGCTATCTCCCTCGCAACCTTGCTGACCTCTGCCGCCACGTCCACAGGTGACAACCGTTTAGAGAAGGTCGCCCGCAACCAGTCGGAAAAATCCGAGAGATAGCCTTGTAACGGAACTAGATTTCTAGCTCTATACGAGCCAGCTTGAACGGGCGTGAAGGAATCAGGGGTTACAAGAAATGCGCGGCCCAGCCCTGAGTTGACCCGCCCTCTCGCCCGGTGAAGCTCAGCGCTCAGAATAGGCTCCTGGAGCCTTGTTCCGATAAAGACAGGGGTAAAGCTTGCGTAGTCCTCGGCTAGCTTGCTGTACCAAGAATGCGTGCCAGATGTTAGCCATCTATTGTAATCGTCTGCAGTTAAAATGAAACCATGCTCGGATTTTAAAGCTTCACCATGCAGATGCACGACTTGAAGTATGTCTGTACCGCCTCCCTCTGTCGCTTTATCGATCAAACCATTATAGTATCGGCGGATTTGCACGCCTCGATTGATATTTTCGATTGTATCGTCAATATTAAGAGTGTAAATTCGCCTCCAGGTATATTCGAACAGATGCTCTAGTTCATCTGCTGGGCGTGTGCCGCAATAGAGTTCATGGAGTATCTGAAAGAGCTTCTGCTCGCTAATATAGGTTGGCACTGTTGCAGACAGAACATCAGTTAGGCTTTCGTCACTGTACGGTTGACCACAGTGATCGGCTAGGAATGCCGCCAACGCTCCGGCCATAGGAACTCGGTCGCCACTACGGTTTTCCGACGAGGCAGAAGCGCCCGCCCCGAGAACGAGGATAACCTCTCCGCGCTCCATCGAGCGCTTAAGAAACTGTTCGTCCTCGGCGGACTCAAATTTGATCAATGGCTCTCCCCCGTTGCATTCCAGATTAGCGGGATGATTAATCATAGTCATCAGCTGAGTCGCGCATCACTTCGGATATGCGTGATAGGGTACTCGGCTCAGAGACTCACCCCCGCGCCTCCCGCACCAACCTCTCCCGCTCCGCATCCGTCCTCGCCCGCGACCACCAGATCGCGTGCACCCCCTTCGGGCAGGGCGGCGGCCTGTCGGGGTCCGTAGGCGGCCCGCCTTCCGGCGGCTCATGCTCGCTCGGCCGCCCGCGATCAGCCATTTCGGAAGCGCGCCGCCGCCCAGGCCGATGAAGGCCGAGTCCCGGTCCGTCGCCGCCACGAACAGCCCCTTCGCCCGGCACTTGCTCGCCTTGCACCGCGCATTCCGCCCGATCAGGCTCCATTGCCGCCCGCGCAGCACCGCCAGGCTCGCCTCTTTACTCAGGCCCTGACCAGAGTCGCTTGCGCGCGGCCTTGCTCATCGCCCTCAGATGAGCCGGGTAGCCTTCAACGTGCCGGGCCTTCTTCTCGCGCGTCTCGATAATGGCCGCCCGCCGGTCGAGCATGGTGAGGGCGAATTCGTCGGGCAGCAAATCCGCCTTCGCCAAATTGCAGAGTGCGCAGGCAGCGACGGAATTTGCAAAGGTGTCGGGTCCCCCTTTCGCTTGGGGAATGCAGTGATCGAGCGTGGCGTCGCCATCGGGCGAAAGCCGTATCTCGTCGCGGCAATAAGCGCATCGGCCATCCTGCGCCTTTAGATGCGCCTCCAGCCACGTGCGCCTGAGAACTCCGGCTTGCGCTCGATGCTCCTCCCAGGCCGCCTCAACCTGCGCTCTCTTTTCCTGCTCGCCGTGCAAGCGCTCCCCTCCAAACGCCGTTCGATTACGGCAACAGCGCACTAATTGCCGCTCTTCCCCCGCCCCTCCACCACCTCCAGATCCACCGGCAACGCCCCCGACCGCAGCGCAATCGCGAGCTGGTTGGCGGCCTCCTGCGTGAAATCGCCGGCGATGCTCGCCTGGCCGCCCAGGATCGGCTCGTTGATCACCGGGGCGGAGATCACTTCGTCGTCGATCACGATGGCGAAGAGCTTGCCGACACTGTCGCGCGTCGCGATCGCGAAGCGGCGGCCGCCGGCTTCGTCGAAGATGATGTCGACGGTGGGCATGCCCTGCACATTGTAGCTGGGCCGGGCGTCGCGGATCCGCTCGCCGGTCAGGATCGCGCGCCGCTGGACGGCGATGCGGGCGCCTTCTCCGCCGCCCGGATAGGCAAGCACCTCATAGTTCAGCGTCGGCTCGCCCGCCATGATCTGCGCCTGGCTGACATTCTCCTCGACCAGCCGGAATTCGATCCGGCCGCGCCGGTCGAGCAGGGTCCGGACCGCCGCTTCGTCCGCGCGGTCGTCGAGCCGGACCAGGATGCGCTTCGCCCCCTCGCGCTCGACCCGTGCGCCCGGCACGCCGAGCATGGCAAGCCGCTGCACGGCGATCGCGCGGGTGGCGTCCATCATCCCTTCGGACGGCAGCTCCGCCCCCTTCGCCTCGAATAGCAATTCTCCTGGTTCGGCATTGGCGCAGGCCGTCAGCAGACCGGAGGTCAGGCTCCCCAACGCCAGCATTGCCAGCACGAACGAACGCATTCCGGACATAAGACGAAGCCCCCCGCCACGATTTGCGCCCCACGATAGCCGAACTTTGCGGGCTTGGGGACGGGGTCGGCGCGCGCCCTCTTTCCGCCACGCCCACGCCCGCAAATCCTATTTCCTTGCGCGATAGGATTGCGCTTGTTCTACGATCCGGATGGACAGGCAGAATCTTCCCCCGGCCCCATCCGCCACCGCCGTCACCCGCTTCCCGGCTTCGCGCGGCGACCGCCACCGGGCCGCACGGCGATGCTCACCGCACGGGAGGGCCCCCCGCGATTCCGTGTGACATTCGTGACATTCGCGACATTCGAGACCGCTCTCGCGCCGTCCGCCCCTACCGCGCCAGCGCGAATGCCGTGGCCCAGAAGATCAGGATCGCGATGAGGGCGATGGCCAGCACCAGCGCCTGCGCGATCGCCAGCAGGCGGAGCCTGTCGACCACTCCCGGCTCATGCTGCGTCTCGCGGACGATGGCGACGAACAGGCCGAACGGCGCGAGCTGCAGCAGCAGGAAGCCGGGCAGGCCGCTCAGCACATTGCTTTGCGTGACGCCCGCCGCGTTCGGCCAGGGCGAGATCATTTGCCCCATGCCGATCAGCAGGCCGTCGCCCGCGCGGTACATGATGCCGAGCAAAAGGAGGGACAAAGCATAGGCCAGGAAGCCCTTCGCCGCCTGCCCGGCCGCATAGCCGCGGGTCGAGACGCGCCAGCCCCTTTTGCGCAGGATCGCATTCGCGCCGCCGCCCACCAGCGCCGCGAGCAGGGTCCCCGCGCCGATCGCGGCGGCGAGCGAAACGAGCAGCTGGACGTTGCCGAGCAGCGGGCCGACCGGCAACGGGCTGGCCATCGCCCACAGCTTCACCGCCAGCCAGATTCCGGCCGCCGGCACGATCAGCAGCAGGACGGCCAGCACCGCCCAGCGCGCCGGCCGCTTCAGCTTCGGCGTCACCGGCAGGGCCTTGTGCAGCCGCCAGGTCCCGACCGCGATCCCCGCCGCGGCCAGCAGCACCAGCCCGAAGGTCGCGGTGCGGCCGACCAGCGACAGCGTCTCGGCGGAGGGTGCGGTCAGCACAGGGCCGAGGCCGGGCACCAGTTCCGGCCCGCCATTGCTGACGCTGAGCCCGCTCAGCAGCACGAATGCGACGATCACCGCCGCGACGATCAGCATGGCGATCGCGCCTTGCTTCACCGCCTCCCACCAGCCGATCCGTCCGCCCGCCAGCGTCACCGCGCCCCACAAGGCCGTGCCGGTCACCCCCGTAACCACTGCGATGCCGAGCGTCACCCCCAGCAGCACATACATGAAGGTCCAGACCAGCCAGACCGCGCCGGCCCCGCCGAGCAGAATCAGCAGGGCGAGGCCGCCGCCCTCGCCGCCCCCCGTGGAGGTGCCGGGCGACCAGCCGCTCTGCCCGCCCCAGGACGGCGCCGTGCTGGTGCTGTTATTGCCGGCCGCGTTGCGCTCCGCATTCTCCCGCCACTGGCGCTGGCGCTCGGCCTCCTCCCGCTCGCGTTGCTCACGCCCCGCGTTGAACTGGCTGGAATCCATGCCGTACTGCCACTGGCGGTTCTGGTGCCCGGCCTTCCACGGATCGTTCTCGTCGTTCATCGCGTGCGCCTAGCCGCTGATGAACTGGCCGAAGCGCCAGCGCCGCGCCGTCGGCACCCCGCGCTCGGTGGGGATCTCGCCATAGTACATCTCGACCTCCTCGGGCACGATCGGCGGCAGGCTGCCCTGCATCCAGCCGACGAGCCAGTCGCGCTGCTTGTCGTCGAACACCGATCGGATGACGACGCGGGTGTGGCCGGTGCTGTCGACATCCTGGAAGCGAGTCATGATCAGATCGCCGGGCTTCAGATCCCCCGGCGGGATTTCGGCGGTGTTGTCGATCACGTTGGCAGCGCCGAGATTGCGCATGAACAAAGCGGCGGCACGGTCATTGTCGTCGCCCGGCTTGAAGGTGAACCATTGCCGCTTGGTGCGCCCGCCCGATCGCGCGAAATAGAAGAGCCGCACCGGCAGCCGCTGATCGTGGGCGAACTGCACCAGGCCCTTCAGCGCCAGGTCGGCGCAGTCGATCGGCTTGTCATAGGCCTTGGCGAATTCGACCATGAAGCGGCTGTATTTCTCCTGCACGTCGGGGCTCCACAGCCTGGCCTGCTGCGCGAAGGCCCGGCCCGGCGCCAGTAGGCCGATGCCGGCGGCCGCGAGTGCGCCGCCCAACACGGCACGCCGTGAAAAATAACCCCCCATTTGTCGGCCCCCTTTCGACAGGTGCGACTATCACCGATATGTCCCTGCGGAACAATGGAGTGAGCGCGGGCATGGCGGACGATTGGCGCAAGGACGTGCTCGGCTTCTGGTTCGGGCTGGACGAGCGCAGGCACTGGACCCGCGACGATGCCCTCGACGCCGAATGCGCGAGCCGGTTCGGCGCGCTGTGGAAAAGCGAGCGCGGCAAGCCGCTCGACACCTTCCTGACCGATCCGGACGGGGCGCTGGCGGCGGTCATCCTGTTCGATCAATTCCCGCGCAACATGTTCCGCGACGATCCGCGGGCCTTCGCCACCGACCCGCTCGCCCGCGACATCGCCGCCGCGATGGTCGATCGCCGCTGGGATCAGAGCATCGCGGAGGAGCGACGGCACTTCGTCTATATGCCGTTCGAGCATAGCGAGCGGCTTGAGGACCAGGACCGGTCGCTCCAATTGTTCGCGGCGCTGGGCAATGATTTCTATTCCGATTTCGCGCGCAAGCATCGCGACGTCATCGTCCGCTTCGGCCGCTTCCCGCATCGCAACGAGGTGCTCGGCCGCGCCTCGACCCCCGAGGAAGCGGCATTCGGGCTGGAGCCGGCCTGGTGAGCCTGACCGAGCTTGGCCGCTATCATGACCGGTTCGAGGCGGAGATTATCTGTGGGCGCCTCCATGCCGAAGGACTGGACGCTCTGGTCTTCGACACCGGCCTCGGCGCCTCTTATGGCAACGCCTTTCCGGTCCGGTTGATGGTGCTAGAAGAGGATCTGGATGCGGCGCGGGCGATCCTCGCCACCAGCGCCGATTGACGGCGCCGGACAAAGTGATTTATTTGACTAATACAGTTCAGTTGCCGGGAAGGGGTACGACCTGATCATGGAGCCGGTGCTCGAACTCGCCGATCTGTCGAAAAGCTATGGCCGCGGCGAGCGCGCCGTGCATGCGGTACGCCACGTCTCGCTGACGGTCGGCCCGGCCGAAGTCTATGGCTTCCTCGGCCCTAATGGCGCGGGCAAGAGCACGACGATCCGCATGCTGCTGGGTCTGATCCGGCCGAGCGGCGGGCAATTGCGCCTGTTTGGGCAGACACTCTCCGATGACCCTTCGCCCCTGCGCCGGGTCGGTTCGCTGGTCGACGGCGGCAATTTCTATCCCTTCCTGTCGGGCCGCAGGAATCTGGAAGTACTCGCCCGCACGATGGGCCGGGGCCTCGACCGGATCGACGATCTGCTCGCCCAGGTCGGCCTGGCCAAAGATGGCGGCCGCAAGGTGAAGGGCTATTCGACCGGAATGCGCCAGCGACTGGGCGTCGCCGCCGCCCTGCTGGGCGATCCGGATCTGATCATCCTCGACGAGCCGGCCAACGGCCTCGACGCCGCCGGTATTCAGGAAATGCGCGTGCTGATCCGCGGGCTGGCAGAGGATCATGGCAAGACGGTCTTCCTCTCCAGCCACTTGCTGCACGAGGTGCAGCAGCTCTGCGACCGCGTGGCGATCATCAGCCAGGGGGCGATGATCCACGAATCGCGGATCGCCGATCTGCTGCGCCACGACCGAGGTTACCGGGTCGAGGCGTCGCCGCTGAATGTCGCGGAAGCGGCGCTGGCCGCGCGCTGGCCGACCCGGATCGATGGCGAGGCATTGCTGGTCGATGCGGCGCGGGAGGACGTGCCCGATCTGGTCCGCCGTCTGGTCGGGGCCGGTGCCGATGTGTACGGCGTTGCCCCCACGCAACGCAATCTGGAGGAAGTCTTCCTGTCGATGACCCAGAGCGGGGAGACGCCCGATGCTTGACGCCTTCTCCGCCGAAGCGCTGAAACTGCGCCGCCACCGCGCCACCTGGTTCCTGGTCTGGATCTTTCCGATCGCCGCTCTGGTGCTCTATTCGGTCGCCATTCTGGTCCAGCTCGGCCGGGGCCTGCCGCCGTCCCCGGTGGCGCCGGCGCTGGACAGCTGGCTGGACAATGCCGCCAATTTCTGGAGCCTGCCCCGCAGCGGCTTCGGCCGGATCATGGTCACCGCTTATGTCGCGGTCGTCTTTGCGGGCGAATATGCGTGGAACACGTGGAAGCTGATCGTGCCGCATCGCGCGCGGGCCAGCCTGATCGCCGCCAAATTCGCGGTCAGCCTGCTGCTCGTCTACGCGGCCTTCTTCGCCGCCGCCCTGCTGGTGAATTTCCTTGGCTGGCTGCCCGGCGCGCTGAAGGGCGATGCGATGCCGGAAGGGATTACGGCTGGCGGGATCGCGGCGGCCCACCTGAAAGGATTGGCGGCAAGCCTGCCCGGCGTGCTGCTGAGCGCGGCGATCGCGGCCCTCGCGGCGATCCTGACCCGGACGACGGCCGCAGCCATCGTGATCGGCATCGTCGTCATCACGCTCGAGCAATTGTTCACGACATTCGGCCCGGTGCTGTCGCTCTATCTGCCGGGCGTGGTGGAAGGACTCTATAACGCGCTGCCAGGCTACCATCTCGGCAACCTGACCGGCTGGATCCTCGACGGCAGCGGCCGGATCGTGCCGTTCCCGAACGAGACGACGATTGCCTGGGGCTGGGAAGGCTCGCTTGCGATCGTCACGGCGTGGATCGGCGGACTGATGGCGCTGAGCTTCTGGCGCTTCGGTCGGCAGGACATCAACTGAGTCCGCAGCGTTGACGGAGGCAGCAGCGGCCCCGGCGGCTTCGCCGCTGCGCGATCCCCGCGTGCGGTTCGCCATGCTGGTCGTGCTGACCTATGCGATCGGCTTCGGCGTCATCATGCCGGTGCTGCCCGAGCTGGTGATGGAATTGTCGAACCGGCCCCTCGCCGAGGCGACCGCGATCGGCGGCGGGCTGGCCGCCACCTATGCGATTTTTCAGTTCGCCTGCTCGCCGGCCATAGGCAATCTGGGCGACCGCTTCGGCAGGCGGCCGGTGGTGCTGATCGCACTGGCCGGTTTCGCGGTCGACTATGCGGTAATGGCCTTCGCCCCCGACATCTTCTGGCTGTTCGTCGGCCGCGCCATCGCCGGCGGGCTGGGGGCCGTCTTCGCCCCGGCGCAGGCGATCATGGCGGACATCACCCCGCGCGCCGAACGGGCCAGCGCGTTCGGCCTGCTGGGCGCCGCCTTCGGTATCGGCTTCATCATCGGCCCCGCTTTGGGTGGCCTGATCGGCGAACTCGGAACGCGCGCGCCCTTCTTCGTCGCGGCGGGGCTGGCCGGAGTGACGTTCCTCTACGGTTTGTTGCGCTTTCAGGAAACGCTGCCGAAGGAGCGGCGGCGGCCCTTCCAGTGGCGCCGGGCCAATCCGCTGGGGGCGATCCTGTCGCTTCGGAGCGTCGCCGGGCTGTGGCCGCTGGCCGGCGCTTATCTGTGCTGGATCAGCGCAGTGAACATCTATCCCGTAGCCTGGGCCTGGTTCGCCAGCGCGCGCTTCGAATGGGGGCCGGGGATGATCGGCCTGTCGCTGGTGCTCACCGGCCTGTCCATGGCCTTTTACCAGGCCCGCATCATCGGGCCGCTGACCGCGCGGGCCGGGCCGGTCAAAGCCATCCGCATCGGCTTGGCCGGGGCGATTGCCGGTTTCCTGTTCTACATGATCAACCCCATCGGCTGGCTGGTGCTGCCGGTCGGCTTGCTGCTCGGCATCCAGGGGATCATCCAGCCCAGCCTGTCGGCCTTGCTGTCGGGCGCGGTCGATGACGATCAGCAGGGCGAATTGCTCGGCTTCAACGCCAGCCTGGCCGCGCTGGCGGCCATCATCGCGCCTTTGGCCTATAATCCGCTGCTGGCCTATTTCACGAGCCCGCAAGCGCCTGTCCATTTTTCCGGCGCGCCATTCGTGCTGGCCGCTCTGTTCGCCTGCACCGCCTTCGTGCTGATCAGCCTGCGGGCGAAACCTAGCGCAGGAAACGCCGGATCGGCGTGAGGTCGTAGCCGGCGTCCGCGGCAGCCCGCACCAGACCATCCGCGTCATGCCCCTGCGCCGAGCGCGCCAGTGCCCAGAGGTAGGTCGAGCGGGTGCCGGATGCGCAGAAGGCAAGCAGGGAGACGCCCTTCTCATCAACCTCAGCCAGCAGCCGGGCCGTGTCATCGACCGCGTCGCCGGTCAGCTGGCTGATCTGGATGGCGCGATAGTCGATTCCCGCCTCGCGCGCAGCGCTGGCGATCATGCCGCCTTCCGGCTGGCCATGCGCCTCACCGTCGGGCCGGTTGTTGACGATCATGGTGATCCCCGCCGCCGCGAGCGCAGGAATATCCTCCGGCACGATCTGGCCGGAGACGAAGACGTTGGCTTCAAGCGGATTCACAATTGGCCTCGATCACCTCCAGAAAGGCCGCGCCGTAGCGCTCCAGCTTGGCCGCGCCGACCCCGGACAATTCGCCCATCGCCGCCAGCGTGCCGGGCCGCGCCGCCGCCATCTCGCGCAGGGTGGAATCGTGAAAGATGACATAAGGCGGGATGCCCGCCGCGCTCGCCAGTTCGCGTCGCTTCGCGCGCAAGGCGGCGAAGAGGGGATTGTCGGCTTCGTCCGCCGCGACGCGTTGCTTGCGGGTGCGACGGCGCTCGGTGAGGACCACTTCCAGCGTCGCGTCGCCCCTCAGGATCGGCTTGGCGGCGGGGCCGAAGCTCAGGCCGCCATGTTCGTCGGCGCGCAGCGCATCGCGGGCGAGCAACGCGCGGCTGACCGGCTTCACCAGCGCCAGCTCCTCCTCCGTGGCGGTGCCGAAGACGCTGAGCCGGTGATGGCCGAAGCCCTGCACCTTGTCCGTCTCGCGGCCCGCCAGCACGTCGGTCAGATGGCCGATGCCGAAACGCATCTCGGTGCGGAAGGCGGCGGAGAGGATTTTCTGCGCAACGACGGTGGCGTCCACCGCCTTGGGCGGGTTCAGGCAATTATCGCAATTGCCGCAGCTTTCCGGCGGCGTTTCGCCGAAATGGCGGAGCAGCAGGGCGCGGCGGCAATCCGGCGTCTCGACCAGCGCCGCCAGCGTGTTCAGCCGCTCGCGCTCGCCGGCCTGGCGCGCATCCTCGACCTCCATCGTGATGCGGCGGCGGGCGCGCGAAAAGTCCTCGGCGCCCCAGAACAGCCAGGCCTCGGCCGGATCGCCATCGCGGCCGGCGCGGCCGGTTTCCTGATAATAAGCCTCGATCGACTTGGGGATACCGGCATGGGCGACGAAGCGCACGTCCGGCTTGTCGATGCCCATGCCGAACGCGATGGTCGCGACCATCACCATATTTTCGGATGCGACGAACGCCGCCTGGTTGCGGGCGCGCACGTCCGGATCGAGCCCGGCATGATAGGGCAGGACAGGCCTGCCGCCGGTCGCGAGTTGCGCACCCAGTTTATCGGCCTGGTCGCGGCTCTGCACATAGATGATGCCGGGGCCGGTTTGCTCCGCGAGTAGGGCCGCCAATTGCTTCGGCACGCCGTCGCGCGGGCGGGCATGGTAACGGATGTTCGGCCGGTCGAAGCCGGCGACAATCAGGCCGTCATGCGGGATGCCGAGCTGGACGAGAATATCCTCGCGCGTGCGCTTGTCCGCCGTTGCGGTCAGCGCGAGGCGCGGCACATCCGGGAAGGCATCGAGCATCGGCTTCAGCAGCCGGTAATCGGGGCGGAAATCATGCCCCCATTCGCTGACGCAATGCGCCTCGTCGATCGCGATCAAAGCCAGCGGCAGGCGGGCGATCAGGTCGCGGAAGCTGCCCGTCGTCGCCCGTTCCGGCGCGGCGTAGAGCAGATCGAGCTCGCCGCGCCGCAGCCGCTCGACCGTCTCGGCGCGATTGTTGTCGGCCGAGGTTAGAGCCGCCGCGCGGATCCCAAACGCATCGGCGGCGCGGATCTGGTCGTGCATCAGCGCAATCAACGGCGAGATGACGAGTGCCGTCCCGTCCCGCGCCAGCGCCGGCACCTGATAGCAGAGCGACTTGCCCGCCCCGGTCGGCATCACCGCGAGCGTATGATCGCCCGCCATGGTGCGGCCAATCACCTGTTCCTGCACCCCACGAAAAGCAGAGAAGCCGAAAGTCTGGTGAAGAATATCGAGCGGGTCGCCGGTCACCCGCAGCGATTAGCCGCTCCGGGCCGCACAGGCTAGGCGGCGCGGCGCTGCTCTGGAACGGTCAGCCGGTTCGGCTCCGGCCGGCCGAGCAGGAAGCCCTGCACCTGGTCGCAGCCTTCGCGGATCAGCACATTCATCTGCTCCTCCGTCTCGATCCCTTCGGCGAGGACCGGAATGGACAGGCTCTTGCCGAGCGCGAGCACGGCGCGGATGATCGCCGTGGCCTGCGGGCTATCCTCCAGCTCCTGCACGAAGAAGCGGTCGAGCTTTATCTTGTCGAAGGCGAAGGCGCGCAGCGTCTCGAGCGAGGAATAGCCGGTGCCGAAATCGTCCAGGGCGACGGCGACGCCGAGCGCCTTGATTTGACGCAGGACATGGAGCGCCCGCTCGCGATTGGCGATGATCGCGCTTTCCGTCAGCTCGATCTCCAGCCTGGAAGGCGGCAGGCCGCTCTCGAGCAACACTTCGTGGAACAGGCGCGGCAGATCGGCATGAGCAAGTTGCAACGCCGAGACGTTTATCGCGACCCGCGATTTGTGCGGCCAGGCGGCGGCATCGCGGCAGGCGCGGCGCAGCACGAATTCGCCGAGCGCGAGGATCAGGCCATTCTGCTCGGCCACGGGCACGAACTCGACCGGCGAAATCGGGCCGCGGCGCGGGTGACGCCAGCGCACCAAAGCTTCGTAGCCGGTGATTTCCCGGGTCTGGACGTCGGCCTGCAGCTGGTAGTGAACCTCGAGCTCGTCATTCTCGATCGCCAGCTTCAATTCGGTCGCCAGTTCGCGACGGGCGCGCACCGCTTCGTCCAGCTCGGCGGCGTAATAACAGGGCGCGACCGAACCCTCGCTCTTGGCGCGGTACATGGCGAGATCGGCATTGTTGATAAGGATGCCGGTGCGGCCGGCGTCGTGCGGATAAGCCGCAACACCGATGCTGGCGCCGACGCTTGCCGAAAAGTCGCCGACCTGATGCGGCACGAGCAGGCTGGCCTGGATCCTGTCGACGAACTCGATCAGCGCCTCGCGATCATCGAAGGTCGTGATCGCGGCAAATTCGTCGCCGCCCAACCGCGCGACGAACTCGTCCTGCCGGATCGCGCCGCGCAGCCGCGAGGCGACCTGCGCCAGCAATTCGTCGCCGGCCTGGTGACCGTGCAGATCGTTCACTTCCTTGAAGCGGACCAGGTCGATCATGCACAGACCGACAGCACGGCCGTCATGCTTCGCGCGGGCGACGCGCTGCTCGAGCACCTCCCTGAAGCCGGCGCGGTTCGGCAGCTGCGTGAGCGTGTCGTTCATCGCCATGAAGTGCAATTTGCGCATCGCGTCGCCGCGCGTTTCGCGGTCGATCAGGGCAGCGAACACGCCGGCGACGATCACGACGAGGCCGATCAGCCCGGTGGCCAGCCCCAGCGCGCGGGCGCCGACCGCATCGAGCGCCGCCTCGCCGAGGTTGAGCGGGGTGATGGTAAGCGCGGTCATCGCGGTAAAGTGCAGGCTGGCGATGGCCGCGACGATCAGGGCCGTCCCCTGCGTCAGGCGCCATCCGGCTCCGGCGCGGCGCCCGAGCACCATCATCGCCACGGCGCCGAGCACACAGGCGCAGACGATCGCGGCGACCACATAGCCGACATGCCATTCGACCACGCCCTGCACGCGATAGGCGCTCATCCCGGTGAAGTGCATTGCGGCGATCGCGCCGCCGAAAATGACCCCGCCGATCGCCTGCAACGCTCTGCTGCGCGAGATTGCGATCGCAATCCCGGCGCTGGTGCCCGCGACGGCGATAATCAGGGAGGCGATGGTCAGGACCGGATCGAGCACCACCGGCGCTTTCGCCTGATAGGCAAGCATCGCGACGAAATGGGTGCACCAGATGGTCGCGCCGCTCGCGACGGAAGTCAGGAAGAGCCACGCAATCCGTTGCAGCCCGGCCGATTTGCGCGCGCGCTCCGCCATTTGCGCGATGGAGAAGGCGCCGATGCAGCAGATGCCGACGGCCAGCGCGAGCAGCCAAGGGTCGTGATCGACGGCGATGCAGTAAACGACGTCGAGCATACGCAAACGATCCATACTCAAGCGAACTAGATCGGCGCCTCTGCACCGGCACACGTTTCCGAAGCGTAAATTTCCCGAATTTCTGCGGTTTTTACGAGGCAGCCACGGCCCATCGACGCGATCAGCGCGCTCCGTCAGTCAGGCCGGCGAGCTGCCGCTCGGCCCGCGCCTGGTCCGCCTCGGGCAGACGATTGCTCGCCAGCAGCAGACGGAGCGCATGGATACGCAAGCCGTCATCCGCCTCGGCCTCGGCCAGAGTGAAGGCCAGCAGGCCGACCGCATAGCTTTCCGCCGCGTTCATCCCGCGCCGCTCCAGCCATGGGGAGACGGCCGTTCGAGCCACATCGAAATCGCCGAGTCCGGCCGCCCGCTGCGCCCGGAAGAGCATGCACGCCACCTCTTCCCGCACCGCGCGGTCTTCGGCGACGCAAGTGGTGGCCCGGCGCGAGGTGAGCCGAGGCGGGTCGCCGCCAGTGCCGTTCATGCCGCTGCCCGGCACCATCCCGGCAACGCCGCTGTCCGACGCGATGGTCTGGAATGGCCGTTCGGACACCAGACGCGGGATGCGCGAGCCGAGCGTCACGCGCTCCGTTTCCGAATAAGGCGCTTCGGCACGGCCGAGCGGTTGGGGTGAGGGGCGGTCGCCGGTCACCACCATTTCTCCGCTTTGATCGGCAGGCGGGGACGCCGCCGGCTGCGCGGCGAGCAATATGGTCAGTGCAAACCAGAGGGACATGGCCGTTGCTCCGCAGACAGAAGTAACTGGCGCCTCTCGATCGCGCCAGAGCCTTTAGCGCGGCTTTTCATCCCCGGAGTCGGCGCGCTCCTCTTCCCGCTCGCTCTGTTGGCGTGTCCACATTTCGGCGTAGAGGCCGCCCATGCGCAGCAATTCGGCGTGACTGCCCTGCTCCGCGACTTGTCCAGCCTCCAGCACGATGATCCGGTCGGCATCGACGACGGTGGAGAGGCGGTGCGCGATGACGATGCTCGTGCGGCCGCGCTCGATCTGGCGGATCGTGTCCTGGATCGCCGCCTCGGTGCGGCTGTCGAGGGCGCTGGTCGCCTCGTCGAGGATCAAAATGGGCGGATCCTTCAGCAAAGTGCGGGCGATGGCCACCCGCTGCTTCTCGCCGCCCGACAGCTTGAGGCCTCGCTCGCCGACGCGCGTATCATAGCCTTCCGGCAGCGAGAGGATGAAGTCGTGGATCGCCGCGCCCCTGGCTGCCGCCTCCACCTCCGCCTGGGTCGCACCGTCCCGCCCGTAGGCGATGTTGTAGCCGATCGTATCGTTGAACAGCACGCTGTCCTGCGGGACGATGCCGATCGCGCGGCGCAGGCTTTCCTGGGTGATGGCCTTGATGTCCTGCCCGTCTATGGTGATCCGCCCGCCTTGCGGATCGTAGAAGCGGAACAGCAGCCGCGAGAGCGTGGACTTGCCCGCCCCGGACGGGCCGACGACAGCGACCGTCGAACCCGCCGGCACGTCGATGTCGATGCCGTGCAGGATCTCGCGCGGACTTTCGTAGCCGAAGCGGACGCCCTCGAAACGGACATGGCCGGTGGTGACGCGCAACTCCGGCGCATCCGGCGCATCGACGATCTCAGCGGGCGTATCGACCAGGTCGAACATCGCCTTCATGTCGATCAGGCCCTGGCGGATGGTGCGATAGACCATGCCGAGCATGTCGAGCGGGCGGAACAACTGGGTGAGCAGGGTCGAGACCAGCACCACGTCGCCCGCCGTGAAACGCCCGGTGGACCAGCCCCAGACGATCATCGCCATCCCGCCCGCGAGCATCAGGTTCGTAATCACCGCCTGACCGATGTTCAGCCAGGCGAGACTGTTTTCGCTCTTCGTCGCGGCGCGGGCGTAGCTGTTGACCGCCGCATCATAGCGCGCGCTCTCCCGCGCCTCGGCGGTGAAATATTTCACCGTCTCGAAATTCAGCAGCGAATCCACCGCATGCGCGACCGCACCGGTGTCCGCATCGTTCATCTGCTGCCGCAATTTCGCCCGCCAGTCGGTGACGATGCGGGTGAAGGCGATGTAGATCGCCACCATCACGAGCGTGCTGAGCACCAGCCACATGCCGAAGCGGGTGCCGAAGATGGTCAGCACTAGGCCGAGTTCCAACAAGGTCGGCGCGATGTTGAACAGCAGGAAATAGAGCATCGTGTCGATGCTCTTGGTGCCGCGCTCAACCACCTTGGTGACGGCGCCGGTGCGCCGCTCCAGGTGGAAGCGCAGGGAGAGGTTGTGCAGGTGCGCGAAGACGTTGGAGGTGAGCCGCCGCGCCGCCTCCTGCCCGACCTTCTCGAACACGGTGTTGCGGAGGTTGTCGAACAATACGGTGCCGAAGCGGGCGGCCGCATAGCCGACGACGAGCGCGATCACGAGATAGACCAGCTCGCGGCTGCCCTCAGCCATATTGTCCACCGCGCCCTGCAGGGCGAACGGGGCGCCATAGACCTGGACGAGCTTGGACAGGATGACGAAGCCGAAGGCGGCGAGGATGCGCGCCTTCAGCCCCGCGGCACCGGGCGGCCACAGATAGGGAACGAACCGGCGCAAAGTCGCCAGATCGGCGGCGTCAGTGGCGGCCTTGCTGGTGGGCTTGTCGTCTTGCGGGAGGGTGGCCATGCGCCGCCGACATAGGGCGGCGGCGCACCGATCCCAAGCGCGGTAACGGAGGTTGTCCGTTGAAGCGGAATCAAATCCTCAGATCGCGCCGCTGATCGTCAACGTGAAGACGGGGCCATAGGTACGGTCGCGATCCTCGATGAAGAGGATGTTGCTGTTCGTCGCATTGCGACGGCCGTCGAAGAAGGTGCGGGTAAAGCCTTCATTGATGTCGAGCAAATTGTCGACGCCGGCCCGCACGGTCAGCCCCAGCACATTCTTATGCTCCACGAACGCGCCGAAATTGCCGGGCGCGTTGAGCGAACGGAAGCGTTGATCGAGCCGGAACTCGACCGACTCACGATATTGCGAGAGATCCACCCCCCATGCCCAGTCGCTGCCGGGAATATCGTGCCGGAAGTTCACATCGATATTGCGGACCATCTCCTCGTTGAACGCCCGGCGTACGCCGGTGAGCGGATCGTCGAGCCGGTGGCGCTGGAAGCGCAGATTCAGGTCGAGTTTCGCGCCGCGCAGGCCCAGCGGATCGAGATTGAAGGTGCTGATCCACTGAAAGCCGTAGAGCGTCGCGGTGCCGTCGATATTGCCCGGCGATTGGCCGGTCGCGCCGATCGGAATGATGTCGACGATATCGGTGATCAGGCTGCCGTGGAGCCGCGCCGTGATCGTCCCCCAACGGCCCAGATTGCGCCGCGCCTCGATCTGCGCGTTCCAGCGCTGCGGCGGGACCAGATCGGCATTGCCGGCGTTGGACGTGCCCGAACTCACGTTCGATGACGCCACGAAATCGTAGAAATCGAGTTGCCCGACGACGCGCTCGACGCGGGCGCTGACGTCCAGATTCGTCTCCGGACGCCAGGCGACGTTGAGAAAGCCCTTCGGCCGGAAGAAGCGACGGGTGATATCGGCGGCGCCGGTCTGGCTCAGTTCCGAATATTCGGCGCCGATCGCGGCCTGCAGATTGAGCTTTGCGGACAGCGCACGGCCGTAGGTCAAGGTCGCTTCGGCCCTGCGCTCCTCGACGATTTCGGCAGCGGAGGCGCCGGGCACGGGCACGTAGACGCCGCCGGCCAGATCGAAGAGATCATTCTCGACATCCAGCCGGTTCAGCGCGCCTTCCAGGCTGAATTGCCAGTCATTGCGGCCGCCGCGCCAGCGATACTCGCCGCGCAGGATCGTCTCGCTCTCGTCGGCCGTCTGCGTGAACCGCTGCCCCTCGCGCGGGCGGCCGTCCGAGAAATCGGTGGTGAGGGTCTGCCGGTAGGGGCTGTGCTCGAAGCGATGAACACCGATCAGCTTCAGCCGGCCGCCGCCAAGGCCGAATTCGTAATCGCCGCCCAGTTCGTAATTATGCTCCCGCTCGCTCTCGACCAGGCGCCGGTCGCGGTCGGGCTGGCCGGGACCCGAGCGCAGCGAATCCTCGCTCAGGTCGAAATAGAAAAGCTGGAAGCCGGCATTCGCGTTCAGGATCGATCCGTCGCGGAAGGTCCGCCGCAGCGTGCCGGCAATGCGCGGCCCGTCCTCGTCGGCGAACAGCACTTCCTCGCGCCGGTCCAGAATGTTGCCCCCGGGCGCGAACACCAGTTCGGGGCCGGCATGCCCGCTGCGCCGGCTCTCGTTGGCGAAGCTGAGACTATATTCCGTGCCGCCGAGCCGGCCGTTGATCGACACTTCGCCGTCGAGCAGACGCGGCGGCGTGCGGCGGGCGCGGACCTGCGGACGCCAGGCGAAATTGCCGGACAGCCCGCCAGACCGGGTCAGGATGTTGGCGACCTGCCCGGAAAGGCCGGGTACGTTCAGGCTCGCGCCATCGACAATCTCGATCCGGATGACGTTCGCCGCGCTGATCCGGCGCAATTCGGAAAAGATGTCGGTCGAGCGCTGCACGAAGCGCTCGCCATTGATCAGCACGTTGCCGGTGGCGAGGCCGAGTCCCCGCCGCCCCGTATCCCCTTCCGAGATCGAGAAGCCCGGGACGTTGGTGAGCATGTCGAGCGCGGTGCGCGGCGCGAAGCGGGCGAAATCCTCGGGCGTGTAGCTACGCGCACCCTGGGGCGCGGCGGCCTCCTGTTCGGCTGGTGCCGCAGGCGCATCGGGAACCTGTGCGAAGGCCGGAGTCGCACCGGAAACGGCAGCCGTGGTGCCGAGCAGCGCCAGCACAAGCGCCCGTCCGCGACCCGACTGTCCGCGCGCTACAACAACCGGCCCAACCATTCTTCCCGCCCCTCAAGCCCAGATTTCACGACGACTGCCCGACACGACGACTGGCCGGCCGGAGGCGCATGCCATTGGAGGCCCTGGCACATCGGTGTCGTGCGTTCGCACGACAGTGTCGCCAGCCCACTATTGAAAGCCGCTCGCAATAGCTAGCCGGGTGAGGGTAGCGCGTACGATGAAAGCCCCGCGACGAGCGACGGAAGCGACGAACGCGCGGGAGGCGGCCGGACCGTCGCTTACGCCGCCGGATTTGTCGTTGCGCAGGAGCGACCGCCCAAAGTCACAAGCTAGGAGACAAAGCGAGAGGGACACGCGTCCCGCACTCGTTGCGGCGGCGGCCCGGTTGGAACCCGCCGAAGCGGCGAAGGGTTTGAACCACAGGTTCTTGAAGGAAATGACGATGATGGGTCCCGCCGGTTATCTGCTCGCAATATTGGGCTGTGGCGAAGGCGAAGCGAACTGCCAGCAGATCGCGGTGCAGCCGATGGTCTATGAAAGCCGCGCCGACTGCCTCGCCGCCACCGAGGCCGCTTTGGCCGATGCCGAGGCCGCCTATCCCGTGATCGTCGCCGATTGCCGCGCCGCCAGCACGCGCGCCGCGGCGGTCCGGGCTGACGAGGTTCGCCTGCCCGATCCGCGCGGCTGGTTCGCCCCCGTACGCACCGCCGCAGCCCGCCGGTAAAGCGCCGCTCCACCTCACGCGCGCCATCCGCGCGAAAGAACCAAGACAACTCTCCGTTCCTTGACGCCATGCGCGACAAGGGGGAAAGTCATACCGGCTGTCGCCGGGATGACGGGAGTGAGTTGATCATGGCCGAAGCGCGCTACGCCAGCTTTCGCGAATTCTGGCCTTATTATCTGCGCGAGCATAGCCGCCCCGCGACGCGCGCCATCCATTATATCGGTACGACACTGGTTGTCGGTCTCGCCGCCGCCGCGCTGGCGACGCAGATCTGGTGGCTGCTCGCGCTCATGCCGGTGGCAGGCTACGGCTTCGCCTGGACCGGGCATATGCTGGCCGAGCGCAACCGGCCGGCGACCTTCAAATATCCCAGTTGGTCGCTCGCCGCGGACTTTCGCATGTGGTGGCTGTGGTTGACCGGCCGGCTCGGACCCCATCTCGACGCGGCGGGGGTGGAGCGAGTCCGCGCCTGATGCCCCCGGACGGCGCCGCCGAAGCGATCGCCAGGCTGCTGGTCAAGCTGCGCCTGCGCGACCGCGTCACCGAGCATGAAGCGTCGGTGCTGAGGGGTGCAATCGACCGGATCGTCGATCATCCCGCCGGCCAGGTGCTGGTGAGCGAAGGGGCGCCGCTCACTTTCTCCATCCTGCTGATCGACGGCTTCGTCGCCCGCTTCAAGGATCTGGCCGAAGGACAGCGGCAGATCACCGAATTGCATGTCGCCGGCGATTTCGTCGATCTGCACGGCTATCTCCTCAAGCGGCTGGAGCACAGCATCTGCGCACTGACCCCGGTGCGGATCGCGATCGTGCCGCACGCCGCCTTGACCGCGATCACCGAAAGCGAGCCGCATCTGACCCGGATGCTGTGGCTCTCGACCCAGATGGACGCAGCCATCCAGCGCGAGCGCATCCTCTCGCTCGGCCGGCGCACGGCGGTTGCGCGCGTGGCGCACGTCATCTGCGAATTGTTCCACCGGCTGAAGATCATCGGCATGGTCGATGGCACCAGCTTCGCCCTGCCGATCACCCAGGTCGACCTCGCCGACGCGACCGGCCTCACGCCCGTCCATGTCAACCGCATGCTGGGGCGCTTGCGCAACGAGCGGCTGCTGACCTTTCGCGGCGGCATCGCGCAGATCCACGACCTCGCGGGGCTCGAGGAGCGCGCCGAATTCGACCCCGCCTATCTCTTCATGAGCGCCGCCCGGCGCTAACCTGTCCGTTAACGGACACTTGTCCGCTTGCGGACGCCGGCGAAACGATCGCCCTGCCAAGAGTTGGCGCAATTTCCGATCATTTCGGGGTCGTTAAACTGGCGTTCAGCCAGTGTTTTCTCGTTTTTGGCAGTTTTCCGTTAGTTTCGTGGTTTGGCACGGCGTCTGCAATTCCTTTGGCATGGCCCCGGATGGTCCGGCGGCCCGACTGAAAAGGAATGAAATCATGTCTGCCGCCACCTCTTTCACCCAGAAGATCCTCGCTTCGGTCACCGCGCTTGCCGCCAGCTTCGTGCTGATCGTCGCCGCCGCCGGCCCGATCGCTCCGATCGCCTAACCAACACAGCTACCGAACCAAGGAACATAAAATGTCGATCTTCAAGCTCAACTCTGCCGACAAGATGCTGGCCACGTTCAGCGCGCTCTTCGCCAGCTGGGTCCTCGTCAGCGCCGCCGCCGGCCCGGTCTTCATCGCTTGACCGCCGCCACGTCCGCGTCACCAAGGAGACAAGGCAATATGGACACGCCTTATTCCCGTGACCGCGCGAACGGAAAGATCCTCGGCGTGTGCGCAGGCATCGCCCGGTCGATCGATTACGATCCGGCGCTCATTCGCCTGATCGCCCTGTTCGCGCTCATTCTGCTGGGGCCGTTCACGATCCTGGCCTACATCCTGACCGGCTGGCTGGCCGACTAGAGGTTTCCACCTCTGACCAGCATAGCTGGGGGCCGGACAGCCGGCGGGTCCAAAGGGGTCCGCCGGCTGAACTGTTTTTAGGGCCGGTGCCCGACACCAAGTCCTAGCATCTCACGGATTTCATCCGCTAAGCCCGGCATATGGCGGACGGGCATCACCATCTTCACGGGCACGCGCATCATGGCCACCACCATGCGCACGGCCATCACGGTCACGGCGGCCACAGCCACGCCCCCACCGATTTCGGCCGCGCCTTCGCCATCGGCATTTCGCTCAACCTGGCCTTCGTCATCGTCGAGGGCGCCTACGGTTTCTGGGCCAATTCCATGGCCCTGCTGGCCGACGCCGGCCACAATCTTTCCGACGTCCTCGGCCTCATCATCGCCTGGATCGGCTTTGCCCTGGCCAAGCGCGCGCCGAGCCGCCGCTTCAGCTACGGCTATCGCGGCGCGACGATCCTCGCGGCCCTCGCCAACGCCATCATCCTGCTGATCGCGGTCGCTTTCATCGTCTATCACGCCGTGATGCGCCTCATCATCCCGGATGTGGTGGAAGGCGAGACGGTCATCATCGTCGCCCTGATCGGCATTGTAATCAACGGCGTCACCGCCTGGATGTTCGCACGGGGCAGCAAGGGCGACATCAACATTCGCGGCGCTTACCTGCACATGGTCGCCGACGCTTTGGTGTCAGCGGGCGTGGTGGTCGCCGGCATTCTGATCATGACCACCGGCTGGCTGTGGGTCGATTCAATCACCTCGCTCATCGTCGCCGGCCTGATCTTCATCGCTACAGCCGATCTGGCGCGTGAATCGCTGACGATGGCGCTCAGCGGCGTACCGAGCAGCATCGATCCCGACGCCGTGGAGGCGGAACTCGCGGCCTTACCCGGGGTCACGCGGGTGCACGATCTCCACATCTGGCCGATGAGCACGACCGAGACGGTGCTGACCGCCCACCTGGTCATTCCGGCCGGTCCGCCCGGTGACACCTTCCTCACCGACGCGCGCAAGACTCTGCACGAGCGGTTTGGTATCGGCCATGTGACGTTGCAGGTGGAGACCGGCGAAGGCGAGGATTGCGACGGCTGCGGATGAGCGGCCAAGACCCTCGAAATCTGTTTCGTTTCGTCGAAGCGCAGGACGGCGTGTACGAAACCGCGCTGACCGAACTGATCGCCGGACAGAAACGCAGCCATTGGATGTGGTTCGTCTTCCCGCAAATCGCCGGTCTCGGCCTCAGCGCATTGGCGCAATATTATGCGATCGAGTCGCGCGCAGAAGCGCGTGAGTATCTCGACGACCCGGTGCTTGGACCCCGCCTACGGGAATGCACCCAGGCCATGCTCCGTCACCCAGTCTGCACCGCGGAGGCGATCCTCGGTACGGTCGATGCGCTCAAGTTCCGCTCGTCCATGACCCTGTTCGACGCGGTCGAGCCGGACGGCGTCTTCGCCCGCGCACTCGCCACTTTCTACAATGGCGCGCGGGATGAGCGTACGATGGCGCTGCTGAACTAGACCAGACTCTTGCTGGCCTGTTCGAACACGTCCTTCGACACGCCGGGCGCGGCGACGATGCGTTCCAGCTCGGCCCGCATCAGTGCCTGCCGCTCCGGGCCGAACCGGCGCCAGCGGCCGAGCGGGGGAACGAGCTTGGCCGCGGTCTGCGGATTGAGCTTGTCGGCAGCGACGATCATGTCCGCCAGGAAGTGGTAGCCGCGGCCTGATGCGTGATGAAAGCCGCGCTGATTGGCAGCGAAGGCGCCGACCAGGGAGCGCAGCCGGTTGGGGTTGGTCATGGTGAAATCCGGGTGGGTGGCCAGCCGCTCCACCTCGTCCACCACATCGCCGCGCATCGACAGCGCTTGCGAGGTGAACCATTTGTCGAGGACGAGGGCATTGGAGCGATAGCGCTCGTAGAAACAGTCCAGCGCCTCCGCCCGTTCGCCTTCCGCCGCGCTGTTGACCAAAGTGCCGAGCGCACCCTGCCGGTCGGTCATATTGTCGGCATCGTGATATTGGCGCAGCGCCATTGCCGGCGCATCCTCCGCACCGGACGCCGCGATATAGCCGAGCGAGACCGTGCGCAGACGGCGGCGGCCCTTGGCGGCAGGCGACAATTCGTAGCGGTTGGAGGCCGAGGCGTCATAGGCGGCGCGCCAAAGCGGCTCGAGCGACTTGCCGAGTTCGGCGCGCAACGCCTCCCGCGCCGCGCCGATCGCGTCGGGGTCGACCACCGGCAGATGATCCCCGATAAAGGCTTCGCTCGGCAGCAGAGCCGCCTCGCCGACAAAGGCCGGATCGAGCGCGGGGTCCTTGAGCGTGCGCTCCACCGCCTCGACCACCGCCGCATGATCGGCCGCTCCGCCGTTCAGCCCGGCCAGCATCGTGTCTAGCATCAATTGCTGCATCGCCTCGTAGCGGGCGAAGGGATCGTCATCGCGCGCGGAGAGGAAGGCGAGGTCGGCGGCGCTGCGGTCGGTCTCGACGATGATCGGGGCGGAGAAACCGCGATTGATCGACAGGATCGGCCGCTCGCCAATGCCGTCCAGCACCAATTCGCCCTTCGCCTGATCCAATGTGACGATCTGCTCGCCGAGTTTCTCGCCGCTCAGCTCGCCGAACAAGGCGACTTTCAGCGGGATCGGCATCGGCTCCTTGTCCGGCTGGCCCGGGGTCGGCGGCACATGCTGGTCGAGCAAAAGATGGGCGCGGCCGCTGGCCGGCTCGTGCGTCAGGCTGGCGCGCACCTTCGGTGTGCCGGCCTGGCTGTACCAGCGGCGGAAGCGGGTCAGATCCTCGCCGGTCGCTTCCTCCATCGCCCGGACGAAGTCCTCGCAGGTCACCGCCTGGCCGTCATGCCGTTCGAAGTAGAGGTCGCAGCCGGCGCGGAAGCGCTCCGGGCCGAGGATGGTGTGCATCATCCGGATCAGCTCGGCGCCCTTGTTGTAGACGGTCGCCGTGTAGAAATTGCCGATCTCCATATAGGATTCGGGCCGGACAGGATGGGCGAGCGGCCCCTGATCCTCCGGGAATTGCGCGGCCCGCAGCGCGCGCACGTCCTCGATCCGCTTGACCGCGGCGCTGCCCATGTCGGCGGAAAATTGCTGGTCGCGGAAGACGGTAAAGCCTTCTTTCAGCGAGAGCTGGAACCAGTCGCGGCAGGTGACGCGGTTCCCGGACCAATTGTGGAAATATTCGTGCGCGACGACGCCGGAGACGGCGTCATAATCCGCATCGGTGGCGATATCGGGATCGGCCAGCACGTAGCGCGAATTGAAGATGTTGAGGCCCTTATTCTCCATCGCGCCGAAGTTGAAATCGCCGACCGCGACGATGTTGAAGACGTCGAGATCATATTCGCGGCCGAACACCTCCTCGTCCCACTTCATGCTCTGCTTGAGCGCGTTCATGGCATGTTCGGTGCGCGGCAGATCTTCCTCGCGCACCCAGATTCCGAGCTGAACCTCGCGGCCCGAGCGGGTGACGAAGGCGTCGCGCCGCGCCCGCAGATCGCCGGCAACGAGCGCGAACAGGTAGCAGGGCTTGGGGAAGGGATCGTTCCAGTCGGCCCAGTGGCGGCCGTCGGGCAGTTCGCCGCTCGCCACCGGATCGCCGTTCGACAGCAGCACGGGAAAGGCCGTCTTGTCCGCGATCATCCGCACCGAATAGCGGCTGAGCACGTCCGGCCGGTCGGGGAAGGGGGTGATGCGGCGAAAGCCCTCCGCTTCACACTGCGTGCAGAGCATGCCACCCGACGCATAGAGGCCCATCAGCTGCGTGTTGGCGGCGGGCGAAATCTCGACCTCGGTCACCACCGTGGCGCTGTCGGCGGCCATCGGGATCGTGAGCAGATCGGCTTCATAATTATGCTCGGCGACGATGCCGTCGACCGCCACCGACAGCAGGGCAAGTCCCTCGGCGTTCAGCACCAGAGGCGCGCCCGGCTCGACGCGCACGACCTCCAGCGTGGCGCGCACCCGCGTCCGCTCGGCGGAAAGATCGAATTCCAGCGCGACGGAGGGCACCTGCCAGGCGGGCGGCGCATAATCTTCGCGGCGAATGGTGACGGGCGTGGCGAGGGCGTTCTGGGCATCAAGCATGGCGCCCGCTTACCGGCTTTTGCCCTCGGGTTCGAATCCAATCAGTCGGGCACGGGCGCCGGTGCGGCGGGCCGTTTGCCGCCCAGCGCCACGACCAGCCCGCTGAGCGCGAGCAGGCCGCCGGCGGCGGACAGGAAGGTCCAGCGATAATCCTCGAAAATCGTGGAAATCAGCATGGCGACGATCGGCACGAGCACGCTGGAATAGGCGGCCTTGGCGGGACCGACGGCGCGGATGATGCGATAATAATAGAAGAAAGCTAGGGCGGAGGCGATCAGACCGAGATAGAGCAGGCCGAGCCAGTAGCCGAGCCGCGCCTCCGCCACCGGCGGCCCCGCCACCGCCAGCGCGATCGCACCATTGGCGAGCGCGCCGTAGAGCATCCCCCAGGCAAGCAGGCTGGCGATCGGCAGCCTTTTCACCGTCTCGACCAGCTGCAGCAGATTGCCGACGGACGCGGCCAGCACCGCCACGAGGGTGAAGCCGATCCCCAGCAGCACCGGCCCGACCTCGGCCACCGGCGCGGCCCGCAATTCGGCCCAGAAGAGCAGGCCGACGCCCGCCATCGCCACCACCGATCCCCAAAGAAATTGCGCCGACACGCGCTGCCCGAAAAAAGCGCGCGCCAGAAGCGCGTTCGGCACCACGAGCAAGGCGAAGACCACCGCCACCAGCCCCGAGGTCACGTAACGTTCGGCGGCATAGACGAGGATGAAGTTGATCACGAATTGCGGGATGCCGATCGCCAGCGCGTAGAAGTGGCCGGAGCGCCCGATCCGCAGCGAGGCGCCGCTGAGCCGCGCGATCACAAACATGGCCGCCGCCGCGAGCGCGAAACGGTAGGTCACGGACCAGTTGGGCGGCACGGCGTCGCCGCCGGACCCAAGCTGATCCTTGATGACGATCCAGGTTGAACTCCAGATGAGCGAGATCGCCAGGAAGGGGATCAGGATGGCCGGACTGGCGAGGCTCGGGGGCTCGGAACGACCACTCATATACGCATATAAAGATATCTTTATATGTTGGTCAACGGTGCATCAAAGCGCGCGGATCGCCGCCGCCAACGCATCGACATGGGCGAGATCGCTGTCCCAGCTGGTCACCAGCCGCACTTCGCCGGGCGCCCAGTCGTAAAAGTCGAAGCCTTGCGCGCGCAGCGCTGCCGCTTCCTCAGGGGTGACCTTCAGAAACACCTCATTCGCCTCGACCGGCACGACCAGCCGCTCCGGCCCGGCCGCCTCTCCGATGCGCGAGGACGCATTGTTGGCCGCACGAGCGTTGCGCAGCCATAGATCGCCCTCGATCATCGCCAGAATCTGCGCGGCCAGATAGCGGCCCTTCGACAGCAAATGCCCGGCCCGTTTGCGGCGATAGCGGGTCGCCTCGGCGCGGTCGGGATCGAAGAAGATCAAAGCCTCCGCCGACAAGCCGCCATTCTTCACGCAGCCGAAGCTCATGATGTCGACGCCAGCGCGCCAGGTAAGATCGGCCGGGCTGGCATTCGTCCGTGCCGCGGCGTTAGCGAAACGGGCGCCGTCGAGGTGCAGACCGAGTCCGCGCGCCCTGCAGACCGCGCCGATCGCCGCCGTATCCTCGGCCGTATAGACCAGCCCATATTCGGTCGCGTTGGTAATCGAGACGGCGTGCGGCTGCGCCCAATGGACGCCGTCCGGCACGAGATCGAGCCTTTCCTCCAGAGACGCCGGCGTCAGCTTCGCGCCTTCGCCCTCGACCAGCAGCAATTTCGCGCCATGCGTGTAGAATTCCGGCGCGCCGCATTCATCATTCTGGATGTGCGCATCCTTGTGGCAGATCACTGCCCCGTGCGGCGGGCACAATTCCGCCAGCGCCAGCGAATTGGCCGCGGTCCCGGTGGCGATCCACAGCGCCGCGACGTCGGTCTCGAACAGCGCGGAAAAGGCCCCGTCAAGCCGCTTGCTCCAGGCATCGCCGTCATAGGCGGTATCCATTCGGTTGGCCTCGACCAGAGCCGCCAGCACTTCCGGGCAGGCTGTCGCCGCATTGTCGGAGAAAAAGCGCATGTCGGCGCTTCCTTGCGGCGCGCCCGGGCACACGTCAACGCGTCCCACCCAAGTCACTGACTTAACCAAGCTTTAGGGACAAAGCGCTTAGGATGTCCTCCTCTCGGCGAGGCAGGAATGAGCGCAGACACTTTCAACCACAATGACGCGGCGGGCCAGCGCAAGGCCAAACGCGCTCGCGTGCTGCTCGCCGCCAAGCTCAAGACAGCCGATGGCGAGATCGACTGCCGCCTGCGCGATCTGTCGCGCAAAGGCGCGCTGATCGAATGCCGGCCGACCCCGCCGACCGGAACGGAACTGGTCTTCCAGCGCGGCGCCATTTCGGTCCCGGCCCGCGTCGCCTGGTCGCAGCCCGGCAGGATCGGCCTGGAGTTCGATCATATGATCGACGAGGCGGAAGTGCTGGTGCAGCTCGGTCCGGGTACACCCAAGGAGGTCAGGACCCCCTATCGCCAGACCATTCGCGGCAGCGTGAGCGAGCATGAGCGCAAGCTTGCCGCCACCTGGGGCATGACGGTTGGCATCACCATCCCCGACGGATCCTATTGAGGACGTCGCGCGTGGATTTGCTCGGATCCAGCTGGGACTTTGGCGACGACAGCGAGGCTGGCGGCCTGCTGGGCGAACTCACCACATGGAGCCGTCCGGTACGTGCCCGCGAGCGCAGATCGGCACGTCGCCCGGTCGACATGAGCGCGGGCTTGCGTCAGCGCGGCGCGAGCGGCGTGGCCGTTCAGGTTGTCGATCTTTCGGCGCACGGCTTCCGGGTGGCGAGCCATCTCGAGCTGCCGATCGGCACCGATGTCTGGCTGCGCCTGCCCGGCCTGGAACCCTTTCACGCCACCGTGGCCTGGCAGGAGGGCCATTATATCGGCTGCGCCTTCGAACGGCCGCTTCATGCCGCGGTCGTCGATATGCTGGTGCGGCGCGCCGCCGGGAACGCCTGACCTCGGGGCCTAGCCGAGCCCCAGCGCCGCCTTGTACGTCTCCAGCAGCGCCTCCGCCTCGTCGCGGGCATTCTTTTCCATCTTCCGCAGGCGGACGATGGTGCGCATCGTCTTGGGGTCGTAGCCGCGCGCCTTGGCTTCGCCATAGACGTCCTTCACGTCGTCCGCGATGCCCTTCTTTTCTTCCTCGAGCCGCTCGATCCGCTCGATGAGCAGCCTGAGTTCGTCGGCCGCGACATTGCCTTCCGCCATTTCCTGATTCTTCCTGATGAATGATGTGGCGCGCGGTCTAGGCAATCGGCCGGAGCCGCTCAACCCCGCCTTGCACTGTCATCCACAGCCTCTATGCGCTGGCGATATGACCACGCCGGAATCCAGCCCCAGCCGCTCCGTGCCCCGTACCCGCAAGGTGCGGATTCTGGCGACGCTCGGCCCCGCGAGCAACACGGCGGAGATGATCCGCGCGCTGACCGAGGCGGGCGCGGATGCTTTCCGGCTGAACATGAGCCACGGCACCCACGCTGATCACAAAAAGCGGATCGAGACGATCCGCGCGCTCGAGAGCGAACTCGAGCGGCCGACCACGATTCTGGTCGACCTGCAGGGGCCGAAACTGCGCGTGGGCAAGTTCGCCGGCGGCCGCGCCGAGCTGGCCAATGGCGACGCCTTCGTTTTCGACCAGAGCGAGGCGCCGGGCGATGCGACGCGCGTCCGCCTGCCGCACCGCGAAATCTTCGAGGCGATCGAGGCCGGCACGCGCCTGCTGGTGGACGACGGCAAATTGGTCTTCCGCGTCACCGCCGTATCGCCGGAACGGATCGAGGCGGTCGTCGAGGTTGGCGGGCCGATCTCCGACAATAAGGGCCTGAACGTCCCGGATGTCGTGCTGCCGCTCGCGGCGCTGACGGAGAAGGACCGGGCCGACCTCGCCTTCGCGCTCGAAAACCATGTCGACTGGATCGCCCTGTCCTTCGTCCAGCGACCCGAGGACGTGGCCGAGGCGCGGCGGCTGATCGGCGGCAAGGCGGCCCTGCTGGTGAAGATCGAGAAGCCGCAGGCGATCGAGCGGCTGGGCGAGATATTGGAGCTGGCGGACGCTGCGATGGTGGCGCGCGGCGATCTGGGCGTCGAAATGCCGCCCGAGCAGGTGCCGCCGCTGCAGAAGACGATCGTCGAGCTGGCGCGGCAGATGGGCAAGCCGGTGGTGGTCGCGACGCAGATGCTGGAATCGATGATCTCCGCGCCCTCGCCGACCCGCGCGGAAGTCTCCGACGTCGCCACGGCGGTTTATGACGGCGCTGATGCGATCATGCTGTCGGCGGAAAGCGCCAGCGGTCAATTCCCGCTGGAAGCGGTGGCGATGATGAACCGGATCGCGACCGCGGTCGAATCCGATCCCAGCCACCATGCCCGCGTCCATTTTACCGAGACGAAGGCGGATTTCACCACGAACGACGCGATAGCCGAAGCGGCGGCGGGCAATATGGTGAAGGTGGTCAGCGCCGCCGGCATCGTCTGCTTTACCAGTTCCGGCAGCACCGCCCGCCGCCTGTCGCGCGAGCGGCCGACCGTGCCTTTGCTGGTGCTGACCCCGTCGCTCCGCACCGCGCGACGGCTGGGCCTGCTGTGGGGCGCGCACGCCGTTCGCACCCGCGATGTCGACAGTTTCGAGGAAATGGTCGGCAAGTCGAAGCGCATGGCCCTGCGCCATGGCCTGGCGACGGCGGGCCAGCGTCTGATCCTGGTCGCCGGCGTGCCGTTCAAGACGCCGGGATCGACCAACGTCCTGCACATCGTGCGGCTGACCGGCGACGAATTGAAACGGCGCGAACGGGACGGCTGATCAATAGCCCTTGAAGCAGAGACTCGCCGGGTCGAAACCGCCTTCGAGCATGCGGACGCGCGCGCCGGCGGGCATGAGATTGACGTGATCGATGCTGGCCAGCGCGAGCGTGCGATTGCCGAACCCCGCGCTCCAGGTGGCGACGCGGCTGTGGCCCGGGCGGGCCATACCGTCCCAGACCGCCAACTCCATCCGGCCGGCGGCGGGGGCGGAGCCGGCGATGGTCAGATGCGTGTGCCGCGCGGCGCAGCCCGGCGCGGCCGGATTGTGCACGGCGATCAGGGTACGCCCCGGCGTCAGCGCGCCGCCGCTCCAGACCCGGCGGCCCTGCGCATCCTCTTCGAACAGCGTGAAGCAGGGCACGGTGCCGTCCGCCGCCGGGGCATTGACCGCCGTGCAGGCCTGATGATGGGCATCGGCCATCTGCCGGTCGTAGAGAGGCGCGGCGAGCGAGCAGCCCGTAGCGGCCAGCGCCAGCATTCCCGCAATCCCTGTCCGCTCGATCAGCATAATAGCCCCCTGAAAGCCCATCCTCGCCGAAGCCGGGCGCTGGAGCAACTTTTCAGCCCAACCCGCTAGGCGATAATGGCGGTCGGCCATGACAGGACAGCGATCACCGCCATCGCGAGCAGCGCGCCACTGCGTTCGAAGAGTGCATTTTTCATGGGCGCGACCATCGCGTCCGAGCTGCCCCGATACGAGGGCCGGGCGATCAAGCTGCCATGCGAAGAGACGAAGGCGACCTCGGCCAGCCGGTCAGCCTTCGGAACGGCCGCTCCAGATGATCACCTGATCGCCTACGCCGACCTGATCGAACAGCAAGGCGGCGAATTCCAGCGGCAGGCCGATGCAGCCGTGGGTGGCGCGATCATTGCCCTGATTCGCGCTGCCGTGAAGCGCAACGCCGTCGTCGGTCAGACGCAGCATGTGCGGCATCGGCGCATTGTAGATGTTGGACGTATGGTCGCGCTTCTTCTGCTTGACCGGAAAGGTGCCGAGCGGGGTCGGATGATCGCCATAGCCGTAGAGAAAGTGCGCGCGTCCGATCTCGACGCCGTCGCGATAGGCGGAGAGCGTGCGTGAGCGCAGATTCACGACCACCGTCGCCGGGCCGCGGGCTGCAGCCGCATCCTCGGCTGACCAGACATACTGACCGGGTTCCAGCCAGCGGGTGACGGTTATCTCCTTCGTGATGCGCAGATTCTTGACCGCGTCGGGGCGCTTGTCCTGCTCGGCCACCACGGGCCGGCCGCGATTCTGCTCGGTCTCGGCCGGGAGCGCGATAACAGCCGAGATTTCCGCCGATTCGGGTTGGGATGGGATGGTCGCGTCGGGCGTCATCAGCACGACAAGGCCGGCGAAGCTGAGCAGAAAACTGACTTTACCGAACACCATCGCGACTTCGCCTTCGCTCCTTCCCGGATGCCGGCCCGAAAGCCCCACGCGCGCGCCGCGCGCAAGCGCGCGAATCCACACGTCCCGGATCGGCACCGATAGCCCGAAGGGGTTAACCGCCGGTGCGCGGCTTGACTCCGCGCGGGTCGCCAAGAATGCTCGTCGGCTATGAAGCCGATCTGCCTTGCCCTGCTCGGCCTGCCATTGGCGCTCAGCGCCTGTCAGCGCAGCGCGCCCGCCGACGCGAATGCCAGCGCTCCACAGCCGCTGGGCTCGAGCCGCCTGATCAGCCGCAGCGGCGACCGCAAGGAGCGCGCCGACACCAAAAGCGAGCAGCGCGTCCGGTGCCAGGAGGCGGTCGCCTCCATTCCTTGCACGCCGTAAGGCGGTTCAGGTCGCAAGAAAACTGGTCGGGGAGAGAGGATTCGAACCTCCGGCCCCTGCCTCCCGAAGACAGTGCTCTACCAGGCTGAGCTACTCCCCGACCGATTGTCCGGCAGCGGTCCGAAAGACCGGCCGGCGGAGGCAGAGGCGGGTCTATAAGAGCGGTCGGCAGCGGATACAAGCCGCTTGGCCGCGCTTCCCGAAAACCCTCGGGCCTTACTCTTCCTCAGGGACCGTCCAGTCGGCAACGCGGCAAACATTCACCGCCGCGGCCACCCGGAATGTGCCGTCCGCGAGAGTCGCCTGAAGGTCGTAGACGCACTCGCCATTGTCGTCGTCGAAATCGACGGTGACCGAATCCCCGGCGGCCAGGACACCGCTGGGGATGCGATCGGCACCCCAGTCGCTGTCGTTCGACGGCGAACCCTTGATGATGGTGATCAGCTGGCCAGTATCGTTGACGATTCGCACCCGCCGATCCGCATCGGGCGCCCGCGCCGGCTCTTTCGCCTCCGCAATCTGCGTTCGCGGAACGGGTATGTCGATCGGGGCAGCAGCGGCGCTGTTCGCCGGCTTGGGCGCCGACGGCGCATCCGGGCCTGTCGGCTTGCCGGCCGGAGCGGCCGAGCCAGCCGTTGCATTGGCGGTACTTGCAGGAGCGTCGCTCACAGGCTTGCTCTGCTGACAGGCGGCAGCCCCAGCAAGCAGGAGGATCACCGCGTAGCGCAGCCCGCTTCGGGCGACACGCCCTCTGGTCAATCCGGTCATTCGATTTCCCCCAAAACCCCGGGGACTATCGCTTCACGCCGCAAGCCGCGCAAGGGGGTGGCTAACGGACGTCCGAATTGTCCTGCGTGATTGTCCAGTCGGCGGCGCGGCAGACGTCCACGCCGCGGCGGATGCGCTGCGTGCCGTCCTGCAGCGTCGCCTGCAGGTCGTAGACACACTCGCCATTGCCGTCGTTGAAATCGAGAATCACGCTGCTCCCGGACCGCAGGACTCCGGTGGGGATGCGATCCTGACCCCAATCGCTGTCGCTGGTCGCCGACCCGCGAATGAGCGTGACCGTCTGACCGCTGGCATTGTTGATGCGCAGGCGCCGGTCCTGCGCGGCCGGGCCGGCGGGCGGCTGGGCCATAGGGTAGGGCGTCGCGGCGGGCGTGATCGGCTGCTGGGCCGGTTGCACCGCGGGCTGCGCGGCCGGCGGGGCCACACTTGCCGCGGTCCCGTTCTTCGCCCCGGCCGTCCCGAACATGCCGCCGCTGCCGGATGTCGTGTCGCCCTCGCTGCGCTGGCATGCCGCGCCGCCAAGCAACACCAGGACCGCCGCAGCGCGGATCGCCGCCTTGCCCCATTCCGCCATCACTCTATCCTCCCGAACACTCAGCGCGTGCCCGAAATCCCGGCCTGCGCCAACATCTCGGCAATCGCCGTAAATTTCTCCCGCGGGCTGCCGTCGCGCGCCCGGGCGGCTTCCGCCGCCTCGATCTTCTGCCAATCGCGGAAGGTCACGATATCCACGCCGCGCGCGGCCAACAGCCTGTCGAGACCGGGGCGTCCTTCCTTGCGACCAACAATCGCCTCCAGGTCTTCGGCGATCAACTCGGCAACACCGATCCCGTCCGGCCGGTTGGTGCCGATCGTGCCGCTCGGCCCGCGCCGCGCCCATCCCACGCAATAAAGGCCAGGCGCGATCCGGCCTTCGTCATTGGCGAAGCGTCCCTGGTCCGGCTCATAGGGCACGCCCTCGATCGGCGGAGTGCGGTAGCCGATGCAGGTGACGACAAGATCGCACGGGATTTCATAGGTCTCGCCAGTTCCGGCAGCCCGGCCCTGTTCGTCCAGCATCGTCTTCTCCACGATCAGCCGCTCGACCCTACCGTCGCCCTCGATCCGCAACGGCTTTGCGAAGAAATCGAAATGGATGGTTTTCGCCTTTCCGGCCGGATCGACGGCGGGGAATTCACGCAGGATCGTCACCGACTTGCGCTGGCCGGGTTCGAGCAGGGCGTCGTCCAGTTCGGGCGGAAAATCCCCGGCCTCGACCTCGGGCGCGGCGTTGCTGAGATGGGCGAGTTCGCCCAGTTCCTTCGGCGTCATCGCGATCTGATGCGGACCGCGGCGGCCGAGTACGTAGATGTCGCTGATGGTCGAAACCTGCAGCGCATCGAGTGCGTGGCCGACAATATCCGACCCGGCGAACTCCTCGCGCGTCTTGGACAGGATGCGGGCCACGTCGAGCGCGACATTGCCGTTGCCGATCACCGCCGCCGCCTTGCCGTCCAGCCGCGGCGCCAGTTCGGAGAAATCCGGGTGGCCATTATACCAGCCGACAAATGCCGCCGAGCCGACCACGCCGGGTAGGTCCTCACCCTCGATCCCGGCCGGCCGGTCCAGCGGCGCGCCGGTAGCGAGGATCACCGCGTCGTAAAGGCCGAGCAGTTCGTCGATCGAGATGTCCTTGCCGATCGTGACATTGCCGACGAAGCGGACATTGTCGCTGAGCGCGACCTTTTCGTAGCGCTTCGCCACCGCCTTGATCGACTGATGGTCAGGCGCGACCCCGAAACGGATGAGGCCGTAGGGTACCGGCATCCGGTCGATCACGTCGATCATGACGTCCGCGCCATAGAGCTTCTGCAGCGCCTCGGCGCTGTAATAGCCCGCCGGTCCCGACCCGATCACCGCGACATGCCGCATCTACGCTCTCCGCCCGCTTCGTGGCGCGATGCTAGTGCGGAGAGGCCGCCGACGAAACCCTCACCTTTTGTCCTCGAGCAAGGCAGTGCCGGAGCGGCGGATGCCCTGCTCGATCAGCGGCCGGAGGAATTCGAGCATCGGCGGGAGCGTGACGGTCACGCGCACGATCCGCTCCTGCACGTCCAGACTGGCGCTCACATCCTGCCCCATCGCGGCGACCGCCAGGTCGAGCCGGTCGCCGGTCCAGCCGGGTGTCACGGTCGCGCCGGCCGGCAGCGCCCCGATCAATTGCCCGGTACCCGCCTCGATCCGCCGCTTCGCCTCCGCCGCACCGAGGCCGTGCGGCACATCGATGCTGTGATCGCTCACCGCGCGGCCGGCGCGATGGCGAGACCGTCGCCATTGGCCCCCGCCGCGATCCGGCGCAGGACATTCCCGCTGGCAAGATCGACCTCCGCGACCTGATTGCGGCCGGTTTCGGCGGCATAGAGCCGCGCGCCATCGGCCGAGAACAGAATGGTGACCTGCCCGGCCTGTTGCGCGCCGCTCACCTCGATCGTGCGGACGGCGGCACGGGTCTGCGCGTCGATCACGGTCAGGCAGCCGCAGCCGAGATTGGAGGTAACGATCCAGCGTCCGTCCGGGCTGGCGAGGACGCGGATAGGCGTGGGTCCGGTGGCGATCTCCGCAACGCGCTCCATACTGGCGGTGTCGAAGGCCTGCACCCGCGCGCCCTGCAGATCGCCGACCCACAAGGTGCGCCCGTCCGGCGTAAGCGCTATCCCTTCCGGGTTACCGCCGACGTTCAGGTCACGAAGTTTCGCGCCGTTGGCGAGGTCGAGCACGCTGACCGTGCCATCCGCAATGTTGGCAGTGTAGGCGCGGCTGCGATCGGGCGAGACCGCGACCATGTGGGTGCCGCGCTGGCCGGTCGCGATGGCGCTGACCCGGTCATACAGGTTGGTGTCGACGATCGTCAGCGACTGGCTGCGCTCGGTCGTCGCGACGATGCGGCCGTCGGGCAACCAGACGATGCCGTGCGGGCCGGCATTGGGCGACAGGTCGATGGTCCGCAGCTTCGCGCGCGTGGCCACGTCGAAAATGTCGATGCCGGCGGCGCCGTAGGAAACGACTGCCGCGTGCCGCCCATCCGGCGAAATGGCGATTTCATGCGGCATCCGCCCGGTGGCGGCGCGGCCGAGTTCCTGGCCCGTCGCCAGATCGATGAAACTGACCGTGTCCTCGCCCTTGTTGCCCACAAGCAAAGTGCCGGAGGGCGCGGCGGCGGGCTGGCCGAGCATGGCCGCCGAAAGAAGGAGGAGGAGCAATTGCATCGTGGGCGCCTTTTGCGGTGTCTGGGCAGAGCTTAGGCCGCGCTGGCCATCGCGCAAGACCGCAGCGAGGGCGGCAACCCAAGCTTAACGGCATTTGCCCTATGCGTCCGTGTGCAACGGAAGGACCGGCGACGTGAACATCAGCAACATGGCGGGTCTCGGCATCGTCATCGCGGCAGGTGCAGCATTTGGCTGGCTGGCCGTGGGCGAAGAGAAGGCCGTTGAGACACCGGCGGAGGTCGCCGCTGGCACCAAAGCTCCGTCAAAGGCGCCCGCAGGGAACGCGGCCACGTGGGCAGCAGAGCGCCCGACGGGCCAAAGGAGCACTGCGTCCGACGGCGGGCCTGACGAAGGCTTGCCGCCCCCTCCGCCGGGTATCGATGTCGCCGAGGATTCGATGCGGCGTGCGCAGAGGATGCAGGTCACGCAGGACTCACCCTTGCAGACCGGTGGGGCCACTTCGGCCGCTCCCCCATCCGTTTCCGCAACGCCGTCCGCCCGCCCGATCCCAGAGGGCGCGGGCTGGACCCCGTCGCCCGATGCTGGCTGGGGTCCGCCCGCCGATCGCCGTTAGGATTTGCTGCAGAAGCCCGCTTTGAACGGGCAGAGCGAGGCCGCTACGCCTGGAACAGATTGCAGCTCTTCGGAGTGATCCGGTTCGCGTTTTTCAGCGACTGATCGGTGCGCTGGCGTACATTGAAGGCGCTTTCGAAGCGAAGCTGCATCGGCCCGAAAACCCAGGAGCCGACGACCGGCTGATAATTGTAGGTGACCTCGACCAGCATCACGGCCGCGCCCGGCTGAGCCATGATCTGGCGGCCGGTCGGCCCGACCGGTCCCAGACGTGCCGAGCTATGAGACTGGGCGCTGGGGGCTGAGGAGGGAAGGACCCGGCCGGCAGCCAGTATCTCCGTGCCGTTGGTGATCGCGGCGCCGGCGCTGGTCCGCGGCTGGCCGTAGCTCGATGTCACATTGAGCGCGCCGTCGCAGCGCTGCCAGCGGATCCATTGCGCTGCCCCGTCGGACGTCGGCTCGAGCACGGACACGATCACGCGCCCGTTCGCGGCAAACCTGATGCCGGTCCCGGTCATTTTCGCGCCGTTGAGCAGATGGATGACATCGGCTTCGTCTATGCTGCCCCTCACCCGCGCCGCATTGTCGGCGGTAAGCGTCGCGATGTTGCTCACGCGCAGATTGCCGATGGCGAGGTTGGCCGTCTCGAAGCCGTAAAGGCCTAGCGCCAACAGGATCGGTAGCGCGAACGCGAATTCCGTGAGCGCGAGACCGCTCCGGCAATCGCGCAGCCGGCGCGGCAGCGTCCGCAATGCAGGGCGAGAAATCGTGGTCATGGCGTGGTGCACCGGATTGGGGGCGTGGCAACGCTGCGGCCGGCATAAGGCTGGTTACGCAGCACGGTGTTGGCGACGATCGTGTCGGTATTGCCCCAGCCCAGGAAGCCGGCGATCGGGAACATGCGCGGATAGGAGATCGAGACCTCGTAGCGCACGATATCGTCCGCGCCGCCCAACCCGCTTTTGCCCCGGTCGAGATCGTAGCGCCCGTTATTGTTGAAGTCCTCGTAGCAGTCGCCCGGATTGAACTGACCAAGCGGCGCCGTATCGGACGTAATCAGTTCCGGCGTGCCGACAGCCGTGAACTCGTCATAACTCCGCGTGTTGGTCTCGACCGTCGCGGCATGGCTGAAACTGCGCAGCCGGCCTTTCACATAGGTGTCGATATCCGTCGTCGATTTGCCGCCAACCGTCGCCATACGCGCGGCTTCGTGCAGCGTACCCTGCACGATGGACGACACATATTGCCGCCAGCCGATCTCGAAGATGGCCAGCAGCACGACACAGAGGGCCGGCAGGATCATCGCGAATTCGATGATAGTCACGCCGCGAACATCGCGCGACAGCGACCCGAGCCGGCGGCGCGCCCTCATTGCGTCAGCCTCAGCGCGCCGATGTTGTGGCCGATCTGGCGGAAGCGCTCGATCAGTTCGTCGCGGTCGCTCGCCGTCGACGCCTGATTCGCGTTGCTGGCGCATTCCGTCATTTCGGCGGACAGACTCGTGCCAAACGCGATCACCCAGATCGAGAAATTCTTGGCCTTCGCCGCGTTGCAGATCATCCGGAAACGCTGGAGGTGCCGGGCGTTGGCGTTGGACGCGCCGCCTGTCACACGCCCCTCGATGCTCTCAACGCCATAGCCCGAATAGGCGGCGGAATTGGTGCTGAGCTGGCCGTCGGTCATGAAGATGATGTGGCGGGCAACCGGCATTTCGTTGAACGTGTCGGGATTGTCAGCCGCGAAGACGCCGTCCGGCGACAACATCCGGGCGCCCCAGATCATACCGATGTCGTGATAGGTGAAGCCCTGCGGAGTGAGCCCGTTCACGTAGGACTGCATTTCGCTTTCCGTCCAGATCTTCATCCGCTCCGCGGCCCTGGGACAGGCATCCTGATCGGCGCTCGATCGCGAGATGAGCGAATAATCGTCGCTGCTGGACTGTGTCAGCTGGCCGCTCGTCGGGAAGTAGACCACCTGCCGCCATGCGGGCCGCCAACGGGTGTCCGCATTGTTTGGGATCAGATCGATATTCAGGTCGTACGCGTCATCGGGGATCGTTAGACTCGTGCCGCCATTGATCGACGTGGTGGTGTCCCGCTCCTCGATGCAGCCGTTCCAGCTGCTGGTCGTGTTGGAACCGTAAGGCCTGGTCGGCAATGCGGTGGCCGTCCCCATCTTGAAGGATGAGGTGTCGAACACGCGAGGCTCATGGGTCCAATATTCCGTCGCGCCCTCGGAATAGGAATCGCTGTAGGTGATGGTCGTCACGTCGCAGGCACGGCGTGTGCCCGAGCCGGGCCGGGCCACATTCTTCTGCGTCGCAGGATAACCGGAAGCCGGCGTCCGCGCTTGCGCATAAGCGCCGCATTCGGCACTCGTCAGGTTCGTACCGACACGCTGGGTGCTGGTCGTCGTGTAGAATGGGGTCCGGGACGGATAGGTCCAGTTATTGGAAATGTAGGCCGCGTTCACGGCACGAATGGACGAACCGACATTCACGGTCGTCGAGTAAGGGACGACGCCGTAGCGCAGCCGCATCCCGGCGCTCGCAAGCTGGTCCTGGGTGGGCTTCAGCTGCTGATAAAGCGCCATCACCGCCTGGCGCAGGGCGTAGATTTTGCGCTCGCTGTCGACGGAGGTGTTCTGATCCGCGGCATTCCGATTCATCGAACCGGTCACGTCGAGCACGAGCATCACGTCGGTATTCACAAAGTTCTGCGAGGCCTCGCACTCGACCGACAGATCGATCTTGTCGAAGCCGAACAGGCGCATGATCGTGGTCGGGATCTTCGTGGCCGCGGTTACCCGAACGGTCGCCACGGACGGCCTGGTGACCTGGGGCGTGAAGGCGTCGGTCTGGTAGAGGCCTTGGGCGAAGTTGAAATTGAAGAAGCGGACGGCTTCGTCGCGGACATTATTGTCCATCGTGTCGCCGACCATCACACGGCGCCCGGCGAGCGCGCCCGCGTCGCAGGCGCTCTGCAAGCGGCTCTTCGCCATATAGGCGCGGCTCATATCGACGCCGGAACCGATGATCCCGGCCAGCGGCAGCAGCGCAGCACCGACGATCGCCAGCGTGTTGCCCGCGCGGTCGCGCGCCAGCCGGCCGAAAAGGCCTCCACCCACCCGCTTGGCGCCAGTCTTGCCAGTGCCGAACATGCACCTCTCCCATCGATCCGCGTCAGCGGTCAGACGCGGCGTGTGCGCCGGGTTGGGCTAAGGACGGCTTAGCCGGCATGGTAATCGCCGCGTTAACGATGGTGGCGGGTGCGAAGGCCCGGTCCAGGCAGCGCGATTCGCCGTCGGCGGCGCAGCATCAAGCCCATCATTCATGCTGCATTGCGGCGAAGCGAAAGACGAACAGGTTGAAACGCTTGGCGTTTCGATGACTCTGCGGAACCCTTGTCTATATCCGCCCCATGCGAAAATTCACTTTGGCTCAGGCCGCGATTGCGGCCGCGCTCGCGTTCACTCTGGCCCCGGCAGCAGCCCAGGCGCCGGTCGCCCCGCCGTCCGTCATCACCCTTGTTTCCAACGCCGTGATCGCCGATTCGGCCAGCACGCTCGACGTGCTCGCGCTCGACGACGCGCAATTCACCGGCATCGATTACCCGCGCGTCGCGCCGGGGCAGGAGCGCGCCGATTTCGAAGCATGGCTCGACCGTTCTCCCGCCAATCGCGAGGCGATCGGCGCCTTCCGCACGCATCTGGCCGCGAATGGCGTCGAAGACGTGCTGCCCGTCTGGCAGCTGGTCCGCACTTCGTCCTCGTTCCGCGGCTGCCGCGCGCAGCCGTTCGAGGTCGCGCCGCGCGAGAAGTGGGACAATATCGTTCAGACACTGAAATTCGTCGAGAAGAACGTGATTCCATCGGTCGGCCGGGTGCAGGCGGTGTCGGGCTATCGCAATCCCGGCCTCAACCGTTGCTCCGCCGGCGCCCGCGCCAGCGCCCACCAGAATTTCTTCGCGCTGGACCTGATGCCGGTCGATGCCGCCGTCGGCCGGGGCGAGATGATCCGCGGCGTGTGCGCGGCGCACGCGCGCGAGGGGCAGGAATTCAATGCCGGCCTGGGCTTCTACAATGGCCGGCGCTTCCACGTGGACACGAACGGCTTTCGCCGCTGGGGCGCGAACGGCCGGGGCGCCAGCAGCCCCTGCGGCGGCCGCGCCTGAAGCGGGGCGAAGGACGCGCCGGACGCGACGAACCGGTCTTCACCCTGTTTCGTCGCCCGCCGCTCCGCCCTGGTCGCAAGGGATTCCCGGCGCGGCGGCAAGCGTCTATTAAGGCATGACCCAGCAAAAGGGGCTTGTCATGACGCGTCACATCCTTGTTTCGGCCGCGCTCGTCGCGGCGTCATTCCCCGCTCTTCCCGCCACCGCCGGAAGCGCCGCCGCGCTGCAATCGACGGTCGGCAGCCGCAATTGCCCGCAGAGCGAAGCGCGCTCGACCCGGCGCAGCGTCATCAGCGGCCTTGGCAGCCTCGGCCGCCGCTTCGTCGGATCGAACCCGGTATCGCGCACGGTCGAGAGCGTGATTCCCGCCCAGTCCATGCTGACCGACGCCTTCCTCGATATGCTGGATTGCGACGAGCAGCAGAAGGCGGCCCGCGCCACGGACGAGGTCACGACCCGCGCCGAAACGCAGGGCGTCGGCACCACCGCGGCCTGGCGCAGCGAGTCCCGGCCAGGGGTATCCGGCACGTCCACCGTGACCGAGGTCGATACACCGGGCGCCGCCGGGCGCCGGTGCATGACGGTGACCGACGTCGTGATCATCGACGGCGAAGAGACGAGCATGCCCAAGCGCGTGTGCCGTACCCCGCCATCCACGCGCTACGCCCGGGTCTGACACGCATGCGCCGCCTGCTCGCCGGGCTGCTTGCCGCCTCGCTCTGCTCCGGCCAGGCGCTGGCGCAGGCGCGCGATCCCGCCAACCCGACCTGTCCGGCCCAGCCGAACTGGTCGGACTATCCGAGCATGCGGTTTACCGTCGCGATGGAGAACGGCCTCAGGGTGCTGAAAGGCGAAGGGCGGATCGACGCATCGACCCCGACCAATTTGCAGGCCGCGCTGGACGAATATCCGGAAGACGGCCCCAATCCGATCGAGGAAATCTGGCTGCGCTCGCCGGGCGGCGATGCACGCGCGGGCACGCAGGCCGGGTTCATCATCCGCCAGTCCGGACTCTTTACGCGCATTCCGGCTGGCTGGACCTGCTTCTCGGCCTGCAATTTCATGTTCATGGGCGGCTATGTGCGGGAGGTCGATCCCGGCGGCATTTTCATGGTTCACATGTTCACCCATGTCGGCGACGGCAGCGCTACCCGGCAACAGGTGGCACGCGGCGGCGAGACCACGGTCAACATCGTCGGCGACATTGAACAGGCCTCCGCTTTGCTGGCCAGCGAGGATAACGACTTCCTGATCCGCATGGGGATTTCGCGCCAGTTGCTGACGGACGTGATGTATCAGGTCCGCGCCGTGCCATCGGGCGGGAACCGCGAGACCCGGCGCTGCCTGACCCAAAGCGAGCTGGTTCAGTATCGCGTTAAGAATGTCACGGAAGAATAAGCCGAAGATGGCGCCGGGTTCGTCCGGATGACCACTTGGTTTGCCTTGGCCGCAATGGTTGCAACTGCGCTGCAACCAGCCGGCGACTGTGCGCAACCGCATCAGCCTGCCACCGCCGCGGACGAGACGGGCGCACTTCGCCTTTCCAGGCAGGACCTGAATGGAAGCCTGATATTGCGCGCGGAGGGTCCGATTGCCGCCGGCGATGCCGAACGGATCGAGGCGGAATTGCAGGATGGGCGCATCGACGAAATCCTGTTCGAGTCACCGGGAGGCGACCGCGGCGAGGCGATGCGGATCGGCCACCTGCTCCGCCGCGCGGGTGTTCTCACCCGTATTCCCGCGGGCGCGACCTGCGCCGGGGCATGCGTTGAAGCGTTTCTGGGCGGCGCGGCGAGAATGATCGATGCGGGCGCCCATGTCGGCGCGGGGGCAATGCCGGTCTCGGACGCGGCATCCACACAAGCCCCGGCGGAGCGCGAGCAAGCCGCCGGGCGTTGGGCCGAGCGTCAGGCCGACTATTATATCCGGCTCGGTGTCAGTCGCGGGCTGTTGCGGCTGCAACTCGACATGCCCGCGGGCGCGACATGCTGGCTGACGCAAGGCGCGCAAAGACGCTACGGAGTCGCGAACACCGCTTTCGTGCCCAGCCAGATGCAGGCCGCGCCTCTCACGCGATAGCTTCCCGGCACGCAGGTATTTGCGCTTTACTGGAAAGCAGACCCCATTAGCGTCGGCTGGGACGGCGCAAATGTGGGGGAGTTTCGAATTGGCCTGTTCCGCTTTCGCGCGTTTCCTGCCGCTGCTCGCGCCGGTCGTGGCCGCCTTCGCCCTCATTCAACCCGTCAGCGCCCAGACCCGCAGCGTGGCGGAGATTGCCGAGACCTGCCGCCGGGTGGGCGACGCGCCCTTCATTCGCATCGATCCGGCCGCGGCGGCGCAACTCGCCGATATCGGGCTGGACCGCACCGCCATCTTCGCGCGGATGGCGGAGACGGCGATCCCGGAGACGATGGGCTGCTGGGCGATGCCGGTCGGCAATTTCGATAGCCAGCTCATCTCCGTCGGCATGTCGCAATGGAATTACGGGACGGGCAGTTTGCAGCCGGTGCTGAGGCAATGGCGAGACAGCTTCGGTTCGCGGCGGCGCTTCAATCAGGCGCTGGCCGCGGCCGCGCCGACTTATGGCCGGCTGCTCTTCTCGGACGATTGCCTGGCCGTGCCGGTGCGCGAACCCTGCCGTGCCGGCATCCTGGCCGCGCACGAGCCGACGGGGCGGATCAACGACAGGCTCGCCGCCGAGCTGACCGCGATCTTCGACAGCGACGCGATGCTGCAGGTGCAGACCGACCATTATGTCGAGCGGCTGCTCTTCGTCCGCGCCGAACTGCTTCGGCTCTTTCCCGCCGCCCATGTGACACCGCGCAAGGTGCGCTGGGCGATCGACACGATCGTGCAGCAGGGACGGTTGCCGCCGGAGGAGGATGTCACGCGACTGCGCGCCCGGCTCGCCGCCATGCCGCGCGCCGAGCGCTGGCCGCGGCTGCGCGCCATCTTCCGCTGGTATGCGGCGCTCGCCGAGACCGCCGACCAGGACGGCATCGCCCGCGACTATGCCTGGAATGTCGAGCAATGGAATTGCATGATCGACTGGGGGCTGATCGACGCCGAGCAATATGAATTGCTCCACATCACCTTCCTGCGCAGCCGCACTGCCGTAGGGAATAGCGGCCGCTGGCAGGCCCTGACCTTCTCCCGGCGCGGCAAGATCATCCTGGGCGTGGGCAGCGTGAGCGGGCGGCGCGACGGGCAATGCGCCGCCGGGGCGCCGCGCACCTGAGCACCGCTTTTGCCTCTGTCGCCGCCGCCTGCTAGGGCGCGCGGAAATTCTCTAAATGAGCGAAGTTTCGAAACGGCGATGACCGACCTTTCCCGCATCCGTAATTTTTCGATCATTGCGCATATCGATCACGGCAAATCGACGCTCGCGGACCGGTTGATCCAGCGCACGGGGGGCCTCACCGAGCGCGAGATGGTGCATGGGCAGATGCTCGACAATATGGAGATCGAGCAGGAGCGCGGGATCACGATCAAGGCGCAGACCGTCCGGCTGGAGTGGAAGGGCCACATCCTGAACCTGATGGACACTCCTGGCCACGTCGACTTCGCGTATGAAGTCTCCCGGTCCCTCGCGGCGTGCGAAGGCGCGCTGCTGGTGGTGGACGCGGCGCAGGGGGTGGAGGCGCAGACGCTCGCCAACGTCTACCAATCGATCGAGCATGACCATGAGATCGTGCCGGTGATCAACAAGATCGACCTGCCCAGCGCCGAGCCGGAGAAGGTGCGACACGAGATCGAGGAGATTATCGGCCTCGACGCGTCCGACGCGGTGCTCGCGAGCGCCAAGAGCGGGATCGGCATCGACGACGTGCTGGACGCGGTGATCGCGAAAATCCCGCCGCCGAAAGGCGACCGCGACGCGCCGCTGAAGGCGATGCTCGTCGACAGCTGGTACGACCCGTATCTGGGCGTCGTGATCCTGGTCCGCGTGATGGACGGGGTGATCCGCAAGGGCGCGCAGGTGAAGTTCATGGCCGCCGGCACGACGCACCTGGTGGACCGCGTCGGCGCCTTCCGCCCGAAGATCGAGCAGCTGGCGGAGCTGGGCCCCGGCGAGATCGGCTTCATCACCGCGCAGATCAAGGAAGTGGCGCAGGCCCGTGTCGGCGACACGCTGACCGACGCGAAGAAGCCGGCGGCCGAGGCGCTGCCGGGCTTCAAGGAAGTGCAGCCGGTGGTGTTCTGCGGCCTGTTCCCCGTGGACGCGGCGGATTTCGAGAAATTGCGCGAGAGCATCAGCAAGCTGCGGCTGAACGATGCGAGCTTCAGCTTCGAGATGGAGACGTCGGCGGCTTTGGGCTTCGGCTTCCGCTGCGGCTTTCTGGGGCTGCTCCACCTGGAGATCATCCAGGAGAGGCTGATCCGCGAATATGATCTGGACCTGATCACCACCGCGCCGAGCGTGGTCTATCGGATACACCTCGGCCGCGCGAAGGACGGCACGGGCGAGCGGACGATCGAGCTGCACAATCCCGCCGACATGCCGGACCCGAGCCGGATCGACATGATCGAGGAGCCGTGGATCAAGGCGGTGATCTATGTGCCGGATGAATATCTGGGCGGCATCCTGAAGCTGTGCCAGGACCGGCGCGGGGTGCAGACGGGCCTCACATACGTGGGCGGACGGGCGCAGGTGAGCTACGAATTGCCGCTCAATGAAGTGGTGTTCGATTTCTACGACCGGCTGAAATCGATCAGCCGCGGCTATGCCAGCTTCGATTATGAGCAGATCGGCTATCGCGAGGGCGACCTCGTGAAGATGAGCATCCTGGTCAATGAGGAAGTGGTCGACGCGCTGAGCATGATCGTCCACCGCGGCACCGCCGAGCAGCGCGGGCGGGGGATGTGCGAGCGGCTGAAGGAGCTGATCCCGCGGCACATGTTCAAGATCCCGATCCAGGCGGCGATCGGCGGCAAGGTGATCGCGCGCGAGACGATTTCGGCGCTGCGCAAGGACGTGACGGCGAAATGCTATGGCGGCGACGCGACGCGCAAGCGCAAGCTGCTGGACAAGCAGAAGAAGGGCAAGGCGCGGATGCGGGAGTATGGGAGCGTGAGCATCCCGCAGGAGGCGTTTATTGCGGCGCTTAGGATGGGGGAGGAATAAGCCGCCGAGCCTTAGCGCAGCCGGTGTGAAACGCCGCGCAAGCTAAGGCGAGAGACGGCGCATTCCGGCCGGCGGGGCGGCTGGCCTCAAGCCAGCTGAACCCGTCCGACGTCAGCCGCGGCTTTGCCGCGGCACCACCCGCAGAATGGGCAGTCTGCGACGGGACCTACTACAAGCAGTGCTTTCGCGACGATCATTCCTGCGGTTGAGGTGGAAGTGGCGCAACCAGGTCTAGATATGCAGAAATCTTATCAAGGGTAGGGCCGAAAGCAGCGAAATCCTCCAAAGTCCCCTGCTCACACATGCGCTCGCAAAGTTCTGACTTCCGGAGAGTCTTACGGGTGATAACGTCTCCGTTCGCTTTAACGTCCTCTTTAGTTTGATAGTCGTTTTCCGTTATCGAATAGCTACTCAGGAGATTCTCAATTCCAGCACGAACTACGGTGTTCTCTGCATTGGTCGTCATAACTCGCACTGAGACGTTCTCGTGATCAGCTTCCATCTTACTCGCGTCGTTATCGTACAGTAGCAGGGTCGAGCGCTGTGCTAGTTGCGGATTAGCACGAAGCACCGAGAGTGTGTGGTCAAGCGCTGCTTTGCCTGTGTGAAAACCTTGGCCGTTTTCATCTTTAGCACCGATCCAACGCAACTCGCAGCGCTCAAGGAGACCGTCTCTATTCAGAACTTTGGCTGCGCGCCGGAGGTAAGGGGGGTCGGTTTCACCCTCTACAAATACGACCGGTATACCGGCCTGAGACGCTTCCGATAGAAGTCTTTCATTGAAAGCTTCTGTGGCAGCGAGGGCCTGCATGGCCTTGCCGAACTCCGAGTATGTTTCGGCCGTCACGACATTGCCCGCAGGCATTTCAACGAGCTGAAACCCGTCTGTGCCAAATTCCCTTTCCATGCCAAGGACAAACAAAGGAGAATGGCTCGATAAAATGAATTGCACCCGTGGAAACAATCGCATCAGAGACGGAAGGATCCGATGCTGTAAATCCACGTGAATGTGGGCGTCAATCTCATCGACTATACATATTCCTTGAATCGCAGATAGATTAAGCGCGGTTCCTGCTTGAGACTGATCTCCATATCGCAACAAAGTCCCAAAGAGAGCCAAGAGAATAGACTGACCTCCGGAAAGTGCGTCTAAGTTTGGAAGAATTAGTTGATTGCCTTTAGCTACAGCGAGCTTGGCAGGACTTTTCCGACCTAACCAGACAAAACGAACCTGATCGTCATCCATCACTTTCTGCAGAACTGAGTTGCATTGACTCCAGACTGAGACGCCAAGGAAAGCTTCTCCTACATCACCAGAAATCTGTATCTGCTGCGTACCACCCGGGCCTATCATAAGATCAAGACTCGCACGCGACTCCAGGATCACTGAAATTACCCACTGCTTGAACTGGTGTAGACCGCGCTCTACGAAAATCGGCTTCCGCAGACGGTTGGAGAATGCGCCAAACACCTCGAATTCCGTGTCTGGAATAGAATCTCGGTTCAGCCAGTAAGGAATCTCGGAGCGGCTCGACGGAAAGTAGGCATACACGCCGTCGCTAAATATCTGGCGGGACTTGTCGTCACCGACGTTCATCTCTTTCACCGAGCCTTCAGTCGGCCACTGCGCCATTCCCTGAAGACCAGCAGGCAAACGTGGGGCGACAAGCTCTGCTTCTAAGGTTCCTGCCTTCTCCTTGTACGTGAAGCTCTCTCCAGCCTCTTCGAAGCGGAGCAAACTAAAACTGCCCGTTGCGCCGGTCGTTACGTTTCGACCGCCAACTACCCGAAACCATGCGCGCCCTGTTCCCTCAACTGGCAGCACGTTACTGTAATGGGCAGCCGCCGCCTCAAAGAGAGCGTCCGTAACTAGGGACAGAAAGTTTGTCTTTCCGCCACCGTTAGTCCCGACCAGCACGAGCGGCTTGGGAAAGCCCTCGTCGGTAAATGCAAGGTCCAACGTGAGGCTGCGGAGAGGACCACTGTTTTCGATGAATGCCTGCTTCAAATACATGGAGCTATTAAGACTATTTCCGATCACCTTCGGCAAGCGGCATTTTGCCTTGGAAGCAATCGGCTGCAGGGCTGTCGGTGAGACCTGTTGCACAAGGAGGCGCTTGCAGTCGCATCTCCCGCATCCGGGCAACTCGAGTCGTCTCCATAAGGAGATTTGGCTAAGGCGAAACCATGACCTTCGGCGTCTTCATCCACCGGTCGGATTCGATCTACGACGACAGCCCCGCTGAGCGGTATCAGTTTCCGCCGCAATATCTCGGGCGGGTGCAGGCCTGTGTCGGCGACTGGATCGTCTATTACGAGCCGGTGAAGGTGCCTGGAACGCGCGGCTATTTCGCCGTGGCGAAGGTGCAGCAGGTGATCCCCGATCCCGGCGCGCCGGGCATGTATCTCGCGATCATCGAGGAGGGGAGCTACCTCGATTTTCCCAACCCGGTGTCGTTCAACGGGCCGGACGGGCTCATCGAGCGGGGTCTCTACAACGAGAGTGGTGCGATTTCCGGGCGGGCGCAGTCGGCGGTGCGGCCGCTTTCGGCGAGCGACTTCAACCGGATCGTGGAGCTGGGGCTGGCCGACAGGACCGACTTGCTCCCGCGTATTGGCGAAGCGGAGCCTGCTTCGCTCGTGCAGGATGCCCGGTCGCCGTTTCTCTACGAGCAAGAGCGCGAGCGGGTGCTGTCACTGACCTCTCGGCCGCTTCGTGATCGCGTGTTCCGGAGCGTCGTGCTCAAGGCCTATGACGAGCGCTGCGCGATCACCGGGCTGAAGCTGATCAATGGCGGCGGCCGGGCGGAGGTCGAGGCAGCGCATATCCGGCCGGTGGAGCGCAACGGGCCGGACACGATCCAGAATGGCCTGGCTCTGTCGGGCACGGTGCATTGGATGTTCGATCGCGGGCTAATCAGCCTTTCCGACGATCTCGACATCATGATCTCGCGGCAGGTGAATGATCGGGCGGGAATCGAGGGGCTGGTCAACAAGGCCGGGCGGGCGCTGGCGCCGCTGCGGGCGGCAGATCGGCCGCATCCGCATTTCCTCGCCTGGCATCGGGACAATTGCTTCAAGCAGTGAAGAAGGTGGACCCCGGATCAAGTCCGGGGTGACGGGAAGGGGTGGGTCAGACGCCGCTAAAATAGAGGTGCGCCGGCCACCGATCCTTCTCCACCACCGCGTTAACCACCTCCCACAGCGCATCCACCTCCGCTTGCTCCGGCGGATCGGGGAGGGCTTCCAGTTCGTCATCGTCGATGTCGTCCGGCAGATCGGCCATGATCTTGTCCCAGGCGTCCGTGGCGCGCTGCTGGGCGGCCTTTAGCGCCGCCATCGTGCGGCGGACCCACAAGGCGCGCGCGGCGGTGCGGGCTTCCTGATGCGGGTCTTCGGGGAGGGTTGGGGCGGCCAGCGCGGCGAGGCGGCGGAGGGTTTCAGCCTTGGTCATCGCGAGGCTCCTGCTCTTCTTCCGGGGCCGGAATGGGCTGAGGGGCCGTCACGGGAGTGAATCCCGTGAGGTGACCTTCGGTCGTCTTCGACTCGGACGGGCTCGCTTCGCGACCCGCCGGCCGGCTTTGCCCGTCTAGTCGCCCATGCGGCTGCGACGCTGCGCGTCTCACCTCGAAATCGCGGCGGGCCTCAGCTTCCCACTCGACATGCGCCTGCGCGTCCCGCTCGAACGTCGATTCATAGCGGGCGCGCTGTTCCTCGTGGCTCTCGGGGAGGCCGCCCCACGTCTGGAGTAGCGGCTGGGTGACGCTGCCGTCCTCACGCTCGCGCAGCGTATCGGGCGGCGGCGGGGCCGGGCGGGGTGGATCGCCGCAGGCTTCCCAATGGGCGCGGCGCGCATGATCCAGCACTTTCGAGAAGGGCGTCTGCGCGATGTAGAGCGCTTCGAGGCCGCCCCGCCGCAGCTCGCGGAACAGCTTCATCCCGTCCGCGCTGGCGATATCGAGCAGGATTTCGATATGGGTGAGCTGGCGCAGATAAAAGTCGGCCGCAGCGATCCGGCCCTCCTCGCGCGCCTGACGCTCGCCGCCCAGCTTCAGCAGATATTTGTGGACGAGGGTTTCAAGCATGCGCTTGCGTTCCGCGATGTCGTCCTCCGGAGTCTGCTCCGGCGCCGTGGGCGGGAATGCATCGCGCCGCGTCGCGGCGTGGGACCAGGCGGGCTTCGGCGCGTTCGCCTGACGGTGCGCTGCCAAGGCGCTGGCGGTCCGGACGCCGTCGGCGAGGCGCAGGCTGCGATTCTCGGCATGGAAGGCCAAAGCGCGGTGGAAGGCGGCCATGAAGCTGCCATTGCCGGGGGCGTTCTTCAGGTTCTCGACGCCGAACTGCGCCTTGCCGACGGCGTGGGCGGCCTGTCGCGCCGAGCCGGTGGCGGCGAGGGCGGCGATGAAGGCGCGCTGGCATTCCGCATCCCAGCCATCGGCGCGCTTCTTGCGGCGGGGGACGGGGGTGAAATCGAGCAGATGCGCATAGGCGGCGAAGGGATCGTCGCCGGACTGGCCTTCGGCGCGGCAGCGGTCGCAGAGGAGGTGGATGTGGGTCACGATTCGCGGAACATATCAAGAACACGGGCTGTAGGAAAATCACTATGAGCCGATCGGGCGGCGTAGCGCGCCTAAGCTGATGCAGATGCGCTTTTCGCAGCAGGAGCATGAGATGGCCGACAATCCCCACCGCGACGCCGCGGCGCCGATGAACCAGAATATCAACGACATGATGGGCAAGCCGGTCATCCCGTCGGTCATCGACGAGCTGATCGAGGGTTCGATCATCTGGAACGATTCGGGCGACCCCGAGGAGGCGACGAGCCTGGATCCCGCGGACAATGCGCCGGCGCGGCCGGCCGAGCCGGTCGAGGGCGTGCGGGACGAGGGGGAGCAGGGCTTCGTGTCCGACGATGCGGAGCTGGTCGCGGCGGAGGCCGATGCCGGCGAGGCGATGACGGCGGACGAAGTCTATGCCGCTTCGTTCCAGAGTGAGGATGGCGATCAGACCGAGGACTGAGCCGCGAACGAGGCGGAGGCCGTCACGCGAGTGAATCGCGTGAGGTGACCTTCGGTCGTCTTCGGCTCAGTCCTGTCGCCTTGCAGGCGCAGGCTGGCCGGGCCTCGGCTTGTCATCTCCCGGACCGCCGTCGCTGCGCTACCGGCGTCCTGGTATCGGGCCTCGGCTCAGTAAGCCGGTTCCGCCCATGGATCGTGCCGCGTCTGGCGGATCCAGCGGGTGGCGATCCACTTCACGCCTTTTGTCACCGGCAGGCCGGAATGGCGGGTGCGGGTGTCGGCGCGGCCTTCGGCGGTGACGTTGCGGAACATCAGGGCATCGCCCGCCGCGCCTCCCACCGAGATGCCGAGATCGGGGAAGTCGGTCTCGCCGCCGCGATAGCCGTCATTGAGATAGACGATCACGGTCAAGGTGCGCTGATTGGCGACGCCGGGGATCGCATCGAGGTGCGGGCGATATTCCTGACCGGGTTCGTAGCGCAATATGTGGAGCGGCTCGCCGGCTTCCGCCCGCGTATTGGTCGCGGCGGCGATGCGGCGGTTCAGGCGGTTGACGACCAGATCTTCCTGCGTGGGGCCATAGCTCATGCCGAAGGAGGTGCGCACCGGATGCGGCATGCGGCCGCCGGTGGCGGGATCGATGACGAAACTCGGCCGCAAATCCGGCTCGGCGAGGGTCATCAGATAACGGCATTCGTCCGCGTCGAGCAGGCGGCCGAGCAGGGTGATTTCGGGCGACTCGCTGATCGCTTCGCGCAGCGGCTCACGCTTCGCGGGGAAGCGGGTGAGGAATTCGAGCTGGGCGGCGGCATAGGGATCGCGCGGCGCGAGCTTGGTCAGGATGCGCTTGGCTTCGTCGGGGTCGGCGCGGACGCCGGTGCCGTTGGCGATCAGATGGGCGCGCGTGCGGGCGGCGTCGATATGGCCCTTCCCCGCCGCCTTGCGCAGCGCCTCGTGCGCGCCGCGAATGTCGCGCGGACCATCAAGCGCAAACAGGCGCCGGCGCGCGAGTTCGAAGAGGGCGTCGGGGCTTTCAGGTTGCACAGCCATTCGAAACGTCAGCGCAGGAGAAGCGCGCCGATGACGACGGCCTGCAGGACGACGAGGATCGTGAGCAGCAAGCCGGTGCGCTGGTGGCGGCGGTCGAGTTCGGCCTGCAACGTGGCGAATGAGGCGATCAGTTCGTCGCGGGTGGCCATGTCGTCCAGCCGGGCGATGATGGCGGCGTGGCTTTTGTCTTCCGGTGCAAGCGCAAGCGGAGCCGGTTCGGCGGCCGGCTCCTTGCGTTTCATCAGGCGCCCGTAAACGTCGCTGGCGATGCGGGTGGCGCCCTGCTGGACGCCTGGGATGGCGGCGATCTTGCCGATCAGGCCGACGACCGCCGGCAACGCCATCAGTAAACCCGCGCCTTCGGCTTTATATACTCGGCGTCGTCGGTGAGCGTATATTCGTGGACCGGGCGGTAGTCGATCTTCACGCCGCCGCCCTTGCCGCCCCAGCCGTCGAAGGTGACGATGCTGTGCTTCATCCACTCGGGATCGTTCCGCTCTGGATAATCCTCGTGCATGTGGGCGCCGCGCGATTCCTTGCGGTTGGCGGCGCTGTGCATCGTGGTCACCGCCTGGGCGAGCAGATTGTCCAGCTCGAGCGTCTCGACCAGATCGGTGTTCCAGATCAGCGAGCGATCGGTGACATGGACGTCGGCGAGGCTCTTATAGACCTCGTCGATCTTCGCCTTGCCCTCGTCGAGCGACTTTTCGGTGCGGAACACGGCGCAATCCGCCTGCATCGTGCGCTGCATGTCGTTGCGAATCTGCGCGGTCGGGCTGCCGCCAGCGGCGTTGCGGAAATGATCGAGCCGGGTGAGCGCCAGTTCGTCGCCATCCTTGGGAAGCGGCGGCGCGGGCGTGCCGGGCTTCAGGATTTCGCCGAGGCGGATACCGGCGGCGCGGCCGAACACGACCAGGTCGATCAGGCTGTTGGAGCCGAGGCGGTTGGCGCCGTGGACCGAGACGCAGGCCGCCTCGCCGACCGCGAACAGGCCGGGGACGACCGTGTCGGGATTGCCGTCCTTCAGCGTTACGACCTCGCCCCAATAATTGGTCGGGATGCCGCCCATATTGTAATGGACGGTCGGCACGACCGGCAGCGGCTGGCGAGTCAGATCGACATTGGCGAAGACCTTGCCGGTCTCGGTGATGCCGGGAAGGCGCTCGGCCAGCACATTTTCGGGAATGTGATCGAGATGGAGGAAGATATGGTCCTTCTCCGGCCCGACGCCGCGGCCTTCGCGAATCTCCATCGCCATCGAGCGGGAGACGACGTCGCGTGAGGCCAGATCCTTCGCCGACGGGGCATAGCGCTCCATGAAGCGCTCGCCTTCGGAATTGGTCAGATAGCCGCCCTCGCCGCGCGCGCCCTCGGTGATGAGGACGCCGGCGCCGTAAATGCCGGTCGGGTGGAACTGGACGAATTCGAGATCCTGCAGCGGCAGGCCGGCGCGGAGCACCATGGCGTTGCCGTCACCAGTGCAGGTGTGGGCCGAGGTGGCGGAGAAATAGGCGCGGCCATAGCCGCCGGTGGCGAGCACCACGGCATGGCTGCGGAAGCGGTGGATGGTGCCGTCTTCCATACAAAGCGCGACGACCCCGACGCACTTGCCCTCGGCATCCATGATCAGGTCGAGCGCGAAATATTCAACGAAGAAGTCGGCGTCGTAGCGCAGGCTCTGCTGATAGAGCGCGTGCAGCATGGCATGGCCGGTGCGGTCGGCGGCGGCGCAGGTGCGCTGCACGGGCGGACCGGCGCCCATATTCTGCATGTGGCCGCCGAACGGGCGCTGGTAGATCTTGCCCTCGGCGGTGCGGCTGAACGGCACGCCGGCATGTTCGAGTTCGTAGACCGCGGCCGGAGCCTCGCGGACCATATATTCGATCGCGTCCTGGTCACCGAGCCAGTCGGAGCCCTTCACGGTGTCGTACATGTGCCAGGTCCAATGGTCCGGACCCATATTGCCGAGCGAGGCGGCGATGCCGCCCTGCGCCGCGACAGTATGGCTGCGGGTGGGGAAGACCTTGGTGATGCAGGCGGTCTTCAGCCCCTTTTCGGCCGCGCCCATCGTTGCGCGCAGGCCCGAGCCGCCGGCGCCGACGACGACAACGTCATAGCTATGATCGATGCGGGTGTAAGCGTGCGCCGCCTTGTCGAGATCGGCCATCAGGCGAGTCCTCCGCGCAGCGCGACTTTCAGCACGCAGAACATCGCGAACGCGCCTCCCGCATAGACGAACAGGGTCAGCAACGTGCCCCAGAGGATCTTGCCGCTTTCGGTGTGGGCATAATCGTCGATAATCTCCTTCAGGCCATGCTTGATGTGCCAGAAGGTGACGGCGATCAGCAGCAGCAACGGCACCGCCGCGAACGGATCGCGCAGCCATTCGGAAACGGTGTCGTAATTGACCGTCGGCAGGCGCAGCAGCGACACGACCAGCCAGACCGACAGCAGCAGCAAGGCGACCGAGTTGAGCCGCATCGCCCACCAGTCGCCGCCGCCATGATGCGCGGAGCCGAGACCGCGCACCTGCTTGAGGGGGGTTTCCATCTTCATGCTTTATGTCCCCCGATCAGGCGAAGTAGCCGCGAACGAACAATATGTACGCCCACAAAGCGCCGGTCAGCACCAGCGGCAGCAAGGACACCACGACCGACCAGAATTTGTTGGTCTTCAGCTCGAAGCCCGCGCCCGTATCCATGACGAGGTGGCGCAGGCCGGAAGCGAGATGCTGCAGGAAGGCCCAGGTGAGGCCGACCAGCAGGATGAGGCCGGTCCAGTGCATCATCCAGCCGGTGAAATAGTCATAGGAATCGCGTCCGTCGGCCAGCGCCCAGAGCCACCAGAGCAGAAGCAGGCCGCCGACGATGCTGAGACCCGCGCCGGTGATCCGGTGCAGGATCGACACCAGCATATGCGGTCCCCAGCGCCAGATGCTGAGGTGCGGCGACAGCGGCCGGGCGGATGATGCTTTCATGGGCAGACGCCCTCCCCTCGTTCGGGGCCGCTTCTAGGACGATGAACGGAGGCGAACAAGGCCGCGAGCGCCCTCGACAAATGCGTTTTGGCTAAGACGATCTTAACCACCACGGCCTTAGACCGGCGCATCAGTTTCAGCGACGGATGCGATGCAGTGACGATGGACGGCGAAGTGCGGGTGAGCGAACGGCTGGCGATGTTCGATCCTTCGGGCGAATTGCCGGCGCGGCTGGCGGAAGTCTGGGCGATCGTGCAGCCGGACGCGGCCCGCATCGCGCGCTCTTATTGGGAGCGCTATGCCCGCGCGCCCGAACTCGACCGGCCGATCAGCCCGTCGAAGATGGATGCTCTGGTCGAGCGGCTGATCCCCTATCTCGAAGAACGGATGGTGCGGATTTCCGGCAATGGCTGGGCCGATACGGTCGGCGGCTTCGTCGCCGCGGCGGCCGCCGCCGGCATGTCGCCGTCGAGCCTGTTCGCCGGCATCGCCGCCGCGACCGAGGAAACGCAGCGGCTGCTGGAAGTCACGCTGCCCGGCGATCCGGCGAAGCTCGCCGACCTCACGCGCTGGATGCATCTCGGCTCGATGGTCGAAATCGACGTCTATGCCGCCCATTATGAGAGTTTGCGCCGCCGCGAGGCGCGCACTTTGCGCTCCGCCCAGGGCGCGGAATTCACCCAGGAAATCGTCGGGGTCATCGATCGCACCGCCGCTGGCAGCAAAACGCTGCGCGGTCAGGCGACCGATGCGTCGGCCGCCGCGCGCGGCATGCTGGGCAAGACCAGCGAAGTCGCGGCGGCGGCCGAGCAATCAGCGGTGGCGATGCGCGAGGCGGCACAGACCGCCGCCGGCCTGATCATGGCGATCGAGGAAGCGCGCAGCGAAGTGGAAGTCGCCGCGGGCGTCGCCAGCCGCGCGGGCGCGCAGGCGCAGGATGCGGTCGCCGTCAGCCAGGCGCTGTCCACGCAGGTCGAGGCGATCGAATCCATCCTGGGCCTCATTCGCGACATTGCCGGGCAGACCAATTTGCTGGCGCTCAACGCGACGATCGAGGCGGCGCGCGCGGGCGATGCCGGCCGCGGCTTCGCGGTGGTGGCGCAGGAAGTGAAGAGCCTGGCCAGCCAGACCGCGCGGGCGACCGACGACATCGCCGCCAAGATCAACGCGATCCAGTCCGCCACCAAGCAGACGGTCGAGGCGAACGATTCCATCCGCCACACGGTCGAGGAGGTGCAGACCAGCGCCGACCGCATCCGCACCGCGATGGAAATGCAGGCGCAGACGGTGACGATGATCACCGCCGCCGTGGACGAGACGGCGCTCGCCGCCGATTCCATGTCGAGCACGATCGCCGCGATCCGCGCCGATACCGAGACGGTCGCCAGCGAGATTGACGAGGTCGAGAAGAATTTCGGCGAGGTGGACGAGCAGCTGGCGCGGTTCAAGGCGACCGCCAACCGCTTCGTGCAGAGCTTCGCGGCGTAATCGCTCTGACCCCCCTCCCTGAAGGGGAGGGGCTGGGGGGTGGGTGTAGCGCTCGCAAGAGCGCTGTGAGTCACCGATCGTCGTGAGTTTCGCAGCGAGCTTCGCTCGCTCTGACCCACCCCAGCCCCTCCCTTTCAGGGAGGGGAGGCCCTCACCCTAAAAACCCACCTTCGGCGCGACATCCACGGTGCCGCGCTCGGACGCCGCGATCTCATGATATTCGCAGGGTTGAAAGCCGAAGGCGCCCGCGAAGATCACCGCCGGGAAGCTTTCACGGGCCGAATTATAGTCCGCGCTGACCGAGTTGAAGGCGCGGCGCGCGGCGGCGAGCTTGTCTTCGGTGTCGGCCAGTTCGCCCTGCAATTGCTGGAAATTGGCGCTGGCCTTCAGCTCCGGATAGGCCTCGGCAAGCGCGAACAGGCGGCCCATCGCGCCCGACAGAGCGGCTTCGGCCCCGGCACCGGCGCCAGGCGCTTCGGCCCGGTTGCGCGCCTCGATCACCGCATCGAAGGTCGCCTGCTCGTGCGCGGCATAGCCCTTCACGGTGGCGACGAGATTGGGGATCAGATCGTGCCGCTGGCGCAATTGCGCGGCGATGTCGGCGCTGCCCTGGCGGCAATTCTGCCGGAGCGCCACCAGCCGGTTGTAGATGACGATCACCATCAGCACGACGATCGCGAACAGCACCAATATGCCGATCAACACCCATTCCATCGCGCCGACTCCCCCTCTTCCCCGATTGCGGTTAGGCTCACGGCTATCACCGATGGGGGCGGGTGCAAAGATGATCCAACAGCTCGACGCGGACGCCTTGCTGGCCGGAGAACTCGGCCAGTGGCTCGCGACGCAGAACGATGCGCGGGCGGAAGCGAAGCGCAAGGCGCGGTTCCGGATGACGCTGAGCGTCGCGCTGGCGATCGTGGCGGCATTACTGGTGGCCACCCTTACAAGCAGCGCCGAACTCACCGTCTTCACCGGGGCGGGCATTTTCGGCCTGGGCGCCGGTTGGGCGCATGCCGCGAAGGCGCCGATCATGCGCGCGATCAAGGAAAGGATGAATGGCAAGATCGCGGCCGCGCTCGAGCTGAACTACGCCCATGATTGCCTGCCCGGCCACGAATATGAGCGCGCCAAGACGTTCGATTTGCTGCCGAGCTACGACCGCGAGGCGTTCGAGGACCGCTGGTGGGGCCATATCGGCGAGATCCCGTTCGCGGTCTACGAAGCCCATCTGGAGCAATGGCAGGGATCGGGGAAGAACAGGCGGCTGGTGACCGTCTTTCGCGGTTCGATCATGACCATCGCCTTCCAGCGGCGCTTCCACGGCACGACCCTGGTCGAGCGATCGGGAACGCGGATCACCTTCTTCGGCCTGCGCGATTCGATCTCGCCGGGCGGCGTGAAGCTGGACCGGGTGAAGATGGTCGATCCGCGCTTCGCCGAGGATTTCTGGGTGTGGACGACCGATCCGGTCGAGGCCCATTATCTGGTCCATCCGGAATATGTGGAGCGGCTGATCGCGGTCGAGCAGGCCTTTCAGGGGCAGAAGATCCGCGCGCTCTTTCAGGGCGGCGAACTGCTGATCCTGCTCGATTCCGGCAACATGTTCGAAACCGGCTCGCTGGACGCCACCCGGGACCGCGACCTGCTCGCCACCTGCATCGCGCAATTCAGCAGCCTGGCGAACCTGGCCGTCCGCCTGAACGAGCGGCCGCGCGGCAGTACGGCGGCGTAAGCGGCGAATGTGGATCGTCATCGCAATTGGAGCGGCCGTTGCAGTCATCGCGGTGATTTTCTGGTTCTATTTTCGGCAGGTCAAAATTCTCGTGCCGTTCGAGGTCGCCGAAACCGAGGCATTTCGGGAAAAGCTCGACGACGTGCCAGGCACGATGATCTGGGGTCGCGACGACGATGGCCAATATTATGCGATCGTGTGGGGTGCCGAGGCGGCTCGCACCCTTCGGCGTCTGATCGCCGAGCATTCGAGCGGCATAGCCGAACAGTCGTGACGAGGAGCCCCGGGGGCGGGTGACGGCGGGCCGCGAAGCCGCTACCGCGCCGCCATGACTTCCCCACTCAACATCGTCGTCACCGGCAGCAGCCGGGGGATAGGCGCGGCGATCCGCACCGCGCTGGCCGGACACAATGTCGTCGGTCATTCGACCGGCGGCGGCGAGAATATGCTGGCGGCGGATTTTGGCGACCCGGAACAGGTGACCGCTTTCTGGTGGGAAGCGATGGGTGCGCTCGGCGGGCGCGTCGATGTCCTGATCAACAATGCCGGGATTTTCGAGGCGGCGCCGATCGAGCAGGGCGACGAAGGCTGGCTGGCCGGGTGGGAGCGGACGATGCAGGTGAATCTCACCGCATCCGCCGCTTTGTGTCGGCTCGCCGTCCTGCATTTTCGCGAGCGCAAAGGCGGGCGGATCGTCAATGTCGCCAGCCGCGCCGCCTATCGCGGGGACAGCCCGCAGCACTGGCATTATGCCGCGTCCAAGGCCGGGATGATCGGCATGACAAAGAGCATCGCGCGCGGCTATGCGGCCGAGAATATCCTGGCCTTCGCCGTCTGCCCCGGCTTCACCATGACCGGCATGGCGGAGGATTATCTCGCCAGCCGCGGCGGCGACAAATTGCTCGCCGACATTCCGCTCGGGCGCGTGGCGGACACGGCCGAGGTGGCCGAGACGGTGCGCTGGCTGGCAACGCAAGCGCCGGCGAGCGCGACCGGCGCGGTGATCGACGTGAATGGGGCTTCCTATGTTCGCTAGTGTTCTTGCCCTCGCTTTTGCCGCGCAGCCCGCGGCCGGCCCCGTCACGGGCGCCCAGCTGGCCGAGGCCTGCCGGGGCCGCAGCGGCTGGAGCGATCCGGCTCCGCCCGCGCGGATCGCGCCCAATGCCTTCTATGTCGGCACCTGCGGGATCAGCGCGATCCTGATCCCGACGCCGCGCGGCCATGTGCTGATCGACGGCGCGACAGCAGAGGCGGCGCCGCACATCGCCGCCAACATAAGCCGCCTGGGCTATCGGGTGCGCGACGTGCGCTACCTGCTGGTCAGCCACGAACATGTCGATCATGTGGGCGGCATTGCCGAGCTGAAGCGGCTGACCGGCGCGCGGCTGGTGGCGCGGGCCGAGGCGCGCGCGGTGCTGGAGAGCGGCCGGACCGACCCGGCCGACCCGCAGGCCGGCACGATCCCCGATTTCGAGGGCGCGGCGGTCGACCAGTTGATCCGCGACGGCGGGACGATCCGCATCGGCAGCGTCGTGCTGACCGCGCATGCGACGCCGGGACATACGCCAGGCGGCACGAGCTGGTCGTGGCGGACCTGCGCGCAGGCCAATTGCCACACGATCGTCTATGCCGACAGCATCAGCGCGGTCGGCCCGGACAGCTATCGTTTCGCCGAGCATCCCGCGCGGGTCGCGCCGTTCCGGACCAGCTTCGCCAAGGTCGCGGCGCTGCGCTGCGACCTGTTGATCACCCCGCATCCGGGCGCGAGCAATCTGTTCGCGCGGATGGCGGGCGAGGCGCCGTTGCGCGACCGCAATGCCTGCCGCGCCTATGCCGAGGCGGGCCGGGAAAGGCTGGACGGCCGGCTCGCGCAAGAGCGTGGAAGGTGAGCTGGACCGTCACTCTGCCCTGCACGAGGGATGAAGCGGAGAGGCTGGGCGACGAGAGCGAGACGTTCGCCGTGCTGGACGCGCCACCGGTGCTGGTAACCAGCGAGGAAGCAGACGGCAGCTGGCGGCTCGACGCCTATTTCGAGACGAAGCCGAATGCGGGCGATCTGCGCACGCTCCTCGCGCTGGTGCCGAGCGCGGCGGGGATGAAGCCTGCGCCGCAGCGCCTGCCCGAACAGGATTGGGTGACGTTGAGCCAGGCGGGCCTGCGGCCGATCCAGGCCGGGCGCTTCTTCGTCCACACGCCCGCACATCGCGGCGAGGCGCCCGGTGGCGCGACCGCGCTGGAAATCGACGCGGGGCGGGCGTTCGGAACGGGGCAGCATGAAACGACCACCGGTTGCCTGGAAGCGCTCGATGCACTGAAGCGGCAGGGCTTCGTCGCGCGCAATCTGGTCGACGTGGGGACCGGCACCGGCCTGCTCGCCTTCGCGGCGCTGAAACTGTGGCCGCAGGCGCGGGCGACGGCATCGGATATCGACCCCGTCTCGATCGACGTGACCGCCGAAAATGCGGCGATCAACGGGTTCGCGACCGGCGGTGCGCCGGGGCAGGTGGATCTCGCGGTGGCCGGCGGGCTGGACCATCCCAAGCTGCGGCAGCGCGGACCCTATGATCTGATCATCGCCAATATCCTCGCCGGGCCGCTGATCGCCCTGGCGCCGAGTCTGGCCCCTGCCTTGCTGCCGGGCGGACGGCTGGTGCTGGCGGGGCTGCTGCGGAGCCAGGCGGAGCGCGTCTCACGCGCCTATGCGCGCGAAGGGCTGCGGCCCTATTTTCGTGAGACACGAGGGGACTGGCCGACTTTGGTGCTGCGGGCGCCGCGCGTGGGAATCGCCCGACCGCTGCGGACAGGCGTGAAGGCGCCGAGCGGCACCGGAACCTGGTAGGGCAGGCTCGCTTGGCCCGATCAGACCGGGCGCAGAGTTCCGTGAGTCATGAAAACGAAGGTGCCGCCGGTCGGGCCGCGATAAGCGCCCGCCGCCCCGGCGAGATGCGCCGCGAGCGCGGTGAAGCCCCAGGCCATGTCCGCGCCCAACCCCTCCACAACCCGCCGCTGCATCGTCAGCAACCCCTGCCGCTGGCCGAAGTCCCTGACCAGGCGGGCATGGGCCGCAATCGGTGCGGGCACGGAAGGGTGGTCCCAACCCCACATCCAGCTTTCCCGCGCCGCGACATAGGTGCCGATCACCTGCACATCCGCCTGTACTCGGCCGCCGTCGCGGGTGGCGAAACCGATGACGCCACGTTCCAGATCGACATCCCAGTCGCCAATGCCCCAGCGGGCGACATTCGCCTCGGTCTTGGCCTGAAGCTCGGCGAGCGCACGCTCGAACAGCGCATCGACCTGATCTTCGGTCATGCCGGCCGGATAGGAGGGCAAAGGATTGCCGCCGGCAGCTGCGGCATGGCTCGCGCCGCCGCACAGGCCCGCCGCGACGGCGGCGAGGACGAACTGCCGCCGGTTGAGCTGCATCAGCGCAGCTGCTGGCCGGACGATGGCGTGGCAGGAGCGGAGTTGCCGCGCAGGAAAGTGACTTCGCGGCAGCCATCGACGTGGCGGTCCACCGCGAACAGCAGGCTTGCCGGCGGCTCCTGGTCGAGGGTGCGATGATCTTCGCTGCGATTGCGTCGCGCGTCTTCCTGAACCTGCTGGACGATCGACCGGCAGCCGGGAGCCGATTTGAGGGCGTTGGGCATGGCGTACCGCTCCTCAAGCGGCCCTGACGGCAAGGTCATGCCGCGGCGCGGCGCTTCGCGTTCCTCCGGCGCGGCTGGCGCGGGCGCGGATCCGGTCTGAACAGCAAGGACGGCAATGAGGATGGCGAACTTCATCTTGGGCCTCCTGAGCGGCTGGTAAGCCTACCAAAAATGCGCGGGGAAATCACTGCCTGGCCGCCTCTACGATCTCGAGCCAGGCGGCTTCGTCGATCACTTCAATGCCGAGTTCGGCGGCTTTCTTCAGTTTGGAGCCGGCGCCGGGGCCGGCGACGACGAGGTCCGTCTTCGCCGAGACCGAGCCGGCGGCCTTGGCGCCCAAAGCCTCGGCCTGGGCCTTGGCCTCGTCGCGGGAAATGGCTTCGAGGCTGCCGGTGAAGACGATGGTCTTGCCGGTGACCGGGGATTGCAGGGTTTCGACCACGTAATCGGGCGGGGAGACTTCGGCGAGGAGGTCCTCCCAGACGGTCCGGTTGTGCGGCTCGTGAAAGAAATCGGCCAGCGCATGTCCTACGGCGGCGCCGACCTGATCGACGCCGATATGTTCGGCAATGGCCTTGTTCAGGCGGTTGCGGAATTTGCCCGCCTCCTCGCCCAGGACCGGCTGGGTGGCGTCGCGCAGCGCGATCAGTTCGTCGGCCAGCGCCTGAAGCGCGGGAAGAGTCGTATAGCGCTTCAGCAGATCGCGCGCGGTGACGATGCCGATGTGACGGATGCCGAGGCCGAACAGCAGGCGCGGTGCATCCGGTGTGCGCTTTGCCTCGATCGCTTCGATGAGCTTGTCGACGGAGATTTCCTTCCAGCCCGGCCGGCCGACCAGTTCGTCGCGATGCTCCTTCAGGCGGAAGATGTCGGCCGGCTCCTTGATCCACTCAAGATCGAGGAATTCCTGGATGCTCTTCTCACCCAGCCCCTCGATATCGAGCGCGCCGCGGCTGACGAAGTGGCGCAGGCGCTCGAAGCGCTGGGCCGGGCAGATCAGGCCGCCGGCGCAGCGGATATCGACCTCGCCTTCCTCGGCGACCGCTTCTGAGCCGCATTGCGGGCAGGTGGCGGGATAGACGAAGGGCGCGAGCCTGGCGTGCTCGGCGGGCGGCGTCGTGACTTCGACGATCTGCGGAATGACGTCGCCGGCGCGCTGCAGGCGGACGCGGTCGCCGACGCGGGCGTCCAGGCGGGCGATTTCGTCGGCATTGTGCAGGGTGGCGTTGGTGACGACCACGCCGCCGACAGTGACGGGTTCCAGCCGCGCGACGGGCGTGAGCTTGCCGGTGCGGCCGACCTGGATGTCGATGGCCGTCAGGATGGTTTCGGCGCGCTCGGCGGGGAATTTGTGGGCGATGGCCCAGCGCGGCGCCTTGCCGACATGGCCGAGGCGCTTCTGCCAATCGAGCCGGTCCACCTTGTAGACCACACCGTCGATGTCGAAGGGCAGATCGGCGCGCTTCGCTTCGATGGCGCGATAATGGGACAGGATCGCGTCCAATGCGGTGGCGCGGATCAGATCATCGGCGATCGGGATGCCCCAGCCGGCGATTGCCTGCATGACGTCATATTGCGTCTCGGCGGGCAGCGACGAAGCTTCGCCCCAGCCATGGGCGTAGAAGCGCAAAGGCCGCGATGCGGTGACGGCGGCGTCCTTCTGGCGCAGCGAGCCGGCGGCGGCGTTGCGCGGATTGGCGAACTGGCGGGCTTTCTCCGGGTCCTCGGCTTCGGCGAGCATGCGGGCGTTGAGCTCCGCGAAATCGGCCTTGGACATGTAGATTTCGCCGCGCACCTCGAACACGTCCGGTGCCTCGCCGCGCAGCTTTTGCGGGATGTCGGCGATGGTGGCGGCGTTGGCGGTGACGACTTCGCCGGTCGTGCCGTCGCCACGGGTCGCAGCGAGGGCGAGCGCACCATTCTCATAGCGGAGCGAGCAGGACAGGCCGTCAATCTTCGGCTCGGCGGTGAGCGCGACTTCGGTATCGGCGGGCAGCTTCAGATAGCGGCGGACGCGATCGACGAAATCGGCGACATCCTCGTCCGCGAAGGCGTTGTCGAGGCTGAGCATCGGCAATTTGTGCGCGACCTTGGACAGATGCGCCGCCGGGGCCGCGCCGACCTGTTTCGACGGGGAATCGGCGCGGATCAGGTGCGGGAATTGCCGCTCCAGCTCATCGTTGCGGCGGACGAGCGCGTCATAATCCGCGTCGGAAATCTCCGGCGCGTCGTCGGTGTGATAGAGCGCGCTGTGCCGGGCGATCTCGATCGCGAGGCGTTCCAGTTCGGCGGCGGCTTCGGCTTCGGTCATGCCGCTTCGTTAGCGCCGTTCGACTTTCAGCGGGAGGCCTCCTTCGGGCCGCAAGGTGACGGTGCCGACCGGGCGGACGATGCGGTCGCTCGCCGGTGAGAAGCGCCATTCCGCCAGCCAGTGCGCGAGCACGCTCAGCGCCTCCTTCATGGCGAAGCGCATGCCGACGCAGATTCGCGGGCCGGCGCCGAACGGGACATATTGAAAGCGGTGATAGGCGGCGCGGCGCTCGGGCAGCCAGCGGTCGGGATCGAAGACGTCGGGATCGTCCCACAGATCCTGGTGGCGGTGGAGCAGCCAGGGCCAGATCGAGACGATGTCGCCGGGATCGGTCTGATAGTCGCCGAGCTGATCGGTCGCGAGCGTCTGGCGGTCGAAGCGCGGCACCGGGGGATACAGGCGCATCGATTCTTCCAGCACGCGGCGGAGAGTGGGGAGCTGGTCCACCGGATCGGCCGTGGAGAGCGCCGCCTGCGCTTCTTGCGCCACCTTTTCCTGCCAGTGCGGCTGCGCGGCGAGCAGGAAGAGCGTCCAGGTGATCGCGTTGGCGGTGGTCTCGTGGCCGGCGAGATAGAAGGTCGCAGTATTATCGACCGCGAGCGCGAGCGCTTCGGCGGAATCGAACTGGTCGCGCAGGGCGCGGATCAGGATGCCGAGAAAGTCGTCACCGCCGCCGTCGGGCAAGCGCCCGCGCACCACGTCGGCGAGGGTCTGGCGGAGGTATTTCTGGCCGCGCTGCCCCCGGCGGATCGCGCGGCTGTAGGGGATGGGCGGCAGGCCGAGCATGGCGGTGAGCCGCGCCTCGCTCGCGGCGGTCAACGCCGCCTCGATATGCGCCATCGCCGCCGGCGTGGTGAGGCGCGGATCGCCACCGAACAGGCTGTCGGAGATGATCGACATGGTGGTGTGCGTGGCGATCGCGGCAAGATCGTGCGTCTCGCCGGATTGCCAGCGCGCCGCCTCGTTCTGCGCAACGCGGGCGAAGACGGGAACGAGCGCATCGACCGCAGCCGGGGCGAAGCTGGCGGCGACGATCTTGCGCTGGTCCCGCCAGAGCTGCCCGTCGGAGGTGAGCAGGCCGCGGCCGATCACCGGATCGAGCAATTTCTTGACGATGTCCGGCTTGGCGTAGTTCGCGGCGTTCGTCTGCAGCACCTGCTGGACGGCATCGGGCTGCAGCGGGATGTGGACGATCCAGCCGATCACGTTGCGCTTCATGTGCGGCACGCGGAAGGCCTGCTCCGACCAGCCGAACACCGAGTTGCGCGCCCGTTCCCCGAACAGCCCACGCCAGGTCGGGACCGGGCCAGCGCCGCGCGGCGGATGGGGCGGGATGAAGCGGGCGGTGGCCATAGGGCCTAGATAGTCGCTCCGCGGTGCCGGGTCACTCCGCCGCCAGCAATTGCTCCGCGCTGCCGAGATCGACGCTGACCAGGCGGCTGATGCCCTTTTCCACCATGGTGACGCCGAACAGGCGGTGCATGCGGCTCATCGTCACGGCATTGTGGGTGACGATCAGGTAGCGCGTGTCGGTCTCCTGCGTCATCCGGTCGAGGAGGCCGCAGAAGCGTTCGATATTCGCGTCATCCAGCGGGGCGTCGACTTCGTCGAGGACGCAGATCGGGGCGGGGTTGGTCAGGAAGAGGGCGAAGATCAGGGCGACCGCCGTCAGCGCCTGTTCGCCGCCGGACAGAAGGGTGAGCGACTGGAGGCGCTTGCCGGGGGGCTGGGCCATGATTTCCAGGCCGGCTTCGAGCGGGTCGTCGCTTTCGACCAGAGCGAGATGGGCCTGACCGCCCTCGAACAGGGTGGTGAAGAGGCTGCGGAAGTGGCGGTCGACCTGCTCGAAGGCCTCCAGCAGGCGGGCGCGGCCTTCGCGATTGAGGCTCCCGATCGAGCCGCGTAGGCGGTTGATCGCGGTGCCCAGTTCCTCGCGCTCGTTGACGCTGGTTTCGCGGCCTTCCTCCAGCTCGGCCAGTTCGCGTTCGGCGATCAGGTTGACGGGGCCGAGCCGCTCGCGGTCGAGCGTGAGGCGCTCGAGGCGGGAGGATTCCTCCTGGCCGAGGCCGGTGCCGTCCTCCTCGAAGCCGATGCGCTGCGGCAGCAGGGGCGGCGGACATTCGAACTTCTCGCCGGAGATGCGGGCCATCTCGATGCGTCGCGCATCCTGATTCTCGGCGCGGGCCTGGGCGCCGGCGCGAGCCTCGCGGGCGGTGGCGAGCGCTTCCTGCAGGCCGCCCATCGCCGCATCGGCTTCGCGCACGATCGCTTCGGCGGCGCGCTCGGCCTCCGCCGTATCGCGGGCGGATTGTTGCGAGGCGCCGATGCCGGCTTCGGCGGTGGCAACGTCGGCGGCAAGGCGCTCCGGTGCGCCCTCGAGCGACGCGGCTTCCTCCTCCGCCTCGGCGATGCGGCGGGCCAGTTCCTCGTCGCGCTCGACGGCGCGGGCGGAGCGGCCAGTCCAGTCCTGCAATTCGTTCGCCGCGGCGCCGCGGCGGCGGCTGTCGTCGGCGAGGGCGCGGGCGTGGGTGGCGGCTTCGGCGCGGATCTCGGCGAGGGCGCGCTGGCGCTCCTCCACCTGCGCCGAGGCGTCGGCGAGAGCGGCGCGGGTAGCGGCTGGATCGGGTAGAGCAGCGAGCGCGGCCAAAGCCTCGTCGTGGCGGGCAGCGGCTTCCTCACGCTCGCGGGCGGCATGTTCGGCGCGCTCGTCGAGGCCGGAGCGGCGAATGTCGAGCCGTTCGAGCTCGGCGTTGGCGCTGTCTTCGGCGCGGGCGGCGTCGCGGATCGCGGCGCTGGCTTCGGTTTCGGCGCGGCGGGCGGCGTCGCCAGCCTCGCGTGCGTCCTGCACCGTGGCGGCGGCGATCTCGATCTGGCTCTGCGCTTCTTCGACGGCGGCGGTGGCCGTCGGCAGCGCCTTCTCGATTTCAGCGAGGCGATTGACGCGGATCAGGCGTTCGGCCGCCGCCGCGCCACCGCCGGTGGCGACATAGCCGTCCCAGCGGCGCAGATTGCCGTCGCGGGTGACGAGCCGCTGGCCGACCGCGAGCGGGGCGCCGTTGTCGCTGTCCGCGACACCGATCTGGGCGAGGCGGCGGGCGAGCGCGGGCGGCGCATCGACATGGGCGGCGAGCGGCGTGCAGCCGGCGGGGAGCGCGGGGTCGCCCGCTTGCGGCGAGGCACCGGCCCAGCGGCGCGGGCCGTCGCTGGTGAGCGCGGCGTCGAGATCGTCGCCCAGAGCGGCGGCGAGGGCGCGTTCGAAACCGGGTTCGGCGCGGATGCGGTCGATGGCGCGGTCGCCGCGCGCGCCTTCCAGCGCCTTGCGCAGCGCGCGCGCTTCGGATTCGAGCGCGGCCAGAGCGGCGCGGGCGCTGGCGGCATTGGCCTCGGCGGTGTCGCGAGCCGCGGCGGCGAGGGCGCGGCGTTCCTCGGCGGAGAGGATCGCCGCACCCGACTCGTGCAGCTTCGTTTCCGCTGCGGCCTTGGCGTCGCGGGCGGCGGCGCGCCGGGCGATCCAGTCGGCGCCGTCGTCCAGCCCGGCAAGTTGCTCGGCGAGGCGGGCGCTTTCCGCCTCGGCGCGGGCGAGCCGTTCGGCGGCGGCGGCGCGGCGGGCTTCGGCGAGGCGCTGTTCGGCCTGCTCGGCGGCTTCGGCTGCGCGGGCGGCACTGAGCGCCTGTTCCGCCTCGGTAGCGGCGGCCTCATGCGCGGCGAGCCGGTCGGCGATGCCGGCCTGCAACTCGCCCGCATCGGCAAGGCGGGCGTCGAGCGCCGCGATCTCCTCCTTCAGCCGCGCCAGCGCCGCTTCTGCGTCGTCGCGCAGCGCGGCTTCGCGGGCGCGGTCGGCGGCGAGGGTCACGCCGCGCTGGGTCAATTCGGTCAGGCGGCGGCGGGCAGTGTCGGCTTCGGCGCGCAGCCGGGCGAGGGCGTGGCCGGCATCCAGCGCCGCCTCGCGCGATGCAGTCGCGGCGGCGCGGCGGGTGGCGAGGGTTTCGGCGGCGGCGCGCTGGGCTTCGGCCGCCTGGGTCTGGGCGGCGGAAGCGGTCTTCACAGCCGCTTCCGCTTCGGCGGCTTCGGCGCGGGCGGCGTCGGCGGCCTCGGCGGCCTCACGCCAGCGCGCGAAGACGAGCCGCGCTTCGGCGACGCGGATTTCGTCTGAAAGCTTGCGATAGCGTTCGGCGGCGCGGGCCTGGCGCTTCAGGGTGGCGGCGCGCTGCTCCATGTCCGAGAGCATCTCGTCGAGTCGGACGAGATTGGCTTCGGCCGCGCGGAGTTTCTGCTCGGCGTCGCGGCGGCGGACGTGAAGGCCCGCGATCCCCGCCGCTTCCTCCAGCATCATCCGGCGTTCGGCCGGCTTGGCGGCGATGATCGCGCCGATCCGGCCCTGGCTGACCAGCGCAGGGCTGTGCGCGCCGGTGGCGGCATCTGCAAAGAGCAGGCCGACATCCTTGGCGCGCACGTCGCGACCGTTGACGCGATAGGCCGAGCCCGCGCCGCGCTCGATCCGGCGGGTGACCTCGACGTCGCCGGAGGGAAAGACCTGATCGCCGGGATCGTCGGCGGCGGTGCGCTCCACAGAAAGCGTCACTTCGGCGAAATCGCGGGCCGGGCGCGTGGCGGTGCCGGCGAAGATCACATCCTCCATGCCGGCGCCGCGCATCGACTTGGGCGAGCTTTCGCCCATCACCCAGCGGATCGCCTCCAGCACATTGGATTTGCCGCAGCCATTGGGGCCGACGACGCCGGTCAGGCCCGGCTCGATCCGCAATTCGGCGGGTTCGACGAAGCTCTTGAAGCCGGACAGGCGCAGACGTTTTATCTGCATGAAGCCGCCGCCTCATGCCGACCGATCATCCCGCTGCCCCCGCCCCGGTCGATCGCTTTGTCCTTCCTATGGCTGCATCAGCGCGGCGGTGACTTCGGCATAGCTACCCACCTGCAATTCGCGCCCGTTCAGGAAGAAGGTCGGGGTGCCGCGCACGCCCCGTTCCGCCGCCGCGTGATTGCCGGCGAGCAGCGCCGAATAGGCCGCGCCGTCGGACAGGCAGCGGTTGATCTGCGCGCTGGACAGGCCCTGGTCGCGAAAGAAGCGGTCGAGTCCGCCCGCCCGCAATATCGCCGCGCCGTCCGGCGCCCGCGCCGATTGCGCCGCAGCCGCCTCGATCTGCGCGGACCAGCGGGACTGGTCGAGAAACAGCGCGTGAGCCGTCCGGAAGAAACGCTCCGGCGCCTGACAGCGCAGCATCATGAAAAGCGGCGGGTCGCTGGCGAAGATCATATAGGGCCGGAATTCGAAGCTGACCCGGCCGGTGCGTACCTGATCGCGGATCGCCCGACCCTGCTCGATCTCGAAATCCGCGCAATGCGAGCAGGTGATCGAGCCATATTCGACCAGCTTCATCGGCGCCTGCGGATTGCCCATGAGATAACCGCCCTCGGCGGTCATTTCGACCCGTTCGGTCCAGTCGGCCGGGGCAGGAGCCGGCGCCCGCTGCGCCTGTGCGACAGCAGGCGCAGCGAGAGCAGGCGCGGCAAGGGCGATCAGGAAGGCAAGACGCTTCACTGGCCGATCGCTTGCCTCAGCAGCGGCTTCAGCGCCGACCAGGCGGTGACCTGCACCCGCTCGCCATTGATGAAGAAGGACGGCGTGCCCGTCACGCCTTCGCGGTCGCCGCGATCCTTCGACGCGGCCAGCCGCTGCAATTCTTCCTGGCTGGCCAGACATTGATCGATCCGGCCCTGCGGCAGGCCGCGCTGGCGGAAAAATTGATCGAGCTGCGTGGCGCGGACCCACGCGGCCGGCTGCTGATCGAGCGGCAGGCCCTGGATCGTCGCCTGCGCCGGGCCGGCGCGCTCCACCCATTCGCGCTGCGTCGCATAAAGCTGCTCGGAGAGACCGAAGAAGGGGCCGGGACCCTGGCAGCGCAACAGCATGAACAGGCCCGGGTCGGTCGGGAAGATCGGATAGAAACGGTATTCCCAGCTGACCTGGCCGCTCTTCACGAATTCGTTGACCAGTTCGTTATGCCCGGTCTCGGAAAATTCGGCGCAGACGTGGCAGGTGATCGAGGCATATTCGACCAGTTTCACCGGCGCGTCCGGATTGCCCATACGGTAGCCATTCTCGGCCGTTTCCTCGACCACCGTCGTCCAGTCGCCATTGTTGGGCGCGGCGATCTGCGGCAGTGCGACATTGCCGCTCTCGTTGGCGACGGCGGCGAGGTTACCGCTGCTGTTGGACTTGTCGCCGCCGCAACCGGCAAGAGCGAAGGCGGCCAGAGCAGCGGCGCCAAGAAAACGGAACTTCATCGTCTTTTCTCTCCAATCGTGCCGATCACGGGGATGGCGGTGACCATGGCATTCCCTTCGCCGGACGAGAGGCCGCGCGCAAGGGATTCGAGCACGGCGCGCAGCTCCGGATCGGCAATCTCTCGAAGAGAATCGCCCATATCGGGCGCGAGGGGCGCAGGAGGCGCGGCGCGCGGCGGGGACGTCGCGGGCCGGGCCACGCGGCCCTGACGCAAGCTGACGCGCTCGACCGCCGGATAGCCGAAGAAGCGGTTCACCCGCTCGACGATCGTCGGCAGCACATGCTGCAACATGGGGGCGTGCGCACCTTCGACGGTCAGGCTGAGCACGCCTTTGCTCTTCATGCCGTGCGGGAAACGGATCGATTCCGGCGCGGTGACGGCGGCGTAGCGCGGCCCGACAATCTCGCCCCAGCGGCTGACGATCGCATGCTGGACGAAGCCGAAGCGGCGGAAGGCGGCGCCCCCCGCCTTGCCGAGCAGATCCGACACCGCGCGCACGCCATTGGCACGCTCATGCTTCGGGCCGGGATCGCGCACTTTCACCATCACCCCCGATCATGGCATAGCGCCGCCGTGCCCGTCGATACGACATCCGCTTTGCTGTCCTGGTATGCTGTGGATAAGCGCGCTCTGCCCTGGCGCGCGAGCGGCAGCGAGACGGCGGATCCCTATCGCGTCTGGCTGTCCGAGATCATGCTGCAGCAGACGACGGTGGCGGCGGTGAAGCCCTATTTCGCGGCCTTCACCGCGCGCTGGCCGACGGTGGAGGCGCTGGCGGAGGCGGACGAGGCGGCGGTAATGAGCGCCTGGGCGGGGCTTGGCTATTATGCCCGCGCCCGCAATTTGATCGCCTGTGCGCGCACGGTAGTGCGCGAGCATGGCGGGGAATTTCCCGGCGATGAGGCGGCTCTGCTGAAGCTGCCTGGGGTGGGCGCTTATACGGCGGCGGCGATCGCCGCGATTGCGTTCGGGCGGCGGGCGGTGGTGGTCGATGGCAATGTCGAGCGGGTCGTAGCGCGGCTGTTCGCGGTTTCGGAGCCGATGCCGGGCGCGAAGCCGAAATTGCGGGCGTTGATGGACCGGCTGACGCCCGAGCGGGACGCGGGCGATTTCGCGCAGGCGATGATGGATCTGGGCGCGACCATCTGCACGCCCCGTTCGCCGGATTGCGGCCGCTGCCCGGTCGCATCGGGGTGCGCGGCACGGGCTGAGGGGCGGCCGGAAGCCTATCCGGTGAAGGCGCCCAAAACCGCCAAGCCGCAGCGGGAATGGACCGGCTATTGGCTGCGTCGCGGCGGCGAGGTCTTGCTGGTGCGGCGGCCGCCCAGGGGGCTGCTTGGCGGCATGCTGGCGCTGCCGGTCGAGCCGCCGGCGGTGGCGGAATGGCGCGAGGTCGGGGCAATCGACCATGTCTTCACCCATTTCGCGCTGACGATGACAGTATTGAGTGCCGAGGGCGACGCGGAAGGCGAATGGTGGCCGGTCGAACGGATCGCCGAAGCTGGACTGCCGACCGTCTTCGCGAAAGCGGCGGCCGTGGCGGCGGCGGCGTGATCGTCGGCTTCACCGGCGCGGCGCTGGACCGGATGGACCAGCTGCGGCTCGACATGGCGAGGCTTGCCGAGGCAGCGGCGCATGAAAGCGCGCGGCTGCTGGCTTTGGCCGGACTCGATCCCGTGGTCGGCGATGATGGCAGGCTGGCCTGGGTCGCGGTCGAGTGCGCCGATTGCAACGAGCTGATCCTGCTCGGCTTCGACGGCGATGCCCCCCTGTTCGCGCCGCTGCAGGCGGACGCGCAAATCGGCGGCGGCGCCTGGAGCGTCTATCGCGTGCTCGGCGAGATGGAGAGCCGCGACGCCGCGATCTGGGGCGCGGCCCGCGCGGTGAACGAATGGCATGCGCGGCACCGTTATTGCGGAATTTGCGGCGCCGGCACCGCCCCGTTCCGGGCGGGCTGGGGACGGCGCTGCACCGGCTGCGGCGCCGAACATTTTCCGCGCGTGGATCCGGTTGTGATCATGCTGGCCGAACATGACGGCAAGGTGCTGGTCGGCCGCCAGCCGCGCTATCCGCCCGGCCGCTATTCGGCGCTGGCCGGATTCGTCGAGCCGGGCGAGTCGATCGAGGAAGCGGTCGCGCGCGAGCTGCATGAGGAAGCGGGCGTGCGGGCGACGGCTGTGCGCTATGTCGCAAGCCAGCCCTGGCCGTTCCCGGGATCGCTGATGATCGGCTGCATCGCGGCCGTGGACAGTGCCGCGCTGACGCTCGACACGGACGAGCTGGAAGACGCGATGTGGGTAAGCCGCGACGAGGTCCGCGCCGCGCTGGCTGGCGAAGCAGGCGCGCCGTTTCTCACGCCACCGCCTTACGCCATCGCGCACAGCCTGCTCGCCGCCTGGCTGGAAAGCTGAACCTAACCATTCACCGGCGGAAAGCACCGGTTCATCGCACGTGCGTTAGCCCTGTTTGCAACGGGCGTGTGGCGTTGGCTGGCCCGGCCAAAACCTATTCCTGCCGCGGAGCGGCAGGCGGTGGCGGCGTCGCAGGGGAGGGCGGCGTCGCCACTTCGTTTGCGGGCGCAGCAGACGGTTGCGGGGCATCGACTTCCACCTCCCGCAGCGTCGCGAGGCTTTCGCGCGCGGCGCGGCCCGCGGCACTGTCCGGCGCGCGGTCGGCGACCATGCGGTAGAGCCGCTCCGCCTCCGTCATGTCGCCCGCTTCGCCCGCGATCGTACCGGCGAGGAGGAGGATTTCGGGATTGTCGCGCGCCAGTTCGCGGGCGCGAGCGATATCGGTCCGGGCGCGGGCCGGTTCGCTCTGCCGCCGGGCGAGCGCGGCCGACAGATACCAGACCATCGGATCGCGCGGGACAAGCTCGATCGCCTGATCGATCGCCATCCGCGCTTGCGGCAGCTGATTGCTCGACACCAGAGCGCGGGCGCGGTCGAGATGGACTTCGCCGCGCAGCTCCACGGACAGATGACGCGAGCGCAAAGCCGTATCGAACATGGTCAGCGCGCCCGCCGGGTCGCCGCCCGCGAGCCGGGCATTGCCGGCCTGCACCCACAGATCGGCGCCGCGCGCGTCGCCGATCCGGTCGGCCGCCTGCGCCGCCTGCTCGAAAGTCGCGGCGGCCAGCGCCCATTGCTCAAGCGCCACATAGGCAAGGGCGACACATTGGCTGGCATAAAGTCCGCCGCCCATCGCGCGCCAGCGATTGGCTTCGGCGAGACCGGCCTGGGGATTCGCCTCCACAGCCTGCTGGCACAAAACGGCGCGGCCTTCTTCCGTTTCCGGCGGCGGCGTGGGCGGCCGGACGTCCTGAACGGTCGCGGCGGCGAGAAAAGCGAGGAACATCATAGACTTTCGACCAGTTCGGAGAGGGTGCGGGTGAGCAATGCAAGATCCGCGTCGCGCGACAGGCGATGGTCGCCGCCCTTGACCAGCACAGTCTGCACGTCGGCTGAACGCAGGCGCTCGGCGATGCGCGTGGAGATGGTCCAGGGCACGTCGGGATCGGCCTGGCCGTGCAGCAGCCGGACCGGGCAGTCGATCGCGATCTCGCCATCGAGCAGCTTCAGCATCTCGCCGCTTTCCCAGAAGATGCGGGTCGTCACATAGGGATCGTCGCCATAAGGCGTCGTCTCGGCCAGCCGGCCTTCCGTCCGGATCACGGCCTTGTCCGCATCCGAAAAGCCCCAGTCAGTGAAATCAGGCGCGGCGGCGATGCCGACGAGGCCGGCGACGCGATCCGGCCGCGCCAGCGCGGCGAGCAGCATCAGCCAGCCGCCCATGGACGAGCCGGCCAAAATGACCGGAGCGGGAGCAAGATCGTCGATCATCGCCAGCACATCGTCGCGCCAGTCGGCCAGACTCTGCGCCTCGAAATCGCCGGGGCTGACCCCGCAGCCGCCATAGTCGAAACGGCGGAACCCGTGACCACGCGACGCCGCCCACGCCTCGAGCGCCAGCGCTTTGGCGCCTTCCATGTCCGACATGTAGCCGGGGAGGAAAAGGATAACCGGCGCGGTGCCGTCCTGCTGCCGATAGGCGAGGCGCCTGCCCTCATGATCGAGATAGCGAATCATCGGGCGAACATGGCGGTCCCGTGCGGCGATTTCACGGCAACTGCACAGCCGCTGGCGCAATGCTGCAACACCGGAGGGATTTTTCGCAACGCTCGCAACATGATGCCGACTGCGATTGCACCCGCGTTCCTAACTTTCTAGGGTCTCGCGCAAATCGGGCCGGGAGGGCCGGGTTTAGAAAACTCTGTGGGGGTATCAATGATTAAGCCATCGCGCGCGTTTACGCTTCGCCGGACCGGCCTGCTGGCCACGACCGCCTTGTTCATGATGTCGGGCGCGACCGCCGCCCTCGCACAGGACCGCGACGCGCTGGACGAGGCGATGAACGCCGAATCGGATGCCGACCGCGCCAATCGCATCATCAACCGCGAGCGCATCACCGAAGCGCTGGATGGCATTCCGTTCGGCACGCTCGACGCCCACACTCTTGTCGGCAACGGCCACATCGCGCCGATCGAGGGCGGAGAAACGCCGTCGATCACGATCAACAACGGTTTCAACACGACCACGGACGTCTACGATCCGACCAACATCACCGGTATCGGCCAGGTCGTGCGCGACGCCGGCGGCGGCTCGGTCGGCCTGTGCACCGGCACCCTGATCAATCCGCGCACCGTTATTTTCGCTGCGCACTGCGTGAACAACAATGCCGCCACCGCTTACGGCGCCAATTCGGGCGGCATCGCCATGGCGATCGGCTTCGAGACCAACACCCGCGCCAATGCCGCCGGCCAGACCGACGAACTGGTCCGCTGGCTGCTCGGCCAGGGCGCCAATCAGGACGGCCGCTTCCAGACCAACCGGGCGCAGCAACTCTACAACATGAACCAGGTGTTCTGGCATGCCGGCTCGCGGGCGCCGGCGTCGTGCACGAGCGCGACTTCTTGCTTCCTGGAGGCGGACATCGCCACCGGCGTGCTCGACACGCCGACGCGCGGCGTGCCGACCTGGACGATGCTGTTCTCGCCGCTCATGACTCCGGCCGCGATCGATCCGGCCAACGGCACCGGCTATCATGTGACGATCGGCGGCTATGGCGCGTTCGGTAACGGCACCACCGGCGCCGCCACCAACGGCAACTTCCGCCGCCGCCTGGCCGAGAATATTCTGGGCGGCCTGACCTCGATCAACGACCGCAACATCTTCCTGTTCGGCAGCGCCGGCGCGCCCTCGCGTCCGCAATTGCTCTACTGGCTCGACTTCGATGATTCTCGCCGCGGCACCGCGAGCGCCGATCCGGAGGATTTCAACGGTTTCCGCGACAATGCGCTCACCCGCGAAGGCCTGACCGGCCCGGGCGATTCGGGTGGCCCGCTGATCATCGACCAGGCGTTCGGCCAGAATGTCCGCACCATCATCGGCGTGCTTTCGGGCGGGTCGACCTTCTTCGCCGGCCAGCCGGGCGGCAGCTATGGCACGCAGAGCTTCTATCAGCCTTTGTTCCTCTATTGGGACTGGATCGTCGCCAACAATCCGTATCGCTACGCGACCGCGGTGGCGGGCAACCGCAACTGGGAGGATCCGACGTCGTGGGTGACGACGCTCGATCCGGCCTATCAGATCCTGAACGCCAATGGGCAGCTGGTGAACGGCCTGCCGACCAATCTGGGCGGCGCGAACACCGTCACCAATCCCCAGTTCGGCGAACTCTGCTTCCAGTCGCCGAGCAGCTCGGCGAACCCCGCCACGAACGAGTGCGTCAATCTGGCCACCGGCCAGCCGCGCGACAACGTTCCCAACAATCCGGCCTCTGGGCTCGATAACAGCCCGGCGATCGCGGAGATTGGCGACGGACCGGACGGAGCCGCCGAAGTCGCCAGCAACGAAGAGGATGCGGGCCGCGGCCTCGATGGCGCATTCGAGAGCGCGCACGCCGATCCGGGCTATTCCAACGTCGTCGCCCCGGCGCCGACGATTGCCAACGGCCTGCCGGGTGCGACCAATTTCGTGCCGAACAATGTCGATGGCGACCGCGCCGCGGGCACGCTCGGCCGTTATTACGACATCACGCTGCGCAATGCCGGCACGGTGACGCTCAGCAGCGCTGTGACGATCGACAATTTCACTGTCGCCGGGGCGCAGTCCCAGCTGACCGTGGCGGCGAACGGGTCGCTGACCAGCCTGATCGATATCAACCACATGACCGGCATCATGAACGTGAACGGCACGGTCCGGTCGATGGGCGATTATTTCTTCATGTCGGGGCTGCTCACCGGCACCGGCCGGGTGAACGCCAACTTCCTGACCAGCGTGATCGGCAATTTCGCGCCGGGCACATTGGGTACGATCGGCAACCTGACCATCGGCGGCAACCTCGTCATGGGCAGCGGCTCGACCTACGTTCTGGACGTCGGCCCGAACAATACTTCGGACCGGATCGTCGTAGTCGCCGACGGCGCCAATGCCGGTAGCGCGAATGTCGGCGGCCGGGTCGCCGTAACGCCGGTGGCCGGATCGATCATCCGCTTCGGCAATCTGTACACGATCCTGACGGCGGAAGGCGGCGTGACCGGCGCCTTCACCGCGACCGACATCAGCGCGATCCTGCGCCAGACCTTCATCTACAACGCCAATTCGGTGCAGCTGCGGATCACGGCGGTACCTTATGCCAGCGTCGTGACCGGAACGTCGCCGGTGCAGGTCGCCTATGGCGCGCTGCTCGACCAGAACCGCGCTACGGCGTCGCTGGTCGGCCTGTACGACATTCTGGATCTCCAGAATGCGGCCACCATCCAGGGCACGCTCGAAGCGCTCGCGCCCCGGACGGAAACCTTGCGCCAGTCGCTCGGCGTCGTTGCGCTCGACAACAGCTCGCGCGTGGTGCGCGAGCGCCTGCACTCGCTTACCCCGGGCAATCTGGGCGGGCAGGTCGCGTTCCTCGGCCGCCGCGTCGAGACCGCCGCCCTGAACCTGGCCGGCCTGTCCAGCGGCATGGCGACCATGTCGGACGTGTCGACCCAGGAAGCGGGCAGCGTGACGCAGCTTCCGGAGCGGATGAGCGCCTTCGTGGCCGTCGGCTATATCGACGGTTCGGGCGCGCCGATGGTGTCGGCCCGTCCGAATACTGGCCGCGACAATTATGACGGTCTGTACGGTACGGTGGGTCTGGAATCGGAGGTCGGCAATCACGGCGTGCTCGGCGCCTCGATCGGCTTCACGAACCTCGACGGTCGAACCGACGCGCGGGACGCCTCCGCGGATGCCAACCTTTACCAGGCGACCGTGTACGGCAAGGTCATGTTCGACGGTAACGGCTATGTGGACGGTCAGCTGACCGCCGGCATCCTGGAAACCTCGCACGAGCGTGCGGGCAACCTTCCGGGTCAGCCCTACACCCTGCGGGGCAGCGACTCGGCCCTGGCGTTCGGCGGCGAGATCGCGGTCGGCGCACTGTTCGGCGACAAGATCAAATATGGTCCTCGCGCCGCCATGCGCTTCACGCAGATCAACTTCGGCGACCTGATCGAATCGGGCGGGCCGACCGCGCTGTCGATCGACCGTGACGAGTATCGCTCGATCCAGGCGCGTGCCGGCATCGTCTTCGACGGCACCGGCCGCATTCGCCCGCGGGCGAGCGCGACCTTCGTGCACGATTTCGCGGAGCGTAACACCAACTTCGGCGCGAACTTCGTCGGTGGCGGCGGCGGCAACGTCCTGTTCGACCTGGCGGGCCAGGACCGGAACTGGGGCGAAGTCAGCGGCGGCCTGGTGATCGATCTGGGCAATGTCGAACTGTCTGCTTCGGCGGATACGACGATTGGCCGGACCGACTTCAACAACCGCTCCTATCGCGTGGGCGCGCGCATCAAGTTCTGATCGGATCGCCCAATCGGGAATCGGCCCCTTCGCCTCGCGGCGGAGGGGCCTTTTCTTTGGGCAAATGGCGGTCCGCTTGCCGCCGGGCGCCTGACGACCTAATTCGCCCGCACTTCTATCCTTCCTTTTCGAAAGCCCCGACGTGTCCGAGATGATCAAGATCGCCCTGCCCGATGGTTCCGTGCGCGAAGTCGCGCGCGGCACCACGCCGGCGGACGTGGCGGCGGCGATCGGCCCCGGCCTGGCCAAGGCGGCAATCGCCGCGCGGGTCGATGGGGAGCTGCGCGACATAGGGCGGCCGCTGGAAGCCGATGCCAGCCTGGCGCTGGTAACCGCGCGCGACGAAGCCGATGCGCTGGAACTGGCGCGGCACGATTTCGCCCACATCCTAGCCGAAGCGGCGCAAAATCTGTTCCCAGGGACGCAGATCACCTTCGGGCCGGCGACCGACGACGGCTTCTATTACGATTTCGCGCCCGCGCCCGACCACGGCCCGTTCACCGAGGAGGATCTACCGGCGATCGAGGAGGAGATGCGCCGCATCATCGCCCGCGACGAGCCGCTCGTCCGCGAGGTTTGGTCGCGCGAGGAGCTGATCGCCTACTTCAAGGAGCATGGCGAAAGCTTCAAGGCCGAGTGGGCCGGCGACCTGCCCGAGGATGAGGAGCTGACCGTCTATCGCGCCGGCAAGTGGCTCGACATGTGCCGCGGCCCGCATCTGGCGAGCACCGGCAAGCTCGACCCGCAGGCGTTCAAGCTGACCCGCGTCTCCGGCGCCTACTGGCGCGGCGACCAGGCCAATGCGATGCTGAGCCGTATCTACGGCACCGGCTGGCTGAACAAGAAGCAGCTCGACGCCCATCTCGTCCGGCTCGAGGAGGCGGCCAAGCGCGACCATCGCAAGATCGGCCGCGAGATGGACCTGTTTCACCTGCAGGAAGAAGCCCACGGCTCCGTCTTCTGGCACCCGAAGGGCTATCGCATCTGGCGCGAGCTGGAAGCCTATATGCGCCGCAAGATGGACGGCGCCGGCTATCGGGAGATCAAGACGCCGCAGCTGATGGACGTGCGCCAATGGACCCAGTCGGGCCATTGGGGGAAATATGCCGAGAACATGTTCGCGGTCCCCGACATCGTCCCCGACGTCGACGAGGAAAGCGGCAACGCAGCACCGAAGGTGGCGGCCGACGCCGACTGGCTGGCGATCAAGCCGATGAACTGCCCGGCCCACGTTTTGGTCTTCAAGCAGGGCATCACGTCCTACCGCGAGCTGCCGGTCCGGCTCGGCGAGATGGGCTGCTGCCACCGCAACGAGCCGCACGGCGCGCTGCACGGGCTGATGCGGGTGCGCCAGTTCACCCAGGACGACGCCCACATTTTCTGCACCGAGCGGCAAGTGGTGGACGAGGTGCGCGCCTTCTGCCGGCTGGCGGACAGCATCTACCAGGATTTCGGCTTCAGCTATCATGTGAAGCTCGCTCTGCGTCCCGAGAAGCGTTTCGGCAGCGATGCCGACTGGGACAAGGCCGAGCAGGAATTGCGCGACGCCGTCGCCGAAGCCGGTATGGCCAATGCCGAGTTCGGCTGGGAAGAATTGCCCGGCGAAGGGGCTTTCTACGCGCCCAAGCTGGAATGGCATCTGACCGACGCGATCGGCCGGACCTGGCAGGTCGGCACGATTCAGGGCGACCGGGTGCTGCCCGAGCGGCTCGACGCGAATTACATTGGCGAGGATGGCGAGAAGCACCGTCCGGTGATGCTCCACCGCGCGATCTTCGGCTCGTACGAGCGCTTCATCGGCATCCTGATCGAACATTATGCCGGACGATTCCCGCTGTGGCTGGCACCGGTGCAGGCGGTCGTGGCGACGATCGTGTCCGACGCGGACGATTATGCCCGCGAGGTCGCGGAGGCGCTCTCGGCCGCCGGGATCAGGGTGGAGACCGACATCCGCAACGAGAAGATCAACTACAAGGTGCGCGAGCACAGCCTGGCGCGGGTCCCGAACCTGCTGGTGATCGGCAAGCGCGAGGCGGAGGAGCGCACCGTCGCGCTGCGGCCGCTCGGCGCCGACGCGCGGCAGGAGGTGCTGTCGCTGGAGGCGGTGATAGAAAGGCTGCGGACCGAGGCGCTGCCGCCCGATCTGCGTGCTTGATCCGCGCACCGCGAAGCTGATGCGTGCCGCTCATGGCATACGGAAGCTGCTGTTCGTGTTCCTGTTGGTCGCCGCAATCCTGACCGCGGTCGCGCTCAGTGTCGCGGAACCCGGCCGATTGTTTTTCGCAGCGAAGTTCGCTCTGGCCTGCGCCGCTTTTGCCGCCCTCGCTTTGCTGGTGATCAACCTGCTCGCCATCCGGGCTTGGGTTCGCGGGCGACGCGGCGCGGACACGGACTGACGCTATTCGCCCGCCCCTTCCTTTCGTCCATCTTCCCTTAATCGGCGCGCGCCACTAAGTAGCGCTCGCATCCCAACCAAAACGGAGTGAAGCAACATACGTCCCCCAATGACCCGCCGTCCGATGACGCCCGCCATGAACGGCCCGCGCTTCAACGAATTCATTCAATCGCCGACTGTCCGCGTGATCGACGAGACGGGCGAGAATATCGGCGTGCTGCCGACGCGCACGGCGATCGAGCGCGCGGCCGAGGTCGGCCTGGATCTGGTCGAAGTCTCGCCCAACGCCGATCCGCCCGTCGCCAAGTTCCTCGACGTCGGCAAGTTCAAATATGAGGCGCAGAAGAAGGCGAACCTCGCCCGCAAGACGCAGAAGACGCAGGAGATCAAGGAGATCAAAATGCGTCCGAACATCGACGATCACGATTACGATGTGAAGATGCGCAACATCCACAAGTTTATCGGCGAAGGCGACAAGGTGAAGGTCACGTTGCGCTTCCGCGGCCGCGAACTGGCCCATGGTCAGCTCGGCATGCGGCTGCTCCAGCGCGTTCAGGAGGATGTTGCGGAGACCGCGAAGGTCGAACAGCATCCGCGCATGGAAGGCCGGCAGATGTTGATGGTGATTTCGCCAAAGTAATCGCGCCTAAGAGACTGGCCTTTCCGTAAGGGAAGGCTGCACAGATAGGTTTTCAACCAAAACCATTCTGTTGCGGAAATGCAATGAACGCCCCGAACGGCGGAAAAGCGCGAAAAATTGGCATGACAGGCGGCGCGAACTGCCTGTAGCTTCCCTCCCAAACAAAAAGTTTACAGGGAGAGGGTTATCATGTCCAAAGCACGTTGGATGCTGTCCGCCGGTGCGTTCGTCTTTGCCGCCCCGGCTTTTGCACAACCCGCCCAGAACACGGTTCCGGCGCAGGACAGTCAGGCCGAGGAAGCCGCCGCCCCCGAAGAAGACGGCACTGTCATGGTCGTCACCGCGCAGGGCCGCGCCCAGCGCCTGCAGGACGTGCCGCTCGCCATCTCCGCAGTCGGCGCGGATCAGCTGCAGAATAGCGGCGCCTCCGACATTCGCGCGCTGAACCAGCTCGCGCCGTCCCTGCTCGTTTCGTCGACCGGCTCGGAAGCGAACGGCTCGGCCCGTATCCGCGGCATCGGCACGGTCGGCGACAATCCCGGCCTGGAAAGCTCGGTCGCCGTGTTCGTCGATGGCGTCTATCGCTCGCGTTCGGGCATCGGCCTCAACGAAATCGGCGAAGTCGACCGGATCGAAGTGCTGCGCGGGCCGCAAGGCACATTGTTCGGCCGCAACGCCTCGGCGGGTCTGCTGCACATCATCACCCGCAAGCCTGAATTCACCTTCGGCGGCATGGCCGAGTTGAGCTACGGCGACTATAACAATATGCGCGCACAGGGCGCGATCACCGGACCGATCGGCGAGAATCTCGCCTTCCGCCTCGACGCCATCTACAATCGCCGCGACGGCTTCCTGACCGTCGTCAATCCCGGCGGCGGCACCGAAGAGGATGTGAACGACCGCAACCGCGCCTTCGTCCGCGCGCAATTGCTGTTCGAGCCGAACGACGCGCTCTCGGTCCGCCTGATCGGCGATTATACGTGGCGCGATGAATCCTGCTGCGGCGCGGTCTACGCCTCCACGCTCGAGACGTTCGACCCGACCCCAGGCGTTCCCGGCGACTTCTCCGTCAGGGCCCCGGGCGCGGGCGGCAGCGCCAACGGCAACCGCATCGTCGATGTGCTGACCAGCCTGGGCGGCATCTTCCCGGGCGGCGGCGATCCGTACAGCCGGCAGATCGCGATCACGCCCGGCACGACCTATCGCGGCGAGACGACCGACGCGGGCCTGTCGCTGCAGATCAATTACGATTTCGGCAACGTCAATTTGACCTCGATCACCGCCTATCGCGATTACAAGTCGGAAGGCGTCGGCGACCTCGACTATAACAATGTCGACATTCTCCGCCGCGACGCGGACGGCAACGCCTTCCGCAGCTTCCAGACCTTCAGCCAGGAACTGCGCCTGAACGGCAGCGCCTTCGACGGCGCGCTCGACTGGCTGGTCGGCGGCTATTACGCCAAGGAAGAACTGACGGTCCGCGACAATCTGCGCTTCGGCGCGCAGTACGGCGCGTTCGCTTCGTGCCGCCTGGTGGCGACGCTGAGCCCGAACCCGCTCCTGCGCGACCCGGCGGCGCCCGGCTGTCTCGGCAACACGCCGCAGCCGCTGCTGGGCGGCGCGACGGGCCGGCAGGCCTTTGCCGCGAACTTCGGCGCGCTTGCACCGCTGGTCACGTCCGGCCTGGACCGCCTGAGCACGGTCAACAATTTCGGCGACAATTTCTCGCAATATGATCAGAGCAGCGAGAATTTCGCGATCTTCACGCACAACATCTTCAACATCACCGACAATGTCGCCCTGACGGTCGGCCTGCGTTACACCAGCGAAACCAAGGACTTCCTCGGCGACATCAACAACAACAACGCCGTCTGCCCCGTGCAGCAGGCCGCCTTCGCGCCCTTCCTCACCGGCGGCGCCAATGCCGGAGCCGTGCCGGCGACGGCGCAGGCCTTCCTGCAGGGCATCGTCAACCTGACCTGCCAGGGCAATTCGTCGACCGCGCTCAACAACCTCGTCCTTGCGGACAGCCGCGACGAAGACGAGCTGACCGGCACGATCGTCCTGTCGGCCGAAACCTCATCGAGCACCCTGTTCTACGCCAGCTATTCGCACGGCTATAAAGCGGGCGGCTTCAACCTCGACCGCTCGGCGCTCGGCAATCCGATCTTCGCGCCGACCGATCCTCGCCAGGCGGCGACTGGCGGCTTCGGCACCCAGAACCTCCAGTTCGACGCTGAAGTGGTGGATGCCTTCGAGGTCGGCTTCAAGCTGACCCGCCCGGGCTTCTTGTTCAACATCGCCGGCTTCCATCAGCGCTTCAGCAGCTTCCAGCTGAACACGTTCAACGGCTCGGTCTTCCTGGTCCAGAACGTCAATGGCTGCAGCGACAATCTGGGCGCCTCCGATCAGGATCTCGGGCCGACGGCGAACAGCACCGGCTCCTGCTCGCCGGACAGCATCAAGCCCGGCGTGACCTCGACCGGTGTCGAACTGGAAGCGCAGTTCACGCCTTTCCAGGACTTCAACATCACTGCCGGCATCACCTACGCGATGACGCGCTATCACGAAAATCTGGTCGGCCGGGACACGGGCGCGCCGCTGGATCAGGCGCTGTTCCTCCTGCCGGGCAGCAACATGTCCAACGCGCCGGAAATCGTCGGCACCATGTCGTTCAGCTACACGCCGGAAATCGGCAGCAGCGGCATGCGCGCCCTCTTCTACCTCGATGGCCGCATCTCCGACGACTATAACACCGGCTCCGACCTCTTCCCCGAGAAGCGGCAGGAAAGCTTCATGGTGGTGAATGGCCGCATCGGTATCCGCGGTCCGGAGCAGCGCTGGGCGGTTGAAGTCTGGGCGCAGAATTTGCTGGACGAGAATTACCAGCAGGTCGCGTTCAACTCGCCCTTCCAGGGATCGAACTCCCGGGCGCATGTGCAGGCCGCCAATGGCGGCGGCGCGCCGAACTTCGCGACCGCCAACCAGCTCTTCTCGAGCTATCTGGCCGAGCCGCGCACCTTCGGCGTGACGGGCCGCTTCCGCTTCTGATTTCAGGCGGATCGAAGGATCAGGGCCTCCGGAGCGATCCGGGGGCCCTTGTCTTTTCAGGCAGCGGCGCGGTCCGGCGTCTCCGCCGGCCCGGCGGCGGCGAGAAGTTTCTCACGCAACGCCGCCAGCGCCTCGGGGTCGATGATCTTCGCGCCCTCCCGGTCCGTCAGATAGAAGGTGTCGACCGCGCGTTCGCCATAAGTCGCGATGTGGGCGCTGCGGATAGTCGCGCCCGATTCGGTGATCGCGCGTGCAAGGCCCGAGAGCAAAGCGGCGCGGTCGCGGGCATTGACCTCGACCACCGTGTAACGGCCGGACGCCTTGTTATCGACGAACACGGCAGGGGCGATGCGGAACGCCTCGGCGCGCACTAGCGGCAACGCCCGCGCCTCCAGCCTGTCGGCCGAAGGCTCTTCGCCAGCGGCCGCCGCACGAACCGCTTTCTCCAGCCGCGCGAGCCGGCGCGGGTCGCTGAACGGTGCGCCGGTCGCATCCTGGATCAGGATATTGTCGAGCGCCATGCCATCGGCCGTGGTGTGAATGCGCGCGTCGATAATGTTGCCGCCCGACAGGCTGATCGCCCCGGCAATGCGATGGAAAAGGCCCGGCGAATCCTTCGCGTAGACGATAACAAGGGTGGCGCCGCGTTCCGGCCGAGGAACGAGCGCCACCGGGCCTTTCGTCTCGCCGCGATCCACCGCGGCGACGAAGCGGGCATTGTCGACGATCGCGCGGCTATGCTCGGCCAGCCAATAGCCATCGCCAAGCCGGGCCGCATATGCGGCAAAGGTCTCTGTCTCCCAGCCGAGAGAAGCAGCCAGTTCCTCCTGGATCGCCAGCACCCGCTCGCGCCGGCCCTGCTGCTTGTGGCCGAGCCGCAACCGTTCTTCGGACAGTTCGAACAGATTGGCGAGCAGCTGGTCCTTCCAGCCGGTCCAGGTCCCGGGCCCCACCGCGCGTATGTCCACCACGGTGAGAAGATAGAGCAGCCGCAGCCGCTCGGCGCTCTTTACCCGATCGACGAAATCCTGGATCGTCTGCGGATCGGCCAGATCGCGCTTTTGGGCGGTGGACGACATCAGCAAATGCCAGCGCACCAGCCAAGCCACCGTCTCGGTCTCGGCCGGGGTCAGGCCAAGGCGTGGGCAAAGCGTCTCGGCAATCTCGGCCCCGACGACGCTGTGATCGCCCGGCCGCCCCTTGGCGATGTCATGCAGGAGGACGGCGACATAGAGGACCCGGCGCGAGGCGATGCGCTTGGCGATGCCGGTGGCGAGCTTGTGCTCCTCCTTGAGATCGCCTTTCTCGATCCGCGACATGAGGCCGACGGCGCGGATGGTGTGCTCGTCGACCGTATAATGGTGGTACATGTCGAACTGCATCTGCGCGACGACCCGGCCGAAATCGGGCACGAAGCGGCCGAACACCCCGGCCTCGTTCATCCACCGGAGCGCGCTTTCCGGATCGTTGAGGCTGCTCAGCAGGTCGAGGAACAAAGCGTTGGCACGCGGATCGGCGCGGACATCAGCATCGACGAGCTTCGCCTGCCGGGCGATGGCGCGCATCGTTTCCGGGTGGATTTCGATGCCCTGCCCGTCGGCGAGCACGAACGCCTCGATCAATCTCACCGGGTCTTCCGCGAAGAACCCCTCATTGGGTGCCGCCAGGCGCCCGCGATCCAGCACGAAGCCGTTCAGGCTGCGCCACGGCCAGCGGAAACTCGGAAGACCGATCCGGGCGCCCCGCTTCGCGAATTTCTCGTCTAGGTGCGCGAGGAAGACCCCGGTCAGGTCGCCGACCGTCTTAGCGTGCAGGAAATAATGCTTCATGAAGCGCTCGACCGGGGCGTTGCCCGGCCGGTCGGCATAATTCATCCGCGTGGCGATCTCGCGCTGATAATCGAAGGTCAGCCGTTCCTCGGCGCGCCCGGCGATGGTGTGGAGGTGACAGCGCACCGCCCACAAAAAGCGCTCGGCGCGGCGGAACTGGCCATATTCCGACGCGGAGAGCAGCCCGGCATCGACCAGGCCGGCGGCATCCCTGACCCGATAGGCAAATTTGCCGATCCAGTAGAGCGTGTGGAGGTCGCGCAACCCGCCCTTGCCCTCCTTGATATTGGGTTCGACCACGTAGCGGCTGTCGCCCATGCGCTTGTGCCGGGCATTTCGCTCGTCGAGCTTCTCGCCGACGAAGCGGCGGACATCGCCCGACGAAATGTCACGCCGGAAGCGCGTCATGACGTCATCGAACAAGGCCTCGTCGCCCCAGACGTAGCGCGCCTCGAGCATGGCGGTGCGGGCGGTGTGATCGGCGCGGGCGGTCGCGATCGCCTCGTCCGCCGAGCGGGCGGCGTGGCCGACCTTCAGTTTGAGGTCCCAGAGCAGATAGAGGATCGATTCAATCGCCTGCTCGGTCCAGCCGGTCGGCTTCCACGGCGTGACGAAGGCGATGTCGACATCGCTATAGGGCGCCATCTCGCCGCGTCCGTAGCCACCGAGGCCGAGCAGCAGCAGCCGCTCGCCCGCTGTAGGGTTGCTGAGCGGGTGGACGGTAGCGGTGACATAATCGTGGGTGAGGCGGACGATCTGATCGGTTAGAAACGCCGTCGAGGCGGCGGACTCGGTGCCTGCATAAGGCTGCTCAACCAGCCTGCGGGCGATCTCCTCACGTCCCCGTTCCAGCGCCCCGGCGAGCAGGGCGGTCGCCTGCTTGCGGTCGTTGCCTGCCAACGCATCGGCCAATTTCCGGCGATCGACGATCGCGCGGCGGTCAGGCACCTTGTCTGGAACATCCGACATTGACGGCAAGATAGAGGGTGCGGGCCGATGCGTCACGCGGCTAGCATCGCGCTATGACCCATCCGCTCGACCGCCCCGTCTGGAACAGTTTGCACGACCGCCTCGCCTATCTCGCCATCGGCGGTGGCAAGGCGGTCGGCTTCGATCGCGATTGCGAAGTGTTCGTCGCCGCCAGGGACCGTTCGGCCGAGACGCTCGGGGCGGTCGCGGCGCTCGTGCCGCCGGGGGCGGAAGCGAGTCTGGTCGAACAGGAGGAATGGCCGCTGCCGCCCGGGACATCGCTGCTGAAGCATGCGGTGCTCACGCAGATGATTGCTGAGGACGGGATCGGCGCGCCGGACACGGAGCTGCCGCTGCTGGAACTGGGCGATGCCGACGCACCGGAAATGCTGGCGCTGGCGACGCTTTGCCGGCCCGGCCCCTATTTCGCGCAGACCCACAAGCTCGGCGGCTTCATCGGCATTCGCGACGAGGGTGGTCGCCTGATCGCCATGGCTGGCGAACGCTTCCAGATCGGACGTTTCACCGAGATCAGCGCGGTCAGCACTCACCCGGATGCGCGCGGTCGCGGGCTGGCCCGGAACCTCATGCGCGTCGTCGGCAGCCGCATCGCGGCGCGCGGCGAAATCGCCTTCCTGCACACCTATCCCGACAATGCCGGCGCGATTGCGCTCTACGAGCAGCTCGGTTTCCGGCCGCGCGCGCAGATCAACTACACGATCTTCCGGCGCGACTGAGTCACTCCCGCGACAGAGCCTTCAACCGATAGAGCGTGTCCAGCGCATCGCGCGGCGTCAGCGCGTCCACGTCCAGCTCCTGCACCGCCGCGCGGATCGCATCGCATTGTTCTTCCTCCGCCTCCTGCGCCGCGGCGAAGAGGGGGAGATCGTCGAGCCCCGCCGCGATCCCCCCGGTCGCTTGCCGGCCCGCTTCCAGCCGAGCGAGGATCGCCTTCGCGCGGGCCAGGACCGGCGGCGGTAGGCCCGCGAGCCGCGCCACAGCGATGCCGTAGGAGCGGTCCGCTGGGCCCGGCGCGACTTCGTGGAGGAGGACGAGGTCGCCCTTCCATTCGCGCGCGCGGACATGATGGAGGCGAAGCGCCTCGAGCTTCTCCGCCAGCCGGGTCAGTTCGTGATAATGGGTGGCGAACAGGCAGCGCGAGCGGCTCTGCTCGTGCACCCATTCCACCACCGCCCAGGCGATGGCGAGGCCGTCATAGGTGGAGGTGCCGCGGCCGACCTCGTCGAGGATGACGAAGCTGTGCGGTGTCGCCTGCGCCAGGATGGCGGCGGTCTCGACCATCTCGACCATGAAGGTGGAGCGGCCGCGGGCGAGATTGTCGGAGGCGCCGACGCGGCTGAACAGCCGGTCGACGATGCCGAGCCGCGCCGATGCGGCCGGGACGAAGCTCCCCGCCTGCGCCAGCACCGCGATCAGCGCGTTCTGGCGCAAGAAGGTCGATTTGCCGCCCATGTTCGGGCCGGTGATCAGCCACAGCCTTTCATCCTCGCCGAGCTTGAGGTCGTTAGCGACGAAGCGCTCGCCTGCGCGGCGTACCGCTTCCTCGACCACGGGATGGCGCCCCGCCTCGACCTCGAAACAGGGATGGCCGGCGAAATGCGGGCGGCACCAGCCGCCTTCGACCGCGCGCTCGGCCAGTGACGTCGCGACGTCGAGCCGGGCCAGCGCATCGGCGGCGGCGGCGATCGGCTCGGCGCGGGCGAGCGCGGCTTCGGTCAGTTCCTCCAGATGCGCCGCTTCCGCCGCCAGCGCGTGATTGCCCGCCTGCCCCACCTTCATCGCCTGCTCGTGCAGATCCGGCGCGTTGAAGCGGACGACGCCCGCAAGCGTCTGGCGATGGGTGAAGCCGCTGTCGGCCCGCATCAGGGCGTCGGCGTGCCGCGCCGCGACCTCGACATGATAGCCGAGCACATTGTTGTGGCGGATCTTGAGCGCGGCGATGCCGGTGCTGGTGCGATATTGCGCCTCCAAAGCGGCGATGGCGCGCCGTCCCTCGCCGCCGGTGGCGCGCAGCGCATCCAAGGCGGCGTCATACCCTTCGGCAATATAGCCGCCCTGCGCGGCATCGAGTGGCGGACTTGGAACCAGCGCGCGGGACAGCAGATCGGTGAGCGCGCCGTGGCCGGTGAGCGCGGGCAGCAGGGCCATCAGCAGGGCAGGCGGCTCCGGCAAGGCGAAGAGCCGGTCATGCAGCCTTCGGGCCTCGTCCAGGCCGTCGCGGAGCTGGCCGAGGTCACGCGGTGAGCCGCGCCCAGCGACCAGGCGGCCCACCGCGCGGCCGATATCAGGCAACGCCTTGAGCGCGCTGCGCAGATTGTGGCGCAGCGCCGGGTCTTCGGCGGCCCAGGCGACGAGATCGAGGCGCGCCTCGATGGCGGCCCGGCCGGTCAGCGGGGCGGCGATATCCTGGCCCAGCAGTCGCGCACCCGCGCCGGTGACGGTGCGGTCGATGGCGTCGAGCAGACTGCCTTTGCGCCCGCCGCCCTGCGCCGCGACCAATTCCAGACTGTCGCGCGTCGATGCGTCGATCGCCATGTGCTGCGCGGCCGCGACCGCGACCGGCCGGCGCAGGAAGGGCAGAGAGTCGCGGCCGACCTCGTCCAGATAGGCGAGCAGACCGCCCGCCGCAGCCAGCGCGGGCCGCTCGAAGCCATCCGCCGCGCCGACTCCGAACCTGTCCTTCAGTCGGCGCTCGGCGGCGAGACTGTCGAAATCGGCGCGCGGCCGTTCGCTGACCTGCACACCCGGATCGGCGGGTATGGCGGTCGGCGCGACAATCTCGCTCGGCCCCAGGCGCGCCAGTTCCGCGTCCAGCGCGGCGGGATCGACGCTGCCCAGCTCGAACCGCCCGGTCGAAATATCCGCCGCCGCTATGCCGCAGCGTTCCGCCCCCGGCGCCACAGCGACCAGCCAGTTCGCCGCCTTGCTGTCGAGCAGGGCCTCCTCGGTCAAAGTCCCCGCCGTCACCACCCGCACGATCGCGCGGGCGACCACGGACTTGGAGCCGCGCTTCTTGGCCTCGGCCGGGCTTTCGATCTGCTCGGCGATGGCGACCCGGTGGCCCGCGCGGATCAGGCGGGCGAGATAGGCTTCCGCCGCATGGACCGGCACGCCGCACATCGGGATCGGCGCACCCTCATGCTCGCCGCGCGTGGTGAGCGCGATGTCGAGGCAGGCGGCGGCGACCTTCGCATCCTCGAAGAAGAGCTCGAAGAAATCCCCCATCCGGTAGAAGAGCAGGCTGTCCCCCGCCTCGCCCTTCAAGGCGAGATATTGCGCCATCATCGGGGTAGGCGCGGAATCATGGGTAGGGCGGGCGGCCATCGGACCACGATAAGGGAAGGCGGCACGGCGTGGGAAGCATTCCCGGCGCGACTATCCACAGGCCCGCGCCTTGCCGATTGACGCTCAACGCGACTAGGGTCCGCGCGGCACCGGACCGGAGGGGCAGATGAGCGAATCCAACGTCAAATTTTCGGAAAGCGAAGCGCTGGATTTCCACGCCAAGGGGCGGCCGGGCAAGATCGAGATCATCGCCTCCAAACCGATGGCGACGCAGCGCGATCTGAGCCTGGCTTACTCGCCGGGCGTCGCGGTGCCGGTGCGCGCCATCGCGGAGAATCCCGCTCTGGCCTATGATTATACCGCCAAGGGCAATCTGGTCGCGGTGATCTCCAACGGCACCGCCATTCTGGGCCTCGGCAATCTGGGCGCATTGGCGTCGAAGCCGGTGATGGAAGGCAAGGCGGTGCTGTTCAAGCGCTTCGCCGACGTCGATTCGATCGACCTCGAACTCGACACCGAGGATCCGGACAAGTTCATCGAGGCGGTGGCGCTGATGGAGCCGAGCTTCGGCGGTATCAACCTGGAGGACATCAAGGCGCCGGAATGCTTCATCATCGAGCAGGCGCTGCGCGACCGCATGAACATTCCGATCATGCACGACGACCAGCATGGCACCGCGATCATCAGCGCCGCCGGCCTGATCAACGCGGCCTATCTCACCGGCCGCGAGATGAAGGACATCAAGGTCGTCGTGAACGGCGCGGGCGCGGCGGCGATCGCCTGCACCGCGCTGATCAAGGCGATGGGCGTGCGCCACGACAATGTGCTGATGTGCGACCGCAAGGGCGTGATCTATGTGGGCCGCGGCGACCTGGACCAGTGGAAATCGGCGCATGCTGTCGACACGGACCGGCGGACTCTGGCCGAAGCGATGGTCGGCGCGGACGTGTTCCTGGGCCTCTCCGCCGCGGGCGCGCTGAAGCCCGAAATGGTCGCGACGATGGCGCCCAAGCCGATCATCTTCGCCATGGCCAATCCGGACCCGGAGATCACGCCGCCGGAAGCGAAAGCGGCGCGTCCCGACGCGATCATCGCCACGGGCCGATCGGATTATCCGAATCAGGTCAACAATGTGCTCGGCTTCCCCTTCATCTTCCGCGGCGCGCTCGACGTGCATGCGACGACGATCAATGAGGAGATGAAGATCGCCGCCGCCCGCGCTTTGGCCGAACTGGCCCGCGAGCAGGTGCCGGAGGAAGTCGCCGCCGCCTATGGCGGCAAGGCGCACAGCTTCGGCGTCGATTACATCATCCCGGCCCCGTTCGATCCGCGGCTGATGGAGGTCGTCCCCGCCGCCGTCGCGCAGGCGGCGATCGAAACCGGCGTCGCCCGCAAGCCGATCGAGGATATGGACGCCTATCGCACCTCGCTGCGGGCGCGGCTCAACCCGACCACTTCGGTGCTGACGCTCGCCTATGAGGCCGCCCGCGCCAATCCGCGCCGCGTGCTGTTCGCGGAGGGCGAGGAAGAGGTCGTGCTGCGCGCCGCCATCGCCTTCCGCGACGGCGGCTACGGCATTCCGGTGCTCGTCGGCCGCGACGACGTGCATGACCGGCTGCGCGCGCTGGGCGTCGAGGATCCCGAATCGTTTGAGGTCCACAACAGCCGCAACCATCCGCGCACTGCCGAGATGGCCGACTATCTGTACAAGCGCCTGCACCGGCGGGGCTATATGCACCGCGAGCTGGAGCGGATCGTCAATCAGGACCGCAACATCTTCGCGTCATTGCTGATGGCGATGGGCGAGGCCGACGTGATGATCACCGGCGTGACGCGGCCCTATGCCCAGAGCTTCCGCCAGATTCGCCGCGTACTGGACCCCAAGGATGGCGTGACGCCGTTCGGCATCCACCTGATGGTCGGGCAGTCGCACACCGTCTTCATCGCCGACACGACGGTGACGGAGCGGCCGAGCGGCGAGCAACTGGCCGAGATCGCGATCCAGACCGCCGCCGTCGCCCGCCGCATGGGCCACGAGCCGCGCGTCGCCTTCCTCAGCTATTCCAACTTCGGCAATCCGGAAGGCAATTATCTGGAGCGGATCCGCGACGCGGTGAAGATCATGGACGCGCGCGACGATATCGACTTCGAGTATGAAGGCGAGATGTCGCCGGACACGGCGCTCGATCCCGAATTGCAGAAACTCTATCCGTTCATGCGCCTGAAGGGGCCGGCCAACGTGCTGGTCATGCCGGGGCTGCAAACGGCGAACATCTCCGCGAAATTGCTGCGCGAGCTGGGCGGCGATGCGGTGATCGGCCCGATGCTGGTCGGCATGAAGCAGCAGGTGCAGATCGCCGCGATGAGCTCGAGCGCATCGGACCTGGTGACGCTCGCGGTGCTGGCGGCGGGGAAGATCGTGCGGTGATGCCTGATCCTCCCCCGCAAAAAGCAGGGGAGGATTTGGACTATTATTGCGGGTTGTCGCCGGTCTGGCCGCCCTGGCCGCGCTGGCCGACGGCGCCGATATTGCCGAAGATTTCCTGGAAGAAGCTGCGCTCGCTGCCGAGCGTGGGGGTTTCCCAGCCCACCGGTGAAATTGCGCGCGCCAATTCCAGCCCGCTGCGGTTGACGCTCTCGACCGTCCCGGAATCGCTGAAGCGGACGTGCATGACGGTCTGCGCGTAGGGCTGCGGCCGATTGAAGGCGAGCTGCTTGGTTTCGCGCGAAACATAATACCAGTCGCGCTGGTCGAACTGGCCGGTGAAGGTCGGACGGCCGAGCGTTCCCTGCACCGATTCGCGATTGTCGACGCCGGGCGTCACCGCCGCGCTCAGCACGGGATCGAAATAATAGCCGCGATGCTCGCGGATCGCCGTGCAGCCGGAGAGCATCATCGCGGCGAGGCCGACCGTGGCGAGAAGAGGGGCGCGGGGGGAAACGAACATAGAGGGCAGGCTCCAGGCACCGGCCGCTTGGCGGGCAGGCTTCACATCACGTAAGCGCTTCCAATATGAACTTGCGCTGGCCGGCGCAAGCAAAGCCGCCACGCAGCATCGAAGGGAAGAAAGCTTGTTCTCCAAAGCGAAAGCATCCGGCATCCGCGCCGGCCTGCTGTCACGCTTCGCCGCCAGGCCGCGCGATCGCGACCGCCTGCTGCCGCTCTACCGCGCGATCGTCGCCGCCGGGCGCGACCCGTTCTGGTATCGCGACGGCCAGGTGCCGGACACGTTGAGCGGGCGGTTCGACATGATCGCCGCAATCCTGTCGATGGTGCTGATCCGCCTCGAAGGCGAGCCCGGCGAGGAGGCGAAGAACGACACCGTATATCTCACCGAATTGTTCGTCGAGGATATGGACGAGAGCCTGCATCAGATCGGTGTCGGCGACTATACGGTCGGCAAGCATGTCGGGCGGATGATGAGCGCGCTCGGCGGGCGTCTCGCCGCCTTCCGGCAGGCGGCGCAGGACCGCGATTTCGCCGGGCCGGTCCATCGCAACCTCTATCACGAGGCGCCGCCATCGGCGGAGGTGGTGCAATTGACCGCGGACCGGCTCGAGCGGTTCGAAGCGGCGCTGCGGGCCACATCCGCGCCGGATCTCGTCAGCGGCGCGCTGCCGAAGCCATGACCGCGAACGAATTCAGCCGGCCGGTCCGGCTCGACACGATCGGATCGCAGCCGCGCGCTATGCGGATCGAGGCGGACGAAGCCGAACGCAAGGCGCTGGCCCGTCGTTTCAGCCTGACTGCACTGGACCGTCTGGAGGCGGAGCTGAACGTGCATAGCGCCGGCGACGATGTCGTGGCGGAGGGGCGGATGCGGGCCGAACTCGTGCAAGCCTGCGTCGCGACCGGCGCGCCGGTGCCGGCGCGGATCGAGGAGCCGTTCGTTCTGCGCTTCCGCCCGGAGGGGACGCCGGAAGAAGGCTTCGAGGTGGAACTCGACGCCGAAGAGCTCGACACGATCTTCTATGAAGGTAGCGCGGTCGATGTCGGCGAGGCAGTGGCGCAGACGCTGGCGCTGGCCCTTGACCCCTTTCCTCGTGCGGATGGTGCCGCCGACGCATTGCGCGAGGCGGGGGTGAAGGATGAGGATGAGGCCGGGCCGTTCGGAGCGCTGGCCGGACTCAAGGACAAGCTGAAGGGCTGATCGCGCTTTTCGGCAATCGAAGCGTCCGGACGCCCGGCTTAGAACGGAACGTCGTCGTCCAGGTCGCGGTCGAACGCCGGAGAGGGCCGGCGCTGACCGCCACCACCGGAGCGACCAAAATCGTCGCCGCCCCGGTTTCCATAATCGTCGTCCCCGCCGAAGCCGCCGCCACCGGCACGGCCATCGAGCAGGACCATGGAGCTGTTGAAATTCTGCAGGACCACTTCGGTCGAATAGCGCTCGGCGCCCGACTGATCGGTCCATTTGCGGGTCTGCAGCTGGCCCTCGAGATAAACCTTGCTGCCCTTCTTGAGATAGGATTCGGCAACACGGGCGAGACCTTCCGAGAAGATCACGACACGGTGCCACTCGGTCTTCTCGCGCTTGTCGCCGCTGTTGCGGTCTTTCCAGCTTTCGGTCGTCGCGACGCGCAGATTCACGACCTTGCCGCCGCTCGGCATCGAGCGCACTTCCGGATCGGCGCCGAGATTGCCGACCAAAATCACCTTGTTGACCGAACCGGCCATCGCGAGTCTCCCTGTAAAATCTTGAGTGGACCCTAGAGCCCGAGCGCGACTGCCGTCCAGTAGGTCAGACCGGCGAAAAAATAGGCCAGCACGAACAGGTAGATCAGCATGAAGATCGGCCACTTCCAGCCGTTCGTCTCGCGCCGGGCCACTGCGATTGTCGACAGGCATTGCGGCGCGAAGACGAACCAGGCGAGGAAGGCCAGAGCGGTCGGCAGCGGCCAGCGCTCCGCCAGCCGCTCGCCCAGCGCCGTGGCGCCCGCTTCCTCATCCTCCGCGTCGATCGCGTAGACGGTCTGCAGCGACGACACCGCCACTTCGCGCGCCGCCATGGCCGGGATCACCGCCAGGCTCATTTCGTGATTGAAGCCGATCGGGCGCAGGACGACCTCAAGCCCGGAGGCAATGCGCCCCGCGATCGAATATTCGCTCTGGCGCTCACCCTCCGGCGCGACCGGATAGGAAGTGAGCAGCCACAGGATGACGGTGACGCTGAGGATGATCGTGCCCGCGCGGCGCAGGAACACCCAGGCGCGCTGCCACAGGCCGATCAGCAGATCGAACGGATTGGGAAGCTGATAGCGCGGCATCTCCATCATGAAGCCCGACGCCGCGCCCTTCGCCACTGTGCGTCTAAGAATGAAGGCCGCCGCCATCGCGCCGACTATGCCCGCCAGATACAGTGCGAACAGGACGAGGCCCTGCAGGCCGATGCCGGGGCCGACACTGCGATCGGGGATGAAGGCAGCGATCAGCACGGCATAGACGGGCAGGCGCGCCGAACAGGTCATCAGCGGCGCGATCAAGATGGTGACCAGCCGCTCCTTCGGATCCTCGACCGAGCGGGTGGCCATGATGCCGGGAATCGCGCAGGCGAAGGAGGACAGCAAAGGAATGAAGCTGCGGCCCGACAGGCCGACGCCGCTCATCATCCGGTCCATCAGGAAGGCGGCGCGGACCATGTAGCCGGTTGCCTCCAGCAGCAGGATGAAGGCGAAGAGGATCAGGATCTGCGGGAGGAAGACGACGACCGAACCGACCCCCGCGATGATCCCCTGAACGAGCAGGTCGCGCAGGAAGCCTTCGGGCAGTCCGGCCTCGGCCGCGCCGGCCAGCCATTCCTGCCCGCTTTCGATCCAGCCGATCGGTGCTTCCGACCAGGCGAACACCGCCTGGAACATCACGAAGAAGAGGCCGAGCAAGAGCAGGAGGCCGGCGACCGGATGCAGCGCCACCGCGTCGATCCGGCGAGTCAGCGCCCGGCCGCGCGGCTGGCTGGTGGTCGCCGCAGCGGCGATCCGGCGCGCATCGCGCTGCAATTCGCGCAAGGGGCGGGCCAGCGGCACGGACGGCTTCTCGCCACCGGCGGCGAGGCGGCCCAACGCTTCGCGGACCCCCTCCAGACCCCGCCTGCGCACGGCGACCGTAGGCACCACCGGGACGCCAAGCTCCCGCGACAGCGCCGCGTCGTCGATCGTCAGCCCGTCGCGCGCGGCCATGTCGATCATGTTGAGCGCGACGAGCATCGGCCGCCCCAATTCCTTGAGCTGCAGGACGAAGCGCAGATGATTGTCGAGGTTGGTGGCATCGACCACCACCAGAATCGCGTCGGGCAGCCGCTCGCCCGCCTGCGTGCCGAACAATACGTCACGGGTGACCTGCTCGTCCGGGCTGGACGGCTCGAGTCCGTATGTCCCCGGCAGATCGACCAGTTCGACCGGGCGTCCGTCGTCGAGCGCCATGCGGCCGGAATGGCGCTCCACCGTCACGCCGGGATAATTGCCGACCTTCTGCCGCGCGCCGGTCAGCGCGTTGAACAGGGCGCTCTTGCCGGCATTGGGATTGCCGACCAGAGCCACGAGCGGCACGGCCGTCATACCGCCGCTTCGCCCTCGGCCACGATGATCGCGCGAGCGTGCGCGCGCCGCATCGCCAGGGTGAGCTTGCCGATCCTGACCGCGACCGGATCGCCGCCGATCGGCCCGGCATGCAGCGCCTCAACCTCAACCCCCTCGTCCAGGCCGAGATTGCGCAGGCGCCTTCGCTCCGGCAGACTCAGCGACGCCCAGTCGACCGACGCGACGATGGCCGGCCGTCGACGGGGCAATTGATCAAGACTGAGAGGGAATGGGGCGCTCATCGACCGGTCGCTTTCTGCGACCAGTTATCAATAGGGGCCCGGCTTCGCCACCCTTATCCGTAGGCGCGCAAAGGCTGGTCGGCCTCCGCGCCGTCCTCCGCCCCAGCGACCACGCAGGTGACATTGTCGTCCGCCTTCGCGCGATAGAGGGCGTCGTCCGCCGCGGCGACCAGATCGTCCAGATCATGGCCCGTCCGCAGCGCCGCGCCGACACTGGCGCCGACGAATACGCCCTGAGCATCGACGATATAGGGCTGGCCGGCGACGGTGGCGGCGAGTCCGTCTCCCGTCCGCGCCGCTTCCTCCCGGTCGTTGCAGGCCGCGATCACGATGAATTCGTCGCCGCCCGTGCGCGCGAGGATCGCGCCGTCCGGCGCGGTCTGCCGCAGCCGCTCGGCGACCATGGTCAACAGCCGGTCGCCGGCTTGATGGCCGAGCGTGTCGTTGACCCGCTTGAACCCGTCCAGATCGATATAGAAACAGGCGACGGGGGCGCCCGAGGGCAGCGCAGCGAAGGCTTCGGCAAAGCCGGTGCGGTTCAGCAGGTCGGTCAGCGGATCGTGCGAGGCGCGGTGCGCGTTCGCGAGTTCCGCCTGCATCGTGCGCACCATCATCGCGTTCATCCGGTAGGCCGCGACCGTCATCGCGTAGAGATAAAGCGGGATCTGCAGTCCGGTGAGCAGCATGAGCGGCTCGCCCGAAGTGACGCCCGCAATGGCGATCGGCCCGAAGCTGGTGAAGATCATCACGCAGACCAAGCGCGGCGCGGCGAAATTGCGGAAGCAGATGCCGCCGACCATCGCCGCCGTGGACAGCGAGGTGAGCGCGGCCACCACCCAATTGCCGCTCCAGATGCTGATGAAGGCGCCGAAGCCGACGCTCAACGCCCACAGGACGGCGAGGCAGATGTAGAGGTCGGTCGGTCCGCTCTTGCCTTCGCGGGCGGCGCGGCGGCAGGCGATCAGCACCGGCAACCGCACGACGGAAAGCAGGATTTCGATCGTCGCCCAGGCGATGAACAAAGGCGAAGGAATTGCGAAAGCGACGACGCTGGACACGGCGACGGTGTTGAGCACGCCGCCGATGAAGATCGGGATGGAGCCGTACAGGCTGTCGACCAATGCGACGCGCACCGGCGGAGACACGTCCGCGCCCGGCTCGATCAGCCAGCGCGTGAACCGCCATCGCGGCAGCCGCGCATCGCCCGCATTGTCGTTCAAGCCAAATCCCTCACCCGAGGCGGCCGGACGGAGCGGCCGCGTCGGGGTCTGGATAGGCGCCCAACAGTTAAGAAGGCGCTGCCGAAGCGCGAAAATCCGCGCTAACGCGCGGGATAACGCAGGCGGCCGAGGAAGCGGCTGAGCGAGGGCCGGTGCGTGCCGCGCCCGGTCAGCCGCGCCTTCGCTTTCTCGAACTGCATGACATTGCCGATGCGGCGGTCGAGGAAGGCACGGGTGGCGGCCAGATCCTCGCTGTCGTCGTCGAGGAAAATCAGGCTGGTCGAGGCATAGACGCCGATCAACGTCGCCCGCTTCGTGTAGTGATTATAGTCGGTGGCGGTGTCGCCCGCGACGCGCCAGATGCGGTCGGCGCTGCGCCAGGCGAGCTTCGCGCCGGTGGCGGCATTTTGTGGCATCGCGAGTGTGGCGAGCGCGCGGCGCAGCGCTTCCCGGTGCGGCTTCAGCGCGGTGAAGCGGTGCATCAGCAAACCGCCGATCCGATCGCGAATCTTCATCGCCTCGATCCGTTCGGACGGGAAAGCGGCGGCCATGTCGCGATCGACCCAGTCGAACCAGGCGTCGATCATCGCCGCGCCGCCGCCCGGGAAGGCGATCCGGGCGCGGTCGGCCGGGACGCCCAGATCGCTCGCCGCCATCTCCAGCGCCCTGGGAGTCCAGCCGTCGAACGCGGCGTGACCACCGAGCAGAGGCGCAAGCGCCTCGGCCAGTTCGTCTAGCGTCATCTCGAGCGGTGGAATCGCGTCCATGCGCCGATCAATGATCCTGCAGCGGCGCGGTTGCAAGCGGGCGTTGGGGCAAGCGGATCAGCACGAGGCCGATGCAGATCAGCACCGCGCCGCTGACGTCGAGCGCACCCAGGGTCTCACCATAAGCCACCCAGCCGATCGCGGCGGAGGCGATGGGCTGCGTGAGGAGGCCGAGTCCCACGACCAGCGGCGACAGATAGCCCATGGCGAAGACGAGCAGTCCTTGGCCGATCACCTGGCTGCTGAGCGAGAGCAAAAGCACGGGCGTCCAGTCCGTCGGCAGCACCTTCTCGCCCAGCGCCATCGCGGTGACCAGCAAGGGCAGGGCACCGGCGGCGGTGGCGATGAACAGGGTCGGGAAGGGCGCGACGCTGCGCCGGGCGCGATCGACCGCGACGAGATAGAGGGCGTAGAAAGGCGCGGCTAGCAGACAGAGCAGATCGCCGATCAGATGCTCGCGCGAAAGCTCGTAGCTGCGGCCCAGCAGCAGGAAGGTCCCGAGCAGAGCGAGCAGCAAAGCCAGGGTCTGCGCGCGGCCGGGAAAGCGCCTGAGCAGCATGAAGCCGTAAATGGCGAACAGGAAGCTGGCGAAATTGCCGAACAGGGTCGCGTTGGCGAGCTTCGTCTGCAGGATGCCGATGTGCCAGACGGCGATGTCGGCGGCGAAGAACAGGCCGCCCAGCGCGATCGCGCCCACCAACGGCCAGGACGGCCGCACCGCATCGCCGCCCACGCCGCGCTGCCACCAGGCGAGCAGGCCCAGCAGCGGCACGGCCAGCGCCAGCCGCCAGAAGCCGGCCGCGACCGGCCCGACATCGGCCAGCCGCACCATCCAGGGTCCCGCAGCGAGAAAAAGATTGGCCAGAATCAACGCCGGAAAGGCCAGGCGCGGCGCAAGGTGCTGAAATCGTCCCGGCACCTTCTATATCCTCACGGTCTCAGCTGCACAGGAGCGCCCCTTGCCGTCCCTCTTCTCGCCCTTCAAGCTCGGTGCGATCGACTGCCCGAACCGGATCGCCATGGCCCCGCTCACCCGCGGTCGCGCCACCCGCGAGCATGTGCCGACCGATATCATGCGTACTTATTATGCGCAGCGCGCCGGGGCGGGCCTGATCATTTCGGAAGGAACCGGAATCAGCCGGACGGGGCTTGGCTGGCCGCACGCGCCTGGCATCTGGTCGGGCGAACAGGTCGAGGCGTGGAAGCCGATCGTCGCGTCGGTGCACGAAGCCGGCGGGCGGATCGTCTGCCAGCTCTGGCATATGGGCCGCCTGGTCCATCCCAGCTTCCTCGGCGGCGCGGCGCCGGTCTCGTCCTCCGCGACCACCGCGCCGTACAAGGCCCATACCTATGAAGGCCGCCAGCTTTACACCGAAGCCCATGCCCTCACCGCCGACGAGATCGCGGCGACCGTCGAGGATTATGCGCGCGGCGCCGCCAATGCCATTGCCGCGGGTTTCGACGGCGTCGAGATTCACGGCGCCAACGGCTATCTGGTCGATCAATTCCTGCGCGACGGCAGCAATGCGCGCGGCGACGATTATGGCGGCCCGGTCGAGAACCGCATCCGCTTCCTGGGTGAGGTCACGCGCGCGGTCGCGGACACGATCGGCGCGGATCGCACCGGCGTGCGCCTCTCGCCCAATGGCGATTCGCAGGGCGTCAACGACAGCGATCCGTTCAACCTGTTCCCCGCCGCCGCAGCGCTGCTGGGGGAGATCGGCATCGCCTTCCTGGAGTTGCGCGAGCCGCCGCGCGACGGGACGTTCGGCAAGGCCGAAGTCGATCCGGTCGCGCCGGCCATCCGTGCCGCGTTCAACGGCCCGTTGATGCTGAATTCCGATTACACGCTGGCGCGGGCGGAACTGGCGCTGGAGACGGGTGAAGCGGATATGATCAGCTTCGGCCGGCCGTTCATTTCCAACCCCGATCTGCCGCAGCGTCTGGCGGGCCGGATCGACCTCGCGCCCGACAACCAGTCGCTTTGGTACACCACCGAAGCACAGGGCTATATCGACTATCCCGCGCACGCGTCTTAAGGCGCGCGCCGACAAACAAGATTCTGGAGCAGTTACGAATGGCGAAGACACCTGCCGGCACGGCGACCGAAACCGAAGCGGGCGGCAGCAACCGCAAGCGTTACGCCTTGTACGGCGCGGCCGGCATCGGCCTGCTCGCGGTCGCGGGCGCCGGCTATATGTTCTATCGCGAGAAGAGCATCGAAAAGCCGAAATATGAGCCGTCCGAGGCTGACGGCTCGTTCGAGCTGCGCGACTATCCGGAGTTGCTGGTCGCCGAGGCGGTCGTCGCGGGCGAACGCGCGTCGGCGCTCGACAAGGGTTTCGGCCAGCTTGCCGACTATATCTTCGCCAAGTCGCGCGACGGCGCGAAGGTGGCGATGACGGCGCCGGTCCTCTCGGCGGCGGCGAGCGGCGGCAAATGGGCGACCCGCTTCGTCATGCCCGCGAAGTTCACGAAGGAAACGCTTCCGGCGACCGGCCCCGGCGTGGCGATCGCGACCATTCCCGCGCGCAAGGTGGCGGTGATCCAGTTCGGCGGCGCGACCGAGGAAGAGATCCTCGCCGCGCACGAGCAGGAATTGCTGGACTGGGTCGGCGCCAAGAAGTTCACGGCCGCGGGCAAGCCGGAGCGCGCCTTCTACAATTCGCCCTTCACGCCCGGGCCGCTGCGCCGCACCGAAATCTGGCTGCCGATCGCCTGATCAGGCAAAACGCTGGCGCAGCTCCAGCAGCGCCAGCGCCGCCTTCGCCGCCTCGCCGCCTTTGTCCTTCTGCGCCGGATCGGCGCGGACCAGGGCCTGCGCCTCATTTTCCACGGTGAGAATGCCGTTGCCGATGGCCAGGCCGTCCATGGTCAGCGCCAGCAGACCACGGGCGCTTTCCCCGGCGACGATTTCGAAATGATAGGTCTCGCCGCGGATCACCGTGCCGAGCGCGACATAGCCGTCATAGCGCCCGCTCTCCGCCGCCAGCGCCACCGCGCCGGGTATCTCCAGCGCGCCGGGGACGGCCACGGTCTCGTGACTGTGTCCCGCCGCCTCGACCGCGGCCTTCGCGCCGGCCAGCAGATGGTCCGCGAGATGGGCGTAGAAGCGCGCCTCGACGATAAGGATATGCGCCATCAGTTCGTCCCTCCCGAGATCGCGCGCTCCTCGACGATCGAAAGACCATAACCCGCCAGCGCCACCGGGCTGTGGTGCGTGTTGGTCAGCAGGATCATCTCATGCACGCCCAAAGCGGCGAGGATCTGCGCGCCGACGCCATAGTCACGCAGCGCCTCCATATCCTGCGCGGGCGCCGCACCAGCGCGCACCTGCAAGGCGCGGGCGAGACTGCCCGGCGCCATTTTGTTGATCACCACGACGATGCCGGGGCCTTCCTCGGCGATCGCCCGCATCGAGCCGGCCAGCATGCCGGAGCGCGCCGATTCCTCGCCGAACGCGTCGGACAGCAGGGACAGCGCATGCATCCGCACGAGCGTCGGCTTCTCCGGATCGATCGGGCCTTTCACCAGAGCGACATGCTCGGTGCCGCCCGCCTTGTTGGTGAAGGTGCGCACCGACCAGCCGCCGCCCCAGCGGCTGTCGAAGCGTGCCTCGGCCGTTTCCACCACCAGCCGGTCCTCGCGCAGGCGATAGGCGATCAGGTCACGGATCGTGCCGATCTTCAGCCCGTGCAGGTGGGCGAAGGGAATCAGATCGTCGAGCCGGGCCATCGTCCCGTCCTCGCGCAGAATCTCGCAGATCACGCCGGACGGGTTCAGCCCCGCCAGCCGCGACACGTCCACCGCAGCCTCGGTATGGCCGGCGCGGACCAGCACGCCGCCTTCGCGCGCGGCGAGCGGGAAGACATGGCCGGGCGTGACGATATCCTCCGGCCCCTTGCCTGCGTCGATCGCGACCGAGATGGTGCGCGCCCGGTCGGCGGCGGAAATGCCGGTGGTGACGCCCTCGCGCGCCTCGATCGAGACGGTAAAGGCGGTTTCGTGCCGCGTGCCGTTGCTGCGGCTCATCGGCTGCAGGCCGAGCTGCGCGACCCGCTCCGGCGCCAGCGCGAGACAGATCAACCCGCGCCCGTGCCGCGCCATGAAATTGATCGCGTCCGGCGTCGCCATCTGCGCCGGGATGATCAGATCGCCCTCATTCTCGCGATCCTCGTCGTCGACAAGAATGTACATGCGCCCGTTGCGCGCCTCGTCGATGATCTGCTCGGCCGTCGCCATCACCCCGCGCGAGCCGCCGCTGCCGAGGAAGCGCTCGAGCTTCAGCAAGGTGTCGGCGGTGGGGTTCCAGTCACCCTCGCCCAGGCGGCGCAGCGAATTGGGGTGAAGACCGGCGGCGCGGGCCAGTCCGGAGCGGCTCATCTCGCCGGACGAGACGAGCTCTTCCAGCCGGTCGATCAAAATAGTGCTCATGGCCGAGCAACTATCACATCACAATGTGATGTAAAGCCAGTCGATCACATCAAGGCGCGACGATTATCTGCCGCGGCCCATCCCGATCCCGCACCGCATATTGGAAGTTCACATCGCCCCAGCCTGATTTCGCCGCGCCGTGCCGACCGTCCCGCGCCAATGCGATGATGCCGCCGTCGAAGCGATAGCCCTTGGCACGAATCCGCCGGAGCGCATCCTCGGCCGCTGCCCGCGGGGCCATGCCGGCGCGCATATTCTCGACCGTCTGATAGGTGGGCAGGAAGCGCATCATCACATCGCCATTGCCGGTCGCGATCGCAGCGCCGACATCATTGTCGCAATAGGCTCCCGCGCCGGTGATCGGCGAATCGCCGACCCGCCCCGGCAATTTGAACAGCCGCCCGTTGGTGGAGCAGCCGACACACAGATTGCCCGCCGCGTCGATCGCGATGCTGCCGACTGTGTCATGGCCGACCAAAGGGTGCTCCGCGCCACGCGGCTCCGGCGCCCAGGCGTCGGACCGCTCTCCCCGCGCGGCCCATTCCTCCCATTGCCGCTGCGAGGCGACGCTGGTCAGCGAGGTTTCCTCGAACCCCATCGCGGCGGCGAAGCGGGTCGCGTCGTCGCCGACGAGCAAGGTGTGCTGGGTCTGCTCCATCACCTTGCGCGCGACGGAGATGGCGCGCTTCACCCGCTTCAGGCAGCCGACCGCGCCGACATCGTGCGTCGGTCCCCACATCATCATCGCGTCGAGCGTGGTCTCGCCGATCGCGTTGGGCGTACCGCCGAAGCCGACGCTGCCCGTATCGCCGCGCAATTCCACCTGGTTGATCGCCGCCTCGACCGCGTCGAGCGCCGAGCCATTGCGGGCGAGGATCGGCCAGCCCGCTTCGTTACCGCCGGTTCCGAAGTCCCAGCTGGTGAGGATGGTCGGCCCGGCGGTGCGGGGCCGCACCTGCGCGGCGGCCATGGTCAGCGGCGCGGCGGCGGCCAGACCCAGCAGGCCGCGCCGGCTGATCCTCGCGGTCATTGCCCCCGGCTCGCCAGCATCCGCTCCAGATAACGCGCGATCAGGTCGATCTCGAGATTCACTTCGCGCCCGGCCTGCAGCCCGCCCAAAGTCGTGTGCTGCGCGGTGTGCGGGATCAGATTGATGCCGAAGCGCACCCCTTCGGCCAGCGGCTCGACTTCGTTCACGGTCAGCGACACGCCATCCACACAAACTGAGCCCTTGCGCGCGATGTAAGGCGCGATCTCCGGCCCGGCGGCAATCGTGATCGCGGTCGAATCGCCAACCGCTTCCACCGACGTCACCGCGCCGATGCCGTCGACATGGCCGGTGACGATATGGCCGCCCAATTCGTCGCCCACCTTGAGCGCGCGTTCCAGGTTCAGCCGCGCGCCGTTGGTCCACAGTCCCGGTGCGGTGCGGGCGAGCGTTTCGGCGGAGACATCGACCGCGAACCAGTCGGCACCCTTGTCCACCACCGTCAGGCAGACGCCCGAGCAAGCGATCGACGCGCCCAGCGCCACACCGTCCATCTCGTAACCGCAGGCGATGGTCAGGCGCAGGTCGCCGCGGGCCTCGACGGCAGTGACTTCCCCAACATCGGTGATGATTCCGGTGAACATTCTAGGCCTCGCTCGAACGCACGCGCTCGTAGACTTCGAGCCGGTCCATGCCAAGCGGACGGCTGTCGGCAAAGCGCCAGCGGCCGTGGGCGGCGGCCAGGTCACTGAGGCCGATATAGCCGACCGACGAGCGCCCCTCCCCGATCAGGATCGGCGCGCGATAGATGAGCAGGCGGTCGACCAGATCGGCCGTGAGTAAGGCCGAGGCCGCGCCCGAGCCGCCCTCGACCAGCAGATCGTTGACGTCATGAAGGCTCGAAATCTGCTCCGGGGCGGAGAGGGTGGCCCAGCCTTCGACGGGGATGCCGCGCGTCAGGATCGCCCGGCGAGGGCTGAGATGCTCCAGACCCGGCAGGCGCACGTCGAGTTGCGGCCTGTCCGCCTCGTAAGTGCCGCGCCCGACCAGGATCATGTCCGCCTGCGCGCGGAGCTGATGAACATGGGCACGCGATTCCACGCCGGTGATCCATTTGCTCTCCCCCGACGGCAAAGCGATCTTGCCGTCGATCGACAGCGCCAGCTTTAAGGTTACGAACGGGCGCCCGCGCCGGATGCGGCTGAAAAAGCCCTCCATCGACCGCGCCGCCGCCTCGGCGCCCTCGCCGACATCCACCGCGATTCCCGCCTCGCGGAGCCGCGCGAAACCGCGTCCGGACGTACGGGGATCGGGGTCCTCCAGCGCCGCGACCACCCGCGCCGGGCCGGCAGCGATCAGCAGATCGGCACAGGCCGGCCCGCGTTCGCTGCGATGCGCGCACGGCTCGAGGCTGACGTAGACGGTCGCGCCACGGGCCGCATCCCCAGCCTCAGCCAGCGCCACGGCTTCGGCATGCGGGCGCCCGCCCGGCTGCGTCGCGCCACGCCCGATTGCCCGCCCGTCCGCGACGATCACGCAGCCGACATTGGGATTGGGCGCGGTCGTGCCGCGCGCCGCGTCGCCGAGCGCGATCGCCTCGGCCAGCCACTGGCCGTCTGCGTTCAGATGCCGAGCCGGTTGTTGAAGTCCTGGATCTTCTGGAAGCCCTTGCGGCGCTCTTCCTCGGCGGCCTCGCGGCGCGCCTGATTCTCGCGGATCGTCTCGCGCGTCTCTTCGATGCTGCGATCCGCCTTCCAGCTTTCCGTATAGATGATCTGCGTCGGCGCCTTATGCGCGTCCTTGGTGTCGGCGATGAAGGTGAGAATGATCACCGTCGGAATCGCGATGGCGGCGAGCAGGGCGATCAGCTTGTGCGACCCCCTTTGCGCCGCGAACGCCTTGATATCCGCCCACAAGGCGCGCGGAGAAACGAGGCGGGGCAGACTCATCATGGTAGGGTTCAGGATAATGCACCGGTCGCCGCTCCGCCAGCCCCGGCCTTGGGTGCCTGATGTGGAAACTGGATACCGGCCCGGGCCAAAGGCGGTGCGGGGGTTTCGCCAGCGGAGGAGGCGGCCCTCCCCCGCTGACGTTCCGGCCCGGCGGACTTGCTGTCCTTACCGCCCGTCGAGCCGGAAATGGATGGTGATGACCTTGCTGTCCTCGACCGGCCGGCCGTCGAGCGTCGCCGGGCGGAAGCGCCAGCGGCTCAATGCCTGCCGTTCGGTCGCGCGCCAGAAGGCCTCGTTCGTCGCGGACAGCCGCTGCGCCGCCGTCACCCGCCCGTCCGGGCCGATCGTGACCCGGACCCGGACCTGGCCCTCGCGCTCCGCCCGCTCCTCGGACGGCGGGTAGGGCGGCTGCTGACTGCCGAAGCGGGTATCGAACAGGGACGCGACCCGCACAGGGTCCCGCGGCACCGGGCGCGGCGGGACGACCTCGACCACTTCGCGCGTGTTCGATGGTTCGATCCCGGTGCCGATCACGGGTCCCGGCACCGTGTCGTTCCGCGATGCGATCACCGTGTCGCCGATCGGCGGGGTGATGATGATCCGGTCGGGCGCGGTCACGACGGTGCGCTGCTGCACCACCGGCGTGTCCGGCCGCGGCTCGGGCGGAATGGGATCGGGCAACCTCTCCGGCGGCACGTTGAACGTCTTGGTATCCACGTCCCGCTCGACGAAGAAGCCGGGTCCCTTCAGCATCAGCACCGCGGCGATCACCGCGCCGTGCAGAAGCACCACCGTACCAAAGCCCAGCGGGCTATTCCGTTTCTGTTCGAGAAACCCGTTTGCGGTCATCTCCCCGATCCTTTCGCGCAGTCACATCTCCAAGCGCCAGTCCGGCGCAGAAGTGATGATACACTATTACGTAATGATATGCCATCACATTTGCGCGGCTGGCGAAATTGCGGATTTCAGGGAGGGTCGGGGGCTTAGCGGAGCGCGGCGCGGAGCCGCGAGACGGCTTCGTCGCGGCCGATCAGCGGCAGCATCGCCGCCATTTCCGGACCCGAGTCGCGGCCGGTCAGCGCGCGGCGGAGCGGCAGGAACAAGGCCTTGCCAGCGCGGCCGGTCGAGGCCTTCAAACCCGCGACCAGTTCGGCCCAGGGCGATGCGCTCCAGTCGAGACTCTCGACCGCCGCCGCCGCCGCCGCGATCAATTCGCGATCTTCCGCCGCTGCCGGCGCCTCGACATGGCCGTGCAGGATCGCCCACCAGTCGTCGGCTTCGGCGACGCTCTTGAGATTGGGCCGGATCGCCTGCCAGTCGGCGTCGCTCATCCCCTCCGGCAGCCGCGCCGCGACCGCTTCGAACGGTAGCTGGTGGACAATGCGGGCGTTCAGCCCCTTCAATTCCTCGACATCGAAGCGCGCGGGCGCGCGCCCGAAAGTGGCGAAATCGAAGGCGCCGACCAGCGGCGCCGGGTCCGCGACCGTTTCGACCGGCAGGCTGGTACCGATCCGCGCCAGCTTGGCGAGCAGGGCCAGCGGCTCGATGCCCTCCGCTCGCAGCGCGTCGAGATCGATCGAACCCATACGCTTGGACAATTTGCCCTCCGCGCCGACCAGCAAAGCCTCATGCGCGAAGGCCGGCGCCACAGCGCCGAGCGCCTCGAACATCTGTACCTGCACCGCCGTGTTGGCGACATGATCCTCGCCGCGCACGACATGGCTGACGCCCATCTCCACATCGTCCACCACGCTCGGCAGCATGTAGAGCCAACTGCCATCCTCGCGGCGGATGACGGGATCGGAGAGCAGGGCCGGATCGAATCTCTGCGGCCCACGGACAAGGTCGTCCCACATGATCGGCGCACCATGATCGAGCTTGAAGCGCCAGTGTGGCCGGCGTCCTTCGGCTTCCAGCCGCACCCGCTCCGTTTCGTCCAGCGCCAGTGCCGCGCGATCATAGACCGGGGGCAGGCCGCGCCCGAGCTGCACCTTGCGCTTCAGCTCCAGTTCCTGCGCCGTCTCATAAGCGGGATAGACCCGCCCTGTCGCGCGCAGCCGCTCCAGCGCCGCCTCGTAGAGGGCAAAGCGCGCCGACTGCCGCACTTCGCCGTCCGGATTCAGACCGAGCCAGGCCAGATCGGCGCGGATCGCCTCGACATACGCCTCTTCCGAGCGCGCCTGGTCCGTATCATCGATGCGCAGCATGAAGCGCCCACCCGCTTTCCGCGCGAACAGCCAATTGTGGATGGCAGCGCGGATATTGCCGACATGCAGGCGGCCGGTGGGAGAAGGGGCGAAGCGGGTGACGACGGACATGGGCGACGCCTCTACTTCCGTTTGCACCGGGCGGGAACCGCTCTAAGGAGACGCGCATGAAGCTGCTCTCCGGCAATTCCAACCTGCCCCTCGTGCAGGCCATTTCGCGCTATCTCGAGATCCCGATCACCGAGGCGAGCGTGCGCCGCTTCGCCGACGAGGAGATTTTCGTCGAGATCCTGGAAAATGTGCGGGGCGAGGACGTGTTCGTCGTCCAGTCCACCGCTTATCCGGCCAACGACAATCTGATGGAATTGCTGATCTGCATCGACGCGCTGCACCGCGCCTCGGCGAAGCGGATCACGGCGGTCATCCCCTATTTCGGCTATGCGCGGCAGGACCGGAAGCCCGGCCCGCGCACGCCCATTTCCGCCAAACTGGTCGCAAACCTGATCACCACCGCCGGCGCCGACCGCGTCCTGTCGGTCGATCTTCATGCCGGCCAGATCCAGGGCTTTTTCGACATTCCCACTGACAATCTGTTCGCCGCGCCGGTGATGAGCGCCGACGTGCAGGCCCGCTACGCCGGGAAGGCTGTGACGGTCGTGTCGCCCGACGTCGGCGGCGTGGTCCGCGCCCGGGCACTGGCCAAGCGGCTCGACAACGCTCCGCTCGCGATCGTCGACAAGCGCCGCGAGCGGCCCGGCGAATCGGAAGTGATGAACGTGATCGGCGACGTGGCCGGGCGGTTCTGCATCCTGATAGACGACATCGTCGATTCCGCAGGAACCCTCTGCAACGCCGCCGCGGCTTTGCTCGAGGCAGGCGCGGAGGAAGTGATCGCTTATTGCACGCACGGCGTCCTGTCCGGCGCGGCCGTGCAGCGGGTCGAGGCGTCGCGCCTGCGCGAACTGGTCATCACCGATTCGATCGCGGCCTACGAATCGGCGGATGCGAGCGACAAGGTCCGCATCCTCACCATTGCGCCGCTGCTGGCGGAAGCCATCAAGCGCATCGCCGACGAAAGCAGCGTCTCGAGCCTGTTCGATTGAGGCCTCGGTTCAACACGATCCAGGTCACGCCGTTCCTCGGCGTTCGCAATCTCGACGTTTCGATCGATTTCTACACGAACATCCTCGATTTCGGCGCCTTCGCCGTCGGCGGCGGCTATGCCTATCTGGAGCGCGAACGGGCGGCGATACGGATCCTGCAGGTTTCGCCGGAGGACGTGCCGTCGATCCATACGCTGAGTTGCTACTTCGACGTCCACGATGTCGATGACGAGGTCGCCCGGCTCGATGCGCGGCTGCAGGCGCTGCCGCCGGACCGCTGGAAAGGCCCCCTCAACCAGCCCTACAATCAGCGCGAACTGATCGTCCGCGATCCCGACAATCACCTCATCATCTTCGGTCAGGGGCTTGGCCCCAATTCGGATCAATGGGATTATCGCTTTCGGGAGTGAGTTCGAGAACATGCCCACCGTCTTCATCACCGGCGCCAATCGCGGCATCGGCCTGGAATTTGTCCGCCAATATGCCGCCGATGGCTGGACGGTGGTCGCCACCGCGCGCGATCCGGACTCCGCCGCCGAGCTGAACGCGATCGAAAGCGACGTCACCGTCCGCGCGCTCGATCTCGATGGGGATTTCTTTCAGATCGACTGGAACGGACTCGTCGGTACCAAGCCGATCGACGTCTTCATCAACAATGCCGGGGTAATGGGTCCGACGAAGCTGGACACGATCGAGCACGCCGCCGCGATGGTCCATGCGCTGGCGGTCAATACTGTCGCGCCTGTGGTGCTTGCAAAAGCAATGCTGCCGCTCGTCGCCGCGACGAAGGGCAAGATGGTCGCGCTGTCCAGCAAAATGGGCAGCATCGCCGACAATGGCTCTGGCGGCTTCATCGCCTATCGCGCGACCAAGGCTGGCCTCAATGCCGCCTGGCGCAGCCTGGCCATCGACGTGCGCGATCAGGGCGTCGTCGCCGCGACACTCCACCCCGGCTGGGTGCAGACCGACATGGGCGGCGCCAATGCGCCGGTCACGGTGGAGGACAGCGTCGCTGGCATGCGCCGCGTGATCGAGGGACTCACCCCGGAGCGCGCGGGCGGCTTCTACAATTATGACGGCGCGGCCATTCCCTGGTAGCGCCCGCCCTTGCCTCGCGGAGCGAATCCCGCTAGGCGCACGCGCTTTCCAGCATCCTGGAATCAACGAACTGCCTGGCGACAAGGGCTGCCATGGCTGTTCAGAACGTCCGCCCTCGTGGTGGCGAAAGGAGACGAAATGCCCAAGTTGAAGACCAAGAGCGGCGTCAAAAAGCGCTTCAAGCTCACCGCCACCGGCAAGGTGAAGCATGGCGTGGCCGGCAAGCGCCACCGCCTGATCAGCCACAATGCCAAGTATATCCGCCAGAACCGCGGCACCGACGTGCTCGCCGACGCCGATACGGCTCGCGTGAAGCTCTGGGCGCCCTACGGCCTGCGTTAAGGAGTACTGATAAATGGCACGCATCAAACGCGGCACCACGACCCGCGCCAAGCACAAGCGCATATTGGATCAGGCGAAGGGCTTTTACGGCCGTCGCAAGAACACGATCCGTATCGCCCGTCAGGCGGTCGAAAAGGCCGGCCAGTACGCCTATCGCGACCGCAAGGTGAAGAAGCGGAGCTTCCGCGCCCTGTGGATCCAGCGCATCAACGCGGCGGTTCGCGCCGAGGGTCTGACCTACAGCCAGTTCATGAACGGCCTGAAGCTGGCCGGTGTCGAACTCGACCGGAAGGTCCTGGCCGACATCGCCATGCACGAAGGCGCGGCCTTCAGCGCGATCATCGCGCAGGCCAAGGCGGCGCTTCCCGCGCAGCCGGAAGCCACGGCCGCCTGAGCGTTCGAGCAATCGACAAAGAAGGAGGCGTGGGAGCTTGGCTCTCGCGCCTTTTTCTTTGCCTGATGCACGGCGCATTTGCATAGCGGGCTTATGCCCAAGATCCCCGACCGCGACCGCCTGATCGTCGCCCTCGATGTCCCCAATGTCGATGCCGCGCGCGCGATGGTGGCGACGCTCGGCGAGAGCGTGAGCTTCTACAAGGTCGGCATGCAGCTGCAGTTCGCTAGCGGAGGCATGGCCTATGTCCAGGAACTGCTGGACGGCGGCAAGCGCGTCTTCCTCGACGCCAAATTCTACGACATTGGCGAGACGATCCGGCTCGCGGTCGAGAATGTCGCGCGCATGGGTGTGGATTTCCTCACCATCCACGCCAATGCGCCCACCTTGCGCGCCGCAGCGGAAGGGCGGGGTGATTCAGCACTGAAGGTACTGGCGGTGACGGTGCTGACCAGCCTCGGCCCCGACGATCTCGACGATCTCGGCTTCGGCGGGATGGGCGTCGAGCAATTGGTGCTGAAGCGCGCCCGCCAGACGATGGAGGCCGGCGTGGATGGCGTCATAGCGTCGGCGGCGGAGGCGGCGGCGATCCGGGCGATGGCCGGCGACCGCCTGACCATCGTCACCCCCGGCATCCGCCGCGCCACCGACGCGCTCGGCGATCAGAAAAGGCCGGTGACGCCTGCCGACGCGATCCGCGCCGGCGCCGATCACCTGGTCGTCGGCCGCCCGATCACCAAGGCCACAGATCCGCGCCGTGAGGCAGAGGCGATCCAGCGGGAAATCACCGAAGCGCTCGCGGCCGGCGCCTAGCCTTTTGGAAGCGCCCGGCCGAGCCGGTGGTGCAGGCTCACATATTTGGACGAGCGCGGATCGTCGCCAATCTCGCGAACATAGGCGGCGATCGCTTCCCGGATCAGGCCGAAATCCTCGGTCGAAAAGATGGCACGGGGGGTCTGGCTGGTCATCATGCGGCCTCCTTCGTGAATTGTTCGGCTTCGGTGCTTTCGGCGAGCGCGGTGGTGGAGGCGTTGCCGCCCGACAGGGTCTCGGCGACCCGGTCGAAATAGCCGGTGCCGACCTCGCGCTGGTGGCGGGTGGCGGTATAGCCGTCCGCCTCGCGCGCGAATTCGGCCTGCTGAAGCTCCGAATAGGCCGCCATGCCGCGGTCGCGATAACCGCTGGCCAGCTCGAACATGCCGAGATTGAGGCTGTGGAAGCCGGCGAGCGTCACGAACTGGAACTTGTACCCCATCGCGCCCAGCTCGCGCTGGAATTTCGCGATCGTTTCCGCGTCCAGCTTGGCCGCCCAGTTGAAGCTGGGTGAGCAATTATAGGCCATCATCTTGCCGGGATATTCGCGCTGGATCGCCTCGGCGAAGCGGCGCGCATCGGCCAGATCGGGGCGGCTGGTCTCCCACCAGATCAGATCGGCATGCGGCGCGAAGGCCAGGCCACGCTTGATGCAATGATCGACGCCGGTCCCCTCCTTCAGGCGGAAGAAGCCTTCGGGCGTGCGCTCGCCGGTGAGGAATTCATGGTCGCGCTCGTCCACGTCGGAGGTGATCAGCTTCGCACTCTCCGCATCGGTCCGGGCGACGAGGATGGTAGGCACGCCGCACACATCCGCCGCGAGCCGTGCGGCGTCGAGATTGCGGATATGCCCCTGGGTGGGGATCAGCACCTTGCCGCCGAGATGGCCGCATTTCTTCTCGGACGCGAGCTGATCCTCGAAATGCACGCCGGCCGCGCCCGCCTCGATATAGGCCTTCATGATCTCGAAGCAGTTCAATGGCCCGCCGAAGCCGGCCTCCGCATCGGCCACGATCGGCGCGAACCAGTCGCGGCTGGCGCCGCCTTCCATATGTTCGATCTGGTCGGCGCGCTGGAGCGTGCGGTTGATCCGGCGGCACAGCTCCGGTCCGGCATTGGCGGGATAGAGCGACTGGTCCGGATACATGGCCCCGGCCGTGTTGGCGTCCGCCGCGACCTGCCAACCGCTGAGATAGATGGCCTTCAGGCCCGCGCGGACCATCTGCATCGCCTGATTGCCGGACATGGCGCCGAGCGCATGGACATAGTCCTCGCTCTTCAGCAGCTCCCAAAGACGGTTTGCGCCGCGGCGGGCCAGGCTGTGCTCGATCGGGATAGAGCCGCGCAGCCGCTCCACCTCGGCGGGCGCGTAGGGCCGGTCGATACCGTCGAAGCGGCCCGTCGGAGCGGGAACAAGGTCGGCGAAATCGGTCATGGTAGAAACATCCAGGCAAGAGGAAGATGTCGGCCCAGAAAGCCGCTTCCCGCGCCGATGCCCATGCCGAAAAGGGTCACGCTGTCACGCCGCGACTTGCTGACTTTGTGAAATTATGACAATATTACAAACACCATGACCGAGCGGAAATTGCTGCTGGGCGGTCGTCTGAGACGACTTCGCCGCGAACTGGGCCTGTCGCAGACCGCGATGGCCGGAGAGCTCGGCCTCTCGCCCAGTTATCTCAACCATCTGGAGCGCAACCAGCGGCCCGTAACCGCCGCAGTCCTGCTCAAGCTCGCCGACGTCTATGATTTCGACGTGAAGGCGCTGACGGCCGAGGGCGGCGAGGGGACAGGCGTCGCCGCGCTCACCGAGATCTTCGCCGATCCCATGTTCGCCGACCTCGCCATCCCGCGCTACGAACTGGTCGAGGCTGCGGACAATGCGCCGTCTGTCGCCGGCGCGGTGGCGCGACTCTACGCGGCCCTGCTCGAAGCCCGGCGGCAACCGGCGGCGGATGGCGAAGAGAAGGCCGCGCCGCGCCCGGAAAACTGGGTGCGCGACCATATTCAGACGCAGCGCAATCACTTCCCGTTCCTGGAGGAAGCGGCGGAAACGCTGGCCGGTGCGCTGGGCGAGTCCGCCTTCGTCGCCGAATCGCTGCGTCGGCGACTGAAGGAGGGGTTCGGGATCGAGACGCGCATCGTCGCTCCGGAACTGCTCGACGGAGCCAGCCAGCATTATGATTTCCATCGCCGCCGCCTGATGCTGTCGGCCCTGCTCCGTCCGGAAAGCCGCAATTTCGCGCTGGCCTATCAGCTCGCTCTGGTCGAATTCCGCCCGCTGATCGCTCGGATGATCGAGGGCGCGGCGCCGCCCGACGAGCCTAGCCGCCATTTGCTGCACATGAGCCTGGCCAATTATGCGGCGGGCGCGATCCTTCTGCCCTACGCCCCTTTTCTCGAGGCGGCGGAGCGCGAACGCTACGACATTGACCGGCTCTGCGCTTTGTTCGGCGCGAGCGTGGAGCAGGTCTCGCACCGTCTGACCACCCTGCAGCGCAACGGTGCGCGCGGCGTGCCTTTCTTCATGCTGCGGGTGGACGCGGCGGGCAATGTGTCGAAGCGCTTCGCCGGGGAAGCCTTTCCCTTCTCCCGCTTCGGCGGCACCTGCCCGCGCTGGAACCTGCATTCCGCCTTCCAGACGCCGGGCCGCGCGGTCACGCAAATCGTCGAGACGCCGGACGGCCAGCGCTTCTTCACCATCGCCCGCACCGTCGAGCGCAATGTTCGACTCGATCCGCGCGAGGACAGTCAGCTCGCCATCGGCCTCGGCTGCGACCTCAAACATGCCCCGCGCCTGCTCTACGCCGACGGTTTCAACCTCGCCGATCCGCTCGTCACCCCGATCGGCCCCGCTTGCACGCTCTGCCCCCGCATCCGCTGCCCGCAGCGCGCCGCCGCGCCATCGGGGCGCACCCTGACGGTCAGCGAGCACCGCAAGACGATCTCGCCCTTTCCCTTTCTGGGCGGCTGAGGCTTCCCTTTTCGGCCCACCATTGCTTTAGGGCGCTCATGTCCAATCTCGACCAAATGCGTGAAGAATGGCTCGGCCGCGTCGCCGGGGCGGAAGATGCCGCCGCGCTGGAGGCTGTGCGCGTCGCGGCGCTCGGCAAGCAGGGCGCGGTGACAGCACTGCTGAAGACGCTGGGCGGGATGAGTCCGGACGAGCGACAGGAAACCGGCCCGCGCATCCATGCTTTGCGGGAGACTGTCACCGGCGCGCTGGCCGAGCGCAAAGAGGCGCTGGAAGCGGCCGAGTTGGACGCGCGGCTGGCCCGCGAAACGGCCGACGTCACATTGCCGGTCGCGCCGGCGCCGCGCGGTTCGGTCCATCCGGTCAGTCAGGTGATGGACGAGCTCGCCGAAATCTTCGCCGATCTCGGTTTCTCCGTCGCCTCCGGCCCGGAGATTGAGGATGACTGGCACAATTTCACCGCGCTGAATTTCCCGCCCGACCATCCGGCGCGGGCGATGCACGACACGTTCTATCTGAGCGAAAAGGGCGCGGAGGGCGGCGACCGGCTGCTGCGCACCCACACCTCGCCGGTGCAGATTCGCGCGATGACCGGCCGCGAACCGCCGCTCTACATCATCGCGCCCGGCCGTGTGTATCGCTCCGACAGTGACGCCACCCACACGCCGATGTTCCACCAGATCGAGGGGCTGGTGATCGAAAAGGGCATCACCCTGGCGCACCTCAAATGGACGCTGGAGACCTTCCTCAAGGCCTTCTTCGAACGCGACGACATCGTCCTGCGCCTGCGCCCGAGCTTCTTCCCCTTCACCGAGCCTTCGGTGGAGGTCGACGTCGGCTATTCGATCGAGAAGGGAAAGCGCGTGATCGGCGGCTCCGATGGCTGGATGGAAGTGCTGGGCAGCGGCATGGTCCACCCCAATGTCATCCGCGCCTGCGGCCTGGATCCCGACGAGTGGCAGGGCTTCGCCTTCGGCACCGGCGTCGATCGGCTCGCCATGCTGAAATATGGCATGGACGATTTGCGCGCCTTCTTCGACGGCGACGGCCGCTGGCTCGGCCATTACGGCTTCGGCGCGCTCGACGTCCCGACTTTGAGCGGGGGAGTGGGCGCGTGAAGTTCACCCTGTCCTGGCTCAAGGAGCATCTGGAGACCAAGGCGACGCTCGACCAGATCGTCGATCAGCTGACCGCGCTCGGCCTGGAGGTCGAAGGCGTCGAGAATCCCGGCGCGAAGCTGGCCGCCTTCCGTGTCGCCGAAGTTCTGACCGCCGCGCCGCATCCGCAGGCCGACAAATTGCAGGTACTGACCGTCGATGCCGGCGACGGCCCGCTGCAGGTCGTCTGCGGCGCCCCCAATGCCCGCGCCGGGATGAGGGGCGTGTTCGGCGCGCCCGGTGCCTATGTGCCCGGTCTCGACGTGACCTTGGCGGTGCGCGCGGTGCGCGGCGTCGAATCGAACGGCATGATGTGCTCGACCCGCGAGCTGGAGCTGGGCGAAGATCATGACGGCATTATCGAGCTGCCCGCCGATGCGCCGGTCGGCACCGCTTTTTCCGATTATGCCGGGCTGGACGATCCGGTCATCGACCTGTCGATCAACCCCAACCGGCAGGATTGCATGGGCGTGCACGGCATCGCCCGCGATCTCGCTGCGGCAGGACTCGGCACGCTGAAGGCGGTCGCCGCGGAGCCGGTCGCGGGCAACTTTCCCTGCCCGATAGATATCCGCACCGACGATCCGGAAGGCTGCCCAGCCTTCTACGGTCGCGTCGTGCGCGGCGTCCGCAATGGCGCCTCGCCGGACTGGCTGCAGCAGCGGCTGAAGGCGGTCGGCCAGCGGCCGATCAGCGCTTTGGTCGATATGACCAATTATATCATGCTGAGCTATGGGCGCCCCCTCCATGTTTACGATCTCGCCAAGCTGAATGGCGCGGTCGTCGCCCGAAGGGCACGGGATGGCGAGACGGTCGAGGCGCTGAACGGCAAGACCTACGCGCTCGATGCCAGCATGACCGTGATCGCCGACGATTCCGGCGTGCACGACATTGGCGGCATCATGGGCGGCGAACATTCGGGCGTCACCGAGACGACCACCGACATATTGATCGAATGCGCCTATTTCGATCCGGCGCACATCGCCCGCACCGGCCAGAAGCTGGCGCTGGCCTCCGATGCGCGGAGCCGCTTCGAGCGCGGCGTCGATCCGCGTTTCCTGGACGACGGGCTGGAAATCACCACGCGCATGGCGATCGAACTGGCCGGCGGTGAGGCATCGGAAGTGATCCGGGCAGGCTCACCGCCCGCGCTGGAGCGCGAGGTCGCCTATCGACCCACACGCGCCGCCGGATTGGGCGGTCTGGATATTCCCGAGGACCGGCAGGCCGAAATTCTGGCCAGGCTCGGCTTCACCGTCGAGCGCGGGAGCCCCTGGCGGGTCACCTCGCCATCGTGGCGGCGCGATATCGAGGGCGAGGCGGACATTGTCGAAGAAGTGATCCGGGTCGAAGGACTCGACAAGGTCGCCTCCACCCCGCTGCCGCGCGCACCGGGTGTGGCGAAGCCGACGGCGACACCCGAGCAAATGGTCGAGCGCCGTGTCCGCCGCACCGCCGCCACGCGCGGGCTTTCCGAGGCGATCACCTGGAGCTTCATCGCCGAGAGCGAAGCCACCCCCTTCGGCGGCGCCGCCTGGAACCTCGCCAACCCGATCAGCGAAGAGATGAAGGCGATGCGCCCGTCTCTGTTGCCGGGTTTGCTCTCCGCCGCCCGCCGCAATCAGGCGCGTGGGAATGACAGCATCCGCCTGTTCGAGATCGGCCGCCGCTATCTGGCCGATGCCGAGCCGCTGACCGCCAGCCTGCTGCTTGCCGGATCGCCCGCGCGCCACTGGCGCGCCGGACGCGGCCCTGCAGCCGACTGGGCTGACGCCAAGGCGGAGGCCCTCGCGCTGCTCGCCGCCGCCGGCGCGCCGGTCGACAACCTGCAAGTCTCCGCGCCTGCCGGCCCGGCCTATCACCCCGGTCGCTCGGCGAAGCTGACCCTCGGCAAAGCGGTGCTGGCGGAATTCGGCGAACTGCACCCCCGCATCCTGCGCGCCTTCGATCTGGACGGCAGTGCCGCGGCGGCGGAAGTCTATCTCGACGCTCTGCCCCCGCGCCGCGCGGGCGGACGGATGCGCGCCGCTTATGCGCCGCCGACGCTTCAGCCGGTGCGCCGCGACTTCGCTTTCCTGGTCCCGGCAGCGCTGGAGGCCGACAAGCTGCTCCGCGCCGTGCGGGGCGCGGACAAACAGGCGATTGTCGCCGCGAGCCTGTTCGACGTCTTCACCGGAGCCGGCGTGGGCGAAGGCGAGAAGTCGCTGGCGGTCGAGATCGTGCTGCAGCCGGCCGACAAGAGCTTCACCGACGAGGAATTGAAGACGATCGGCGAGCGGATCGTGGCGTCGGCAGCGAAGCTGGGCGCGCGCCTGCGCGACTGACGCCTACTGCGTCTGTACCAATTCGTCGGTGACGTTCCACTGGCCGCCGAGCCAGGCCGCAACCTCCTGCGCGCCGGGATGCGGAATCGCCGCATAGCGCTCGCGCAGCACTTCGCACCGGGCACCGAGCCGGTCGCGGCCGCGATCCTGGAAAGCGAGCACGTCGCCGCCAATCTGCTTGCCCAGTTCCGGTCCGAGCACCTCCGCCGCCGCGCGGCGGAAGGCGGCGGCATAATCGTAGCGCGCGCCCTCGGCATAATTATCGGCAAGCGTCAGCGCCGGAATGCGGCTCAGCACCGGCTGCGACGCCGGGTTCACGCCGTGCGCAGCAATGTGCCGCCCAATCTCCGCCGCCCGCCCGGTGAACGCGCGCAGATGCAGATGCTGTGACATGCGCGCGCCGTCATTGACCGGGTAATTGTCCCACAGGAACGGCTTGCGCCCCATTTGCTCAGCGACGCGGGCGAGGTGGCCGGGGCTGAATTCGCGCGAGCAGACCTCCGGGCCGGTCCAGAACATCTCCACAGCTGGATCGAGCAATTTGCCCAGCCGCTCCAGATAGCCGTCCGGGCGCTTGCCGAAGGCGCTGTCGAGGATCGGATCGTCCGAATAATAGCTCGGGCACACAATGATCCGCGTCGCCCGGCTACGCTCCGCCGCGAAAGCGACGATCGCCGCCTGCCGCTCGGCCAGACCGTCGAAATCGCCGCGCATGTCATCGAACAATATCGCCAGATCGTCGGGACGCAGCGCGTCGAGATGGGCGAGCTTGCGGGCCAGCGCGTCCTGCCAGTCGCGGCCCGGTTGGAGATGCAGTTCGAACGGGCTGAGACCAATGCCGAAGCGCACGCCAAGCTTGCGGCAATGCGCGGCGAGCGTGGCCAGGGCCTCCATCTCCGCATCCGGATGCAGATCCTGCCAGTTGCGGCGCAGGCAGCCATCGGCCTTCGGCGCATAGAGGTAGAAACGGTAGCCGCGCGGGGCGAGAAATTCGATCGTCTCGGCGCGCTCGCGCCAGCTCCAGGGGCGGCCGAAAAAGCCTTCGATAAGCCCCAGTTCCGGGATCACGCCGCCTGCTCGAGCGCGTTAATCTCTTCGTGGACGCGCCGTTCCAGTTCTTCGCGCGACAGGCCGGGCGGCAGCGGCTTGCCGAAGCGGATCACCACCGTGCCGCTGTGCCGCGCCAGCCCGTGCCGTGGCCAGAGCCGTCCGGTATCCAGCGCCACCGGCACGACCGGCAGGCCAATGCGGCGATAGAGGCCGGCGAACCCCGCCTGCAGCTTCGGCTTGCCGCCTGGAAGCACGCGGGTGCCTTCCGGAAAGATCAGGATCGAGCGGCCCTCATCCTTGGCCTCCTCCGCTTCTTTCATCATCCGCCGCAGCGCCGCGGCGCCGCCGGACCGATCGACCGAGATCGCGCCATAGATGCGGGCGAGCCGTCCCCAGAGCGGGATGTCGGCCAGCTGCCGCTTCATCACCGCCGCCGGCGCGTGCAGGATGCGGATCAGCGCGAGCGGATCGAGGTAGGATTGATGCTTGGCCGCCACGAGCACCGCGCCCTGCGGCACCTCGCCCTCGATGCGCGTGCGGATGCCCAATATGTGGCGCACGCACCAGCCGTGGAAGCGCACCCAGGCCATGCCGAACGCACGTAGCGCCCGCCGTCCGAAGAGGGACACGACGAGGCCGATCACCGCGCCGACCACCGTCGCGGAGTAGAAGACGATCTGGAAGGTCAGGGTCCGCAGGACCGCCACGATCCTGGCACCGAAAGAAGGCGGGGAAGTCATTCCAGTCCTAAACGCTCCCCGAACGGGCTGATCAGAAATTTGTTATACTCGACAAACATTTGACCGAACGAACGTGGCGAAATTACGCCATCGGCGACGATCGTCGTGCCGCTCTTCACCCGCCAGCTGATCTCCTTGCGCGCGCGGCGCATGTGCCAGTCGTTGGTGACGATCCGAATCGAACCCATGTCGTGACGCCCTACCCAAGACGCAACCTCCTCGCCATTGCCGCGCGTGTCGACCGCGTCGCGGCCCAGTTCGACCCGTTCGGTCATCAGCGCCATCGGCACCCCATATTCGGCGGCCAGCTCCTCCGGCCGGACCGAAGCATCGACGCCCGAGATCAGCATTCGCTCCGCCGCGCCATCGCGCAGCAACGCAAAACCGCGCGCCAGCCGCCCCGGCCCGCCGGTCAGCACGACGATGCCATCAGTCCGCTCCGCCGCCTCGGCAGGCCCCGGCAGCGCGTTCATGAACCAGACCATCCCCGCAAAATAAGCGACAAGGGTCAGCAGGCTGAGGCGGGCGAGCCATTTCACCATCAGAGCAACCGCCCCAGCGCGCGCAGGATCGTCGCGCGCGCCACCAGCAAGGCCAGCAAGGCACCGGCCAGCGGCAGCGCGATCAGCACGATCCAGCCGAAATCGGGCATGGAAGCCGCGCCGAGCAAATCCGAACCGATCGCCGCGACCCGCCCGCCGATCAGCACAAGCACCACGACCGCGAAGGAAAAGCCCAGCAGACCGCCGAACAGCACGTCGAGCGAAATCCGCCGCTGGAACAGCCGCGCGATCTGCGAATCGGTTGCGCCCATATGGTGGAGAATCTCGATCGTATGATTGTGCGTGTTCAGCGAGGCGCGTGCGGCCAGCACCACTGTCGCGCCGGTGGCGACGATCATCAATATGACCAGGCCGATCGCGAGCCATTGCAGCGAACCGAGCAGGCCCGACAAAGGCGCCAGCCATTCCGCGGCGCCCGACACCAATGCGCCCGGCGCAGCCCGCTCGGCCGCCGCGGCCACGGCGGGCATCGCTCCCTCGTCGGCCAGATCCACGTCGATCATCGCCGGAACAGGCAAATCGGCATCCGCCGCCAGATCGCCGAGCCAGGGTTCCAGCAGCGCGGCGACCTCTTCGTCCGGGACGCGGCGCACGGAGGTCACGCCCGCCACGCCTTGCAAGGCACTCGCCGCCGCTTCGGCCTGCGCCGCGCGCCGGTCCGGGTTCGGCTCGACGATCTGCACCGTCACCCGATTGCCGATCTGCCCTTCGATCCGCTCGGCTCCGGCCGACAGCGCCATGCCGGTAGCGGCCGCCAATACCGTCAGGAACATCATGATCGCGATCACCCAGGGCATGGGTCCGGAGATGCGCCCTTCGGGGAACAATTTGCCTTCGCTCGCGCCGAATGCGCGCAGCATCTTCATGACGTCACATCCTCATCCGCCCGGCGCGGCGGATTGCGCAGCACGCCGGTGGGGTCGGCAATCTGCCCCCGGTCCAGCCGCAGCATCTCGGCGCGCGGCACGGCGGTGAGCAGATGCAGATCGTGGGTGGCGACGATCACGGTCGCGCCCAGTTTGTTCAGGGCGTCGAACAGATGGATCAGCCTTTTGGCCATTTCCGGATCGACGTTGCCGGTCGGCTCGTCCGCGACCAGCAATTCCGGGCGCGCGATCACCGCGCGGGCGATGGCGACGCGCTGCTGTTCCCCGCCCGACAGGGTCGCCGGCCGGGCGCTGGCGCGATCCTCCAGCCCGACCCAGGCCAGCATCTCGCGCACCGGCACTTCCAGATCCTCTTCCTCCACCCCCGCGACGCGCAACGGCAGCGCGACATTGTCGAAGGCGGAAAGATGCGGGACCAGCCGGAACTCCTGAAACACCGTACCGATCCTGCGACGAAAGCCCGGCAGGCGGGTGCGCGGCATCGTCACGATATCCTCGCCGAACAGGCGGATCAGCCCGCGGCTCGGCCGCAGCGCCAGATAGAGCAATTTCAGCAGGCTGGTCTTGCCAGCCCCGGACGGGCCGGTGAGGAAGTAAAAACCGCCGGTCCGCAAGGTGAAGCTCAGATCGGACAAGGTCTCGGCGCCCGTGCCGTAGCGCAGGCCGACATTGTCGAACTGGACGATCGAACCGTTCGCCCCCAACTTCGCCTCCCGGCCCAAATAATCCTCGCCCCGGACCCTCTGTCGCACGGCGGCGCGAGGCCCTTCAAGCCACACCCGCTTGCAACATTCCCGTCACGCGTGCTTAGAGGCCGGAAAGCGGCGCGCAAGGGTTCCAGACCCACATGATTTTGACCTGTCCGTCCTGCCGGACCAAATATGTTGTACCCGACAGCGCCATCGGCCTCGACGGCCGGAAGGTGCGCTGCGCGCAATGCCGTTTCAGCTGGTTCCAGGACGGGCCGGACGCGATGCCGGTGGATACGACTGCACCCCCGGCCCCGCCACCCGCGCCGCGCAGGGCCGCGCCGCCGCCGCCACCCGCCGCGGATACACCGGTCGCCGAGGAAGCGCCGCGATCGGAGGCGATCGACTGGGCGCCCGCCGAACCCGCCTACGAAGAATATGAGGAGCCACGCCGCGCGCGGCGTAATCCGGCACGCGTCTGGACCTGGGTCGCGATCGTCAGCGCCGTGCTGATGGTCGGCGCGCTCAGCGCCATCTATTTCATCGGCCCGCAGCAAATCTCGGCATGGATGAATGGCGGCGGCACCACCACCGATGCGAGCGAGGCCTTGCGCTTCACCCGCCGCGACCTCTCCCGCGAGCCGCTGCCCACCGATCGCGAACTCTATACCGTTACCGGCGAGATCACGAACGTGTCGGGCGAGACCCAACCCGTGCCGCGGATCCGCGCCGAAGTGACCGACGCCGACCAGAACGTCATCTACGCCTGGACGATCGCGCCCCCCGTGGCCGAACTCGCCGCCGGCCAGGTCGTCACCTTCAGCAGTTCCTCCACCGACGTGCCCAGAGGCGGCCGCAACCTCAGCCTGAGGTTCGGGACAGGCAACTGATGCATATCGGCATCCTGACCGGCGGCGGCGACGTTCCGGGGCTCAACGCCTGCATCCGCTCGGTCACCCTCTCCGCCGACGATCTCGGCTGGCGCGTCACCGGCTTCAAGCGCGGCTGGGAAGGGGTGATGGCGATCGACCCTTCCGATCCCGCCAGCATCGCCGCGAACACCGTGAAGCTGGACCGCGAGGCGGTGCGCGGCATCGACCGGACGGGCGGCACCATCCTCCACACTTCCCGCCTCGACCCGCGCACCCGGCCGGAAGGCGACGGCACCGGCCACGTCCTGAATGTGCTCGACCGGCTCGGCGTGGACGCGATGGTGACATTGGGCGGCGACGGCACCTTGCGCTTCTCCGCCCATCTCGCGGGGCAGGGCGTGCGCATCATCTCCGTCCCCAAGACGATGGACAATGACGTCTTCGGAACGGATTATTGCATCGGCTTTTCGACCGCCGTGAGCCGCTCGGTCGAGGCGATCAACGCCCTTCGCACCACCGTCGCCAGCCACGAGCGGATCGGCGTGATCGAATTGTTCGGCCGCCGCAGCGGCGAGACCGCCTTGCTTTCCGGCCATCTCGCCCAGGTCGACCGCACCATCATCTCCGAAGTCCCGGCCGATCTTGACCGGCTGCTGCCGCTGATCGCCGAGGACAAGGCGTCCAATCCGTCCGGCTATGCGATGCTGGTCGTCTCAGAAGGCGCGCGCATCGCCGGCGAGGACGGGCCGCGCGACGGCGACATCGCCAAATCCTCCGCCCAGCGCGGCGACGGGCGCATCGGCGACCGCCTCGGCCGTGCGATCACCAGCCGCCTGGGCAGCGGCGTCGTGATCCAGGAACTGGCCTATCTGATGCGCGCCGGCGAACCCGACGCGATGGACCGAATGGTCGGCCTCGCCTTCGGCGCCCTCGCCGTCCAGCTCCTGCAGAGAGGCGAGCATGGCCGCATGGTCGCCCTGCGCCACGGCAATTACACTCACGTTCCCGCCGATGCTCTGCTGAGCGGCGAGAAGATCGTCGACGTCGAGGCGCTCTACGACCCCGAACGCTACCGCGCCCGCCTGCTCAAGGTCGAGGGCATGCCGATGTTCCTGTATTGAGCGATCCAGATCAGGGCGGCGAGCAGGTCAGGACCAGCTGCTGCCGGGGCCTCGAGTAAAGAAGGCTGCTGCAGGCCGCCAAGCGATCACGGCCCAGCGTCATCCGGTATAGCGGCCGCATGCCGCGGCGCTGGCCGGTCACCACCATCTCGCTCGGATCGCCCTCGTCCTCGTCCGCCGGCAGCGCATGGTCGCCGCGCCAGTCACTGGTGCGCACATTGATTTCCGCCACCCCATAGCCGCCGACCATCAAGGGCCGCGCGAATCGCATCGGCCGGAGCGGCCGGACCACGCCGAACAGGATCGGCGCCTCCCGCGCCTCGCCGTTCCAGTCTCCGCCCTGTGCCTCGGCCAGGATCGCGCCCAAGGCCGCCGTGACCTGGCTGTCCGGCGGAAGGAAGCTGAAGCGCATGATCGCATCCTGGGTGCGGACGCGGAAGCGATGGACCAGTCCGAGCATGTTCTCGCTCTCCACGGCGAAGACATGATCCACCTGGCCCGGCCCGACCGGCCCCAATTCCATCCTGACTTCATCCTCCGGCAGGTCGGCGAGGCCGATCGTGCCATCGGCGCCTTCCACCACCTCCCGATCGAACCAGATGAAGCGTCGACGCCCTTCCCAGGCACCGATGCGCAGCCGCGCCACTTTCGAATGGCCGCGAAGCCGCACCGGCCCGACCCGCGCCGAGACGGCGAGCATCGAACCGCGCAGTCCGATCCGTCGCGCAGCCTCCAAGTTCAGCATCAGGCCGCTGCCGGGATCGACCCGCAAGCGCAGCGGCTGGCCGTTGACCGTGACGGCGACGGTCAGGCCGGTCTCCGCGCCGATCAGCCGATGGGTCGGAGCGGCTGGCTGGGCGAAGGCCGGGGCGGCGGTGAGTGCCAGCAGCGTGATGAAGAATGAGCGCATGAGTGTCCTGCGGGAGAGCTGGTTCCCGCCAGCTTCCTACGGCATCGCGGCGAAAATCAGGCGCCGACTGCGGATTGCGGCGGCAGAGGATCGCCCTCCGCCTGGGCGACCCGCTACAGCGTGTAGCGCAGCCCGTTCGAGGCGATGCCCGCCTTCGGATCGTAATCGCTCCAGACACTGCCCCACGGAAAGACTTTCGACCGCTCCGCCGGATCGAAGCCGATCATCGAGGCCAGCACCTCGCGGACAAAGACGATTTCCGCGTCGATCTCGGCGCCGGTCGGCCAGTCCGGGCCGGCGCCCGGCAGGCTGATGCTGAAATTCGCCATGTCGAGCCGGCCGCGCTGAAAGCAGAGCGACAGATGAGCGGGATGCTCGCCGAAGCGCAAGCCGTGGAGGTAGAGCCACTCATAGCCGTTGCCGAGATCGTGCCGGAGGCGAACGAAGGCCCCCAGCGCCGCCGCCGTCTCCTCGATTCCGGCCCCGCCGCCGAGCTGATGCGCTTCACCAATCATGATGGCGCCGCTTTGCGCGTCGATGAGGATTTCCGGCTCCATCCCGCGAATGCTTTGCCGGATCGCCCGCCAATGGCAATGCGGACGCAGATGAAAGCCACGTTGCGCGGCCCGTTCGCCCCTGCTAGAGGCGCCCGCCTACCCGGTGGTGGCCCCGCGCCGCCCCTCCTTCGATGTGCGGTCGTGGCGGAACTGGTAGACGCGCAGCGTTGAGGTCGCTGTGGCCGAAAGGCCGTGGAAGTTCGAGTCTTCTCGACCGCACCAGTTTTCGCCTCAGGCAAATGTCCGGGGGACATTTGCGGCGAAAACTCCCGAAGCGACAGCGAAGGGTTCGCGCCTTCCCAAACCCCGTTCAGCCTGAGCTTGTCGAAGGCCCGTCCTTTCCTTTTGTTTCGCATCGGAGGAAGAAGGCCAGTCCTTCGACAAGCTCAGGACGGACGGGGATGGGTGTGACCAGCGCTTCCACAGGATTTCAAGCCGAGACCCGCCCGCTCGGCTTCTGGCCCTGCCTCGCCTTGGTCGTCGGCACGCTCATCGGCTCCGGCATCTTCCTGCTCCCCGCCCAGCTCGCGCCTTATGGCTGGAATGCTGTCTTCGGCTGGCTGGTGACGATCGGCGGCGCCTTGTGCATCGCCTTCGTCTTCGCCCGCCTCGCCGCCGCGATTCCCGACGCCGCCGGGCCGCATGCCTTCGTCGGCAACGCATTCGGCAAGCTCGCGGCGTTCGGGATCACCTGGGCCTATTGGATCGCGATCTGGGTCGGCAATGCCGCCATCGCGATCGCGGCAGTCAGCTATGCCTCACTGTTCGTGCCGGAACTGGCCGAGACGCCGATCGTCGGCGCGGGCGCGGCCGTCGCGCTGTTATGGCTGCTCACCGCACTCAACTGCGTCAGCCTGAAGGCGTCGGGTGGCTTTCAGCTCGTCACCGCCGCGCTGAAATTGCTGCCGCTGCTGGCCGTGATCCTCGTCGCGGCCCTCGTTCTGGGCGGTGGCGGGGAAAGCCAGGCGCCGCCCTTCCGCGCGGAGGAGATCGACCTGGGCGCGATCAACGCCGCGGCCGCGATCGGCTTGTGGGCGATGGTGGGGTTCGAAGCCGCCGCCTGGGCCAGCCGCAATGTCCGCGATCCGGCACGCAACGTGCCGCGCGCCACTCTGTACGGCACTTTGGTCGTCGGACTCTTCTACCTCGCCGTCACCACCTCGGTGATGCTGCTGGTCCCGCCGGAGACGCTCGCGGCCTCGAACGCCCCGCTCGCTCTCGCCATCGAACCTTATGCCGGCGCCGGTATCGCCCTTTTGTTCGGCCTGTTCGCGGCGATCAGCGTCACGGGCGCGCTGAACGGCCTGGTGCTGGTGCAAGGCGAATTGCCACTGCAACTGGCCCGCGACGGCGCCCTGCCGCACTGGCTGGGCAAACTCTCCGCCCGCGGCCTGCCGGTTCGCGCGCAAATCCTGTCGAGCGCGCTCTCCACCGCCCTGATCCTGGCAAACAGCAGCCGCACCCTTTCGGGCCTGTTCGTGTTCATGGCCCTGGTCGCCACCGCCGCGACGCTGATCCTCTATCTCGTCGTCGCGGCGGCGGCGATCGAGCTGCAGCGGCGCAACCGGGTCGAGACCAGCCCGGCTCTGCTGATCACCGCCGGCATTGGCATCCTCTTCGCGCTCTGGACCTTCTACGGCGCCGGTTTCGAGGCCACGGGCTGGACGCTGGCGCTCATCGCCGCGGGCTTCCCGATCTACGGCCTCACGAAGCTGCTCAGCTCCACGAGACCGGCGGCTGACTCTCCCGCACCTCCGGAATGAGCCGGCGCAGCTTCCCGGTGAAGCTGCGCAGACACACCTCGCTCTGCCCGAGCGGACCTGGGACGTAAGCCGAGCTGCCCATCCCTTCCTGCACGCGCGCGATCAGAGCGGTGTCTTCCTCGTTCACCCGCCGGTTGATCCGCCAGTTCAGGTAGCGCGCCGCCTTCATCTCCCGGTTCGCGCCCGGCAGCGCATAGCTGACCTCGCGGATCAGCGTCTCGGTCGGCCCTACCGGCACGAAATGCATGAAGTCGACCTGATCGGGATAAAGGTCGATCGCCACGTTCGGCCAAAGCTTCAGATAGAGCCAGCGGCGGTCGCCGTCGCGCGGGAGGAAATGCTGGTAGGCACGCTCGGACAGGTTGCGCGACGGCCGCTCGACCAGATCGCCCCACATCCGATCGACATGTGGCCCCGCCTCGATCCCGTAATCGCCGCCGAACAGCCGCGTGAGTCCCGGATGCGCTACGTCGATGTGCAGGGCGTCGGAATAATTGTCAGCGACATTCTTCCAGTTCACCGCGCGGGGCCGCAGCGTGATCCGCCCCAGCGCCTCCATCTCGGCCATCCGGTAAGGCGCGACCTCATCCTCGTACGGCGCCATCATCTCCGCGACGCCCGGCCCACCGCTCTCCAGCCGAACGAAGACGAAACCGTGCCAGACTTCTGCCTCGACCTGCAGCAATCCCCAATCGTCGAGCTGCAGATCGCCATAATCCGCCCGGTTCGGCACGGCGATGAGTCGGCCGTCCGACGCATAGGTCCAGGCGTGATAGGGACAGGTCAGCCGCTTCGCACAACCCCCATTCCCATCCAGCAGCCGCGCGCCACGGTGCCGGCACACATTGTGGAAAGCGCGGATGGCGCCGTCCTGCCCCCGCATCGCGACGACGGAATCGCCGAGCAGGTCCAGCCCGCGCCAATCGCCCGCCGCCGGGATCTCGCTGTGATGACACACGATCTGCCATGCGGGCCGGATCACACGCGCCATCTCGACCCGGAAATAATCCGGATCGCGATAGACCCATCCGGGCAGGCTCAGGGCTTCGGCATTCATCCGCCTTTGCTAGCGCCGCAGACACGAAAAGTCGCGCCAGACAAGTTCGCGGATTCCCTCCGCCTTACCCTTGCGTTAACCTTGTCGCGTTTAGCTCGCTTTCACGCCGCTGCGGCGCACGCAGCCCCTGTTCCGGACACGCATGGCCAGCCCCTTTTTCGCACGCGCCAAACGGATCTCGATCATCAGCCTGAAGATCGCGGCCGTCGGCTTCGGCCTGGCCCTGATCGCGCTGATCGTCGCGGTATCCGTCGCGGTCAGCCAGCTGCCGAGCTTCGGCGAACTGCAGCGCCGCGACAATCTGGGCCAGATGATCCGCGTGCGCGCCGCCGACGGCAGCATCATCCACACGCAGGGGCCAAGCTTCGGCGAGTGGATTCCCTACGACCGAATCCCGGTGAACATGCGCAATGCGATCGTCGCGATCGAGGACCGGCGCTACGATTATCATTGGGGCGTCGATCCGATCGGCATCACCCGCTCCTTCTACGTGCGGCTGCGCACCGGCCAGTGGAGCCAGGGCGGCTCGACCATAACCCAGCAGCTCGCCCGCAACGTCTTCCTCACCAACACCCGCACCTTCGGCCGCAAGGCGCGCGAAGCGATCCTCGCGATGGCGCTGGAATGGCGTTATTCGAAAGAGGAGATACTCGAGCTCTATCTCAACCGCGTCTATTTCGGCGGCGGCGCCTATGGCATCGACGCGGCGGCGCGGCGCTTCTTCGGCCACAGCGCGACCGAAATGAGTATCGAGGAGGCGGCGATCATCGCCGGCCTGGTGCAGTCTCCATCCAACTATTCCCCCACCGCCGACGAGGAAGCCGCGCGCGGCCGCGCCGGTGTGGTGCTCGCAGCGATGCGGGAGCAGGAGATGATTACCGGCGCGCAGGCCAGCGCCGCCGCGGTCAATGTGCGCGAAATACCATTTTACGAGCCGCCAGCGCCGCGCACGACGACACGCTATTTCACCGACTGGATCCTGCCGCAGCTGGACACCTTGATCGACCAGCAGGTGACCGAACCGATCGAGGTCTGGACCACGATCGACGTCGGCCTGCAGAATCGGGCGGACCAGGCGATCACCGCCCATGCCCCCGCCGGCGCGCAGGGCGCGCTCGTCTCGCTCGACCGCGACGGCGCGGTGCGGGCGATGGTCGGCGGACTCAATTACGCCCGCTCCAACTATAACCGTGCGACGCAAGCCAACCGTCAGCCGGGTTCGGCCTGGAAGTTGTTCGTCTATCTCGCCGCACTGGAGGCGGGGAACACCCCCGACAGCGCGGTCGACGCCAGCCCGATCACGATCAACGGCTGGAGTCCGCGCGGCGCCGGCCCCGGCCGCATGCCGCTGCGCCAGGCCTTTGCGCTGTCGATCAACACCGCCGCGGTGCGCCTGGCGCAGGAATCCGGCACCGGCACGGTTGCCGCCATGGCCCGCCGCTTCGGCATCACCACCGCGGTCGGCACGACGCCGGCCATGGCGCTCGGTTCGTCCGAGGTCCGGCTGATCGACATGGTCCGCGCTTATGCCTCGGTCGCCAATCGCGGCGTCGCCGTCTCACCCTACGGCATCCGGCGCGTCACAACGGCAGGCGGCACGGTCATTTACGAGCATCATGTCGATACCAGCCGCCAGCTCGTGACCCCGTGGATCGCGGCCTACATGACCGACATGCTGCAGGCTGTGGTGACCAATGGCACCGGCCGCGCCGCCGCGCTCGGCCGGCCGACCGCCGGCAAGACCGGCACGACCAGTTCCGAGAAGGACGGCTATTTCGTCGGCTTCTCCAGCGGCCTGACCACCGGCGTCTGGTATGGCCGCGACGACAATCGCCGCATCCCGGGCCTCGCCGGCGGCAACCGCCCGGCGCAGGCCTTCCGTGACTTCATGGCGGCGGCCACCGCCAACCGCCCGGTCGAGGCGTTCGTCACCGACGTGGCCGCACCGGAATCGCAGCAGGAAGAAGTGGAGCCGGTGCCGCTCGACGAAGGCAATCTGATGCAGCAGGAGGGCGATGGCATCCCGTCCGAGGATCCGGGCGAGCGGCCCTATGACGATCCGCCCGGCCAGCCGCCGCGCCAGATCGATCCCGAACCCGCCGAGCAACCGTCGCAAGAGCCGGTTCGCGTCGGCCCCCCGCCGCGTCCCACCACGACACCCCCGCGCCAGGCACCGCCCGGCTTCGACCAGCAGCCGGAACGGCGGCCACAGCCCGAGCCCGCACTGGAAGATTAAGCCGCGCCGACCCGGTGCAGCGCCGCGCTTTCCCGGCGCAGCCAGGCGCGGGCGGGAGTCGGATCCTCGCCGAACAATAACGCTACCAAGGCATGAAAATCCGGGCCGTGGTGCATGTGCACCATATGCGCCACCTCATGCGCCACCGTCGCCCGCCGCACGAAATCGGGGGCGAGGATCAGACGCCAGCTGTAGCGGATATCGCCCCGCGCCGAGCAACTGCCCCAGCGCGAGCGCGGATCGCCGACCGATACACGCCCCGGCGCCCGGCCCAGCTTCGCCGCATATTCCCCCGTCTCGCGCGTCAGCAGGGTCAGCGCCTCGCGCCGCAGCCAGCGCAGCAGGCGCGCCTCCAACCCTTCCGCCGGACCGCCGCACAGGATCCGCCCGTCCGCCAGCACGATCCGCCGCGGCCTTTGCTCCTGCCAGTCGATCGGATGCGGCCGGCCGAACAGCATCAGTTCGGCGCCCGCCTCCAGCCGCGCCACTTCGGGCCGTGCCGCCAGCGCATCCTGCGCCCATTGCTCGTGAGTCGCGGCCCAGGCCAGGGCCCGCCGCCGCGACACACTCGCCGGAATCGTCAGCGTCAGCCGGTCGCCGCGCCGGTCGAGACGCAGCGTCATCTTCCGCGCCCGCCGGTTGACCCGCAGCGTCAGCGGCGCGCCGCCGAGGCTGAACTCAGAGGATTCGGTCGACAAGGTGATATTCGATCTCGCCGGCATCCTCCTCGGCGATTGTCCAGCCGCGTACCGAGACGCCCGCCATGTGGACGCTCTCGGGATCGCCGGTGAGCAGATAATGCCAGTCGAACAACGGCTTCTGCTCGAAGCGCAGCCGATAGGCGCAGGTTGACGGCAACCAATCCATGTCGCGCAATTTCGGCAGGGTCAGCCGCACGCAATCGGGCACATATTTGCGGCGATTCTTGTAGTCGCCGCACCGGCCGCTGCGCCGGTCGAGCAATTTGCAGGCGACATTGGTCGGGTGGATTTCACCCGTGTCCGCATCCTCCAGCTTGTGCAGGCAGCATTTGCCGCAGCCGTCGCACAAGGCCTCCCATTCGGCGCCGTTCAGCGCGTCGATCGGCAGCTCCCAGAATCTTTCCCTCAGCGCACCCACCGGCTGAGCTCCGCCGCGAATGCTTCCGGCCCCTGATCGTGCGGCACGATCGTGATCGGCTCGCCATTCGGCCCGAACAGCAGCACGACCCGGCTGTGATCGACATTATAACCACCGCCCGGGCTCGTCTCGCCCTTCATCGCGTACACGCCATATTCCTCTTTCGCCGCGTCAATCTCCTGCTGGCTGCCGGTCAGACCGATCAGGCGCGGGTGAAAGTTGGCGACGTAGCGCTTCATCATTTCCGGCGTGTCCCGCTCCGGATCGACAGTGATGAAGATCGGCTGCACCTTCGCCGCCCGCGCCGCATCCTCGCCCTCGAACCGGCGCATGCCCGCACCCAGCACCTGCAGGTCGACTGGGCAGACATCGGGGCAATTGGCGAAGCCGAAATAGATCAGGCGATATTTGCCGTTAAAGTCCGTGTCACGCACGCGGCGCCCGTCCTGATCGATCAGGCTGAACGGGCCGCCCACCGTGGACCCGGCGAGCGTGCCCTGCTGGGCCGGCTCCGGGGCGGGCGCGGCACCCTGCCCGCAGGCGGTGACAAACAGCAAAGAGGCGGCAAACAGAGGCCGGAAAAGCGCGCGATGGTTCATGGCAAAGCCAGCCTTGCTTTGCTAAGCGCCGGGGATCAAGCCGCTATCCCTGACAGGTGCCCTTCCCATGAGCCGCTTCCCGCGCTTCCTCCTCCCCGCCGCGATCATCGCGGCGATCGCGGCCCCGCTTGCCGCACAGAGCTTCTCCGAATCCTACACCTTCCTGAAGGCGGTGCGCAGCGGCGACGGCGAGACCGTGCAGCGGATCATCAGCAATCCCAGTTCGAGCGCGATCAACGCCCGCGACGAGGGATCCGGTGAGGGCGCGCTTCATATCATCGTGCGCCAGCGCAATCTGCAGTGGCTGGCGTTCCTGCTGAGCCGCGGCGCGCGCCCTGATATCACCATGAACGAAGGTACGACGCCGCTTGGCCTGACCGCGCAGATCGGTTGGCTCGAGGGGGCCACGCAATTGCTGGCGCGCGGCGCCCGGGTCGATCTGGCGAACCAGCGCGGCGAAACCCCCCTGATCCTTGCCGTGCAGGCGCGGCATATCTCGGTGACGGACCGGCTGGCGATAATCAATCTGCTGCTGAGCCAGGGTGCCGACCCCAACCGGCAGGACAGTTTCGCCGGTTATTCGGCGCTGGATTATGCCCGGCAGGACAGCCGCGCTCCCGAAGTGCTGCGCGCGCTCGAAGCGCGCCGGACCCGGGCCGGCAACAACGCCTTCGGACCCACGCAATAATAGCGCGGCGCGTCACTCGGTAAGCATCAGCTCGGCCAGGCCCGGATCGAGGTCCCCGGCAAGGCGGCGCGCCGCGCGCCGGGCAAAGCGCAGCGTCTCCGCTTTCCTTCTCGCCGCCGCCAGCTTGCGCAGTGGCGCCTCCCGCACGATCGCCGCATCATAGCGGTCGGCCACGATCAGACCCGAGCAATATTGCCCCTTCTCGTCGCAATCGAGCAGGTCGAGCGCGAAGCCGGTCGGCACTGCCCAGAAGAAATAGTCGCAATAGTCGAGATAATCCGGCCATTTGCCGTCGCTGAGCAGATCGGCCCGCGACACCTTGATCTCGACGATGGTGATCAGACCCGCGGCGTCGATCGCCATCAGATCGGCACGCCGCCCATTCGGCAAGGGCGCCTCACACATCGCGAACTGATCCTGCCGGAAGAACAGCCTTCCAATTCCCCGCGCGACGTCGCGCGCAACCATCGGCGCGTCGTCGAAGCAGGAGGCAGAGTCGGGGCGGGCAGCCATCGGCCCAGGCTAGAATGAACCGGGAACAAAGGAAAGGGGCCGGCGCGACTGGCACCGGCCCCTCATCTACCGCACGGGGGAGAAATCAGCGGTAGAAAATGTGATTGCCGATCCGCGCGACCCGGGGCCGGCCCCAGCGCGGATTGACGTAGGTCGCGTGGAAGAAGAGCGATTCATCGCCGGTCGCGTCGGCCAAATCGTTCATCGCGATATGGGCGATGGCGGCGGCGCGCTGCCAGGCGGCGCTTTCGCGCGGCGCCGAGGGAATCACGCCGCGGCGGACGAAGGAGAATTGGCTCGGCTGCTTCACCACGTCGCAGACGGTGCTGCGGAAGCGGCCGGAACGGACGCGGTTCAGGATCACTTCGGCGACAGCGAGCTGGCCGTCGAGCGGTTCTCCGCGCGATTCGTAATAGACCGCGCTCGCCAGGCAATCGAACTCCTCACCCGTACCGGCAGTGCCGCTATGTTCGGCGACAAGCTCCGCGAGCGGGCGGCGAGCGGCAGGCGCGGCAGCAGGCGTCGCAACCCCGGTCACCCCGGCGGACGTCGCTTGCTGATGATCGGGGCGAGCGCGCGGCGTCGGCGACACGGCGGCAGCCGACGCTTCGACCGCAACCGGGGTGACGGCGGCGGCGGCGGCGGCGGGGTCGTTGCCTGCGGCGAAGGCGCTGGTCGCGGAACAAAGAGAAACGGCAGCCACGAATGAAGCGGCGCGGAAGAATTTGAACATCAAGCAGAAAATCTTGAAACTTGCGGTTGCCCGTTTGACCGCGTCCGCGCCGGTCCGGCGCTTGCGTCTGTCTGGAACCCCCGTCTCGCGCGCCACCCTTACCCCTGGGTGGCTCCCGCTGCTCATTCCCGTGAACTCGCAAACCAGCTAGGGGCCGGCGCGATCAACGGTCAATCGAGCGCGCGGATTTCATCGGCGAAGCGTTCGGCGGACGGGATATCCAGTTCCACCACCCAACAATCCGGATCGAATCCCCGGCGGCGGGCGAGGAACCTGACGACCTCCTCGGCGTTGCCGGCTGCCGCGAGCGGCTCGTCCCAGCGATAGCGGCCGTCCGGCTGCAGCAGCCGTTCAAGCAGCATCGCCAGCCTGCCCCGCTCGGCGAGCAGGATCAGTACCGCGCCCGCCGTCTCGTCGCCTTTGGTGATCACCGCGCCGAAACCGCCATCGCGTTCCGCCAGCCGGATCAGCCCGCTCACGAAGACCGACGTGGTCAGCCGCGCCATCAGCTTTCGCGATATCCCGGCAGGCCGGACAGAGCGATGTGCGAGCGCATGAAGGTGCCCGTGCCGCGCGCCGCTTCCTCGCCATTGGCGTCGAGCAGGCGCGCCTCGCCGATCAGCACGCGCCGCCGTCCGCTGATCCAGCGGCCCTCGGCAATGGCCTCGCCAGTCTTGAGCGGCCGCGAGAAGACCATGTTGAAGCCCGTGGTCAGCAGGAAGCGATCGCTGACATTGCTGTTGCAGGCATAGAAAGCCGCGTCGTCCATCATCTTGAAATAGACGGTGCCGTGCGCCGCCCCCGCCGCATGGAAATGGGCCGGGTCGATCTGGAAGCGGATGCGCGCGAACCCTGCCTCGACAATCTCCAGGTCCGATCGGAAGGCATTGTTGACCGGCGCGGCACGGTAGAGATTCTCGAGCGCGCGGAAATGCGCGCCCTCGCCGCCCGCCAGCTCAGGCGGCATCCCGCGCCTCGCCGCCGGTCAGCAGGGCATAGATGGCGTCGCGCGAGCGGGCGCCGCGCAATTTCGCCAGCATCTGCTTGTCGCGCATCACCCGGCTGACCCGCGCCAGTGCCTTCAGATGATCCGCCCCGGCATCGACCGGAGACAGGATCATGAAGGCCAGATCGACCGGCAGTCGGTCCACCGCCTGATATTGCAGCGGCGCGGCCAGCCGGGCGAAATAGCCGTGAATGCGGTCGAGACCCGGCAGCCGGACGTGGGGCAGCGCGACGCCGCCACCGAACCCGGTCGATCCCAGTTTCTCCCGCTCCGCCAGCGCCGTGGCGATTTCGCGCGCGTCGATGCCCGTGCGGCGCGCCGTCGCCGTGGCGAAATGCTGCAGCAGACCCTTCTTGCTGGTCGCGCCCACGGCTTCATCGACCCCGTCCGGGGCAAGGATATCGGATAAATCTGTCATGGCTCCGCCCCCATCCGGGGCCTCGTTGCAATGAATCTATGGCTGCCGGGGTTCGACCCAGCCGATCGTGCCGTCGCCTCGTCGATAGACCATGTTCAGCGCCTGCGTCGCGCCGTTGCGGAACAGCAAGGCATTGGTGTTGCGAAGGTCGAGAATCATCACCGCGTCGGACACGCTGGCCTCCGGAATATCGACCTGCATTTCGGCCACGATCGGCGGATTGTCCACCGGCTCCTGCTCCTCCGGCGGCGGCGCGAACACGGTATAGCCCGCGTCAGCTTCCTCCACCTCGCGGCGCGCGACGCCGGAGCGGTCTTTCAGCCTGTCCTTGTAACGCCGCAGCTGCGTCTCGATCCGCTCCGCCGCCTGGTCGAAGGCCGGGTGCGCGGACGGTGCCTGCGCCGAACCTTTCAGCACGACGCCCTGCGGCACGCGCAGTACCAGATCGCAGGTGAAGCTGTGATCGTGCGGTCCCTTGCCGAACGTCACCTGCGTGGAAATGGCGCGGTCGAAATAGCGGTCGGCGATCGCGGTGAGCTTGTCGGTCACGTGGCCACGCAGCGCTTCGCCGGTATCGACCTGATGGCCCGAAATGCGGATGTCCATAAGCCTCTTTTCCTCAACGCTGCCGCCGCGCATGTGCGACCGCGCCGGGCAAGCGTCAACCGGCTGGCGTGTCTTCCGCCCAGAGCGGCTCCGACAAATTTTTCAGAAATTCTCCGTGCCGGGCCAGTTCGTCCGCGCTGGCGGCGTGCGGGCGTGGAGTGCGCGACCAGCTTGCGGCAGGAATATCCTTGGTCACCGTCTCCACCGGCCCGGCCACCGCTTCCGCCGCGAGACCGAGGCCGATCTGACGCCCGCCGGTCAGCTCGACATAGACCTGCGCCAGCAATTGCGCGTCGATCAGCGCGCCATGCTTGATGCGGATGCTGCGGTCGACGCCGAAACGGGTGCACAAGGCGTCCAGGCTGTGTTTCGCGCCGGGCAACCGCTGCCGCGCGATCGGCAGGGTGTCGATCATCCGCGTCATGCAGACCAGGTCGCGGCTGCACAGAGCGAGTTCGTGATTCAGAAAGCCGAAATCGAACGGGGCATTGTGCGCGACGATCGGCGTGTCCTCGAGAAAGGCGAGCAATTCCTCGCAAATGTCACCGAAGAGCGGCTTGTCGGACAGGAAAACGTCGGAAAGCCCGTGCACCGCCTCAGCGCCGGCCGGCATCGTGCGGCAGGGATTGAAATAGGCGTGGAAGGTGCGGCCGGTCTCGACGCGATTATAGAGTTCCACGCAGCCAATCTCGACCATGCGGTCGCCGCCAAGCGGGCTGAGGCCGGTGGTCTCGGTGTCCAGGACGATTTCGCGCATGCAATTCCTATGAGTCCGCGTCGCCCCCAAGTCCAGCGACGATGCGGCGAACCGCCTGCCGTGTCTCCTCCAGGCTGCCGCCGGTCGGAATGATGTAATCGGCGCGACGGCGCTTCTCTTCGTCCGGCATCTGCAGAGCGAGGATCGAGGCGAATTTCCCCGGCGTCATTCCCGGCCGGGCGAGCACCCGGCGGCACTGCACCTCGGCCGGCGCCGATACGACGGCAATCCTGTCCACCGCGCTCGCCCCGCTCTTTTCAAACAGCAGCGGAATATCGAGCACCACCAGAGGCGCGTCCGCGTGCGCCTGCAGGAAGGCCCGCCGCTCCCGGGCGACCGCGGGATGGACCAGTCCTTCCAGATTCTGCAGCGCCTGCGGCTCGGCCAGCACGCGCTCGGCCAGCGCGCTGCGATTCACGCCGTCCGCGTCGGTCGTTCCCGGAAAGCAGGCCTCGATCGCGGCAACCAGCTCGCCTTCCGGCCCCTGCAGGCGATGGACGACCTCGTCCGCATCGAACACCGGCACGCCCTCGTCGGCGAACATCTTCGCCACGGTGGACTTGCCCATACCGATCGAGCCGGTGAGGCCGAGGACGACCGTCATGACGTCAGCATCCCGAGCCGCCGCAACTCCGCGAGCAAAGGCAGGAGCGGCAGGCCGAGAATGGCGAAATGGCTCCCCTCGATCCGCTCGAACAGCTGCGCGCCCATGCCTTCGATCCGGTAGCCGCCGACATTCCAGCGGACTTCCTCCCATTCGCAGTCCAGATAGGCGGCGATGAACGGGTCGGACAACGAACGCATGCTCAGGCTGGCGGTTTCGGTGGCGGTCCAGACTTGCTCGCCGCCGCGCGACAGCACCGCCGCCGAATGCAGCCGATGGGTCGTGCCGGACAATGCGCGAAGCTGGTGCGCCAGGTCTTCCCGCGATTTCGGTTTGCTCAGCAACGAACGGTCGGCGCATTCCAGCACCTGATCCGCCCCCAGCACCAGCGCCTGCTGATCGTCGGCGGCAGCCGCCTTCAGAAAGGCCAATGCGCCGGCAATCTGCCAGGCATCGCGCCCTTCCGCGATCAAGGCCTGTTTCGCGCTGTCCTCATCGAACTCGCTGTGGACCGGTTCGAAGGCTATGCCAGCCTGTTCGAGCATCGTCCGCCGGGTCGCGCTTTGCGAGGCGAGCAGGAGTGTCATTCCCCAGCCGCCTCATGCCGCTCGGTGACCAGCTTGACGATCGCCAGCGCCGTTTCCTCGATCGAGCGGCGGGTCACGTCGATCACCGGCCAGCCCTGATCGGCGAACATGCGCCGGGCAAACACCAGTTCCGCGTTCACCGCTTCAGTGTCGACATAATCGGTCTCCGGCGCCTGGTTGAGCGCCAGCAACCGGTTGCGGCGGATCTGGATCAGCCGGTCGGAACTGGTGGTGAGACCGATCACCATCGGATGCTTGAGTTCGAACAACCGTTTCGGCGGCGGCGATTCCCGGACCAGCGGGATATTCGCCACCTTGTAGCCGCGATTGGCGAGGTAGATGCTGGTCGGCGTCTTCGACGAGCGCGACACCCCGGCCAGAATGATGTCCGCTTCCTCCCAATTCTCCGACTGCAGCCCGTCATCATGCGCGATCGTGAACTGGATCGCGTCAACCCGCGCGAAATAGGCCGCGTCGAGCACATGCTGCCGCCCCGGCCGGCCCTGCGTCGCCTCGCCCGTCACCGCCGACAGGGCATCGATCACCGGATCCAGCACCGAAACCGCATTGATTCCGCGCCGGCGGCAGGCCTGCTCGAGTTCGCGGCGAATGACTGGATTGACCAGGGTGTAGAGCACCAGCCCGGGCTTCTGCTCGATATCGTCGAGCACGCGGCCAAGATGGCCTTCGGAGCGCACCATCGGCCACAAATGCCGCACCGACGCGACATTATCGAATTGCGACAGACAGGCATTGGCGACCATGTCCAGCGTCTCGCCGGTCGAATCCGAGAGGAGATGCAGGTGAAGCTGCTTCACCGTCCGATCTCCGAAATCGCCCTGTGGAAAACCATGTGAGGATCGCTAGCGTAAGCCTTCGGACGGATTCAAGGACAGGATCGCTCCCGCCCCGCCAAAGATTCGTCCACAGCCACGCCAACATGGGATGAATCCCGACCCCAGCCTGTGAGTCATGGGGACGTGCGTCGCGACTCCGTAGGCACCCGCGAGTCGCGAAAGAGTCCGACTGTTGGCAAAATCCGGCGGAGCCAATAAACCCCGCTCATCCCGGCCCAACTCTTCTCAACAATATCCTTTATATAAAGGTAAGATATTAAGTGAGCAGTCCCGCTCGCCTGCCTTCCAGTTCGACCGGCATGGCTGCCAAGCCCTTGATTCGCGTGCTGAAAGGTGAACGGATCGAGCCGACGCCGATGTGGCTGATGCGTCAGGCCGGACGCTATCTGCCGGAATATCGCGCGCTGCGGGCGGAGAAAGGCGGCTTCCTCGAGCTCGTCTATGACAGCGATGCGGCGGCCGAAATCACGCTGCAGCCGATCGACCGGTTCGGGTTCGACGGTGCGATCCTCTTTTCCGACATATTGATCGTGCCTCACGCGCTGGGCCAGGATCTGGCGTTCGAGGCCGGCGAAGGTCCACGCCTCTCGCCTCCGCTCGTCGATGCCCTGCTGGACAGCCTTGAAGCCGTGCCACAGCGGCTTTCGCCCATCTATGCGACTGTGGAAAAGGTGAAAGCCAGACTCCCTGCTGAGACGGCTCTGCTGGGCTTTGCGGGCAGCCCGTGGACGGTCGCGACCTATATGGTCGCCGGCCGTGGCAGCAAGGAACAGGCTGAGGCGCGTCGCTACGCCTATCGGGACCCAGGGGCTTTCGGCGCGATCATCGAGAAGGTCGCGGCGATGACCGTCGACTATCTTTCCGGCCAGATCGAGGCCGGCGCGGAAGCGGTGCAATTGTTCGACAGCTGGTCGGGCAGCCTCGCCCCGTCGCAATTCGAACGCTGGGTGATCGCGCCCACCGCGCGCATCGTCGCCGATTTGAAAGCCCGTCACCCGGATGTGCCGGTGATCGGCTTCCCCAAGGGCGCCGGCGCCAAGCTGCCCGCTTATGCCCGCGAGACCGGCATCGACGCGATCGGCGTGGACGAGACACAGGATCCGGTCTGGGCGGCTGCCCAACTCCCCGCCGGCATGCCGGTGCAGGGGAATCTGGACCCGCTCGCACTGATCACCGGCGGCGCGGCGCTTGAACAGGCGGTGTCGGCCATCCTAGATGCGTTCCGGGACCGGCCGCACGTCTTCAATCTCGGCCACGGCATCCTGCCCGACGCGCCGATCGCGCATGTCGAGCGGCTGATCGAACTGGTGCGGGGCGGGAGATAGCGATGGACTGGGCAGAGCTGAGCGCCATTCTCTATCCTTGGGTCAAATCCGCGCACATCATCTTCGTGATTTTCTGGATTGCGGGTTTATTCCTGCTGCCGCGCTACTACATCTATCATCAGGAAGCGGTTCCCGGCTCCGACGAGGAGCAGAGATGGATCGAGCGTGAGCGCAAGCTGCGCAACATCATCATCACCCCGTCGATGATCCTGGTCTGGGTCTTCGGCATCCTGCTGGCCTACATTATCGGCGCCTGGAGCCAGGGCTGGTTCCACCTGAAGCTGCTGCTTGTGCTCGGCCTCTCCGCCTATCACGGTTACATGGTCGGCTACGGCAAGTCGCTCGCCGCGGGCGCCCGTCCGCAGAGCGGCAAGGCACTGCGGATCATGAACGAGGTTCCCGGCGTCGTCACCGTGATCGTCGTCATTCTGGTCGTCGTGAAGCCCTTCTGACTCGTCCCGGCCTTGCTTGACTCGAATCCGGGCGGAGCATAACGCCGGGTCAGGTCGTTACCTCCGCAGTCCTTGCGGGGCTGTCGTCTTCCTTCAGACCATTCACATCCTGTCCCGGCATCCGCGCCCGGACTCCGATTTCCAAATATTCCCCAAAGAGTTTTCCTATGCATCTCAATGATTTGAAGAAGCGCAGCCCAGCCGAACTGGTCGCCATGGCCGAGGAGCTCGGCATTGAGGGCGCCTCGACGCTCCGCAAGCAGGAGCTGATGTTCTCGCTGCTGAAGGTCCGCGCCGAAAATGGCGACGAGATTATGGGTCAGGGCACGATCGAGGTTCTGCCCGACGGCTTCGGCTTCCTGCGCTCGGCCGATTCCAATTATCTGGCCGGACCCGACGACATCTATGTGGCGCCCAATCAGGTCCGCAAATTCGGCCTGCGCACCGGCGACACGGTCGAGGGCGAGATCCGCGGACCCAAGGATGGCGAGCGCTATTTCAGCCTTGTTCGCCTCACCCAGGTCAATTTCGACGAACCCGAGGCGGTCCGTCACCGTGTCAATTTCGACAATCTGACGCCGCTTTATCCCGACCAGAAGCTTACCCTCGACAGCGCCGATCCGACGCAAAAGGACAAATCGGCGCGGGTGATCGACATCATTGCGCCGCAGGGCAAGGGCCAGCGCGCTTTGATCGTGGCACCGCCGCGCACCGGCAAGACGGTGCTTCTGCAGAACATCGCCAAGGCGATCACCGACAATCATCCCGAGGTCTTCCTGCTGGTCCTGCTGGTCGACGAGCGGCCGGAGGAAGTCACCGACATGCAGCGCTCGGTGAAGGGCGAGGTCATTTCCTCCACCTTCGACGAGCCGGCCCAGCGCCACGTCCAGGTTGCCGAGATGGTGATCGAAAAGGCCAAGCGACTGGTCGAGCACAAGCGCGACGTCGTGATCCTGCTCGATTCGATCACCCGCCTTGGCCGCGCCTACAACACGGTCGTGCCGAGCTCGGGCAAGGTGCTGACCGGCGGTGTCGACGCCAACGCCCTGCAGCGGCCGAAGCGCTTCTTCGGCGCCGCCCGCAACATCGAGGAAGGCGGCTCGCTCTCGATCATTGCCACCGCCTTGATCGACACCGGCTCCAAGATGGACGAAGTGATCTTCGAAGAGTTCAAGGGCACCGGTAACAGCGAAATCGTGCTCGACCGCAAGGTCGCCGACAAGCGTATCTTTCCGTCGCTAGACGTCGGCAAGTCCGGCACCCGCAAGGAGGAATTGCTGGTCGAGCAGGGCACCCTCACCCGCATGTGGATGCTCCGCCGCATCCTGATGCAGATGGGCACCGTCGACGCGATGACCTTCCTCCTCGACAAGATGAAGGACCACAAGTCGAACGAGGATTTCTTCGCGAGCATGAATCAGTAGCGCCGGACGGCCGATACCAAGGCGAGAGGCGAAGCCGCAGCGCCTTGGAAACGGATACCTCCAGGCTCGGACGGCCTGAGCGAAGCGACAGGACCGACGTGCGGGCTTTGCCCGCGCGGCTTCTCCAGCCTAAGATCGCGTGAAAATCAGGGAGCCCGCCCATGAAGGTCACCGTCGACGTCGACTGCACCCCCGAGGAAGCTCGCCGCTTCCTGGGCCTCCCCGATCTCACCGCCGTCCACGACGCCTACATCGCCAAGATGACCAAGGCGGTCGAGGACAGCACCAATCCCGAAGCATTCGGCGAGATGATGAAGAGCTGGGGGCCGATGAGCGAAGCCGGCATGAATATGTGGCGCCAGATGATGGAGCAGATGACGCCCAAGAGCTGAGGGCGCCATCGCCGATGCGATGATTGATACCATCTTCGCTCTCTCGTCCGGCCGCCCTCCCGCGGCGATCGCGGTTCTGCGTGTGACGGGCGCCAAAGCACTGGAAATATTGCGAAATATGTCCGGTTCCGACCCGGAGCCGCGGCGTGCCACGCTCGTGACCCTGCGCGATGGCGACAACATTCTCGACCGCGCTTTGGCCCTGCGTTTCGACGCTCCGAACAGCGTCACCGGCGAGGATATGGTCGAACTCCACCTCCATGGCGGCCGCGCGGTCGTCGAGGCGGTCTCCGCTGCGCTCGCCAGGATGGATGGGGTGAGGGCCGCCGAGCCGGGCGAGTTCACCCGCCGCGCCTTCGCCAATGGCAAGCTCGATCTGACCGAGGCGGAAGGCCTGGCCGATCTGCTGGCCGCCGAAACCGAAGGCCAGCGTAGGGCCGCCATCGCGACAGCGGGCGGCGCATTGAGCCGGAAGGTGTCGGACTGGACCGACCGGCTCCTCGCGCTTGCGGCCTCGGTGGAGGCACAGCTGGACTTTTCGGACGAGGGCGACGTCGAGTCCGGTCTGCCCCCGAGCTGGGAGGAAGCGCGCCAGGCGTTGCGCGGGGAGATTGCGCTATTGCTCTCCCGGCCACCGGCGGAGCGCCTGCGGGACGGAATTCGCGTCGTCATCGCGGGGCCGCCGAACAGCGGGAAGTCCACCCTGCTCAATGCGATCGTCCAACGCGAAGCGGCGATCACTTCCGATATCGCCGGCACCACCCGCGATCTGATCGAGGTACCGGTCGCGATCGGCGGCCTGCCCTTCCTGCTGATCGACAGCGCTGGCCTGCGCGAAAGCGGCGATCAGATCGAGGCGATCGGGATCGGGCGGGCCGAAGCGGCGATCGCGGCGGCCGATCTGGTGCTCTGGCTCGGTGACCCGGCCCGACCGCCCAGCCGCGACAAAGTGCTCGTCATTCACGCCAAGGCGGATCTGGGCGCGACCGCCTCCGGGGCCATCAGCCTGTCCGCGCTGACGGGACAGGGAGTTCCTGAGCTTCTTGCGTTGCTCGCGAGCGAGGCCCGCCAGCTTCTCCCGGGACCGGACGAGCTCGCCGCCAATGCCCGTCAGCGGCAGGCGCTGGCGAGCGCTCTGGATCATCTCGATGCGACTGAAGGGCAGGACGACCTGCTCATCGTAGCGGAAGAGCTGCGCCGCGCACGCTTGGCGCTTGATGCGGTCACGGGCCGCGCGGGTGTCGAGCACATGCTCGACGCCCTGTTCGGGCGCTTCTGCATCGGAAAATGATGTTCCACGTGGAACATGGGCCGATCTGACGCTATCTGGCGCCTGATCATGCCCAGCTTCGATGTCATCGTGATTGGCGGCGGCCACGCCGGCACGGAAGCCGCCGCCGCCGCCGCGCGTATGGGCGCGTCCGTGGCTCTGGTGAGCTTCTCCGCCGATCAGATCGGCATGATGTCCTGCAACCCGGCAATGGGCGGACTCGGCAAGGGCCATCTGGTTCGCGAGGTCGATGCCTTTGACGGGCTGATCGGCCGGGCCTCTGACGCCGCGGCCATCCACCATCGCATGCTCAACGCCAGCAAGGGCGCCGCCGTGCGCGGGCCGCGTATCCAGGCTGACCGTAAGCTCTACAAAGCCGCAATCCAGCATGCCGTCGCCGCGCAGGCCGGCCTGGAGGTGGTCGCAGGCGAAGCCGTCGCGCTGCGCCTCGATGGCCGCACGATCACTGGCGTCCGCCTCGCGGATGGACGTGAGCTGGGCGGCAAGTCGGTCGTTCTCGCGACAGGCACGTTCCTGGGTGGCAAGCTCTTCTTCGGGCTGAGTTCCGAGCCGGGCGGCCGGTTCACCGAGCGGGCGGCAACCGAGATGGCGCACCAGCTGCGCGCGCTCGATCTGCCTATGGCGCGGCTCAAGACGGGCACACCGCCTCGCCTCGACGGCCGCACGATCGACTGGTCGGGGCTGGAGCGCCAGCCGTCAGACGACGATTGCTGGACGATGTCGCCCATGTCGGCGGGGCGCATGAACACGCAGCTCAGCTGCTTCATCACGCGGACCAACGCCGAGACCCATGGCATCATCCGCGATTCCCTGCACCGGTCCCCGCTCTTCTCGGGCGACATCCAGGGCGCCGGTCCGCGTTACTGCCCGTCGATCGAGGACAAGGTGCAGCGCTTCGGCGATCGCGATGGCCACCAGATCTTCCTGGAACCGGAGGGGCTGGACGATCCGCTTATCTATCCGAACGGCATCTCTACCTCGCTTCCCCTCGACGTGCAGCGCGCCATGGTCCGCTCAATGGCGGGTCTCGAGCAGGTGGAGATTGCCCAGCCCGGCTATGCAGTGGAATATGATCATGTCGATCCGCGCATCCTGCATCCGACGCTGCAGGTCCGCGACGTCGGGGGCCTCTATCTCGCCGGCCAGATCAACGGCACGACCGGTTACGAGGAAGCCGCCGCGCAGGGTCTTGTCGCCGGCCTGAATGCGGCCGCCCATGCGGCGGGGAGTGCGCCGATCCTGTTCGATCGCGCCAGCTCCTATATCGGCGTGATGGTCGACGATCTCGTCTTGCAGGGGGTCACCGAACCCTATCGCATGCTCACGGCCCGCGCCGAATATCGCCTCCGCCTTCGTGCCGACAATGCGGAGGCTCGTCTGTCTGCGCTGGCAGAGACCGCCGGCTGCCTGTCCGGGGAGCGGCAGGCGCATCTGGCGCGCGACAATGCGGAGCGGGCTCGCATCGCGGCCGCGCTCGGCGCCACGGCCACCGGGCGGGACCTGCAGGCCGCCGGTGCCGATGTCCGCGATGATGGGGTCAAGCGTCCGCTTACCGATTGGCTCCGCTTTCCGGCGGTCGAGGCGGGCCTGTTGCGCCGTTTCCTGCCCGCGCTCGCGGGTGCGCCCGACCGTTTGCTGGAGGAGGCGGTGCAGGACCATCGTTACGCCCCCTATCTCGACCGGCAGGATGCCGAGATCGCCCGGCTGCGCGGAGATGACGCGATCGTGCTGCCCGCGTCGCTCGACTATGCGGCCATTCCCGGCCTGTCGCTTGAAATGACCGAGAAGCTGTCCCGGAGCCGCCCATCGACGCTGGGATCGGCCTCGCGCATTCGCGGCATCACGCCGGCCGCGCTGACAGCTATTCTGGTGTTCGTGCGGGGGAAGATGGCGGCCTGATGGACACATTCGGCATCATTCAGGACGCAGATTTGTGGCTGCGCGCCACCTTTCCCGATGTTCCACGTGAAACATGGGAGAGGCTGGACGCCTTCGAGGCGCTCCTTCGCGCTGAAAGCGAGAGCCAGAATCTCATTTCACGTGGAACCTTCGATCATATCCGCCTCCGCCACTTCGCCGATTCCGCTCAGCTCCTCCGCTTTGACCCGGACTCCGCCTCGGCCTCCGCCTGGCTAGATCTCGGCAGCGGCGCAGGCTTTCCCGGCCTGATCGTCGGCGCTCTGTCCCATCACCGCCTCACGCTCGTTGAATCGCGCCGGCTCCGAATCGACTTCCTGAGTCGTGCCGCAGGACTTCTGGGCATTTCCGGTCGCACCGAGGTGATCGGTTCCCCGGTCGAGCGCGTTCCCGCCTCGAAATTCGATATCATCTCGGCCCGCGCCTTCGCCCCGCTCGACCGCTTGCTGTCACTCGCCCACCGCTTCTCCACAGAAAATACGATCTGGATCCTTCCCAAGGGCCGCAGCGCGCAGTCCGAACTGGAACAGGTGCGCGATGCGTGGCAGGGTGACTTCCGCCTCGAACCCAGCCTTACCGACCCCGAGGCTCGCATCATTGTCGCCAAAGGCGTGCAGCCGCGCCCGCGGCGAAGGGAGAGGCCATGATCCGCATTGCTGTCGCCAATCAGAAAGGCGGGGTTGGCAAGACCACCACGGCGATCAACCTCGGCACCGCGCTGGCCGCGACCGGCGACCGGGTGCTGATCGTCGACCTCGATCCGCAGGGCAATGCCTCCACCGGTCTCGGCGTCACTCAGTCGATGCGCGAGACATCGAGCTACGATCTGCTGAACGGTCAGGCGACCTTGGGCCAGGCGGTGGTTTCGACCCGCGTCCCCCGGCTCGATCTGGTCCCGTCGACCGTCGACCTTTCCGGTGCCGAAATCGAACTGGTCGATCAGGAGGACCGCACGCACCGGCTGCATCGTGCGCTGGAAAGCGCCGAGCGGAACTGGGACGTCTGCCTGATCGATTGCCCGCCGTCGCTCGGTCTGCTGACCATCAACGCCCTCGCCGCGGCCGATTCGATTCTCGTCCCGCTTCAGGCAGAGTTCTTTGCTTTGGAAGGACTTAGCCAGCTTCTTCAGACTGTCGAGCGCGTTCGCGCACGGTTCAACCCGGAGCTCAACATCCTCGGCGTCGCCCTCACCATGTATGATCGCCGCAACAATCTGTCGGCACAGGTCGCCGAGGACGTTCGCGCCTGTCTGGGCAAATTGGTGTTCGACACGATGATCCCGCGCAACGTGCGGCTGAGCGAGGCGCCGAGCCACGGCGTCCCGGCCCTGATCTACGATCAGCGCTGCTCCGGCTCCGAAGCCTATATGGACCTCGCCCGCGAGCTGATCGCCCGGCTGCCGCGCCAGGCGGAGGCGGCATGAGCGAGGACACGCTTCCCCGCCGCCGCCCGTCCGGCCTCGGTCGTGGTCTATCTTCCCTGCTCGGCGAGGTCGCGCAGGAAGCTCCGGTTGCCGGCGGCAGCGCACCGCGCGGCGCGCTCCAGTCCATCCCCGTCGCCAGCATCGAGCCCCATCCGGGCCAGCCGCGCCGCACCTTCGACGAGGCCGCGCTGGAGGAACTCTCCGCCTCGATCCAGCAGCGCGGCGTGATCCAGCCGATCGTCGTCCGCCCGCACGGCCACCGTTTCCAGATCGTCGCCGGCGAGCGCCGCTGGCGCGCCGCCCAACGGGCCCGGCTGCACGAAATCCCCGCCATCGTCCGCGATTTCAGCGAGGCGGAGACGCTGGAAGTCGCGCTGATCGAGAATATCCAGCGCGCCGATCTCAACGCGATCGACGAGGCGGCCGCCTACAGCCGCCTGATCGCCGATTATGGCCACAGCCAGGAGGCGCTGGGAAAATTGGTCGGCAAGTCGCGCAGCCACATCGCCAACCTGTTGAGATTGCTTGATCTTCCGTCCGGCGTGAAGGAAATGGTGGTCGATGGGCGCTTGACCATGGGCCATGCCCGCGCGCTCGCGTCAGCCCCCGATCCCGATGCCCTGGCCGAGGAAGTCGTTCGGCGCGGCCTGTCGGTGCGCGAGACGGAGAAACTCGCACAGGCGAAGAAGCCCGGCCGGAGCAAAGCCGCCGTTAGGCGTACTGCTCCCGACGCCGATATCGCTGCGCTGGAGCGGCAATTGAGTGAATTGCTCGGCGTTCCCGTCGCCGTGCGCCACACTGGCGGCTCCGGCTCGATGACACTTTCCTATTCGTCGCTCGATCAGCTCGACATGATCTGCCAGCGGCTCACCGGCGGCACGATCTAGCTAGGCGCGGCGGCTCGCCTGCCGGGCGATCGCCAGCAATTCCGTTTCCGCCGCCAGCGGCCCGATCCCGGCACTCTTCTTGACTGCCCGCTCCGCGTCCTGGAGCCGCGTGAGGCAACGCGCCAGCACCGGGGCGTCCCAACGCCCCAGCTGACGCTCGACGGCATCCTTCTCCTTCCAGAACAACGCCTTGCCCTGGCTGGCAATGACCTCGGAGGGGCGCTTGCCTTGCTCCACCTCTGCCCGCAACTTGGCCAGCAGCAGCCCCCGGCGCAGCGCGGCCCGGATCAGCACGATTCCCTCCGTCCCCTCGCTGCGCAGCCGCCCCAGTTCGGCCGCCGCGGCGCGCGGATCGCCGCTGAAGACATGGTCGATCAGCTGTCCGGCATCGCCCTCGTCCGCCGCCGCCAGGATCGCCGCCATGGCGTCACGCTCGACCATGACGCTCCGGCCCGGCTCGGCGTCCAGATAGAGCGCCAACTTGTCCAGCTCCTGCTCCAGGATCGCGCGATTGGCCCCGCATGCCTCCACCAGCCGCCGCGCATCGTCCGCATCCAGCATCAGCCCCTTCGCGCGCGCCAATTCACCTGCCAGCCGCGCGAAATCCCGCGCATCCGGGGGATAGGAAGCGAAAGCCAGCGCATTAGGCGCGGCAGTGACCAGCTTCAGCAGCTTCGACGTCGCCCTGAGCGCGCCCGCGACCAGTACCACCGGATTGCCCGCCGCCGGCGCATCCAGAAGAGCGGCGACGGCATCCAGCGTCTCGTCGCCGGCCGGCGTCACCAGCACCCAGCGTGCGCCGCCGAACATGGACAGCGACGCCGCCTCGTCGGCCAGTCGAGCCGGATCGCCCTTCAACTCGCTTCCGGTCAGGGAAATGCGCTCCGCCTCAGCGCCCAGCGCGCCACCGACCTTGCGTGCCAGCGCCATGCTGCCCGCTTCATCGGGGCCATGCAGCAGGAACAGCCGGGTCGCGGCCGGACTCTTCAGCGCCTTGTCGAGCTGGGGTCGGTTCGCCTTCACTGGCCGGCGGCGGGGGCGCGGCTCATATAGAGCGCGACACGCGACACGATCTGCTGCGCCACCATTTCGGAGAGCCGTTCCAGCGCGGTCTGCTCCGCCGCGACCGTGGCATATTCGGAACCCACAACATCGATGCCGGCGTCCGATCCCGCCGTCGCGTCGAGCAGGACGGTGCCCAGTTGCGCATCGACCAGTCGATAGCGCGCGCGCAACGTCCGCCGTTCGCGCGTCACCGCATCATCCAGGCGGATACCGAGGCCGGAAATCTGGTCGTCCAGCTCGACCTCGAGCCGATAGCGCATCTCGCCGCCCTCTCCTTGGCCGAGCTGATCGACCAGGGCGCCCCGGATCAGATAGCCGGCCCGGCCCGGGATCGGCGCGACCTCGACCGAGCGCAACTGCGTCGCCACCGCGCCCCGCGAGCCGCCCGAATAGAGTGGCCGCAAGCCGCAGCCCGCGAGCATGGTGGCGGCTGCCGCGACGAGGAGCAGCCGCGCGATCATGCGACGATGTTCACCAGCCGGTCGGGTACGACGATCACCTTGCGCGGCGGCTTGCCCTCCAGCGCGCGCTGGACCTTCTCCGAAGCCAGCACCAGCGCTTCGACCGCCTCTTTCGGTGCGCCCTTCGCGGCGGTCAACGTGTCGCGCAGCTTGCCGTTCACCTGCACCGCGATCGTGACTTCGTCCTCGACCAGCAAGGCGGGGTCCGCTTGCGGCCAGGCCGCATCGGCGATCAGGCCCGCCTCCCCCCGCGCGCGCCAGGCTTCCTCGGCAATGTGCGGTGCCATCGGCGCCACCAGCTTCAGCATCGTCAGCGCGGCTTCGCTCCGCGACGCGGACGGCGCGGCCTTCTCGATCGCGCTCGCCAGCTCGTAGAGGTTCGCCACCGCCTTGTTGAAGGCCAGCGACTCGATGTTCGCGCCGACGGCGGCGATGGTTTGGTGCAGTTTGCGGTCGAGCGCCGCGTTCCGGCCTTCCCCGCCTTCCGCCCCGGCGATCCGCCACAACCTCTGCACGAAGCGCCACGCGCCCTCGATCCCGGCCTCGCTCCACTCCAGGTCGCGCTCAGGCGGCGAATCAGACAGCATGAACCAGCGCACCGCGTCCGCGCCATATTGGTCGACGATCGGCTCCGGATCGACCGTGTTGCGCTTGGACTTGGACATCTTCTCGATGCGGCCGGTCTCCGCGACCGTGCCCGTGGCGATCTCGACAAGACCGCCTGCGCCCACCTCGACCTCGGTCGGCGACAGCCAGCGGCCGTCCAGCGACTTATAGGTCTCGTGCGTCACCATCCCTTGCGTGAACAGGCCGGCAAACGGCTCCGCCACGTCAATCTGCCCGATCCGCTGCAGCGCCCGGGTCCAGAAGCGGGCGTAGAGCAGGTGCAGGATCGCATGCTCCACCCCGCCAATATATTGATCGACCGGCAGCCAGTGCGCCGCCACCCCCGGATCGAACGGCCGGTCCCCCGGCTGGCTGGCGAAGCGGATGAAATACCAGGAGGAATCGGCGAACGTGTCGAGCGTGTCGGTCTCACGCACCGCCGCTTTGGCGCAGCTTGGGCAATCGACATGCTTCCACGTCGGATGGCGATCGAGCGGGTTGCCCGGCACGTCGAAGGTCACGTCTTCGGGCAGCACCACGGGCAGCTGATCGCGCGGCACCGGCACCGCGCCGCAGCCGGCGCAATGGATCACCGGGATCGGCGTGCCCCAATAACGCTGCCGCGACACGCCCCAGTCGCGCAGGCGCCATGCGACCGTACCTTCGCCCCAGCCTTCCGCCTCGGCCCGCGCGATCACCGCCGCCTTCGCGGTCTCGGTATCCTTACCGTCCAGGAAGCGCGAATTGACCATCACGCCGTCGCCGCTCTCGGCCGCGTCGCCGATCGGTTGCTCCGCCTCCTCGGCTGAAGCCGCAACGACGCGCTGTATCTCCAGCCCATATTTGGTCGCGAACTCATAATCGCGCTGATCGTGGCCCGGCACGCCGAACACGGCACCGCTGCCATAATCCATCAGCACGAAGTTCGCGATGAAGACCGGCAATTCCCATTCGGGATCAAGCGGATGCACCGCTTCGCCAATCTCCAGGCCGAGCTTTTCCGCCGTCTCCAGCTCGGCCGCGGTCGTGCCGCCCTGTTTGCATTTGGCGATGAAGGCCGCGACTTCCGGCGACCGGGCGGCATGATATTGCGCCAGCGGGTGATCCGGCGACACGGCGACGAAGCTTGCGCCGAAGATCGTGTCGGGCCGGGTGGTGAAGACCTCAATCTCCTTGATCCCGCCGCTTTCGGCCGCATCCAGCGCGAAGCGGAAGCGCATCCCCCGGCTCTTGCCGATCCAGTTTTCCTGCATCAGCCGGACCTTGTCCGGCCAGCGGTCCAGTTCCCCCAGACCGCCCAGCAGATCCTCGGCGAAATCGGTGATCTTCAGGAACCACTGGTTCAGCTTGCGCCGCTCGACCTCGGCACCCGAACGCCAGCCCTTGCCGTCGATCACCTGCTCGTTGGCGAGCACGGTCATGTCGACCGGGTCCCAATTGACCTCGCTCTCCTTGCGATAGACCAGGCCGGCGGCGAGCATGTCGAGGAACAGGGCCTGTTCATGCCCGTAATAGTCCGGATCACAGGTCGCGAGCTCGCGGCTCCAGTCCAGAGCGAAGCCCAGCCGCTTCAGCTGCGCCCGCATCGTCGCGATATTGTCCCAGGTCCAGGCGCCGGGATGGACCTTGCGCTCCATCGCCGCATTCTCGGCCGGCATGCCGAATGCGTCCCACCCCATCGGGTGGAGCACTTCATAGCCGTTCATCCGCCGGTAGCGGGCGAGCACGTCGCCCATCGTGTAATTGCGGACATGGCCCATGTGGATGCGCCCCGAAGGATAGGGGAACATCTCGAGGATATAGGCCTTGGGCTTCGGCGAATCGTCCTGGGCGCGGAACGTACCCGCTTGTTCCCAGACCTGCTGCCAATGCGCGTCGGCCGTGAGTGGATTGAAACGCGACGCGGTCATGGCCCGAACGACAATAAGAGGGGGTGGATCAGCTCGCGCCGGCGCCGCGGCGCAGGTCGCGGGCGCGGGTCAGGATGATTTCCTCGAGCCGCTGCACGGTGGCGGCGGTGACGGGGGCATCGACCCATTGGCCGTTCTGCAGGCGCTGGCGGGCGGCGCTGACACGCAGCGCATCGGCGCGCAGGGCGGAATCGAGGATCGCCACCGACACGCGGATGCGGTCGGTCGGGTCGGCCGGATTCACATACCATTCGGTGATGATCACGCCGCCGGCCGAATCGCTCTGCGCCAACGGGGCGAAGGAGACGGTGTCGAGCGCGGCGCGCCACAGATAGGAATTCACCCCGATCTGGGTCATCGTCGCCGGCGGGATGCGCGCGGCGGCGGAGCGCTGGCCGCCGCCACAGGCCGCGAGCGAGGCGGCGCCGGCAAGAACCAGGCCGAGCGTGGACAGGCGAACCATGTGTAATGTCCTTAGAAGCAACTATGACGGGTCGAAGGCCGTTATAGGCGGGCCGGCGCGGGCGGCAAGCCTCATAAGGAGGCCGGTGATTCCGCTCCCGGGGCGGGGCGATTGTGGAGAACGTGCAACAACCGGAATGATTCCGGCGACACCTGTGGCACCAACGCTGGAATGAATCGCTTATAGCGCCTAGATTGGCCGTTCACGGGAGAGGTGCGCGTTGAACAAGGCATTGGCATTCGGGATCGCAGGCGGCGCTTCGCTGCTCGCTCTCGCTATGGCGATGCCCGGCGAAGGCGTGGCGCAGCGCGCCGGTGCGACTCGCACTGCTCAACCCGCTTCCGAACGAGTCGTCGGCTCCTTCACGCCGGCTGTGCGCGACCCGCGCCTGGCGGCGGAACTCGCGCGCCGCAGCGCTGCTTCCAGCTTCCAGTTCACCCCGGCAACCACGCAGGCCGATCGCAATCGCGCCGTCCGGGTCGCCGTGCGCGTCCGCCCGGGCGTGTCCGCGCCGGAAAGCGCGCGGCCGCTCATGCCGGGCGCCTCGGCTTCGGTCGAATCGTCCTCGGGCACGGCGATTACGCCCAGCACCTATAATCTCGGCGTCGCGGTCGGCTGGCGCCGCTTCGCCATTACTGGCGATACGTCGAGCATGACCGGCGGCATCGGCGGCGGCAGCCGCGAGCGTGCCCGTGTCGGCGTGGATTATCGTCCGGGTTCGCGCATGACCGCGCGCGTGCAGGTCGAGGCCGAGCAGGCCGAAGGCGTGCAGCGCATCGTCGGCGACGATCGCGCCGTGGCGCTCGATGTCGGCGGGTCCTATTCGATCGCGCGGGGCATCGATGTCACCGGCGGCGTCCGCTATCGCGTCTCCCGCGACCGGATCGAACCGCTCGCCCGCGACGAGCGGCAGGACAGCCAGGCCGTCTACGTCGGCACCGCGATCCGCTTCTAGGCGCGCATTTGCGAGGCGGGGTTAACGACCGCCGAAGCTACAACCAAGCGTCCACCGCGCCCCAGCCATAGGCCCCGCGGCGCAGCGCTTCCGGCGCGTTTTCCGGCGTCATCCCACCCAGCGCGATCACCGGCAGCTTTGTCTCCGCCACCAGTGTCGCGAATCGGTCGATGCCGAGCGTCGTTCCGCCCGGATGAGAGCGTGTCGGATGTACCGGCGCCAGGAACAACAGATCCGCGCCCAGGTCTTCCGCCCGCCGAATCTCTGTCACATCGTGCACTGACGCGCTGTGCAGGCCGGGTCCTTCGCCCCAGCCATGCCATCCGTCGGCACCCCATGATCTCGCCAGCTCGGCAGGACCCGCCAGCAGTAGCGCGCGATCGCTCCCCGCCCGCCGAACCGCATCGAACAATGTGCGCCGCTGGCCTTCCGCCAGGCTGTAGTGGCGGAACAGGATGCCGGCATTGGCGGGCAGGCGGCCCACTGCCGGCAACAGGCGCTCTCCTTGCCGTTCGTCGGTCACAAGCCACAGGCGGGGCAGAGATTGGCGCGCGTCCATGCCGCTCTTATAGCCGCCCGCATGACCCCTGCATCCGCCGAACAACGCCTAGCCCAGGTCTACGACGACATCGCCCGCTCCGCCCGGCTCGCGCGCCGCTCCCCTGACGAGATCACCCTGATCGCCGTTTCCAAGACCCAGGAATCCGACGCGATCCGGCCCCTGCTCGAAGCCGGCCATCGCGATTTCGGCGAGAATCGGGTCCAGGAGGCCGCCACCAAATGGTCGGCGCTGAAGGCGGACTATCCGGATGTGCGTCTTCACCTCGTCGGTCAGCTTCAGTCGAACAAGGCTGGAGAGGCGGTGGCATTGTTCGACGCGATCCATTCGGTTGATCGTCCTTCGCTGGTTGACGCGATCGCGCAGGCGATTGAGCAGTCGGGCCGCGCCCCCGCCTGCTTCATCCAGGTCAATCTGGCCGACGAGGAGCAGAAAGGCGGCTGCCCGGTCGCCGCTCTGCCCGCTCTGCTCGATCACGCCCGCGATGCCGGATTGCGGATCGCCGGCTTGATGTGCCTTCCCCCAGCCGATCTCGAGCCTGCCCCCTGGTTCGCCTTGCTCGCCGAGCTTGCCGGGCGCCATGACGTCACTGGCCTCAGCATGGGCATGTCGGGCGACTATGAGACGGCCGTGACGATCGGCGCGACTCATGTCAGGATTGGCACGGCGCTCTTCGGGGAAAGGGGATCGGGGGATGTCCGAACATGAATTGAGCCGGACGCAGCGCCTGTTCACGCGGCTGGTCGATGCGCCGACCGCAGCGGCGATGGAGGCGCATTCGCGGGCCTGGCTCGTCCGCTGCCTGAATTGCAGCCACGCCCGCTCGATCTGGGAGCTTGGCGGCATCCGCTACAAGGCCGCCGGCAACGCGCTGACCCGGATGAATTGCCCGAGCTGCGGCAAGACCGGCGCCCACCGGCTCGAGAAAGCGGAGAGTTTCCCGACCAACAATGTGCCCGCCGGTTCGCTCTGGCGCGCGATCATCCTCGTGACTTTCGTCACCATGCTGGTGCTCGCGGCGATCGTGCTGTCGATCCTCTGGGCGGTGGGCGTGCTCTGATCAATCAGAGCTGATGGCCGCTCCGGTCGCGCTTGGTGTCCAGATAGGCCTGGTTGTGCGGATTGGCGCCGGCCTGCAGCGGAACCCGCTCCGCCACCGTCACGCCAAGTTCGGCCAATGCAGCCGCCTTGCGCGGATTATTGGTCAGCAGCCGCACTTCATTCTGCCCCAGCGCCCCGAGCATCCGCGCCGCCACCGAAAAGTCCCGCTCATCGTCGTCGAAGCCGAGCCGGACATTGGCGTCGACCGTGTCGAACCCCTGATCCTGCAAAGCATAAGCGCGCAATTTGTTGATCAGGCCGATCCCGCGCCCTTCCTGACGCAGGTAGAGGAGTATCCCCCAGCCCGCCGCCGCGATCCGGTCGAGCGCGGCGTCGAGCTGCGGCCCGCAATCGCATTTCAGCGATCCGAACACGTCGCCGGTCAGGCACTCGCTATGGATGCGAACCAGCGGCGGCGCCCCGTTCGGCGCGCCGATGATCAAAGCGACATGTTCGCCGGGATCCTCCTCCGCCCGGAAGGCGACGATCTCGCTGGCTGCGTCGTGCCGGTTCGGCAGGCGCGCCCGCGACACGATCCGCACGGACCCCTGGCCGAAGCCGGCAATCGCTGCCGCGCTCAGCCGGACCGCCGGGTCTTCGGCCTGCCCGACGAACAATGCCGGCAGCAGTCCTGCGAGGCGCGCCAGCCGTAACGCCGCGAGGGCTGCGTTATCGTCCGCGACCGGCAGTGTCGTGAACGGCCCTTTCAGCGGATTGGCGAGATCGAAGGCGGGGTCGGCTATGGCCACGGCCTCCGCCAGCCCCACCCAGGGCGCCCGCGTGATCATCACCGGCGCGTTCGGCGTGCCGTCGCGTTGGTTGGCGAGCTTCAGCGTTGCCGCGCGATTGCCGGCAATCAGGATATCGGCGCGCCGCGCGGCGTCCAGCCGTGCCAGGCCCGAATCGTCCGCCGTCTCGACTGCGAGCAATCCCATGCCGTCAATCTCGACCGGCCAGCCCCGTCGCAGCGCGTCGATCGCCCGCGCAACGTCCCGAGGGTCGCTCAAAGGCGGAATTCCGTCACCAGCGGCACATGGTCGGAGGGGCGTTCCCAATTGCGGCACGGTTCATGGACAACATGCGCGACGGCCTGCGCGGCGACATCGCCGGTCGCCCACATATGGTCGAGCCGCCGGCCGCGGTCGTTCTTGGTCCAGTCGGGCGAGCGATAGCTCCACCAGGTGTGCAGCCGCTGCGGCGCCGGATGGAAATGACGGCCGAGATCGGTCCAGTCATTGCTCGCCTGCAATGCCGTCAGCGCTTCGACCTCGATCGGCGTATGGCTGACGACGTTCAGCAGCTGCTTGTGGCTCCATACGTCGCATTCCAGCGGCGCGACGTTGAAATCGCCGACCATGATCGTCGGACAGGTCACCGTTTCCGACCAGCGCGTCATCCGCTCGATGAAATCCAGCTTCTGGCCGAACTTCGGATTGAGGTCGCGGTCCGGAATGTCGCCACCGGCGGGCACATAGACATTCTCGAGCCGAATGCCGTTCTCCAGCCGCACGCCGATATGCCGCGCCTCGCCATTGGCCTGCCAGTCGAAGCGCAATTCCTCGCGCATCGGAATGCGGCTCAATGTCGCCACGCCATGATGCATGCGCTGCCCGGACAGCAGGATATGCTTGTAGCCCAGCCGGCGGAACATCTCGGCCGGGAACAGCGCGTCCTCAACCTTGGTCTCCTGGAGGCACAGTACGTCCGGCTGCTGCTCCTTAAGGAAGCGCTCGACGATCTCGATGCGCGCCCGCACCGAATTGATGTTCCAGGAGGCGATTTTCAGGCTGTCGGACATTGCGGCGGATGTAGCGAGCGCACTCGCCGAAGTCGATGCGGGGGCATGTTAAAAGGCCCCCGCTCCGGGGGCGTGGAGCGGGGGCCTACCAAGCGTTGTTTCGACGCGAGGTCGATCGCGGGAGCCGGCCGGGCAACAGGGGGAAAACCCGATCGGCCCCTCGCAACCGATAGTGTGTTACTATGCTAGGGTTCCTGTCGCCCGGATGAACGGATCGTCAGGATTTGTATCGGCTCGTGTGCGCGAACTAACGTCTCGGCCCGCGCTGCTGAACAGGCTGAAAGCGGAACAGGCTGTCCGCCACCGGCACGTTGAAGCGCTGTCCGGACAGCCGCACCTGCGTCTGGTTGTTCTGCGCGTCCACCGTGTTCCAGCCCTGCAGGCTCAGCCCGCCCGGCGCGCCGTTGACCTTGGCGAAGGCCAGGGTGATGCGGCCGAACTCGCGTCGGCGCGGGTCGCGCGCCTCGATCATCAGCGTGTTCGCATCGTCGCGGATCACGCGCGCGTAGCGTGACAGGTCGCGATTCGGATCGAGCAGCACGGACAGCGGCGAATCGCCGATCGGCCAGCTCTGCTGCTGGTTCACGTCATAGTCGAGGAAGTGCAGCCGCGATCCGTTGGCGACGATCAGCATGCGCGAACCGCGATATTCGAAGCGGATCTTGCCGGGGCGCTTGATCGACAAGGTGCCGGTCGTGGTGCGGCCGCGATGGTCGGTCTGGCTGAAATTGGCGGTCATGCTGGTGACTGCCCTCAAATGCGACTGGACTGCGGACAGCCCGCCTTGTCCTTGGGCGATCGCGGGCGCCGGCAGCGCCACGGCGGCCAGACCGAGCGGCGCGGCCGTCAGCGCAAGCGCGCGAAAAAACGTCATCTGGAACTCCATTCCAAAGCGAGATTGCGCCGGCAAATGCACCGGACCCCTTGAATGCCCCGTGAACTGGGCGGTTCCAAGTCACCCGAAGGCGAGACGGCAACCGCCTTGACGCGTCATGCTGAACTCACACTGCCCCAGGATATCCATTCCAAGCAGCGCGTTGAACTCAAAAGCGTTAGCAAGCTCGATACCGATGACCTCGTCAAACACAAAAGGAAAGCTTGGTTTGGCAAGCCCCGCTTCGTCCGCGACGAGGCCAATCCGGAACGCGTATCGTTCCACCTGTCCTTCGCCTTGAGCGGATCTTAGCGGGCGTTTGCCCAGCCCGGCCAGCCCGAGTTGCGCGGCAAGGCGGCGCGTTATGCCACTAATGGACGAACCCGTGTCCAGAAGAGCGACAGCGTCGGCGCCAGTCAGGTCAGTCGCGGGGAAGGGCCGTAAAACCATCAGGGGTAAAAGGATGCGTCGACGTTCGCGGGTCCAGTCAATGACCAACATGGGACCAAAAGCCCAGGTCGATCGGCTCGTCCGTCACCTCCTGGATCGAAAAGACACCATCGGGAAAGCGCTCGGCGGCCGCCTGCAACGCCTCCCGTGGCGTCGAGTGGAAGCTCACGATCCGCCCGTCGCGCATAAGGGCTAGCTGGTCGCGATGCGCCATCAGGATCGATGACAATTCTCGCATGAAAGCATCGTAATTCCGGTCGACCTGCTCGCGCTGGCGAACGACGTTCATCCTGCGACCTCCCTCAATTCAACGGCAGGATGCCACGGTTGGGCGCTGGCGCAAGGGGCGTGCGCCAGAGGGAGTCTCGCCCGCGCCAAGCCGAATCAGGCCAACGGGCGTCCGTCCGTGTCGATCAGCACCTCGCGTCGGCCGACATGGTCCGGCACGCTGACGATACCGTCTTTCTCCATCCTCTCGATCAGCCGCGCGGCATTGTTGTAGCCCACACGCAATTGCCGCTGGAGATAGGAGGTAGACGCCTTCTGCGCCTCCGCGACCGTCTGCACGGCCTTGCGGTAGAGCTGCGTTTCCGGATCGTCCTCGCCTGTCGGCTGCCCGTCGAACAGATAGCCGCCATCCTCCGGTTCTTCGGTCACGGCCTGGATATAATCGGGCGTGCCCTGGTCCTTCCAGAACTTCGCGACCGCACCCACTTCGTCGTCCGCCACGAACGGCCCGTGCACGCGCGCGATCTGGCGGCCGCCCGGCATGTAGAGCATGTCGCCCTTGCCCAGCAGCTGCTCGGCGCCCTGCTCGCCCAGGATCGTGCGCGAATCGATCTTGGACGTGACCTGGAAGCTGATTCGGGTCGGCAGATTCGCCTTGATCACGCCGGTGATGACATCGACCGACGGCCGTTGCGTCGCCATGATCAGGTGAATGCCGGCCGCACGCGCCTTCTGCGCCAGCCGCTGGATCAGGAATTCGACTTCCTTGCCGGCGGTGATCATCAGGTCCGCGAGTTCGTCCACAACGACTACGATCTGCGGCAGATTCTCGTAGTCGAATTCCTCCATCTCGAACTTCGGCTGCCCGGTCTCGGCGTCGAAGCCGGTCTGGAAGCGGCGGCCCAATGGCTGGCCCTTGGCCTTGGCCTCGCGCACCTTGGTGTTGAAGCTCGACAGCTGGCGCACGCCGACGGACGCCATCATCCGGTAGCGCTCCTCCATCTGCTCGACGGTCCATTTCAGCGCGCGGATCGCCTTGCCCGGCTCGGTCACCACCGGCGCGAGCAGGTGGGGAATGCCCTCGTAGACGCTCAGTTCGAGATGCTTGGGGTCGATCATGATCATCCGGCACTCGTCCGGGGTCAGGCGGTAGAGCAGCGACAGGATCATGCAGTTAAGGCCGACCGACTTGCCCGATCCGGTCGTGCCGGCCACCAGCAGATGCGGCATCGGCGCCAGGTCCGCGATCACCGGATCGCCGGCGATATTCTTCCCCAGCACGAGCGGCAGCGCGCCGCCGCCATCGTCGAAGGCGGGGCTGGAGAGCAGTTCCGACAGCGACACCATCTCGCGCTTCGGGTTCGGCAATTCGATGCCGATCACGCTGCGCCCCGGAATGGTCGCGACCCGGGCGGAGATGGCGGACATGTTGCGGGCGATGTCGTCGGCCAGCTGGATCACCCGGCTCGCCTTGATGCCGCGCGCCGGCTCCAGCTCGTACATCGTCACGACCGGCCCCGGCCGCACCTCGACGATCTCGCCCTTCACCGAGAAGTCGCCCAGCAGGCTTTCGAGCAGCCGCGCATTGCGCTCCAGTGCCGCCTTGTCGAGCGTGGCATTGGCGGGCGGTGGCGGCGGCTTGAGCAGGTCGATGCCCGGCAATTTGTAGCGGTCGAGGTCCAGCCCGCCCTGCCGGCTCCCGGCGCTCCTTGAAGCCGCGACCGGTTGCGCGCGATCGGCGATCACCGTCTTGCGGTTGTTCGCGGGCGTGATCAGCGGAAGCCGGCGTCTGGGCGGCGCGGGTTCTTCATCCGCGTCCGCTTCCGGCATGATCTGCGGCCGTTCGACCGGCTCGGTATCCGCACCGCCGGCCCGCTCGCGGCGCTGGACCAGCCATTGCCATTCGCCAGCGGTCAGGCCGAGGCCGAAGAAGCACAGCAGCAACCCGGCAAAGGCAGTCAGGATCGCGATGGCGACGCGGAATGGCTGCATCGTTGTTTCATCGCCGATCGCGCCGAGTCCGGCCGTTACGAGCTTTTCGAAGGCGAGGCCGATGCCGCCGCCCCAGCCCGCCGGCAGGCCGTTGATCGCGCCGCCGATCATCAGGCTCGCGGCGGTCCCGAACAAGGCGATCCCGCCCAAAGTGAGCAGCAGCGAGCGACCCCACGGCCCCGCGCCCGCCCGGCGCAACAGGCGCAAGCCGGTCAGGAACATCAACGGCAGCAGCAAAGCCGCGAGCGGTCCCAGCCAGCTCAGCAGGATATCGGCAGTCCACGCGCCCGGCGTGCCGAGCCAATTGGTCACTGCCCCGCCGCCGCGCGTATTGAGCGCCGGATCACTGCTATTATAGCTGATCATGGCGAGCAGGATCAGCACCGCGCCCACCGTCAGCGCCACGCCCAGCAGCATCACGCCGGTACGTCGCGCCGCCGCCTTCATCTTGTTCTCGACAAGCGCAAGCCGCGTTTCGCGGCTGGTCCTGGATGCCGCCGTCGCCATATCGTGCCCCGAATGTTCCCGCTCCATTCCGATCATGCGCCTGTGCGGAGTCCCGGGTCAAGCGCTTGGCGGCAAAGCGAGTCCGGCGTAGGGCGAAGGCCATGGAGCGCGCGGATGTCCTGATTCTCGGCGGCGGCCTGGTCGGCCTCACTCTGGCGCTCGCGCTGGACCGTCATGGCGTCACCTCGATCGTCGTGGATGCGGCCGAGCCGTCCACCCAGGTCGCCGCCGCCTTCGACGGCCGCGCCACCGCCGTCTCCAGCGCTTCGTGGCGGATGCTGGAGGCGATCGGCGTGGCGGAACGGCTCAACGGCTGCCCGATCAACCAGATCCGCGTCAGCGACGGCCTCGCCCCCGGCGCGCTGACCTTCGATCCCGCCAGCACGGACGGCGAGGATAATGATCCGCTCGGCATCATGGTCGAGAACCGCCTGCTCCGCCTCGCCCTTCAGCAGGCGGCGGCCGAAGCCACCAACATCACCCTGCTGGCCCCCGCGCTCGCCCGTGAGGTCGTCCGTGATGCGCACAATGTCCGCGCCACCCTCGCCGACGGCCGCGCCGTGCAGGCCGCTCTGCTGGTCGCCGCGGAAGGCCGCAATTCTCCGACCCGCGAGGCCGCCAACATTCCGGTCGCCCGCTGGCAGTACGATCATGCCGCGATCGTCACCACGATCCGCCACGCGCTGCCGCACGAAAATATCGCCTACGAGATCTTCTACCCGGCCGGACCCTTCGCGATCCTGCCGATGCTGGACGACGAAGATGGCGCGCACCGTTCCGCCATCGTCTGGTCGGTCGCCAAGGCCGACGGGCCTGCCTACGCCAACCTCCCCGAACGCGCCTTCGCTGCCGAACTGGAAAAGCGCATGGGCGGCTTTCTGGGCGACGTGACCCTCGCTGCGAAGCGCTGGACCTACCCGCTGGGCTTCCACCACGCCGCCAAGATTACCGGAGAACGCTTGGCCCTCGCCGGCGACGCCGCCCACGGTATCCACCCGATTGCCGGCCAGGGACTCAACCTGGGCTTCCGCGATGCCGCGTCACTGGCGCAGGTGCTGGTCGAAGGCGCGCGCCTTGGCCTCGATCTCGGCGATGCGCAATTGCTCGCCCGCTACGAGACGTGGCGCAGCCTCGACAGTTTCTCCGTGGCACTGGCAACCGACAGCCTCACCCGCATCTACGGCGTCCCCGGCAAGACCGCCTCGGCCGTCCGCCGCTTCGGCATGGGGCTGATCGACCGGATCGGCCCGATCAAGGACCGCCTGATGGCCGAAGCCCGCGGCGAATCGGGGGAATTGCCGCTACTGCTGCGCGGTCTGACGATCTGAACCCGCTTTGTGCTCCTGCGAAGGCGGAGCACACGCTCACTCCAAAACCCGCTCGTCCTGAACTTGTCGAAGGACCGCACTTCTTTGCACGCCTGAGGCAGGACAGGGCTTCGACAGGCTCAGCCTGAGCGGGACTCGGGAAACACCGCCTATTGCAGCGTCTCCGGCCCGTCCGCGCCACCCGGCGCCATGCGCTGGAACTGCATGAACTGCACCAGCAGGTCCGCCCGCTCGGCCATCCCTTCGGCCTCCAGCAGCGCCTGCTTCGATCCCACGTCCAGCGGCGCGATCTGGGCGATGCCGTTGACCAGCGCCTCGTCGTCCAGCCGCGCCACCGCGTCCCAATCGACGCCATAGCCCAGCGAATCGGCATAGCGCCGCGATTCCTGCTCCAGTTCGGCGCGCTGGATCATCGCCAGCGGCTCGTCCTCCTCCGCATCCTCGAACGCGGTCCGGTCGATCTCGATCTGGCGATAGGCGGTCTCCACTTTTGCCTCGCGGGTCACCCGGAACCGCTCCAGACCCTGCAGCTCGATATTGAAGCATCCGTCCGGCAGCGGTTCGCAATCAGCGATGTGGCCGAGGCAGCCGACCTCGAACAGGCCGGCCGGATCACCCGAATTCCGCGGCTGGATCATCGCGATCAGCCGGTCGCCCTGCATCGCGTCGCGGACCATCTCGCGATAGCGCGGCTCGAAAATATGCAGCGGCAGCCGGCTGCGCGGAAACAGCAGGGCGCCTTCCAGCGGGAAGACCGGCACCAGCAGGGTCGTGCCGCCGCTCATGCTCAGGTGAACAGGATCGCGGATAGCCGGCGGCGCTGCTGCCCCGCCCAGGGGTCCTCCAGGCCCACGGCCTCGATCACCTGCAGCAACTTCTTGCGCGCGGCGCTGTCGTTCCACTCGCGGTCGCGGCGAACGATCTCCAGCAATTCGTCGGCCGCCCCGTCGCGGTCGCCGCCCGCCAGTTTCGCCCCGGCCAGTTCGAACCGCGCCTCGTGATCGTCCGGATCGGCGGCGATGCGCCGCTCGAACTCCGCCGTCTCGCCCGCCGGCGCGCTTTCGGCCAGCGCCAGCGCCGACCGCGCCTGCGCCAGCGCGCCATCCTTCGCGACCTCTTCCGGCAGTGCATCCAATGCCGCTCGCGCCTCCGCCGCCTGGCCGCTCGCCAGCAGCGACCGGATCAGCCCGGATTGTACCGCCGCATCCTCGGGCGCCATTTCGGCGAGCTGCGAGAAGATGCCCAGCGCGCGCGCCCCGTCGCCGCTCGCCAGCACCTCCTCGCCCATTTCGATCAGGGGCGCGATCTCCGCCTGCTGCTGCTGTGCCTCGCCCTGGATCGGCAGCTGCGCCAGCAACTGGTCCAGAATGCGCTTCAGCGACCCCTCGGTCCGCCCCTCGCCCAGATCGGCGACCGGCTGGCCCTGGAAGATCGCATAGACGGTCGGGATGGACTGGATGCGGAATTGCGCCGCGATCATCTTCTCTTCGTCGACGTTGATCTTGACCAGCTTCACGCCCTTGTCGGCATAATCCGCGGCGACCTTCTCCAGCACCGGCGTCAGCTGCTTGCACGGCCCGCACCATTCCGCCCAGAAATCCAGGATGATCAGCGAGGTCATGCTCGGCTCGATCACGTCGCGGCGAAACCGCTCGATCGCTTCCTTGTCCGCCTCGCTCATGCCCAAAGTCGCCACTGTTCCACCTTTCCGCGCGCATCGCGCCGTCTGCGCGCCCTATGTGGGAAAAGCATGGCCTCTGCCAAGGTTGCTTCGCCCGGACCTGCCCCAGCGTTTCGGCGACGCGAAAGCGGGCATCCCCGAATTCAGGGACTTGCCCGCCCCGAACCTTTGCGCTAGCAGCCGCCGCCTTACCTCGCCGCCCTCCGGGAGCGGCCGACGCCAGAGCGGGCGTAGCTCAGGGGTAGAGCACAACCTTGCCAAGGTTGGGGTCGAGGGTTCGAATCCCTTCGCCCGCTCCAGCTGCCGCGCCTGATTTGGCGCGGCTAAATCAGGTATTCAGCGGCAGCCCGGCCGACCTCGCGGTTCAGCGAGGATCGACGGCGCGGCTTTGCCGCGACGCTGTACCACATTCCCACACCCGCTTCGCGGCGGGAACGATCGTTCAAGTTTTTCGAACGCTTATTCTAAGCGAATCCGGCAATTTCCGTCATCGCCCCGCGCCGACGCCTTGTGGGGGGCGAGCGGGGGGCCGGGACCATGTTCCGGCCTCCCGTAAGCGCTCAATCCGACTCCGGCGGGCGGCACACATCCGTCCATTGCGCCCCTACCAGGTCCGCCAACCGCACCGGCGCGATCTCGACCGAGGCGGTGCGCGATCCCGCGGCCGGATAGACGATGGCGAAATCCTTCAGCGATTCGTCGCAATAGATGGCGAGCGGCGTCGCCAGGCCGAACGGGCAGACGCCGCCCACCGGGTGACCGGTCAGCGCCTCCGTCTCCTCATGCCCCAGCATGCGCGGCCGCACGCCGAACGCATCCCTGAACTTGCGATTGTCGAGCCGCGCATCGCCGCGTGCGACGATCAGTACGACTTGCTCGCCTGCCCGCACCGACAAGGTCTTGGCGATCTGCCCCGGCGCGACGCCCAGCGTCTCCGCCGCCTCCAGCACCGTCGCGGTGCTGCGGCCCTGGTCGATGATGGGTACGTCGGGCGCATGAAGGCTGAGGAACAGGCGGACGGATTCGAGACTCATGGCACGCCGCTAGAGTTCGTACCCGGCATCCGCAACGCTCACGGCGCTGCCGGATCGGCCAGCCTATTGTTTCGGCTGTGCGGCCGGCTGTTCGCTTCCGGCAGGCCGGGGTGCCGGTGCCGGCGCGGCGGTGAAGGCTGCCAGTTCGATCGTGTCGAGCGCCCGCCGTGCCGCCACGTAGCGCTGCGCCGCCTGCATCCAGTCGCGGCCATTTTCGCGCCCCGGCAGCCTTTGCACTTCCTCCAGCGCCTGATCGACCTGTCCGGCCTCCAGCCGGGTCACCGCCCGCCGCAGCCGTTCGCGCGGATCGGTCGATTGCGTCCCCGCCCGGCGCACCACGACCAGATTGGTCAGTTCGGTGCCCACCGCGCCCCAGAAGGTCTGCGCCGGCCCAGCGCCGGTCAGCCGCGGCCCGATCTCGGTCAGCGACACCTGCAATTGCTGCAGCGTCACCGGCTGCTGGGCGAAATCGATCACCGTGCCGACCGCTTCCGGCTGGCTCTCGCCGAAACGCTGGCGCAGCAGCCCTTCCAGATAGCCCAGTCCGACGCCGCGCTCGAGCGCGCGCCGCGCCGCAAAGGCGACCAGCAGGCCTTCCGCGCGATCGACATTGCCGACCGCCGATTGCGCGTCCGAGCCGAGCTCGCCGAGCCTTTGCTCGAGCGCCGCGAGGCGTGCGTCCATCTCCGGCGTGGCAGGCGCCGGCGCGGGTGCGGGCTGCGGCTGCAGCAGATTGCGTTGCGGGGCCGGCGCGGGGGGTCCCTCGACCACCGGCTCCGGCACGATGCCGAGCGCCTGGCCCACGCCTTCCCAGCGGCCCAATATCCAGATCATCGCCAGGACGCCGAGCGCGAAGGCGCTGCCGCCAATCAGCAAGGGCTGCAGCCAGGGCTGCAGCCAGGGCCGCCGCCGTCCCTGGCGCGGCACGATTGGCTCGACCGCTTTCGGCGTCGCGGCCTGCCGTTCGTTCGCCACGGCGTCGGCCAGTTCGCTCGCGGCGCTCAGCAGCGCCTCGTCGCGCGGCTCCAGCGCCACGCCGACGCCTGCCCAGCCCGTGCCGGCCGCCGCCGCAGCCGCGTCGCTGATCGCGGCGATCCGCGTCTGCGCCCGCCGCTCGCCGATCCGCTCGCCGAATATCTCCGCCGATCGCGGCGAGTGCAGCAGCACGATCGCCCCGGCATGGATCGCCGCGACCGCCACATCGGACAGCCGGTCGTCGGGGATGGAGGCATAGACCGCGATCTGCTCCAGCGCGATGCCCGCGGCGGGCAAAGCCGCGACATCCTCGGCCGTCGGGTGGAAAGCGCGGGTCACGCCGTCGCGCGCCATCATCTGCACGACCGCCGCGCCGTCCGAAGGCCCGGTGCGGACATGGCCGAAGCCGGCTTCCGCCGCCGCCATCGCCGTCGCCTCGCCCACCGCATAGCAGGGCTTGTCGCGGAAAGCGGCGAGGGCGGGACCGCCCAGCCTTGGCGCATTGGCGCTGGTGAACAGGATCGCGTCGAAATCCGCCGGCACTGGCGGCGTCCAGGGCAAAGCCCGAGCGGTGAACATCGGCGCGACCACCGGCTCCAGCCCGCGCGCCTGCGCCCGTGCCGCGGTTTCGTCCGCCCCCGGCTGCGGCCGCACGATCAGGACGGCGCGCATCATGCGGCGAACATCGCGCGCAGGGCCGGGCTGGCGCGGCTCAGCAGCTGCCGGGCGAGATCGCCGGGACTCAGGAAATCCTCGCCATGCAATTCCTCGTCGGCGCTGTGCACTTCGCTGCCATCCGGGCTGAGTATCTCGGCGCGCATGAACATCGCGCTGCTGTGGCTGGAGGCGGCGGCAGCGACCGCGGAATGGCAATTGCCGCCGATCGCCAGCAGGAACCGGCGCTCCGCCTCCACGGTGACGAAAGCGCGATCGTCATTGACCGGCCGCAGCAACGCCCGCGTCTCCGCGTCATCGGCGCGCGCCTCGATCCCGATCGCGCCTTGCGCCGGGGCAGGCAGGAAATCGTCCAGCGGCGCGCCGACATGGCCGAGGCCGAGCCGCTCGAGGCCCGCCGCGGCGAGCAGGGTGGCGTCCACTTCCTCGCCCACCTTGGCGATGCGCGACTGCACATTGCCGCGGATCGGCACGACGTTCAGGTCCGGCCGCCGTGCCAGCAATTGCGCTTTGCGCCGGGGCGACGAGGTGCCGACCGTCGCGCCGTCCTGCAATTCATCCAGGCTCCCCGCGCCGATCAGCCGGTCGCCGGTCGCCGCGCGCGGCAGATAGGCGGCGATGACGAACTCCGGCGGGCGCACCGTCTCGACATCCTTCATCGAATGGACGGACGCGTCGGTGACGCCATCCGCCAGCGCGCGATCCAGCTCCTTGGTCCACAGCGCCTTGCCGCCAATTTCAGCCAGCGGCCGGTCCTGCACCACGTCGCCGGTGGTGGTGATCGGCACGATCTCGATATCCTGTTCGCCCCACCCATGTACGGCGCGCAATGCCTCTGCGGCCAGCCGCGCCTGCGCGAGCGCCAGCGGCGAGCCGCGCGTGCCGAGACGGAGAGGGCGGGAGAGCTTGGGCATTGCGGCGCTTGTGCTAGCGCCTGCGGCTCTGGCAGGGAAGAGCGCGCCATGGCGAGCAACCGTCCCTCTCTGATCCTCGGCCTCGAATCGAGCTGCGACGAAAGCGCGGCGTCGCTGGTGACGAGCGACCGGCGGATCCTCGCGCACAAGCTGGCCGGGCAGGAGGACGCGCACCGGCCGTTCGGCGGCGTCGTGCCGGAAATCGCCGCCCGCGCCCATGTCGAGACCCTGCCGGGGCTGGTCGAGGCGGCCCTGGCCGAAGCTGGCGTGACCTTGGACGATGTCGATGCGATCGCCGCCACCGCCGGGCCGGGCCTGATCGGTGGCGTGCTGGTCGGGTTGGTCACCGCCAAGGGCCTGGCGCTGGCGAGCGGCAAGCCGTTGGTCGCCGTCAATCATCTGGAAGGGCACGCGCTGTCGCCAATGCTGACCGCGCCGGACCTCGCCTTCCCCTATCTGCTGCTGCTCGTTTCCGGCGGCCATTGCCAGTTGCTCCGCGTCGAGGGCGTCGGCCAGTATCGCCGCCTCGCCACCACGATCGACGATGCGGCGGGTGAAGCGTTCGACAAAACCGCAAAACTGCTGGGCCTCGGCTATCCCGGCGGCCCGGCGGTCGAGCGCGCCGCTTTGGGCGGCGATCCGCAAGCGATCCGCTTTCCCCGTCCGCTCGTCGGCTCGGCCGAACCGCATTTCTCCTTCGCGGGCCTGAAAAGCGCCGTGCTGCGCGCGGTCGAGGCCGGAAGCCATTCCACCGCCGACATCGCCGCTTCCTTCCAGCAGGCGGTCGTCGATTGCTTCCTCGACCGTACGCAGCGAGCGCTCGCCGCATCCCCCGGCGTCACCGCGCTCGTCGTCGCGGGCGGCGTGGCGGCCAACCAGCAGGTGCGCGGCGCGCTCACCGGTCTGGCCAGCGCACACGGCCTGCCCTTCGTCGCCCCGCCGCTCTGGCTGTGTACCGACAATGCGGCGATGATCGCGTGGGCCGGAGCCTTGCGGTTCGAGGCAGGTTTGATCGACGGCCTGGACGCCCCGGCCCGGGCGCGCTGGCCGCTCGACCCCGAGGCGGAAAAAGCGCGCGGCGCGGGAGTGAAAGCGTGAGGATCGGTGTTGTCGGAGGAGGCGCCTGGGGCACGGCGCTGGCGCAGGCTGCCGCTTCGGGCGGCGAACCCGTCCTGCTCTGGGCGCGCGAACCCGAGGTGGTCGCGACGGTCAATGCCGAACAGGTAAACCGCTTGTTCCTGCCGGGAATCCCCCTCTCTCGATCGATCCGTGCGACCGGCGAGATGGCCGACCTTTCCGTCTGCGACGCCTTGCTGATCGTCTCCCCCGCCCAGCATATGCGCGCCGTCCTCACAGGACTGCCCGCGGGCGACAGGCCTCTGGTCCTCTGCTCGAAGGGCATCGAGGAGGCCTCGGGCAGAATGATGCACGAGGTCGCGCACGAAGCGCGGCCGGGCGCGCCGCTGGCGGTGTTGTCGGGGCCGACCTTCGCGCATGAAGTGGCCAGGGGCCTCCCGGCCGCGGTGACGCTGGCGACGAATGATGCGGCAGTGGCGGAGCAACTCGCCCGGCGCCTGTCCGGTCCGGCCTTCCGCCCCTACCTTTCCGACGACGTGGTCGGCGCGGAGGTCGGCGGCGCGGTCAAGAATGTGCTCGCCATCGCCTGCGGTGTGGTCGAGGGCATGGGCCTCGGCCTCAATGCGCGCGCGGCTCTGATCTCGCGCGGATTCGCGGAAATGACCCGCTTCGGCCTCGCCAAGGGCGCACGGCCGGAGACGCTCGCGGGCCTCTCCGGCCTCGGCGATCTGGTGCTCACCTGCTCCTCCACCAATTCCCGCAATTTCAGCCTCGGCGTGGGGCTTGGCGAGGGCCGCAGCGCCGCCGAACTGCTCAGCGACCGGCGGACGGTGGCGGAAGGCGCCTTCACCGCCCCGGTCCTGCGCCGCGTCGCCGACGAAGCGGGCGTCGAAATGCCGATCGTCGCTGCCGTTTGCGCCCTGCTCGACGGCCGCGCGACGGCGAAGGACGTGGTCGGTGGCCTGCTCGCCCGCCCGCTCAAGAGCGAAAGCGTCTAGGGGCTAGAAGTCTCTACAAATCCCCTTCGCTTCCCAATCGCCATAGCGGGTCGGCTCCTCGCCCTTCGGCCCGCCCGTTTCCTCGGGCAGCGTCGGGGCGTCGCCCGGCGCTGGCAAAGGCGGGCTTTCGGAAAGATGCGAAGGCGGTTTCAGGTGCGGCGGGCGCTTCTTCTGGCGCGTCAATTGGCGCTTCCTTTGCTTTTGGGCGTTGCTGCGGCCACATGTCGGCGGTGAAGAAGACAGACGCAAGACGCCCCCGCCCCAATCTCTACGAGAGCGAGCCGCCGGGTACCGACACGCGCCGCGCGGCGCTGGCGCTGCTCGATGCGGTGCTGCGCAAAGGCCTGCCGCTGGAGGCCGCCGGTTCCGCGACGGCCCGGCTGACCCGACCGGACGACAAGGCCTTCGCCCTCGCCATCGCGTCCGAAGCCCTGCGCCGCCTGCCCGATCTCGATGCCCTGATCGATTCGGCGACGCAGAGGAATCTCCCGGACGACGCCCGCGCGCGAAACGTGCTGCGCATCGCGCTGGTGCAGGCGCTGCGCATGGGCACGCCGCCGCACGCCGCCATCTCCACCGCTCTGCCGATGGTGGAAAGCGGCCCCCGCCGACTGGTCCATGGCGTGTTCGGCGCCCTGATGCGGCGCGAAGCCCTGCTGCCGGAAGTCCCAACCTTGCCCCTCCCGGTCGCGTTGCGCTGGGAGAAGGCCTGGGGTCCGCAGCTGGTTGCCGACGCCGCTTTGGCCATCGCCGAACCGCCGCCGCTCGACCTGTGCTTCCAGTCCGACCAGCCCCCGCAAGGCCTTGAGGGGATCAGCCTTCTGCCCGGTCATCTGCGCCTCCCCCGCGCCGGCGCGATCGCCGACGTGCCCGGTTACTCCGAAGGCCAGTGGTGGGTGCAGGATATCTCCGCCCAGATGCCCGCGCGCCTACTTGGAGAGGGGAAGGGCCGCACCGCGCTCGATCTGTGCGCCGCGCCCGGCGGCAAGACGATGCAGCTCGCCGCTGCGGGTTTCAAAGTCACCGCGGTCGATTCCTCGGAAACGCGGCTGGAGCGTGTCCGCGAGAATCTCGCCCGCACCCGACTCGAGGCGGCGCTGATCGCCGCTGACGTCATGACGTGGCAGCCGAAGGAACAGGTGGACGCGATCCTGCTCGACGCGCCCTGCTCGGCCACCGGCATCTTCCGCCGTCACCCCGACGTCCTTCACCGCGTCCGCCCCAGCGCCATCGCCGAACTGGCCGAAGCGCAGAAGGCGATGCTGCTGCGCGCCGCCGACTGGCTGAAGCCCGGCGGCACGCTCGTTTACTCGGTCTGCTCGCTCGAGCCGCAGGAAGGCGAACAGGTTGCGGAGCACTTCCTTGCCAGCCGCGACGATTACGAAGCCTATCCGGTCGCGTCGCCTGAACTCCCCGTAGCCCGCGATGCGGACGCGCCAGCCAATATGCGCTGCTGGCCGGGTGCCTATCCCGACGCGGGCGGCGCCGACGGTTTTTTCATCGGTCGCTTCAGGCACCGGGGATGAGTCCGCCGCTTTTCTTGCAGCGCGACTCGGCGGCGGATAGGCATGTCTTCATGCAGCAGCCGGTCCGCATCGCCCCGTCCATCCTCTCCGCCGATTTCGCGCGGCTGGGCGAGGAAGTGCGGGCGATCGACGCAGCCGGGGCGGACTGGATCCATATCGATGTGATGGACGGCCATTATGTGCCGAACCTTACCATCGGCCCTGGCGTCGTGAAGGCGTTGCGCCCCCACACGGCCAAGCCGTTCGACGTCCACTTGATGGTCTCGCCGGTGGACAAGTGGCTGGAGGCGTTCGCGGAAGCGGGCGCGGACACGATCACCGTCCATCCCGAGGCCGGGCCGCACCTCCACCGCACCATTCAGGCGATCAAGGCGCTCGGCAAGCGCGCGGGCGTCTCGCTCAATCCCGCCACCCCGGCGAAGATGCTCGACTATGTGCTGGAGGAGGTCGATCTCGTGCTGGTGATGAGCGTCAATCCCGGCTTCGGCGGGCAAAGCTTCATCGAGAGCCAGCTGCGCAAGATCGAGGCGATCCGCAAGTCGATCGACAAGACCGGCAAGCCGATCGACCTGGAAGTGGATGGCGGCGTCGATCAGTCCAACGCCGCGCGGGTGATCGCGGCAGGTGCCGACGCGCTCGTCGCCGGCACCGCCACGTTCAAGGGCGGAGCGGACGCCTATGCCGCCAACATCGCCGCTTTGAGGGGCGGATGAGCGGCGCGCTCGTCCCCTCCGATCCCGGTCACGAATCCTTCGGCGCGAAGGTGGCGCGCCTGCTCGGCCTCGCCCGCCGCGCGCAGGTGCGGCTGCTGGCCGTGCCGCGCGATCCGGTGCCGGGCGACAAGGCGTTCGGCGCGGGGCTGATGGCTGGCAAGTTCGGCGGCGTGCCGCTGGACGGGCTCGATCCGGCCAATGGCGCGCTGCCGCCCGACCAGTGGGAGCATCTGCAGGGCTTCGGCTGGCTGCGCGATCTCGCCGCGGCCGGGACGGCGGAAAGGGGCAGGGCGGCCGCCGAGGCTTTGGCTCGGGCGTGGCTCGCCGGCCTGCCGCAGCGCGCGGAGGGGCCGCAATGGCGCGCCGACCTTTGGGGCCGCCGCCTGCTGCTCGCGCCGGCCTATGCTCCCTATCTGCTCGCCACGCGCGATACGGATTATCGCACCCGCTTCCTGCGCGCGCTCGTTCGCGGTGCGCGCCATATCGAGAAGAATGCGGACAAGAGCCGCGCCGGCCTGCCCCGAATCACCGCCTGGAGCGGCGCGGTCGCCGCCTCGCTGGTCATCCAGGGCGCACCGACCCGGATCGACCGGGCCGAGGCTGGGCTGGAGCGCGCCATCGCCACCGGTCTCAGCGAGGATGGCGGTCTGATCAGCCGCGCGCCGGCCGAACAGCTCGCTTTGGTCGAAACCCTGCCCTTGTTGCGCAGCGCCTATGCGACCGGCACACGCGGCATTCCGGACTGGCTGGACGAGGCGCAGGAAGGCGCGCTCGCCTGCCTGTTGAGCGTGCTGGCGGACGATGGCGCGATGACCAGCTGGCAGGGCGGCAATCCGGGCGACGCGAAGCGGATCTCCGCAGCGATCGCCGCCGCTGCTCTCGCCGAGCGGCCGGTCCCGCAGGCGCGCGGCTGGGGCTATCAACGGCTGCAGGCAAAGGATTCGGTGCTGGTCATGGACGCCGCGCCGCCTCCCGCGAGCAAGGCGTTGGCGGGGCCCCGCGCCTCGACCCTCGCCTTCGAATATGGCGAGGGCGGGCAGCGTCTGATCGTCAATTGCGGCGGCGCGGGCGAACATGCCGATGCGCTGGGCACGGAGCTGGCCCATCTGCTCCGTTCCACCGCCGCCCACTCCACGCTGACGCTCGGCGATTGCAATTCCACCTCGATCCTTGACGACGGCAAATTGGGTCGGGGCGTCACCGAAGTGACGATGGAGCGCGGCACACGCGACGGTCTGCTCGCGATCGAGGCCGGGCATGACGGCTATGTCCGCCGCTTCGGTCTCGCGCATCAGCGGCTGCTGCTCCTGTCGCCGGACGGCAAAATCCTTGAAGGCACCGATTCGCTGGCGCTCAGGGGCAAGCCGGGCAAGGCCGGTGTGCCTTTCGTGCTGCGTTTCCACCTCGCGCCGGGGGTGGAAGTCACCAGCACCGCCGATGGCCGCGGCGCCCTGCTGCGGGCGGCGCCGAAGAAGGCCTGGCAGTTCAAGGTGCGCGGCGGCATCGTCGAGGTCGAGGACAGCCTGTGGATCGACGGCACCGGCATGCCCCGCCAGACCCTGCAACTCGCGGTCAGCGGCGAAAGCCCGCCCGAGGGGATGTCCATTTCGTGGGAACTGAAGCGCGCCGGCTGAGGCGAACGCGCGGTTTCAATGGTCACATACGGCGGCTAAAGGCGCGGCCATGACCGACATCACCATCCGCCGCGCCTTGCTCTCCGTCTCCGAAAAGACCGGCTTGGTCGAGCTCGGCCAGTCCCTCGCGGGTCAGGGCGTAGAGCTTGTTTCCACTGGCGGGACGGCCAAGTCGCTCCGCGACGCGGGGCTGGAGGTGCGCGACATTTCCGACCTCACCGGCTTTCCGGAAATGATGGACGGGCGGGTGAAGACCCTGCACCCGAAAGTGCATGGCGGCCTGCTCGCGGTGCGCGGCAATGAAGAGCATGAAGCCGCCGCCGCCGCGCACGAGATCGGCATGATCGACCTCGTCGTCGTCAATCTCTACCCCTTCGCCCAGACCGTGACGCGCGGCGCGGCGCGTGACGAGGTGATCGAGAATATCGACATTGGCGGCCCGTCCATGGTCCGCTCCGCCGCGAAGAATCATGCGAGCGTGGCGATCGTCACCGATCCGGCCGATTACGCCCTTGTCGCGAAAGGCACGACCACTCTCGACGAGCGCAAGAAGCTCGCCGCCAAGGCCTTCGCGCTCACCGCCCAATATGACGCCACCATCTCCGCCTGGTTCGCCTTCGCCGATCAGGGCGAGATTTTCCCGGCGACGGTCGCCATCCCCGTCCGCCGCGCGCAGGAATTGCGTTACGGCGAAAATCCGCACCAGCGCGCCGCACTCTACATTCCCGCCGGCCCGGCGACCCCCGGCGTGGCGCAGGCTGAGCAGGTGCAGGGCAAGGAGCTCAGCTACAACAATTACAATGATGCCGACGCGGCGCTGGAGCTGGTCGCGGACTTCAAGGACGGTCCGCCGACGGTGGTGATCGTCAAGCACGCCAATCCCTGTGGAGTCGCCAGCGGCGAGACCCTCGCCGAAGCCTATCGCGCCGCCTTCGCCTGCGACACGGTGTCAGCCTTCGGCGGCATCATCGCCTGCAACCGTCCGTTGGACGGCCCGACTGCCGAGGCGATCTCGGAAATCTTCACCGAGGTGGTGGTCGCGCCCGGCGCCGACGATGCCGCCCGCGCCGCCTTCGCCCGCAAGAAGAATCTGCGGCTTTTGCTCACCGGCGACTTCGCCGATCCGAAGCGCCCCGGACTGACGATCAAATCGATCGCCGGCGGCATGCTCCTCCAGTCGCGCGACGGCGGTACGGTGTCGCGCGATCAGTTGCGCGTGGTGACGAAACGCGCACCGACCGAACAGGAGCTGGCCGACTGCCTGTTCGCCTGGACCGTCGCCAAGCATGTGAAGTCCAACGCCATCGTCTACGCGAAGGACGGCGCCACCGCCGGCGTCGGCGCGGGCCAGATGAACCGGCTGGAATCCGCCCGCATCGCCGCCTGGAAGGCAAAGGACGCCGCGGAGAAAGCCGGCTGGCCGCAGCCGCGCACGATCGGCTCGGCGGTCGCGTCGGACGCCTTCTTCCCCTTCGCCGACGGCCTGCTGGCTGCGGCCGAAGCGGGCGCGACGGCGGTCATCCAGCCCGGTGGCTCCGTCCGCGACGACGAGGTGATCGCCGCCGCCGACGAAGCAGGCCTCGCCATGGTCCTGACCGGCATGCGCCACTTCCGGCACTGATCTTATTCAAATCCTCCCCTGCATTTGCAGGGGAGGGGGACCGCCGGCGAAGCCGGTGGTGGAGGGGCCGGTCGCGCCCTTGCGCGAGCGGAAGAAGGTTCGCGTCGCTCATGCCCCTCCACCATGCTGCGCATGGTTCCCCTCCCCGGGAAACTCGGGGAGGAATGATCACGTCATCGACACGTCCGGCAGGGTGGGCTCCTCGTCCTTCCTGAACCGGAACAGCACCCGGTCCTCGGCGGTGAAGCCGCGCCACCAGATCATGGCGCCGAATGCGATCAGGATCAGGAAGGTGCCGAACGCCAGCTGCGCCCATTCGGGGAACAGGAAGCGCACGCCGATGCCGACCAGGATGGCGGCCGCCGCCCCTTCGAGCAGCGACCAGCGCCAGCCGAGCACGGACTCGCCCAATATGTGCTCCAGCAGGCGCGCCTTCAGGATCGAGGCGATCCCCAAAGCGACCGCCAGCGCGCCTGCCGCCGCCGCCGCCTGATAGGCCTGCTGGTCGTCGACCGGCACATCGAGGAACTCGAAGGCGTAGAGCACGCCCACGGATACGGCGATCTGGATCAGGATCATGACGAACGAGATCAGCAGATTGCGCTTGCGGGCGACATAGACGAGCGCCGCTTCCGACACCGCCGCCGTCGCCGCCACCACTTCCGCGAACAGCAGGAAGCCCAGCGCCAGCGCCCCGCCTGCAAAGGCGGTGCCGACCAATCCCATCAGCGCCGGCCCGGTCAGCCCCAGCGCCAGCGCGATCCCCATTTGCGCGGCGATGATCCAGAAGCCGACCTGCCGCACCTGCTTGGCGACCGCCGCATAATCCTTCTTCGCCAGCCTATCGGTCAGCACCGGAGCGAGGATCGGGTCGAAGCTGGTCTTCAGGCGCTGCGGCAGCGACGCGACCTGCTGCGCGACATAATAGACGCCGACCCAGTAAGGCGAGACGAACCAGCCGAGGATCGCCACGTCCAGGCGGCGCGATCCCCACTCGATCGCATCGGCCGCGGCCAGCGGCACATTCTGCCGCGCTACCTGCCAGGTCCGGTCCGGATGCGGCTTCCAGCCGTGCGGCAGGCCATAGGTCCTGAGCAGGGGCCAGAGCGAGGCGATCAGCCCCGCGATGACCGACACGACATAGGCCATGATCAGCCCGTCCCGGTCCGAATAGAAATAGAGCGCGCCGGCCGCGATGCTGATCGTCCACGGCTCGACGATCGCGCGCGCGCGCACCGTCGCGGCGATATTATGCTTGTAGGCGAGCGCCGCGAGCGCGACGTCCGCCCCGGCAATGCCGAAGATCACCAAAGGCAGCAGGAAATCCGCGCCGTGGCGTTCGGAATTGGGGAACATCGCCTGGGGAAAGAAGATCAACACGATGCTGGCGAAGGCGGAGGCGATGAGCGCGGCGAGCATCGCATCCCACACGACATGCGATTCCGGCTGGTCGCTGGCCCGCAATTGCTGGGCGAGCCCGCGCTTCAGGCCAAGCGTGGCCAATTGCGCCGCGAACTCGATGACGATGATGGCGTAGGCAAACCGCCCCAGCGCGGTCGCGCCATAAAGCTGTCCGGCGATGAACAGGAAGGGCAGCCGCGCGATCAGCCGCAGCACGAAGCCGAACACATTCGTCCGCCCGCCCTTCGCCAGGGCGGCGATGTCGTCGTCGGGCTGGGTCGTTTGGGTCACGCGCGGCTTTTCACGGCTCGAGGTCGAGCATCGGTTCGATCTCTTCCTCGGAAGTGGGGATCGAGGCAATCTCCTGATGCGCGGAGAACCGCCGGATATTGCGGCCGATTGTATAGCAATAGGCTGCGGTCGGGGTTACCTTTGCCTCGAGCCGGTCGATGGGGACGCTGCCTTCCTTCGTCCGGCTCGTGATCGTGCAGCTATCGAGCGACGGATTGTTTGCAATCAGCGTCTTGAGCGCCGATCGCTCCTTCCAGTCGAGGGCGGCACGATCGCTCCACTTGAGTTCGACCGCCCACCTCGGCTTCATTCTTTCATTGAGGTACACGACGTCGACTTCACCCTCCCGCCACCGCGCATAGCGAAGATTGCGGGACCAGCGGCTGTGCTGCCACTGCGAGAAGACAGCGGACTCGGCAAGCCGCCCGATCAGGGAACTGTCCTCTGGCGATACCGGGGCGAAAAGCGCCGCGCGCATGGAGGGATTGTTGAGGTAGACCTTGAAGTTCCGCTCGCGCTGCATCGTGCGGCCGTTCTGGTCGATCGTCTGCACCTTGAGGATTAGAAAGGCGCTTTCCAGATATTCGATATAGCGCTTGATCGTAGGCTTCGTGAGCCCGGATTCTCGCGAGATGCTTTCCAGATTTGCTTCGTTGCCAGCGTTGTATGCAAGGAATGAGAAGAGCCGGTTGAGCTCCTGTATGTCGTTGATGCCGTAGAGAGCGGGCAGGTCCTTCAGCAGGACCTTGTCGATAATATCATTACGCACGAACTGGTCGGGATCGGCGCGAATGGCAGGATTCAGGACTGCTTCCGGATAACCTCCGTGATTGAGGTAATCGATGAAGGTGGCGTTGAGGGTGTCGATGTCGCTGAATCGATAATCGCCGTCGCGATCTTCACTCACCAGTTCCTCGTCCCGCCCGATGAAGCAGAGGAACTCGTGGAAGGTCAGGGGCGGCAGCATGAATTCGGAGAAACGCCCCGCTCCGGACTCGCGGGATTTCAGCCGCAAGGCTGCCGCGGCCGAGCCGGTGGCGACGAACTTGCAGTCCGGCACACTATCGACCAGATCCTTGAGGTGCCGCTCCCAATCCTTGAGATACTGAATTTCATCAAAGACGATGAGGCCCGGCCCCTCCCGCTCCGGCAGCATGTCAACGAAGCTCTCAAGGCGCATGCCTGAAAAGACGGGCGTGTCGATGCTGGCGTACAGGATTCGCCTCGGACTCAACCCCCGGTTGATCGCCTCTTGAATGACCTGTTTGATGAGAACCGTCTTGCCGACGCGGCGCGGCCCGAGCAGCACGGCCGCCCGGCGCACGCGCGCGTCGAGCGCCAGATCGGCGAACGGGGCGAAATAGGTCCGGCGCCGCCAGCCCCATTCCGGAATTTGACGGTCAGGCGACCACCAGGGGTTGTCGCGCGCGATCCGGTTGCGAATGTCAGCTTCGGAAATCGACAGCATCGGTTAGTGATAGCGCTCTTTCACTAATCTATCAATGTCACTTAATACATTGGTGTATAAAGGTTTTTTGAGTTCGATTAGTGCATCAATGCGCGCTGCCCCAATTGGCGCCGGTGCCGATTTCGATGCCGAGCGGCACGCTCAGCCTCACCGCCGGCTCGGCCGCCCTGGCCATGACCGCGCTGATAACGGCGCTCGCGGCTGCGACCTCGGCGTCCGGCACTTCGAACACAAGCTCGTCATGCACCTGCAACAGCATGCGCGTGCCGGTCAGCCCCGCCTCGCGCAGCGCCGGGACCATGCGCGCCATCGCCCGCTTGATGATGTCGGCCGCCGCGCCCTGGATCGGCGCGTTGATCGCGGCGCGCTCGGCCCCCTGCCGTTCGTGCTGGACCTTCGATTTCAGCCCCGGAAAATGCGTCTTGCGGCCGAACATGGTGGTGGTGAAGCCGGTCTCGCGCGCCTTGCTGAGCGTCTCGGCGATATAATTGCGCACACCCGGAAAGCGCTCGAAATAGCGGTCGATCATCGCCTGCGCCTCTTCCGGCGTGATCATCAGCCGCCCGGCCAGCCCCCAGCGCGAAATGCCGTAGAGGATGGCGAAGTTGATCGTCTTGGCGCTGGCGCGGGTGTCGCGATTGACCGCGCCGAACAATTCCTGCGCGGTGAGCGAGTGGATGTCGTCGCCCCGCGCGAAAGCCTCCTTCAATTGCGGCACGTCCGCGATATGGGCCGCCAGCCGCAGCTCGATCTGTGAATAATCCGCCGCCAGCAGGACATGGCCCGGCTCGGCGATGAAGGCGTCGCGGATCCGCCGGCCGATCTCGGTGCGGATCGGAATGTTCATGAGGTTGGGGTCGGACGAGGCCAGCCGCCCGGTCTGTGCGCCGGACAGGCTGAAGCTGGTATGGACTCGCCCCGTCTCCGGGTTGATCTGCTCCTGCAGCGTGTCGGTGTAGGTCGATTTCAGCTTCGACAATTGCCGCCAGTCGAGCACCATCCGCGCCACGGCCACGCCTTCGCGCTGCAGCCGCTCCAGCTCGTTCACGTCGGTGGACCAGACGCCGGACTTGCCCTTGCGCCCGCCTTTCAGGCCCATCTTGTCGAACAATATTTCGCCAAGCTGCTTGGGGCTGCCGATGGTGAACTTCGCGCCCGCCTCGGCGTGGACCTGCTCTTCCAGCGCGGCGATCTGCTTCGTGAATTCCCCGGAAAGCTCGCCGAGCATCGCCCGGTCCACCTTCACGCCCTCGCGCTCCATCCGCGCGATCACCGCCACCATCGGCCGGTCCACTTGCTCGTAGACGCGCGTCGCCCGTTCCGCCGCCATGCGCGGCTTGAAGCGCAGCCATAGCCGCAGCGCCACGTCGGCATCCTCGGCCGCATATTCGGTCGCGCGGTCGACCGGCACGGCGTTGAACCTGATCTGCTTCTGCCCGGTCCCGCACAATTCCTTGAAGGAGATGCAGGTGTGGCCGAGATGCCTGAGCGCCAGATCGTCGAGCGCGTGGCTGGCGAGGCCGCCCGCATCCAGATTGAAGCTCATCACGAGCGTATCGTCATAGGGAGCCACACAGACGCCGCGCCGGTCGAGCACCACCCAGTCGAACTTGAGATTGTGGCCGATCTTCAGGACCGCCGGATCCTCCAGCAGCGGCTTCAGTTTCGCCAGCACCAGGTCGGACGGGAGTTGCTCCGGCCGCTCCGCGAACATGTCGTCGCCGCCATGTTCCAGCGGAATGTAGCAGGCTTTATTGCGTTCGACCGCCAGGCTGATGCCGACCAGATTGGCGGTCACGCAGTCGCGCCCGTCCGTCTCGGTATCGAAGGCGACATAGCCGCGGCTCCGCGCCTCGGCGATCCAGCCGTCCAGCGCTTCTTCCGTCGTGACCGTCTTGTAGAGACTGCGGTCGATCGCCGGCTCCGGCCCCGCTTCCTCGCGCGCCGGGGCCGCCGCGGTGTCGCTGCCGGTCTCCGCGGCGCCGGATCGTCCGTTCAGCCGCCCGAGCAGGGTCTTGAAGCCGTGATGCTCCAGAAACTCCCGCAGCGGCGCGTCCGGAATCCCCTGCATCGCCAGCGCCTCGAGCGGCTCGGGCAGCGGCGCGTCGCAGATCAGCCGCACCAGCTCGCGCGACAGCCGCGCCATCTCCGCATGCTCGGTCAGATTCTGCTTCAGCTTCGGCTTGGTGATCTCGTCGAGATGCGCCAGCACGCCTTCGACCGTCTGATATTGCTGAATCAGCTGGCTCGCCGTCTTCGGCCCCACGCCGGGCACGCCGGGTACATTGTCCACGCTGTCGCCCATCAGCGCCAGTACCTCGCCCACCTGCTCCGGGCCGACGCCGAACTTCTCGACCACCTGCTCGCGCTGGATGCGGCGGTCGTTCATCGTGTCCAGCATGTCGATCTTGTCGTCTTCGATCAGCTGCATCAGATCCTTGTCGGAACTGACGATGGTGACCTTCCAGCCGGCCTCGGACGCGGCCTTCGCATAGCCGGCGATGATGTCGTCCGCCTCCAGCCCCTCTTCCTCGATGCAGGGGATGGAGAAGGCCCGCGTCGCGTCGCGGATCAAAGGGAATTGCGGCACCAGCTCGGGCGGCGCCGGTGGGCGGTTCGCCTTATACTTGTCGTACATCTGGTTGCGGTGCGTGCTCTCGGAGGCATCCAGGATCACCGCCAGATGGGTCGGCCCGTCCGCCCGGCCCAATTCCTCGGCCAGCTTCCACAGCATCGTGGTGTAGCCATAGACCGCGCCGACATTCAGCCCATGCTTGTTGGTCAGCGGCGGCAGCCGGTGGAAGGCCCGGAAGATGTAGGACGAGCCATCGACCAGATAGAGATGCGGGGAGGACATGCGCCCGCTCTAGACCAGGGGGAAGCGGGTGCAAACCATCCGCAGCGGCGCTGCGGTCATCGCTGCGCCGCGCGCTCGGCCTCCATCAACCGCCGCTCCCGATACCATTGCCGGATCATCGCCTCGGTACAGCCCGTCTGCCCGAACGAGCCGACGACCGAGCAGCTGTTAGGGCGGGTGTCGCGTTGTGCCTCTTCGAGTTCGAAGGCGCGCGCGCCCCAGGAGATTTCCAGCGGCCGGTCGCTGCGGTCGCGGAAACGGCGGGGAATGCGATAGCGCTCTCCTTCCGGCTGGCGCGCGCAGACGACGATCTCATCCTCGCTCTCCGGTTCGGGGCAGGCGTCATCGCCATAGACCATGAGGTTGATCGTGCGCCCAGGTTCGGGCGACTGCGCGTACGCAGGCAAACCATTTGAAAGCAGCAGGGCGGTAGCGGTGGCTGCGGCAAGCAAGCCTCCAATCGGCGGTGGCATTGCTGAAATTCTCCGTCTTCAGTCAGGCCGGTTTCGCGGCCGGCGTGCCGCGCCTGGGGGCGGACCGGTGCGGGGCCGTTGCAACTGGTCCAGCCGCAGCAGGCCGTTGCGCTCGCGGTCGAGCTGGTTGAAGCGCTGCCTTGCCGCCGCCGCCCATTCCGCGCGATTGATGCCGCGGTTGAAATTCTCGTCGGCCTCCATGATCGGGTGAGAGATGCGCAGCAGGCCGAAGCGGGCGGCGCCATTCATCCTGGCCCCGCCATCCGGCGGGCCGCCGCTACCGCGCCTTCGGCCCTGAGGCGGCCTTCCGCTCGAACCTCTCTCCATGCCACCGTTCCGCGCTCCCGCAACACCCCCGCCGAACATGCCGGGGCTGGCCATTTCCGGGAGGATGCGGGTCTCGTAATATGTGACCTCGTCCGGTTCGATTTCTCCATCGCCGTCCCTGTCGAAGCTGACGAAGGCGCGGTCGAAATCGGCCTGGAACTCCGCCCAGTCCAGAACACCGTTGCTGTCCGCATCGGCGGCGCCGAACCAAATAGTGATGGGCGCGGACCCATGGGCGACGCGGCGGAAGACAGCGCCGGACGGACTCACGAACAGGGGACCGGAACCGATGCGGCTCTCGCCGGCCCCACGCTGGAGGCCGCCGCCTCGAAGCCCGTCCCAGTCACTGCCCGCCGCGCAGCCGCTTGCCAGGAAGGTCGCGCCGATCAGTGTCGCCAGATAGTGGATGCGCATGGCCAGTTCCTTCGTCGGACCGGCCCTGTTTGCGTCCTGGAATCAGGCAGATGTGGGGCAGCGAAGCGCGATCTTGTCGCAAGCTGTCGCAGCTTGGTCGCGGTGCATTGCATGGTCGTCCGCGATCTGACGACTTAGGTGTTGGCGGTTGCCCCGGGAGACGGTTGACCGAGGGCTTCAGCCTCGATCTGCCCTATCCACCCGCTCTTGCAGTCGGAATAAGCATGGCTGTCATCTGGATGCAGCGCGGCACAACGCCTTTTCTCCTGCTCATAGGCAGCGGCAAGTTCGGGATGCCGCCGCAAATGGTCGCGAAACGCCAGATGCCGGGCGACCTCGGGGTTGCCGTGCGCATAGCAATGCAGCTGCACCGTCCGGACGCCCGTTTCGGGACAGTCCAGCTTGCAATAGCGCCGGCCCGGCAGGCCCGCCTCGCCATGCCAGCTATAGCCCAGCGCTTCGATCGCCGGCCGCGCCGCGTCGAGCATTGCCACATCCGGCGCCGTAGCCAGCAGGTCGATGATCGGCTTCGCGGCGATGCCGGGGATGGCGGTCGATCCGATATGATGGATGTGCAGGCCGGGCTGCGCCACAGCTTCGGTGATGCGCGCGATTTCGGCGGCGGCATCGTCGCGCCAGCGCGGATCGTACGGCAGCAGGCGGACCTTGAGCGGCGACAGCATGAGCTTTCATCCACGTCCCGCCTGCCCTTTTCAAGCAGGCGGGATTCGACCCCAGGTCACTGCCCGGATGCCGTCCATGCCGCCCGCGTATCCTCGACCGTACGGAAGCGCACGACGATCGGCGCGGCGCGTTCGAAGCGCAGGGTCATAGCGATCTCAGCGCCCGCGCTGACTCCGGGCCGAGTCGCCTTCACCATCAGATGCAGCGGACTGCCGGGGCGGATGTCCGCAATGCCGCCCGCCGGAATGTCCAGCGCCGGCTCCGTATCCATCGACACACCATCCGGCCCCCGATTGACGCGGTGAATCTCGATCGTCTCCGCACAGGCGCATTCGATTGCGACCAGCCGGTCGGCCGGCCCGCTGTTGCGCAGCCGGACATAGGCCGCGACATCGTCGCCCGGCGCGGGCGCGGCGCGGATGATCGGGCTTTCGGCGGTGATGGCCCCGGCCTGCAGGGCGAAAGCGAGCAGCAGGCTCATGCCGCGCGCTCCCAGGCTTCACGCAGCCAGCCGCCCAACTCCGCATCCACCTGCCCCGCTTCCGTCAGCCGCACGCGGTGCGTCACCATCGCATTCCACGATCCGGACGCCTCCAGCCGCCCGGATGGTTCCACGCCTTTGAGGTTCAGGCCCAGATCGACCCGGTCCTTGGTCGATGGCTGCACCAGCGCGAACTGCTTGGCGCGGCGCAGACTCATATAGCCTTTCTTCGGCGCCTGCTCGACGCCGTCCAGCGCCGCGACCTGCGCCATCACCCCGTCGTAGATGGGGCGCACCGCCGCTTTCGGCCCGGCGAACATCGCCTCGACCAGGTCGTCCCCGTCCGCCGAGCCCGCGTCCGACTGGAAGGTCTTGTGCGCGACCAGATTGGCATAGCCATGGCCCAGACCATGCTCCGCCTTCAGCCAGTCGACCAACGCCTTGTGCTTTGCGTGGCCGCTGTTCCTCGCGACGCCGGTCCAGTCCGCCAGGCTTCTCCCCGTCTTCGTTTCGAGATTGGCGGCCATCGTCGCCAGTTCTGCTGCCGGATCGGCCATGCTCGTCTCCCTCTGCGCCCGCCCTTAGTTGAATACTCAATCAAATCGAAGTCAAGCGGCTTTCTGCATGGCCCGCGCCGGCGCCGCATCGCGCCTTCCGGATTGAAAGCAATCGTTCAACCGGACAGGATTAGGGTGAGATGATGGACCGCCGTTCTTTCCTGTCCGCATCCGGCGCGCTGGCCTTGCTCGCCGCCGCGCCGTTCCCCGCTTTCGCCCAGCCGCGTCGCTTCGCGCCCTCGCGTTTCTCGGTGGAGTTGCGCGGGCGGGGCCGGGACGTGCTGATGATCCCCGGCCTGATGTCCGGCCGCCACATCTGGGATGCGGCGGTGCGGGCGACGCCGGGCTATCGCTATCACCTGCTGCAGGTCGGCGGCTTCGCGGGCGAGGCGGTGCGCGGCAATGGCTCGGGCCGCATCCTCGCGCCGCTGGCCGAGGAGATCTCGGCCTATATCGAGGCGAACGGGCTGAACCGTCCGGCGATTGTCGGCCATTCGATGGGCGGCACGCTCGGCATGATGCTGGCGTCGCGCTATCCGGCCCGCGTCGGCCGGCTGATGGTGGTCGATATGCTGCCGCGCCCGACTGCCCTTTATGGCGGCACGGCGGGTTCCAACCTGGCCGGCATGCTCGACGGCCTGATCGACAATGATCATGCCCGCCGCGCCATTTCCGGCCTGATCGCGGCCTTCAGCCCGCCCGAGGATGATGGCGGCAGCAATGCCGATGTCGTCGCCCGCGCGATGCACGATCTCGGCCGGATCGACCTGACCGGCGAGCTGGGCAACATCCGCGCGCCGCTGACGGTGGTCTATGCCGCGCCCGATGCGCGCACGCGTGCGACGGCCGACACGGCGTTCCGCAACGCCTATCGCGGCGCGCGCGGGGCGCAGCTCGTGCGCATGGACAATGCCGGCCATCTGATCATGGCCGATCAGCCCCAGCGCTTTGCCCGCCTGCTCGCCGACTTCCTTCGCTAAAGCCCTGCTCGGAGCTGGCGGATTGCCTTCACGCCGGGCGCCTGCGATAGCATCCTGAGGGTGTTCGCTTTCATGCGGGCAGGACGTGCGCTGGTCGGGCCGCCAGCGCTTATGTTCTGTGGCTGGAGCCGATTTTGACCCGTAAGCGCCGCGCCGCGTTCAGCGTGCTGAAGAACTTCCTCGATCACCAGGCGTCGGGCGGGCTGATCCTGATCGCCGCCTCGGCGCTGGCTTTGATCGTCGCCAACTCGGCGCTGGCCGACGCCTATTTCGGCGCGCTCGGCAGCTATATCGGCCCGTTGAACCTGCTGCACTGGATCAACGATCTGCTGATGGCGGGCTTCTTCCTGCTCGTCGGGCTGGAGATCAAGCGCGAGTTCCTCGACGGCCAATTGTCCACGCCGCGCCGCCGCGTGCTCCCCGGGCTGGCAGCGTTGGGCGGCATGGTCTTCCCGGCGCTCATCTATGTGTCGCTGAACCTGAATTCCGGCGCGTTGCACGGCTGGGCGGTGCCGGTCGCGACCGATATCGCCTTCGCTCTCGGCGTGCTGGCGCTGATGGGCCGGCGCGTGCCGGTCAGCCTGAAAATCTTCCTCACCGCGCTGGCGATCATCGACGATCTGCTCGCCGTCATCATCATCGCCTTGTTCTATACGGCTCAGCTTTCGGCCGTCTGGCTGGGCGTGGCCGTGGCCTTGATGGCCGCGCTCTACGGTTTGAATCGGGCCGGCCAGCGCCGCCTGTGGCCCTACCTCATCCTCGGCGCCGGCCTGTGGGTGGCGACCTTCGCGTCGGGCGTGCACGCGACGCTTGCCGGCGTCGCGCTGGCGATGTTCATCCCGATCACCCGCTCGCCCGCCGCGCCGGACGATCGCGGCTCGCCGCTGCACCGGCTGGAACATGGCATCGAGCCATGGGTCGCCTTCCTGATCATCCCCGTCTTCGGCTTCGCCAATGCCGGCGTGTCCCTGTCCGGCCTCGGCCTCGATGCCCTGCTGTCGCCGGTCGCTTTGGGCGTCGCGGCGGGGCTGTTCTTCGGCAAGCAGATCGGCGTCTTCCTTACCGTCTGGCTCGCCGTGCGGCTGCGCTGGGCCGATACGCCGGAGGGCGCGACCATGGCTCAGGTCTATGGCGTCTCCCTGCTCTGCGGCATCGGCTTCACGATGAGCCTGTTCATCGGCCTGCTCGCCTTCGACGATCCCATCCTCCAGTCGGAAGTGAAGATCGGCGTCCTCGCCGGCTCCCTGCTCTCGGCTCTGGCCGGCGCAGCGGTCCTGCTGATCGCCCGTCGCGAGCGCGTGCCGGCTGAAAGCGTCCGCTTCGGCGCCTAATTCGGCGTCAGCACCGTATCGACTGCTTCCGGCGCCAGCTCCGGATAGTCGAGCGTATAATGCAGCCCGCGGCTCTCCTTGCGGTGCAATGCGCAGCGCACGATCAGTTCGGCCGCCTGCAACAGGTTGCGAAGCTCGATCAGGTCCGGCGTCACCCGGAAATGGCCGTAATAATCGGCCACTTCCTCCGACAGGAGCCGGATCCGGTTCTGCGCGCGCTGCAGCCGCTTCGTCGTCCGCACGATGCCGACATAATTCCACATGAAGCGGCGGATCTCGGTCCAGTTCTGCTTGATCACCACTTCCTCGTCGGAATCGGTGACGCGGCTTTCGTCCCACGGCCGGATTGCGGGGGGCGGCGGCAGATCGTCCCAATGCGCGCCGATATGCTGCGCCACCGCGCGGCCATAGACGAAGCATTCGAGCAGCGAGTTGGACGCCAGCCGGTTCGCGCCGTGTAGGCCCGATTGTGTGACTTCGCCGGCTGCATACAGGCCGGGCAGATCGGTCCGCCCGTCCATGTCCACAATCACGCCGCCGCAGGTATAATGCTGCGCCGGGACGACCGGGATGGGCTGGGCGGTCATGTCGATGCCGAGCCCGAGCAGTTTCTCATAGATGTTCGGGAAGTGGCCTTTCACGAACTCCGGCTCGCGATGGCTGATGTCCAGATGGACATAGTCCAGGCCGAACCGCTTGATCTCCGCATCGTTGGCCCGCGCCACGATGTCGCGCGGCGCCAGTTCCTCGCGCGGATCGTAGAACGGCATGAAACGCTTGCCGGTGGAGGGGTTGATCAGCCGCCCGCCCTCGCCCCGCACCGCCTCGGTGATCAGGAAATTCTTGACCTCCAGATTGTACAGGCAGGTCGGGTGGAATTGCATGAATTCCATGTTCGAAACCCGCGCCCCCGCGCGCCAGGCCATGGCGATGCCGTCCCCGGTTGCCCCCTTGGGCGCGGTGGAGAACAGATAGGTCCGTCCCGCACCGCCGGTCGCCAGCACCGTCGCGTTGGCGGTGAACAATTCCACCGCGCCGCTCGCCTTGTTGACCGCATAGCAGCCCCAGACATGACCCGCGCCGGAATAGCGTTCCTCGTGCCGGCTGGTGGCTAGGTCGACCACCACCATGTCCGGCACCATGCGGATGTTCGGATGCGCCAGCGCCGCCTTGATCAACGCCTGCTGCACTGCCCAGCCGGTCGCGTCGTCGACATGGACGATGCGGCGATGGCTGTGCCCGCCCTCACGGGTCAGGTGCCATTTGCCGTTCGATCCTTCGCTGCCGTCCGGCGCGGTAAAGGCCACGCCCAGGGCGGCCAGATTCTCGATCGCCGCCGGCGCATTCTCGACCACGAACTCGACGACGGCGCGGTCGTTCAGCCCCGCTCCGGCGGTCATCGTGTCCTCGATATGACTCTCGAACGTATCGCCTTCCTCGAGCACCGCGGCGATCCCGCCCTGCGCCCAGGCGGTCGAACCCTCGTCGAAGCCACCCTTGGCGAGCACCGTCACGGTGAACCGGTCGGCCAGGTTCAAAGCCGCCGTCAGCCCCGCCGCACCGGAGCCGATGACGAGGATGTCCGAAATCCCGCTCATCCCAGCAGCCGCGCCCGCATCTCGGCGGAGATTTCCGCCGGCCGCCCGGTCGCTATGTCGACATGCACGTAGGACAGGGTGATCGCGGCGCGCGCCTCTTCCTCGCCCTCGACCCGCAATTCCACCTCGAATGCCATGCTCGACCGCCCGATCCTGGCCACCCGCGCCCAGCCCGAGACCTGCTCGTCGAAGCGCAGCGGGCTTTTATAATGGACGTTCGCCTGCACGACATGCACCTCGAACACGTCCGGTCCGGTCACGGGGATGCCGCGATCGCGCATGAATTCAGTCAGCACGATGTCGGCATATTCCAGATAGCGCGAGTTGAAGACGACCGATTGCGCGTCAACCTCGGCAAACCGCACCCGCAAGTCATGGCAGCGGTGAAAATCCCCCATTCGCTCGGCCCCGCCGCTCAGGCCGCGGCCCGAGTCAGGTTCAGGAATACGTCCTCCAGATCCGCCTCGCGGGTGGAAACGTCCACGATCCCAAGCCCCTCGCGGCCCAGCGCGCCGAGCACCTCGCCCGCATTCACCTTGTCCTTGCGATAGGTGATGACGAGCGTCCGGCTGCCCTTCAGCTCCACCTTCTCGAAGCAGATATTGTCCGGCACGGCGGAAAGGTCGCGATCCACCGTCACCTCGACCGCTTTCTCCTGGGCCATTCCGACCAGCGCCCGCGTTTCTTCATTGGCGATCAATTTGCCGTGATTGATGATCGCGATCCGGTCGCAAAGCTCCTCGGCTTCCTCCAGATAATGGGTGGTCAGCACCACCGTCACACCCTCTGCATGCAGCGAGCGGACGAATTCCCACAGCTGCTGGCGCAATTCCACGTCCACCCCCGCGGTCGGCTCGTCCAGCACCAGGATGGGCGGCGAATGCACCATCGCCTTAGCCACAAGCAATCGCCGCTTCATCCCGCCCGACAGCGTGCGGGCATAGGCCTTCGCCTTGTCCTCCAGCCGCACGGCGCGGAGCAATTCCATCGACCGGCGCTCGGCCTTGGGCACCCCATAGAGGCCCGCCTGCAGCTCCAGCGTCTCGAACGGTGTGAAGAAGGGGTCGAACAAAATCTCCTGCGGCACGATGCCGATCGCGCGCTTGGCGTTGCGCGGATTGGCGTCGATGTCGAAGCCCCAGATTTCCGCCGTCCCCGCCGTCTTCGTCACCATCCCCGACAGGATGTTGATCAACGTCGATTTGCCAGCGCCGTTCGGCCCGAGCAGCCCGAATATCTGCCCGCGCGGCACGTCCAGCGTCACGCCGTCCAGCGCGCGCTTGGCCGGCGCGCTGCCTGCCCCGGCATAGGTCTTCTGCAGATTGTCGATGCGGATCGCGGCTTCGGTCACGGGGCGGCTTTAGTGGCTTTCGGCTGGCCGGGAAAGCAGGAGCACAGACTGCTCCGGAACGCGGCTTCAGGGGCAGGCTTTTGCCGTCCGCCGCCAGACTTTGGGCGAAAGCTGCAAACTTCCCCGGCGGCATTTATCGCCGCTTTTCGCACTGCAATATGGCGTCGATGACCACGCTTTCTCTCCCGCGCCGCCGACGTTTCGGCTTCACCGCCCGAATCGCAGCGGCGATGGCCGCGGGCATTCTCCTTGGCCTGCTCGCGCGCTCCGGCGGCGCGGAAACGGCGTGGCTTGGCGAGACGCTGGCGACGATCGGCTCGGTCTTCGTGCAATTGCTGAGGGCGGTCGTCGCCCCTCTGGTCTTTGCCGCCGTCATCGCCAGCATCGCCGAGCTGGGCGGCCTCGCCAACGGCGCGCGGCTGGCGGCGCATACCCTGCTCTGGTTCGCGATCACCGCCGCCATCGCCGTGGCGATCGGCCTTGCCCTCGGCCTGCTGCTGGAGCCGGGACTGCAAGCCAATGTCGCCGCCTCGGCCGCCGCCGCGCCCGCGACCGTGGGCGGGTGGACCGATTTCCTGAAGAGCCTGGTCCCGGGGAACATCTTCGGCCTCTCCGCCAGCACCAGCATCGGCGATAGCGGCCGGGCGGCCACCACCATCGGCTTCAACATCTTGCAGGTGCTGGTCGTCGCCATCGTGCTGGGCGTCGCGGCGCTGAAGGCGGGCGAGGCGGGCAAGCCCTTCATTGCCGTCGCCCGCTCCCTGCTCGCCATCGTCCGCAAGGTGCTGAACTGGATCATCGCGCTCACGCCGCTCGGCACTTTGGGCCTGATCGGCGCCGCCACCGCCCGCTACGGCTGGGAGGCGCTGGCCCCCCTCGGCCAGTTCGCCATCGCCATCTATCTCGGCCTCGCGCTCGTCCTGTTCGGCGTCTATCCTTTGCTGCTGCGGCTGAACGGGATCGGCGTGCGCCGCTTCTTCGCCGCCGCCTGGCCCGCAATCCAGCTTGGCTTCGTCACCCGCTCGTCCATCGCCACCCTTCCGGTGACCGAACAGGCGGTCGAGCGGATGGGCGTGCCCCGTGCCTATGCCAGCTTCGCCGTGCCCTTGGGCGCGACGACGAAGATGGACGGTTGCGCGGCCATCTATCCCGCCATCGCCGCGCTCTTCGTGGCGCAATATTACGGCCTCGCGCTCGGCCCGCTCGATTACGCTTTGATCGCGATGGTCTCGGTGCTCGGCTCGGCCGCAACCGCCGGCGTCACCGGCGCGACGGTGATGCTGACGCTGACGCTTTCCACGCTCGGCCTGCCGCTGGAGGGCGTCGGGCTGCTGCTCGCCATCGATCCGATCCTCGACATGGGCCGCACCGCGACCAACGTGGCCGGGCAGGCGCTGGTGCCGGTGATCGTGGCGAAGCGCGAGGGGCTGGCCGCCGACGCCGAACCACAGTCCGATGCGCCGCGCGGGGAACAACTCGCCACGGCCTGAGCGGCGCGATTGAAGCCGGTCCCCACCATTGCTAGGGCAATGTCATGGCCAGCCAGTCTTCCGCCCCCGAAACCGCTTACGTCACCAGCCGCCGCGTCGCCTGCGACGGACTCGCGGCGCATCCCGCGCTCGGCCATCCGCGCGTCTTCCTGCAGATCGACGACAGCGGCTTCGTCGAATGCGGCTATTGCGACAAGAGCTTCATCCTCGAAGGCGGCCCGGCGGACGACCGCTAACTCGCCCGGCCGGGGCGTACGCGGCCCAACCCGGCCTGCTTCGCGTCATCCGCCGACCATCGGCATTCGTCGGCGACCCTGACAATCTGCCGCCTGATGTCGTTGAACGTGGGATCGCGCAGCGGTGATTGCGTGCGCAGCGTCTTGCGCATCTGCCGGATCAGCCGCTTCGCCGATGGCCGGTCGCCCGCGCGCGCCGCAATCGCCGCGGCGGCCGCCAGATAGAGCGGCTGCAACTCGTCATGGTCCGCCCGCTCCGGCAGGCGCGCCCGCGCCCGCGCCAGGTCCGCCTCCCAGATCGCGGCCAGATAGGCGTCGCAGCAGGCCAGCCAGCAGCTGTCGCCATATTGCGCCTCGAATGCGGCCATTCGCATCCGTGCCTGCGCCACATCTACCGGGACCGAGTCGAGGATCCGCCCGATTTGGATCGGGTCGAGGTAACGGGCCACCTCTGCGTTCGTTGCCGCGATCGCCCGCGCTTCCGTCAGCATCCACTCCGGCACCGCTTTCAGCCGCACCTTGTACTTCAGGATCAAGCCGAGATAGCCGATCACCTGCAGCTCGGCTTCGTCCTCGGCCTTGGGCTTGAGCTTGTGGCGCAACGACTGGCCGTCGGACCAATGGCCGGGAGCGGCAGGAAGCAGGGAGGTCAGGCACATCGCCGCCGAATGGATGCCCAATGCGAAGACCAGATGGCTGTAGAGCACCTGCCCCGTGTCGAACGTCGCCACCGATGATGCCATGGCGAAAGCCGTGACGCTCACGATCACATTGGCCAGCGGCCCGCCGGCGGTCAGCCAGAACGAGGCGCGTCTCGTATCCTGCCGCTTCGTGCGCGGGACGGCCAGCACCATCCCGCCAATCCCCGGCTCATGCGCTTCGCGCAGCCAGGCGATGTCCCGGTTGGGAAATTGCATGACGAAGGGCCGCGCCGCGAACAGGATGATGCGCCAGCCGAACAGCGATCCGGCAAGCGCATGGCCGGCTTCATGGATGAACGTCAGCAGGCAATGCGCCAGCACCAGGCACAGGATGGCGATGAAGATCGATGCGCGTGTGTTGAACGACGCGGCGTAGAGCATGTACGCCGCGATATAGCCGACGACGACCGATACCCTGCCCCAGCGAAGGGCGCGAGACGGGAAATCGGTGGCTTCCATCACGATGGTCTAGCGATTTCGTCGATTTCCCACCATCACCCCCGAAATCGATGGCGGCTCCGGCGCGGCAATATGCTCCCGGCCCTGCTGGTGCTGCCGGAAAGCCGGCCCCGCCTGCAATTCGCGCATGATGCGACGGAGTAATTACCAGCGCGGCGCCACCGGCTGCTCGCGGCGATATTCCGCAACCCGCCGCGCCGTCGCCGCCGACAGCGTCTCCGGCAGGGCATCGAGCGCGAAGAAGCGCGCTTCCGCCACCTCGACGCCGTCGGCTATTGCCTCGTCCCGCGTGCGGGCAGTGAACAGATGGATCGTGTCGCGGCGCCCCTCCAGCTCCGAAACGTAGATGGCGAACAAGGTCAGCTCCGCCGCTTCGATGCCCACTTCCTCCCGCACTTCCCGCGCCGCCGCGGCCATTGGCGCCTCGTGCCTTTTCACCCCGCCGCCCGGCAGCAGATGCTGCTGCGTCTTGCCGTAGGAATTGCGGACCAGCAGCAAACGGCCCTCGCCGTCGAACAGCATCACCTTCACGCCCCGCGTCTGCACGTTCAGCAGCCGATAGACGGCGCGGCGCGCATGATGGGCGAGTTGCAGCAGCGGGTTCACGAGCCAAAGCATAGCGAACTGGTGCGCGGCGCGTCTGCCCCTATATCGGTGGCATGACCTCCGATCCCCGCTCCTTCCTCTACCGCCCCGGCGGTCTCGATCCCGACGCGGCGAAGCGCCTCACCGCCAACGCGCTCGGCCGCCTCGACGATGGCGAACTGTTCCTCCAATATACCGCGTCGGAAAGCTTCGGCTTTGACGACGGGCGGCTGAAGACCGCCGATTTCAACACCCATGCCGGCTTCGGCCTGCGCGGGGTCAGCGGCGAGACCACCGCCTTCGCCCATGCCAACGAGATCAGCGAAGCCGCGATCCTGCGCGCGGCGGACACGCTGACCATTCTCGATCCCCGCAAGGGCAATGCCGCGCCGCCACCGCGCGGCACCAATGCGCGCCTTTACGTGGACGACGATCCGCTGAACCTGATCCCGTTCGCGAAGAAGGTCGCGCTCTGCCAGCAGATCGACGCCGCCGCCCGCGCGCGCGATCCGCGCGTCGCGCAGGTCTCGGTCATGCTCGCCGCCTCTTGGTCGGTGGTCGAGATCGTCCGCGCCGACGGCTTTGTCGCCCACGACGTCCGCCCGCTCGTCCGTCTCAACGTCAGCATCGTCGCCGAACAGAATGGCCGCCGCGAAAGCGGCTATCACGGCCTCGGCGGGCGCTATTTGTATGACAGCCTGTTCGAGCCGGAGACGTGGAACCGCGCGATCGACATCGCGCTGGCGCAGGCTTTGGTGAATCTCGAAAGCGTCGCCGCCCCGGCGGGCGAGTTCACCGTCGTGCTCGGCAATGGCTGGCCCGGCGTGCTGTTGCACGAGGCCATCGGCCACCCGCTGGAAGGCGATTTCAACCGCAAGGGCACCTCCGCTTTCTCGGGGCGCATCGGCGAACGCGTCGCCGCGCCGGGCGTGACGGTGGTGGACGACGGCTCGATCGGCCAGCGCCGCGGCTCGCTCACCATCGACGATGAAGGCACGCCGACGCAGTGCAACACCCTGATCGAGGACGGCATCCTCAAGGGCTATATCCACGACCGCCTCAACGCCCGCCTCATGGGCGTCGAGCCGACCGGCAACGGCCGCCGCGAGAATTTCTCCCACGCACCGATGCCGCGCATGACCAACACCTTCATGCTCGGCGGCAGGGACGATCCGGGCGAAATCCTGTCCCGCGCGAAAAACGGCATCTACGCCAAGAGCTTCGGCGGCGGGCAGGTGGACATTACCAGCGGCAAGTTCGTTTTCAGCTGCACCGAAGCCTACAAGATCGAGAACGGCAAATTGGGCGCCCCGATCAAGGGCGCGACCCTGATCGGCGACGGCCCGAGCGTTCTCACGAAGGTCGCGGCGATCGGCAACGACATGGAGCTGGACGAAGGCGTCGGCGTCTGCGGCAAGGGCGGCCAGTCCGTCCCCGCCGGCGTCGGCCAGCCGACCCTGCTAATCACCGGCCTGACGGTGGGCGGCACCGCCGCCTAGCGCAAAGCTCCTGCCGTCATGCCAGCGAAGACTGGCATCTCATTGTCTATCGCCAGGGCCAAGGAAGTGAGATGCCAGCCTTCGCTGGCATGACGATAAGCGCAAGTGGCATGCTTACTCCCGAACAATTGCGCCGTTATCTGAATCGCATCGGCTTCGACGGTCAGCCCCGCGCCGACCGGGAGACCCTCGCGACGATCGCCCGGTTTCACACGGCGGCGATTCCGTTCGAGAATCTCGATCCGCTGATGGGAAAGCCGGCCGAGCTGGCCGTGGGGGCGCTGGTCGCCAAGCTGGTGCAGGGCCGCCGGGGCGGCTTCTGCTTCGAACAGAACGGCCTGCTGTGGCACGCGCTCGAGACGATCGGCTTCGATGTCACGGCGCTCGCCGGCCGGGTGCGCTGGAACATTCCGGCTCATGTGCCGATGCCACGCACGCACAATCTGCTGCTGGTGCGGCTTGGCCGCGAGCAATTGCTGATCGACGTCGGTTTCGGCGGCGCGGTCCTCTCCGGCATTCTGGAGTTGCGCGAGGGCGAGCAGGCGACGCCGCACGAGCCGTTCCGGCTGCTCCGCGATGGCGATGGCTGGGCGCAGCAGATCAGCGTCGGCGGGGAATGGCGCACGACCTATGGCTTCGATCTGCAGCCCCAGCTGCATGTGGATTTCGGCGTCGCCAGCTGGTGGGCCTCGACCAATCCCGCCTCGCCTTTCACCCATGGCGTGATGGCCGCCCTTGCCTTGCCCGACCGGCGGCTGGCTCTGCGCGACGCCGATCTGGCGATCCACCATCTGGGCGGACCGACCGAGCGTCGGCGGATCGGGACGATCGACGAACTGATCCGCCTGCTTGCGGAGGATTTTGGTATCGGGATCGTCGATGAAGCGGCGCTGCGTGCGCGACTGGAAGCGGTTGAGCTGCTGGCCAAGTAAGCCCGGCCATGGAGCGCGCATGCGTCTGATTCTCGGCCTGCTCGCGCTCGCGGCGGCGATCCTTCCCGCCGTCGCCCAGCAGGCGGCCAATCCCAATGCGGACTTGTCGGTCACCTCGCCCGCTTACCCCGCCGATCGCGGCCCGCGCGTGCTGATCGATGAGGGGCACGCCAATTTCCACACGCTCGACGGCCGCTACGCGCCCTTTGCGCGCCTGCTCCGCAATGACGGCTACCGGGTCGGCGCGCATCGCGGCCGCATCCATGCCGAGACACTGGCCGAGGCGGACGTTCTGGTCATCGCCAACGCCTCGCCGCCGCAGGTCGGCCCGTCCGCCTTCCTGCCGCTGGAGATCGCCTCGCTCAGGACCTGGATTGAGGCCGGTGGATCGCTCCTGCTGATCGCCGATCACCGCCCCTATGCGGGCGCGACGGCGGAACTGGCGGCGGCGTTCGGCGTCACCTTCCGCAATGCCTATGCCGTCCATCCGGGCAATCGCGGCGAGGATCTGTTCCGGATCGGCGCGGGCCTGGCCGATCATCCGGTCACCGCCGGTGCGCAGGACGATGCTCCGGTGACCGCGGTTCGCAGCTTCACCGGCTCCGCCTTCACCGCGCCGGACGCGCGGCCCCTGCTGACGCTGGGCGAAGGCTATCTGGCCGTCGAGGCGGAGGATGCGGACGGTATCGAAGCCGCCATGGCCGCCGCGCCCTCCGCTGCGGGCATGCTGCAGGGCGCGAGCATCGAGCTCGGCCGGGGCCGCATCGTCGTGCTGGGCGAAGCGGCGATGCTGACCTCGCAGCTCGCCGGCCCGCAGCAGCGCGTCACCGGCATCGGCGCGCCGGGCGCCGAGCAGAACAAGCAGTTCGCGCTCAACCTGATGCACTGGCTCAGCCGCCGCCGCGGCTATTAGCGCGCCTTCACATAGCTGCCCGGCGCGTCCTCGATCGCCTTCAATTTGCCCTTGCCCGGCACCCGCGCGCCCTTGGCCGGAACCTCCTTCGCCGAAAGGTCGCGAATCCAGCCGATCCAGTCCGGCCACCAGCTCCCCTTCGTCTCCGTCGCCCCGGCGACGAATTCCTCCAGGCTGCCGGCCTTCGCGTCATTGGTCCAATATTGATATTTTCCGGCCTCGGGCGGGTTCACCACCCCGGCGATATGCCCGCTCCCGGCCAGCACGAACTTCAGCGGCCCCTGGAAGTGATGGGTGATCTTCCACACGCTCCTGGGCGGCGCGATATGGTCCTCGCGTCCCGCCTGCACATAGGTCGGGACACTCACCTTGGTCAGGTTGATCGGCGTGCCGTCGATCGTGATCCCGCCCGGCTGCACCAATTTATTCTCGCGATAGAATTGCTGCAGATAGGCGCGGTGCCATTTGGCCGGCAGGTTGGTCGTGTCCGAATTCCAGTGCAGCAGGTCGAACGGCGTATAATCCTGCCCCAGCAGATAATTGTTCACCACATAGGACCAGATCAGATCCCGCCCGCGCAGCAGATTGAAGGTCGCGGCCATGTAGCGCCCGTCCAGATAGCCCTTGTCGGCGCTCAGCTGCCCGATCAGCGCCATCGCCTCGTCGTCGAGGAACATCGTCAGGTCGCCGGCCTCGGTGAAGTCCACCTGCGCGGTGAAGAAGGTCGCGCTGGCCACTTTCTCCTGCTCGCCCCGCGCCGCCAGCAGCGCCAAAGTCGCGGCCAGATACGTCCCCGCCACGCAATAGCCGATCAGATGCGCGTTCTTGACCCCCAGCAGGTCGCGCACCGTCTCCAGCGCGTCGAGCTGCGCGAGGACATAATCGTCCATGCCGACATCGGCCAAAGACTCGTCCGCCGATTTCCAGGACACCACGAACGTCGTCAGCCCCTGCTCCACCGCCCAGCGGATGAAGCTCTTCTTCGGGTTGAGGTCCAGAATGTAGAAGCGGTTGATCCAGGGCGGGAAGATGATCAGCGGCGTCTCCAGCACGCTCTCCGTCGCCGGCGAATATTGGATCAGCTGGTAGAGCTTGTGCTCCTTCACCACCTTGCCCGGCGTCACCGCGATGTTGCGGCCAACCTCGAAGTTGGACGAATCCACCTGCGTCAGCTGCCCCTGCCGCATGTCGCGCAGCATATGCTCCAGGCCTTTGAGCAGATTCTCGCCCTTCGTCTCCAGCGTCTTCTGGATGACGATCGGGTTGGTCGCGGCGAAATTGCTCGGCGCCATCGCATCGACGAATTGCTGCGTCTGGAATTTCAGTTTCTGCCGCTGCTTCTCGTCCAGCCCCTCCAGCGCATCGACCGACCCCAGCAACCGCTCCGAAACCAGAGTGTAGCTCTGCCGGATCATGTCGAACATCGGGTGCGCCGCCCATTCCGGCGCGGCGAAGCGGCGGTCGCTCTCGGCCTTCGCCTTCAACGCGTCACTGTCGCCGGCGGGGGCCTGCCCCAGCATGCGCGACCACAGGTTCAGCCCCTCGGTCCACATCTCGGTCTGCATCTGCGCGAGCTTGGCCGGATCACCCCAAAGCTCTGCCCCCGGCCACTTTACCGCCGCCCCCGACGGATCGAACATCGCGGCCGGCGCGGGCGGCGCCTCCTTCATCTGCGCCGCGACATGCTCCATCATCAATTGCTGCGCCCGGCCCATCACGGAGGTCCAGTGCTGCAATTCCTCCAGGCTGGGGATTGGCGGGGTGGTGCTCGTGTCCTGTTCGGCCATCTTTGCTCTCTCCTGTGGAGACAGCCCTTAGCGCCATCGCATCACCGCCGGAAGGCGATCACGAAGCTCCCCCACAGCATGGCCAGGATCGCCACGCTGATCGCCGCGCCCCAGAACCAGTAGGGCAGCAGCAGGACATCGGCGATCGCGCCCGTATCCGACCGCTGCTGCGCGCCGCCGACGCTACCGCCGGAACTGAACAGATAGCCGAACTGGTGCCACACGCTGATGCAGGCCTGCACCCCCAGAAACTGGATGCCGAAGCCCTGCTGATCGTCCGTCCCGCGCAGCGCCAGCGCCAGGATCGCGACGCCCAGGGCCGGCAGCACCAGCCAGCCGGTCAGCGACCGCACCCAGATCAAAGTCGTGATCAGCAAGGCCGCGCCGACCAGAGCCAGCGCGATCCGCGTCGCCTCCTTTGTCCGCGAGGCGATGATCAGCAGCGACCCGGCGATCGCCGGCCCCAGCGGCCCGCTCGCCGAAACCAGCACATCGGTGATCGGCGCGAACCCGGCTGGCCGCGACGACAAGGCGACCCCAGACCCGTCGGCATAGATTTCGAGCCGCTCGAATTGCGAGCCCATCAGCATCGCCGCGATGCCATGCCCCATTTCGTGAAACCAGGTCGCCAGGATGGTGAAGGGGTAGAGGATCAGGCTGCCGATCTCGGTCTGCCACGCGATGATCGAGACAATCGCGATCCCCGCCAGCACTTGGACGCGCTGCTTATGATCATAATCGGCAAGCAATCTGGACATCGCAGCTCCGCATCAGGAGGTGGCCCTATGGGGAACTCTTATCAGGCAGGAGCCAGACATGGCTACCGGAGAGCGTTCATCACTCCGGCATCGTCCACCCTGCTGTCCGCCGAATGTCCGCAATGGGTGGAAAGCGGACGTTCGGGCGGATGCTAATTACCAAACTTCAGGTCAGCTGAGCGCACTATGAAGCGACTTTGGCCGTGAAACGTCCACTCAACTCCAACGCACTCACAAATAAGCGGCCAATGTTCAGCTGGCCGCGCTCCCGTTGGCGCACCTGCAGCTGTGGCGAAGCGCCGAAAAAGTTCGTCATTGTCTACAAAATCGGGCCATATAAATTCGTTTGGGCTGCCGACCGGTGCAAAATACAGGCCATGGTGATACTCCCAATGTACCGTAAATCGCCTGCTGACGGTATTGGAAGATGCCGATGCAACCGTGCGCGCAGCCGGCAATTCTTCCTGAAGCCGCTGCTTGTGCAGCAGGTAATCGACATAGGGATCGTATGTATGCCGTACAGCGCAAGCGCCGGCACTTAACAGTACGAGAGCGGCAATCCCTAGCCTTCTGCGCATGGGTCTTTTCTACTGAGGATGGCGATGTCCGCAATGGGTCGAATACGGACACCCTCAAGAGAAACTGGATCGAAGGAACAAAAAAAGAACTTTCCTACAGACCCCGAACGGGCATATTTATCCCGACTCGCTGCCAGCAAGGAGAGCGCGAGTCATGGAAAACAATTGGAACGGGCGCGACGATGAGGCGCCGAAGCACGAGCAACCCGCCCCTTGGGACGAACCGCCGGAGGACGATCCCGCGCCGGCCCGGCCCGCGCGGCACGACGCCTTCACCCCGGCCCGTCACCGCGTCTTCCTGAAGCATCTGGTCAAGACCGGCTGCATCGCCGACGCCGCCCGCCTCACCGGCGTCGCGGCGCGCACCATCTATCGGCATCAGGAGGCCGATGAGGGTTTTGCCCGCAACGTCGAACTGGCGATCCGCATGGCCGGCGGCGGGGTCGAGCAGACCGCCTGGGAGCGCGGCGTGCTGGGCGTCGACGAACAATTCGCCTGCGGCGGCAAGGTCTATACGCGCAAACGGTATTCGGATTCGCTGCTGCGCCTGCTGCTGCAGGGCTCGAACCCGGACAAATATGGCTCCCGCCCCGGCTTCACGCGCAAGCGCATGCGCAAATGGGAGCGCGAGGAGATCAGGCGCGAAATCCACCGCGAGAATTTGGCGAAGCAGCCGTCGATCGAGCAGGTCAAGCGCACAATCATCGAACGGGCCAACAACATCCGCCGTCAGCGCGAGCAGCGGCAGTTCGCCGAAGGCTGGTCCCGGAGCGAGGATGGCGACATGATCCCGCCCGGCTGGGTCCGCGATCCGGCCTGGAATCCGCCCGCGGATCCGCCGGAAAGTCACGAAACCCCCCGCGATTCCGTGTGACAGTCGTGACATTCGTGACTCTCGTGACTTTCCGCGCACGGGCGGAGTAGAGGCGAGGCCATGACCGATGATTTCTACCGCATCCGCCGCCTGCCGCCCTACGTCTTCGCCGAAGTGAACGCGATCCGCGCGGCGGCGCGGGCGCGGGGCGAGGATGTGATCGATCTCGGCATGGGCAATCCCGATGGCGCGCCGCCGCCGCACGTGATCGACAAGCTGGCCGAGGTCGCCCGCAACCCGCGCGCGCATCGTTATTCCGCGTCGAAGGGGATCGTGGGTCTGCGCCGCGCCCAGGCCGATTATTACCGCCGCCGCTTCAACGTGGAGCTGGACCCGGACAGCGAGGTCATCGTCACTTTGGGGTCCAAGGAAGGCCTCGCCAATCTCGCCCAGGCGATCACCGCGCCCGGCGACGTCGTGCTCGCGCCCGATCCCTCCTACCCGATCCATCAATTCGGCTTCATTATCGCCGGCGCCTCGATCCGCTCCATCCCCGCCGCGCCGGGGCCGGAATTTTTCGAAGTGCTGGAGCGCGCCGTGCGCTTCACCGTGCCGAAGCCCAAGGTGCTGGTGATCGGCTATCCGTCCAACCCGACGGCCTATGTCGCCGATCTGCCTTTCTACGAAAAGGTCGTCGGCTTCGCCCGCGAGCATGGCCTGTGGGTGATCAGCGATCTGGCCTATGCCGAAATCTATTATGGCGACACGCCCACGCCCTCCATCCTGCAAGTGCCGGACGCGCGCGACGTGGCGGTCGAATTCACTTCGCTGTCGAAGACCTATTCCATGGCCGGCTGGCGGGTCGGCTTCGCGGTCGGCAATCGTGAACTGATCGGCGCGCTGACGCGGGTGAAATCCTATCTCGATTATGGCGCCTTCACGCCGGTGCAGGCCGCCGCCACCGCCGCGCTCAACGGCCCGCAGGACATCGTCGAGGCGAACCGCAAGCTCTACAAGGCGCGCCGCGACTGCATGGTGGAAAGCTTCGGCCGCGCCGGCTGGCCGATCGAGCCGCCCGCCGCCAGCATGTTCGCCTGGACGCCGATCCCGGAGCAGTTCCGCGCCATGGGCTCGCTCGAATTCACCAAGCGCCTGCTGTCGGAAGCGGGCGTCGCGCTCAGCCCCGGCGTCGGCTTCGGCGAAGCGGGTGAAGGCTATGTTCGCATTGCCCTGGTCGAGAACGAACAACGCATCCGCCAGGCCGCGCGCGGCATCAAGCGCTTCCTCGAGCAGGCGTGACAAGTGAAAGCGCGCCACCTATCGCCGCGAGCAAATCTTACAGGGAAAATGACGACATGAGCGAGAATGCGCTGGACCGCGTGCTGGTGCTGGAAATGGTGCGGGTCACCGAAGCCGCGGCGGTGGCCGCGTCGAAGCTGATCGGCCGGGGCGACGAAAAGGCCGCGGATCATGCCGCGGTCGAGGCGATGCGCGCCGCTTTGAACCAGCTGGAGTTCGACGGCACCGTGGTGATCGGCGAGGGCGAGCGCGACGAGGCGCCGATGCTGTTCATTGGCGAAAAGGTCGGCTCCGCGCAGGGCACCGGTCCGAAGATCGACATCGCGCTCGATCCGCTCGAGGGTACGACCATCACCGCCAAGGCCGGTCCGAACGCGCTCGCCGTGCTGGCCGTCGCGGCGGAAGGCCATCTGCTGAACGCGCCGGACGTTTACATGGACAAGCTCGCCGTCGGCCCGGGCTATCCCGACGGCGTGATCGACCTGTCGAAGAGCGTCACCGACAACATCAAGGCGATCGCCGCCGCCAAGGGCGTGCAGCCGAACGAGATCATCGCCTGCGTGCTCGATCGCCCCCGCCATGCGGAGCTGATCGCCGAGCTGCGCGGCCTGGGCTGCGGCATCCAGCTCATTCCGGACGGCGACGTGGCTGGGGTGATCGCGGTGACCAATCCCGACACCAATATCGACGTCTACATGGGTTCTGGCGGCGCGCCGGAGGGCGTGCTGGCGGCCGCGGCCCTGCGCTGCGTCGGCGGCCAGTTCCAGGGCCGCCTGCTCTTCCGCAACGATGCCGAGCGCGCACGCGCCGCGAAGTGGGGTGTCGAAGATCTCGACCGCATCTACAGCCTTGAGGAACTGGCCAGCGGCGACGTGATCTTCGCCGCGACCGGCGTCACCGATGGCAGCCTGCTCGACGGCGTGAAGCGACGGGGCGACGTGGTCACCACCGAAAGCGTCGTGATGCGCGCCTCCACCCGCACCGTTCGCCGCGTCCGGGGCGAACATCGCCGTGCACCGGGCGGCATCGGCACGCTCTGATCGCCCTTGCTCCGGCCGGAGACTGATCTAGGATAAGCCAACTCAAAGCGGAGGTTTTTCATGGCGCACAAGTTCGTGATCAAGAAGACGGCCGGTGGCGAATACCGGGCCTATTTCAACTACAATGCCGAAAAAATCTTCTGGACCGAGACCTACAAGAGCAAGGCCAGCGCCCAGAACGCGATCGATTCGATCAGGAAGAATGGTCCGGGCGCCGAGGTGGTCGAGGAGGACTGAGCCCCTCATCCACAGCTTTGCGGCAGGCTGAGCCGGCGGGGATTCACGCCGGACTCGGCTTGGCGTAAGATGGGCGGATGCTGATGGCCTCCTCCCTCGTCTGCGGCGTCGAACGCTCGCTCGCCGGCCAGTCGTGGCGCTGGCGCGCCCACGCCGCCGATGCCGGCGACGAGGGCTTTCGCCCGGACGATCTGACCGACCAGTTGCTGCTGGCCCGCGGCGTCGCCCGCGACGAGCTGGAGCGCCACCGCGCGCCGACCATTCGCGGCTTCATGCCGGACCCGAGCCTGTTCCGCGACATGGACAAGGCCGCGACCCGTCTGGCCGATGCCGTGGAGCGTCGCGAGCAGGTCGTCATTTTCGGCGATTATGACGTGGACGGCGCGACCTCCGCCGCTTTGCTGATCCGCCTCCTGCGCGATCTCGGCCTCACCGCCTCCGCCTACATCCCGGACCGCCTGATGGAAGGCTACGGCCCCTCCGGCGCGGCCCTGGTGAAGCTCGCCGAGAATGGCGCCCAGCTCATCGTCACCGTCGATTGCGGCGCGCAGGCCTTCGACGCCCTGGACGAGGCCAAGGCGGCCGGCGTCGAGGTGATCGTCGTCGATCACCACCAATGCGCCAGCCGCCTCCCCGCCGCCTTCGCGATGGTGAACCCCAATCGCCTGGACGAGGATGAGGAAGCCGCGACCCACGGCCATCTCGCCGCGGTCGGCGTCGCCTTCCTGCTCGGCGCGGCCTTGCTCCGCGAGTTGAGAAAGCGCGACTATTTCACCGCCCGCGAGGAGCCGCGGCTGATCGACCTGCTCGATCTCGTCGCCCTCGGCACCGTCGCCGACGTGGCCCAGCTTCGCGGCCTCAACCGCGCCTTCGTCTCGCAGGGCCTGAAAATCATGGCAGGACGCCGCAACGTCGGCATGGCCGCCCTGATCGACGCCGCCCGCCTGACCCGTGCTCCCGCTGCGAGCGACCTCGGCTTCGCGCTCGGCCCGCGCATCAATGCCGCAGGGCGCGTCGGCACCTCCGATCTCGGCGTGCGCCTGCTCACTACCGAAGACCCGCTCGAAGCCGCCGCCATCGCCGCCGAGCTCGATCATCACAATGAGGAACGCCGCGCGATCGAGGCGATGGTGCTGGAGGCCGCAGAGGCGTCCGCCGCGCACCAAGGGAATCGCAGCGTGGTCCTGGTCTCGGGCGCGGGCTGGCATCCCGGCGTGATCGGCATCGTCGCCGGCCGCCTGAAGGAGAAGATGGGCCGCCCCGCCATCGTCATCGCGCTCGACGGTGAAGGCATCGGCAAGGGTTCCGGCCGCTCGATCAGCGGCGTCGATCTCGGCGCGGCAGTGCTCGCAGCCAAGGAAAGCGGCCTGCTGGCGGCGGGCGGTGGCCATGCGATGGCGGCGGGGCTGACCGTGGCGGCTGACAAGGTCGAAGAGCTGGGCGACTTCCTCGAAGACCGGCTGCAGCGCGACATTGCCGCCGCGCGCGAAAATCAGGCTTTGCTGATCGACGCCTCGCTCTCCAGCCGCGGCATCTGCCCCGACATGTGCGAAGCGCTGGAAGCCGCCGGCCCTTATGGCGCCGGCTGGCCCGCGCCGCGCGTCGTCGCCGGTCCGGTTCGCGTGATCCGCGCCGACGTGGTCGGCAACAATCATCTTCGCCTGATCGCGTCCGGCGACGATGGCGGGCAGGTAAAGGCCGTCGCCTTCCGCATGGGCGACAGCCCGCTCGGACTGTCTCTCCGCGCCGCCCAGGGCCGCCGCGTCTGGCTGGCCGGCCGGATGAAGCGTGACGAGTGGAATGGCCGCGTTGGGGCCGAATTGCACCTGGACGACGCCGCCTTCGTCGATTGAGGTCGTCAGTCGAGCAGGATCGGCGCGCCGGTGAAGATAAGCCGGTCATGCCGCTTTGCGCGGACATAAGCCCCCGGAGTCAGCCCGGTGAACCGCCGGAATTCGCGAATGGCATGGCTGTCGTCGGCATATTCGGGCTCGTCCATGTCCGGCGCGGCGAGCGGATGGCGCGCGGCCAGCTGCCGCCCAAACCGCATCAGGCTCAGAAAGCCTTTCGGGCTGATCCCGTAATCCGCGACGAAGCGCTGATGCAGCCGCCGCGGCCCGACGCCGAGGCCGTTCACCAGCGCTGAAACCGAGCGGATCCGCCCAGCCCGCGCGATCGCGCCAAGCTGCGACAACCGGTCGTCCAGCGCTTCGTCGCCGGCCCGGGTTCTCAGCGTCGCACCGGCGATCGCGACGCGCGCCTCGAAGGACCCGGCGGCGCGCAGGCGGTCGTGCAACGCTTCTGCCGCCGGACCCCAAAGGTCTGACAGCGCGATCTCGTCATGCCACGCTTCAGCGAAGGAGAGACCGAGCAGCCGGCGGCAGCCGAGCGCCGTCAGCTGCACCATGAACCAGTCGATCCGCGGCCCCGCCGACTGCCAGCAGATGCGCGAACGCGGTCCGAGCAGAGCCGCAGGTGGCAACGGCCGGAGCGGCTCGCCCTCCGCTGCATTGACCATGAAAGGGTCGCCGAAATGGAAGATCAGCTCAAGGCGCGCGGTCGGAAAGACCGGAAACATCGCGCGCCCGGCTCGCGCCTTTCGCCCGGCGAAAGCCTCAACCAATGGAGCAAGATCGCGCGGCGGATCGATGCGTTTTAGAAACTGTCCGGTGGCGTCCACGCCGCAGCCTAGAAAGCCATTCCGATTCGTTCAATTCCACGGCGCGCGGCTGCGCTAGAGCGGTAGTGAGTTGAGAGGAGGAACTGTCTGCATGAGACGCGGTGCCATCATTGCCTTGCTGTCGATCTGGCCGGTTGGTGCGCTCGCGCAGGCTCCCGGACCCGCAGCGCCGCTGGCGGACAGCGCGGAGATATCGCGCTACCGGTTCGATCTCGCGCGCAACTTCTTCCCCACGCCGGAAGCCGAAGTCGCAGGGCGGGCAGAGCTGGAACGGGAGATCGAAGCACTCGCTACCCTGTCTGGCCGCATCGCATCGGCTCCGGATTTGCTGGCCGCGCTGGAGGCCGACGATCGGGCCAGCCGCCGCTTCCGCCGGCACGACCTGTACCTGTTCCTGCGCTACGCCGTGGATATTCGCGAGGAAGCGGGCATGCGCGATGCCGAGGCCCTGCGCGTCCGCCTGCGCGCGGCCCGCCAGGCGTTGCGCCGAGCCATCGCCGAGAAGGAGGCCGCGTGGCTGGACACAGCGATCGGCGCCAACGCGGCGCTCGCGCGCTACCGCCATTTCATCGACACCGTTCGCCGGGAGGCGGCGCATCTGCCAGGCCCTGAGCGTCAGGCGGCGATCACGGCCCTCGAACCCTTGCTCGGCGCGCGCGATTATCCCCGCATCGTCAATGGCCTGAGCTTCGGGGATGTGCGGGTCGGCGACCGCACGCTGAATGCCGGGCGTGACCAGGCCGAGCTTGATGCCAGCCCGTCCGAGGCCGTGCGGCGCGAAGGGTCGCGGCTGCTGTTCGAAGGCTATGCGTCGCAGCGGCAATTGTTCGCACAGATGCTCATCCGCGTGGTCGAGGGCGGCAATGCGCTCGCCGGTCTGCGCGGCCACGCTTCGGCCGCAGCGGAGGCTGCGTTCAATGCCTATGTCGCTCCCGGCGATTATGAACGCCTTCTCGCAGAGGTTGCACGGCACGGCGATGCCTACAAGGCGTGGCAGCGGCGGACGGGGGATCCGTTCGCGATCACAGCGCGCTGGCGCCCGTCGGAGGGGGCGGCGCTCATCAGTGCTTCCGCGGCGGCGCTGGACGCTCGATACGGCCAGGAATTCGCCGCCTTGCTGGACCCTCCCAACGGCCGCGCCGATCTGGCTGGCGGTGAGCACAGGCTTCCGATCACCGGCACGGCGAGTGTTTACCCGACCGGCCAAAGCGCCATCTATATGCGCGGCTATCAGGGGACTCTGCTCGACCTGATCGTGCTGGCCCATGAAGGCGGCCATGCGGTGCAGGCGCAGCTCATGGCCCGAGACAATGTGCCGATGGTCCATGCCGCCGGGCCGGGCTACTTCACTGAAAGCTTCGGCCGCTTCCAGGAACTGCTGCTGCTCGACCACCTGTTGCGGCACGAGCGATCAGCGCCGCGCCGCGCCGAATTGCGCGATGCATTCGCCGCGAGGCTGCTCTCCGTCTTTCCGAGCGCCGAGGAAGCAGCGGTCGAACTCGCCATTCACAAGGGTGTCGGCGAAGGCCGCATTCGCACCCCGGACGATCTCGACAGCGCAGCTGCCGCGGCGGGTGCGCCTTATTCGATCGACTATGAGCGCACGCCGGAACGTCGCGGCGTCTGGATGCTTGCGGACGGCTATTTCATGGCGCCGATGCAGGAGCTGAACGACGCTTATGCCAGCCTGCTCGCAATTCGCTATTTCCAGCTCTACCGGCGCGATCCGGCGCGTTTCCGGCGAGGCTATCTAGCCTTGCTGTCCGGCGGCTACGATGCGGCGCCGGCCGATCTGCTGCGGCGCCACCTCGACATCGACATGAATGCGCCGGGCTTCGTCGCCGAAACGATGACGGCACTGCGGGCGGATATCGACGCCTTGTACCGCTGACGGTATCGACAGCGCGTGGTCGGCCGATGCTTGACCCTCACGCCACCCGCCCGTAAGGCGCACCCCTCCGGCGGGGCATGGCCCCTTCGTCTAGCGGTTAGGACGCGGCCCTTTCACGGCTGAAACACGGGTTCGATTCCCGTAGGGGTCACCACCCGCCGGTAACTTCCCCAGATCGATCAGCGCGGCTTACCGCCGCCACCGCCAGGCTTGCCGCCACCCGGCTTGCGCGGCGGGCGATTGCCGCCGCCGCCATCACGCGGGCCGCGCTCCCCGGAGGGGCGCCGCGAGGGCGGGCGGCCATGCGGGCCACGCGAGGGCACCCGGTCGCGCGGCGGGCCGGAAGGGCGGGCCGGCGGCGCGCTGCCGCTGGCGACATTATAGCCTTCCTTCAGCAGCTTGGTGAACGCGGCCCGCACGCTGGCCTCGATCGACTTGCGCACGCCCTCCGGCAGATCGGCGAAGGTCGAATTGGCGTGGATCGCGCCGATGTCGCGCAGTAAATTGTTGGGCAGATTGCTTGCACCGGCCTTCAGCGCGCCGATCGCATCGATCACCGCCGCATAGATCACGTCCTGCATCACGTCGGTCGCCGACCGGGTCATCACTCAAACCTCTGCTGTGGAGGCCCGCTCATAGCCGGGCCGCGCGACCGGAGGCTAGAGGGCCATCGCCTGTGCGAGCAGTTCGTACGACCGCAGTCGCGCCCGATGATCGAAAATCTGGCTGGTGATCATCAACTCATCGGCGCCCGTCCGCGCGACGAAAGCGTCGACCTGCTTGCGCACCCGCTCAGGGGAGCCGATCGCCGAACAGGACAGCACATTGTCGATCGTCGCGCGATACTGCGGGGGCAACGTGTCGCGATAGCCCGACACGGGCGGCTTCAGCTTGCCGGGATTGCCGGTCCGCAAGGCGACGAAGGCTTGCTCCATCGAACTGGCCAGCAACGCGCCCTCTTCGTCGCTGTCGGCCGCGAAGACATTGTAGCCGAGCATCACGTAAGGCTCGGCCAGCTGCTTCGACGGCTTGAAACTGCGGCGATAGACATCGATCGCCGCGTCCATCGCATCCGGCGCGAAATGGGAGGCGAAGGCGTAGGGCAGGCCGAGCATCGCGGCGAGCTGCGCGCCGAACAGGCTGGAGCCGAGAATCCAGACCGGCACTTCCAGCCCCTCGCCCGGCACCGCCCGCACCGGCGCAGGTTCCGGCGGATCGAAATAGGCCATCAGCTCGACCACATCCTGCGGAAAGCGGTTGGCATCGGTCGCCAGATTGCGGCGAAGCGCCTTGGCGGCAGCGAAATCGGTGCCGGGCGCGCGGCCGAGGCCGAGGTCAATGCGGCCCGGAAAGAGCGATTCCAGCGTGCCGAACTGCTCGGCCACCTGCAGCGGCGACCAATTGGGTAGCATGATCCCGCCCGCGCCGATGCGGATCGTCGAGGTGCCGCCGGCCACAAAAGCCAGGCAAACGGCGGTCGCGGCGCTGGCGACGCCGGCCATGGAATGATGCTCGGCCATCCAGAAGCGTTTGAAGCCGAGCCGCTCGACGTGCGCGGCGAGATCGCGGGAATTGCGAAGGGCGGCGCCGGCGTCGCTGCCTTCGGGAACGGGGGCGAGATCGAGGACTGAGAGCGGGATCATGCCCGCCATATGGGGTGCCGATCAGCCGCGAACAGCCCGCCAGGGGCCGGTGACGGCGAGCGTCTTGCCGGGATGGTAGAGATTGACGAACATCACCGTCCCGTCGCCGGAGAAGCAGGCGCCGGCCAGCTCGGTCTGGGCGTGGAGCAAGGCGAGCGGATAGGTGCGCCCTTGCGGCGTGACCCCGCGCAGATGGTTGGTCACCGGGTTCGTGTACTGATCCTCGCAGACGATCAGATGGCCGTTCGGCGCGACGATCAGATTGTCGCCATAATTGAGCATCTCGGGATGCACCGATTCGACGAAGTTGCTCAGCCGCCCCGGCGATCCCGCCTCGCCACTCTGCCCTTCGAAACGCGAGGGTCGATAGCGCATGATCTGGCCCAGTTTGGCCGCGCCGCCGCTGGTACAGGTGAAGTAGAAGTCGCCATCGCCATAAGCGATGCCCTCGCCCCGCGCGAAGATCGCGCCACCGGCTGCTGCGCCCCGCGCGCGCAGATCGTCCTCGGGCGCTTCGACATTGTCGAGGTCGATCCAGCGGACAGGCCGTTCGGCCCGGGCCGGGAAATCGGCGCTCGTCCAGTTGCGCGTGTCGTTTCCGTCCGCGCCGCCGGCAAAGGCCAAAGCCTGGAGCCGTCCGCCCGCGGCGAGGCGGCCGGGCGCATTCGGCAGGAAGCGGTAGAACAGGGAATCCTGCTGGTCCTCGGTCAGATAGACGATGCCGGTGCGCGGATCGACGGCGGCCGCCTCATGCTTGAAGCGGCCCATCGCGGTCAGCGGTCGCGGGTCGATCAGGCCGCGATGGCGTGCGGGGATTTCGAACACCCAGCCATGGTCGCGTCCGAAACTCTCCTGCCTGGCGCGCACCACGCTTTCTTCGCAGCTCAGCCAGCTCCCCCATGGCGTCGTGCCGCCGGCGCAATTCACCATCGTCCCGGCCAGGCTCAGAAACTGGCTTTCGACCCGGCCGGTGCGATGGTTGTAGGTGAGCGTCGAGGTGCCGCCCGGGACGGGGGTGCCCCCGTCGACGCGGTCAAAGGCCTGCAGCGAGGCGGGCGGCGGCGTGGGGAAGGGGCCGCGATCCACCCGTCGCGGGCTGAGTTCGTGATTGCGGACCAGGATGGTGCGGTCGCGGTCGAGCGGGAAGGCGCCCATGCCGTCGGCATGGCTGGCCACCAGGAAGCCGTCATCCATCGTCTGTCCGGCTTCCGAGATGATCCGGTAGCTGAAGCCGTCCGGCAGATCGAACAGCCCGGCGGGATCCGGCCGCAACGGCCCGTAGCCCACGGCATCGGCCGTGCCGCGCGCGGTGGAGGCGCAACTGGTCAGGCCCGCGAAGGCGAGGGTGGCGATTCCGGCGGTGAAGTGGCGGCGATTGAGCATGGCGGTCACCCTAGAGCGAAAACAAGTCAGCCGCGCGTCAGGCAGGCGGCGTCGAGGAGGATCAGGTCGCCATCGTAGAGCAGGCAGTTCGGCGCGCGCTGCTGCAGGACTGATGGCGCGAGCTTCAGCTGCTGCTGCGCAGCGCGTAACGGCGTGGCGACGACCTTCTCCCAGCGCGGCGGCAGCTCGCCATAGGCGATCAGCGCCCGATCCACCGCGATCACGGTGACGCCATGGCGGCGGACATAGTCGGTCAGGACGGCCGGATCGGGCGAGGATACGGCAGCCAGCGCGGCCTCGAGCCGCTCCCGCAACGGTCCGAAATAGCCGCTATGATAGGGAATCGAATGCTCGATCGTCGCCAACGTGCGCCGGCCGGTGAGCGCGGGGACATAGTCGAGCTGGTCGCTCACCCCACCGATCACCGCATCGTCGGGCAACGCGGCGATCCGCTCCATCGCGCCAATGTCCCCCGGCCGGCTGAGGCCCGGCGTGGGCGTCACGAACGAGGACAGCAGCACAAGCGTGAGCGCCCCGCCCGCCACCGCGGTCGCGCCGCTGCGCCGCCCCGCGACAAGTCGCCGGTCGAGCCATAGCCCGATCATCTGCCCGATCGCGATGAACTCCAATACCGACAGGGTGCGCTGCGTGTAGCGGCTTGGCAGATGCAGCGAGAACGCCACCTGCACCGCGATGGCCCACCAGGCGATCGCCGCGAGCAATGCCCAGACATGGATCAGGTCGCCCGGCTCGCCGTCTGGCTGGAAGCGCGAGTTTTTCGCGGCGCGCCAGGCGAGCAGCAGCATCGGCACCATCAGCAGCAGGTTCGGCAGCCAGGCCAGATTCGTCGACCAGCAGGGGACGATTTCCGGCAGCAGCCCCATCCGCGCCTGGCAGATCAGATCGACCTCGCCGGACAGGCCGACGACGGCGCTGCGGGCCAGACCACTATTCATATTCTCTTGTGTGAGTGCGTCGGCCAGGCTGAGCGTCGGCTCCCACGCCGACGTCGCGCCCGCGAGCGGAATGACTGCCGCGCCCACCGCGACCGCGCCGAGGCCGCACAGCAGCCACGTCCGCAGCCCGAAGTCGATCCGGAAGGGCCGCCAGCTGATCCGCGACAGCCCCATCATCGCAAGGCCGACCAGAGCGGTGGTCGGATACAGCAGGCCCAGCACGAACAGGGTCGGGATCATCTGCCAGCCGCGACCCCGCAGCAGGCCGTCGAGGAAGATCAGAAAGAGCGGGGTCGAGAAAGCGCGCGGCGTCGCCGAATAGATCGAATCCTCGTGCAGCACGAAGCCGGTCAGCAAGGCCGCAGCCACGAACGCCGCCAGCGGCCGCTTGGTCAGTAGCCACGCCACCCGCCACCCCATCCAGGCGCAGAGCAAAAGCAAGGCGACCGGCAGGAGCCGCGCGAATATGTTCGGCTCGAGTCCCAACGCATTGGCCGTGCCGAAGATCGCCCGGTACAGCCACGGACAGACCGACTGCCAATAATCGGCGAGCAGATCGCCGCGCATCGCCAGTTCGTCGTCGAGGCGGCTCATCCAGGTCAGGAATTGCCGTGCATCGTCCTGGATCGTGAAGGGCGAGACGGTCAGCGTGCCAGGCAGGAAGAAGGCATTGTAGAGATAGACCAGAGCCGTTGCCACGGTCCCGGCGAACAGCAGGTTCCGCCAGCCGCGCTCACTCTCGATATCGGGGAGAATCTTCACGCGCGCGGCTCCTGCCGGGTTCGGTTGAGATAATCGCCCATGAAGGGCAGGCCGGCAATCGCCGGAATCAGGTAGCGCAAGGTCGCCAGCACGCCGAGCACCGCCGCCGCGCCGGGCGTCAGGAATGGCGCGTAGAGGAACAGGATCGCCGCATCGCGCGTGCCGATCCCGGCCATGGTGAAGGGCAGCAGCCCCGCCAGGATGGCAAGCGTCGCAAAGGCCATATTGTCGAGGAAGGGCACCTGGCCCAGCGCCTGCGCGAACAGCCAGAATTGCGCGAGGTGTCCGCCCCAGATCAGCAAGCTGACCGTCGCCACGCCGGCGACGCGCTTCCGATCGCTCCAGAACCAGCGCACCGCTTCCTGCCATTCACCGGCAAAGGCGGTCAGCCAGCGCCCGATCTTTCCGGGCGCGATCCGGCCGGCGAGCGCGATCATCCGGCTCGCGATCTTCAGCGGCGACAGCAGCAGGACCAACAGCAGGAGCAGCCCGCCGATCCCGGCCGCGGCGAGCATCAGCCAGACATTGCCCCAGCCGACCCACAGCAGGGCCAGAACGCCCCAGAACAGCAAAGCCGCCATGTCGAGCGAGCGCTCCATCACCACGATGGCGATGGCCAGCTTCATGTCGAAGCCATAGCGGCCGGTCAGCACCAGCCCCTTGGCCAGATCGCCAAGCTTTGAGGGAAGAACGAGGTTCAGCGTCGAGGCGCCGAGGATCAGGCGTGTCGCCGGCCACAGCCCGATCGGCGTGCGCGTCAGCATGCCGAAGCGCAGGGCGGTGACCAGAGTCAGCGGGACGATTGTCGCCAGGCCCGCCGCCAGCCACCAGGGATTGGCCGCCGCCATCGCGCCCAGGATCGCGTCCAGATCGACCTGCCACCAGATGATCGCCAGCAGGATCAGGCTGACCAGCAACCCGATGAGCTTTTTCACGTCTTGACCCTCCCCCCTTGTGGGGGAGGGTTGGGTGGGGAGCTCGGCCGCGTCTGCGGCCGAAAGGAAACTTCTGCGAGCCTGACCGGCTCGCGCCCCAACCCCAACCCCTCCCCACAAGGGGGAAGGGCTTTACTGGGAGAGTCCCCGAAACTCGATTTCAACCTCATCCGGCCGGCGGCGGGCTGGGCGGCACCCGCTCTCTGTCCCGCAGGGCGGCATCCGCCAGCTCCTTGCGCTTCATATATTGAATGTCCTGCAGCAGCCGCCGGTTGATCGCGAAAAGCTCGCCGAGCAGCCCCGCCACCCAGAAGATCAACGCGCCGATCAGCAGCACCGCCGCCGCGACCAGGCTCGGCACGTGCGCCCGCTCCGTGCCCATGAAGTAGAGCACCAGCCAGCGCGTCATCAGGATCGCGCCGAGAATGGCTGGAATCAGGCCCAGCAGGAAGAAGGTCTTGCCCGGCTTGTAGACGAAGAAAGCCTTGAGGATCGACGACATCGACCGGCGGACATAGTCGCCGATCGATTTCACCAGCCGCGACGGCCTGGTCTCGCCATTCACCCCGGTCGGCACGGAAATGATGCGGAAATCGCTCAGCCCCGCCTGGATGATCGATTCCAGCGTGTAAGTGTAATTGTCGAAGACGTTGATGCGCAAAGCGACGTCGCGGGTCAGGGCGCGAAAGCCGCTCGGCGCGTCCGCGACCTTGGTGCGCGAGACGATCTGCACGACCCGGCTGCCGAGCTTCTGCAGGAAGCGCTTGGTGCGGCTGAAATGCTCGATGTCCGGAATCGGCCGCGCGCCGATCACATATTGCGCCTGCCGGTCCAGGATCGGCTGGATCAATTTGGGAATGTCGGCCGCGTCATATTGATTGTCGGCATCGGTGTTGACGATGATGTCCGCGCCTTCTGCCAGGCCACGCTGAAGACCGGCCATGAAGCCGTGCGCGAGGCCCATGTTCACCGGCAGATCGACGATATGATCGACGCCATGCGCCTTGGCGACCTCGACGGTGCGGTCCTTGCTGCCGTCATTGATGATCAGCCATTCGATCTTGTCGATGCCGGGCAGCTCGCGCGGCAGATGGCTCAGCGCCTCCGGAAGCGATTCCTCTTCATTGTAGCAGGGGATCTGGATGATCAGCTTCACGGGGCCAGCTCTTGTGTCGGGAAAGGAATGATCGGGCGCCGCTAAGCGCTCCTGCGCGGCCAAAGCCAACAGAAAAGTTGCCGTCATTGCCGCTCGCGCCCTACATGCCGCGCCAATTCGGCTGAACTAGGGCAGGGGCCAGCATCATTTCCGGCGTGGTTTCAGAGGTGGCGACAAAGCCGAGCGACGTGGCGGAGCGGCTGCGCAAGCGCGTGGTCCGGCGCGGCATTTGCGTGGGCTGCGGCGCCTGCGTGGCGCTCGATGCAAGTGGCGGTTCGGTGATGGACCGGACCAGCAGCGGCCCGAAGCCGGTCTTCGCGCCGGGCGCGAACCTGCCCGAACTCGCCTGGGAAGCCTGCCCGGGCAAGGGCGTCGATTATCCCAAGCTCTATCTCGACCATTATGGCCGGATGCCGGACTCCTGGCTGGTGGGTCACATCGTCGCGACCCGGACGGGTTTTGCCGGCGACGAGGGCGTCCGGGCGAAGGGCGCTTCGGGCGGCGTCACGACGGCAGTCCTTCAATACCTGCTCGCTACCGGCCGGATCGACGCGGCGATTGTGGCGAAGCAGGGCGTACCCGCGCCGCTCGAGGCCAGCGCGGTGATCGCGACCTCGGCCGAGGAGATCCAGGCGGCCGCGCAATCGGTCTATATCCCGGTGTCGATGCTCGACATTCTGTCGCGGCTCGAACCCGGCAAGCGCTATGCGATCACTTTGGTGCCAGAACAGGCGGCGGCGCTCCGCCGGCTGCAGCATTCGGGCGACGCCCGCGCCCGGCAGATCGAATGGGTGCTGGGACCTTATACCGGCACCGCCCTCTATCCATCGGCGATCGACACCTTCGTGCGCTCCCATGGCGTCAAAAAGGATGACGCCGTTACCAGCCTGGAATGGCGCGCGGGCGACTGGCCGGGCTATCTCGAGATCAAGACCGCGAGCGGCAAGGTGCTTCGCTCGAAGAAGGTCTATTACAATTTCCTTATCCCCTTCTTCGTCACTCGCGCCAGCCTGCAGAGCATGGATTTCGCCAACGAATTCTGTGACCTCAGCGTCGGCGACGCCTGGAGCCCTGTCTTCGAGGCGGAAGGCGGAGGCCATTCGGTGGTGGTGACACGCACCGCGAAGATGGAGGCTCTGGTCGAGGAAATGGTCGCGGCCGGACTCCTCAAGCTGGAGCGCGAGGACGACCTCAAGGCCACCGAAATGCACGGCCACATGATAGATTTCAAGAAACGCGGCGGCTACATCCGCAACAATTGGCGACGGCAGATGCTGCTCGCCGCGCCGCGTTACGGCATGCGGCCCGAGAAGATTCCGGTGTCGCGCAAGATCGCCGAACTCGTCGTCTCAACTTTGTTCACGATCGGCAGCACCTGGCCGGCGCGCTTCGTGCTGCGCATGATCCCGGAAAAATGGATCGGCCCGGTGTTCAACAAGCTCCGCCTCAGCTGGAAGAATGCGAGCAAGCCGACCAAGCGAAAGGGCCTCGCCGAATTCCGCATGATCGTGGACGACAAGTGAGCGTCGACCTTCACGCACCGCTGCTGGTCGTCGCGCGGCGCTGGCTGCCGCGCATCCTGACACAGATCTGCCGCGACCCCACCTCGCCGCTCTACGGCTGCGCGGACCGGAACTGGTGGCACTACAAGATCCGGGACTTCTCCTCGATCATCCTGCAGCAGGCCGGCTACGCGCTGCATCAGGCGGCGAAGCTGCCGGAGTGGAGCGCCGAACGCGAAGCGCTCGATGCCGTCGCCGCAGCGAGCGCGCGCTTCTGGAATGTCCGTGCGCAGAAGCATTACGCCTTCGAGGAATATTATCCTTGGGAGCAGGGTTATCCGCCCCTCGCCTTCGCGACTCTGGCGGTGGCGAAGCTGGTCGACGAAGGCGTGGTGCCGGTCGAGGATGTCCGCGCCGGACTCCGAATCGCCGCCCGCCAGCTGCGCACCCGTTTCGAGGACAAGGCGGCCAATCAGCAGGTCGCCGGCCTCGCCGCTCTGGCCTGGGTGGACAAGGTGCTGCCGGACGAGGCCGACGCGGCCGCCTTCGCTGCGCAGAAGGCCAAGACGCTGGCGCTCCAGCACGCAGAAGGCTGGTATTGGGAATATGACGGTCCGGACGTCGGCTATCTCGCGGTGACGATCGATTGCCTGTGGGACCTGTATGACGCCACTGGCGATTCCGAGTACCGCGCCAGCATCGCCAGTGCTTTGTCCTATATGGCCGAATATCCCGCCGCCGCGCCGAACGGGATCGGCCTGCACAACAGCCGCAACACCGATTATCTCGTCCCCTACGGCATCGTCCGGTCGGCGCTGGAAGGTGAGGAGGCCGAGCGCCGCGATGCGGCAGCGGTCGCGATCTGGGCTTTTGCGAAGGCCGATGGCGACGATCACACCTATGCCGCGACCGACGATCGCTACATCTGCCACTATATCGGCCATTCCGTGCTCCGCGCCATGGCGCTGCTCGGCCCCGGCGGGCGTCTCGCGGACGAGGCTCAGAGGCCGGAGCCGCGCCTGCTCGACGGTTGCGGTCATTATCTGGAACCCGGCCTGATCGTCTCGGCCCGCAAGGGCGGCATCGTCACCCTAACCGGAGAAAATGCCGAGGCGAGCGACTTCGGCTGGATCATTGCGCGCGGGAAGACCCAGTTTGTCACCCATTGGTGGAGCCCGGACTGGACGTTCCGCTCCGAAGAGGGCGCCGTGACGGTGGAAGGCCGCTTCTTCTCCCACAGCGAGAAGCTCTCGACGCCGTTCAAGCATATCGTGCTGCGTGTCTTGAGCTTCGTGCTCGGCCGCCGCCTGATCGCGATCCTGAAGCGCGTGCTGATCTTCAAGCGCGGCGGCAAGGCGGAGCCGGCCTTCACTCGCCGCATCCGCCGCGACGGTCCGGGCCTGGAGATTAGCGACCGGATCGAAGGGATGCGCGACGACGACGTCCTGCTGCGCGCACCACGCGCCTCGAAGCGTCATGTCGCCAGCGCCGACAGTTATCACCCGCAGGACATGGCGCTGCTGCGCGGCTATGCGCTCACCGAAGAACGCCGCGACATTGACGGCGCGGTCGAGATCGTCACCCGCATCGCCCCGCGCTGACAGCCTTGATTGCGCCCCACAGCGCGCCATCTTTTCGACACGCCGCTTCGGCATAGGCGGCGCGACTTGAGTTGCGGGCGATCGGACGCGAAGTGGACATGAGCAGGATCGAGACCGAGGGGGCAGCGCCGCTCGGCGGCAAGGCCGCGGGGCTGCGCATCGCGCTCTTCTCGGGCAATTACAACATGGTACGGGATGGCGCGAACAAGGCGCTGAACCGGCTCGTCCGCTATCTGCTCGATCATGGTGCCGAGGTGCGCGTCTATTCGCCGACCATCCCCAATCCGGGCTTTGAGCCGGCCGGCGACCTTGTATCGGTCCGTTCCGTGGCGATCCCGACGCGCAAGGAATATCGCCTGGCCACCGGGCTGTCGAAGCGCGTCAAGGACGACATTCGCGACTTTTCGCCGAACGTCATGCACATTTCCGCGCCGGACATTCTGGGCCGCAAGGCGCAGACCTTCGCGGCCGAACTCGGCGTGCCGGTCGTCGCCAGCCTGCACACCTTGTTCCAGACCTATCTCACCTATTACGGCCTCGATTTCCTCCGGCCGATGGGCGAGCGCTATCTCGACCGCTTCTACGGTCGCTGCGACTTCGTGCTCGCGCCGAACGAATTGCTGGCGCAGGATCTGCGGAAAAGCACCGGTCTGGGCGATCACATCCACATCTGGAGCCGTGGCGTCGATCACAATCTCTGGAACCCGGCTAGGCGCGACATGGCCTGGCGTCGCGCGCATGGCTATGCCGATGATGAGGTTGTCCTGCTCTTCTTCGGCCGGTTGGTGAAGGAAAAGGGCCTCGACGTGTTCGAGGATGTGGTGAAGGCGTTGCGCGCTCGCGGGCGCAAGGTGCGGCCGTTGGTCGTTGGTGCGGGTCCGGCGGGCGATGATCTGGCTGGGCGGATCGGCGAGGCAGTGTTCACTGGCCACGTCGAGGGTGCCGCTTTGGCGCGCGCTGTCGCCAGTGCCGATATCCTGATCAATCCCAGCACTACCGAGGCGTTCGGCAACGTAAATCTGGAGGCGATGGCCTCCGGCATTGCCCTGATCAGCGCCGAGGCGCCTGCCGCGCGATCGCTGATCGGCGACGGCATGACCGGTCTCCTCGTGCCGCCCCGCGATGCCGCCGCTTATGCCGACGCGGTCGAGGCGCTGATGGATGATCCGGCGCGCCTGCGTTCATTCGCGAAGGCGGGCGTCGAGGCGAGCAAGGCCTATCGCTGGTCGACCATCCTCGATCGGGTGATCGACACGTATCACCTGGCCGTGGCGGAAGGTCCGCATCTGCGCGATCCCAAGGTCCAGGCGGTTGCCGCGCGGCGCCGGGCGATGGCCACCGCCTAACGCCGCCGCGCGGTCTCCAGCAATTCGGCGGTGATTGGATAGCCAAGACCGTCCGGGATGCAGAGCCACTTGGCGCCTTCTCGCTGTTCCAGCCATGGTGTGATCGTCTGTACAGGATGGCGCAGTGCGTCGGCCCGCGCCTCAGCGAAGCTGGCGAAGCGGGCCAGGCGTTCGAGATTGCGCCGGGTCGGAAAGATGGCGTGCGCCTCGCCGGCATCGAGTTCCGCGAGAATCGCCGCCGCGCTCGCCCAGAAAACCCGCGTCGCCTCGCCGGGCTGGGCAACAGGTTCCGCTGCATCGACGGGCGCTTCGGCCAGATAGAAAAGCGCGTCGAACCGGCGCGTTTCGCGGAAATTGGGGCACCAGCGTGCAAAGGGGATCAGGGTGTCGAGGTCGAGGCCAAGTCCTTCGGCGGAGAGCAGGCCGGCGAACGGCTTTCCTGCCAGCAGCCCCTCGCGTACGCGCAAAATCCCTTCATGGTCTCCGCCACGGACGGCGGCGGCGATGCCGGTTTCCTCCAGCGTCTCGCGGATCGCGGCGATCCGCGCGGCGGAATCTTCGGAGGTTGCGGCATCATGGTCCTGCGCCTCGATCCGGCCGCCCGGGAACACCAGGGCCCCGGCGGCGAAGGCCATGTGGCCGGGCCGCTCCATCATCAGCAATTCGGGCGGGCCGCTGTCAGCCGGCCGCATCAGCACCAAAGTCGCGGCGGGAATCGGTGGGGGAAGATCCTCCATGCCCTGCAGCTAATGCCCGCGGGCCGGAGGCGAAAGGTCAGCGGCTCAGATTTCGAACTCGATCAGCGCCGGAGCCTTGCCGTCGGCGGGCGCATGCGCCTTCAATTCGTCGTTCAGCCGCACGATCGTGCGGGTCGCCTTGTCGGTGAACAGGCCGGGCAGCAGGCCGTGGACGATGCACGCCCCGCCCGCGACCAGCAAAGCGCCGCCGATTCGCCATGCCCGCTTCATGTGCGCGCCATAGGCCATGTCCGCTTCTTCGAGATGTTGCCGTCCCGCTCCGGCCATTGTGCCGTACCTTCCCTTGATCCTGTGTCCGGACACGTTACCCGATCCGCGAGCGCAGGGACAGGGAGTAGAAATTTGGCCGATCATGTCGCAATTGTCGGAGGGGGCTTTTCCGGCACGATGATGGCCGTGCAGCTGCTGCGCGCCGGGACGAAACGGGTGACGCTGATCGAGCGGGCGGGCGCGGCCGGACGGGGTCTGGCCTTCGGCGCGGCCGACCCCATCCATCTGCTCAATGTTCGCGCCGGCAACATGAGCGCCTGGCCGAATCGGCCCGGCCATTTCGCCGAATGGCTGGGGGAGCGGGGCGATGCGGCCTCATTCGCCGCCCGTCGCGATTTCGGGGCCTATGTCGAAGAGCAGCTTGCCGCCGCCGAGGCCGAGGGACCCGGCCGGCTGGAGCGGGTGCGCGACAACGCGGTCGATCTGGTCGGGCATGGTGGCGGCGTGACGGTCGTGCTTGCCGATGGCGGAGCGGTCGAGGCCGATGCGGCAGTATTGGCGATCGGCAATCTGCCGCCGCCTCCGCCGGGGCGCCAGCTTGCCGCCCTTCCGCCTGGCCTGTGGGTCGCCGACCCTTGGGCGGGGGATGTTGCGGCGGGTTTGAGCGACGACGACAATGTACTGGTGATCGGTACAGGTCTGACCATGGTCGATGTCGTCGCGCTGCTGGAGGAGCGCGGTTTCAAAGGCCCGATCCTGGCTTTGTCGCGGCGCGGGCTGATCCCGCAGGCGCATGCCGATGGTGGCCACCCGGAGAAGCGGCTGGACGCGCCCGGAACGAGAGCATCGAGCCTGCTGCGCGATATCCGTGCACGGGGCGAAGAGATTGGCTGGCGTCATGCCGTCGATCAGCTGCGACCGTTCACGCAGACGCTGTGGAAAAGCGCCAGCGATGCCGAGCGCCGCCGTTTCCTGCGCCACCTGCGCCCCTGGTGGGATATCCACCGCCACCGCATCGCCCAGCGCGTTTCGACGCGGATCCAGGCGATGATCGATCGCGGCCAGTTGCGCGTCGAGGCCGGCAAGATCGCCTCGGTCGAGGCGCAGGGCGCGTGCGCCGCCGTGACCTGGCGGGCGCGCGGCGGCGATCAGGTCGAACGGATCGAGGTCGCACGGATCATCAATTGCACCGGCCCGGAAGCCGATCTGCCCCGCTCGCCGGAGCCTTTGCTGAAGGCTCTGTTCGAGCGCGGCGCGATCCGGCCGGGGCCGATCGGACTCGGCATCGACGTCGATGATGAGATGCGCGTTCGCAACGCGACGGGTGAACCCGATCCGCGCCTCTACGCTGTCGGTCCGATCACCCGCGGCCTGCTGTGGGAGATCGTCGCCGTACCCGATATTCGCGGGCAGGTGGCGGAGGTGGCGGCCAGGCTCGCCTCATAACAAACGCCCGCCCCGGACGGTCCGGGACGGGCGCTGCTCCCCCTCGGAACCCGGTGCTTAGCCGTCGCCGTCCGTGTCGGCCGTATCCTGGGCGGCGGCGTCGTCATTGGCGCTCGCGCTGTAGCTGTGATCGCCATATTCGCCGCCGGCATCGGCGCGGTTGCCGAGTTCATTCGAGCTTTCCGCATACTCGTTGGCGGTTTCGGCAGCCGCCTCGCGCTGGCCCTCGGTGCCGCGATCGCTCGTCGCGAAATCGGCATTTTCCTGCGCATATTCGGCATGATCCTCGGCTTCGGCCAGTTCGACCTGGTCCTGCTGTGCCTCGATCACTTCCGTTTCGGCCTCGGTGCCGCCCAGATCGTCGATCTCGCGCAGCTCATATTCGGCCGTGTTGGCATATTCCTGGGCCTTGTCGTAATCGCCCGCATCGGCGGCTTCGGCCTGGTTTTCGCGGGCCTGCTCGACATTTTCGCGCGCTTCGTCTGCGGTCTCGGCATTGCCGACCGCTTCGTTGATGGCGTCCTCGGTCAGGGCGCCCTCGCCCTGCGCTTCGTACAGAGCGTCGATCACCTGCTGCTGGCCCTCTTCGGTCAGCGACGCCATGCGCACCGAGACGCCGTCCGGAAGCTCGCCATCCGGCAGTTCGTTCTGAAGATCATTCGGCAAAGTCGCCATGTCCCGTCTCCTTCAAGAGTCTGTCAGTCGCTTTCACACCAGTAGGCGGCACGGCGGCCCGCAACGGGTCAAAAGGGACTCGTTTTTCTCTCAAGAATCGTCGTCGTCGGTTTCGCCGCCGGCTTCGGCGGCCGCCTGCGCTTCCGCTTCCGCCTGTTCGGCTTCCTCGCGTTCGGCCTGCTCCTGCTCCTCGCGCTGGCGCAGTTCGTCGGCGAGCTTCTCGGCTTCGGAACGCTCCTCCTCGGCTTTCTCTTCGGCCCGCTTGGCTTCAGCCTCGGCTTCGATCTGCTCGAGCCGCTCGGCCTCCCTGTCGCTCTCGTCGCTGGCGGCGTCATAGGTGGTGGTCGCGGCCTGCTGGGCGGCGGCGACCTGAGCATGGGCGGCCGCAGTCTGCGCCGCGGCATGCTGGGCATTGCTCAGCGCCGGCTGCGCGGCCTGAACCTGGTCGTCGCCGGCATCGTGATCCGCACGCTCGCCCGTCGCCGGGACCGGATCGGTCGCATCCACGCCTTCCACGTCGGCGCGGGCGTTCGGCCCGGCCAGTTCGACTTGCTTGTCCATGCTCATTCTGCCGTCTCCTCAGGTCGGGGAGCCTTGCGTTTCGGTTGCGGCGGCGGTGCTTCGCCTTCCTTGGCCAGAGCCGGCGCACCGGGTTCGGGCAGCTTGACGGTCAGCACCTTCCTGCACGCTTCGGTCGGGCAGCGGACGTTGACCTCCGCCTTCCCGGCTGTCGCCGCCGCCGGCACCACCATCGATCCCTTGCAGGCGGGGCAGCTGATCCTGAGGCCCGGCGGCGGCGGCTTGATGATGCGCTTCACCTCCGCCTTGTCCGGCGGCCGGGGCGCGATCTCCATCATCTTCCCGCATTTGTCGTTCGGACATTTGACCTTGGCTTTCTCCTTGCCGGCCATGTCCTTCTTCTGCAGCCGCATCGGATTGCCGCAGGCGACGCAGTTCAGACGGATGACGTTCGGATCGTGGACCGGCTTGGGCGGCGGCGGCGGACGGGTCCAATGCTCGATAATCGCGCGCCAGCCCTTCAGCGTCTCCGTTTCGAAATATTCGTCGATCAGCCGCAGGCGGCGGGCCAGATAGGGTGTCGACGACATCGTCCATTCGCTCAGCGCAATCTGGCTGTCGTCGCTCATCGCCACGTCGCGCTCCAGCGCCGCCTGGTTGAGCCGGTTGTAAAGCGGGAAGCTTTTCAGCGACCATTGGCCGAGCACCCGGCGGACCACGGCCTTGTTGCCGACCGTCAGCGCCCCGGCGCGATCGGCGGTAATCTCCGCATGCCGCGCCCAGGCCATCAGCGGCGCATCGATCGCGCTTTCCAGGATCTTGGCGGGATTCAGGAACTGCAGCACACCCTGGCCCATGATCGTGCGGTTCTGCGCCCGGCCGGAGATGAACTGCATCACCGATTTCCACAGCGCATGGCCCGCCGCGACATGGCCCATCTGCCGGCCCAGCAGGAAGGCGAGGTCCGGTCCTTTCAGCGCGGTCAGCACGCTGCCGACGACGATGAAGGCCTCATTGTCGCCGCCCAGCGTCATGCAATCCCACATCTGCTCGCCGGAGACGTAGATTTCCGGCATGCGCGGCAGCGCCAGGACGCGGGCGGAATGGACGGCGGCGAAGAAGATTTCGGGCAGCTGATCCGGCCCGAGCCGCACGCCGTTGACCGACGCCTCCAGCCAGGGCCGGCTCACCCGCCCGGACAGGGCATTGGCGGCCGCCGTCAGCGGTCCGATACTGCGCAACGTATCCATCGCCTGCTGATCGAAGGCCCATTGGAACGCCTCGATCGGCATATAATAATCGGGCGCGAGCGGGCGCAGCCAGCGGCAGGTCGGACAGACATTCTGCTTGGGCGTCAGCTTCACGCCATTGCCGCCACAGGTGACGCAATTCCAGTCGCCCGTATGCGGCATCGCCGCCACGCCCGCCGCCGTCGCCGTGCCGCAGCGCGTGCAGAAGGGCTGATCGGCCAGCAATACCTCCTGGCAACGGCCGCAATAGGTGATGGCGCCGGTGGTGGTCATGGCGGGCCTTCGGCTCAGCCCTTCGCCTGGATGGCGGCGGCCGCCTGGTCATAATCGGCCGCGGTGATCACGCCGGCATCGCGAAGCTCGGCCAGCTGGCGCAATTTGTCTTCGGCGGTGGGTTCGGCTGGCGGCGGCGCGGGTTCAGGCGGAGCCGCAGGGGCGGGTGCCGGCGCCGGCTGGGGCGGGAAGCCTCCCGCCTGGGGTTGCGGCGGAAAACCTGCGGGCTGCGCTGGCGGAAAGCCGCCAGGCTGGGGCTGAGGCGGAAATCCGCCCGGCTGAGGCGGAAAGCCGCCGGCCTGGCCGGGAAAGCCGGGTTGCGCCGCCGGCATGCCGCCATTGGCCCGCATGGAGAAATACTGAACCACCTTCTGCGGCGCGGTCACGACCTCGTACATCTGGAAAGCGGTGATCCCGATCGCCAGCACCGCGAACAGAAGGAACAGCCACAGCGGAAATCCCGACGAGGCTGGCTGTACCTGATATCCCATGCCGCCATAGCCCATGGTCACCGCCGGCGTGCTCTGGTGAACGGCCAGAAAGTAGAACAGGATTTCGAACAGCACGATGCCGCCGAGGATGATGCCGAACAGCATCGTCGAGCGCTTGCTTTCGTGGAAGCTGATCCGCGTTCCACCCTGGCCATTGTCCTGCGCGACGACATAGCCTTCGTTCATCTTCATTTTCAGGGCTGGCCCGGTCGACGTTTTGTAAGTGAAGCCGGTCGGATGCCGTCCGGTGACTTCCCCGTAGATTTTCGAGAAGTTGCCGCTCGACATCAGCGGAATCTGACGGCCGATCGCTTCCTCGGCCAGCATCAGCGCCTGTGGCGCGTCCAGCCGGACATCGACCGTGGCGTGCGGCATGGGGGGAATGGCTGCGTTCATTTCACGAAACCTCCGAAAGAATGGCTGCTTTGCTGCGTTCAAACATGTCCGGCGTGATCGCCCCGGCATCGCGTAGTTCCGCCAGCTGGCGGAGGCGGTCGGCGATGCCCGCCGGTGCGGCAGTTGCGGGAGCCGCCATTGGCGGCGCCATGGGAGGCGGGGCGGCGGCTGAAGGCGGCTGCGGCCATGCGTTCGGCTGCGGCTGTGGCGGGAAGGCGGCCTGCGGTTGCGCAAGCCCCGGCTGTCCGCCGCCATTGGCATAAGCGGCGAATTGCTGCGCCAGCTTCTTGGGCAAAGTGAATTGTTCCCAGCCCTGCCAGGCCATCATGCCGAAGGCGACGACACCGATCGCGATGAATATGATAAGGGTGGACGTGTTGTCCTGCGCGTTCCGATAGGCCTGGCCGGGCGTATAGGGCTGGGCGGATTGCGACTGGTAGACGAGATGGTCGGCCAGGAAGAGGAAGGCGACGAACAGTGCCACCGCGGCCACGACCATGATTCCGAAAATCTTCTGCCAGCGTTTGCCTTCGTGGAAGGCGACACGCGTGCCGCCCTGGCCATTGTCCTGCGCGACGACATAGCCGTCATTCATTCTGAGCCGCATCACCGGGCTGGCGATGTAGTTGCGGTAGCTGAAGCCGGTGGGGTGACGGCCGGTAACTTCGTGCGTCACCTTCTGCACCTTGAAGGCCGAGACCAGCCCCCGGGGCGTGGCGAGCACCTGCTCGGCCAGCATCAGTGCGGCAGGTCCGTCGAGCCGGGTGTCGACGACGGAATGCGGCGTCGGGGAGATGGTCGCGTTCATCGCTCAGACCATCTTCTGCATGATGGCGGCCTTGGCCGTTTCGAAATCGGCCGGCGAAATGGCGCCGCTGTCACGCAGCTCGGCAAGCTTCTTGAGCTGTTCGATCGGCGTCGCCTGAACCGGTGCGGGCTGGGCGGGGGCCGCCGGAAAGGCGCCGGGGAAGCCCGGCTGCGGCGCGAAGCCCGGCATGGGCTGGCCGCCGCCGGCCTGCATCTGCAGCGCCTGCATCAAGCCCGCGCGCCTCTTTTCGAGGATCGGGCCGCTCAGCAGCCAGGCGAACAGGCCGCCGATCAGGCCGACGAACAAAGGTACCATCCACCATTGGATGAATATCCCTACGCCGTAGCGGACCTGCCCGGTAATCGGGTCGATGCCGCTATTCTCCATGCCGGATTTCGCCATCAGCACGAAGCCGATGATGCTCACCGCCAGCAGGCCGATCATGCCCGGCACCATGCTGCTGTAATCCGCCTTCAACGAGACGTTCAGCACGGTGCGGCCCGGCCCTTCCTGGAAGGCGTCGATCGTCCCGGCCGACCGGCCGTTCAGGAAATTGCCGAGGCGGAAGGCGATCTGGGTCGGTCCCTGGTTGGTGACTTCGCCGCCGACCTGCGGCAGCACCCCCATCGCGGTCTGCATGGCGTGGCCCTGATCGGTCGGCAGGACGATCTGCCGGCCGCCATGGGCGAGTGGGCGGGGCGGCATGGGCGGTGGCATGGGCGGTGCGCCAGCGCTGCCGACCGGCGTGCCGCAGCTGCCGCAAAAGCCGGCGCCTGGAACGAGCGCGGTACCGCATTTCAGACAAGCGCCCTGATTGGGATTGGTCGCCATGGGAAAGCCCTCCTCCAGCTCCGCCGCCGCCAAACCCCTGACGCGATGGCGCGCTGCCTTTCACTGCCGAAGGCGAAGACTGCCGAACAAACGGGTCAGAGTCCCGCCAAAAAATCGGAGCGCCCCGTTTTTGGCCCGTTTTGGCGGTTCTCGCCGCCTTTCCCTTTAGAAGCATATGGGAAGGAATGAGGCATGTCGCAGATTCGATCTCCCGCCGGCTCGCCGGGCCGAACCAAAGGGGAGGCCGACTGGAGCCGCGCGAAACATCGCATGCCCGCCTCCTTCACCGATCAGCCCCGCCGCGACGCACCGGTGCAAGGGCGGCGAGACGATGGCCTGGATCTGGTCGCGGCGGTCACCGGCGCTCTGGCGCTGACCGCCGTCGCGGAACTGGCAGCCGACGATGCGCCCGCGCGTGAGGACGCGGTGGGCGTGAATGACGAAGAGGTCCTCGCGGCGCAGAGCGAAAGCGTCCCCGAACAGGAAACCGATAGCGACGATGACGACGATTGACCCTGATCGGCGCTCGATCACGCCTTAGCAGATGAACCGGCAGGTTTTGCCGGCAACGGGAGACGCAGGTGATGTTCGGAATCGGCAAAGTGCTTCAGCAGGTCCTGGAGCAGCACAATCTCGGCGATCGGATCGGTGAGCTCAGCACCGAGTCGATGGCAGAACTGCGCCAAAGTCTCGAGGCGTTGAACGCATCGGGACAAATTGCGAATCTCGGCGGTCTGCTTGATGACCTGTCGGGTCAGCTCCAGGACAGTTTCGGGAAAGCCGCGGAGGAAGCGGGGCAACTCGTCGAGGATGCGGAGAGTGAGCCGCAGGCGCCGGTCGCCGAAGCGATCGGGAGCGTTGGCGAAACGCTTCGCGATGCGACCGCGTCGATCAGCGCCGCCGCGCTCAGCGCGCAGGCGGCGATCGAGGCCGGGATCGCGAGCCAGGAGACGATACCCACGCTGGAGGCAGTGTCCGCCGAGGATGACGGGGTAGTCGCCACCGAGGCCGACGCACCGGCCGAGGCCGTGACGGCACAAGCGGAGCATGCCGAAGAAGAAGCGGGCGAAACCGCCGACGATTGATCCGCGCTCAGCTGCCGCCGCAGCGCGCGACCGCTTCCGCCATGATGCGAGCGTCGCGCGCCTGCCCCGTCGGCATGTCACGGCCGCGATAGAGGTCGGTCCAGCCGCGATCCGCCTCGCGCGCCACGGCACAGGCTTCGTCCCGCCGCCGCGCCAGCTCCAGCACCTGCATGTAGGGCTTCAGCGCGAACAGATAGCCCGAACGGGCATCGTCGCTATTTGGGTCGGCCGCGGCGGTCTGGCGCCGCCGCTCCACCGCGCTTCGTGCCTCCGCGACACCCTGTTCCGCCTGACCGGTCTCGACCAGCAGGGTGGCATATTGCAGGCTCGCCAGCGACATGGCTTGATCGACCGCCGGGCTGGTCTCGAATTGGGCAAGGATGCGCGCATCCTCCACCGCCAGCCGCGCCCATTCGAGCGCCGGGCCGCGTTCGCCCAAATCCTGGTAAACCGTTGAGACCGCGTAAGCGTAGAGGATCATCCGGGTCCGCACCCGCACGTCCGCCTGGCGGCGCTCGCGCGCGCCTTCGAGAATGCGGTAGGCCTGTTGATAGTGCGGCAGGCTGTCGCGCGGCCGGCCGAGATAATAGAGTCCGTCGCCCCAGGCATTCTCGACCCCAGCCTCCATCAGCGGCCGCATCGCGGCATAGCGTTCCGTCACCGGCAGGCTCGCCGCGCGGCGCTGCTGGTCCTCGGCCAGCGCCACCGCCTCGGCGCCGCGATTTTCGAAGACCAGCACGTCGAGCCGGCCGAGCATCGTCTGCCAGCGTCCATAGGCCGCGTCGGCATCGCCCGGGACTTCGGCGAGCGCCGCGTCGCTGAGCGCCAGGGCGCGGTCGAGCAGCCGGTGCGCCTCCGGAACATCGCTGCGGGCATAGGCCGCGATCGACGAGCGCCAGGACAGAATGCGCGACAGTTCGACCTTCAGATCGTGCCGCTCGGGATGTGCCTCGACCATGGGCGCGAGCAGTTCCTCCGCGCGCTGCAGGGCCTGCTCGCCTTGCTCGAATCCCCGCGTGCCGTTGGTCGCGGTCAGCCCGTAAGCGCGCCCGACCCGGCCGTAGCCGACCGCCAGTTCCTTCCGCAGATCCACGTCCCCGCTGGCCAGACCCGACAGCCGCTCGAGATAGGAACTGGCCACATCCGCCACCCGCGCCCGCATGTCGCCCGCCCCGGCCAGCGGTTCGAGCTCGTCATAGAGATCGACGACCATGTAGCGCGCCATGCCGCGCACTTCCTCGAACCTTTCCTCCGCCGCCGCCAGCGCGCGCTCGGCGCGCCAGTAAAGGACGGAGATCGTGATCGTGGTCGCGACCACCGCGATCAGGGCGACCGCGACGCTCGCTGCGAGCCATTTATGCCGCCGCACGAAACGGTCGGCATGATAGCGCCAGCCGCCTTGCCGCGCCTCGACCGGCCTCTTCTCGAGCCAGGCCTTCAGGTCGTTGGCCATGGCGTCGGCCGATGCGTAGCGCTCGCCCGGATCGGCGGCGCGGGCGCGTGCGACAATGGCGTCCAGATCGCCGCGAAGGATATTGCTACGTGCCGGGTCGGCCGCCGCCTCGCTCGGCGCTGACAAGGCGCGTTCGCCTTTCTCTATCCAGCGGCCCGAAAGCAGGCCGTGCAGCACGGTCCCGAGTGCGAAAATATCGTCGGCGATGCTCGGCTGGCCACCGTCGAGCCGCTCCGGACTCGCATATGTCGGCGTGTTGGGATAGCGCTTCGCCAGTGCGGGATCGTCGGCGGCGGCGACCAGGTCGGCGATGCCGAAATCGACCAGCTTCGGCTCGCCCGCCGGGTCGATTAAGATGTTCTGCGGCTTCAGATCGGCATGGACGATCAGGTTGCGGTGCGCGTGATGCACCGCGTCGCAAATGCTGCAGGCGATCCGTGCGCGCTTTTCCAGATCCTGCTTTGCCGAGCCGCTCGTTTCGGCTGCATCGGCCCATTCGTCGAGCGGTGGCCCCTCCACCAGGTCCATCGCGAACCAGGGCACGCCTTCCACGCTGACACCGCCATCGAACAAGCGGGCGATATTGGGGTGGCGCATCCGCGCCAGCAGCCGCCGCTCGCGATCGAAGAAATCCTCGAGCTCCGGGCTGTACAGCGACGGCCGCATCAATTTGATCGCCACTCGGTGATCGAACAGGCCGTCGTCGCGTTCGGCCAACCAAACCTCGCCCATGCCGCCGCCGCCGATCAGCTCGACCATGCGGTAGACGCCCACGCGTTCGGGCGGGACCAGGCTGGCAGTAGGATCGACATGGTCGGGCAGGATGGTCGGCGCTTCGTCGGCGCGGATCATCGCTTTCAACGCCGCGATCATGTCGGGCTCGTCCGCGAACGCGCCTTCGAGCCATTCGGTGCGCGTTTCCGGCGGCTGATCGAGCGCCGCGTCGAACGCATCCATGATTCGTTTGCGGCGCTCCGTCGCGCCCTCAGCGCCGGGCATATACCCTATTCATGCGACAATTCCTCAAGCAGCCAGGCGCGCGCGACTCGCCACTGCCGCTTGACCGTACTGAGCGAACGCCCGGAAACCTCGGCAATCTCCTCAAGCGTCAGGCCGGCGTAAAAGCGCTGCTCCACCACCCATGCCCGCTCCGGATCGGCCTCTTGCAGCCGGCTCAGCACCTGATCGAAATTCTCCAGGTCGAACGTTCCCGCCTCTTCCGGTTCCGCGCCCGGCCATTCGGTGAGCACTGGCGCCTGCCTTTTCTGCGCGCGATGGCGGCGGACCTCATCGACCAGCACCTGTCGCATTACGCGCGCGGACAGGGACAGGAAGTGCGTCCGCTGGGAAACGTCCATCTTCTCCAGCTTGAACAGCCGGATCGCTGCCTCGTGCGCCAGTTCCGTCGGCTGGATACGCTCGCGCGCGGAGTCGCGGGCCAGCACCGCGCGAGCGACGGCGCGATAATCGTCATAATAGCGCTCGAACATGCGTTCGGGCCATTTGTCGCCTTGCGCCATAATCCCTCCCCGGACGGCGGACCGCCTCGGTTATGGACTCGGGGAACAAGGGGTGCAAGCATGGCTGCCGCGGGGGTGCCGGGAGGGGGCAGGACAAAAAATCGCGCGCGCCTGACCCCTTTTCCGGCCGGTAGCCGCCATCACTGGATAAGCGGAGGGCAAGGCATGTTGGCTGGTATGCGGGGGGCGGCATCGCGGGCGAATGCGCCCGCATGCGCGCTGCAGCCGGGCCAGCATTTCGTCACTGCCGGGGATCGTCGCGGCATCGTCGCGGAGTTCATCGGCGCGGGCGGCCAGGGCGAGGTCCACAAGGTCGTCATCGACGGCGTGCCGCTCGCGCTGAAATGGTATCATCCGGCCTGCATCAAGGCCGACATCACTTTGCGCCAGCGTCTCACCCGCGCAATTGCGCGCGGCGCGCCGACCCAGGCTTTCCTCTGGCCGCTGGACTTCGTGGAAGTGCCGGGCAGCGCCAGCTTTGGCTATGTCATGCCGCTGCGGCCGGCGCGCTATGCCGGCAGCCGCGCGCTCATCTCCGCACCGCCGCGCCGGGTCGAGTTGCCGCTGGCCCAGCGTGCCGCGGTTTGCCTGAACATCGCGACCTGCTTCCACGAACTGCACGCCAACGGCTTCTGCTATCAGGACGTGAATTTCGGCAACGTCTTCCTCGATCCGGCGACGGGCGAGGTGCTGATCTGCGACAATGACAATGTCGACGTGGATGGCGCCGAGGCGAGCATCTACGGCACCCGCAAGTTCATGGCGCCCGAAGTGGTGCGGCGCGAGGCCTTGCCGTCCAGCCGTACCGACCTGTTTTCGATGGCGGTGCTCTTCTTCTACGTCATCACCGGCTGGCACCCGCTCGACGGCCGCCGCGAGGCCGAAACGCGGGTGCTCGACGCGGAAGCGGAGAAGCGCCTCTACGGCACCGATCCGCTCTTTATCTTCGATCCCGCAAACGGTGCAAACGGGCCGGTTCCTGGCCTGCACGATGCGATCGTAGCGCGTTGGCGCTCGCTCGGCGAGCCGCTGCGGCGGCTGTTCACTCGCTCCTTTACGACCGGCATGGCCGACCCGCGCGCCCGCGTGCTGGAAACGGAATGGCGTTCGGTCTTGCGGGCGGCGATGGACGCCCATGTCGCCTGCACCGCCTGTGGCTTCGAGCATGTCGTCGAGGCGCGGCGTGAGCGGGTGACATTCGAGCCGGCCTGTACCGTCTGCGCCGCCGCATTGCCGCAACCGCCCATATTGTTCGTCGGCCGCCGGGCCTGGACGCTGAGTCCGGGCCGCGCCCTGGACCAGTCGGTATTCGGCGGCGGGCCGGGCGAGGGCGCGGTGCTGGAGCAGCACCCGGACCGGCCGGAATTGCTCGGCATCCGTAATTTCTCCGGCCGCACCTGGTCCGCGCGGCTGCCCGACGGCAGCGCCCACAAGGTCGAGCCGGGCCGTGCCGTGCGCGTCCTCGCCGGCACACGCTTCGATTTTGGCGAGGTCAGCGGATTGGTCATGGGTGCGGAGCAGTCTCGATGAGCAATGCGGGTCATGCGTGGCGGATCGCCGGGGCGAGCGTGCTCGGCGACTTTCATGCGCGCGAAGGCCGCATCAACCAGGATGCGATCGGCTGGATTCCGCATGACGGCGGCGGCAGCCGGATTGTCGGCGCCGTGTCGGACGGTCATGGCGCGTCCGTGCATTTTCGCTCTGACCGCGGCGCGCGCATGGCGGTCGAGCAGGCACTCGATATCCTCGCCTGGCATATGGATGATGACGATCCCGGTCAGGACGCCCTGCCGGCCGCGACCGTCGCCGGCTGGCGCGACGCGGTGCTTGCCGACATGGCCGCCGATCCGCTGGACCGGAACGGCACCCGCCCCGGCGCGACGCTCGCCCCCTACGGCGCGACCCTGCTCGCAATGGCCGCGAACGATGCCGAAATGACTTTGCTGCAGATCGGCGACGGCGACATGCTGCTCGTCTATGCAGACGGCCGGGTCGTGCGGCCGATGGTGGCGGATGCCGATCTTGTTGGCGAGCAGACCTATTCCCTGTGCATGGACGATGCCGAGACGCGGGTGAAAACCGCCTCGCTCTGGCGCGACGGCGATTGGCCGATGGCGGTTTTGCTGGCGACCGACGGCGTCTCCAAATCCTTTCGCGACGAAGCGGCTTTTCAGGACGCGGCCCGGCAACTGGCAAGCCATGCGCGCGACGATTGGGCGGCTTTCGTGTCGGAACTGCCGGGCTGGCTGTCGACCATTTCCCATCATGGCAGCGGCGACGATGCCAGCCTCTGCCTTGCCCTCAACATGAGTGAAGCCGATCCGCCACAGGGGAGCGCGCGATGAATCCGAACCAGCCGCCGCATTATCCGCCGCACTCAGGTCCGGGCATGCCCCCGGTGCCACGCGATCATGCGGCCGCCAGCTTCTCGGAAATCATTCCCGTCGGCTCCTCCAAGATCAATCTGGTGAAGAGTCCGGCGACCCTGCTGCTCGTGCTCGCCGCGATCATCGCGCCGCTGACGATCGTCTTCGTCAGCTCGATGCAGGGCGCTGGGCTGCAGCGCGGCTTCCTCAACCTCGCTTTCTCCATCGTCTTCTTCGTGACCTTCGCGCTCGCGTTGATCGTCTATCTCTACGCCCGCCCCGGCCGCTCGCTGCTCCCCTATCTGTGGGCGTTCGCGCTGATCACCGGGCTGATGACGCTGTATTTGTTCCAGATACCGTTCGTGCTCGATGGCTTGTTCTATGTCTTCGTCGATCTGCTGGGCGGCCAGCCGGCGGACCCCTCGCCGGGTCTGACATTCGGCTGGGCCTTCACCTCGCACTTCGTCGGCGCGGGCCTGACCGAGGAAGTGTTCAAGGCGATCCCGATCTTCATCGGCGCCGCCATCGGCCTCGCGGCCAGCCGCAAGCCGGAAGCGGCGGTCGGGCCGTTTCAGCGTTTCTTCCGGGTCCGCGGCCCGCTCGACGGCGTGATCATGGGGGCCTTTGCCGGTGCCGCCTTCATCGTGCTGGAGACGGCCGGTCTCTACATGCCGCGCACGTTCAACAATGCGCTGCTGGAAACCAGTCCGGACGGCGCGCTGGGCGCGGCCCTGTTCCTCTATTTTCCGCGCGTGATCGGCGGTGCGGTCGGGCACATGGCTTACTCGGCGATCTTCGGCTACTTTATCGGCCTGGCCGTATTGCGCCCGCGCATGAGCTTTCTGTTCATTCTCGGCGGCTGGGTCTTCGCCGCCGCCCTGCACGGCCTGTGGAACGGCCTCAGCGTGTCCCTCACCACGGACAATCAGGCCTATTACCTGCTCATTCCGGCCGGGATTTCGGCGATCTTCTTCGCCGCGGTCCTGTTGAAGGGGCGGCAACTGCACGCCAGCCAATATGGCGACGCCCCCGAAACGATGGGCTCAATCATTATCGACCGGAGCGGGGGCGGCGGGTCGCCCTATCCGCCAGCGCCGGCTCCCATGCCCTATGGCGGCGTCCCGCCCCAGCCGGGCGCGTTCGGCGGCTATCCACCGCAGCCTGCGCCATTTCCCGGTTATGCCCCGCCAGCCCCTCCCTTCGCTGCTCCGGTTCCTCCACCCACAGTGGCTGAACCGCCTTTGCTGATCGAGATTGACGGCGTCGCGATCGCGCTGCGCGACGGCCAGTCGATCGACCTTGGCGCGGAGCCTGCGCTGGCGGATCGCGGCGCGGGCGTGCGGGCCGAGATCGTGCCGCATCCGCGCCGGCCGGGCGTGCTGGGCATGCGCAATGCGGGTGACGCACCCTGGACGGCACATCTTCGCGACGGCCGCGATCAGCAGATCGACAAGAGCCAGAACGTCCGGCTCGCACCCGGGGTCAGCATCGACTTTGGCGGCGGCCTGATCGGCAAGGTGATGGCGCGGGATCGCGCGCCCGGACAGGAAGGAGCGGCATCGTGAACCCCAATCAGCCTCCGCACGGCGCGCCGCCGCCATTTCCGCCGCAGGGTCAGCCGCCCTTCAACCCGCATGGCGCGCCGCCGGTGCCGCGCGATTATGACGATGCCAGCTTCTCGGAAATGGTCCCGTTCGTCTCCCGGAAGATCAAATTGTGGCGCAGCCCGCTTGTCTGGCTGGCCGTTGCGGCGGCGTTGATCTCCGCTTTCCTGCTTTTCGTCCCGGCCACCATCCTGGGACCCGGCGTCACCAGGAGCCAGAGGCTCGATTATTTCACGCAATTCGCGTTCATGGCGATCCTGTTTTTCGTTCTGGCGATACAGCTGGTCGCCTATCTCTATGCGCGGCCCAACCGTTCGATCTTCTTTTACATGTGGTCGTTCGCATTCACGGCTCTCATCTTGTGGATACCCTATGCCGCCGAGCCATTCTTCTTCGTCTTCAGGTCGATCGTGCCGGGCACGAATGTCGATCAGCTAGGGGCGAACGCCGGCTTTTTCGCCACCTTCTGGGCGATGTTCTGGGGCGCGGGATTGATGGAGGAACTGCTCAAGGCGGTTCCGATCCTGATCGGCGCTGCCGTCGCCATCTCGATCCAGCGCCAGCAGGTTCCTCCGTCTCCGGTCAAGCGCTGGTTCGAAATCCGCGGCCCGCTGGACGGCGTGCTGATGGGGATCTTCGCCGGCGGCGGTTTCATTCTGATCGAGACGGCGACCCAATATGTGCCGAACGCGGTGATGAACACCTTCAGCGATACAGGTGACCTGGCCGCCAGCTTCATGTCCGGCCTGTTCCTGCTCGTGTCGCGGGTCATCCGCTCGCTCGCCGGTCACATGGGCTATGCGGCATTGTTCGGCTATTTCATCGGCCTCGCCGTCATTCGCCGGAAGCGGTCGGTGCAGCTCATCCTGATCGGCTGGCTTGCCTCCGCATTCATCCACGGCATCTGGAACAGCCTCGGCTCGCTCTCTTCGTCGAACGTTCCCCATTATATCTGGGCGGCATTCTCGGCTTTGCTTGGCGCCGCCGCTCTGTTGAAGGCGCGGCAGCTGCACCGGAGCATGCATCCGGACGCGCCCGAGACGCACGGGTCGATCGTGATCGACCGCAGCGGGGCGGGGCAGGCAAAGCCCTATGTGCCGCCAGTTGCGCCGCCGCCGGCTTTTCCGTCAGCCGCGTCGTCACCGCCAGTGCCCTTTGCGGGCTATGCGCCACCCTCTGCGGCGCCGCCTTTCCCCGGTCATGCCCCCAGCCCGGTACCATTTCCCGGCTATGCGCAACCGCCGGCACCGTTCGGCGGGCAACCACAGCAACCTTTCGCGGGCTATGCCTCCAACGCGCAGCCGGCTCCGCCTGCGGCGCCCGTCCAGCCCGAGCCTGAAGATGCCGCGCAACAGCCGGTAATGCTGGCCATTGCCGGGCAGTGGATCGCGCTCGATGCGGGCGTGGTGGTCGATCTCGGCGTCATCCCGGCGTTGGCCGGCCGCGGTGCGGGCATGCGGGGCGATGTCGTGGCGCATCCAAGCCGGCCGGGTGTGCTCGGCCTGCGCAATTCCGGCGGCTGGCCATGGACTGCCTATCTGCGTGACGGCACGACCCAGCATATCGACCGCGAACAGAATATCCGGCTCGCGCCGGGGGTCCGGATCGATTTCGGCGGCGGGGTGATCGGCGACGTGGTGGCGCGGGGCTGAGACGATGGCGCTCGATCTCGACAGGACGGCTCTGGTCCGCCGGCAATTGCAGGTCGTGCTGATGCTCGACTGTTCGGGTTCGATGCGCGGCGATCGTATCGCGTCCCTGAGTTACGCCCTGCTGACCGCGCTGCCGGATCTGAAGGAAGCGGCGGGCGACAATCCGGAGGTCGACGTCCGGGTGCGCGTGCTCGCCTTTGGCTCGGCTCCGCACTGGCTGACCGCCGGGGCCGTGCCGGTCGAGGAACTGGTTTGGCCGGATCTTCATGCCGAAGGCCACACCGCGATGGGCGCGGCGCTTGAAATGGTCGCCGATACGCTGGCCGAGGATGCGGCGGCGACCCGCCAATTGCCTCCCGTGCTGGTGCTCGCCTCTGACGGCTACCCGACCGACGATATCGGCGCCGGCATCCGCGCCCTGATGGCTACCCCCGAAGGTGCAGCCGCGACCCGCATCGCGATCGCGATCGGCAGCGACGCGGGCTTGGCTATCCTCAACAAGTTCATCGCCAACCCCGCTTTGCCGCCGCTGCGGGCCAGCAATGCGGCCGAACTCGCGCAGTTCATCCGCTGGGCGACGACGGCGCCGGTGAAGCTGGCCTCGTCGCCGATCGCCAGTGACGATCCGATGGCCGCGCTCGCGCGCAGCCGCCCGGTCGACACCAGCCCGGTCAGCGATATTATCTGGTAGGAAGGAGCAAATATGTCGGTCCAGGATCGCCTTCTCGTCCTGCTCAATCAGGCCCGCCAGACCGGCGGTGACGCCGCCCTGCGCGATGCCGCGGGGCTGCGCTCGCGACTGAGCAGCCAGGCGCCGGACCTGTATGGCGAGATTCAGGCGCTGGCCGCCGCCTTGGCGATGGGTGCGCCGGTGCGGATTGCCGGGGCGGTCGATGCCGATGCGGAGCGTGCCGCGATCGCTGCCGACATCGCCCGTCAGGAGCGGTTGTCGCTGAGTGTGGTCGAACCCGGCCTCGCCGTCGCCTGCCTCGGCGGCGCGGGTATCGGCCCGGCCGACGCATCTGCCGCGCCTCCCGCGGGCGGGGATGATTGGGCCGGCGACAGCATAGTGGTCGGGGCGGCCGAAAGTGCTGCCCCGCCGCACCGGCCCGGCGACGACGGCTGGGTGGGCGACAGCGTCGCTGTCGGCACGGAGGCATCGACACCTCAGCCGCAAAGTCTCGACAAAGGAGCCTATCCTCCGCCCGAACCCGCCGCGTCTCCCCCACCCTTTGCACCCCCGCCGCCCTTTGCGGCCCCTCCGCCATTTGCGCCGCCGCAGCCCGCCCACTATCCGCCACCCCAGGGTGGCTACGGGCAAGGCGGCTACGGCCCGGGCGTCAATCCGTATGGCGGCGCGGTCGCGCGGCCCTTCTACGCGCAGACCTGGTTCTTCGCTCTGGTCGCCGCGTTCATCATCGCCGCCGCCGTCGGCTATACAGTCTGGCGGAACTGGGGCGGCAGCACGACGACCACCAGCAATGCCCCGCAGCCCGGGCCAAATCCTGGACGCACCCCTCCGGGGCCGCAACCGCCGGTGACGCCGCCGCAGACCGGCAATGCCCCCCGGCCCGGCGGACCGACGCTCAGCGCGGTCGGCGGACCGACCGTGCGCCTGCCTCTGCAGACGCTGGCGGACGGCCGGATCGGCATCGGGTTCCGCGTAATGGCGCAATCGGGTCCGATCGACGGGATGATTGTCCTGCCGCGCGGCGGCTGGGATGGCGAGACCATGGTGTTTGCGAGCAACGGTGCTGGCGCGCGCTCCGTCGGGACGGGACGGCTGATGCTGGAGGTGGCTGACGATAACACTCCGTCACGCGGCACGCAGGTGCAATGGCAGCAGGACGGGGTCGGCGCGGGTGCGACCGAGATCGCGTTCGCCAGCGAGGCCGGAAATGCCGATGTCGTCTTGTCCGGCGCCGGCATGTGCATTGCCGATCCGGAAAGCGGGCAGATCATCGGTTGCGGGCAGATCGAGTGACGCGATGAACGCTACCCCCGCCAATCCCTATGATCTGATCGCGGCGGACCTGCGCGGCCTGGCCGAGCAGGAGGGGGCGGCCTTGTGGCAGGACCGGCACCGGCTGACCGGGCTGATGCTGGATCACCAGCCGGAGCTGCGCCGCGAGATCAAGACGATGGCCTCGGCGGTCGAACTGGGCGTGGCGCAGGCGTTGGCCGATGGCGACCGCAGCCTGGCCGGCATTGCCATCGACCGGCAGGCGGCGCTGATGGAATCGGAAATCGGCCTGCGGGCCGAAGTCGCGCAGAATGTCGTGCGGGCCATCGCCCACGCGCTCAATCTCGGCCCCTTGCCCAGCGTCTATGTGCAGGATCTGGGTCCGCGCTCCGCTCCGCGCGGCAGCGACCCGCGTCATGCCATGCCGCCGCAGCCAGTCGCGGCGCCGCCGCCCCAGCCCGCGTGGAGCAGCCCCTACACCTCCCAGCCCATCCCACCGCAACACCATTCGCAGCCGCGTGGGGGCGGACCCAGTCTCGGCATGATCGCTGCCATGCTGGGCGGCGTCCTGGTCCTTGTGCTGGGCATCATCTTCGTACCCCAGATGATGCGCGGCTCGGCTGCCGCCACGAATGTCGCGGCGCCGACGCGTCCGCCCGCCAATGCCAGCATGGGTTATGGCAACGAACTCGCCGATTTTCGCGTTCCGGCGCAATCGACCCTGCAGTCGAATGTCGGCTCCGCCACCCCGCTCGACATTCCCGCCGGCCGCCGCGTGACCACCGAACAGGTGCGCGAGCTGATGGCCAGCGGCAATCCGCTCCTCGTCGATGTGCTCGATGGCGCTCACGGTCGCACTCTGACCGGCGCCCACTGGGTCCCTGCCATTGGCCGCGGTGGCACCTTCACGGACGAGCATCAGGTGAACGGCAAGACGGCGATCGACAGCCTGACCGGCGGCGACACCGGCCGGGCGCTGATTTTCTACTGCATCGGCGCGAATTGCTGGGAATCCTACAACGCCACGCTCCGCGCCGCGGCGATGGGCTATACCAATCTCCATTGGTATCGCGGCGGCCTGCAGGCGTGGGAGGATGCCGGCCTGCCGATGCAGGCGCTCGGCGCCCCGCTCGGCGGAAATTAGGCTTTCGGCGCCAGCCTTTTCGCGACCTGCCGCCGCGCCCGGCGCCATTCCTCGCGGGCCTGAATCGCCTTGTAGCGCGCGCCGTCGCCCAGCCCCAGCTGGACGCGGTGCATCCACCAGGTGCCGAGCCGGCCCTGATCCAGCTCATCGAGCATGAAGCGGCCGGACAAAGCGCTCGTAACGATCCGGAACAAGGCCTGTGCCTTTCGGTCGCTCGCGAGCCGTTCGCGAAAGGCCTGATCCAGAGTGAGATCAAACAGCCACTCACACAGAAGCAAGGTCAGCGTGCTCGCTCGCCCGGCATCCATCGTTTCCGCGGCATCGTGCAGTCGCGCCACCTCTCCCGGCGTCTGGCGGGACAGGAGGGCCGCCATGTCCGCGAGCCATTTCAGCCGGAACCAGCCGCTCCAGCCGCCATGCACGGCGAGGTAGGCGTAAAGTTCCGTCGTCGCGAGCGTCGGAAAGACGAGGCCGTCTCCGATCGTCACGTCCTGGCGCGGACTGGCCATGCCGATGCCGGGAATCAGCAGGGGATGGTCCGCCAGCCCGTCATGCAGTTCGATCACGCGGCCGCCCGCATCGCGCCAGACCGATTCCTTGGCCGTGGCATGCCAGCGCAGCAACCCTTCCATCCCGTCCCGCGGCTCCGGGATGATGCAGGTGAAGCCTTCCGCCGCCAGCAATCCGGCGGCTTCGGCTACGGCGCCCTCCGCGACCAGTATGTCGATGTCCCATGCCGATTTGACCAGCGGATTGCCGTAGGCGAGCTGGCCGAGCGTCAGCCCCTTGATGAACAGCAGATCCACATTGGCGTCGGCAAAGCGGCGCTGCAGCCGGGCCATCGCCACCGCTGCCTGCATGTTCGTCGCCTTGGCCTGGTCGGCGCGCGCCTGCAGCGGTCCGGCAAGTTCGGGCGGCAGCGCGACGCCTGCCTGCGACAGTGCCCGCCACGCCAGCCCCTCGATCCGGTGCCGCCGGAAAAGGCGGGCCACAATGTCCCAATCGGCCCCGGCGGCCAGTGCGCGGACTGTCTCGCCCTGCGCGGGGGTCAGATCAGGCGCGCAACAGGCGGCGGCGAGGCGGAGGGGATCGGGAGGTGGCGGGGTGGTGTCCATCTGGCGGGCAGCCCTCCCTCACGCGCGCATTCCGGCTTGCCAGCCGAAGCTTCAGCGAAGGCTGGTGGAGCTGAGGAGGATCGAACTCCTGACCTCTGCAGTGCGATTGCAGCGCTCTCCCATCTGAGCTACAGCCCCGCGCCTTTTGCCAGGAAGGGTGGGACCCATCCCGCGCGAAGGCGCCCAGATAGCGATGCCTTGGCCTGCTGGCAATGGCGTGTTGCGGGCTTCCGGTGGAGCGAAAAGACGCGTAGCGTTTCGCGACTGATCCCGGAGGCTGAAGCATGACCATCACCCGCGCCTGGACCCTCAAGCAGCGTCCGCAAGGCGTGCCGACGCACGCCGATTTCGAGCTGAAGACGCTTGAGCTGCCGCCGCTCGGCGAGGGCGAGGTGCGCGTTGCCAACGAATGGCTCAGCGTCGATCCCTACATGCGCGGGCGGATGAACGACGTGAAGTCCTATGTCCCGCCTTTCCAGCTTGGCGAGCCGATGGATGGCGGCGCGGTCGGCCGCGTGATCGAAAGCCGCGCCGACGGCTATGCCGAGGGCGATCTCGTCCAGCACATGCTCGGCTGGCGCGACGTGGCGCAGGCCCCGGCGGCGGCGTTCAACAAGCTCCCCGCGCTCGGCGTCGCCGACCATCAATGGCTCGGCAATCTCGGCCTGACCGGCGGTACGGCCTATTGGGGCCTGCTCGACGCGGCCGAGGCGAAGGAAGGCGAGACGGTGTTCGTCTCCGCCGCTGCTGGCGCTGTCGGCTCGGCGGTGGTGCAGATCGCCAAGGCCAGGGGTATGACGGTCATCGGCTCGGCCGGCGGCGGGGAGAAATGCGCCTGGGTGAAGGAACTCGGCGCCGACGCGGTGATCGATTACAAGGCCGGTTCGATCGTGAAGGGCCTGCTCGCGGCCGCACCCAAGGGCATCGACGTCTATTTCGACAATGTCGGCGGCGACCATCTCGACGCTGCTCTGGCGGCCGCGCGCAGCAATGCCCGCTTCGCGATTTGCGGCCTGATCGAAGGCTATAACAGCGCCGAGCCGATGGGCCTGCGCTATCTGGCTCGCGTGATCGCGGCCCGCATCACGATCCGCGGTTTCCTGTTCCCGGACTATATGGGCCGCATGGCCGAATTCTACGCCGAGATGGGCCCGCTGGTGGCGAGCGGCAAAGTCACGTCGCGCGAAACGATCCACGACGGAATCGAGGCGATGCCCGACGCTTTCCTCGGCCTGTTCACTGGGGCGAACACCGGCAAGATGCTGGTTCGGGTTTAAGGATTGGTAGGAAACAGGCCTGGCGCCTTCCGTCGCGCGGCGCGTGTGGCGCGCAGGAAGTCGGCGTCGCTGAAATCGCCCGTAATTTCCTTCAGCGTTGCGACGACCTGATCCAGCAGCGCGCGCTCATTCATGCCAGACCCGGGCGGCAGTACCCTAAGGTGATTGCGCACCTGGCCCAGATTGCTGGCCACGAGGAGCCAGTCTTCGAACCTTGGCTTTCCGTGCGGAGCGAGAATCTGGGCAGCCTGACGAAGAAGCCTCTCACAGTCGCCCACAGACAGAGAGGACTGCTGGGCCTCCCGATGCCCGATCTGTTTTTGCATCCGGCTCATGAGAGCGCTTTCGCACGCTCCCCAATCCGCGCCAAATCCTGCACGAAGCGCGCATATTCCTTCCGCTTCGCTTCCTCGTTCGGGAGCCGCAGCAGGAAGCTCGGGTGCACCGTCACCCATGCCTCGCCGCCATCGTCGGGCAAGACCATTGGTTCGCCGCGGACGCGGCTGATCGTTATCGTCTTGCCGAACAGGCTGCGTGCGGCGGTCGCGCCTAAGGCGACCGTTAGCGGCGGACCGACCAAGGCACGCTCCTGCGCGAGCCACCAGCGGCAGGCCTCGATCTCGCCGGCATCGGGCTTGCTGTGGATCCGGCGCTTGCCGCGCGGCTCGAACTTGAAATGCTTGACCGCGTTGGTGACGTAGGTCCGGGCACGATCGACCCCCGCCTCGGCCATGGCGCGGTCGAACAATTGCCCCGCCGGGCCGACGAACGGCCGCCCGGCCAGATCCTCCTGGTCGCCCGGCTGCTCGCCGACGAACATGATCGTGGCGTCGAGCGGGCCTTCGCCGAACACCATCTGCGTCGCGGGTTTGTAGAGCGGGCAGCGAGTGCAGCCCTTCGCCTCCTCCAGCAGCTTCTCCCAGGCCGCGAGCGTATTGCCGCCCGGCTGCATCGTCGCTTCCGCCGCCTCGGCGCGCGCCAGCCCCTCGCGCTCGATCCGGTCCAGCTGGCGCGCCGACGCCGCCACCATCGCCACCTCGCGCTCTCGCGCGCCCGCGATCAATGGCGCGACCAAAGCCGTCTCCGGCATATTCTTCCAATACTTCTTCGGCATCTCCTTCAGCATCGCGCCGATCTTCAGCCGCGCGGGATTGAAGATGCTGGAATAATAGGTCTTCCAGATCTCCTCGACCGGATCGCCCTCCGGCGCATCCGCCCGGCTCGCGCCGGGGCTCTCGCTCAACGTCTCGCCGTCCCAATGGATCGACAGCTCCGGAGTCAGAATCGACCAGCGCATTCCGGCGAAACGACGGACGAAGAAGCCGGCATTGGTCCGGACGATATGATGATCCGGCTCGAACCAGGCGACGAAGCGCGCGGCGCCGTCCGCGTCCGCCACCTCGCGGAAGCGGACGAACGCCCGCATCTTGTGGATGTCACGGCGGACCTCCTTCGCCATCCCTTCCAGCCGCCGCATGCGCGGGTCGGCGCTGTCGTCGAGCGCCTTCGGCTCACCCCGCAACCGGCAGAGCAAGGCGTAGAGCAAGGCGAAGCGCTCCGGGTCGCTATGGCAGATTACCGACTGGGCGAGGCTGATGAAGCCCTTGGGCACGTTGAACGCCGCGCCGCCCGCTGCCGGCAGCGGCGCGCCGACGTCAGCGAACAGATCGCCCGGTTCCCCGCCGACCCGCCAGTCCACCTCGCCCGGCGCCACGCCCGCCATCGCCAGCGTGCGCGCCGCATCCCGCCAGTCGTCGAAATCGTCCGGCGTGGCGAGGGTGACGGCATGCATGACGGCCAACTTTCCCATCGCCGGATCAAAGTCGCGGGCGCACACCGGGTTCCCGCCGGGGTGATTATGCCCCTAAGAAGGGCACATGACCCTGATCCTCTATTATCACCCCTTTTCGTCCTACTGCCAGAAAGCGCTGATGGCGCTTTATGAGAAGGAGGTCGATTTCGAGCCGTTCAAGGTCGATCTCGGCGATCCGCAGGGGCGGGCGATGTTCCAGGCGGTGTGGGCCTACGCCAAATTCCCGGTGCTGCACGATATCGATACGGGCGCGACCATCCCGGAGGCGTCGATCATCTGCGAATATGTCGACGGTCTCAGCAACAATGGCGTGCGGTTGGTGCCGACCGATCCGGAGGAGGCGCGCCGCGTCCGCATCTTCGATCGCGTGCTCGACAATTATCTGCACACGCCGATGCAGAAGATCGTCGCCGACCGGCTGCGGCCCGAAGGCCAGCGCGATCCCTATGGCGTCGCCGAAGCACGGGCGCTGATCGCCAGCAGCTACGACATTCTCGAAAGCCGTCTCTTCGATGTCGGATGGTTCTCGGGGCGCGAGTTCAGCCTGGCCGACTGCGCCGCCGCGCCGCCGCTTTTCTATGCCGCGAAGCTGGCCCCGCTCGACAAGCACCGACGCCTGCGGGCCTATTTGCAGCGCGTGATGGAACGGCCGTCGTTCAAGCGCTGTTTGGACGAAGCGCGTGATTTCCGGCCTTATTTTCCGGGCGCGCCAGAGGATGACGACTGGGCCGACAAGGCCGACCAGATGGCGTTCTGAGGTGGACGAGCCGGAGGCCCCGAGGCGCTCGCTCGCGCCGGTTGCAGCGGGTCTGGTGATCGCGACCGTCGTGATCGCGCCGATCGCGGCCTGGCTCTACTCGCGCGCGACCCAAGACCGGGTCGACCGGCAGACCGACAACCGGCTGCGGTGAAGATCCACCACCTCAATTGCGGCACCTGCTGCCCGATCGGCGGGCGGCTGTTCGACGGCAGCAGCGACGCGCTCCACGCGCATCTGGTCTGCCACTGCCTGCTGATCGAAAGCGACGCGGGACTGGTGCTGGTCGACACCGGCTTCGGCACCCGCGACATCGCCAATGATCACCGGCTCAGCGGGTTTGTCCGCAATGTTGTGAAGCCGGTGCTGCGTCCGGCAGAGACGGCGCTGGCGCAGGTCAAGGCGCTCGGCTTCAGCCATCTCGACGTTCGCCACATCCTCGTGACCCATCTGGACAGCGATCATGCCGGCGGGCTCGAGGATTTCCCCAACGCCATTGTCCATGTCACGTCGCGCGAAAAGGAGGCCGCGGATCAGCGCAAAGGCGGGCTGCTGGTGGGCAAGGGCCGCTACCGGCCCGAACAATGGAATGAGGTGAAGAGCTGGCGGCTCTACCCCTTTGGCGGCGGCGATCGCTGGTTCGGCTTCGACGCGGTGCGCGATCTCGACGGTCTGCCGCCAGAAATTCTGCTCGTGCCCCTGCCCGGCCACACCTGGGGGCATAGCGGCGTCGCGATCCGCGAGGCTGGCGGCAAGTGGCTGCTCCACGCCGGCGACTCCTATTTCTATCGCGGCGAAGTGGGCGGGGAGCATTATTCGTGCCCACCCGGCATGAGGTTCTATCAGCGCCTGATGGAAGTCGACCGCAAGGCCCGCTTGGCCAATCTGGGGCGCCTCCGCCGGCTAGCCGTCGAACAGGCCGCCAAAGTGCGCCTGTTCAGCGCTCACGATGCCATGGAATTCGATCTGCTCGCGGGAGGCAAAGGATGAAAATCGGCAAGGCGCTCCTGAGCCTGCTCGGCATCGGCGCGATCTTCGGCACTTATCTCGCGCTGCTGTTTCGCGATGACTGGCTGATGGCAATTCCGGTTACGCTGATCGGCATGGCCTTCCTGGCGATGGCGTGGGTCGGCGCCCGGCATGTTGCAAAGCATGGCGAAGAGCCGGGAGAGGCGCGCTTCGATACGCGCAATCCCGAACAGGAATAGAAGCGGGTCGGCGCCGCTTATTCCCGCGCATCCCCCGGCATCTCGGTTTCCGCCCGCTCCAGTTCCTTCGGCTTGCGGCGTGCGAACACCTTCGCGATCTCCGCTTCCTTGGTCTTGCTCAATTCCTTCGCGGCCTCGGGGAACATCTCCTTCTCCTCCTCCTCGATATGGTGGAGGTAACGCTCGCGCATGGATTTGAATTTCGACATCCAGAACAGCGAACTCGTATCCTTTTCGACCAGTTCGCCGAGAAAATCGTCGATTTCCTTATGCTCGGAAACCGAATGCCGCGCCTCGTCGCGGAGCTCCGGATTGGCGAGCATCACCGAATAGAGCGCCTCTTCCTCGGCGGCGGCGTGGGCCTGCAATTCGACGCGCAATATGTCGAACAGCTCCTGCCGCTCCTCGTCCTTGCGCGACGTATCCTCGATCCGCGCGATCAGTTCGCGGTGGCGGTCGTGATCGGCCTTCAGTTCGGCATAGATTTTGGCGTCGGCCATCGGCGTGAATCTCCCTCTGGAGCGGCTACAACCGACCAGAGCCGGACCCGTTTCACCTGCGAATCACTCTCACGCGGCGAACAATTCCAGTTGCTCGGTTTTCGGTCGCAGCCGTGCGCTCAGATCGGCCCGGTCGGTCAGCGCAGTGGGGCGCCAGTCGGCGGTCACCAGGAACGGCCGCACCTTCGCGATCGACACGGTCAGCCGGGCAATGTCGTCGAGCCGCAATCGGCGCAGCCGCCGGGAGGTGAGGATGCGGTTCACCGCTTTCACCCCCAGTCCCGGCACGCGCAGCAAGGCCTCACGGGGCGCCCGGTTCACATCGACCGGGAAATGCTCGCGGAATTTCAGCGCCCAGGCGAGTTTGGGGTCGATGTCGAGTGGCAGCATCCCATCCGCCCCCGCCGCCTCGCTCACCTCCTGCGGCGCGAAGCCGTAGAAGCGCATCAGCCAGTCGGACTGATAAAGCCGGTGCTCACGCATCAAAGGCGGTCGTTTCAGCGGCAGCACCGCGCTGGCGTCCGGAATGGGCGAGAAGGCGGAATAATAGACGCGTCGCAGGCTGAAGAGGTCATACAGGCTGCTCGCCTTGCCGATGACCGCCTTGTCGTCCGCCGCGTCGGCGCCGACGATCATCTGCGTCGATTGCCCCGCCGGTGCGAATTTCGGCGCGCTTTTGTAGCGTTTGCGCGCATCCTTCGTGTCGACGATCGCCGCCTTCATGCCGCCCATTGCGCCTTCGATTCGCGCCGCGCTCTTCTCGGGCGCGAGCCTGGTCAGCCCGGCGACGGTCGGCAGCTCGACATTGATCGACACGCGGTCGGCATACAGGCCGGCGAGATGGACCAGCTCGGGATCGGCGTCCGGGATCGTCTTCAGATGGATGTAGCCGCGGAAATCATGATCCTCGCGCAAGGCGCGCGCGACTTCGACGATCTGCTCCATCGTGTAGTTGGACGATCTGATGATGCCCGAGGAAAGGAACAGGCCCTCGATATAATTGCGCTTGTAGAAAGCGAGGGTGAGATGGACGACTTCCGCCGCCGTGAACCGCGCCCGCCGCACGTTCGAACTCTTGCGGTTGATGCAATAATGGCAGTCGAACACGCAGCTATTGGTCAGCAGGATCTTCAGCAGGCTGATGCAGCGCCCGTCCGGCGCATAGGCATGGCAGATGCCCATCCCCTCGGTCGAGCCAATGCCCTTGCCGCCGCGACTGTCGCGCTTCACCGACCCGGACGAGGCGCAGGACGCATCATATTTCGCCGCGTCGGCGAGAATCGCCAGCTTTTCGCGGGTATCCAGCTGCGCCATTCGTTCGATTTATGTTCCAGTGCTCTTGCTGTCCAGATACAAAGCGAAACAATGGCTTAAGCCGCTTCCAGCAATTTACCCGCCTGAGCCCGCGCCTCATCGGTGATCGCGGCACCGGAAAGCATCCGCGCAATCTCCTCGCGCCGGTCCGCCGGGTCGAGCGCGGCGACGCCGGTGCGGGTAATCGTGCCGTCATTGCTCTTCGCGATCAGGAAATGCTGGTTGCCGCGTGCCGCGACCTGCGGCGAATGGGTGACGACCAGCACCTGGCTTTCCGCGGCCAGCCGGTGCAGCCGCTCGCCGATCGCGCTCGCCACCGCGCCGCCGACACCGCGGTCGATCTCGTCGAAGATCATCGTCGTCGCACCGCCCGCCTCGGCCAGCGCCACCTTCAGCGCCAGGATGAAGCGCGACAATTCGCCGCCCGACGCAATCTTGGTCAGCGGCCCGAACGGCGCGCCCGGATTGGTCGACACTTCGAACGCCACCCGGTCGCGGCCAGCCGGGCCGGGTTCTGTCGCATCTATCGCCGTCCGCAGCCGCGCCGCGTCGAGCTTCAGCGGGGCAAGTTCGTCGGCCACTGCCTTGTCGAGCCGTGCCGCGGCTTCGCGGCGCTGTGCCGACAGGGCGTCGGCGGCGCGATCATAGCTGCCGCGCGCGTCCGTCAATGCGGCTTCGAGCGCGGCGATCCGCTCCCCGCTTGCCTCGATCGCACCTTGCCGGGTCTGAAGATCGGCCAGCAGTCTGGCCAGTTCATCCGGCTGCACGCGATGCTTGCGCGCCATCGCCCTTATGTCGAACAGCCGCGCTTCGGCCTCGTCCAGCCGCTCCGGCGAGAAAGCGAGCGCATCCGTGGCCGCCTCCAATTTCTCCTCGCCCAGCGATCCTTCGATGATCGCTCGATCCAGCGCCGCGAGCGCGTCGGTGAGTAGAGGATGCGATTCCGCGACCCGGTCGAGCTTCCGCGCCGCTTGCCTGAGTTGCGACAGACCCGCCTCCGCGCCGCTCACCAGGGCGGTCACATTCTGCAGATCCTCGGCGATCCGGGCGCCGGCCTGCATCCGCGCCCGTTCATCGGCCAAGGCCGCCTCTTCCCCCGGTTCCGGCGCGAGCGCGGTCAATTCCGTCACGGCATGGTCCAGCCACTCGCGGTCCCGCTCCGCCGCTCCGGCTTCTTCCAGCGCGGCGTCGAGCGCCGCCTGCGCCGCTTCGACGCCGCGCCAGGCTTGGGCCACCGCGTGGGTGTCCGCTCCGGCAAAAACATCGAGCAAGGCGCGGTGGCCGCGCGGATTCAGCAAACCGCGATCGTCCTGCTGGCCGTGAATCTCGACCAGGGCGGCACCCAGTTCGCGCAGCAGCCCCGCCGACACCGCCTGATCGTTGACGAAGGCGCGGCTGCCGCCATCGGCGCGCACTGTCCGCCGTACGATCACCGGCTCGTCCGCTTCGCTCTCGAGGTCATTGTCGGCGAGCAGGGCTCGTGCGGGATGACCGGCCGCGACCTCGAACGTCGCCGTTACCGCCGCCTGCGCCTGCCCGGCCCGCACCAGGGATGTGTCCGCGCGCGACCCGAGCGCCAGCCCCAGAGCGTCCAGCAATATGGATTTGCCCGCACCCGTTTCGCCGGTGAGCACGCCCAGGCCGCCGCCAAACTCGAGGTCCAGCGTCTCGATCAGCACGACGTCGCGCACGGAAAGAGCGGTCAGCATCGCCGCTCCTTAAGCCATGCGGGCAGTGGCCGGAAAGCCTAGCTTTGGGGCTGCGGCGCGGGCGCGGGTTCGGCCGGCGCAGTGACCTGCGGTGTCGCCTCGATCACCTCGGTGGCGGGCGGCGGCGGACCCGCGGCGTCGGTTGCGGCGGGTGCCGGGACAGCGTTCGGCACGCGGCCCAGCGGACGCATGGTCGGATAGGCCTGCATCAGGTCATAGGCACGGCGGTACCAGCGCGTGGACGGATAGTTCGCGCCAAGCACGGCGGCGGCGCGCTGCGCCTCCAGCGGAATGCCGAGCGCGAGATAGGTTTCGGTCAGGCGCATCAGCGCCTCCGGCGTGTGTGTCGTCGACTGATAAGTCTCGATCACGCTGCGGAAGCGCACGGCCGAGGCGAGCCACTGACGGCGGCGCTGATAGAAGCGCCCGACTTCCATCTCCTTGCCGGCGAGGTGATCGCGGACCAGATCGATTTTCAGCCGCGCATCGGCGGCATAGACGCTGTTCGGGTAACGGCGAACCAGTTCGCCGAACGCATTCAGCGCCTGCTGGCTGACGCCCTGGTCCCGGGTGACGTCGCTGATCTGCTCATAATAGCTGAGCGCGATCAGATAATGGGCATAGGGCGCGGCGCGGTTGCCCGGATGGATCGACAGGAAGCGGCGCGCCGATTCGATCGACTTGGTGTAATTGCGGATCGCATAATAGGAAAAGGCGCTCATCAGCTGCGCCCGGCGGGCCCAGATCGAATAGGGATGCTGGCGCTCGACTTCGTCGAACAGCGCCGCGGCGGTGGTGTAGCTCCCCGCCTGCAGCCGGTCATAAGCCGCATTGTAGAGCGTGTTCACGTCCCGCGCGACATAGCGCAGATCGGCCCGCGAGGTGGAGTTGCCGGGGCCGGCGCAACCGGCGAGCGGGACAAGGGCGGCGCCGAGCGCGAGAGCAAGCAGCGGACGTGAAATCTTCAGCATGGGGCGGCTCTTAGCGGAGGCGGTGGGGAAGGCCAAGCGTGTGTCGCAACGACTCTTGGCCTTTCCAATGCGATGGAAGTGTGTCTGAACGGAGGCGGACAGCAAGCGCCGGACCGCTGAACGGCATGTGAATGGGAGCGTCGAATCATGGGCGCGGAAATCATCGGCATGGCCGCGAGCGCCAGCCTGCTTGCCGGGTGGCGGCTCTATCTCACCGCCTTGATCGTCGGGCTCGCCATGCGCTGGGGCTGGATCGCTTTGCCGGAGCAGCTGTCCGGCCTCGAAATCCTCGCCAATCCCTGGGTGCTGGGCGTGGCGGGCGCGGGGGCAGTGGCGGAATTCCTCGCCGACAAGATCATGCTGGTCGATTCGCTTTGGGACGGGGTGCACACCTTCCTGCGTCCGGTCGGCGGCGCGCTGCTGTCGCTGGCGGTGGTGGATCCGGGCGAGCCGCTCGGGCAGGCGCTCGTTTTCCTGATGGGCGGCGGCGCGGCGTTCATGACCCATGCGGTCAAGGCGGCGACCCGGCTGGCGGTGAACGCCAGCCCCGAACCGTTCAGCAACATCGCCGTGTCCACCGGCGAGGACGTGGCTACCGCCGGTCTGCTCGCTCTGGCCCTCGCTTACCCCGTCACCGCCGCGGCGATCGCCCTGGTTCTGCTGGCGTTGATGATCTGGCTCCTCTTCGCTCTGCGCCGGTTCGTCGCGCGGCTTTTTCAGCGCCGCCGGGCGGTTTGATCCGTTTTAATTGAGGACGCACGTCAAATCGGGCATGGGCAGGGGAATGGCGAAGCGCGCGGCGTTCGATGAATTGTGGGGGAAGGGCAGTGCCGCCCGCCCCGGCTTCGAACCGCTCGCCGAATGGCTGAAGGAAACGCCTCCCGCCGAACTGGAGCGCCGCCAGCAAGCCGCCGAGGCCGCCTTTCGCCAGATGGGCGTGACCTTCGCCGTCTATGGCGAGGAGGAGGCGGCCGAGCGGATCATCCCGTTCGACATCGTGCCGCGCATCTTCTCGGCGGGCGAATGGGCGCGGCTGTCGGAAGGGCTGGAACAGCGCGTGCGGGCGATCAACGCCTTCATCGACGATGTGTATGGGGGGCGCCGGATCATCGATGCGGGCGTGATCCCGGCCGAAATCGTGCTTGGCAATCCGCAATATTGCATCCCCGTCGCGGGCGCGCGGCCGCCGCACGGCATTTACGCCCATATTTGCGGGATCGATCTGGTCCGCACCGGCCCGGACGATTTCTTCGTGCTGGAGGACAATGCCCGCACTCCTTCCGGCGTCTCCTACATGCTGGAGAATCGCGAGGCGATGCTGCGGCTCTGCCCGGAATTGTTCGAAACGTTCCCGGTCGCGCCGGTCGATTCCTATCCCGAATTGCTGCGCGAGACGCTGGCCGCGGCTTCGCCGCACGGCGCGTGGGAGCCGCGCTGCGTGCTGCTGACCCCCGGCCATTACAATTCGGCTTTCTACGAACACAGCTTCCTGGCCGACAATATGGGCATCGAGCTGGTCGAGGGCCGCGACCTGGAGGTGGATGACGACGTGGTGTGGATGCGCACCACGGAGGGCCGGGTTCGGGTCGATGTCATCTACCGCCGGATCGACGATGCCTTCCTCGATCCGCTCGTCTTCAATCCGGATTCGATGCTGGGCGTCCCCGGGCTGATGGCAGCTTATCTGGCGGGCAACGTCGCCTTGGTGAACGCCCCCGGCACCGGCATTGCCGACGACAAGGCGATCTATTCCTACATGCCGGAGATCGTCCGCTTCTATACGGGCGAGGAGGCGAAGCTTCCCAATGTCGAGACCTGGCGCTGCCGCGAGCCGCAGGCGCTGAAATATGTGCTCGAGAACCTCTCCGAACTCGTCGTGAAGCTGGTGGACGGCTCGGGCGGCTACGGGATGCTGGTGGGGCCGACCTCGACCAAGAAGGAGATCGAGAAGTTCCGCTCTGCCCTAATCGCCGAGCCGGAACGCTATATCGCCCAGCCGACTTTGGCCTTGTCCACCGTCCCGACCTTCACCGACGCCGGGCTCGCCCCGCGCCACGTCGATTTCCGCCCGTTCGTGCTCAGCCGCTGGAACGAAGTCGTGACCGTGCCGGGCGGCCTCACCCGGGTGGCGCTGCGGAAAGGCTCGCTGGTCGTCAATTCGAGCCAGGGTGGCGGCACGAAGGACAGCTTCGTGCTGGCCGATACGGCGGAGGCCGGCTGATGCTCTCCCGCACCGCCGCCAACCTTTACTGGATCGGCCGCTACATGGAGCGGGCCGAGTTCAATGCGAGCCTGGTCGAGGCCACCATCCGGCTCGATTCGCTCGGCGTGCGCAACCAGAGCGACCGGACCTGGAAGAGCGCGCTGGCCGTGGCGGGGGCGACCGCGGGTTTCGCCGCGACGGGCGAGAATCTCGGTGGCTTCGCGGCGCGGCGCTACCTGACCCTCAGCGACGCCAATCCCAGTTCGGTCCGCTCCAGCCTGGCGGCGGCGCGCGACAATGCCCGCGCCGCCCGCAACGCTTTGTCGCGCGAAGGCTGGGAAGCGATCAACCGTGCCTGGCTCACCGTCCGGGACCGCTCCAGCCCAGGCGGTTCGCAGGCGACTCTGACGATGACCGATGCGTTGCGGGCGGAGGCGCGGGGCTTCGAAGGCGCCCTGATGCGGATGCTGCGCACCGAATCCTACTGGTTCGTGCGGCTGGGGCAGATGATCGAGCGTGCCGGCAGCACCGCCCGCCTGCTCGACGTGAAATATTATCTGCTGCTCCCCGAAGGCGAACCGGTGGGCGGCACGCTCGACCGCGATCAGTGGAACACCATTCTCCACATCGTCTCCGCCCGGCTGGCCTATCGCCTGCTCTATCCGGAGGGGCTGCGTCCCTGGCTGGTCGCGGACCTGCTGATCCTGCGCAGCGAAATGCCGCGCTCGCTCCACTTCGCCGCCGCCGAGACGGTCGAGCTGCTCGCCGAATGCGGCGCCCGCACCGGGCGGCAGGGCGAGGCGGACCGGATCGCCCGCCAGCGCCTGACCATGCTCGAAACCGCCGAAATTGGCGACGTCTTTCAGAACGGCCTGCACGAATGGCTGAGCCGCTTCATCGCCGACAATGACGCGCTCGGCCGGGCCATCGCCGCGCAATTCCGGTTTCCCTGATGCAGCTCGCCGTCCGCTACTCCACCAGCTACCGCTACGAGCACCAGGCGGCGCGGCACGTGCAGCTGCTGCGCGTCACGCCGAACAGCTTCTCCGGCCAGAACGTGCTGGACTGGCGGGTCGATGTCGACAGCGACGCGCGGCTGCGCGAGCATCGCGACGGTTACGGCAACATCGTCCACATGCTCTACGTCGATCGCCCGGTCGAGGGGTTGACCATCGACGTGTCGGGCCGGGTGCTGACGGATGACAGGGCCGGCATCGTCGCCGGCTTGCCGAACGATCTGCCGCACCAGATTTTCCTGCGCACCACCCCGCTCACCGAAGCGCATGGCTCGCTCGTCACCCTCGCCCACGCGCTCGCCGGGCACGACAGGAATCCGCGCGACCTGCTCCACCATCTGGTCGAGCGGTTGCACCTCAGGATGCGGTTCGACACCGAAGCGACGGCGGTCGGCACCAGCGCGAGTGAAGCCTATGAGGCGGGCCACGGCGTCTGCCAGGACTATGCCCATATCTTCTGCGCGGTGGCGCGGTTCCTGGGGATCCCGGCGCGCTACGTGTCCGGACATCTTTTCCGCCGCGACGGCCTGAACGTGCAGCCCGCCACCCATGCCTGGGCCGAGGGCTGGTGCCCGGACCTCGGCTGGATCGCTTTCGATCCGACCAACGGCATCTGCGCCGACGACGCCTATGTCCGCGTCGCCTGCGGCCTCGATTATCGCGACGCCGCGCCTTTCTCCGGCACGGTCGAAGGCGGCGGGCGGCAGAGCATGGACGTCCGGGTCGAGGTCCAGCAGACCCGCCAGCGCCAGATGCAGCGCCAGCAATAGTCCGTCGCACTGCCTTTGCGAGCAGCGGAGCGACGGAGCAATCCAGAGTCCGACCCTATCAGGATGGATTGCTTCTCCCGGCTTTCGCCGGGATCGCAATCACGGCTAAGAGGCTCCGGGAGACTCTACATGACCTATTGCGTGGGGATGCTGCTCGACGAGGGGCTGATCCTGATGGCCGACACCCGCACCAATGCGGGCGTCGACAATTTCTCGATCTACAAGAAGCTCCACCTCCTGTCGGACGGTGAAGACCGCAATATCTTTGCCTGTACCGCCGGCAATCTGTCGGTCAGCCAGACCGCGATCAGCATCGTCCGCGAAGGTCTGCCCGTCGAGGATCCGGCGGACGAGGATGGCCGCCGCACGCTGGATGAGGTCCCAACCATGTTCCGCGCCGCCCAATTGCTCGGCGCCGCCAAGCAGGTCGCCACCCACCAGGTCGCGCAGGCGCTGGCGGGGATAAATGTGCCGGTCGGGGCGAGCACCCTGCTCGGCGGCCGGGTCGGTGACGCGCCGCCCGAACTCTATCTGATCTACGACGCCGGCAATTTCATCCAGTGCAAGACCGACACGCCTTTCTTCCAGATCGGCGAGACCAAATATGGCCGCCCCATCCTCGACCGCGAACTGAAGCGCGACATGCCGCTCGCCGATGCGCTGAAATTCGGCTTTCTGTCGTTCGACGCAGCGATCGCGTCGAACCTGGGCGTTGCCCGGCCGATCGACATCATGGTGATGCCCGCCGATCGCTCCCGCCCTATCCTGACAAGGCGCATCGAGCGGCGCGACGATTATTTCGACGATCTGTCGGACCGCTGGGCCGAGGCGCTGAGCAAGGCCTCGCACGGCATCCCCAACCCTCCGTTCATGACATGAGCGGCCTTCAGGCAGCGCGTGACCGCCTGCGCGACTACGGCCTCGCCCTGCCCGAAACGGTGGAAGAGCATCCCTGGGGCCACAGCGCGCTGAAGGTGCGGGGCAAGACGTTCGTGTTTCTGAATCTCGAGGAGGAGCGTCTTAGCCTCTCCACCAAGCTGCCGGTCAGCCGCGACTTCGCCCTCATCTTCGACTGGACCGAGCCGACCGGCTATGGCCTCGGCCGCGCCGGCTGGGTTTCCTCCGCCTTCGCGCCGGGCGATGCGATCGACTTGGACCTGCTCGAACGCTGGATCGCCGAAAGCTATCGGGCGATCGCGCCGAAGAAGCTCGGCGCGCTGGTCCCGGAACAGGACTGACCGGCTCGCGGCCCGGACAAGCTTCTGATATTGCTCGCTCCCATGGCTCTGCTCTGCACTCTCGGCATGCATCGTCCGGCCCCGGACGAGACCTGGAACAAGGGCTGGTATTTCACCACCTGCAGAAGCTGCGGCGCGGACATGATCCGCACCGGCTCCGGCAGATGGCGCGTGCCCAAGGGCCGCAAGGTCGTCTGGAAACCCCGCACGCCGCGCGGCCGCAAGCCCGGAGATACGGGGACGGATTGAGCTAGCCGGAGGGCCTAGGCTCCTCCAGCAACAGGCTCCAGCCGGGCGGCAGATAGTCCGTCGACATGTAGAAATAGAAATTGCAGCGCCCGTCCGACGCGTAATTGCCGCCCTTGACGATGCCGAAGGCGGTTGTGCCGACGAACACCGGCCCGCCGCTGTCGCCGCCCCGGCAATGCGGCCCCGCCACCGTGACCCAGGTGGTGTGGCACGGCCCGCCGCACAAATCGCCCGGCGGCGCGAAATCGGTCAGTTCGACCTCCGCGCAGGAATAGCCGCTCGATTCGCCGCGATGGCAGACCGTCTCCCCCGCCCGCGTCCGCGCGCGCAGCCGCCCGTCCCGTTGCGGCCGCGCGGCATTGCTGGCGCGAAACTGCGCCTGCTGCGGCTCCGGCCCGACATGGACCTGCACGTCCTGAAAACGCGCCCCCCAGCCGCCGATATAATCCAGCGGCACGTCGCTGCCGTCCGCGCCCCGGTAATTCATCGCATCCGGGCAGTGCGCGGCAGTGACAATGCCGGTCCGCACCCCGTCCGTGACGGCAAAGCCGGTGGTGCAGACGAACCGCCGCGCATCGCCCGGATTGCTGCCCTCCAGCCGGCCGCCAATGCCCGCATTCTCAGTCTCGGCCGGGCGGTTCAGCACCCGCAACTGTACGGGTACCCCCGTGAGCGCGGCGATCCGGTCCGCGATCGCCTCCGCCGCCTCGCCGCCCAGATCGGCGACGTCAGCCATCACCACCAGCGCGCCGACGCGCGCGTCGAAGCCGATACCGTCATGATCGACGATCGCCCGGATCGCGTCTCGGTGCCGGTCCATCGCTGCCAATATCTGCGTGCGGGTCGCCGCCGCGCCGGTTTCGAACAGGATCGGCACCGCCATGCCGCCTGCCTGGATCGTCCGGGCCGCCACCGGAGCGTCGCCGGTCAGGCGCACGCGGATCAGGAAATCCGGCTCATGCTCGATCGCGATGCCCGCGAGCCGGCCGGCATATCGCTCCCGGATCTGGTCGGTGACCGCCACGCTTTTGGCCTGCGCGCGCAGCCGTTGCAGCCCCTCCGCTTCGGACAGGCGGTGATTGCGCGCATATTCGGCCGCGTCCTGCGCCAGCGCCTGCTCATCCGATTGCAATTCCTGCGCGGCGGCCGGGACGGGGGCGAAAGCGAGCAGGAAGGGCAGAAGCAGGCGGCGCATCAGGCTGCGCATAACATCACAAGCTGTGCGCCCCGTGAAGATTGCGCGCGCCGCCGCTTCGGCTAAGAGCCTTGGGCATGCGGGACAGGGGCATAGTTTCACCGGTGATTGCGGGCGGGATGCGCGCATGAGCATCGCGCATGGCCCGGCGGAATCGCCCCGGCACGCCTTTCAATGGTGGGAATATCGCTGGGCGGTGCTCGCCTGCGTGCTGGTTTCGGCCTTGCCCCTGCTGTGGCCGGGCATCCCCGCGATTGTCGATCTGCCCGGTCATATGGGCCGCTACCGCGTGCAGCTGGACCTCGCGGACTCGCCCGAGCTGCAACGCTATTACCTCTTCCACTGGGCGTTGATCGGCAATCTGGGCGTCGACCTGATCGTGCAGGCGCTGGGGCCGATTTTCGGCATCGAACCGGTGGTGAAGGCGGTTGCGATCAGCATCCCGATGCTGACTGTGGCCGGGCTGCTGTGGGTCGCGCGCGAGGTGCATGGCCGCGTGCCGCCCACCGCGCTCTTCGCGCTGCCCTTCGCTTTCAATTATCCCTTCCTGTTCGGCTTCGTGAACTTCGCCTTGGCGATGGCGCTGGCGCTGCTGGCCTTCGCCCTCTGGCTGCGGCTGGGGCGGCAGGAGCGCTGGGGGCTGCGCATCGCCCTCTTCATCCCGATCTCCTGTCTGATCTGGGTCTGCCATGTTTTCGGCTGGGGTACTTTGTGCCTGCTCGCATTCTCGGCCGAACTGGTTCGCCGCTATGACCGGAGCGGGAAATTCTTCCTCTCCGGCTGGCGCACCGGCCTGCACTGCCTCGCGCTCGCGCCACCATTCTTCCTGATGCTGCTGTGGCGCAGCAATGCGGGGGGACAGACGTTCGACTGGTTCAACTGGAATGCGAAGATCAGCTGGCTGCAGCGTTCGTTGATGGATCGCTGGGAATGGTTCGACATAATCTCGCTGCTGCTGATCATCGCGCTCTTGGTCTGGGTGCTGCTGAGCAAGCGCCTCACCTTCTCGCGCAATCTCGGCGCCTCGGCGCTGGTGATGCTGGCCGTCTATCTGCTGCTGCCGCGCGTCCTGTTCGGCTCGGCTTATGCCGACATGCGGATGGCGCCCTATATCTTCGCCATTGCCCTGATCGCGATCCGCGTGCCGGAAGGGTATCTGAAGCTCAGCCGCGCGCTGGCGATTGCGGGCCTCATCTTCTTCGGCGTCCGCACCGCCGCGACGACGGCGAGCCAATATCTGTTCGATGCCCGCTGGGACCGCGAACTGGCGGCGCTTGAGCATATTCCGGTCGGCGCGCCGGTGGTCAGTTTCGTTGGCCGCCCCTGCATCGAGCCGTGGGGGATGAGCCGGTTGCATCATCTGCCGGCCATGGCGACCGTCCGCAATCTCGCTTTCTCCAACGACCAATGGACCACCGCAGGCGCGCAATTGCTGACGATCAACTATCCCCAGGGCCGCGAATTCGTCCGCGATCCCTATCAGATCGTCTCGGAAAATCGCTGCGCGGGCGAGGCATGGTATTCGATCGACCAGTCGCTGGCAGGGTTCCCGCGCGACGCGTTCGACTATGTCTGGCTGATCGATCCGCCCGCTTACGATCCGCGCCTGACCGCCGGCCTCAGCGAAGTCTGGCGCGACGGGACCAGCGTCCTCTATAGGGTCGATCGCGGCGAGCCTGTGCCGCAGCCTTAGACTTCGGAGTCCTGCCTTGGACCGGCCCGCCCTTTCGGTCGTCATCCCCTGCTATAACGAGGAAGCCTGCCTGACGGAGCTGCACCGGCGGGTGAGCGCGGCCGCGCGCGCCGTGGCGGGCGACAGCCACGAGATCGTGCTGATCAACGACGGTTCGCGCGACGGCAGCTGGGCGATGATGCAGGCACTGAGCGCGCAGGACCCGCGTCTCGTCGCGATCAACCTGTCGCGCAATCACGGCCACCAACTGGCGCTGACCGCGGGCCTCGACCTCTGCTCGGGCGAGCGCATCCTGATCATCGACGCCGACCTGCAGGACCCGCCGGAACTCCTCTCCGACATGATGGCGCAGATGGACCGCGATCAGGCCGACGTCGTCTATGCCGTCCGCCGCGGCCGCTCGGGCGAGACCGCCTTCAAGAAGGCGACCGCCAAGATCTTCTACCGCCTGCTCGACAAGCTCACCGACGTCGACATCCCGCTCGACACCGGCGATTTCCGCCTGATGAGCCGCCGCGCGCTCGACGCGTTCCTCAGCCTCCCCGAACAGGCCCGCTTCATTCGCGGCATGGTCTCCTGGGTCGGCTTCAAGCAGGTGCCGTTCCTGTACGATCGCCAGGAGCGTTTCTCCGGCGTCACCAAATATCCGCTGCGCAAGATGATCGCCTTCGCGCTCGACGCGGTCACCGGCTTCTCCACCGCGCCGCTGCGGCTCGCCAGCCATATCGGCCTGTGGCTCGTGCTCGCGAGCGTGCTGCTGATGCTCTACATCCTGATCGGCTATTTCACCGGCAACACGGTGCAGGGCTGGACCTCCACCATGCTGGTCGTCGTCGTGCTGGGCGCGGTGCAGATGTTCGTGCTCGGCATGATCGGCGAATATCTCGGGCGGCTTTACATCGAGTCCAAGCGCCGTCCGCTCTACATCGTCGCCGACATTGCCGGCGAAGCGCATGGCCGCCCGCATCTGGGCCATGTCGCGCCGCCGGGGGTGCCGCTGGAGCTAGCGAAAGACCCACGTGCGCTGCAGGGTGAAGGTCATGATCGGCACGATGAAGATCATGGTGACGACCGGGGTCCAGAGCGGCCAGCCTAACGGCCCGGTCATCCCCCAGACGAACAGGCTGTTCAGCGCGAGGCTGATCAGGCTGACGATCACGAACCGCCCCGAGCGCTGCACCGGCTTGTCGCGACTGCCATGGCCCTTGAAGCTGACTTTCGAGTGCAGCACGAAGCCGGCCGCCATCGCCGCCAGATAGTTCAGGAAATTGGCGATCAGCGGCTGTACCCCGGCATAAGCCGCGATCAGATAGACCGCCGCGCCCAGCGCCGTCACAAATCCGCCGACCAGTCCGAAGCGGACGATCTGCCAGAACATTTCCGACCGCCGCGCGCGATCGATCAACCCGCCGACCAAAGCCTGCCCCTTGCCGTTTGCTCACGCTCCCTTAGGACGCTGTGCGGAAAGTGCCAGTAAGCCCGCGCGCATCGTGTGGGGTGTCGCGAAGGGGTGGGGCGTTGAACAGCGGGCCGGGAACGAACATCGCGGAACTGTTCCAGCGCCACTGGAAGCCGCTCGTTTTGCTCTTCTGGCTCGGCACCGCCATCTGGTTCGTCTGGGACCGCTGGAACGGTATCCAGGGCTTCGGTCTCGGCGATACCGACGACAACCTCCGTATCATGCAGGTCCGCGACTGGTTCCTGTACGGGCAGGATTGGTACGACCTGAGGCAATATCATCTCAGCCCGCCCGAAGGGCTGAACATCCACTGGTCGCGCATTCCCGATCTGCCGATCGCCGCGCTCTGGTGGTTCTTCATGTTGTTCATGGATGGTCCGGCGGCGGAACGCTGGGCGGTGGCGATCGCCCCGATGATCCCGCTCATCATCCTGATGTTCGCGATGGCGCTGACCGCGCGCCGCCTGCTGTCGCCCTTCGCCTTCTGGCTGGCGCTGGCGCTCATCCTGTGTGGCGGCTCCTCGCTCGCCCAGTTCGCGCCCACCCGGATCGATCATCATGGCTGGCAGCTGGCCATGCTCGGCGTCGCGGTCTGCGGCCTGGCCGATCCGCGCAAGGGGCGCGGCGGCCTCACCCTCGGCATCGCCAGCGGCCTGTCCATGTCGATCGGGCTGGAGATGCTCCTCTACATCGTCATGGCGGGCATGGCGGTCGCTTTGCTGTGGGTGAAGGACGCCGCGCAGGGCCGCCGCCTCGCCGCCTACGGCCTGAGCTTCGCCGCCACCGCTTCGCTCGGCTATCTGGTCTTCGGCTCCTACGACAATGCCCAGCCCATGTGCGACGCTTTGTCGCCGGTCTGGCTGTCGGTCGTGCTGGCGGCCGGCGCGATCGCGGTGGCGCTCGCCTGGCTAAGGCTCTCCTCGCCCTGGCTGCGGCTTGGGGCGGCGATGCTCGGCGGCCTGCTGCTGGCGGGCATGTATGCCGGGCTCTGGCCGGATTGCCTGGGCCGGCTCGAGCGCGTGCCGGAGGAACTGGACCGCTTCTGGCTCAGCAATGTGCGCGAGGCGATGCCGGTCTGGCGGCACGGCATGGGCACCACCATCGCGATCGGCACGATCCCGCTCATAGGCCTGATCGGCTATGTCGTGATGATCGTCCGCACCCGCCGCGATGCCGATATGTGGCCGCGCTGGGCCGCGATCGGCCTGATCGCACTCATCGCCACGGCCTTGCTCGCCTGGCAGACTCGCGCCGCCGCCGCGTCGCAATTGCTGGCCGTTCCCGGCTGCGCCGCGCTGGGCTGGGTGCTGATCACATGGTTCCAGAACCAGCGGCTGATGCTGGTCCGCGTGTTCGGCGTGGTGGTCAGCTTCATGCTCGTGTCCGGCGCGATCGTCACCGAGGCTTGGGGCTGGTGGGACGATGAAGGCCCGCCCAGCGAGGCGCAGCAGGCGATCAACAACGCCAATTGGCGCTGCCCGCAACCCGGCTTCCTGCATCCGGTCGCGATGGTGGAACCCAAGGGTCACATCCTGACCTTCGTCGACATGGGTCCGCGGCTGGTCACGCTTACCGAGCATACCGCCATTGCCGGACCCTATCACCGTAACGCCCAGGCGATCCTCGATGTGATGCGCGCCTTCCGCGGTACGCCCGAGGACGCGAAGGCGATGATCGACCGGCGTGGGGTGGATTATGTCCTTATCTGCCCGAACATGTCGGAATCGACCATCTATCGCTCGGAAGCCAAGGACGGCTTTTACGCGCAGCTGAGCGAGAACAAGGTGCCCGAGTGGCTCGAGACGGTCCCCCTGCCGGAGAATTCGCCGTTCAGGATGTGGCGGGTGAAGCGCTAGGCAGCGGAGACGCCCAGCGCGGCGCGGACGCCGTCGGTCACGAACTGCACCGCCAGCGCTGCGAGGATAACGCCCAGCAAACGCGTCACCATGCCCTCGATGCGCTTGCCGACCAGCCGCATGATCGGCCCGGCCGCCAGCAAAGCCAGCAGCACCAGCACCAGGTTCGCCGCGAGCGCGCCCAGCACCACCGCCTGGCTCGCCCAGCCTTCGCCGCGTGAGACGAGCAGCATCACCGATGCGATCGAGCCCGGCCCGGCGATCATCGGCATCGCCATCGGGAAGACGGCGACATCCTCCGCCTCGCCCTCGCGCTTGAGTTCCTCGCTCCGGTTCGATCGGCGCTCCTGGCGCTTCTCGAACACCATTTCGAGCGCGATCAGGAACAGCATCAGCCCGCCCGCGATGCGGAAGCTGTCGAGCGAAATGTGCAGCGCGTTCAGCAGCGCCTCGCCCAGCAAGGCGAAGAAGATCAGGATTGCCGAGGCGATCAGCACGGACCGGATCGCCATCGAGCGCCGCTGTGCCGCGCTGGCGTCGCTGGTCAGGCCGGCGAAGATCGGCGCGCAGCCCGGCGGATCGATCACCACGAAGAAGGTGACGAAGGCGGAGACGAACAGGTCGGTCACAGATCCTCCGGCGGCGCGAGGCCTTCCCGGACATGCGCCGCGACCAGGGTGTTGCGCAAGAGCATGGCGATGGTCATCGGCCCGACCCCGCCCGGCACCGGCGTGATCGCGCCCGCGACCGCCGAGGCGCTGGCGAAATCGACGTCGCCGGTCAGTCTGGCTTTTCCGCCCTCGCCTTCCACCCGGTTGATGCCGACGTCGATCACAGTGGCGCCGGGCTTCAGCCAGTCGCCTTTCACCATGTCCGCTCGCCCGACCGCGGCCACCACGATGTCCGCGCGGCGAACCAGCTCTTCCAGATCGCGCGTCCGGCTGTGCGCCACCGTCACCGTCGCGCTTTCCTTCAGCAGCAATTGCGCCATCGGCTTGCCGACAATGTTGGAGCGGCCGATCACCACGGCGTTCAGGCCGCTCAAACTGCCCAGCCGGTCCTTCAGCAACGCAAGGCAACCCAGCGGCGTGCAGGGCACCATCCCCTCCATGCCGACCGCGAGCCGCCCGACATTGACCGCGTTGAAGCCGTCCACATCCTTGGCCGGATCGATCGCCGCGATCACCGCTTCCTCGTCCAGATGCGCGGGCAAGGGGAGTTGAACCAGAATCCCGTCCACTGCCGGATCGGCGTTCAGCTCCGCGATCAGCGCGAGCAAGTCATCCTGCGGCACGTCGGCCGGCGGGCGGTGCTCGAAACTCTCCATCCCCGCTTCGCGCGTCGCCTTGCCCTTGTTGCGGACATAGACCTGGCTCGCCGCATCCTCGCCGACCAGCACCACCGCCAGCCCCGGCGCGCGGCCGGTCGCGGCGCGGAAGGCCGGGACATGCGTGGCGATCCGCGCGCGCAATGCTGCGGCAAACGCCTTGCCGTCGATGATCTGCGCGCTCACGGGGTTCAGACCGGGACGCGACTGATCGCGTTGCCGACCACGGTCTGCAGCACCAGCAGGAGCAGCAGCACGACCATCGGCGAGAAATCGATCCCGCCGAAATCGGGCATCACCTTGCGGATCGGCCGGTAGATGGGGTCGGTCATCCGGTTGATCGCGGCGATGAAGTTCGCCATCGCGCCGTAGCGCGGCACCACGTTGAACACGACCAGCCAGCTCAATATCGCCTGAACGATGATCAGGATGATGAGCACGCTCAGCGCGAAATAGATGATTTGCAGGAGGCTGGCGGCCATCGATCGATCCCGTTTTACGGTGAAGCGGCGGATGTAGCCGGGGCGTTTGCGCAGGGCAATCGGCTCCCTCGTGACAGGTCTGGTGCAAGTCACCCGGCTGGGATACGCCTCGCTTATGGCATTCGTCTCATCGCTCCTGCTGCTCGCCTCGGCGCAGGTCACCGTCGCGGCCGAGCCGCTCCCGTCCGAAATCCACAATTTCAGGGATTGGGTCGTTACCTGCGATAACGGCTTGCGCTGTCAGGCGACGTCGCTGGTGCCCGAGCCGACCGCCGAGGAGCAGGAGGAAGCATCGCGTGTCGTCGGCACGCCCGCCGAGGCGGCGCGGCAGGATCCGTGGGACCGGTTTGGCTATCTGACGTTGACCCGCGACGGCGGCGGCGATGCGCCGCTCCGCATGATAATCGGCGATTTCGACGGCACGCCGGCCCGGCTGGTGATCAACGATTCCCCGCTCGCCGTGCGCCTCACAGCCACCGACACCAGCGAATGGGCGGTCGAGCTGGAGGATCGCGACGCTTTCTTCGGCCAGCTCTATTCCGGCACCTTGCTGGTGCAGGATGCCGCCGGACGCACCATCTCCGAAATCGCGCTCGGCGGCCTGTGGGAGGCGCTCGTCTATATGGACGAACGGCAGGGCCGGCTGCGCACTACGACCGCGATCCTGCGCCGTGGCCGCCGCCCGGCCAGCGCCGTGCCCAATCCGCCCGCCATCCCGATCGTGCAGGCCGCGCCGCGTACCGGCGACCGGCCGCTCGCCATTTCCGCCGCCCGCATGATGCAGGCACGGCGCGAAATGGGTTGCACCGCCGAGGAAGTCGGCGTCGCATCGGCCGAAGCGCCCGCCCACGCGCTGGGCAACGGCCGCACCCTGATCATGATGGCCTGCGGTGCCGGCGCCTATAATTATCAATCGATCCCGCTGATCGCCTGGCAGGACGGCCGGACCGTCCGCATCGAGCCGGCCCGCTTCGACGTGTCGCGCGATCCTGTCGAGGGCGAGCCGGATCCGAAGGGCTTTTACGTCACCAATGCCGAATTCGACGAGGCCACGCTGGCGATCGGCGAATATGCCAAGGGCCGCGGCCTCGGCGATTGCGGGGTCTCTGCGACCTACAGCTGGGACGGCCAGATGTTTCGCCTTACCCTGCAGAACGAAATGAGCGAATGTCGCGGGAGCCGTGAGATGCTCACGACCTGGCGGGCGGAGGTTCGGTAGACGTCAAGGGGCGAAGCGTTCCGCTTCCGCCTTCGCCAGCAGGATCGCGAAGCAATCCTCGGTATCGGTCCATTGCCGTTCGACGCCCCAGCCGGCGGCGAGCAGGAGCAGACGGGCGTCGCGTTCGCCATATTTGTGGCTGTTCTCGGTGTGGATCGTCTCGCCCGCGCGGAAGGAGAAGCTGTGCCCGGCCACGGTGAAGCTGGTGTCGCGGGCCGCCTCCAGGTGCATTTCGATCCGCGCCTTCGCGTCATTCCAGCGCGCCATGTGCCGCCAGGCATCGAGATCGATATCGCCGCCCAGTTCGGCATTGATGCGGCGGAGCAGGTTCAGGTTGAACGCCGCCGTCACGCCCTGCGCGTCGTCATAGGCCGCGACGAGCATTTCCGGATCCTTGATCCGATCCATGCCGATCAGCAGCCACGCGCCCGCACCCAGCGTGTCCCGCATCGCGCGCAGCAGATCGACCGCGGTGCGCGGGACCATGTTGCCGATCGTCGAGCCGGGGAAGAAGCCAAGCTTTGACTTGTCCCGCACTGCTTCCGGCAGCGCGATCGGCCGCATGAAATCGGCTTCGACCGGATGGATGGGCAGATCGGGGAAGCGCGTCTGCAGCGCCGCCGCCGACGCACGCAGGAATTCGCCGCTGATGTCGATCGGCACGTACGCGGAGGGTTTGACCGCCTCCAGCAGGATCGGCGTCTTGGTCGACGATCCCGAGCCGAACTCGATCACCGCATCGCCAATGCCGGTGATCGCCGCCACGTCGCGGCAATGCGCCTCCAGCAGCGCCGTCTCGGTCCGTGTCGGATAATATTCCGGCAATTGCGTGATCTGCTCGAACAATTCCGAGCCGCGCAGATCGTAGAACCAGCGCGCCGGTATCGCCGGAATCGGCGCGGCGAGACCGGCCAGCACGTCGTCGCGAAACGCCGGATCGGCCTGGGCCATGGGACTGGGCACGTCCATTACAAATCGCGCGCCAGCCGCAGCCCGGCATACATCCAGCGCTGGTGGGGATAGAAGAAATTGCGGTAGCTGGCCCGCACATGGCCGCGCGGCGTGGCGCAGCAGCCACCCTTCAGCACCATCTGCCCGCTCATGAACTTGCCATTATATTCGCCGACCGCGCCCGCCGCCGGGGCAAAGCCTGGATGCGGCAGATAGGCGCTCGCCGTCCATTCCCAGACATTGCCGAACAGATCGCGCAGGCCGTTGCCCGCTGAAGGCGTCGGGGCGACCGGCCCGGCGCTATCAAGCTGGTTGCCGGCATGCGGGTCGGCGTGTGCGGCGGCGGCTTCCCATTCCGCCTCGGTCGGCAGCCGCGCTCCGGCCCAGCGCGCAAAGGCGTCGGCCTCATAGAGGCTGATATGACAGACCGGCGCCGCCTCATCGAGAGGTTGCAGCCCGTCCAACCCGAAGCGTTGCCACAGACCGTCCCTTTGCTCCCAGTAGAGCGGCGCCGCGATGCCCTGCTCGCGCACCCAGGCCCAGCCGTCGGACAGCCAGTGGCCGGGTTCGGCATAACCGCCCGCGTCCATGAACTGCAGCCACTCGCCATTCGTCACCTGTCGGTCGGCGAGAGCATAGGGACGCAGGAAATGGCGATGCCGCGGCCCCTCACAATCGAAGGCGAACGCGCCGCCCGCATGGCCGATCTCGACGATCCCGCCGGGCAGTTCGCACCAGCCCATCGGCGATGAAGTTGACACATTTGACACCTGCCCGCGCGGCCAGACCGCCGGGCGCAGCGGGCTGGCATGCATCGCATTGGTCAGGTCCATCAGCAGCAATTCCTGGTGCTGCTGTTCGTGGTTGAGGCCGAGTTCGATCAGCTCCAGCGCCGCTTCCGGCAGGCCCGGCAGCGCCTCCGCCACAGCTTCATCCACCGCCGCGCGATAGGCCCGCACCTCATCCAGCGAAGGCCGGCTCAGCATCCCGCGCCGGTCGCGCGCGATCCGCTCACCCTCGCCGTCATAGTAGGAATTGAATAGATAATGCCATGCCGGGTCGTGCGGCCGATAGCCCGGCACATGATCGCGCAGCACGAAGGTTTCGAAGAACCAGGTCGTATGCGCCAAATGCCATTTCGCCGGTGACGCATCCGGCATTGGCTGGATCGTCGCGTCGGCGTCGGAGAGCAAAGCGGCGATCTCGGCGGTCAGCGCCCGGATGGCGCGGAACCGCTCACGCAATATCGGATCGGGAGTCCTTGCCTGCGTCGCCATGCTCGTCGCACCCCCCTCGCCGCCGCCGTCATTGGCTGGCACGAACAGAGAACGCGGTCAATCGCCTCGGGTTGCGCCCGGCTGCCAGAGAATATCGCCGCCGCTGTCCAGCGCCGCCAGCCGCGCCGCGACGAACAGATGGTCGGACAGACGATTGAGATAGGTCAAAGCCAGTGGATTGAGTCCCCCCGCTGCCACCGCGGTCCGCTCCGCCCGCCGCGCCACGGCCCGCGCCAGGTGCAGCTCCGCCGATCCCGCCCCGGCGCCCGGCAGGATGAAGCTGCGCAAAGGCTCCAGTTTCTCGTTCATCGCGTCGATCTCGCGCTCCAGCCGGTCGATCTGGCTCTGCACGATGCGCAGCGTCATTTCGCCCGGGGTGAAATCCTCGCCCGGCGTGGCGATGTCCGCGCCCAGATCGAACATTTCGTTCTGGATGCGCGCCAGGCTGTCGCGAATGTCCGCATCCTCGACCCGCAGCAACGCGACGCCGATGAAGGTGTTCGCCTCGTCGACATCGCCGATCGCCTGCATCCGCGCATCGGCCTTCGACACGCGCGAACCATCGACCAGCCCGGTCTGCCCGGCGTCGCCCGTCCGCGTGTAAATCTTGTTGAGGCGGACCACGCCTTAGCGGCCGCTGCCGAAGACGAGCAGCAGCAGCACCGCCAGCACGATCGTCACCGCCTGGAACAATACGCGCTTGCGCATCAATTCCTGACTGCGCTGGCCGCTAATATCCTTGCCGTTCGCCATGGTGACGACGCCGCGGATCAAGATGAAGAGCGTGGCGAGCGCGGCCAGCACGATCGCGATGATGAGGATCGTTTTCATGCCGCCTCTCTACGCCTCGCCGCCGGAATAGCCAGCAGGAAGGCGACCCTCGCGCAGCGAAGCGACGATCGCCGCCGGATCGGCCCCCGCCTCGCGCAGATCGGCGAGCGACACCGCCCCCTGGCGCTTGGCCAGCCGCTCCCCGTCCGGTCCGGCGATCAGGGGGTGGTGATGGTAGAGCGGCGTCGGCAGCCCGAGCAGGGCCTGCAGCAGCCGGTGGATATGCGTCGCCGCGAACAGGTCCGCGCCGCGCACCACATCCGTCACCCCCTGCGCCGCATCGTCCACCGTCACCGCCAGATGGTAGCTGACCGGCGCATCCTTGCGCGCCAGCACCACGTCGCCGAACGGCGACGGGTCGGCCGGAATAAGGGTGCCGTGGTCGTTCCAGTCCAGCGGTCGCACGGCTCTGGCCAGCGCCGCCTGCATATCCAGCCGCCAGGCATGCGGCTCGGTCGCCGCCCGTCGCGCTCTTTCATCTGCCGCCAACGCCCGGCAGGTCCCCGGATAGACCAAACCCTCCGGCCCGTGCGGCGCGCTGGCGCTCGCGGCGATATCCTTGCGGGTGCAGAAGCAGGGATAGAGCAGCCCCATCGCCTGCAGCCGCGCGAGCGCATCGCGGTACAGCGCCAGACGCTCGGATTGCAGCACCACGTCGCCGTCCCACGTCAGCCCCAGCCACTCGAGATCCTCGAGAATCCCCGCCACATGCTCCGGCCGCGACCGCGTCCCGTCGATATCCTCGATCCGCAACAGAAACCGCCCCCCCCGCGCCCGCGCGAAATCATGGGCGAGAATGGCGGAATAAGCGTGGCCCAGATGCAGCCTTCCGGTCGGGCTCGGCGCGAACCGCGTCACCGTCTCGACACGCTCAGGCGAACTTGGCGCTTGACCCGGTGACTCGCCCTGTGGTGTCATCATGCCGTCACCCTATCCGAGGATAGGGCGGCGCGACAGGAGAAGACGGCTCGTTCGGCGGCCTTCTCCCCAGTTCTGGGTGCGAACAGGTCCGGGGGCGGGCGCGCGTGCGGGAGGTTTTCCTCCGCTACGAGGAGCGCGCGGGTGTACCATCCCGATCTGTTGAGGCATCCGGACTCCTGTCCTACCCTCGTGCTGAACGCGGATTATACGCCTTTGAGCTATTATCCGCTCTCGCTCTGGCCCTGGCAGACCGCGGTCAAGGCGGTGTTCCTCGAGCGCGTCGATATCGTCGCCTCCTACGAGCGCGAGGTCCATTCGCCGACCACCGCGTTCAAACTGCCGTCGGTGATCGCGCTGCGCCAGTTCGTCCGCCCGAACGAGCATCCGGCCTTCACGCGCTTCAACCTGTTCCTGCGCGACCGCTTCACCTGCCAATATTGCGGCGATCCGAAGGATCTGACCTTCGATCATGTCGTCCCGCGCGCGCAGGGCGGCCGCACGACGTGGGAGAATGTCGCCACCGCCTGCGCGCCGTGCAATTTGCGCAAGGGCGGGCGCACGCCGGCGCAGGCCCACATGCCGATCCGCCGCTGGCCCTACCGCCCGACCAGCTGGCAGCTGCAGGATCACGGCCGCGCTTTCCCGCCCAATTATCTCCACCAGAGCTGGCGCGATTTTCTGTATTGGGACATCGAACTGGAGGCTTAGCGGGTTCGAGAAGGTCAGATTTCGGATGGTGTTCACATTGGGGATTGCGGCGCTGGCCGCTCTCGGCGTCGCTCAAACCGCGCCGCCTCCCGCGTTGGCGCAGGCAAGGATTGGCACGCTGCTGAGCGGCAAGCCGATCCGCATTCTCGATGCCGAACGCGGCACGTTCGACCATAGCGGCATCGTGACCAGCGCCCGCGTCGATGGGTGCGATCTCGTCTTGGCCAATAGCGGACTCGAACCGGCTTCGCTGACCGTACCGCTCGGCGACCTCCGCTTCGTGCAGGGGGATTCCGGCATGGTGGAGATCACCCGCATACCCACCGACAGCCCGTCGATCATCTTCACCGTCGGCGATGCCGCCTATGATGAGACGATCAACCTGCTCACCGAGGCTGCGACAGGGTGCGGCGCGCACCTGATCGGGCCGCCCGCGCTCCTCATGACGCGCTGAGCGTCTATTGCGTCCTGATCTCGCGGAGGGTGAAGGCCGCGACGCGGCCGTCATTGTGGATGCATTCGAACGAGCGGCGCCGCGCCGGTTCCTGCACCGTGCCGTAGACGGTGACCCGCCCGTCGCTGCGCTGTTCGGAATCGATGATGTGGACGATGCCGGTCTGCGCGGCCCGTTCCTGGCAGGCGGCGCGCGCGGCCGGGTGGCGGTTCTCGGTCACGACCCGGTCGTTGCTGCGGTCGATCGCCGTGGCGGCGGCGGTGGCGGCGCTCACCGCCATGCTGGCGAGACAGCCGCCGAGCGGCAGGCACAGCAGCGGCAGGGCGAAGATCAGCGCGCGATTCATGCGGCGCATACCGCGCGCGCCGGGCCGCTGCGTCAAGCCTTTCCCTTGATCCAGCTCGCCTGAGGCGATCTGGTCTTAACGGCGTGGCCCGTGCGGCTTGCGATAGGGTTTGGCGTGGTGGCGCGGCGGCGGCCCCTGGCGGCGATGCTGCTTCGCCGCTTCGCGTGGGCTGCCCTGCATCGCTTCGATCATGACGCCGTCATCATCCTGCCCGGCGGTCCGCTGCAGCGCCTTCGAAAAGCGCCCGGCGGCCGCGCGCGGAATCTCGAACGCGCTTTCGTTCGCCGCGATGCGGATCGCGCCGACTTCCGATTTGGTGATATGTCCCCGGCGGCACAGCAAGGGCAGCAGCCAGCGCGGATCGGCATCCTGGCGGCGCCCCACATTGATCCGGAACCAGACCGTATCCTCGAAGCCTGCGCGCGGCCCGCTCGGCCGCTCCGCGCCCTGCTCCAGCAATTCCTCCGGCTGCGGCATCTTCGCCCGGTGCGTCCGCACCAGAGCCGCGGCGATCTCCTCGGGCGAGCGCTCGGCCAGCAGCTGGCGGCCGATCTCCAGATCGTCCTCGTCCAGTTCCGCCGGCTCCAGCAAAGTGGCGATCAACCGCTCCCGGTCCTTGGCGCGAATATCCTCCGGCTTCGGCGCCGGCATCCAGTTGAAGTCGATCCGCGCGCCGCGCAGCACGCTCTCCACCCGCTTGCGGCGCGGATAGGGCACGATCAGCACCGCCGTGCCTTTCTTGCCCGCGCGGCCGGTGCGCCCGGAACGGTGCTGCAAGGTCTCCGCGTCGCGCGGCAATTCGACATGCACGACCAGGCTCAAAGTCGGCAGATCGATGCCCCGCGCCGCGACGTCGGTCGCCACGCACACCCGCGCCCGCCGGTCGCGCAAAGCCTGCAGCGCATGGTTGCGCTCATTCTGGCTATGCTCGCCCGACAAGGCCACCGCCGCGAAGCCGCGCTCCACCAGGGTTGCGTGCAGCCGCCGGACATTGTCGCGCGTCGCGCAGAACAGCATCGCCGTCTCCGCCTCGTGGAAGCGCAGCAGGTTGATCACCGCCGCCTCGATCTCGGCAGGCGCGACCGCCACCGCCTGATAGTCGATGTCGCCATGGCCGCGATCCTCGCCGACCGTGGAGATACGCAACGCATCCTTCTGGTAGCGCTTGGCGAGCGCCGCGATCGGCTTCGGTATGGTCGCGGAGAACATGAAGGTCCGCCGCCCGTCCGGCGTCGCGTCGAGGATTTCCTCCAGATCGTCGCGAAAGCCCATGTCGAGCATTTCGTCCGCCTCGTCGAGCACCGCCACGCGCAGCGCCGACAGGTCCAGCGCGCCCCGCTCCAGATGATCGCGCAGCCGCCCCGGCGTGCCGACCACGACATGCGCGCCATAGGACAGGTTCCGCCGCTCGCGCGACGGATCCATCCCGCCGACGCAGGTCGCGATCCGCGCGCCGGCCTTGCCGTACAGCCATTCCAGTTCGCGGCTCACCTGCAGCGCCAGTTCGCGCGTCGGCGCGATCACCAGGGCCAAAGGCTCGCGCGACGGCACGACGCGTTCGCCCTCCAGCAGCGCATCGGCCATCGCCAGCCCGAAGGCGACGGTCTTGCCCGAGCCGGTCTGCGCCGAAACAAGCAGGTCGCGCCCGGCGGCCTCCGGTTGCAACACGGCGGCCTGGACGGGAGTGGGCGCGGCATAGCCACGCGCGGCGAGCGCTTCCGAAAGAAGCGGCGGCAGAGCTTCGAATGTCATGGAGCGGGCCACATGGGCCTTTCCGGCCCAACTTGCAATCAGCGCGGCGGTTTGCCTGCCTCAGGCGACCGTCATCGTCACCAAGGCGTCCAGACCCTGTCCGTCCCAGTGCAGTGCGATGTCGCCACGCTGCGATGCCAGGACACGCTTCATCAGGCGCAGGCCTTGGCCGCCGTCCCGGTCATGGCCGACGACGGCACGGTCGGACCGTTCGGACCAGCGCAGGTGGATCACGCCGTCGTCCAGCGTCGCGGTAACGTCCACCCGCCCGGTCGCGCTCAGCGCGCCATGCTTGGTCGAGTTGCAGGCCAGTTCGCCCAGCACCAGCGCCAGCGCATCGACGCCGCCCTGATCGAGCGCCGTGTCCGGCAGCGCGCCGATGACGAGCGGGCAATCGGGCGTGGAATAAGGTTCCAGCAGCGCCGGCACGAGGGTGGCGAGCGTGCAGTCCGTGTGCGGCTCCGCCAGCATCGTCTGGGCGATGCCCAGGCTGGTGAGGCGCTGGGTCATTTCCCGTGCGAATTCCTCATGTTCGGGCTTGCCGCGGGCATAAGCGGACAACAGGCTGCCGACGACGACATAATTGTTGCGCAGCCGGTGGCGCATTTCGGACGACACCGCGTCGCGCAACTGGATCTGCTGGACACGTTCGGTGATGTCGCGCGAGGTCGCGATATAGCCGTCGACCCGGCCGTCGGCGCGGCGCAGCGGCGATACGCTGACGTCCCACCAGCGCGGTGTCCCCTTTGCGGTCGGGCAGAAGGCTTCGACGCGGGTCACCCGGCCCTCCCGCGCCGCTGCCATCGCACCCTCGATCAGGCCGCGCGAATCCTCGGGCCACAGCGCCGACCATAGCTGTCCCGCGACCGCGCAGAAATCGTCGATCTCCATCGCGCACTGGCCGTTGCGGTTCATATAATCGACCGTTCCCTCGGGACCGATCACCTTGATGCAGTCGGCGCTCTGATCGAGGATCGCGGCAAGGATTTCGGCGGACGCGCCGGAGAAGGTATCGGCCAGCTGGTCAAGGTCGGATATTGCCATTTTCAATGACTTAGCACGGATGTCAGGCGAAACGAAATCCGTTTACAGCGCCTGCCCGGCTGCCCATCCCGACGCCCAGGCCCATTGGAAATTATAGCCGCCGAGCCAGCCGGTCACGTCCACCGCCTCGCCGATCGCGTAAAGGCCCGGTACCTTCTTGGCCGCCATGGTCTGGGACGAAAGTTCCGCGGTGCTGATCCCGCCGATCGTCACTTCCGCCTTGGCGAAGCCTTCCGTGCCGTCCGGCCGGAATTGCCAGGTGGCGAGCCTTTGCTCCGCCTCGACCAGCTTGCGATCGGCCATGTTCGCCAATTCGCCCCACAGCCCGATCCTTTTGTTCAGCGCCTCGGCAAGCCGCCCCGGCAGCATCTCGCCGAGCAAGGTGTGGAAATGCGTTTTCGGCCGTTCCCGTTTTGCCGCCACGGCCCAGCCCGCGTCGCAGTCGGGCAGAAAGTCGACGCCGATGCTTTCGCCATGCCGCCAATAGGAGGAGATTTGCAGGATGGCCGGCCCGGACATGCCTTTGTGCGTGAACAATGCCGCCTCGCGGAACTTTGCCTTGCCCGCTTTGGTCACCACCTCCGCCGCGACGCCGGACAGATCGCGAAACAATGCTTCCTCCGGCCCGAGCGTCAGCGGCACCAGCGCCGGACGCGGCTCCACCAGCTTCAGCCCGAACTGCTTGGCCAGCGCATAAGCGAAGCCGGTCGCGCCCATCTTCGGAATGCTCGGCCCACCGGTGGCGATCACCAGCGACGGCGCCGCCGACACCCGCTCGCCATGCGTCACCCGGAACAGCCCGTCAGAATGCGCCACATCCCGCACCGGCTGCCCCAGTGCGATTCGCACGGAGCCCTTCGCGCATTCCTCCATCAGCATGTGGACGATCTGCCGCGCCGAGCCGTCGCAGAAGAGCTGGCCCAGCGTCTTTTCGTGCCAGGCGATGCGATGCCTGTCGACCAAGGCGATGAAGTCCGCCGCCGTGTACCGCCCCAGCGCAGACTTGGCGAAATGCGGATTGGCCGAGAGGTAGCGGTCCGGCGCCACGCCCAGATTGGTGAAATTACACCGCCCGCCGCCGGAGATCAGGATCTTCTTCCCCGCCTGATCGGCATGATCGATCAGCAGCACGCGCTTGCCGGTTTGCCCGGCGGTGGCCGCGCACATCAAACCCGCCCCGCCCGCGCCGAGGATGATCGCGTCGAAGACTTCCGGCACGTTCGCGGCGCTCATTCCCGCTCGTTCAGCCAGTGGCGCAAAGTGAAATAAACCGCGACCGCCACCGCGATCAGCACGCAGACCAGCACCACGCCCCAGAAGGCCCAGGGCTGCTGGGCGAATGGAATGCCCTCGACATTCATGCCGAGCAGCCCGGTCAGGAAGGTCAAAGGCAGGAAGATGAAGGCGACGATGGCGATTTCCAGGCCGCGTTTGTCGAGCTGCTCGGCGCGCAGATCGGTGATCTGCTCGTGCAGCAGGGCCGATCGCTCGCGCACCGATTCCAGCTCCTCGGTCATCCGCGCGAATTTGTCCGCCGCCTCGCGTATGTGGAGCCGGTCATCCTCGCTCAGCCAGTCGAAATCGAGCGCGGCGAGGGTCAGCAAAGCGTCCCGGTCCGGCGCGACGAAGCGGCGGAAGGCGATCGCCTCGCCGCGAATCCGCATGATGTCGCGGCGGTGGCGGTAGAGCGTCTTGGGATTTTCCAGGTCGGTCTCGGTATCGTCCAGGCAATCGCCGAGTGCCGCCACCTGCGGGTCGAGCTCCAGGCTGATCGCTTTCGCATAGGCCGCGACCAGATCGCCCGCGTCGAGGATCAGCCCGGCCCGCATCTTGTCCATGACCTTTTCGGTCGCGGTCATGGTGCGGCGGCTGACGCTGACGACGAGATTCTTCACCACCCACAGCCGGATCGAGACCAGCCGGTCGCTGTCCTCCGGATCGCAATCGCCCGGCCCGCGCAGATTGACGATCGCGCCCTCGTCAATCTGGTCGCAGCGGGGGCGTGTCTCGGTGGCGAACAAGGCCCCGGCCGCGACGCCGGGCATGTTGACCTGCCGCTTCAGGACCGCCGCATCGGCCTCGTCGCGGCCGTGCAGATGCAGCCACAGGAAACCCGGCCCGTCATAGGCCTCCGCTTCCGCGACCGTGAGCTGCCGGACCGGCCCGTCCCCCGCGAGCAGGCCGCATTCCATGGCTCAGAGGCTCGCCAGATAATCGCGCACGGCCGGCGCCACATCGTCGCGGCGCAGCGACAAGGCGATATTGGCGATCACGAAGCCCGCCGCGCTGCCGCAATCGTGCCGTTCGCCTTCGAAGGCGAAGGCATGGAAGGGCTGGTGGCCGATCATCTTGGCCATCGCATCGGTCAGCTGGATTTCGCCGCCCGCGCCTTTCTCGTGGGCGTCCAGCGCCCGCATCACTTCGGGCTGCAATATGTAGCGGCCGGGCAGCATCAGGTTGGACGGCGCCGTGCCCTGCGGCGGCTTTTCGACCAGGCCGCGTATTTCCGTAAGCCGCCCGTCGCGCGCGCCCGGATCGACGACGCCATATTTGTGCGTTTCCTCCGGCGGCACTTCCAGCGCCGCGACCAGATTGCCGCCAACCTGGGCATAGGCCTCGACCATCTGCTTGAGGCAGTTCGGCTTGCCGACCATAACCTCGTCCGGCAGCAAGACCGCGAACGGCTCGTCACCGACAATGTCGCGGGCGCACCAGACGGCATGGCCCAGGCCCAGCGGCTCCTGCTGGCGCACGGAAACGACGCTGCCCGGCTTCTTGCGGGTCGATGCCAGTACGTCGAGCGATTTGCCTCGCGCCGACATCGTCGCTTCCAGCTCATAGGCGATGTCGAAATGGTCCTCGAGCGCGCCCTTGCCGCGGCCGGTGACGAAGATGAACTGCTCGATCCCCGCCTCGCGCGCTTCCTCGATCGCGTACTGGATCAGCGGCCGATCGACGAGCGTCAGCATCTCTTTCGGGATCGCCTTGGTCGCCGGCAGGAAACGGGTGCCGAGTCCCGCGACGGGGAAGACGGCCTTGCGGACGGGTTTCATGGTCAAATCCTTATTGCGGCGAGACGGGCGGCACCGTTGCGGGTCCGGCCTCTTGCGTCTCTTGTCCCTCTTCCGCCTCGGGCTGCGCGCCTTCCTCGTCTGGCGGCGGCAAGGCGAAGCGATCCGGCTCGCGCCGTTGCGATCGGGTCAGCGGCTCGTCGACGCGCACGGGCCGGAATTCGCTCGGCACGGCCAGCAATTGCTCCGGCGTCAGCGCGCGGGTGGAGAGCGCGGGCGCGCGCGGCAATTCCTGCCCGGATGCGGGCCGCAACGGTTCGCGCGCGCCGCACCCGGCAATTGCGAGACTTGCAAAAACGAACAGGATTCTCACGCGTCACGCTCCAGCGCGGCCTTCGCCGCCGCAATCTGTTCGATTACCCGATCCGGCGCAGTGCCGCCATAGCTGGTCCGGCTGCGCACCGATGCTTCCGGCGAGAGGACATCGAAAAGGGACGCGTCGATCCGCCCGTCGATCGCCTGCAACTCCGCCAGCGGCAGATCCCACAATTGCGCGCCGCGTTCCTCGGCCAGCTTCACCGCGCGCCCCGTAATGTGATGCGCCTCGCGGAACGGTACGCCGGCCACCCGCACCAGCCAGTCGGCCAGGTCGGTCGCGGTGGAATGGCCGGTCGCCGCCGCCGCGCGCATGCGGGCAGTGTCGAACGTCACGCTGCCGATCATTCCCGCCATCGCCGCCAGCGAGACTTCCAGCAGATCCTGCGCCGCGAAGACCGGCTCCTTATCGTCCTGCATGTCCTTGGAATAAGCCAAGGGGAGCCCCTTCATGGTGACGCACAAGGCGACCAGTTCGCCGAGGATCCGCCCCGAATGACCGCGCACCAGTTCGGCCGCATCTGGATTGCGCTTCTGCGGCATGATCGACGAGCCGGTGGAGAAATCGTCGCCCAGCTTCACGAAACCGAAGGGCTGGCTCGCCCAGACGATCAGTTCCTCCGCCAGCCGCGACAGATGCAAAGCGCATTGCGCCGCCGCCATCAGATGATCGAGCGCGAAGTCGCGGTCGGAGACGCTGTCCAGACTGTTCGCCGTCGGCCGCGCGAAACTCAAAGCCTTGGCCGTCGCCTCCCGATCGAGCGGATAGGAAGTCCCCGCCAAAGCCGCAGACCCGAGCGGGCATTCATCGGCTCGCGCCCGCGCATCGGCGAAGCGCGAGCGGTCGCGCCGGAACATCTCGACATAGGCCAGCAAATGATGGCCGAGCGTCACTGGCTGCGCGACCTGAAGGTGCGTGAAGCCCGGCATGATCGTTGCCGCATGCTCCTCCGCCCGCGCCAGCAAGGCCCGCTGCAACGCCGCCAGCGCCCGGTCGTTCGATTCGCTCGCCCCGCGCACCCACAATTTGAAGTCCGTCGCCACCTGGTCGTTGCGCGAGCGCGCCGTATGCAGCCTTCCGGCAACCGGCCCGATCAATTCGGTCAGCCGCGCCTCGACATGCATGTGAATGTCCTCGAGCGCCGGATCCTCCGGCACGCCGTCCGCCGCATATTCCGCTGCGATCCGGTCGAGTCCTTCGCTGATCGCCGCCGCATCCCCGGCCTCGACGATCCCCTGCGCGCCCAGCATCGCGACATGCGCCTTGGACGCGGCGATATCCTCGCGCCACAGCCGCTTGTCGAAGGCGATGGAGGCATTTATCTCGCGCATCAGCGCCGACGGCCCCCCGGCAAAGCGGCCGCCCCACATCGTGTTGGAGTTGTCGTCCGTGCGGCTGATCGTCTGTCTCCTGAGCGCGCTGGCGCTGACCGGTTGCGCTAGGGGCAACGAAGGGGGCAATCAAGCCAACGGTGCGATGCCGCAGGCGCCCGCCGGCCCCGTCACCGGCGTGCTGGACCGTTCCTTCGCCGGCACGCCCGCCCCCGCCTTCACCTTTCAGGATGGCGAGGGCCGCCCGACCAGCATGGCCGCCTTCCGCGGCAAGCCGACCCTGGTGAACCTGTGGGCGACCTGGTGCGCGCCCTGTGTCGTCGAAATGCCCTCGCTGGACGCGCTCGCCGCCCGCGAAGGCGATGCGCTGAATGTCGTCGCCCTGAGCCAGGATCTGGACGGCCGCGAACTCGTCACCCGCTTCTTCGCCCAGCGCAATTTCCGCCATCTCGAAGCCAATCTCGATCCGGAGATGGAATATATGATGGCGCTCCGCCTCGGGACCCTCCCGACCACCATCCTCTACGATGCGGAAGGGCGCGAGGTATGGCGCATGGTGGGCATGGCCGAATGGCACAGCGATCGTGTCGCCCGCCTGCTGGACGAAGCCGAAGGCGGCTGAGGCTCAGGCTAAGGCTAAGGCTAAGGCTTGCACAGCGCGCCCTAAGGGGCGAGATGGCGCGCATGCCGATTGCTCCCGAACTGCGCGAGGCCGCCATGGTCTCCAAGGCCTGGCCCTATGAAGAGGCGCGCAAGCTGCTGAAGCGCTATCCCGACGGCCCGCCCGCCGGTCGCGCCATCCTGTTCCAGACCGGCTACGGCCCCTCGGGCCTGCCCCATCTCGGCACCTTTCAGGAAGTCGCCCGCACCCTGATGGTGCGCCACGCGCTGTCGGAACTGGCCGACTGGCCCACCCGCCTGATCGCCTTCAGCGACGATATGGACGGCATGCGCAAGGTGCCGCCCGGCGTGCCGCAGCAGGACATGATGCACGCGCATCTGGACCAGCCCCTGTCGGTCGTGCCGGACCCGTTCGGCTGCGGCCACGCCAGCTATGCGGCGCACAACAATGCCTTGCTGTGCAATTTCCTCGACCGCTTCGGCTTCGACTATGAATTCGTCGCCTCGTCCGATTGCTACAATGGAGGCGGCTTCGACGACGCCTTGCGTCAGGTGCTGCGCACCTACGACCAGATCATGGGCGTGATGCTGCCGACCCTGCGCGAGGAGCGGCGCAGGACCTATTCGCCGGTGCTGCCGATCAGTCAGGTCAATGGCGCCGTGCTGCAGGTGCCGGTCGAGGTGGTGGATCCGGAAGCCGGCACCGTCCGCTATGTCGAACCCGCGACCGGTGAGACCGTCACCCAGTCGATTCTGTCGGGCGGCGCCAAGGTCCAGTGGAAGGTCGATTGGGCGATGCGCTGGTATGCGCTGGGCGTCGATTACGAGATGGCAGGCAAGGACCATATCGACGGCATCATCCAGAGCGGCAAGATCTGCCGCATCCTGGGTGGGCGCCCGCCGGAAGGCTTCAATTACGAACTGTTCCTCGACGAAAATGGCGAGAAGATCAGCAAGACCAAGGGCAATGGCGTCACCATCGACGAATGGCTGACCTATGCGCCGGAAGAGAGCCTGGCCTTCTACATCTACCGCGAGCCGAAGCGCGCCAAGCAATTGAGCTTCGGCGTGATCCCCAAGGCGGTGGACGAATATTATCAGTTCCTCGCGGCGTATCCCGGCCAGGAAGTGGACAAGCGCCTCGGCAACCCGGTCCACCACATCCACGCCGGCAATCCGCCCGCGACGACCCTGCCGATCAGCTTCGCCTTGTTGCTGAACCTCGCCAGCCTGCCCGGCATCGGCGACCGCGACACGATCTGGCGCTTCCTCACCCGCTCGTACCCGGCGCTGACCCCGGAGTCCGCGCCCGAGTTCGACCGCCTCGTCGGCTTCGCCGTCGCTTATGCCCGCGATTTCGTCGCCCCGAGCCTGAAGCGCCGTCCGCCGACGGAAGACGAGGCCGTGGCCCTGCGCGAACTCGATGCTTTGCTCGCCGACGATGACGGCACCGGCCGCGCCGACGAGGAACCCGCCTCGGTCCTGCAGAACCACATCTACGAGATCGGCAAGCGTCATTACGGCAAGGAGCGCCTGCGCGACTGGTTCAAGGTCCTGTACGAAACCCTGCTCGGCAGCGAACAGGGTCCGCGCATGGGCAGCTTCATCGCCCTCTACGGCGTCGACAACAGCCGCAAGCTGATCGCCGAGGCGCTGGCGGCCGCCTGACGCTTCCGCTTATGGCCGTCCCCGCCGCCCGCTTCACGCCGGCCATCATCTTCATCCTGATCACCGCCGTCATCGACGTGATGGCGATGGGCATCGTCTATCCGGTGCTGCCGACGCTCATCGAGGAGATGAGTGGCTCGATCGAGCGCGCCGGCCTGTGGAACGGCGTCATGGTGGCGCTGTGGGCGGGGATGCAATTCTTCTTCTCGCCGATGATCGGCTCGCTGTCGGACGCCTATGGCCGCCGCCCGGTCATCCTCGTTTCCGCCGCCGGCCTTGCCGCGGATTTCGCGCTGATGGCGGTGGCGCCGGACCTGTGGTGGCTGGCGGTTGGCCGGATGCTCGGCGGCATTACGTCGGCCAGCTTCACCGTCGCCTATGCCTATCTGGCGGACATCGTCGCGCCGGAGGAGCGCGCCCGCGCCTTCGGGCTGGTCGGAGCGGCCTGGAGCGGCGGCTTCGTGCTTGGGCCGCTGCTCGGCGGCCTGCTTGGCGAGCTCGGCCCCCGCGTGCCCTTCTGGGCGGCGGCGGGCCTGGCGGGCGTGGCCTTCCTCTACGGCCTGCTCATCCTGCCCGAATCATTGAAGCGCGGGCATCGCACGCCCTTCTCCTGGCGGCGCGCCAATCCGTTCGGTGCGCTGAAACTGCTCGGCTCGCATCCCGAGCTCTCCGGCCTCGCGATCGTCTATTTCCTGATCTACTTCGCCCACCACATCTTCTCGGTCGTTTTCATCCTCTACGCCGCGCATCAATTCGGTTGGAGCGCCTTCCAGATCGGCATGGTGCTGGCGCTCTGGGGTGTGCTCGATATCCTTATCCAGGCCGTTCTGGTCGGACCGATGGTGAAGAAGATCGGCGACCGCGCAACGATGATCATCGGCCTGCTCGGCGGCGGCGCTGGCCTGACCCTGATCGGCCTCGCGCCGGACGTCACCACCTTCATCGCCGGGGTCGTCGTCACCGCCTCCTGGGGCTTGGCCATGCCGACCAGCCAGGCGCTGATGACGCGGCTCGTCTCGGAAAGCGAACAGGGCCAGCTGCAGGGCGCGAACATGAGCGTCGCCAGCATTGCGGGCGTCGTCTCGCCGCTCTTCTTCGGCTGGATTTACGGCCTCAGCGTCGGTGACAGCCCGGCGATACCGCATCCGGGCGCGGCCTTCTTCATCGGCGGCGCGGTGCTGATCCTGTCGGCGGTCGTGGGTCTGCGGGCCGGCCGCCAGCCGCAGCCCTGAACCGAAATCTGCCCGCTTGCCTCAGGAGGGAGAGCAAGCGGGCCGATCGTGCCGCCGCGCGGCAGGGGCATGAGCCGCGCGGCGGTCGGTCTATCCGGGTGTCAGCGCCCCCGGTGGCGGTTATCGTCGCGGCGCTCCGTCCGGAGGTTGCGGCGGACCTGATCGAGCTGCCGGTCCAAAGTCGCCGCTTCGCGCCGGTCGATGCCGTTGCGGCTGAACCGGGCGAGATCGCGCTGGACGGCAATCAACTGCTGGCGCAGCGACCGTGCCTCGCGGTTCGAAATCGCCCGGCGCCGCTCGGCCTGGCCGATCTGGTTGCTCAGCTGGTTGATCTCGGCCTGGATGCTGCGGTGCGACGCGGCCGCGGGGCGCTGGTTGAACCAGGACTGGGCCGAGGCCGGGGTGGCAACGACCGCCGCACCGGCGATCAAGGCGGAAATGACGATCTTGCGCATGAACCTTACTCCTCTTGGACACTCGCCGCCTTTCCCGGCGACAGGACCAATCTGGAGGATGCGTGTCGCGGCCTTATGTCGGCGGCCGGGAAGATCGGTCGCAGAATGTCGCAGAGTTTAGCCTGCGGGGCGGGTGCTGTAGAGTTGCGGGAAGGTCGCGCGCAGCGCCGCGAGCTTCGGCGCGTCATGTGCGACGATGTAGGAATGGCGCGGGTTCCGGCGCATGAAATTCTGGTGATAGGCTTCGGCCGGCCAGAAGCCGCCAGCCTCGATCCGCGTCGCTACCGGCCGGGGAAACCGTCCGCTGATCTGCCGGATATAGGCCTGCGCCACCCGCCTTTGTTCGGCATTTTGCGGGAAGATGGCGGAACGATATTGCCGCCCGACATCCGGTCCCTGCCGGTTCATCTGGGTCGGGTCGTGCGCGACCGAGAACAGGATGTGCAGCAGCCGCCCATAGCTGATCTGGCGCGGGTCGTAGACGATCCGTACCGCCTCGGCATGGTCGGTCCGCCCGCCGCTCACCGCCTCGTAATTGGCATTGCCCGCCTGCCCGCCGGCATAGCCCGAAGTGACGCTGCGCACGCCGCGGACATGTTCGAACACGCCCTCGACGCCCCAGAAACAGCCGCCGGCGAACACCGCCACCGCATCGCCGTTTTCCCGCGCGTCGGTGGCGGGGGCGGGCAGGGGAATTGCCGCCGCCGGCGCGGCTGGCTGCACGCCGGTCGCATAGAGAGTGATCGCGAGCAGAGCCGCCGCTATCCCGCCGCCAAAGGCCGTACCCAGCAGCCGCTTTCCGAGCCGCTTCATGCCGCGCGGAACGTCATCGCGACGCCGTTCATGCAATATCTGAGGCCCGTCGGTCGCGGTCCGTCATTGAAGACATGGCCCAAATGCCCGCCGCAATTGGCGCAATGCACTTCGGTGCGGGTTTCGCCGAAGCTGCGGTCGATGCTCGTCCCCACCGCGCGCGGCAGCGGACGGAAGAAGCTCGGCCAGCCCGTGCCGCTGTCGAATTTGGTTTCCGATGCGAACAGCCGGTGGCCGCAGCCCGCGCAGGCAAAAGTGCCGCGCCGGTGCTCGCGGTCGAGCGGCGATGAACCCGCCCGCTCCGTCGCGTGCCGCCGCAGCACATTGTAGGCGGCGGGACTCAGCCGCGCGCGCCATTGCGCGTCGGTCAGCCGGAAGGGGAAATTGCCCTGCGCCTCGGCCGGCGCTTCGGTGCCGCACCCGGCGATGGCCAGCGCGCCGCAGCCGCCGAGAAAGGTCCTGCGCGAAATCATCATGTCGAAAACCTCTAGCGCGACGATAGGCTCCCGCGTTCGATCCGTCGATCCTCGGCCAGCCCGGCGATCAGTTTCACCCGCTCCGCCTTGGAAAGCGCGAGCATCAGCGGCGGCTGCGGCGCCGGTGCGGCCCCCGCCTGGAGCAGGCTGGTCAGCACGATCCCCGGGACCGCAAGAAGAGCAAGTACACGCATACAGGCCGCCCTTATGCCCGCTTGCCGCTGAACCCGTCCTGACAGCTTGGGTATTGCGCCGTTCATCCTGGCCGCCGACAGAGGCATGATGCCGCTGCCCTCTTTCCTGATGTTCGACGATTTCGTCGCCAATCCGCACGAGCTGCGGCGGCAGGCACTTGGCCTCGGCTATTCTGGCGCGGGCAAGGCGGGCAATTATCCCGGCATCACCTCCGATCGCGCGCTGCCCATCGCCGGGCTGGACGACTTCGTCAGCAAGGCGATCGGCGAGCCCGTTCGCGCCGCGCCCGGCACCTTGCACGGCCATTGCCGCCTCACGCTGAAGCGCGACAAGGGGCTTTCCGGCGTCCACATCGATCCCGCTTTCTATTCGGGCATCCTCTATCTCAGCCTGCCCGAACATGCCGCAGGCGGCACGGATTTCTTCCGCCACCGCCGCACCGGGCTGGACCGCATCCCCGGCACGCCCGACGCCCTGCTCGCCGGCAATTATGCGGCGATCGACGATGCGGTCGCTGACGTGGTCAACAAGGATACGCTCAGGCCCGCCGCGTGGGAGCGCAGCTTCACCGCGCCGATGCGCTTCAACCGCCTGATCCTCTTCTCGCCCTGGCTGTTCCACAACAGCCGCCCCGGCTTTGGCGACGGTCCCGAGACCGGCCGCCTCGCCTATCTCATGTTCTTCGCGCGGGCCTGATGGGCGAGATCAAGCTGCATCCGAGCTGGCTGGAGAAGCTGCGCGGCGAGTTCGACCGCGACCATATGCAGTCGCTGCGTACCTTTCTCGCGGAGGAGCGGGCGGCCGGGAAGCGCATCTTTCCCGCTCCCTCCAACTGGTTTGCCGCGCTCGACCTGACGCCATTGCCCGAGGTGCGCGTCGTGATCCTGGGCCAGGATCCCTATCATGGCGAAGGGCAGGCGCACGGCCTTGCTTTCTCTGTCCAACCGGGCGTCCGCACGCCGCCCAGCCTCGCCAACATCTACAAGGAGCTGGCGGCCGATCTCGGCATCCCGCCCGCGCGCCACGGTCATCTCGACCATTGGGCGCGGCAGGGCGTGCTGCTGCTGAACACCGCGCTGACGGTGGAGATGGGCCGCGCCGCCTCACATCGCGGCCGGGGCTGGGAGTTGTTCACCGACGCCGTCATCGCCCAGGTCAACGCCAGGTCCGAACCGGTCGTCTTCATGCTCTGGGGCAGCGACGCGCGGAAGAAGGCCTCGTCCATCGACCGCGAGCGCCATCTGGTCCTGCAGGCCCCGCACCCCTCGCCGCTCTCCGCGCACAGCGGCTTTTTCGGCTGCCGCCATTTCTCCAGGGCCAATGACTTTCTGCGCGAGCGCGGGATGAAGCCGGTCGACTGGGCGTTGCCGGAAGGCGCCTGACACCCCTTTTACGGGTTCCGGCCACCCCAACTTGAGGCCATGCCGAATGCGCGCTAGCTTCCCGCATGCGAAGCGCGGGGGGCGCCGCAAATCAACATTGGGGGATGTCAAATGGCGGATGGTTATGGCGAATATGAAGGCGTCGGCGGCTGGCTCGCTTTCTTTCTGGTGACTTTGGGCGTGATTACGCCGGCCCTGCTGATCTTCACGACGGTTCGCGATTTCTCCGATCCGCTGCTGGCACTCGCTTATGGCGAGACGCTGGGCACGCTGAAGATCGCCATCTGGGGCATCACCATCGGCACCTGCCTGATCGGCTGGTTCGCCGTCTACCGGATGCTGCGCGTGTTCAACTGGACCAGCGTTATCATCACGATCGCCTCGCTCTGGACGATCGCTTTGCTCAACACCTTCGTCGGCGCCTGGCTGATCGCGACTATCGCCGGCCTGCCGCTCGGCGAGTTCCTCAAGGAGTTGAATTTCGAGCTGGTCCGGCCCTTCATCTATGCCGGCATCTGGACCGCATACCTGCTGATCAGCCGGCGGGTGGACAACACCTATCGCCGCTATCCCGCGGAGGAAGAGCCTTCCGCCGCTTGAGCCTGCCATCTGATCGGCCTAGGGTCGGCGCTTCCCCGGGGGAGCGCCGATCCGCGCTTGAGAGGGAGCGAGGACGCTCCGACCCGCTGAACCTGATCCGGCTGACACCGGCGTAGGGAGGGAGAGGCGGCTTCACCCGTACTCCCTCCAGTGGAGAGGAGCATCAATATGGCCGACGTCGAACCCACCGCGAAACTGAAGGTCACCACCGGCCCGATCCGCGGCTCCCGCAAGATTTATGTCGGCGAACATCGCGTCGCCATGCGCGAGATCGATCTGGAGCCGACCGCGTTCGAGCCGCCGCTGCGCGTCTACGATTGCTCGGGCCCGTACACCGATCCGAACGCCACCATCGACATCATGGCCGGCCTGCCCGAGTTGCGCCGCGACTGGATTCGCGCTCGCGGCGATGTCGACGAAGTCGCCCAGCGCGAGGTGAAGCCCGAGGATAATGGCCAGCTCGGCCCCGATCGCAGCGGCGGCGTCCAGCCTTTCCCCAACGTCCGCAAGACCGTGCTGCGCGCCAAACCCGGCGCCAACGTGTCGCAAATGCACTACGCCCGCCGCGGCATCATCACCCCCGAAATGGAATATGTCGCCGTCCGCGAAAATCTCGGCCGCGAGCAGATGGCGCACCAGCGCGACGGCCAGGATTTCGGCGCAAGCATCCCCGATTACGTCACTCCCGAATTCGTCCGCGACGAGGTTGCGCGCGGCCGTGCCATCATCCCCAACAACATCAACCATCCGGAATCCGAGCCGATGGCGATCGGCCGCAATTTCCTGGTCAAGATCAACGCCAATATCGGCAATTCCGCCGTCGCCAGCGACGTGGCGAGCGAAGTCGACAAGATGGTCTGGTCGATCCGCTGGGGCGCGGACACGGTGATGGACCTCTCCACCGGCCGCAACATCCACGACACGCGCGAATGGATCCTGCGCAACTCCCCCGTCCCGATCGGCACCGTCCCCATCTACCAGGCGCTGGAGAAGGTCGGCGGCGTGGCCGAGGACCTGACCTGGGAAATCTATCGCGACACGTTGATCGAGCAGGCCGAGCAGGGCGTCGACTATTTCACCATCCACGCCGGCGTGCGGCTGCCCTACATCCCGATGACCGCCAAACGCGTCACCGGCATCGTCTCCCGCGGCGGCTCGATCATGGCGAAATGGTGCCTCAGCCACCATCAGGAGAGCTTCCTCTACACCCGCTTCGAGGAAATCTGCGAGATCATGAAGGCCTATGACATCGCCTTCTCGCTCGGCGACGGCCTGCGCCCCGGCAGCATCGCCGACGCCAATGACGAAGCCCAGTTCGCCGAGCTCCACACGCTGGGCGAGCTCACCCAGATCGCCTGGAAGCATGACGTGCAGGTGATGATCGAGGGTCCCGGCCACGTGCCGATGCACAAGATCAAGGCGAACATGGACAAGCAGCTCGAGGCCTGCGGCGAAGCGCCCTTCTATACGCTCGGGCCGCTCACAACTGATATCGCCCCCGGCTACGATCACATCACCAGCGCGATCGGCGCGGCGATGATCGGCTGGTTCGGCACGGCGATGCTCTGCTACGTCACGCCGAAGGAGCATCTCGGCCTGCCCGACCGCGACGACGTGAAAGTCGGTGTCGTCACCTACAAGCTCGCCGCCCACGCCGCCGATCTCGCCAAGGGCCACCCCGCCGCGAAGATGCGCGACGATGCCCTGTCACGCGCGAGGTTCGAATTCCGCTGGCGCGACCAGTTCAACCTGTCGCTCGATCCCGACACGGCCGAACAATATCACGACCAGACCCTGCCGGCGGAAGGCGCCAAGACCGCGCACTTCTGCTCCATGTGCGGCCCCAAATTCTGCTCGATGAAGATCACGCAGGAGGTGCGGGACTTCGTGGCAAAGCAGAACCAGAGCGCCGACAGCTTCCTCGCCGCCACCCAATCCTCCCTGTCGCGCAGCGATGGGGAAGGGGACCATGCGCAGGATGGTGGAGGGGCCGCGATGGCGGAAGCCGAAGCAGAAGCCGGCATGGCAGAGATGAGCAAGCTCTACCACGAAACCGGCCGCCAGCTTTACATGGGCGCCGACGGGCGGGAGCACGATTGAACGGTGACGGAAAAGGCCACCCTCGCCGGACAACCAGGTAAGCGGGAGCAGCTCACCAAGTTTGCCTGCCTCGATTGCCGCCGCGTGTTCAAGCGGCCGGTCGCGCACACCGGCAAACGCAACTGGCCGCGTCCCGTCGAGGTTCGGCGTTGCCCGTCCTGCCGGGGCGACGCCTATCTGATGAGCAGCGATTTCAAGGCGCCGCCGCGCGACGACCTGAAGCGCTGGGAGGTCGTCTCCTATCTGGTACGCTCCGGTATGCCCTATTTCCGGATTTACGAACCCGTCCCGCTGGCTGTCGTGCACGGCCATCCCAAGGCGCGGCCGAAGGGGGTGACCGCTGCATTGCGGGAGGCCGGTCCCTATCCCGAGACCATGGCCGAGGCGATTGCGTTCGCCGCGCGCTATCGCAGCCAGGCACAGCCGATCGTCTGGTCCGATGACTGATCATGCCGGCACAACAAAGGTGTTTTGAGGCGGACTTCTATTTCTATCGGTACAAACGAGACGCAGTCTAACAGCATTTTGCAAATAGCTGGGGGACCGGGTGCAGCCTCACGGACGCTATTTCGTCTAACGCAGGTCAGCTTTGCGCTGGAACCAGAACCGGCTCAATGTGTCAAAGAAATCTGCTTTCTTTAACATATTCTCCTGATATGTTCGATCCGTCGAACAAAGCGAACAGGATCGGGCGACATGTTAAAGCCGACCTATGACGTTCCGCCGCTCCCGCCCCCCGGTGCTGCCGAAACCATCGCCGTGCTCCGCGAGGCCGCGCAGGCACACCGCTTTCTGGCGGAACTGAAGGGCCGGGCGGCCGCCATTCCGAATCAGGGCATCCTGATCGACACGCTTTCGTTGCAGGAAGCCAAGGCCAGCTCGGAAATCGAGAATATCGTCACCACCCAGGATGAGCTGTTCCAGACCAGCCTGTTCCCGGACCGCGCCGGTTCGCCCGCCGCGAAGGAGGTGGCGCGCTATGTCGAGGCGCTCAAATGCGGCTTCGAGGGCCTTCGCGAGCGGCAGCGGCTGATCACCGCCAACGGCATCATCGACATGTTCCGCATTCTGAAGCGGACACAGGAGGGCTTTCGCACAACCCCTGGCACGGTCCTGCGCAATCAGGAAACCGGCGAGGATGTCTACGTTCCTCCTCAGACAGGAGACGAAGTGCTCGCGCACATGAATGCGCTCGAGCGCTACATCAATGGCGCTGGTAACGAACTCGATCCGCTCGTCCGCATGGCTATCATTCACCACCAGTTCGAGAGCATTCACCCGTTCAGCGACGGCAACGGCCGCATCGGCCGCATTGTCAACGTTCTGTATCTAACGCAGCAGGGCCTCCTCGAAATTCCGATCCTTTACCTCAGCCGCTACATCACCAATCGCAAGGCGGATTATTACCGGCTGCTGCAGTCGGTTCGCGACACTGGTGAATGGGAACCGTGGCTGCTCTACATGTTGCGAGCGGTCGGTGAGACTGCCGTTGGCACGCTCAAGCTGATCGAACAGATTAGGCTATTAATGGCGGACTATAAGGACCGGCTGCGCAGCGAACACAGTCGAATCTACTCACAGGATCTACTCAACAATCTGTTCCGACACCCCTACACCCGCATAGAGTTTGTGCAGAACGAGATCGGCGTTACCCGCCAGACGGCCGCGCGCTATCTCGATCAGCTCGCCGCGAGCGGCCTGCTGGTCAAGCATCCGGAAGGCCGCAACAACTACTACATCAACCGGCCACTGGCGGATCTTCTTACCCGCGGGGAACAACTGGATCGCGAACAACGCTAGGTGACACAATCCCTCGCCCACATCGCCCTCCTCGTCCGCGACTATGACGAGGCGATCGCCTGGTTCGCGGAGAAGCTCGGCTTCACCCTCGTCGCCGACGATCCGCTGGGCGAAGGCAAACACGGAGCGGCCTCAGCCGAAGGTGGCTCGGAGGTCGCGACCAGCAAAAGATGGGTCCTCGTCGCCCCGCCCGGTACCGGCGAACACGCCGCCACCCTCCTCCTCGCCCGCGCCTCCACGCCGGAGCAGGAAGCCTTCATAGGCAATCAGGCCGGCGGGCGCGTCTTCCTGTTCCTGCGCACCGACGATTTCGACCGCGACTATGCCGCCTATCGCGCCCGCGGCGTGACGTTCGTCCGAGAACCCGTCACCCACGCCTACGGCACGGTCGCCGTGTTCGAAGACCTCTACGGCAATCTCTGGGACCTGATCGGCCCCTCCACCCGCTGATCCCCGCCGCTCACCCCCGCATCATCCAGCGCAGCAGCGCCCAGCCCGGATCGCCGCGCCCGGCGCCGCGCACGCCGGGGAAGGAGGTCACAAACTTGACGGTGAAATCGGGGAACGACTCCACCCACTGGATTTTGAAGTCCGGGAAGGAGGTGACGTACTGCCATCTGCCGGGCCGGTCCGGGAAGGAGGTGACCAGTTGGACGTGCAGGTCCGCGAAGCTCTCTACCACCTTCACCTTATAGTCCGGAAACGAGGTCACCACCTGGATCTTCCCGTAAATCCGCGCGAGCTCGGCCTGGTCGATCATCCGGACATCCTCCCCATCCCGGTCTCGCGGCAATCATACGCCGCTTCCCGTCCATCGCGAAATGGCGGCGCCGTCCCGCTTGACCCATCCCGGCCGGCTGCGCCAACCTGGCGCCATGAGCGACGAGAAAGTCAAAGGCCCGGCCTCCTATTTCCCCTCGATCGAGAAGAAATATGGCCGGCCCATCGCCGAGTGGAAGGCGCTGCTCCGCGCCCGGCCGCCAGCAAAGCATATGGAATATGTCGCCTGGCTGAAGGCGGAGCACGGCATGGGCCACGGCCACGCCAACGCGTTGGTCGCCCACATGCTGGCCGAAGACAAAGGCTGAGGCTGAACTCTAGTCCCCGTTGCCGCCGCGCGGATTGGCCGCGCGCCACTCCGCCGGATGCTGGTGCGCGCCCTGCCAGACGCCGCGCCGCGCCGCCCGCGCCGCCTCCATCTCGCGCGTCGGCTCGGCGAAGCGCGGGTCGCGCGCGCCGAGCGCCAGCCCTTCCGCCGCCATCGCCGCGCCGATATCGCCCGCTTCCGTCCGGCAATGGGCCAGGCTGCGGCCATAGCGGTCGGTGGCGTGCCGCTCGCACACCAGGCCCGGCGTGCGCACCAGCCGCTCCAGCGCCGCCCGCGCCGCCTCGCCGCAGGGCCAGGGCCGGCCGTCCGCCCCGGTACAGTTCTGCCGCAGTTCCGGCGCATCGATTCCGGCGATGCGGATTTCCGTCTCGCCCATGCGCAGGGAATCGCCGTCCATCACCCGCACCGCCGCGCCGTCCGCCGCCCTTATCGTGTCTGCTTCGCGCTGCTGCCGCTCGAAATGCCACCAAAGGGCTAAAGCCGCCGCGACGACCAGCAGCGATCCGATCCGCCGCACCATCCGGCCCGGCATGCGCCGCCAGAACCTGCTCGACCCTCTCACCCCCGCATCATCCCCGCGAGCGGCGCCGCGCTATCGGCCATCCGGCCCGCGTCCCAGCCGCCGGTCCACCGCCACCAGCAGGGTCCCGATCGCTCCGCAGGCCGCCAGCAGCAGCACGATATTGCCGGCGAACAGCATTGCCGGCAGGCTCGCCGGATCGAGGAACCAGTAAGCGTACCAGCCCTCCATCGCGCCGCGCGCCATGCCGTAGAGAAAATAGAGTCCCGGCAGCGGCAGCGCCCACCAGGCGTCCCGCCATTGCAGCCTGCCATGCCCCGCCAGCGCCCAGGCCAGCAGGAAGAGCAGGGGACTCGCATCGTGGAGCAGGTGATCGGCCCCCGCCTGCGCGCCCGTCGGGTTCCACACGTGCCGCAGTGCCAGCGAATAGACGATGCCGACCAGAGCGATCGCCGCCGCCGCCGCCAGCCGCACGCGCGGCGCCGCGATCCGCGACGCGGGCCGCAGCGCCATCCCCGTCGCCACGATCGCCACGGCCAGATTGGTCACGATCGTGAAATAGCCGAGGAACCGCCAGGCTGCAGCAAACGCGCTCTGTCCCTGCTCCGCGAACGATCCGGCCAGCAGCCAATATTGCAGCGCCAGTCCGCTCCACGCCGCCAGCGCCGCGATCCCCGCGCTCAGTCTCGCCGCTTTGCCCCGCGCCGTTCCCATACGGCTTCATCGCCCGCCATCACCGGACTGGCAAGGCGCGCTTCACCGCTTGCGAACGAACTCCGCGCGCAGCACCAGCCCCTTGATGCCGGGATATTTGCAGTCGATCTCCTGCACGTCGCCGGTGAGGCGGATAGAGGGAATGACGGTGCCGCGCTTCAGCGTCTGGCCCGCGCCCTTCACCTCCAGATCCTTGATTAAGGTAACCTGATCGCCATCGGCCAGCACATTGCCGACCGCGTCGCGCACCTCGATCCGGCCGGCGGCTGCCCGGCGTTCGGCCAGCTCGTCCGCCGGCAGCCATTCGCCGCTTTCCTCGTCATACAGATAATCGTCGCTGCTCATCGTTCCCGCCGCCCGTAGCGCTACCTCTGCTTGATTTCCGCCACCGATCCGCGCGGCGGCGCGGCGGCGATCGTCTTGGGCTTCTCCTTCTTCGGCTTGCGCGCTTCCTTGGTCTTCTTCTGTTGACCCTTGGCCATGAGGCTACCTCCTGTGTCGTTTACGCTGATGCCCGGCTCGGGCCTTGCTCTTAACGCCGCCCGACGCTTTCGGGCACCATGCAATCCCCGCGAAAGCGCCACACGACGATAGGCCCCGAATGGACCCAATTCGCCTTGTCCGCCGCCACCCGATATGATCTCCTCGCCGCAGGGTTCGACCAAGGGGGATCGTACCATGTCCATCCGGCTGCTTGCCACCGCCATCCTGCTTTCGCTGACCGCCGCCTGCACCCATTGGCGCAATGTCCCGCTCACCGGCCGCGATCATCCGTCCGGCTGGGCCGACCAGATCAGGAGCGCCGCGGCAGAAGCCTTCCCCTACGCGCAGATGTCGACCAACGCCTATATGGACCGCGACCGCTACGATCTCGGTCCCGAATATTCGAACCCGCACAATGAGCCGAACGATGGGATCGGCTATGCCTATTCGGTCTTCGAGCGGCGCGAGGCCGGGCGGCTGGCGGAGGTGATCATCGCCTTTCGCGGCACCGAGGGCTTTTTCAGCCGCGATATGCTGCGCGGCAATCTGCTCGCCCAGCAGAATCCCCGCGGTCTGGCCACTTACGATCGCATCCGGGCGGCGACCGATCCGGCGATCCCGGTCAATGTGACCGGCCACTCGCTCGGCGGCGGCATCGCCACCTATGTCTCGGTCCGCCGGCCGAACGTGCGCAGCTACATCTTCAACGCTTCGCCCCGCTTCAGCGCCAACGGCCCCATTCCGAACAATCGCCGCCTGTCGATCGTCGAGCGCGGCGAGATTCTGAAGATCCTGCGCCTTCCGGGCCGGGAAGCGCCGCAAACCTATATCTCGATCAACTGCACCCGGGGCTTCGATCCGGTCGGCCAGCACAGCATCCGCCCGCTGGCGGATTGCCTGACCCGGATCGCCGCCTGGCAAAGCGCGCATGGGCGGCTCGCGCTGGTCCGCAATCCGTCCATTACCTGGCCCGCCGGCCTGCCGCGCGATTGAGTCCGGACTCGCATTCGCTCTGGCCGGCCCCGCTCTGCACGCGGTAAAGTGGTCTCGATCGGCTGCCTGGATCTTTTTGACCCGCGATGCGCGCGCGAAACCCGCTTTATGTGATGGCAAAGCCGCCGCCGGAGGTCGCGGCGCGGATCGCCGCTCTCCCGCGCAACGATCCGGGGCGGGGGTCGGAATTGCTCCACGTCACCCTGCTGAAACTGTTCGATCTCCACTACGCCCCGTCCGAATGGCTGCCGGCCGTCATTGCCGCCTTGGATTCGTTCGAAGGCGCCGCCTTCCCCCTCCGCTTCGACCGGATCGAGGCCCGCAAGGCAGTGACGCTGCGGACACGCGACCCGCTACTTTTGGCCCGCTCCTTTCAGCAGGCTCTGGTCCGTCATTTGCTCGAACGCCGCGCACCTCTGATGCTCGGCACCACGCCCGAGCCGCACCTCACCATCAACTATCGCGACGACCGCCAGGGCGCGCGCAAGCTGGAGCCGATCGGCTGGACCGTGACCGAAATCCTGCTGATCGAAAGCGTGGTGGGTAAGACGACCCATGTCGAGCATGGGCGGTGGGCGTTGCGCGCGGCGGCAGGCTGATCGCGCCGCCACATGCCGAAAAACTTTCCTACGCGTTCTTTTTATGTTCCACCATCGCGGATGCGCGAATCACCCTCACCCCGCCGCCGCGTTCCGGCTTTCACGCCGGTGCCGCTCCGCTATCGCAAGGATGGCTGGACGCCGATGCGGCAGGCCGATTTCCTCGGCGCTCTCGCCGAGACCTGGAGCGTCGCTGCGGCGGCGAATCGTGTCGGCATGGGTCGGGAGAGCGCCTATCGCCTGCGCGAGAAGGATGGAGCGGACAGCTTCGCCGCCGCCTGGGACGCCATCCTCGCCGAACCGCGCCGGATCCGGAAGTCCACACATGAACTGCTCTGGCACCGTGCTTTCTACGGCAGTCTGAAGCCCGTCATGCGCGGCGGCAAGCATGTCGGAACCTTGATAACCCCCGACGATGATGCGGTTTTCCGGCTCTACCGGCGTGAAATGGCGCGCGAGGCGCTGATCCGCCGGCTCAACCGAAGGTCACGGTGAAATTTCGCCCCGTTCACCGGAAAGTTGTGGCCTTCCGCGGCTCTGAACGCGAAGCGCCGCCGCTCCCTCCGGAGCGACGGCGCCGCGTCGAAACCTCTTCGTCCGGTTCAGTTCTGGAAGGTCGGACGGAAGCCGAACAGCGCCTCCGTGCCAGCCTTCGGCGAAATCCGGCGCGAGGTGACCAGCTGGTCGCGCTGCGGCGCGGGCGCCTTGGCGGCCTGCGGCGTCGCCACCGGCTGCACCATGTCGCTCGGCTCACCGGCTTCGCGGGCCATCCGCTCGCGCTGGTCGAAGAAGGCGGCGCGCTTCAGGCGGCGCTTCAGCGACAGCGAGGGATTGTCCGGCGTCGGGCCGGCATAGGCCGCCTGGACGTGGCGGCCGTAGCGCGACAGGTCCATGCCGGCCGGCAGCGCGGCAGCAGCCATCGTCGGGGCGGGAGCCGCCGCCGGAGCGGGTTCGCGCCAGACCGGTTCGGCGGGGGCCACCGGCTCGGCATAAGCGACATGATCCTGCTCCCACGTCTCGGTCGCATAATCCTCGTCGCCGGTGCGACGGCGACGGCTCAGCGCATAGGCGCCGCCCGCCAGGACGAGCAGGCCGGCCGCGCCGCCGGCGATCGGCAGCAAAGCGGAGCCTTCCTCGGCCACGACCGGTTCGACCGCCGCCGGCGCGGCTTCCGCCATCACCGGCGCCGCCTCGATCACCGGCGTCTCGGCGAGCGGGACGGCGGGAGCCGGAGCGGCAGGCTCGGCCTGCGCGATCACCGGCGCGGCGGCGGGCGCCGCACTGCGGGTCGCCTGCGTGCTGCGGGTGGTCGTGGAGGCACGGGTGCGCTGGGCCGGAGCCGCGCGCGTTTCGGCGCGGGCCTCCGGCACGACGACCGGCGCGGGCGCGGGCGTGGCCGCGCGGACGGTCGGCGCTGCCGGGGTCGGCAGTGTCGGCGCCGGTGCCGGCGCAGCCGCTGGCGGCGCGGGCGTGGGCAGGTTCACGACCGGCTGCGTCCCCGTCTGGGCGAGGAGCGGTGTGGAGGAAAGGGCCAGAGCGAAGGCTATCGCCGTCGCCCCGGAGCGAAGCTGTTTGGTGCGGTAGGTCATGCGGGACGAACCGTTACAGGCGCGAATCGGCTCCGGCTTTTCGGGCGAGCCGAGCCGATTCAGGGGCGAAATGAAGCCGTCGGTGGCGGGGCTGTGGGGCGAGGATCAACTGGCCGGTTGGCTGCGTTGAAGCGGAACTGTTCGCGTTTTGCGCGGTCTGCTAGTGAGACATACCCAATACAGGAGAGCGGCAATGGCCAAAGCCAGTACGAGCACGGGGAAGAAGTCGTCGGGACCCAAGAAGGCCGCCGGGGCCGGCAAGGCCGAAGAAGCGGCCGGCTGGACAGACGGGATTTCGGAAGCGCTGCGAGACGCCAGCAAGAAGGCATCGGACCTCGCGCAGAATCCCTATGCGCGCAGCCTGCTCGCGGCCGGTCTCGTCGCCGCTGCAGCCGCGCTCGCCTCCAACAAGAATGTACGCGAGGTCACCCGGCGCAACCTGCGTACCGCGACCGAAGCGGTCGAGGTCGGGGCGGACAATGCCGGCAAGATCGGCGTCGCGATCGTCAATGCCGCGACCGAGGCGGTGCAGCATCTGCTCAGCCTGACCGGTGCCGCCTCCGCGGCCGCAGCGGCGGCCAAGCCCGCGCCAGCGAAGGCCGCGGCAAAGCCCAAGACTGCCGCCAAGCCGCGCGCCGCGAAACCGGCTGCTGCCAAGGCTCCTGCGGCCAAGGCAGCTGCGCCCCGCGCCAGAAAGCCCGCAGCCAAGGCACCGGCTGCGAAGACCGCCGCCCGCGCCAAACCGGCGCCCAAGCCCAAGAGCTAGGCACGAGAAAAGCCCCCTCTCCGTTATGGAGAGGGGGCAAACTGGCTCTTGGCAGAGCGCGGGATTTAGCGGCAGCGACGCCCGCGGCTGTCGCGGCGGCCACTTTCCTCGCGGTCGATCTCGCGGCCGACGATGGCGCCGACCGCACCGCCGATCACGGTGCCGAGCAGGCGATCGCCGCGGCCGGCAACCTGGTTGCCGATCACCGCGCCGGCGGCGCCGCCGACCAGCAGGCCAACCTGGCCGTTCGGCTTGCGGCAACGGTAGCGACCGTCGCGGCCGCGCCAGGTCGGGCCGTTATAATTGCCGGCACGGTCATGATAGCGCGACTGCGCCTCGGCAGGAGCAGCCGGAACCGTCAGCGCGACTGGAACGGCCATGGCGGTGGCGGCAGCGGCCAAAGTGAGACTACGCATTGATCCTACTCCATTGAAATTCGGAATATGGAAGCAAAACGCGACCAGGTTGATGCAGGTTGCATGAACCGAAAACAACAAGCCGGCCATCTGGCGGCAAGGAAGCTGGACGCTGCGCGCGGCGCGGCCTAGGGAGCGGCCTTTCCCGGCAGATGGACTAGGCAAACGTGGGCAACGTCACCGTTATCGGCGGCCAGTGGGGCGACGAGGGCAAGGGCAAGATCGTCGATTGGCTCGCCAGCCGCGCCGACCTGATCGTCCGCTTCCAGGGCGGGCACAATGCCGGCCATACGCTCAACGTCGCAGGCAAGGTGTACAAATTGTCGCTGCTGCCGTCCGGTATCGTGCGCGGCACCCTATCGGTGATCGGCAATGGCGTGGTGCTCGATCCCTGGGCGCTGAGGGCGGAGGTCGAGCAGCTGCGCGGACAGGGCGTCGCGGTCGATCCGGACAAGCTGCAGATCGCCGATACCTGCCCGCTGATCCTGCCTTTCCACCGCGATCTCGACGCGCTGCGCGAAGATGCCAGCGGCGCGGGCAAGATCGGCACCACCCGGCGTGGCATCGGCCCGGCCTATGAGGACAAGGTCGGCCGCCGCGCGATCCGCGTGTGCGATCTGGCCCATCTCGAGGATCTCGGCCCTCGGCTCGACCGGCTGTGCGCCCATCATGACGCGCTGCGCGCCGGTTTCGGCCAGCCGCCGATCGACCGGGCCAGGCTCCAGGCCGACCTCGCCGAGATTGCCGGCTTCGTCCTGCAATTCGCGGTTCCGGTCTGGAAGACGATGAACGACGCGAAGCGGGCCGGTAGCCGGATTCTGTTCGAGGGCGCGCAGGGCGTGCTGCTCGACGTCGATCACGGCACCTATCCGTTCGTGACCTCGTCCAACACGGTCGCGGGGACGGCCGCTTCCGGCAGCGGCGCGGGTCCGGGCGCGGCGGGCTTCGTGCTCGGCATCGTGAAGGCCTATACGACCCGCGTTGGTTCCGGGCCTTTCCCGACAGAGCTGGAGGATGAGACGGGCCAGAGGCTTGGCGAGCGCGGGCATGAGTTCGGCACCGTCACCGGGCGCAAGCGGCGCTGCGGCTGGCTGGATGCGGTGCTGGTGCGGCAATCCTGCGCGGTCTCCGGTGTGACCGGGGTGGCGCTGACCAAGCTCGACGTGCTGGACGGGTTCGAGGAAATCCGCATCTGCACCGGCTATCGGCTGGGGGGCGAGACGATCGACCATTTCCCGGCCCATGCCGCCGATCAGGCGCGGGTCGAGCCGATCTACGAGACGATGCCGGGTTGGTCCGAATCCACGGCCGGCGCGCGCAGCTGGGCGGACCTGCCGGCGCAGGCGATCAAGTACATTCGCCGGATCGAGGAATTGATCGACTGCCCCGTGACCCTCGTCTCCACCAGCCCCGAGCGCGACGACACGATCCTCGTCCGCGATCCGTTCGGGGGCTGAGATGACGTCGCGGGAGAGCACAGGCTGGGGCGGCCGTTCGGACGAGGCATCGGCCAAGCCGCCGCGCGGGCTGAAGGACCGGCTGGTGCTGGGCGCCTTCTATGTCCTCAACGGGCCGTTCCTCGCGAAGAGCCTTTATGGCGGCAGCAGGAAGAATAAGGAGAAGTTGCTGAAGCGGCTCGGCCTACCGATGGACGCTTTGCCGCACACCGGAAGCTGGAAGGCGGATGTCGGGCTGCTGACCTTCCTGACCGACCATATCCTGGCACATAAGCCGAAGGTCGTGGTGGAGTTCAGCGCCGGTGCCTCGACCTTGATCATCGCCAAGGCGTTGCAGGTCGCGGGAGTGGAGAAGCCTGTCTTCATCAGCTTCGAACAGCATCAGGACTTTTGCGACAAGACTGCGGCGTGGGTGCGGGAGTTCGGGCTGGATTGCGACATTCGCCGCGCGCCGCTGGGCGTGTCGCCGGGCGGGTGGCCGGGGCTTTGGTATCAGCATGACCCGCTGCCCGACGGGATCGAGCTGATGCTGATCGACGGGCCGCATTGGGCGATCCACCCGTTCACCCGCGGCGCGGCGGAAACCAGCTTCGGCCAGATCGCGCCCGGCGGCACGGTCATGCTCGACGACGCGGCGCGGCCGGGGGAGCGGATCGTGGCGCGGCGCTGGCGCCGGAAATGGACCGACTTCACCTTCAAGCTGCTTCACCCGGGCAGCAAAGGGACGTTGGTGGGGCTGAGAAAGAGCTAGCTTTCCGGCCCCAGCGCCGCATCGAGATCGCGGGGGCGGAGGAAGCGGGTGAGGGTGCCGGTGCCTTCGCGGACATCGGCCCAATCATCCATATCGAAGCGGATCGCGGCGAGGGTGCCGGTGGGGTATTTTTCGGCGAGCGCGGCCAATGCGGCGGGATCGCCGCTGCCGGACAGCATCAGAGCGAGCTGCTCCATGCCGGGATTGTGGCCGGCGAGGAGGATGGAGTTACCCGCCTCCATCGCGTGCTGGACCTTTTCCAGCAGCAGGACCGGGCTGGCGAGATAGAGGCTCTGGTCGAACTCGGCCGCGAGCGGCTGGCCATAGCCTTCCCCGGCGAGCGTGAGCGTCTCGGTGACGCGGGCGGCGGGGGAGGCGTAGATCGTGTCGAAGATCATGCCTTCATCGCGCATCGCCCGGCCGATCGCGTGGGCGGCGGCGCGGCCGCGGCGGTTCAGCGGGCGGTCGAAATCGCGCTGGCGCGGGTCGTCCCAATCGGACTTGGCGTGGCGCAGCAAGGTCAGGATTTTCACGCGCCCATTTCCCCCAAAGCACGTTCCTCATGGCGGATCGGGTCGCGGGAGGAAAGCCATTCCGAGACCCGCGCCGTAGCGTCGATGAGGGGGAGGCGGCGGATCGCGACGCCGGGCGGGAAGGCGGTGAGCAGGCGCGAAGGCGCGGCGGCGGAGAGCAGGACGAAGAGGCCGCGGTCGCCCTGGCGGCGGATCAAGCGGCCGAACGCCTGCGCCAGCCGGGCGCGGACGACGCGGTCGTCATAGGCCATGCCGCCGCCGGCCGCCTTGCGCGCGGCGTGCAGCACGGTCGGGCGCGGCCAGGGGATGCCCTCCATGACGACGAGGCGGAGGGAATGGCCGGGCACATCCACGCCGTCGCGCAGCGCGTCGGTGCCGAGGAGCGAAGCGTGCGGATCGTCGCGGAAGATGTCCACCAACGTGCCGGTGTCGATCGGATCGACATGCTGGGCGTAGAGCGGCAGGCCTGCACGGGCGAGGCGATCGGCGATGCGGGCGTGGACGGCGCGGAGCCGCTGGATGGCGGTGAACAGACCGAGCGTACCCCCTTCGGCGGCCTCGATCAGGCGGGCATAGGCGCCGGCCAGCGCGGGCAGGTCGCCGCGCTTCAGATCGGTGACGACCAGCACCTCGCTGTTTGCGGCATAGTCGAACGGGCTGTGGGCGGCGAAGAGCTGGGCCGGGTTGGGCAGGTGGCAGGCGCCGGTGCGGGCTTCGGCCACGGCCCAATCCTCGCCCCCGCGCAAAGTGGCGGAGGTGACGATGACGCCGTGGGCGGGCTTCAGCACGGCTTCGGCAAGGGGCCGGGTGGGATCGAGCCAGTGGCGGTGGAGGCCGATATCGAACTCGCGGCCTTCGACCCGGTTGATCGCGAGCCAATCGACGAAATCGGGATCGGCCGGGCCGCCGATGCGGGTGAGCAAGGCGACCCAGGCGCCGAGCGTCTGCGTGCGCCAGGACAGGCCGCCAAGCGCGCCATCGACGCGGGCGCGGGCCTGGGCGTCAAGCCAGTCGGGCGCGTCCTCAAGCACCGCTTCGAGGCGCTTGCCGAGCGCCATCAGGGCGCGAAGCAGGCGCTCCAGCGCGGCGGCGGCGGCACCTGCGGCGGCGACCAGCTCGCCGCTCGGTTCGGCCAATTCGGTCTCGATGCCGAAACCGGCATCCTGCGCGGTGGCACGGGCATAGACCTGAGCGCGGACGGCGGCGAGCAGTGCCTCGAGCGGTCCCCAGGGTGCATTCTCGGCGAGGCGGCCCAGCCAGCCGTCGCTGGGCAGTTCCTGCGCCGCATTTAGCGCGGCGTTGATCGCGTCGCCGCCGGCTTCGTCGTAACTGGCGACGTCGAGCAAGCGGGCGGCGAGGCCCCTGCGGCGGCCGCGCGCCTTGCCGCTTTCCGGGCCGATCACCCAGCGCCGCAATTCGATCGCTTCCTGCCCGGTCAACGCCGCGGCGAAGGTGGAATCGGCGGCGTCGAAGAGGTGATGGCCCTCGTCGAACACGATGCGGGTGGGTGCCTCGCCCGTCTCCCGGCCGCGCGCGGCGTTGACCATGACGAGGGCATGATTGGCGACGACGATGTCGGCGTCCCGGGAGGCGCGGACCGAGCGTTCGATGAAGCAGCGGCGATAATGCGGGCAGCCGGCATAGACGCATTCGCCGCGCCGGTCGGTGAGCGCGGTGGCGCCGGCGCGGCGGAACAGGCTGGGCAGCCAGCCTGGCAGATCGCCGCCAACCATGTCGCCATCGGCGGAATAAGCAGCCCAGCGCGCGACAAGCTGGGCGAGGATGGCGGCACGACCGGAAAAGCCGCCTTGGAGCGCGTCCTCGAGGTTGAGCAGGCAGAGATAATTTTCGCGACCCTTGCGGACGACGAGCTTTTCGCGGCGGATATTCTCGTCCGGATAGAGCGTCTCGCCCAAGGCGCCGAGCTGGCGTTGCAGCGCCTTGGTGTAGGTCGAGACCCAGACCGGGCCGTCCGCCTGCTCGGCCCAGAGCGTCGCGGGCGCGAGATAGCCGAAGGTCTTGCCGATGCCGGTGCCTGCCTCGGCCAGCACGACGTTGGGCGCGCGATCGGCGCCGCGCGGGGCGAAGGCGGCGGTGGCGGCTTCGGCATAATCGCGCTGGCCGGTGCGGGCTTCGGCATTGGCGCCGGTGAGATGGTCGAGGCGAGCGGTGGCCTCGCCGGGGGTGATGCGGACCGTGCGCGGCGCCGGGCGCTCGGCCGTTTCCGACCATTCGGGTAGGCGGGAGAAGAGCCAGCGCTCATTCTGCTGCGGCTTTTGCAGGCGCTGCAGCACCGCGCTCGCCCACGGCCAGCGCAGCCGGGCGAGCGCCTGGGCACTGGTCCAGGCGCCTTCGCGCTGGAACCAGTTGGTCTCCAGCATGCCGAGCAGGTTAGCCGCGGCGGCGCGCAGGAAGGAGGCGGCGGTGGCTTCGTCCGCCGGGGCTTCGATGCCGAGCGCGTCGGCGATGCCGTGCGGGGTGGGGACGGCGAAGCGGGCGGGCAGCATGAAGGCGAAGAGTTCGAGCAGGTCGAGGCCGGACAGATCCGGATAGCCGAGCCGGCTGGCGACCAGAGGCGCGTTCAGCAGAATCATCGGCGTTTCGGCCGCCCGCGCAATCGCCTGCCCCCGGCCGACCGCCTCGGTGCTTCCGTCCGGATGGGCGATCCAGACCCCGCCATGGGTGGCGTGGAGGGCGGGATAGGGCAGGTCTAGCGCCACGCGGGCCTCGGCTCGACACGCGGATGAACAGCGACACTTTCCGGCGAAAGGTGCTGAAGGTTCACACCCCCAGGGGAGAAAAAATCGGGCCGGCTTTTTGTCGCTGTTGTCGCTCTTCGCTGCCGGGACCGACGGTGGTCAGAGGAGGGGGAGCGGGGTTGCGGCATGGCGGGCAGACTAGAACATATTTGGAACGAGTAGGAAAGGAAGGAAGGGCCACCCCCAACCCCTCCACGAAATCGTGGAGGGGAGTCCGGTCGTGCCAGGTCGCTCTGGCGTGACTTCCCTCCAGCCCTTGCTGGAGGGGTTGGGGGTGGCTCTTTCTTCCTAGTCCCGCAGTAATTCGTTGATGCCGGTCTTTGCCCGCGTCTGCGCGTCCACGCGCTTCACGATCACGGCGCAGGCGAGGCTGGGGCCGCCATTGGGGTCGGGCAGCGTGCCGGGGACGACGACCGAATAAGCGGGGACGCGGCCGCGCGTCACTTCGCCGGTGGCGCGGTCGACGATCTTGGTGCTGGCGCCGAGGAAGACGCCCATCGAGATCACCGCGCCCTGCTCGACGATCACGCCCTCCGCCACTTCGGAGCGCGCGCCGATGAAGCAATCGTCCTCGATCACGACCGGGCCGGCCTGCAGCGGCTCGAGCACGCCGCCGATGCCGGTGCCGCCGGAAATGTGGACGTTGCGGCCGATCTGGGCGCAGCTTCCCACGGTGGCCCAGGTGTCGATCATGCTGTTTTCGCCCACATAAGCGCCGATGTTGACGAAGCTGGGCATCAGCACCGCGCCCTTGCCGATGAAGGCGCCGCGGCGGACGATGGCGCCGGGGACGGCCCGGAAGCCGGCGGCGTCGAATTCATGATCGCCCCAGGCGGCGAACTTGCTCGGTACCTTGTCCCACCACATCGCGCCGCCGGGGCCGCCGGGGATCGGCGCCATCGGGTTCAGGCGGAAGGAGAGCAGGACGGCTTTCTTCAGCCATTGATGGACCTGCCAGCCGTCCGCGCCCTTCTCGGCGACGCGGGCCTCGCCGCTGTCGAGCAGGGACAGAGCGCGGTCGACGGCGGTGCGGATGTCGCCCTTCGTGTCGGCCCCGAGACTGTCGCGGTCGTCCCAGGCCTGTTCGATGATCGGTTGCAGGTCGCTCATGCGGGGTCTCCCAAAATTTCGTGCAGCCAGCGGGCGATGTCGGTGGTGCGATAGTCGATATGGTCAGGCACGTGGGTGTGGCCGGCCTGTTCGGAGCCGTTATCGACCCAGATTGTGACCATACCGAGCGCCTTGGCCGGGACGAGGTTGCGGGCCATGTCGTCGGCGAACATCGCCTTCGCCGGATCGATATCGAGGCGGGCGCAGAGCTTGGCATAAGCGCTGGGGTCGGGCTTCGGCACATAATCCATCGTGTGGATGTCGTGCATGCCGTCAAAGGCGTTGGCGAGGCCGATCCGGTCGAGCACGCGGCGGGCATAGCTTTCGTCGCCATTGGTGAAGACAAATTTGCGGCCGGGAAGGCGATCCAAAGCGGCGACCAGATCCGGGTCCGCGGTCAGCCGGGCCATGTCGATGTCGTGGACGTAGGACAGGAAATCGTGCGGATCGACGCCGTGTTCGGCCATCAGCCCCGACAAGGTGGTGCCGTGCTTGTGGAAGAAGCCCTTCTGGATGCGATGACCTTCCTCCGGCGAGCAATCGAGCAGGCGGCAGACATAGTCGCGCATGCGGACATCGACGAGCGCGAACAGATCGGTGGTGTGCGGGTAGAGACTGTTGTCCAGATCGAAGACCCAGGCCTCGACATGGGCGAGCTCGGCAGGAAGCGCGACGGATGGCATGGCGGGGCCGTAGCGGCTCGCACCGCGCTGCGCTACAAGCCGAGGGCAATTCCAAGGCCGGAGGCAGGTATGTTGAGTGTGTTCGTGATGGCGTTTGCGATGCTGGCCCAGCCCAATGACGATCCCAGCGTGTGGCAGAATATCGGCCGCGACGCCGAGGGCGCGACCGTCCTGCTCAATCCCGACACGGTGATGAATGGCGAGGACGGGCCGGAGGCAATGGTGCGGGTGCGCTATGCCCGGGCCGGGGCCGGCGGCGCGGTGCTGGCCGATTACGAGACCGTGTTCAACTGCGCCACCCGGATGGCGACGCGCAAGCTGATGGGCGAGCGCGACGCGAGCGGCGAGATCGTCAGCCGCAATGACGAAGGCACGCCGATGCCGCCGGTGCGCGCCGCGGCGGGCACGCCGATGGGACGGGTGCTCGATCAGGTGTGCGAGATGACGGCGGGCGGCTGAGTCCGCTCAGTCGCCGGTGTAGGGCTGATACGGCCGGATGATCAGCACTTTCAGATCGTAGTCCGGGCGCCAGTTGGTGCGGCGCATCTCGAACTGGGTCGGGCTGATGCGGCGGACATTCTGGCCGCAGAAGCTGACGATGTTGCGCGCATCGCCCTTGTCCACGACCAGCCGGAAATTGCGGATCGGCGAGCGCCAATTGCCGCCGGTGCGCAGGATATAGCCCACGCGCTGCTCGTTCGGGATGCCATTCTCGCCAGCCTGGCGGCGGAGGCGATCGGCGCCGGCGAGGAAGTTGGCATCGGCGCAATAATCGCGGATCATCTGCCGGCCCTCGGGCTCGGTCCGCAGGTTCGGATAAGCGAGCAGGGCGCCGACGCTGCCGCCGGTGCCGGGTTCGTAGCGGTGGCGCACGCGCACGTCGCGGCCGGCGGGGAAGGTCTGCTCGCGCCAGTAAGTCTCCTTCACCGTCCAGAGCAGGCGCAGGTAACGGTCGGTGCCTGTGCCTTCGACCTCGAGCAGGCCGGCGCGGATCAGCGCCTGCTGGTCGGCGGCGGGAAGGCGGTCATAGATCGCCTGAACAGCCTCCCAGCCTTCAGTGCCCGGATTGACCGGCAGGCCGAGGCGCGTGAGCAAGGCGGTGTGATCGGTGGTGCCGACAAAGGCCTTGCGCTCGACCTGCATCTCGATCGCGCGGCCGTCCACTTCGGTGCGGAAGTTGCGGACCTGGCCGACATCGCTTTCATTTTCCTGGGTGAGGTCGCGGTCCGGCATCGGGAAGGCGACGATCACGCGCTCTTCCGCGCGGCCCTGGTTGCGGAAGACGTAATCGACCCGGATCTCGTCGGCGGAGACGAAGAGGTCCTCGTCCAGCATGTCGATGTTGCGGCTGTTCTTCAGGACCAGGCCGCCCGTGGTCATCTCGGCGGTGCTGTCATTGGCCGCGGCGATGCCGCTGAACGTGGCTAGGCCGAGCGCGGCGATGCCGAGCAGAAACTGCTTCTTCATGATGTGACCCCTCCCAGAGTGTGCGGAGGGATATGCCTGTCGCGGACTTGCGGCAAGCTGAATGATTCTAGCGGTGAAGCGTTAGACCATGAAGCTTTCGCCGCAGCCGCACGCGCCCTTGGCGTTCGGGTTCTCGAAGACGAAGCCCGCGGTGAAATCATCCTCGCGCCAGTCCATCGTCGAGCCGATCAGATAGAGGACCGACGCGCCGTCGATGTAGAAGGTGCCGCCGGGAGTCTCGATCTTCTCGTCCATCAAGACTTCCGACGTCACATAGTCGACCGAATAAGCGAGGCCGGAGCAGCCCTTGCGCGGGGTGGAGAGCTTCACGCCGATCGTGCCTTCGGGGGCGCGCGCCATCAGCTCGGCGACGCGTTGCTCCGCGGCGGGCGTGAGGATCACGGCGGCAGGGCGGGGGCGGCGAACGGGCGTATCCATCTATAGCATCCCCAGTTCGAGGCGGGCCTCGTCACTCATCTTGCTGGGGTCCCAAGGCGGGTCCCAGACGAGGTTCACTTCGGCATCGCCGACGCCCGGCACCGCGCCGACGCGCAACTCGACTTCGCCGGGCATGGACTCGGCGACCGGGCAATGCGGGGTGGTGAGCGTCATCGTCACGCGGGCATGGTTGCCGTCGAGAATCTCGACATTGTAGATCAGGCCCAGGTCGTAAATGTTCACGGGGATTTCCGGGTCGTAAATGTCCTTCAGGGCCTCGACGACGGCCTCATAGAGGTCGCCGCCGGGTTCGGCGGGCGAGGCCTCGGCGGGCCTTTGCGCGAGGAAGCCGGCGAGATAGTCGCGTTTGCGCTCCAGCGTGTCGGCGGCGCTTTCCACCACGACGCGAGCCTTCGGGGGCTTCACAGCCTCTTCCACGTCCTCGACTTCGATGCGGCTTTGTTCGTTCATCCGAAAATCTTCCTTACCCGCTCCAGCCCCGCGACCAGCGCCTCGACATCGGCCGGGCCGCTATAGACCCCGAAACTGGCCCGCGCGGTGGCGTCCACGCCCAAAGCCGCCATCAGCGGCTGGGCGCAATGATGGCCGGCGCGGATCGCGACTTTGCTTTCATCCAAGATGGTGCCGACATCGTGCGGATGCACCCCCTCGACCGCGAAGCTGACGATGCCGGCGCTGTCCTCCGGCCCGAACAGGCGGACGGAATTGAGGCCGCGCAGTGCGTCACGGGTGGCGCGGACGAGCGCGGCCTCGTGCGCGGCGATGGCGTCCAGGCCGATGCCTTCGACATAATCGATCGCGGCGTGGAGGCCGAGCGCGCCGACGATATGGGGCGTGCCGGCCTCGAAGCGGGCGGGTGGCGGGGCGTAGGTGGTGCCGGCGAAGCTGACCTTGTCGATCATCGCGCCGCCACCCTGCCAGGGGGGCATGGCGGCGAGCAGGTCCGCGCGACCCCACAGGATGCCGATCCCGGTCGGGCCGTAGAGCTTGTGGCCGGAGAAGACGTAGAAGTCGCAATCGAGCGCCTGCACATCGACCGGCATGCGCGGGACAGCCTGACAGCCGTCGAGCAGCAGCTTCGCGCCCACCCTGTGCGCCAGCGCCGCCGCGCGCTTCGCGTCGAGCACCGAGCCGAGCACGTTGGAGACGTGGGCGAGCGCGACCAGTTTGTGCCGCTCGGTCAGCATCGCTTCGACCGCGTCGAGATCGATGCGGTGATCGGCGGTGAGCGGGGCGACATCGATGACGGCGCCGGTGCGCTCGGCGATCAGCTGCCAGGGGACGATGTTGCTGTGATGCTCCAGCTGCGACAGCAGGATGCGGTCGCCGGGCTGCAGCTTCGCGCCGCCCCAGCTCTGCGCGACCAGGTTGATCCCCTCGGTCGCGCCCCGGACGAACACGATCTCGTCCGGCGTGGCAGCGTTGATGAAGCTGGCGATGCGGCTGCGGGCGGCCTCATAGGCCAGCGTCATGTCCGCCGAGCGCTGGTACACGCCGCGGTGCACAGTGGCGTAGGTTTCACCATAGGCGCGGGTGATGGCGTCGATCACCGCGCGCGGCTTCTGCGCGGTGGCGGCGGTGTCCAGATAGGCCCAGCCTTTGGGGATGGCCGGAAAGTCGGCCAGCCAGTCGAGCGGCCGGGCCGAGGAGAGCGCAGTGGCCATCAGCCGAACCATTGCTCAACATCGGCGTAGAAGGCTTCGCGCACCGTCTCGTCGCCCACCCGCTCCAGCGCGTCGGCGACGAAGGCGCGGGTGAGGAGGGCCTTGGCCTCGTCTTCCGGCACGCCCCGGCTGGCGAGATAGAAGAGGGCCTGCTTGTCCAGTTCGCCGACGGTGGCGCCATGGGCGCACTTCACATCGTCGGCGAAGATTTCCAGTTCGGGCTTGGCGTTTATCGTGGCCGAGCGGCTGAGCATGATGCCTTTCAGGCTCTGCTCGGCATCGGTCTTCTGCGCGTGGCGGGCGACCTCCACGCGGGCGGCGACGGAGCAGGCCGACTGGTCGTCGGCGACCGAGCGCCAGACCTGGCGGCTGGTGCCGGTCGGCACGGCGTGGTGAACGACCAGAGCGATGTCGTGGCGCTGACTGCCGCGCGCGAGGAGGGCGCCGGACGCCTCGGCATAGGCGCCTTCGCCCGCGAGAGTGAGCGCGCCGTCGATGCGGGTACCGGCCGTGCCGGCGGCGAGATAGCAGGAGATCAGGCTGGCGCCTTCGCCGATCGTCGCTTCGTCGCGCAGTGAGACGAAGCCGCCATCCTGCAGCAGGCGGACGGAGCGCATCAGCCGGGCGCCATGCCCCAGCTCGATCCGGGTCATGCGATTCGACCAACCGGTGCCGACGAAGGTCTCCACGATCGAGGCGGAGACGTCCCCGCCAAGCGTCAGCTGCGTGGGGATTTGGCTTTCGCCGCCGGTGCCGAGGTGGACGAGCTGGATGGTTTCGCCGCCGCCCCTGTCATGATCGAGCGTGACGGCAAGACCATTGCGGCCACGCGTCCGCATGCCGAGCGGGTGTTCGGTGTCGAAGCTGAGCGGTTCGAAGCGCAGCGCGCCGGTGTCGCCGCGGGGGTCGATCCGGCCATCGATGCAGATTAGCTTCGGGCCGGCGAGGTCGAGAAACAAGGCGGCCGGATCGATCGCGCTCGGCGCGGGAGGCGCGTCGGCCGCCGCGCGCAGCGCCTCAAGATCGGTCCAGCGCCAGGCTTCATCGCGCTGCGAAGGAAGCGTGAGCGTCATGCCGGACGCCTCCCCGCCGCGGCTCCGCGGTTCCGCGTGAACAAGGAATTCTTCTCACGCGGAGGCGCGGAGGCGCGGAGAAGAAAGAAAAGAGTGAATGCGCCTGCGGCGCGGAGGAGGGTCACGCGGCGACCTCGCGATAGCCTTCGCGTTCGAGTTCGTGCGCGAGTTCGGGGCCGCCGGAGCGGACGATGCGGCCGCCGGCCAGGACGTGGACGAAATCGGGCTGCACCAGATCGAGCAGGCGCTGATAGTGGGTGATCAGCAGCACCGCCTTGTCGGGGCGGCGCATGATGCGGTTGATGCCGTCGCCGACGGTGCGCAGGGCGTCGATATCGAGGCCGGAGTCGGTCTCGTCGAGGATGGCGAGCTTGGGATCGATGATCCCCATCTGCACCATCTCGTTGCGCTTCTTCTCGCCGCCCGAAAAGCCGACATTCACGTGGCGTTTCAGCATGTCAATCGACAGGCCGAGCGCGTCGGCCTGCTCGCGCGAGAGGCGGAGGAAGTCGCCTGCGGAGAGCTCCGCCTCGCCGCGCGCGCGGCGCTGGGCGTTGAGGGCGGTGCGGAGGAACTGGACGTTGGAGACGCCGGGGATTTCGACCGGATACTGGAAGCCGAGAAAGATACCGAGCGCGGCGCGTTCGTGCGGTTCGAGTTCCAGCAAATCCTGGCCGTCGAAGCTGACCGAGCCCCCCGTCACCTCATAGCCCGGCCGCCCGGCGAGGACGTAGGACAGGGTCGACTTGCCCGACCCGTTCGGCCCCATGATCGCGTGGATCTCGCCCGCGTTTATGGTGAGGCTGATTCCCTTGAGGATTTCCTTGTCGCCGACAGTGGCGTGGAGGTTTTCGATTTTGAGCATCAATTCATCACCCGTTCGTCCATCCGGCCGTTGATCTCCGCCTGCGCCGCGAAAAAGGCCTGATGCGCATCGGCCAACAATTGTTGCAGTTCGCGGTCGGTGAGATTGGCCCATCCCGGCCCGGCCATATGCAGCCGGCAATCGCCGAGCACGTTGGTGAACAACTGCGCCGGTGTGCCAGCGACGGCCTCGCCGGGCCTCGCCCGCGCGCCGTTCGGTCCCTCGGGATCGAGATAATGGCGGGAGCGATCGCCAACACAGCGCGCCCATGCCGTATAGGGGCCGTCGGCGTCGACGTAGGACGCCCAGCGATTGTAGTGCTCCGTCCAGCCACTCGCGCAGCCCGCGAGCAGCGCCGACGACAGGAGCATCGGGGTGAGGTGCCGGGCGTTCACCGGACGATCTCCCCAAAGCCTAGCCCCTTGAGGATTTCCTTGTCGCTGACGGTGGCGTGGAGGTTTTCAATCTTGAACATTAGTTTCCGCGCTTTGCTGCTCGCCGTTCAAGAACGGCCAAGCGTGCTTCATCAGAGTATCGGCGATCGAGTGCGGTCAGCAGCCGGTTGATGCTAGGGCTGTTGTTGACGGTAGAGCTAAAGTTTGTCGCTATCGAAGCCGAAACCTCCATTTCCACGTGAGCAGCTTCGCGTTGCCGGCGGCACGCCGTAACAGCAGCAGCGATGACTTCCGCAACCGCTTCGCCGGATCGCTCTAGGGATAGTGCGCGGGTCGTAATGCACGATCGGTACTCTGCTACCGCTCGCCGGACTTCTGGCGCGCTGAACATCTGGCTGCCCGGAGGTTGAGAAGTCTGCATGGCGCCAAACGCCAAGATCAATACAGCCAGTATCACCCCACGCTCCCCTCGAGGCTGATCCCCAAAAGCTTCTGCGCCTCCACCGCTTCAAGCCCCTCCCCTTCAGGGGAGGGGTTGGGGTGGGGCTTGTGCCAGCGATCGGAGGTTGCCGTCAGCGCCAGCAGGATATGTTGGAGCACGCCGTCCATGTTGGTCATGACCTCGTGATTGCCCACGCGGATGACGCGGAAGCCGTGGTGCGCGAGTTCGTCATCGCGGAGACGATCCTTCATCGCGTAGTGGGTGTCGCCGTCGACTTCGACGATCAGCGCCTTCTGGGGGCAGACGAAGTCGGCGATGAACCGGCCGATTACTGACTGGCGGCGGAATTTGTGACCGGCGAGTTGGCTGTTCGAGAGGTGTCGCCAAAGGCGAATTTCGGGCTCGGTGGGGTTGCGGCGAAGTTCGGCGGCGCGCTTGTGCAGCCAGCGGAGCTGTTCGACGGACAGGCCCCACCCGAAACCCCTCCCCTGAAGGGGAGGGGCTTTCGGGTTCCAGCCTTTGTCGAAACGAGCTGTCATCCGACCGAACCCTCAAGTGAAATCCCCAGCAATTTCTGCGCCTCGACTGCGAACTCCATCGGGAGCTGCTGCAGCACCTCTTTTGCGAAGCCGTTGACGATCAGGGCGACGGCATCTTCCTGATTGAGGCCGCGGGACATGGCGTAGAAGAGCTGGTCGTCGCTGATCTTGCTGGTGGTGGCCTCGTGCTCGATCTGGGCCGAGGGATTGCGGACCTCGATGTACGGCACGGTGTGGGCGCCGCACTGGTCGCCGAGGAGGAGGCTGTCGCACTGGGTGAAGTTGCGGACACCTTCCGCGCCTGCCAGTACACGGACGAGGCCGCGATAGGTGTTGTTGCTGCGGCCGGCGCTGATGCCCTTCGAGACGATGGTCGAGCGGCTGCCCTTGCCGATGTGGATCATCTTGGTGCCGGTGTCGGCCTGCTGCATGTTGTTGGTCAGCGCGACGCTGTAGAATTCGCCGACGCTGTCCTCGCCCTGGAGGATGCAGCTGGGATATTTCCAGGTGATGGCGCTGCCGGTCTCGACCTGCGTCCAGCTGATCTTGCTGCGCGCGCCTTTGCAGGCGCCGCGCTTGGTGACGAAATTGTAGATGCCGCCCTTGCCGTCGGCGTCGCCGGGATACCAGTTCTGGACGGTACTGTACTTGATCTCGGCATCGTCGAGCGCGACCAGTTCGACCACCGCCGCGTGCAGCTGGTTCTCGTCGCGCATCGGGGCGGTGCAGCCCTCAAGATAGGAGACGTAGCTGCCCTTGTCGGCGACGATGAGCGTGCGCTCGAACTGGCCGGTATTGGCGGCATTGATGCGGAAATAGGTGCTGAGTTCCATCGGGCAGCGGACGCCCTCGGGAATGTAGACGAAGGTGCCGTCGGAAAAGACCGCGCTGTTCAGGCAGGCGTAGAAATTGTCGCGGGCGGGGACGACGCTGCCCAGCCATTTGCGGACGAGGTCCGGATATTCCTTCACCGCCTCGCTGATCGACAGGAAGATGACGCCGGCGCGCTTCAGTTCCTCGCGGAAGGTGGTGGCGACGGAGACGCTGTCGAACACCGCGTCCACGGCGACTTTCCGGGCGCCTTCGACGCCCGCCAAGACCTTCTGCTCCTCGATCGGGATGCCGAGCTTTTCATAGGTGCGGCGGATTTCGGGGTCGAGTTCGTCCAAGCTCTTCAGCGTCGGCTTCTGCTTCGGCGCGGCGTAATAATGCGCATCCTGGAAATCGATCGGCGGGATGTCGAGCTTGGCCCAGGTGACCTCCTCCATCTCCTGCCAAGCGCGGAACGCCTTCAGCCGCCAGTCGAGCAGCCATTCCGGCTCCTCCTTCTTGGCGGAGATGAAACGGACGATATCTTCGTTCAGGCCCTTGGGCGCGAATTCGGTCTCGATATCGGTGAAGAAGCCGGCTTCGTAGTCGGCCACCCGCTCGGCCGCCTCGATCGCTTCGCGATTCTTGATGTCGTCCATCAGGCGGGCACCTGCGGGCGGAGCTTGTGTGGAGTGCCGGCAAGCTGGGTGAGCGTCACCGTGGCGAGGGCGTCGCGGACGACGGCGTTGACCGTGCCCATGTGGGGACGGACGGTGCAGCAGCCCTCCAGCGCGCAATCGCTGCGGCCGGTGTCCACGCAGGCGGTCAGCGCGATCGGGCCTTCGACCGCTTCGACGATGTCGGCCAGGCTGATCGCGGCGGGCGGACGGGCGAGGCGGACGCCACCACCGGTGCCGCGCGTGGATTCGAACAGGCCTGCGGCGGACAGGCGGCTGACCAGCTTCTGCGCAGTGGGGAGCGGGATGCCGGTTTCGGCCGCCAGCGTGGTCGCATTGACCTTCGCCGCGCCGCAATGGCGGGCGGCGGCGGACATCATCACGACCGCATAATCGGCGAGGCTGGAAAGGCGCATTTGCGAACGATTCTCAAATCGGAATGATTTCGTCCGATTGCAAATAGGGACGGATCGGCCGCGGTCAAGCGATTCGGTCTTGCCTGCGGGACAGCCGATCTCCAATGTTATAGTGTTACATCAGCAGGAGCCGCCACATGAATGCCGCGAACCGGGCCACGCCCGCCTTTCTTGACCAGGCCGGGATCGCGCCGGGCATGCGCGTGCTCGATCTTGGCTGCGCGTTCGGGGAGCTGAGCCGGCTGGTCGCGCGAATGGCGGGGCCGGAGGGCGCGGTCACCGGTGTTGATCGCAATATCGACTATCTGACGAAGGGGCGGGAGACCGCGCCGGAGCCGGGCGCGGCGCCGATCGCCTATGTCGAGGCGGACCTGACCGGCGACCTATCCGCGCTGGCGGACCAGCCGTTCGATGCGATCGTGATCCGGCGGGTGCTGATGTATCTGCCCGATCCGGAAGGGTTGATCGCGAAACTCCCCGCCCTGCTCAAGCCCGACGGGTTGCTGGCCGTGCAGGAGCATGATGCGACGGGGCTTCCCATAGGCACAGCGCCGCTGCCCTTGCACCGCGAGGCGCATCGCTGGGTCTGGGATACGGTCGAGGCCGAGGGCGGGCGCCGAACGATGGGCATGACGCTGCCGGGAATGCTGGAGCGCGCGGGCTGGACGATCGCGTCCTGGCGGGCGGAAGCGACGCTGATCGGGGAAAGCGAGACATCATGGCTGGGCCATGCGGCGCGCGGGATGCTGCCGCGGATGATCGCGGGCGGGGTCGCAACGGAAGAAGAAGTGGGACTCGATACACTGGATGCGCGGCTCGAGGCGGAACGGCGGGAGGCGGGATCGGCGCTGATCTGGGACATGGCGCATATGATTGCGGCGCGTGCGCCCGGCTGATGGCGCAAGCGGCGTGCGCGGCCTAGAGGGCGATCATGTCGCTTTATTCCATGCTCCGTCCGCTGGTCTTCACGCTCGATGCCGAACGGGCGCACCGGCTGACGATCCGGGCGCTGAAGCTGAAACCGGCGGGGCGTCCGCCCGCGCCCGATCCCGTGCTCCGAATGCGCGTGGCGGGGCTGGATTTCCCCAATCCGGTCGGGCTGGCCGCGGGCTTCGACAAGGATGCCGAAGTGCCGGACGCGATGCTCGGCACGGGCTTCGGTTTCGTGGAGGTGGGGACGCTGACGCCGCTGCCGCAGGACGGCAACCCGAAGCCGCGCCTGTTCCGGCTGAGCGAGGATCATGCGGTGATCAATCGCTTCGGCTTCAACAATCGCGGGCAGGAGGATGCGGCCGCGCGGCTGGCCGGCCGCGGCGGGCGCAAGCGCGCGCTGGGGCGCGGCGGGCCGGCCGGGATCGTCGGGGTCAATATCGGCGCCAACAAGGATAGCGCGGACCGGATCGGCGACTATGCAAGGGGCGCGGCGGCGATGGCGCCGCTGGCCGACTATCTCACGGTGAATATTTCCTCCCCCAACACGCCGGGGCTGCGCGCGCTGCAGGACAAAAGCGCGCTGGACGAGTTGCTCGCGGCGGTCATGGCGGCAAAGGGGGAGGTGCCGGTATTCCTGAAGGTGGCTCCGGATCTCGAGCCGGCGGACGTGGACGACATCGTGGCGGTGTCGATGGAGCGGAAGATCGATGCGCTGATCGTGGCTAACACCACCATCACGCGCCCGCCGCTTCGTTCCCGCCATGCCGCCGAAGCGGGCGGGCTGTCTGGTGCGCCGCTGAAGGCGCTGGCGCTTCAGCGGGTGAGGGACTTTCGTTCGGCGACGGGCGGGGCGCTACCGTTGATCGCCGCCGGGGGCATTGCCAGCGGCGCGGATGCGTGGGCGCGGATCAAGGCGGGGGCGAGCCTGGTGCAGCTCTATTCGGCGCTGGTCTATGAGGGGCCGGGGCTTGCGCGGCGGATCAACCGGGAGTTGCGGGCGCTGGTCGAGGCGGAAGGCTTCGCCACCCTTGCCGAGGCGGTGGGCAGCGAGGCCTAGCGGGTCGCGGGCCGCAGGAGGGGCGCGATCTCCGGCGCTTCCTCGATCGACGGCAGCAGGCGCGGCTCGACGCGGGCGTTCGACGCCTGCTCATAGGCATAGCCGAGGGACAGGATCAGGCCGTCCGACCATTTCGGGCCGATAAAGCTGAGCCCCACCGGCAGGCCGCGCACCTGGCCCATCGGCACGGTGAGGTGCGGATAGCCCGCGACCGCCGCCAGCCCGCCCGCGCCGGCGCCCGGATATTGATCGCCATGCACGGCGTCGATCGGCCAGGCGGCGGGCATGGTCGGGCCGACCAGGGCGACGACATTGTGATCGCGCAGCAATTTGTCGATGCCCTCCGCGCCGGTCGCGCGCAGGCTGTTGGCGCGGGCATTGCGATAGGCTTCGCTGTCGAGACCGGGTGTCGCCTCGGCCTGCTCGAATATATTCTGGCCGAACAAAGCGAGTTCGCGCGGGTTTGCGCGGTTGAAGGCGATCACATCGGCCAAGGTGCGGGTCCGCACAGCCGCCGGCGTGGTGGCCAGATAGTCGTTCAGCCCCGCCTTGAACTCGGTCAGCAGCACGAGGAATTCATCGCGGCCATATTGGGCGCGGCTCGGGCCTTCGGTGATCTCGACCAGTTCGGCCCCCTGCGCGCGCAGCACGGCCAGTGCCTGTTCGAACGCCGCGTCCGTGCCGAAACCGTCGGCAAAGCGCATCACGCCGATCCGCTGGCCGCGCAGCGCGGTCGCAGAGAGTCGCGCCGCGTACGGCTCGCGCCGCCGGTCGGCCTCCGCCGTCGCCGGATCGGCGGGATCGCTGCCGGCAATCGCTTCCAGCACCAGAGCGGCGTCGCGGACATTGCGTGTCATCGGCCCGGCCGTGTCCTGGCTGGCGCTGATCGGGACGATGTGGGTGCGGCTGACGAGGCCGACCGTGGGCTTGAAACCGACAATGCCATTTACCGCGGCCGGGCAAGTGATGGAGCCGTCCGTTTCCGTGCCGATTGCCGCCGGCACCATGCCGGCGGCCACCGCCGCGGCGCTGCCCGAACTGGAGCCGCAGGCATTGCGATCCAGCGCATGTGGATTGCGGACCTGCCCGCCGACGGCGCTCCAGCCGGAAATGGAATCGGAGGAGCGAATGTTTGCCCATTCGCTCAGATTGGCCTTGCCGACGATGATCGCGTCCGCGTTGCGCAGACCCGTCACAAGGGGCGCATCCCGGTTGGTGATATTCTCGACCAGCGCCAGGCTGCCTGCCGTCGTCGGCAGCGGACCGGCCATTTCGATATTGTCCTTGAGCAGGATCGTCATGCCGTAGAGCGGCCCCCGTGCGCGGCGCATGCGATCCAGCGCCCGCGCCCGATCGACCGCGGTGGGATCGACGGCGATGACGGCGTTGAGTTGGGGATTCAGCCGCTCGATCCGCTCGATCGCGGCCCGCGTTTCGGCTTCGGCCAGTGGGCCGCTCTGTGCGGCGGCCGGTGCCGCGAAGACTATGGTCGCGGCGACGAAGGCGGCGGCCCGCTTCACGCGCCCTTGGCCCGCTCGATCGCCTCCATGACGATCCGGCGGGCGTCGTCGGCATTGCCCCATTGCCCGATCCGGACCCATTTCTCGGCTTCCAGATCTTTGTAATGCTTGAAGAAATGCTCGATCTGCTGGAGCACGATCGAGGGCAGATCCTGCCGCTGGCCGACATCGGAATAATAAGGGAAGGTCGTGTCGACCGGGACGCAGATCAGCTTCTCGTCGCCGCCGGCCTCGTCCTCCAGGTTCAGCACGCCGATCGGCCGGGCGCGGACGACGCAGCCGGGGACGAAGGGCGAGCGGGCGACGACCAGGGCGTCGAGCGGATCGCCGTCGGGCGACAAAGTGTGCGGCACGAAGCCGTAATTGGCCGGGTAGCGCATCGGCGTGTGCAGGATGCGGTCCACGAACAGGGCGCCGGAGGCCTTGTCGAATTCATATTTCACCGGTTCGCCGCCCACCGGCACTTCGATGATGACGTTGAGGCTGTTGGGCGGGTCGTCGCCCACTGGGATAAGATCGATACGCATGGGCGGGGGCCTTAGCCCCATCGGCAGCAATACAAAACCCGTTCAGCCTGAGCTTGTCGAGCCGCAGGCGACCGGAGGTCAACGCCTGTCCTGTTCTTGCGAGTCGCCCGGAAGAAGGACAGTGCTTCGACAAGCTCAGCATCAGCGGCTTTGTTTGGCGGACAAATCCGCTAAAGCGCGAGCCCCATGAGCAAGACCCCGCAGCGCGTTCGCGGCACGCAGGATATTTTCGGCGAGGATGCCGACCGTTTTCAGGCGGTGGTGTCCGCGTTCGACCGCGTGCGCCGGCTCTACGCCTTCCGCCGCGTCGAAATGCCGGTGTTCGAGGAGACGCAGGTCTTCGCCCGCTCGATCGGCGAGACCACCGATGTCGTGTCCAAGGAGATGTACAGTTTCGAGGATCGCGGCGGCGACAGCCTGACCCTGCGCCCGGAATTCACCGCCGGTATCTGCCGCGCTTATCTCAGCAATGGCTGGCAGCAGCATGCGCCGCTGAAGCTGGTCACGCACGGCGCGGCCTTCCGCTACGAGCGCCCGCAAAAGGGCCGTTATCGCCAGTTTCACCAGCTGGACGCCGAGACTATCGGCGCGGGCGAGCCGGCGGCGGATGTCGAGATCATCGCGATGGGCGCGCAATTGCTGGACGAACTCGGCATTTCGGAGCGGGTTGAACTGAAGCTCAACACTTTGGGCGATCCGGCGACGCGTGACGCCTGGCGCGATGCTTTGGTCGAGCATTTCCGTGGGCATCGGAACGATCTGTCCGAGGACAGCCGGGCGCGGCTGGAGAAGAATCCGCTGCGCATCCTCGACAGCAAGGCGCATCAGGATTGGCCGATCGTCGACGCCGCCCCGACGGTGGACGATTTCCTGACGGCCGAGGCGAGCGACTTCTTCGCGGCGGTGACGAGCGGCTTGGATGCGGCCGGAGTGAAATGGACCCGCGACCCGCGGCTGGTCCGCGGCCTCGATTATTACCGCCACACCGCCTTCGAGTTCGTCACCGAGGATCTCGGCGCGCAGAGCGCGGTGCTGGCCGGCGGCCGCTATGACGGCCTGATGGAAAGCCTCGGCGGCCCGCACACGCCCGCGGTCGGCTGGGCGGCCGGAATCGAGCGGCTCGGGATGCTGATCGACAGCCCTTGGCAGGAGCGGCCCGAGTTTGTCCTGGTTCCGATGGGAAGTGACGCCGAGATTTTCTGTGGCGGCTTCATTGCGGATCTTCGTCGGCGGGGCGTCTATTGCGATATGGCCTATCGCGGTAGCCTAAAGAAGCGGCTCCAACGTGCCGATGCGGCTAAGGCCAGCTATGCAATTCTTGTTGGTGAAGACGAGCTGGCTGCGGGCGAGGTGACGATCCGCAGCCTGAAGTCCGGCGAACAACTGCGCCGCTCGGTCGCTGAAATCTTGAAAGGCCCCATCGGTGGCCGCACCTTCACGCTGGTTTCGCTGACTCATGGCCTCGACGGGATTGCGAACACCCTATGACCTCCATTCCCCCCGAACGGATCGCGCAGATCGAGGCGCGGCGGGAGGAGTTGCAGGCGGCGATGGCGCAGCCGGACCTCGACCCGCAGGACTTCGTGAAACTCGCCAAGGATTATGCCGAGATCGAGCCGGTCGCGGCCGCCGCGAGCGAGCTGTCGAGGCTGCGCGGCGAACTGGCATCGCTGGAGCAGATGGCGGGGGAGAGCGACCCGGAACTGCGCGCGATGGCGGAGGAGGAACTGGCCGAGGTCCGCGAGAAGCTGCCTGAAGCCGAACGCGCGCTGGCGCTGAAATTGCTGCCGCGCGACGCCGCCGACGAGCGCGCCGCGATGCTCGAAATCCGCGCCGGGACGGGCGGCGACGAGGCGGCGCTCTTCGCCGGCGATCTGCTGCGCATGTACCAGCGTTATGCCGAGGAGAAGGGCTGGAAGGTCGAACTGATCTCCGCCAACGCCTCGGAAGTCGGCGGCTACAAGGAGGCGATCGCCTCGGTCACCGGCTCCGGCGTGTTCGCGCGGTTGAAGTTCGAGAGCGGCGTGCATCGCGTCCAGCGCGTACCGGCGACCGAGAGCGGCGGGCGCATCCATACCAGCGCCGCCACCGTCGCGGTGCTGCCCGAAGCCGAGGATGTCGACGTCCAGATCGACGAGGCGAAGGATCTGCGCATCGACGTGTTCCGCGCCTCCGGCCCCGGCGGCCAGTCGGTCAACACCACTGACAGCGCGGTGCGGATCACGCATATTCCCAGCGGGCTGGTGGTGATCCAGCAGGACGAGAAGAGCCAGCACAAGAACAAGGCGAAGGCACTGAAGGTGCTGCGTACGCGGCTGTACGAGCTGGAGCGCGAGCGGCTGGCGAGCGAGCGGGCGGGCGCGCGCAAATCGATGGTCGGCTCGGGCGACCGTTCCGAGCGCATCCGCACCTATAATTTCCCGCAGGGGCGGGTGACTGATCACCGCATCAATTTGACGCTGCATCGCTTGCCGGAAATCCTGGAAGGGCCGGGGCTGGAGGAAGTGGTCTCCGCCTTGATCGCCGAGGATGAAGCGGAGCGGCTGGCGACCCTGGATGCCTAGGGTTCGCGCGGCGCTCGCCGATGCGGAGCGCCGGCTGGCCGCCATTCCGGGCAGTCCGGGACAGGACGCGGCGCTGTTGATGGCGCATGCTCTCGGTGTGTCAGTCGCGGACCTGAAGCTTCGCTATCTCGACGAAGTGGCGCCCGCTGCCTTTGAGCCGCTCCTGCAGCGCCGCCTCGGGCGAGAACCGATAGCCTACATTACCGGCCGCGCCGGTTTCTGGACGATTGAGCTGACGGTCGGCCCCGGCGTGCTCATTCCGCGCGCCGACAGCGAAGCGCTGATCGAGGCGGCGGTCGAGCATTTTGGCGAGAGCGGGCCAAAGACGATCATCGACCTTGGCACGGGACCCGGCAGCCTGCTGCTTGCCGCACTCGCGCAATGGCCGGAGGCGCACGGGCTGGGAATCGACAGTTCGGAAAAGGCACGCGACTATTTCGAGACGAATGTGCTCGATCTCGATCTGGAAGACCGGGCGCGATTCAAGTTCGACGATTGGGCCGTGGACACGCACGGAGCGTTTGACCTTGTCCTGTGCAACCCGCCCTATATCGAGGATGCCGCACGGCTCGATCCCGACGTTGCCGAGTGGGAACCGCATACCGCTCTCTTCGCGGGCGCGGACGGGCTGGACGCCTATCGCGTGCTGGCCCCGCAGATCAGCCGCCTCGTTGCGCCCGGCGGCGTCGCCTGTATCGAGCATGGGGCGGGGCAGGGGCCGGCGGTGGCCGCATTGTTCGACGGCGGGCCGTTCACCATATCGTCACGCAAGGACCTTATGGGGATAGACCGTTGCCTCGTGTTGCGGCGGTAAGTTGACGCAAACTCTTTTGCGCTTGGATTTCGCTTAATCCGTGGTTACATAGGGGTCAGGGACGGGGCTCACAGCATCGATGATGTGAAGCCGGCCGTCGCCCATCCCGATTTGCATCGTCGCGGCTGTCGTCCAAAAAATGGGCGCACTGCTACCGCAAAACGCAAGGCTGGGCATCGCGGCCGGAAGGACCGGCCGGAATGAGGATCGAGACAGCAACTTTTGGCTAGGATCTCAATTTGATCAACAATCGTCAGAACGGCCGCCGTCGCGGCCGTGGCGGCACCGGTAGTGGCCGCCCGCCGAGTGGAATGCCCGGCAACCGGCAGGATAATCGCCAGCGCGGCAATGCTGCCCAGCTCCTGGAAAAGTACAAGCAGCTCGCGCGCGACGCGCAGCAGCAGGGCGACCGGGTGCAGAGCGAATATTATCTGCAGTTCGCCGACCATTATTTCCGCGTTCTCGGCGAGAGCCGCGCCCGCTTCGAAGAGCAGCGCCCGCGTGGCCGCGACGAAGATTATGACGAAGATGAGGGCGACGAGGATGCCGGCGGCGAGGGCGAAGAAGCCCGCGACGACGAGCAGGACCGCCGTCCGCAGCGCCGCGAATATCGCGACCAGCGCCCGCAGCGTGAAGAGCGGGACCAGCGTCCGCAGCGCGAGCCGCGGCAGGATCGCGAACCCCGTGGTGACCGCGAAGCTCGCCAGGATCGGGAGCCGCGTGAACAGCGTGAACCCCGTGAACCGCGCCAGGACCGCGAAGTCCGCGAGCCGCGCGGCGATGGCGAGGCGCGCTTCGAGCGCCCGCGCCGGACGCGCCGTCCGGTGAACGATGCCGGCGGTGACGAGGGCGATGCCCGCATCGCGCTGGACATTCTGCCACCGGCGATCGGCGCGCCCGCGCCTTCCGCCGGCGACGAGGAAGAAACGCCCAAGCCGCGCCGCCGCACCCGTCGTCCCGCCGCGGACGATGGCGACGTGACGCCCGAAGCCGCGTAATTTTACGAGGCCGGGGGAGAGTTTCTCCTCCCCCGGCCCATTTCGCGCATTGCCAACAAGCGTCCGATGAGACACTATCACCTCGATTGACGTATCGGGGAGATTGAGATGCGCCGTCTGTTGTCGCTTTGCGCCCTCGCCACCACCGCGCTGACGGCCGTGCCCGCCGTTGCACAGACGATCGCGCCGCCCGGCCAGTCAGCGCAGGGCGAGGTGTCGATCACCATCTACAATAACGATCTCGCGCTGGTGCAGGACGTCCGCAATCTCGGCTTCGGCCAGGGCCGCGTCCGCCAGGAATTCCCCGACGTCTCCGCCCAGATCCGTCCGCAGACGGTGACGATGACCGGCGACGGTCTGTCGATCGTCGAGCAGAATTTCGATTTCGACCTGCTGTCGCCGCAGGCCCTGATCCAGGCCGCGGTCGGCGAGACGATCACGCTTGTCCGCACCAATCCCGCCACCGGCGCGGAGACGCGCGAGCGGGCGTTGGTGCTCGCGGCCAATGGCGGCGTCGTGCTGCAGATCGGCAATAGGATCGAAGTGCTGCGTGACGATGGCCTGCCGGTGCGCGTGATCTTCGACCAGGCGCCGCCGAATTTGCGCGCGCGGCCGACCCTGTCCGTGACCGTCAACAGCGCCCGCACGGGCCAACGCCCTGTCACTCTGACCTATCTGACCGGCGGCCTGGCCTGGAGCGCCGACTATGTCGCCTTGTTCGATGAGCGGGCCGGGCGGATGGACGTGCAGGGCTGGATCACGTTGGTGAACAATAGCGGCACGGAATTCCGCGCGGCGAACACATTGCTCGTGGCGGGCGATGTGAACGGGCAGCAGGCGCAATATGGCCGTCGCGCGCCGGGTCCTATCCGCCAGCCGGGCACAGAAACGTCGGATCGCGAGCGGCTCGGCGATTTCTATCTCTACCCGCTGCCCGAGCGCACCACGATCGCCAACCGCCAGACCAAGCAGGTCAGCTTCCTCGACGTGGCCGGTGCGCAGGCGCAGCGCGTCTATGAATATACCAATGGCTGGATGGGCACGTCCGATCAGGCACAGAGCGCGGCGACGGTGCTGCGCTTCTCCAGCTCGCGCGACCAGGGGCTGGGCGATGCGCTGCCGGCCGGCACGGTGCGCGTCTATCAGCGCGACGCGCGCGGCAATCCGCAATTCGTCGGCGAAAGCCGGATCGGCCATACGCCGATGGGCTCCGAGCTGGGCCTCACCACCGGCTCGGCCTTCGACGTGAAGGTGCAGCCCGTGGTCACCGACCGCCGCCGCGTCACCGCCGCCGAATGGGAAGCGAGCGCGCGCTACCGGATCGTGCAGAACGGGCGGGTCACCAATGTCGAGGTGCAGAGCCAGCCGACTTATTGGCAGACGAGCATGCGCTACACTTTGACCAATGCGCGGCCCGAGCCGGTGACGGTGGTGCTGACTCAGGACGGCTTGGATTATGGCTGGGAGGATACGCGCATCGTGTCCGAGACGCAGCAGAGCGAGCGGCCGACCTCTTCGCGCGCGGTGTGGCGGGTGGCGGTACCGGCCAATGGCAGCACGACGGTGGAAGCCGTCTTCCAGACCCGCCACTGAGCCGCACGATGCGCCCGCGCGCGCTCCTGCTGCTGCCCGGCCTGCTGTCAGGCGGCGTCGCCGCGGCGCAGCCGATCGTGACGTCGGTTTCGGCGGAGCGGCTGGAAGTAACCGTCTATCGCGATCTCGGTCGCGGCGACCGGGAGATGCGGCTCGACTGGCTGAACGGCTTCGCGCTGATCACCGAACGGCGGCGCGTAACGCTGCAGCCCGGCGAGAGCGTGATCCGGTTCGAAGGCGTGGCGGGCGGGATCGTGCCGCAATCGGCGATCGTCACCGGCTTTCCGGACGGTGTGGTCGAACGCAACCGCGACGCCTATCTGCTGTCGCCCGCGACCTTGCTCGACCGTTCGCTTGGCCGCCGCGTGACGTTGCGCCGCACCTCGCTCGCCACCGGTCAGGTGCGCGAGCAGGATGCGGTGGTGCGCAGCGGCGCGCAGGGCGCGGTCGTGCTGGAAACGCCGGACGGGGTCGAAGCTTTGCGCTGCTCCGGCCTCCGCGAGGCGGTCGAATATCATGGTGTGCCGGAAGGCCTGTCGGCACGCCCGACCTTGTCGGTGCTGACCCGCGCCACCCGCGCGATCGAGGCGGAAGTGACGCTTTCCTATCTCGCCAGTGGCTTCGACTGGCAGGCCAATTACATCGCCGAACTGGCGGACGATGGCCGCAGCATGCGGCTGTTCGCCTGGCTGACCCTGGCGAGCACGGACGAGACCAGCTTCCCGAATGCCGATACGCAGGCGGTGGCGGGGCAGGTGAATTACACCCGCGCGGCTGTGCCGCCGGCGGCGGGCGGGCCGTTGCAATTGCGCTGCTGGCCGAGCCAGACGACCAGCGACCTGCCCTATGAGCAATTCGAACGGCAGGCGGGGCGCGGCATGCTGGCCGACGGGGAGTCGATTATGGTCACGGGCGCGCGCATGGCCGTGCCCGCGCCACCCCCGCCTCCGCCGTCGCCGGCAATGGCCGCACCCGCCGCCGTGGTGGCGGTGCAGGAAGAATTGGGTGATCTGAAGCTCTACCGCATTCCCGAACCGGTCACGGTGGCCGCAAACGGGCAGAAGCAGGTCGCCCTGCTGGTGCGCGACGCGGTGCCGGTGCGCACCGTCTATCGCATCCGGGCCGCCGCAAATTTTACCGGCGACCTGGCACAGGCGCAGCGCGTGCTGGTCACCCGCAATCGCGAACAGGAAAGGCTCGGCGTGCCGCTGCCGACCGGGCCGGTCGCTGCCTTCGTGAGCCGCGCCGGCGCGCCGTTCCTGATCGGACAGGGCAATATGCGCGATTATGCGGTCGGCGAGGATGTCGAGGTGGCTATCGGCGTCTCGCCTGGCGTGCGCATCCGGCAGGAACGGGTGGCGACGAATGCGGCGCAGGGCTGGTCGGACTATGTCGTGACCGTCAGCAGCGATCAGGCGCGGGCGATCGACTTCGAGCTGGAAATGCCCCTCCCGGCCAACACCCGCATCGAGCGCGCGGCCCTGGCGGAACGCGACGGGATGCGCCTCTGGGCGGTGACGATCCCCGCCAACGGCACGCAGACCCTGCGGTACAGGCTGCGGTCGCTCCAGCCGCGGCCCTGACCGCGCCATGCGCGCGGCTCTGGTCCTGATCGCTTTGAGCCTCACCGGCACGGCCAGCGCGCAACCATTGGTATCGGCCGCGCCGGACCGGATCGAGGTGACGGTCTATCGCGACCCCGATCGCGGTGAGGAGGCGATGGACCTCGGCTGGCTGGACGGCTTCGCCCTGATCAGCGAAAGGCGGCGTGTGCGGTTGCCCGCCGGTGAGAGCGTTGTCCGTTTCGAGGGCGTGGCGGGCGGCATCGTGCCGCAATCGGCGATCGTGACCGGTTTCCCGAACGGCGTGGTCGAGCGCAACCGCGACGCCTATCTGCTGTCGCCCGGCACCCTGCTCGACCGTTCGCTCGGGCGCCGCGTTCATCTGCGCCGCACCTCGCTGGCGACCGGCGTGGTGCGCGAGCAGGAAGCTGTGGTCCGCAGCGGCGCCGGCGGCGCCGTCGTGCTGGAGAGCGCCGACGGGATCGAGGCGCTGCGCTGCACCGGCCTGCCCGAGACGATCGCTTACGACGAGGTTCCGGCCGAGCTTTCGGCCAAGCCGACGCTGGCGGTGCGGGTCCGGACGGCGGCGCCGGTCGAGGCGGACGTCACTCTCTCCTATCTCGCGACCGGGTTCGACTGGGAGGCGACCTATCTCGCCGAATTGTCGGACGACGGCCGCAGCATGCGCCTGTTCGCCTGGCTGGCGCTCGCCAGCACGGATGAGACCGGCTTCCCCAATGCCGATACACAGGCCGTGGCGGGCAGGCCCAATTACGAGCGCGCTGAAGTTCCGCCATCCGAGGGCGGGCCACTCGAGCTGCGCTGTTGGCCCGGCGCGACGACCAGCGATATTGTCGATGTCGTCCAGGGCGAGGAATTCACGCTGTCCGGCGCGGTCAGGGTTGACGACGTCATCAACGAGTTGCCGCAGGTTGAGTCCGACGAAGGGTCGATAATCGTCACCGCCAGCCGCGTTGGCGGCATGGCGCAGGTTGCGGCCCAGGAGGATCTTGGCGATCTGAAACTCTATCGCATCCCCGAGCCGGTGACGATTGCCGCAAATTCGCAAAAGCAGGTTGCCCTGCTGGTGCGCGAGAACGTGCCGGTCGACACCGTCTATCGCTACCGGGACGAGGCCGACGACACGGACGTGCCGGACCGGCCCGCCAACCGTTTCATTGTCACCCGCAATCGCGAGCAGGAGAATCTCGGCCTGCCGCTGCCGTCCGGCACCGTCGCCGCCTTCGTCGCCTATCGTGACCGGCCGTTTCTGATCGGCCAGGGCAGTCTGGCCGACCATGCCGTCGGCGAAGATGTGGAGATCGACATCGGCGCCGCGCCCGGTGTGACCACGATGATCGAAGCCGTGGCGAGCGGGAGAGACTGGGAAGAGTTCGATCTGACGGTCACAAGCGATCGCCCGCACCCGATCCGGTTCGAGGCCGAACTGGCCGTGCCCGACGATATGCGGCTGACGCGCGCAAGCCTGCCGGAGCGCGACGGCATGCGGCTATGGGCGGTCGAGGTGCCGGCGAACGGCAGCCGCACCCTGCGCTACCGGCTGCAGCGCAACCCGCGCCCTCGTTAGGCGGCGCGCTTGACCGGCCGAGGCCGGTGATTTTCGTCCAGCGCGACGAAGGTGAAGAGCGCTTCCGTTACCTTCACTTCGCTCCGCCCGCGGTCGCGGCTGGCGACCACCTCGATGCGGATCGCTATCGAGGTGCGTCCGATCCGCTCGACCCAGGCATAGACCGAGATCACGTCGTGCAGCAGGATCGGCTGGATGAACTCCATCGCCTGGATAGCAACAGTGGCGACCGATCCCTCCGCCTCGCGAGAGGCGACGATGCCGGCGGCGATGTCCATCTGGCTCAGCACCCAGCCGCCGAAAATATGGCCGTTGGCATTGATGTCGCCGGGACGGGGGACGACGCGCAGGATCGCCTCGCCCTTTTCGGGCGTTGTGTTGGGGGTGTGGTCGGTCATGCCCGGCGCTTTGAACGCGCGTCCTTGAACGATCAAGCGCCCAGTCCTAAGCTTCGGCGAGATAAGGAGAAGGCCATGACCATCGCCGCGATCCTGGAAACGAGAGCGGGCAGCGCGCCCGTGACGGTGGAGCGCGACCGGCCGGTGCGCGAAGTGATCGCGATGCTGGCCGAGCGAAAGATCGGCGCGACGCCGGTGATGGACGGCGGCAATGTCGCCGGGATCATGTCCGAACGCGACGTCATCATCTGCCTGAACCGCGACGGCGCGGCGGTGCTCGACTGGCCGGTCGAGAAGATCATGACCGCCCCGGCGATCACGGTGGAGCCGGCGCGGACGGTGCTGTCGGCCCTGTCGCTGATGACCAGCCGCCGCATCCGCCATTTGCCGGTGGTCGAGGGCGGGAATCTGGTCGGGATCGTGTCGATCGGCGATCTGGTGAAGCACCGGCTCGACAAGATCGAGGCGGAGGCCGAAGCCATGCTGAGCTACATCCAGACTGCCTGAATCCGCCGGCCTCCCGGGGAGAGCGCCGATGAAGATCCTTGATCGCTTTCCCGACGCCGAGACGGAGCGCGCCTTCGTGCGGGCCGAGCGGGCCGAGCGCGGCTTTGCCATCCGCGCCCTGATCGCCATCGCGGTCGCCACCCTGCTCAGCTACATCTTCCTCAATCCCCACCATTTCCCGCCCGAGGGCGTGATCGCCTATTCCCAGGCGGCGGGGCTGCTGATCGTGCTGATGGCGGGCCTGTTCCTGTTCACCCGCACGCGCCTCTATCTGGAGCAGTCCTGGCTCGACCTGCCTATCTTCATCGGGCTGGCGGCCGCATTCAAATGGCTGGCGATGGTGCTGGCCGATCTGGCGCCGGTTACCGGCATCCCGCCGCACGCCATGGCCGCGATCCAGATGGCGATCCTGGTCGTGTTCGCGAGTGTCGCCTTCGCCGCGACCTTCCATCTCTTCGTGGCCTGGGCGGTGACGGTGCTCGGCCTGTTCGCGCTCTGGCTGATGACCCTGCCCGGCGTGCCCGACATCACGCGCATGTATACGCTGACCAATTTCACCACCTTCTTCGTCTTCGCCCTCTACTTCAACTGGGACATTGAAAGGCGCGCGCGGAAGGTGTTCGCGGCCAGCAAGGCGCTGGAGGCGGAACGGGCCAAGACCGAGGAACTGCTCTATAATGTGCTGCCGCAGGAGGTCGCGGCGCGGCTGCGCACGGGGCAGGCGGTGGCCGATTCCTTTTCCGACCTCACTGTCGTGTTCGTCGACCTGGCCGATTTCTCGAATCTGGCCCGGCGGCTGTCGCCCGGCCATCTGGTGCAGGTGCTGAACCGTTTCTTCTCGGCCGCCGATGGCTGCGCCGAGCGGCACGGGCTGGAGAAAGTCAAGACGATCGGCGACGCCTATCTGGCGGTGGCCGGAGGGATGGCGTCCTGCGCGGGGGACAGCCAGGCGGCGGTGCGCTTCGCCCGCGACCTGATCGGCGAGTTGCAGGCGATCGAGCGCGAGCACGGCCTGTCCCTGCAGGTGCGCATCGGCATCCATACCGGGCCGGCGGTGGGCGGTGTGATCGGCACCAACCGGCTGGCTTACGATTATTGGGGCGACACTTTGAACATCGCCGCGCGGCTACAGGGCGTGGCGCCGCTAAACGGCATCGCTGTGTCGGAATCGACCTATTTCCAGACGCGCGGCATTCAGGATTACGAACCGCAGGCGGTGGTGCTGAAGGGGATTGGCGATGCAACTGCCTATGCCGCGAAGCTGGGTGGCGGGGCGGAGGCGCAAGGAGACGGCTGATGGCGAAAGTGACGGGACTCGGCGGGATTTTCTACAAGGTGCCCGATCCGGCCGCGACCAGCGCCTGGTACAAGGACAATCTCGGCATCGGCGGCGAATGGGGCGCGATGTTTCCGTGGAGCGCCGAGCCTGGCGGGGAGGCCTACAGCCTGCTCAGCCCGTTCAAGCAGAGCACCGATTATATGGAGCCGTCGACGGCGGGCTTCATGATCAATTTGCGCGTCGATGATCTGGACGGGATGATTGCCGAACTGGAGAGAAAGGGCATCGCCATCCTCGGGCGACAGGACGAGGATTATGGCAATTTCGCCTGGATCCTGGACCCGGACGGCATCAAGATCGAGCTGTGGCAGCAAAAGGGTCCGGCGCCGGGCTGAGCTGTCCGCTTTCAATGAAAGTCGCGTGATTTGACCCGGATTGCCGGCGCGTCCGGGCGTGTGCGCAGGAAGGGCTGCGGATCGATGTCGCGTGACTTGCGCTCCCGGGGGTCGTAGCCGCCGTTCCGCGCGCCATCGCCGGGCCCGGTGCGATGTGGAAAGTCGCGCTCGCCCACCGTGGCGAGCAGACCGGTGAGATCCTCCATCCCTGCGGTCACCAGGTGGATGACCTTCCCCTCCTTCTGCACCACGCCGTGCACCGCGATCATCGACGCCCCCATGACGATCCGCCGGTTCGCTTCGAATACACGCTGCCAGGCGAGCGCATTGGCGATGCCGGTCTCGTCCTCGAGCGTGACGAAGAGGACATTGCCCTTGCCCGGCCGCTGGCGGACCAGGATGAGTCCCGCGACCGACGCCCGCGCCCCGTCCTTCACATGCTTCAACGCGCCGCAGGGCATGATGCCCCGACGTGCGAGCGTCTCGCGCAGGAAGGTCAGCGGATGATCGCGCAGCGACAGCTGCACCATGCGATAATCCTCCACCACCTCACGCCCCGCGGTCAGCGGCGTCAGCGCGACCTCGGGCTCGAAGGTGCGGGCATCGGCATGGTCGAACAAGGGCAAAGGCCGCCCGCTGCCCAGCCCGCGAATTTTCCAGAGCGCCTGCCGCCGGTCGAGCCCGAGCGCCTGGAAGGCATCCGCATCGGCCAGTTTCTCCAGGGCTGAGGCCGGCACGCCGGACCGCCGCCAGACATCCTCGACCGACCCGAACGGACCCTCCATCGCCGTCGCCGCGATCAGCGCGCCATGATCGTTGGACAGGCCCTTCACCTGCCGGAGGCCGAGCCGCAGCGGCAGCCGCCCCCCACCCTCGCCCTCCAGTGTGCAATCCCACCGGCTGGCATTCACGCAGACCGGACGGACCTCGACGCCATGTTCCTGTGCATCGCGGACCAACTGGGCGGGCGCGTAGAAGCCCATCGGCTGGGCGTTGAGCAAAGCGGCGCAGAAGATGTCGGGATGATAATATTTCATCCAGCAGGAAGCGTAGGCGATCTTGGCGAAGCTTGCGGCGTGGCTTTCGGGGAAGCCGTAGCTGCCGAAGCCTTCGATCTGCCGGAACGTCCGTTCGGCGAAGTCGCGATCATACCCCTTCTTCAGCATCCCGTTGATCATGTCGTCGCGAAAATGGCTGACCCCGCCCGTGGACTTGAAGGTCGCCATCGAGCGGCGCAGCGCATCGGCCTTGGCCGGCGAAAAGCCGGCGCCGACAATCGCCACCTTCATCGCCTGCTCCTGGAAGAGCGGCACACCGAGCGTCTTCTTCAACACGCCTTCGAGTTCGGGGCTGGGATATTTCGGCTTCTCCCCCTCGCGCCGCTTCAAATAGGGGTGGACCATATTGCCCTGGATCGGTCCCGGGCGGACGATCGCGACTTGGATGACGATGTCGTAGAAGACGCGGGGCCTGAGCCTCGGGAGCATCGACATCTGCGCCCGACTCTCGATCTGGAAAACGCCAATCGTGTCCGCCTCGCAGATCATGTCGTAAACCTTGGGGTCGTCCTCCTGCATTTCCGAGGATGCGAGCGTAAGACGCTGGCCCTTATGCTCGGCCAGCAGATCGAAGGCCCGGCGCATGCAGCCCAGCATGCCGACGCCGAGCACGTCGACCTTCATGATCTTCAATTCCTCGAGATCGTCCTTTTCCCATTCGATCACTTGCCGATCGACCATCGTCGCAGGTTCGATCGGTACGAGAGTATCGAGCCGGTCACGGGTGAGCACGAAGCCGCCCGGATGCTGCGAGAGATGGCGCGGGGTGCCGATCAGCTGGCGGGCCAGGTCCAGCGTCAGCGCCAGGCGAGGATCGTTCTTGTCGAGGCCGAGTTCTTCGATATGCCGTTCCGCGACGCCTTCATTCGACCAGCCCCAGACCTGCCCGGACAAGGTGCCGGTCACATCTTCGCTGAGCCCGAGCGCCTTGCCGACCTCGCGCACCGCGCCGCGCGTGCGGTAGCAGCTGACCACGGCGGTGAGCGCGGCATGTTCGTGGCCGTAGGTTTCGTAAATCCACTGGATCACCTCTTCGCGCCGGTCATGTTCGAAATCGACGTCGATGTCGGGCGGTTCGTCCCGGTCGTCGGACAGGAAGCGCTCGAACAGCAAGGTGTGGATGATCGGGTCGATCGAGGTGATGCCCAGGATGTAGCAGATTATCGAATTGGCCGCCGAGCCACGCCCCTGGCAGAGGATGTCCTGACTTTTCGCGAAGCCGACGATCGAATGGACGGTGAGGAAATAGGGGGCGTAACGCCAGCGGTGTACCAGCCGCAATTCGTGCGTGAGCAGCTTGCGGTAGCGCTTCGGCGGTTGGCCGCCGAATTTCTCATTGAGCGCCATCCAGGTCATCCGCTCCAGCGCCTTCTGCGGAGAGCGGCTCGTCATGACGATCTCGTCGGGATATTGATAGGCGAGCTCACGTAGAGAGAAAGTGCAGCGCTCGGCGATATCCGCCGTCGCCCGAACTGCATCCGGGAAGTGCCTGAAGCGGCGCTCCATCTCTTCCGGAGACTTCAAATGGCGGTCGGCGAAACGCTCGCGGCGGAAGCCGAGTTCGTCGATGGTGCAATGTTCGCGGATCGCGGTGACGACGTCCTGGAGCATGCGCTTGTCGGGGCTGTCGTAGAGGACGTCGCCGGTGGCCAAAGAGCGAACGCCGAAGCGGCGGGCGAGCGCATCCAGTGCCTTCAGCCGCTTCATTTCGCCTGGCCGTCGCCGGTGCGTCAGGGCGAGATGGGCACGGTCGCCGAACATGTCCGCCATCTGCGCGAGTGCGATTTCGGTGACTCGGCCGGCTTCGTCGGGGAGCAAGGCGGCGACCAGTCCCTGGGACCAATGCTCGACATCCTCCCAATGGAGGAAGCATTGGCCTTTCTCGCCCTTCCTGCGATCGACCCGGCTCTTGCCGGTGCTGAGCAGCCGGGTCAGCCGCGACCAGGCGGCAAGGTCCTCGGGCCAGACCAGCAAGGCGCTGCCGTCCATCAGATCGAGCCGGCAGCCCGCGATCAGACGGACTTTCCTTCCTGCGAAGCGCTCCTCATCCTGTTCGATCTCGCGCGAGGCCCGCAGCGCCTTGACCAGCCCGCCGACACTGTTGCGGTCCGCAATCCCCAGCGCCGGATAGCCGAGCAATGCGGCCGCCACGAACAGCTCCCCCGCGCTGGAAACACCGCGAAGGAAGCTGAAATGAGTCGCGACCTGCAGCTCGACGTAGGTCATGCGGCGAGGGCGCTCTTGTCGCCCGAGGAGAGCGGCCAGCTTTTCAGCACATCGTGGCGGGTCAGGCCGACATGGCTGTGGACGAGCGCCAGTTCATCGGCCTGCCAGCCGATCGGGGCGACCGGACGGAAGAAATAGTCATCGTGGCGATAGAGGAGTGTCAAATGGGGGCTGAATGTCCATTCCGGGCGCAGAAGGCAGGAGCGTCGAAGGGCGCGCTCCAATTGCGCCTGCAAGAGCCGCAGCCGGTCGGGCGGTGCGGTCGGGCAAAGCGCCAGCGAGCGACCGCTGCTCGAAAGCCGATCCAGCTCCAGCGCGAAAGATGCGAGCAGCATGTCGGCTGGCATGCGCATCATCCGCTCCGCCAGGCCGGCCGGCCTCGTCCCGAAGTCTCCCGTGATCGCCAGGGTCATGTGGAGATGACGGCTGAGCACGCGCCGGCCTCCGCCGAGCGCGAAAGACAGCCGCTCTATCTCACACGCCGCCCGGCGTGGCGGCAGGAGGGCAAAGAAGAAGCGATGGCATTGGGCCGTCCTCATGCGAACACCCCCTGCAGCCACCAGCTGAGGTCGCCGGTGGCCTCGTCCTCGCCATCGCCCTTGCGGAACAGCCAGAAGCGGGCGCCGGCTTCGTCCTCGACCTGGAAGTAATCGCGGATCGCGGCCTGCTCGCCGCGGCGGCGCCACCATTCGCCGAACACGCGCTCCGGTCCGTCGGCGGCGCGGACGCGATGAGACCGGCCGCGCCAGCTGAAGCGCGCGGGGGCGCCGTCAGGAAGCGGGGCGATCACGTGATCGACCGGTTCGGGCGGATGAAGCAGGCGGACGGGACGCGGCCAGTCGGGCCAGTGCGCCACATCCGCCAATGGCCCGACCGCATGGACGCTGCGTTCGGGCAGGTCGCTTTCCAGCGCACTCAGGCGGTGCACGCGCCGTTCGCCGAGCCGGACGGTCAGTTGATCCACCAGCATGGCGAGGTCGGAGGCAGGCCGCTCACCCGCCAGTTCGCCCTCGATCGGCTGCGGCGGCAAGGGCTCGATGCGGGCGGCGAGGAGGTGAAGGCGCTCGATGCCGAAACCGGGCTCGATCGTCTCGATCCTGGCGCAGAGCAATGCGTGCAGATGCGCGCCATCGCGAGTGGCGCGGGCGAGGCCGATCTCGATCTCCTGCCTGTCCCTGTCCACGCGTTCGCAGGTCAGGATCAGGCGGCGAACGCCGAGCCCCTGTTCGCGCAACAGCGGCACCAGCCGCCGCACCGCCTCGCCCGCCGCCTCGCCGATCGCTTCGGCGGTGGCGATCGGCTCGAGGAAGCCAAGCAGGGTCGCCGGTGGGTCTTCCGGCACGATCGGCTCGAACGGTTCGGGCGCGCGACCCAAGGCCTGGTCGAGGCGGCGCAGGATCGTTTCGCCGAAGCGGCGCTGGAGCGGGCCGCGCGGCTTGGCGATGAGGTCGCCGATCCGTTCCAGCCCCAGCCGGTGCGCGGCGCCCAGCACGTCAGCGTCCAGCCGCAGCGCGGCGAGCGGCATCGGTGCGAGCGCGTCCGCTTCGCCATGCAGGCGGCAGTGGATCAGGGGCTTGTGCCCGTAACGGGCGAGCGCATGGGCCGCGCCAAGGCTGCCGGCGACGGCGATGCGGGCGGTAAAGCCCAGCCGGCGGACGAAGGCGAGGATGCGGCGGCACATCTGCTCCTCGCCGCCGAACAGATGATCGACGCCGGTCAGATCAAGCCACAGCCCGTCCGCTCCTGAGATTGCGGCACGCGGTGTCCAGCGGCGGGCGGCAAACAGGCCGAGCCGGGCCAGCCAGGCGGCATCGCCCTCGCCATCCGCAGGCCGCGCGTCGAGCCCGCGCACCATGACCCGCGCCTTGGCCAGCGGCATGCCCGGGGCGAGGCCGAGCGCGCGGGCGCGGCGGCAAGCGGCGGTCAGCAGGTCGCGATTGCCGGTGCGGGCATAAGTGACGAGCGCGCCTTCGGCTTCGCGCAGCCTGGGCGCCTGCGCCGATGCGCCCAGCGCCCAGCGCGCGCCCGGCCGCCAGCCGCCGCCGCGCGGGCAGGAGCAATCCTCGATCCGCTCGCCGGGACCGGCCGTTTCGGGCGACGGGCCTAGCGCAAGCAGATCGTTCAGCTGGTCGCGCAGGCGCTGTCCGCCTGTCGCCGCGGAAGCGAGGCGGGGTGACGTATCAGGCCGCGATCCACGCTCCCGCCGGACGATCCGTTCGATCGGCAGTTGCGGCAAATAGAGCGAAGCGAGCCTCGGCATCGGGGGCCTCCATCAGCCATTCATGAGGGGGACCGCCGCGCTGGCGGACGAGCTCGACCCGCCAGCGGGCGCGGCCGAGGCCGTCATAGGGCACCGGCGCGGACGGCGCGCAGCCGATCCGCCAGCGCGTGACGGCGGCGGACGGCGGCGCCAGCGGATCATCCTCCGCCTTGCGCCGGCGGCGGAGCAGCAAAGCGGGCAGGCCGTCGCTTTCGGCGGCGAGCTGCAGCCGCCGGGTCGCCGCCATGTCGGCCCGCTTCGCCTCGCCCAGCACAGCGGCGAGGCCGCCATGACGGACGCCATCCTCCATCACCGCGAGTGTTTCGGCATCGTCCCGGCATTCGGCGTAGAGGACCATGTCCGGCGTCAGCCCCGCCTGCGCCAGTCCCGGCGCGAACAGGTCCCGCCGGGTCACCGCCCACAAGACTTGCCCGCCCCCCGCTGCGCGCGCGAACCGCGCCGCCAGCGCCGCCTGAAACAGAGTGGCGGCGGCATCACTGGCCATGTCCGGCCCGGCCGCCGCCACTTCGTGCAGCGCGCGCATGGCCAGGCCGCCGCCCGCAAGCCGGTCGTCGATCTCCGCAATCCCGAACGGCAGAAAATCCGCACGGCCCGCTGGCGAAATGCCCTCGATCCGGCGTATCTCGCCGCGCAGGGCATCCAGGCGCTCGGCTTGGGAAAAGGCGGAGGACATACACGACTCGACTCAATTGTTCTCTATATGTTCTTCTTATGCTCCTCATGAGTCAATCGCTTCCGGCCACTCGACATTCAGAAAAGCCGCTTCATACAGGCACGATGCTTTTCCGCGCGCTGGCTCTCGCCGCTTCACTCGCCCTCATTCCCGCCACTGCCTTCGCCCAGCAGCCGACGACCCCGGCGCCGTCCGAACCCGGCTGGCTTTATCGGGGCAGCGACCTGCCGCCCGATCCCGCCTGGCGCTTCGGCGTGCTGCCCAACGGCGTCCATTATGCCGTGCGCCGCAATGCGCGGCCGGAGCGGCAAGTCTCGATCCGGGTGCGGATCGCCGCCGGGTCGCTGCACGAGCAGCCGCATGAGCAGGGCTGGGCGCATCTGGTCGAGCATCTCGCCTTCCGCGGCTCGGCCAATTTCGCCGACCGCGAGGCGCGGCACATCTGGCAGCAACTGGGCGCCAGCTTCGGCAGCGACACCAATGCCTTCACCGGCGCGACGCAGACCTTCTACCAGCTCGATCTGCCCAATGCGGATCGCGAGAAGCTGGACCGCAGCCTGCACGTCATGGCGGACATGCTGTCCGCGGCCAATTTCGATCCGGCGGCGGTCGAGGCGGAGCGCGGCATCGTCAAGGCCGAGAAGGAAAGGCGGCCGGAACTGGGCGTGCGGGTCGGCGATGCCGGGCGGCGGCTGTTCGGCCACGGTCTGACTTTCGCCACGCGCGAGACGATCGGCACCGACGAGACGCTGAATGGCGCGACGGCTGATGGGCTGCGGGCCTTCTACCGCCGCTGGTACCGGCCGGAGCGGGCGACCGTGATCATGGCGGGCGATCTCGATCCCGCCGTGATGGTGCAGCTGATCGAGGCGCGCTTCGGTGGCTGGCGCGGCCAGGGAGAGGCGCCCGCGGAACCCGATTTCGGCCGGCCCACCGCGCCGCCTTCGCCGGTTGCCGAAGTGGATTATCCGGGCGCGCCATTGAGTGCGACCGTCGCCTGGACCCGGCCCTATGTCGCCACCCCATCGACCCGCGCGGCCCAGCAGGCGGGGCTGGAGGAAGTCCTTGCCACGACCATCATCAACCGCCGGCTGGAGCGCCGCGCCAGGGCCGAGGCGGCCTATATCGGCGCCGGGCTCAGCCAGAACGATCATCCCGGCACCGCCGACATCACCCAATTGTCGTTGACGGTGCGCGGCGATGCGTGGCGTGAGGCGCTCAATCAGGCTTTCGCGGTGATCGCCGATGCCCGCCGCGCCCCGCCCAGCGCAGCCGAGATTGCGCGTGAAATGGCCAATATGCAGACCGCCGCCCGGGCCGGAGTGGAGGCCGAGCCGACCTTGTCGTCGCAGCTGCACGCGACGCGGCTGGTCAATGCCGTCGATCAACGCGAAGTCGTCATTTCCGCGCCGGCCTCGCTGGCCCTGCTCGATGCCCTTGCCCCCGCGATGACGCCGGAACGGATCGCCGCAGCGACCGAACGGCTGTTCGCCGGTGCCACGCCGCGCTTGCTCCTCCTGTCGCCGGCGCCGGTCGAGGGCGGGGCGGGCCGCCTTGCCGGGGCGCTGGCCGAAGCGCAGCGTGCTTTGCCGTCGGAACGCGGCGACGAGCGCATGGTCAGCTTCGATTCCCTGCCCCTTCCCGGTGCGCCGGGCCGCGAAGTCTCCCGCGAACGGATCGAGGATCTGGACGTCACCATCGTCCGCTTCGCCAACGGCTCCACCCTCACCTTCAAGCCGACGCGGTTCGACGAAGGCCGGGTGTTCGTTCGCCTGCGCTTCGGCAATGGTGTTTCGGGACTCGATCCGGCGCAACCGTCACTGGGCTGGGCGGCTGGCTTCGTCGGTCCCTCGGGTGTCGCCGATCTGGATCTCGACGCGATGGAGCGGCTGCTGACCGGGCGGCGGATCAGCATGGCGTTCGGCCTGGACGAAAATGCCTATCAATTGTCCGGCGCGACCAGCGCGGCGGATTTGCGCGATCAGCTGCGGCTGCTGACCGCCAAGCTCACTCATCCGCGCTGGGACCCGGCTTTGTTCCGCCGCTACCAGACCAATGCGCTGCAAAGCTATGAGCTGCAATTCTCCACTGCGGCAGGGCGGGGGCAGCGCGAATTGTCGGCGCTGGTCCGGCCGGGCGATGCCCGCTTCGCGCCGCTGTCGCGCGAGGCGCTGACCAATGCGACCCCCGAAGGGCTACAGGCCTTCTTCACCCCGCGCCTCGGCGAAGGGCCGGTCCATGCCGTGGTCGTCGGTGACATCGCGCTCGACCAGGTGATCGCGGCCATGCGCGAAACGATCGGCGCGCTGCCCGCGCGGACGACGCCGCCGGTCCAGGCCGATCCCGCCGCGACGCGCCCGCCCGCGCCGAACCCGGAGCCGGCCCGCTTCACGCATAATGGCGACCCCGCCCAGGCCTTCGCTTTGATTGGCTGGTCGACGGTGGGTGGCAGCGCCGACGTCAAGACCCGCCGCGCGCTCGCGCTGGCCGGCAACATGCTGCAGGCGCGTCTGTTCGAAAGTCTGCGCGAGGCGGAAGGCGCGGCTTATTCACCGAGCGCCACGCATCTCGCCTCCGAAACGTTCAACAATTGGGGCATATTCTATGCCGCGTCGGAAGTGCGGCCGGATCAGGTTCCCGTCTTCCTGCGCATCGCGCGTGAGACCGTCGCCGATCTCGCCGCGCGCCCGGCGGCGGCAGACGAATTCGCCCGCGCGCAGAATCCCGTGGTCAGCGGGATCGAGCGGCGGTTGATGACCAACGGCTATTGGCTGGACGCGATCGAGGATGTCGGGACCGATCCGCGCGCGCTGGCGGAAGTGCGCTCCTACCTCGCCGATTATCGCGAGCTGACGCCGGAAGATGTGCGCGCCGCGGTCGCGGCTTATGTCGCCGATGCGGGCGATTGGTCGATGGTGGTTCTGCCGGCGCGTGGCGCCGCGGAGGCCGCTGCGCGTTGACACCGCTAGCCCCGGGGTGAAAGAGGCAGGGCGATGGCTGCCAGCGCCCAGCAGGCCGCCCCCCGATCGCGGGGGCCGGTGCCCGCCCAGTGGAATCCGCTGCGGCTCCAGCGCCAGCCCTTCTTCAAGGACAAGAATCGCGCCTTCTGGCTCCTGCAATCGTCAGGCTGGGCGGCCTATTTTCTCCTCCGCACGCTGACCGGCGTCGCCAATGCCTTCGGTTGGAGCTACGTCCTCCACACCGCTCTGCTGACCGCGACCGGCTATTCGGTGACCTTGCTGATGGCGGCGGCCTATCGCCGCCTGATCCGGGCCAGGCCGCTCACCACCTGGGTCGGTACGATCCTGATCGTGATCGGGGCCGCGGCCGCCTTTTCGGTGATCGAGACGTCGAGCTATTCGACCTTCGTCTCGCCCGGCACGCCGCCCGAAGGCATCCGTTTCCTCGGCGCGATCGGGCTGACCGTGATCCTGCTGATCGCCTGGTCGGCGCTCTATTACAGCATCAATTTCTACATCATTCTCGAGGAGCAGACCGATCAGCTTCAGCGCCTCGAATTCCAGGCGAGTTCGGCGCAGCTCGCGATGCTGCGTTATCAGCTGAACCCGCATTTCCTTTTCAATACCCTGAACTCGATCTCGACCCTGGTGCTGTTGAAGGACACGGAGCGCGCCAATTTGATGCTGTCGCGCCTGTCCTCCTTCCTGCGCTACACACTGGTCAATGAGCCGACGGGCACCGTCACCCTGTCCCAAGAGGTCGAGACGCTGAAACTCTATCTCGAGATCGAGAAGATGCGCTTCGAGGATCGCCTCCAGCCGCGCTTCGAGATCGATCCGCAGGTGGAGAAAGCGCGTCTGCCGTCGCTGCTGCTGCAGCCCCTCGTCGAGAATGCGATCAAATATGCGGTGACGCCGCAGGAGGAGGGGGCGGAGATCGCGGTTGAGGGCCGGCGGGTCATCGACCGGCTGCTGATCACCGTCGCCGATACCGGCCCGGGGCTTGAAGCCAAGACCAGCTTCGCCACATCTACCAGTGTCGGCCTGGCGAACATCCGCGACCGTCTGGCGCAGGCCTATGGCGACAATCATCGTTTCGAGACAGAAAGTATCAAGGCGGGGGAGGGGCGCCCGGGGGGCTTCCGCGTTCTGATCGATATTCCCTTCCAGACTGAAGCCGAGGAACTGAAATGAGCATCCGCACCATCCTGGTCGACGACGAGTCCCTGGCCATCCAGGGCCTGAGACTGCGCCTGGAGCGGTTCGACGATGTCGAGATCATCGACACCTGCTCGAACGGCCGCGAGGCGATCCGATCGATCAAGACGCACAAACCGGACCTCGTCTTCCTCGACATTCAGATGCCGGGCTTTGACGGTTTCTCGGTCGTGCAAGGCCTGGCCGAGGTCGAGCCCCCCCTGATTGTCTTCGTCACGGCCTACAGCGATCACGCCATCCGCGCTTTCGAGGCGCAGGCGGTCGATTATCTGATGAAGCCGGTGGAGGATGACCGGCTCGCCGACACGCTCGACCGGGTCCGCCTGCGCCTCGCCGAGAAGCGCAGCGTCGAGGAAGCGGGGCAATTGCGCGAAGTTCTGGCCGAGCATGCGCCGGAGGCCGCCGAGGAAGTGCAGGCTTCGGTCGCGGACGATTCACCTGCCTCCAACCGCTTCGAGAAGATGATCAACATCAAGGATCGCGGCCAGATTTTCCGCGTGGACGTGGATTCGATCGAGAAGATCGACGCGGCCGGCGATTACATGTGCATCTACACCGCCGATAACACGCTCATCCTGCGCGAGACGATGAAGGATCTGGAAAAGCGCCTCGACCCCCGCCGTTTCCAGCGCGTGCACCGTTCGACCATCGTCAATCTCGATCTGGTCAAGCAGGTAAAGCCGCACACCAATGGCGAATGCTTCCTGGTACTGGACAGCGGCGCGCAGGTGAAGGTCAGCCGCTCCTATCGCGACGTGGTGGCCCGCTTCGTCCATTGATCGCCCGGCGCCGCGAAACGGGGCCGCACCCATCGACAACGCCGCGAGACCGTGCGCTCTGGCGACGTTTGTGCCACTTCTTTTGACAATCCCAGCCGGCGGCAGATAGAGATACCTCAAATAGAGAATGAGGTGGCGCGTTGGCGAAACTCCTGATTGTCGGCGGCACCGGGAGTATCGGTGGCTATATCGCGCTGCAGTTGCGGGAGCGCGGCGATGAGGTGACGCTGGCGGCGCGGCGCGCACCGGCATCCAACTCGCCGCTCGCCACTTTCCCGCTGCTGCGAGGCGATTTCTCGACCGGGGATTTCGGCTCTTCCGACCTGCGCGGATTCGACGCTTTGATCTTCGCCGCCGCAAACGATGTGCGGCAGTTGCGGCCGGATTTGCCCGGCGCCGAGGTGGATGCGCATTTCGATCGCATCAACGCCAAAGCAGTACCTGAATTCTTCCGGAAGGCCCGTCTGGCCGGGATCGGGCGCGCCGCTTATATTGGCAGCTTCTATCCCCAGGTCCGGCCGGATTTGTGTGCGCATGACAGCTACGTGCGCTCACGGCGGGACGCGGAATTGGGCGTTCGCGCGGAGGCCGGGCCAGACTTTCACGTCGTCAGCCTGAATGCGCCGATCATTGTCGGCGGCGCCCGCGGTCTGATGCGTCCCAAACACCGGCAATTGGGCCTGATGGCGCTGGGGAGAATGCCCGAGGCGGAGTTTGCCATTCCCGGCGGTTCCAACTTCATGTCTGTGGAAGCGCTCTATCAAGCTGTGCTGGGCGCGCTTGGCGGCGGCGAAAAGGGGCGCGGCTATCTTGTCGGCGGCCAGAATCTAAGCTTCCGTGACTATCTCCAGCTTTATTTTCGGGCTGCGGGCCGTGAGGTTGCTTTGCCGCTGCGCTCGACGGCCCACCCCATCCTCGGCGATGTGAAGAACCCGGCCGAAGGCGACACCATTTCCTATGCGCCGGAAGGCGTGGACGTTCTGGGCTACGACCCTGACGATCTGCCCCGCGCCGTCGCCGACATCGTCGCGCAGGTGCGAGAGGAAGAAGGCGCCTAGTTCCGAATCCGAAGCGCCGCGGCGGGATTGCCGGCGATGCGGGCCCCGTCCGGCACATCGCGGATCACGACGCTGCCTGCGCCGATTGTTGCGCGCGCGCCGACGCGGATGCCGGGAATAATCACCGCGCCGGTGCCGACCAGAGTTTCGTCACCCACCGTCACGCCGCCGCACAAACGCGCGCCGGGGGCGATGTGGACGGCGCGCCCGATCCGGCAATCGTGATCGACGCTGGCGCCGGTGTTGACGATCGCCCCTTCGCCGAGCTGGGTATCCGGATTCACCACCGCTCCCGCCGCGAGGAAGCTGCCGCCACCCAGCTCGGCCCCGGCGCCGATGACGGCATGTGGATGGATGGCGCTGGCGAGCGGATGCGGGGCATCGCGCAGCCAGTCGAGCAATGCCGTCCGCGCCGCATTGACGCCGAGCGCCGGCACGATCGCCGCGCCGGCCCATTCCTCGGTCAGCACCGCCCGCGTGCCGAGCACCGGCAGGCCGAGCACGAGGCGCCCTGTCGCCGCCGGATCGTCATCGATCAGCCCGACGACGTCGCGGCCGCTGCGGAGCAAAGCGTCGAGCACGACCTTGGCATGCCCACCGGCGCCGAACAGGATCAGTCTTTCCACCGCCGAAGCCTAGAACCACGGCGCCATTTGCGCCAAGGGCAATTTCGATACGCTATTGCGAAACGTTCGCAAATTTCTTGACATGGATGCGAATGACTCGCATTGACGAACGCACCAAGCCGGCAAACCGGCGTCCAAGGGGTCATCATGTCCAGTTCCGTTTCGCGCGGCCGCGCTGCCGCCACGCCTGCCTTTATCGCTCTGTCCTGTGTCGGCCTGTTTTCCGGTGCTGCGCACGCAGCCACGGCTGACGATCCCAATGCAGGCGATACCGAGGTCGCGGCGTCCGACGAGGAGCAGACCCGTACGCCGTCCGGCCAGACGATCGTCGTGACGGGCGAGCGTGTCCCCGGCGCCCAGTCCACCCGGCAGACCGCCGATGCGCTCGACGCACCGCAGACGATCGCCGTTATCCCGGCCGACATCATCCGCCAGCGTGCCGCCACCAGCCTGACCGAAGTGCTGCGCAACACGCCGGGGATCAGCTTCAATGCGGGCGAGAACGGCTTCTCCACTTCGTCCAACAATTTCAGCCTGCGCGGCTTCGACACCAGCGGCGGCATCTTCATCGACGGTTCGCGCGATTCCGGCAGCTACACGCGCGACATCTTCAACATCCAGCAGGTCGAGGTGTTCAAGGGTCCGACCGCCGACAATGGCCGCGGCGGTGCCGGCGGCTATATCAACCTGGTTTCCAAAATCCCGTCGCTCGCCGACCTGCTCAGCGCGAATTTCTCCGTCGGCTTCGACGAATATGGTTCGGACGCGCGGCTGCGCGGTTCGTTCGATGTCAATCAGATCCTGGGCGAAGGCATGGCCCTGCGCGTCAACGGCGTCGCCGAGCAATCGGGCGTGCCGGGCCGCGAACTGGCCGACCGTGGCCTGTGGGGCATCGCCCCGTCGCTCGCCTTCGGGCTGGGCGGTTCGTTCCGCGCCATCCTGAGCTACGAGCATGTCTCGCAGAGCGGCGTGCCCGATTGGGGTGTGCCCGGCGCCACCATTCCCGGCACGCTCGCCTTCAACGCCGCCGCGGCGGGGGCGCCGCGCGAAGCCTTTTACGGCCTGGCGTCCGACACGGACGATACGGACAGCGATGTCGCGATGCTTCGCCTGGAATATGATGCCGGCGGCGGCGTCACGCTGAGCAACCAGACCCGCTTCGCGCGCGTCGATCGCTTCGCCCGCTACACCGTGCCGACCGGTTTTGTCGCCGCGACCCAGCAGGTGACGACCCAGACGCAATATTATGACCGTCAGAACGAGACGTTCACGAACCTCACCAATTTGCGGGCGGTGTTCGCGACCGGCGGCCTGCGGCACACCCTGTCCGCCGGCATCGACCTGACGCGCGAGCGTTCGGACGCCAATCGCTACGGCACGCTCAACCCGGGCAATACCGGCCTGCTGGCGCCCAATCCGTTCCGTACGGTCAGCCCGGCGCTGGCGCCGACCGAGGTCAATGAGGTCGATATCGATACGATCGCCTTCTACCTCTACAATACGATCGCGCTCAGCGAGCAGTTCGAGATCACCGGCGGCATTCGCGGCGAGAGCTATGACGCCTCCATCAGCAGCCTGACGCTGGCGGGCGCCGGGTCCGGCGCGGTCAATGGCTATCAGGATAGCGAATTCACCCTCGGCGGGCGAATCGGCCTGGTGTTCAAGCCGACGCCGCAAAGCTCGCTCTACGCCTCCTATGGCACGGCCGCGCTGCCGCCCGGTTCGTTCCTGTCCAACCCGGACATTTCCCGCACCGGCGACAATGCCTTCCCCGGCTTCGTGCCAGGGGCGCGCCCGGTCCGCGCCGACAATTTCGAGGTTGGCGGCCGCTGGGGCTTACTGAACGGCAGGCTGGTCGCCAGCTTCGCCGCCTTCCACACCGAAAAGAGCAATGTCCCGGTCACCGGCCGCGACGTGGGCGAGACGGTGGACAGCCTGAAGGGCTATCACGAGCAGACGGTGCAGGGTGTCGAACTCGGCATTACCGGCCAGATCACCCCGGCCTGGAACGTGTTCGGCGGCATCGCCGTGATCGAAAGCGAACGGCACATCAGCGCCGCGCTGAACGACGCGCGCCGCCGCGCCAATGCCGGCGATTACGGCACCTTCCTGACGGTGGACGGCGACGAACTGGCCTTCACGCCGAACGTGACCGCCAATCTGTGGACGACCTACCGCTTCCCGATCGGCCTCACGATCGGCGGCGGCGTGCAATATGTCGGCTCCTCCTTCCTCGGGCGCCCGGACGATGCGCTGCGCATCATTCCGAACGGCCAGTTCGGCAAGCTGCCGGCTTACACTCTGGTGGGCCTGATGGCGTCGTATCAGCTGACCGAGAATATCGACATCCGGGTCAACGTCGACAATCTGTTCGACGAATTCCACGCTTCGTCGACCAACTGGAATGGCAGCCGGGCCACTTTGGGTCCGCCGCGCACCTTCCTGGTGAGCGCCGGCTTCAGCTTCTAGGGATCACGGCGGACAAGGATCGGCTTGGAAAGCCGGCCCTTGTCCGCCACGATGGCGCGCCTTGCCGGGGAAATGCGCCGATGATGATCGAAATCGCCGAAGTGATGAGCCGGGACGAGGCGCGGCTTTGTCGCGAGCGCCTTGCCGGGGCCGGCTGGCGCGACGGCAGGCTGTCCGCCGGTGAAGTCGCCGCGCGGGTGAAGTCGAACGACCAGTTGCCGGATGTCGATCCGGTCGCGGCGGACCTGACCGCTTTGGTGCTGGAGCGCGTCGGGGCGAGTCCGCATTTTATCGCCGCCGCCTTGCCGCTCCGCATCGTGCCGCCCCGCTTCAACCGCTATCGCGGCGGCGGCGCCTATGGCCCGCATATCGACAATGCCGTTTTCGCGATCCCGGGCCAGACCGAGGTGGTCCGCAGCGATCTTTCCGCCACGCTCTTCCTCAGCGAACCGGACGAATATGATGGCGGCGAACTGGTGCTCGGCGGCGAGCGGGTGAAGCTGCCTGCCGGTCATTTGATCCTATACCCGTCCGGCGCGGTCCATAATGTCGAACCGGTGACGCGCGGCGAGCGGCTGGCAGCCTTCTTCTGGGTGCAGAGTATGGTCCGCGACGCGCAGCAGCGTGCGATGCTGTTCGAGCTGGACGAGACGATCCAGACGCTCCGAGCGGCTGGCAGCGACGACGCGCCGGTCACCCGCCTGATCGGCCTCTATCACAATCTGCTCCGCGCCTGGGCCGATGTCTGACGCGCCGCTGCCGAAGCTCGCGAGCATCCCGCCGGAGGTCGCTTCCGCGCGGGATTATGAGGCGCTGGCACAGGAACGCGTAGCATCCGGATCCTGGGCCTATCTTGCCGGTGGCGCGGGCGACGAGCGGACGAGCGCCCGCAACCGGGCCGCTTTCGACGATCTGACGCTGTGCACCCGTCTGCTGCGCGACATGAAGGGCGCGCATACGCGGCTCGAGCTGTTCGGCCAGAATCTCGACCACCCTTTGCTGCTCGCGCCGGTCGCCAACCAGTTGCTCGCCCACCCCGACGGCGAACTGGCCACCGCGACCGCGGCGGCGGCGATGGGCGCGACCATGGTGGTCAGCACGCAGGCCAATTTCGCGCTGGAGGAGATTGCCGCGACAGGCGTGAACTGGTGGTTCCAGCTCTACATCCAGCCTGACCGCGATTTCACCGCTGCTCTGGTGCGGCGGGCGGAGGCGGCGGGCTGCAAGGCTCTGGTCGTGACCGCCGATGCGCCGGTCAGCGGCATGCGCCACCGCGAGCAGCGCGCCGGCTTCGTCATGCCGCCGGGTGTCGAGGCAGTGAATCTGCGCGGCATGCGGTCGCTGCGGCAGGAGCAGGCGGCGCCTGGCGCTCCGCCTTTGCTGGGCAGTGCGTTGCTGGCGGCCGCACCCGGCTGGGATGATCTACGCTGGCTGAAGTCGCTGACCGGGCTGCCGGTGCTGCTCAAGGGCGTGATGAATGCGGACGACGCATCGCTGGCGCTCGGTGCCGGCATGGACGGGCTGATCGTCTCCAATCATGGCGGCCGCATCCTCGACGGCCAGCCCGCGACGATCGAGATGCTTCCCGAGATCGCGCAGGCGGTTGCCGGACGTGCGCCGCTCCTCTTCGATGGCGGCATCAGCCGCGGCGCGGATGCCTTCAAGGCCCTCGCGCTCGGCGCCGATGCAGTGCTCGCGGGCCGGGCCTGGCTGTCCGGACTCGCCGCCGCGGGGGCGCCGGGCGTGGCGCATGTGCTCCATCTCCTCCGCGCCGAGCTGGAACTGACCATGGCGCTGACCGGCTGCCGGACCCTCGCCGAGATCGAACCGGCCTTGTTGCGCCGCTGAGCCGGCGGCGGGCTTGCCGCCGCGCCGCCAGCATATAGGGTGATGCCAAAGATCAGGGAGTCCGATCATGCGCCGTTACGTCTTCGCCGCCGCTTTGCTGGCCTTTGCCGCGCCCGCTCTGGCCGCGCCGCAGGACGATCTGCGCGCGCTGATGGACGAACATTATCAATGGCTGCTGCGCGAAAATCCGGTGCAGGCGACCGCGCTCGGCGTGCGCGAGTATGACAATCGGATCAACGATCTCAGCGAGGCGGCGCGCCGCCGGTCGATCGAGCAGGCGCAGGCTTTCCTCACGCGGCTGGATCGCATCCCCACCACCGAACTGACGCCCGCCGACCGCGTCAATCACGCGATCCTGCGCCGGACGCTTGTCGAGGCGATCGAGAGCGACCGGCTGCCACAGCGCAACATGCTCTTCACCACCTATTATGGCTGGCATCAGGGTTTTGCGGGCCTGGCCAACAACCTGCCGTTCCGAACTCGCGCCGATTATGATTCCTACCTCACCCGCATCGAACAATATCCGATGCTGAATGACGAGGCGCTGCGGATTACCGGCGAGGCGATTCGCTCGGGCCACACCTTGCCCTGCTCGGTGCTCGCCGGTTCGGAAAATTCCATCTCCGGTGTGATCGTCGAGGATCCCACGCGCTCGCGTTTCTACCAGCCGTTCGCGGGCGAGCGGCCGGCGGCGATCCCGGCGGCGGACTGGACGCAGCTGCAGGAGCGGGCGCGGCGGATCATCACCAATGTGATCAACCCCGCTTACGCCAAGCATCTGGATTTCTACCGCACGCAATATCTGCCGCGCTGCGCCCGCAGCGACAGCGTCTCCGCGCAGCCGCAGGGGCGCGAATATTATGCGCTGCAGGTCCGTTCCTACACGACCACCGATCTGACCCCGCAGCAGATCCACGACATCGGCATGGGCGAAGTACGCCGTATCCTGGGCGAGATGGACACGGTCTCGCGCGAGGCGGGCTTTCCGACCCGCGCCGCCTTCATCCAGGATCTGCGCACGAATCCCCGCTACTATGCCACGAATGCCGAGGAGCTGATGGAGGCGACCGCGCGGGTGACGCGCGAGATTGACGGCCACATGCCGCGCCTGTTCGGCACGCTGCCGCGCCTGCCCTATACGATCCGCGAAATCCCGGCGGAGATCGCCCCCGGCACGACGACGGCCTATTACAATCCCGGTTCACCAGAGAGCGGCATCGCCGGCGTCTATTATGTGAATACGTCGAAGCTCGATCAGCGGCCCTTGTGGGAAATCCCGGCCCTGAGCCTGCACGAGGCGGTGCCGGGCCACCACCATCAGATTGCCCTGCAGCAGGAAGAGGAGATCGCGCCCTTCCGCCGCAACTTCACCGGCTTCACTGCCTTCACCGAAGGCTGGGGCCTGTATGCCGAGAGTCTGGGCCGCGACATGGGCCTGTACAACACGCCCGCGCGGCGGATGGGCGAGCTGAGCTATCAGATGTGGCGCGCGGCGCGGCTGGTGGTCGATACCGGCATTCACGCTATGGGCTGGGACAAGGCACGCGCGATTCAGTTCATGCGCGACAATACGGCGATGAGCGACGCCAATATCGAGGCGGAAGTGAATCGCTACATTTCTTGGCCGGGCCAGGCGCTGGGCTACATGATCGGGCGGCTGAAGATTCTGGAGTTGCGGCACCGGGCCGAACAGGCGCTGGGCGAGCGCTTCGACATCCGCCGCTTCCACGACGCATTGCTGCGCAACGGTTCGGTGCCCCTCGATGTGCTGGAGGCGCAGATCGACGCGTGGATCGTGGCGGAGCGGGCGCGCTAGTTCAGGGCGCTTGCACCACCACTTCGGTCTTCAGCGAATTGGCGATGAAGCAGCGTTCGTGGGCTTGCGTATGGAGAGCGGCCAATTCGGTCTCGTTCGGCGCGGTGCCTGCGAACCGGATGTCGGGGCGAAGCACGATCTTCGTCAGCGCGAACCTGCCGGCGCCGATTCGGCCCATCTCGCCGGTTGCGTCATCGTCGTAGCTCTGGACGTCGAAGCCCCGTCCCTGCGCGAGGCTAAGGAACCAGAGCATGTGGCAGGAGGAGACCGACGCGATCAGCGCTTCTTCGGGATCGACCCCGAACGGATCGGAGCGTGGCTCCGGAACCACGCTCGGGCTGGACGAGGCGCGGACCTTCTGCCCGCCGTCGAAAGTCCAATCATGGGCGCGGCTATAATCGCCGGAGCGGAAATTGCCGTCGGCGCGCCAGCTGATCCGCGCGCCGTGGCCGCTCATCAGTTGGGCGCGCTCGTCGCCGGGGCGCCCATCGCGAGCAGGCCCGGTTCCTCGGCTTTTATGACCTTGGTGTCCTTGCCGCTTTTGGCTTCAGGCTTGGCTGTCTCGACCGGTGCGGGCGCCGCCACCGCGGCAATTCCGCCCGCAGCCTCCTTGCGGGTCAGCCGTCCCTCGATCGTCGCTCCCGCGGCGATGCTCAACGTCTCGTAACTGAGGTCGCCGGTCACGCGCGCGCTGGGCTCCAAAGTGACGACCCGGGCCTTCACCGTACCGTCCACCAGGCCCGCGAGATGGGCAGTGTCGCAGACGATATGCCCGGCGATCGTGCCGCCTTCCCCCTGGATCAGCGTCTCGCACTTCACGTCGCCATCGACGCGCCCGTCAATGTGAAGCTGGCCGCTGCTGGCGACATCGCCGGTGACGACCGCATCCGTGCCGAAAAAGGAGAGGCCGCCGGCCCCGCTCTTGCCGGCCGCGGGGCGGCTCGATGATTTATTGCCGGACCCGAACATACGCGCCTCCAACTCTTTGGCGGGCTTATCCTCCGTCCCTTCACCGAGATCAAGGTGGCGAGGCGGCCGGAACGACGGGGGGAGGGGGAATCCGCGTTCACGCTGCGCGGTGCCCCAAATGCGAATGAGGGCCGGCGTTTCCGCCAGCCCTCACTGCGTCGATCCGGTGGCGTCAGGCCCGGGTTGGGCCGGACTTCCGTCTCGGCGGGTTCGAGATTGGAATGGAACGACTGGGCGTCCCTTTCCGCACTCCGGGAGGAGTGGCGAACCGCCCGAAGGCAAACTCGCTTCCAATCCCGTTCGGGCCTCTCCACGGCTTTGACACCGCTTCGTCTTACCCTCCGGTCACCGCAAACAGCCCGAAAGCTGCGTCGTTGTCCGGCCGGAGCCTTCCCGCAGAGGCCGAAGCCTCCTTGTTCCGAACCCCTCAGGGGTTCCCACCAGTGCCGAAGCACTGGCAGGTCCCTGTCCGATCCTGCTCCGTTCGACTCAAATCTTGCGACCCAAGTCTCCCTTTGCCTGATCGGCCGGCAGTCCCGTGAGATCCTTGCGAATCTCTGGTCCTACCTGGGCTGCTCTACGAAGCTGCCACCCTCGCAATCGCTTGGGGGAAGCCCGCAGCGTCCGCGTAGCGGCGGCTTCGTCAGCCGCCCTGGCCTCGTCCGCTTCCTTCTCTCACCCGAAGGCGAAAAACCGGTCCCGGCTGGGCCGCAACCTTTTCTTTCCTTGGCTCCGAGGAGCCTCCGTCCGATCCGGCTACCCTTGGAAGGTGTCACCCTTTTCTGAGTCGCAAAAGGGGAATCTGCATGTGGATAACGTGGATAATGGGCATAACTCGAACCGGCTTTCGCGGCCCGATTCCAGGGCCTGATGGCAGAACGAATCGCCGTGCGTTCGCCGACGCTTGCCCCTTTGCGGGTCGCCGCATAAAGGAAGCGCCACAAGATTGGCCCCGCGCGCGGGGCGGCGGGCGCATGCTTGAAGGAATGTCAGGGCAATGAACGACAAGTTCAACACCATTGCGGGCTGGGTGCTCGGCGGCGGCATCGTGCTGCTGGGCGCGACTTTGGTCACGAATGAGGTCTTCAAGCATCATCCGCTCGAGCAGAAGGGCTATCCGATCGAGGGCGTCGAAGAAGCGGGTGGCGCCGGTGGCGCGGCGGAGGATCCGCCGATCGCCGCCCTGCTCGTCACGGCCGACGCGACCCGCGGCGAGGCGGCATTCCGCAAATGCTCGACCTGCCACACGATCAATGATGGCGGCGCCAACGGCATCGGCCCGAATCTGTGGCGCACCATGGGTTCGCCGCTCGGCCACATTCCCGGTTTTGCTTATTCGGACGGGCTGAAGGCCGTCGGCGGCACCTGGGGCTGGGAGAATATGAACGACTGGCTGCGCAATCCGCGCGCCTTTGCGGCCGGCACGAAGATGACCTTCGCGGGGATCAGCAATCCGCAGGAACGCGCCGACCTGATTCTCTATTTGAACGCGCAGGGTTCCAACCTGCCGCTCCCGGCCGCGCCGGCTGCAGAGGCTCCTGCGGCAGAGGGCGATGCGGCTGGCAATGCCAGCGGCAACGCGGCCGCCCCGGCCGCCGAGGGCAATGCGGCAGCACCCGCCGCTCCGGCCAGCGCCAATGCCGCCGCGCCGGCCAAGGCTGATGCCGCCGGTCACTAATGCCGGGCGCTTAAGCGAACGCGTCGAGATCGGCTTCCGCGACTGACCGCTGCGTGTCGGGGTGGAGTCGTGCTAAAGCCTTGGCCGCGCGCCTGACGTCGCTACGCAGATAGTCCTTGAGGTACGGTGCCGTAGCCAGCGGATCGCGCCCGGCCAGCCGCTCGACCAAGGCCAACGCCGTCACCAGTGCGCCTTCGCTTAGATAGCCGCGCCATCCCATCTCCCACCCCGCGCCGCCGCCGCTCTGAAACTGGCGGAACGACTTGGCGCCATTGGCCATGAAGATGCCGAAGCCGAGATAGACCGCGACGAGATCTGTGTGCAGTTCGTGCAGGTCCCACCCGCCCGGCGGATCGCTTTTCGCCGTCGCCATCAGATAGTGGCCGAGTTCGTGCGCGAAGGTGGCGATCAACCCCTCGGGATCGCCGATCATTGCCGGATTGTAGCTGATGCTCGCCCGTTGCTCACCGCCCACATCGTCGATCTGGAAGGTTCCGCACGGCGCCGCGGCCCCCTCGTGCCGGATCAGCATCGAATTGCCGCCGTCAATGGAGCGCGTCGCCTCGCCCGGCCTCAATTCGCACGGCCAGTGGCCCAGCGCCGCCGCATTTCGGACCTCGCCGAACAAGGCCATGACACCAGCATGATCGCGCGGCGGGACACCGGAGAACCAGGCGCGAGTCGGTGTCACCAGCGGCGTATCGCTCGTGACATCGCCGAATTCGAGGAAGAGCCATTTCAGGGTTGCGAACTGGAACTCGAGTTCGTCGGTGTCGATCGGCAGCCTGGCTCCGAACATCAGCGTCGAGCGCTCAGCCGTCCTGCGCGGAGCGGTCGATCACCATCGAGCTTTCGCGCCGCCAGTCCGGGTCCGCATCCGCATAATAATTGCAGACATAGTCCCATGCCTCCTCGGCCGTCTCGCAATAGGTGATCAGGTCGAGATCCTTGGCGGCGATCACGCCTTCCTCGACCAGAGCCTGAAAATTCACCACCCGGTCCCAGAAGTCGCGGCCGAAGAAGATGATCGGGATCGGCTTCACCTTGCCGGTCTGGATCAGGGTCAGCAGTTCGAACGCTTCGTCGAACGTGCCGAAGCCGCCCGGGAACACCGCGATCGCGCGCGCGCGCAACAGGAAGTGCATCTTCCGCAGGGCGAAATAGTGGAAATTGAACGACAGATGCGGCGTCACATAGTCGTTCGGCGCCTGTTCGTGCGGGAGCACGATGTTCAGGCCGATCGTGTCCGCGCCGACTTCCCGCGCGCCGCGATTCGCCGCTTCCATAATGGAAGGCCCGCCGCCCGAGCAGACCACGAACTGCTTCCAGCCTGAGGCATCCGCACCGACCTTGCTCGCGATCTTCGCCAGATCCCGCGCCACTTCGTAATATTTCGACTTGGCCAGCAGCCGCTCGGCGATCCGGCGCTGATCGTCGGTGATGGCGGTATCGACCAGGGTCTGCGCCGCTGCGGGTTCGGGAATGCGGGCCGAGCCGTACATCACGAAGGTGGAGGCGATCTTCGCCTCGTCGAGCAGCAATTCCGGCTTCAACAATTCCAGCTGGAAGCGCACCGGCCGCAAATCCTCGCGCAGCAGGAAATCCATGTCCTGGAAGGCGAGGCGATAGGCCGGATCGGACGTCTGCGGCAGTGGCGTCGGATGGGCGGCATTGACGGCATCCTCCCGGGCAGGCGGGAAGACGCGTTCGGGCGGATGAGGATCGTTCGACATGGCATCCGCCGTAGCGCGGAAGCCGGGCGGGGGGAATTGCCCACTAGCAGTGGCGCAAGCACGTTGCCCTGGCCAGGCCGAGCACCGCGAACTTTCTTAATCGGTGCGTGACAGAAGACAGGTGTGTCGATCGCTTGGCTCATCACGCTTGGGTTGCTCGCGGTGAACGCTCTCACCATCCTGCGTTTTTGGCAGGATAAGCAGCGAGCGATCCGCAACCAGAGGCGCATTTCCGAAGGCGATCTGCTCGGACTCGCGCTGATCGGTGGTTCACCAGGGGCTCTGCTCGCGCGGCACTGGTTTCGTCACAAGACGCGGAAGCAACCATTTTCGACGTTGTTGATACTGATCGCGGTCCTGCAAATCGGAGCTGTGGCCGGGTTTGCCTGGTCGTTCGCCTGACTTGCTGGCGGACCTTCAGCGACAGGTTCCCCGCGAACCCATGTCAAAATGCAGATGATTGTAGTGTGCCCGGTCCGAGTCGGGGCCGAGGCCGACGGCGAAGCGCTGGCAGCCGGCGCGATGGATGGCGCGCAGGAAGCGGCGCACGCGTTCGTCGTCGCCATTCCAGCCATCGACCACCGTGATCCGGCGGCCATTGCCCAATGTGAAGGCGGAGATGTCGATCGCATTGGCATAGCCATGCTCACTGATCCGCGCGCCGGGCTGGCTGTTCACGCTGCGGCAGGCATAGGTGCCGAACGTCTCGACGCGGGTGACGGTCGTGCCGAGAATCTGGCTCGCGGCCGGCTGCACGGCCTCGCGCAGCCAACGCGCATATTGCCGCGCGACGGGGCAGGTCATGGCGGTGATGTTGGTCGTCGGCACGCCGACATCGGTCAGCTGGATCGCGCCGATCGCGGTGCAGCCATTTTCGAACCGCCGGTCCGGCAGGGCGCGGAACTGCACGCCTTCACGCGCAAGATCGAGATGGCATTGCAGGGTCGCCTCACGGCCCGCCGGCGGCTGCGCCTGCGGCGGGCTATAGTCCGAAGGTGGCGTATCGCTGCCGCCGCCCGGGATGCAGGCGGTGAGCAAAAGAGCGAACAAGGCCGGGGTCCAGCGCATGCGTTAACCATCCCCGCACAAGGGAATCGCGTCAAGAGTCGGCTGGTCAAACATTCACGCCGCGCTTGACGGGAGGCGTGCGGACTCTACTCCCGGCTCCGGGCCACGCCGTCCCAACGCGGCGCGTGCTCTCTGTGAGGAGAGTCTGACATGACTGCGACCAAACCGGGTATCCGCCCGGCACGACCCCATTTCTCGTCCGGCCCCTGTGCCAAGCCGCCCGGCTGGGACGCGTCCCGGCTGACCACGGATAGCCTAGGCCGTTCCCATCGTTCAAAGATCGGCAAGGCGCGACTGGCGCATGCGATCGAGCTGACCCGCAAGATATTGCGCGTGCCGGACACGCACCGCATCGGCATCGTCCCGGCCTCCGATACCGGCGCGGTGGAGATGGCATTGTGGAGCATGCTCGGACCGCGGCCGGTGACGATGCTGGCCTGGGAGAGTTTCGGCGAAGGCTGGGTCACCGACGTCGCCAAACAATTGAAGCTCGACGCGACGATCCTGCGCGCGGACTATGGCGAATTGCCGGATCTCGCCGCCGTCGATCCGGCGAGCGACGTGGTCTTTACCTGGAACGGCACCACCTCCGGTGTGCGCGTGCCGGATGCGGACTGGATCGCGGACGACCGTGCTGGCCTTAGCATTTGCGACGCCACTTCCGCCGCCTTCGCGCAGGATCTGCCCTTCGATAAGCTCGATGTGACGACATTCTCCTGGCAGAAAGTGCTGGGCGGCGAGGGCGCGCACGGCATCCTGATCCTCGGGCCGCGCGCGGTCGAGCGGCTGGAAAGCTACGCGCCGCCATGGCCGCTCCCGAAGCTGTTTCGAATGACGAAGGGCGGCAAGCTCAACGAAGGTATTTTCAAGGGCGAGACGATCAACACGCCGAGCATGCTGGCGGTGGAGGACGTGATCTTCGCGCTGGAATGGGCGGAAGGGATCGGCGGCCTCGCCGCTCTGCGCGCCCGCGCCGATGCTAATGCCGCTGCGCTTTACGCCTGGGCGGACCGCACGGATTGGCTCGGCCCGTTGGCGGTCGATCCGGCGACGCGCAGCAACACGAGCGTCTGCCTTAAGCTCAAGGTCGAGCTCGACGAGGACGGCCAGCGCGCTTTTGTGAAGGCGATCGAATCGCTGCTCGATGCCGAGGGCGCCGCCTACGACATAGCCGGTCACCGCGACGCCCCGCCGCACCTTCGTATCTGGTGTGGCGCGACCGTCGACACCGCCGATGTCGAAGCGCTCATCCCCTGGCTCGACTGGGCCTTCCACGAAACGAAAGCCGCCTGATGCCCCGCGTTCTCATCTCCGACAAAATGGATCCCAATGCCGCTCGCATTTTCCGCGAAGCCGGGGTGGATGTTCACGAGAAGCCTGGTTTGTCGAAGGACGAGTTGAAGGCGATCATCGGCGATTATGACGGCCTGGCAATCCGCTCCTCCACCAAGGTCACCGCCGATCTGCTCGATGCCGCGACGAAGCTGAAGGTGATTGGCCGGGCAGGCATCGGCGTCGACAATGTGGATGTCGCGGCAGCCACCGCGCGCGGCGTGGTCGTGATGAACACGCCGTTCGGGAACAGCATTACCACCGCCGAACATGCCGTCGCGATGATGTTCGCGCTTGCCCGCCAGCTGCCGGAAGCGGACGCCTCTACCCAGGCCGGCAAGTGGGAGAAGAACCGCTTCATGGGGGTCGAACTGACCGCCAAAACGTTGGGCCTGATCGGCTGCGGCAATATCGGCTCGATCGTCGCGGATCGCGCCCGCGGCCTCAGGATGCGCGTCATCGCTTACGATCCCTTCCTGACCGAGGAGCGTGCGCTTGATCTCGGCGTCGAGAAGGTGGAACTGGACCAGCTGCTCGCCCGTGCCGACTTCATCACCTTGCACACGCCGCTGACAGACCAGACGCGCAATGTCCTGAGCGCGGAAAATCTGGCGAAGACAAAGTCCGGGGTTCGCATCGTCAATTGCGCGCGCGGCGGCCTGATCGACGAGGTGGCGCTGAAGGCCGGGCTGGAGAGTGGCCACATTGCCGGCGCGGCGCTCGATGTGTTCGTGGAGGAACCCGCGCAGCAGAACGCCTTGTTCGGCACGCCGGGTTTGGTCGCTACGCCGCATCTCGGCGCCTCCACGACCGAGGCCCAGGTCAATGTCGCGCTGCAGGTGGCCGAACAGATGAGCGATTTCCTGATCCGTGGCGGCGTCACCAACGCGCTCAACATGCCGAGCCTCAGCGCCGAGGAAGCGCCGCGCCTGAAGCCCTATATGCAGCTTGCCGAACGGTTGGGTTCGCTGGTCGGGCAGCTTGCCCATGGCGGCCTCACCCACATCGCGATCGAGACGGAGGGCGCGGCTGCGGAGCTGAACCAGAAGCCGATCTCGGCCGCCGTTCTCGCCGGGCTGATGCGTGTCCATTCCGACACGGTGAACATGGTCAATGCGCCGTTCCTGGCGAAGGAGCGCGGCATCGACGTGCGCGAAATCCGCCACGAGCGGGAGGGCGATTATCACACGCTGGTGCGCGTCACGGTCGGCAGCGGGGCGGAGGAGCGCTCGGTGGCGGGCACCTTGTTCGGCAATGCCGCGCCGCGCCTGGTCGAACTGTTCGGCGTCGCGGTCGAGGCCGAGCTGGGCGGCGACATGATCTACATCGTCAACGAGGATCGCCCCGGCTTCATCGGCGCGCTCGGCACCACATTGGGCGAAGCGGGCGTCAACATCGCCACTTTCCACTTGGGCCGCCGCGCGGCGGGCGGGGAAGCGATCGCCTTGGTGGCGGTCGATGGCGAGGTCGATCCGGCCCTGATCGGCCGCGTCACCGCGCTGCCGATGGTGAAGACGGTCGCGCCGCTGCGCTTCTAGCGCTTGGAGCAGGGCGGCCCGGCATGATAGGGAAAGTCCAGACTTTCCAAGGAGCTGCCCGTCATGCGCCGTCTGCTGGCCCTGCTGCTCGTGCTTTTCGCCGTCCCTGTGGCGGCGCAGGGACCTGAGCCCGAATGGCGGCTGGCGCGCGAGGAGCAGGTGCTGGTCCGCGTCGGGCGTTTCGAGCCGGCTGTGCTGAGGCTCGAGTCCGGACAGCCGACGCGGCTCGTCTTCCGCAACAGCAGCAATGTGCGGCTGAGCATCTCCGCCGATCCCTTCTTCGCCGCGTCGCGCGTCCACCCCCGCGATGCGCAGGGCATCCACCGGGGAGGCTTCACGCTCGGTCCGGGCGAGGTCAGGTCGATCACCGTGGTGCCCTATCAAGGCGTCTATTCGATCGGCAGCGGCTCCTGGTTTCGGCGCAGGCTCGGCATGCGGGCGCGGGTGATCGTCGAATCGCCGCAGCGGACCTCCGGCCAGCGCGTGGACTGAAGCGGGCGCGCGCCGCCGGTTCCGCGCGCGGCGAACATCCGCTAGTCTGGAGCGATGATCGAAATCGCCCGCGTCCCCGCGCTCAGCGACAATTATATCTGGCTGGCGCACGACCCCGTGTCGGGAGAGACGGCAGTGGTGGATCCGGCGCAGGCCGAGCCGGTGTTGGCCGAAGCGGAGCGGCGCGGCTGGCGGATCACTCAGATCTGGAACACGCACTGGCACCCCGATCACACCGGCGGCAATGCAGCGATCAAGGCGGCAACCGGGTGCGTCATCACCGGCCCGGCGGCCGAAGCCGCGCGCATCCCGACGCTCGACCGGCAGGTAGGCGAGGGCGACCGCGCGACGCTCGGCGGGATCGCGGCGGAAGTCCTCGAAGTCCCCGCCCACACCGCTGGCCACATCGCCTATCATCTGCCGGGCGAAGCGGCGATATTCGTTGGAGACACGCTCTTTGCGATGGGCTGCGGGCGGCTATTCGAAGGCACGGCGGCGCAGATGTTCGCGAACATGCAGCGCCTCGCCGCGCTCCCGCCGGAGACGCGCGTCTATTGCGCGCACGAATATACCCTGTCGAACGGCCGCTATGCCGTGACCGCTGAGCCCGACAATGAAGCGCTCTTGACCCGCATGGCCGAAGTCGAAGCCGCCCGCGCCCGCGAGGAGGCGACGGTGCCGACCACGATCGCGCTGGAGCGCGCCACCAACCCCTTCATGCGTGCCGCCTCGGTCGAGGAGCTGGCCGAGCGGCGGGCGGCGAAGGATGCGTTCAGAGGCTGAACCCTGGCACGCGCCGGCCTTGACGGCGCCGTTCCAATCTCGTCACCGCATAAGTTGAAAAGAGGAAGCGGGCTGGCGCCATGTCGGATTTCGAATTCATCTTTGCTTTGTTCGGCCTGTTGTTGGGCCTTTCGCTGGCGGAGGTGCTGGCGGGGTTCGCGCGCGCCATTCAGGCGCGGCTGGCGGTGGGATCGACGGTCAGGATCGGCTGGCTGACGCCTTTGCTGGGCGCCTTCGTCCTGCTCGACCTGTTGTCCTTCTGGCAGGCGGCATGGGTGACCCGCGACCTCATCACCGTCTCCAGCACCGCGCTCGTGGGCGCGGCTTTGTTCGCCAGCGCTTATTATCTCGCCGCCGCGCTCGTCTTCCCCAAGGCGATCGGGGACGCGCAGGATCTCGACGAGCACTTCTTCCGGATGCGCCGGATCGTGATCGGCGTGATGCTGGGGCTGCTGGTCTGCCAGCTCGGTTTCTACGCCAGCGTGCCGGAGCTGGCGCGCTTCCTCGTCCACCCGCTGGCTTTGGGGCTGACGGTCATCCTCGTCGCCCTGATGATTGCGGCGATGCTGACGCGGGGCGAGCGCTGGAGCCGCTACGCGATGCTCGCGCTCGTCGCCCGCTATCTGATCGTCTATTTGCTCTGATCGGCTCTAGCACAGCCACAAATAGCGGAACGGACCGGGTCGGCAGTCCGCCAGCGAAGCCGGTTCGACCGGCAGGACAAACAGAGCGCCGATTGCGACCGCGATCGTTGCGATACCGATCACCAGAACAAGCTTGCTACGCTTGGTGCCGCGGCGTGGCAGAACGAACCAGAGCGCGATAAACCCGCAGGCGGCGAGCAAGCCGATCAGATAGTGCACGGCACCGAGCCGGCGCAGCGGGGCATGCGATCAGCGTGCATAAAGCCCGTCCAGCCTTTCGCCGTAAACCTCCTTCAGCACGTGCCGGCGGATCTTCACGGATGGGGTCAGTTGCTCATTCTCCACCGTGAACGGCTCGTCCGCGATCACGAAGCGGCGCACCTTCTCGATCACCGACAGATCCTTGTTCACCCGGTCCACCGCGGCGCTCAGCGCCTTTACGTAATCGGGATCGGTTCGCACCTTGGCGAAATCGCATTTGCGGGAGTTGGCGGCGCACCATTCGGCGGTCCATTCGGGATCGGGGACGATCAGGCCGACAATGTACGGGCGCTTGTCGCCAGTCACCATGGCCTGCACGATCTCGCTCTGGAGGGTCAGCATGCCCTCCACTTTCTGCGGCGCGACATTGTCGCCCTTGTCGTTGACGATCAGGTCCTTCTTGCGATCGGTGATCACGATCCGCCCGGCTTCGTCGATATGGCCGACATCCCCCGTGTGGAGCCAGCCATCGACCACCGTCTTCGCGGTCAGCGCCTCGTTGCGCCAATAACCGTGCATCACCAGTTCGCCCGCGACGAGGATCTCGCCATCCTCCGCAATCTTGATCTCGGTGTTCATCAAGGGCGGGCCGACCGTGTGCATGGCGAGGCCGACGCTGGGGCGGTTGCAGCTCATCACCGGCGCCGCCTCGGTCTGGCCATAGCCCTGCAGCAAGGTCAGGCCGAGCGAGTGGAAAAAGATGCCGACCTCGGGATTGAGCGGCGCCCCGCCCGAGACCATCGCCTTGATCCGCCCCCCGAACTTCTTCTGGATCTTCGGCCGCAGCAGCCGGGAGACGAGGAAATCCATCGGCATGTCGAGCACGCCCTTGCGCCCGTCATAGGATTTCGCACCGATCTTCAGTGCCTTGTCCATCAGGAAGGCGGCCATCCCGCCCTGCTTCTCGACCTGCTTCAGGATGCGCTGGCGCAGCACCTCGAACAGCCGGGGGACGACGACCATGAGCGTCGGCCGCACCTCTTCGATGTTCGACGCAAGCTTCTCCAGCCCTTCGGAATAATAGATTTGTGCGCCGAGCCCGACCGGGAACATCTGCCCGCCGCTATGCTCGTAAGCGTGGCTGGCGGGGAGGAAGGACAGGAACACTTCCTCGTCCCAGCCGAAATCATTGCTGATCACCTCGGCGCAGCCTTCGACATTGTGCAGGATCGCACCGTGATGCTGCATCACGCCGCGCGGCGCGCCGCCGGTGCCGGACGTGTAGATGATGCAGGCCAGATCCTCGCGCTTGAAGGTGGCGCGGGCGGCGCAGCCCTTGATGTCCGCTTCTTCGGCCGCGATCAGGTCGCTCCATTGCAGGAAGTCGACGCTGCCAGCCTGGCCGATGCCGCTGATCGGATCGATGCCAATCACATGCTCGCAATTCGAACTGCGCACGGCCGCAGGCAGCAGGGTCTTGGCGAGCTTTCCGTTGGACACGATCACGGCCCGTGCGCCGCTATCGTCCAGGATATGCTGGTGGTCGCGCTCGGTATTGGTGATGTAGGTCGGCACGGTGATGCAGCCGGCGGCCATGATGGCGAAATCGGCCATCAGCCATTCCGGCCGATTCTCGCTGACCAGCATCACCCGGTCGCCGGGCTGCAGACCCAGCCGCTTCAGCGCGCCGGCAAGGCGCGCGACCGTGTCGGCGGCTTCGCTCCAGCTGGTCGGAGTCCATTCGCGGTCCTTCTTCGCCCACAGGAACGGCCGGTCGCCCCCCTGTTTGGCACGCTTGAAGAACATCGTGACGAGGTTCGGAAATCGTTCGATCTGGCGCATCCGTGCTCCCTTTCGCGCGCAGGTTTCCTGCGTCGCAGCCGACTGTCCTAGTGCGATGAAGCGCAAATCGCCACACTCGGCGCAGGTGGACGCCGGACAGGCTCTTGGTTACGCCTCCGGCATGGCCTGGTTTTTCCGTCTGCTCGTGATCGGCGCCGCTGCCGCGCTCGCCGCCTGCACCACCGTCCCGCGCGACGCTGCGCCCGCCTCCCCGCGCCAGATCTTCGTCTCCGCCGCCAATCCGCTGGCGGCCGAAGCGGGCATGGCGGTGCTCCGCCGCGGCGGCAGCGCCGCCGACGCGGCGATCGCGGTGCAGGCGATGCTCGGGCTGGTCGAGCCGCAAAGTTCCGGCCTCGGCGGCGGCGCCTTCATGACCTATTATGACGCCGGCACGAAGCGGGTCACCGTCTATGACGGCCGCGAGACCGCGCCCGCGGGCGCCAGGCCGGACATGCTGCTGGCAGCGGACGGAACGCCGCTGCCATTCGGCGAGGCGGCGTTGAGCGGCCGCGCGACCGGTGTGCCCGGCGTCCTGCGCATGCTGGAAATGGCGCATCGCGATCATGGCCGGCTGGCCTGGCGCGAGCTGTTCGGCGATGCCGAACGCACCGCGCGCGAGGGCTTTACCGTCACCCCGCGGCTGGTGCGGATGGTCACTGGCCGCTTCCCGCAAAATGCCGCGCCGGACGTTCGCCGCTATTTCACCGAGCGGGACGGAACCCTGGTCGATGCCGGCGATACCCTGATCAATGCGGACTATGCCGATTTCGTTCGCCGTCTTGCCGCCCAGGGGCCGGACGCGCTCCATCGCGGACCGACGGCGCAAAGAATCGTCGCGCGCCTCGCCGATGGGCCGGTGCCCGGCGCGATGACGCTGGCCGACCTCGAAGCCTATCGGCCGATCCGCCGCGATCCGCTCTGCCGCCCGTTCCGCGTCTACATCGTCTGCGTCCCGCCGCCGCCGTCCAGCGGCATCGCGCTGCTGCAATTGCTGGCTATGCTCGAGGGGACGGACATCGCCGCGCGCGGCGTCGCCGATCCGCGCAGCTGGTTCCTGTTCGCCGAGGCCAGCCGGCTGATGTATGCCGACCGCGACCGCTACGTCGGCGACCCGGCTTTCACCAATGTCCCGGTCAACGGCCTGCTCGAGAGCGATTATGTCGCCAGCCGCGCCGCTCTGATCGGCGAGCGCGCCGGTCCGCCGCCGGCCGCGGGGTCGCCGCCCGAGATGATGACGGTCGCGCAGGATACGACCAACGAGCCTGCCGGCACGAGCCACTTCGTCGTCGGCGATGCGCAAGGCAACGTGGTGTCGATGACGACCACGGTGGAATCGATCTTCGGCTCCGGCCGGATGGTCGACGGCTTCTTCCTGAACAACCAGATGACCGATTTCGCCTCCCTCCCGCGTGACGCGGAGGGGCGACCGGCCGCAAATGCGGTCGCGCCGGGCAAGCGCCCGCGCTCGTCGATGAGCCCGGCGATCATCCTGAGCCGCGACGGCCGCTTCGTCGCCGCGATCGGCTCGCCCGGCGGCAATGCCATCCTGGCCTATGTCGGCAAGGTGATGATCGGCACGCTCGATTGGAATTTGAGTATGCAGGCGGCGATCGACCTACCCAACCTCATCGCTCGCGGCAGCGCCTTCAATGGCGAGGCGGACAAGTTCCCGCCCGGTGTGGTGGCCGCGCTGAGCGCGCTTGGCGTCGAGGTTCGCCCCGGCCAGGGCGAGGATAGCGGCCTGCACGGCGTGATCCTGCGGGGCGGCCGGATCGATGGCGGCGCCGATCCCCGCCGCGAGGGCGTCGTGCTGGTCGAGGACGCGCCGCGCTAAGACGTGGCGGCTACCCAGGGGATGCGGGCGTCGTTGAAGTCCACGACCTCGCCCAGTTCGTGCACGTTGCGATAGCCGTAGCCGTAAAGGTTGATGAAGGTCTGGATGTTCAGCGCGACCGTGACCAGCTTCGTCACCACCGGATAGGAATTGTTGCTGAAATTGTTGTTGCAATAGATCAGGATGCGCCGGTTCGGATTCCGGCCGATAACGCGGGCCAGGCTCTCGGCAGTGAAATCGGGCAAGGGCAAATTCACTGCGCCGCGAATGTGGCCGTCGGCGAAGGCGCTTTCGGAGCGGGCGTCGAGGATCAGCACGTTGGGATCGGTCGCGGCGGCGGCGAATTGGGTCCAGCTGAGCAGGCGGTCCTGGCGATAGGCCTCGACCTCGCGGGCGAGCGCATTGAAGCCGGTGAAATCGATCTGCGGATTGACCGGCTGGGCGATGGCAGCGGGCGCGGCTGCGGTCAGGGCCAGAGCGACAAGCAAGAAACGCATGACCATGTCTCCCGATAGACGGGAGATCGCTACGTCGAGGGAACTGTCCGCGGGCTGAATGTCTCAGCCGATCGCGGCGAAGGCGCGGACGGGGAAGGTGCCCATGCCGGCGATTTTCGGCGGCGCGGCGGTGAAGCGGAAGCCGCTGTCTGGCAAGGCGGCGAGGTTGGTGAGGTGCTCGACGATCAGCACGCCCGCGCCGAGCAGGATGGTGTGGACTGGGCGGCGGGGTGCGCGCGTATCGTCGATATTGTGGCTGTCGATGCCGATCAAAGCCGCGCCTTCATCGACCAGCAGTTTCGCGGCGGTTTCGGTGAGGAACGGGTGGTCGCTGAAATAGGTTTCGCTGCCCCAATGGCGGTCCCAACCGGTGTGGATCAGCACTGCCTTGCCGCGCAGATCCAGCCCCGCGAACGCGCCGATATCAACCGCCTGATCGGCCGAGCGAACGAGAAGGCCCTCCAGCCCGGCGATCCGGTCGAGGCCGACCGCCGCCAGATCGTCGCCATCCTCGTAGCGGTGGAAGGGCGTGTCGAGATAGGTGCCGGTATTGGCGACCATGTCGATCCGGCCGATCTGGAAGGTGGCGCCGTCATCGTAGAGCGCGGCGGATTGTTCGCGGGTCCAGAAGTCGCAGATATGCGGACCCGGCAGGCCGCGATAGGTAATCGTGCCGTCCTCGATCCGGTGGCTCAGGTCGATGAGCGCCGGGCACTGGCGATGCTCCATAAGGCGAAGGCTCCTATTCCGGCCCAGATCACGTTCAGCACCGCCGACGGATAAGCGCCGTTGGCGCCGCTGTTCACGACGAAGCCGGCCGCGCCGACCACGTTCATCCACTGATAAACGGGCGAGCGGGCGGTCAGCCTGCCGGCGGTCAGCAGGGCATAGGAACCGAGGATCAGGACCGCCGACGCCCAGCCGGTGATTTCGACAGCCAGGGTCAGACCAATTTCCTCACGCCGCCAGCTGACGCAGCACGAATTGCAGGATGCCGCCGTGGCGGAAATATTCCAGCTCGTTCAGCGTATCGATGCGGACGCGGGCGCGGAAGGTGGAGCGCACTCCGTCCGCCTCGACAGACACCAATATTTCCTGCCGCGGCTGGAGGTCGGCGACGCCGGTGATGGTGAAGGTCTCCTCGCCCGAAAAAGCCGGCGGCGTGTCGAGGAATTGCAGCGGCAGGACGCCCATGCCGACCAGGTTCGAGCGGTGGATGCGCTCATAGGTCTCGGCGATCACGGCGCGGACGCCGAGCAGGTTCGTGCCCTTTGCCGCCCAGTCGCGCGACGAACCGGTGCCATATTCCTTGCCCGCGACGACCACGAGCGGCGTGCCGTCCGCCTTGTAGCGCATGGCGGCGTCGTAGATCGCCATCGTCTCGCCGGTCGGCACGTAACGGGTAACGCCGCCTTCGATCCCGGGGGTCATCTTGTTCTTGATGCGGATGTTGGCGAAGGTGCCGCGGGTCATCACCTGATCATTGCCGCGGCGGGCGCCGTAGGAGTTGAAGTCGGCGCGGCTGACCTGCCGCTCCTGCAGCCACGTGCCGGCCGGGCTGTCCGCCTTGATCGAACCGGCGGGCGAGATGTGATCGGTGGTGATCGAATCGCCGAGCAAAGCCAGCGGCCGCGCGTCGACAATGTCGGCAGGCGCGGTCGGGGTCATGGTCATGCCGTCGAAATAAGGCGGGTTGGCGATGTAGGTGGAGCCGGTCGGCCAGGCATAGGTGGCGCCGCCGGTGACCGGAATGGACTGCCAGCGCGTATCGCCCTTGAACACGTCGGCATAGCGGGCGCGGAACATCTCGCCATGGACATAGGTGTCCATCATCGTGCGGACCTCGTCATTCGACGGCCAGATGTCCTTGAGATAGACGTCGGCGCCGTCCTGATCCTTGCCGATCGGGCAGGTGACCATGTCCTCGATCACCGTCCCCTTGATCGCATAGGCGACCACGAGCGGCGGCGAGGCGAGGTAATTGGCGCGCACGTCGGGCGAAACGCGGCCTTCGAAATTGCGGTTGCCGGAGAGGACGGAGGCGGCGACCAGATCGTTCTTGTGGATCGCCTTGCTGATCGCGTCCGGCAACGGACCCGAATTGCCGATGCAGGTGGTGCAACCATAGCCGGCGAGGTTGAAGCCCAAAGCATCCAGATCCGCCTGCAGGCCCGATTTCTCGAGATAGTCGGTGACCACCTGCGATCCGGGCGCGAGGCTGGTCTTCACCCAGGGCTTGCGGGTCAGGCCCCGTTCGCGCGCTTTCTTCGCGACCAGCCCGGCGGCGACGAGCACGGCCGGGTTGGAGGTGTTGGTGCAGCTGGTGATCGCGGCGATTACGACGTCGCCATGGCCGAGCGTCTCGCCCGCGGCCACCACGCCGTCGCCATTGGTATCGACCGCGCAGCGTTCCTTCAGCCGATCAAATTCCTGGCCGAATTCGGCAGTGAAATTGTTGCAGAATTCATCGTCGACGTTCGCCAGCGTCACCTTGTCCTGCGGGCGCTTGGGGCCGGCGAGGCTGGGCTCGACAGTGGACATGTCCAGGCGCAGCGTGTCGGTGAAGACCGGCTCCGGCGCGTCCGGATCGAGCCAGAAGCCCTGCTCCTTCGCATAAGCCTCGGTGAGCGCGACCTGCTCGTCGCTGCGGCCGGTGAGGCGCATATAATCGAGCGTCTTGTTGTCGAAGGCGAAGAAGCCGCAAGTGGCGCCATATTCCGGCGCCATGTTGGCGATGGTGGCGCGATCGGCCAACGAGAGCGCGCTGACGCCTGGGCCGTAAAATTCCACGAAGCGCCCGACGACGCCCTTCTTGCGGAGCATCTGCGTGACGGTGAGCACCAGATCGGTCGCGGTGATGCCTTCGTTCAGCGCGCCGGAGAGGTGGAAGCCGACCACTTCGGGGATCAGCATGGAGACGGGCTGACCGAGCATGGCCGCCTCCGCCTCGATCCCGCCGACGCCCCAGCCGAGCACGCCCAGGCCGTTGATCATCGTGGTGTGGCTGTCGGTGCCGACGCAGGTGTCGGGATAGGCGACTTCCACGCCGTCCGCGCCGGGCGAGGACCAGATGCCGCGGGCGATATTTTCCAGATTCACCTGGTGGCAGATGCCGGTGCCGGGCGGCACGACCTTGAAATTGTCGAACGCGGTCTGGCCCCATTTCAGGAACTCGTAGCGCTCCATGTTGCGCTCATATTCCAGCTCGACGTTGCGCTCGAAGCTCTGCGGCGTGCCGAAGGCGTCGATCATCACGCTGTGATCGATGACGAGGTGGACGGGAACCTGCGGGTTGATCTTCTTCGCATCGCCGCCAAGCGCGGTGATCGCGTCGCGCATCGCCGCCAGATCGACCACGCAAGGCACGCCGGTGAAATCCTGCATCAGCACGCGGGCCGGGCGATACTGGATTTCATGATCGGAGCTTTTGGTCTGCTGCCAATCGACAATCGCCTGGATGTCGGCGCGGGTGACGGTGCTGCCGTCCTCGAAGCGAAGCAAATTCTCCAGCAGCACCTTCATGCTGAACGGGAGACGGGAGACGTCGCCCAGTTTCTCGGCCGCCTTGGCGAGGCTGTAATAAGCATAGGACCTGCCGTTCACGTCGAGCGTGGAGCGGGTGTTCAGGCTGTCCTGGCCAGTGGCGGTCATAAATACCTCGTCGCAAAGTAAGACATTGCGCCGGCCCCCGCCGTGCGGCCCCCGGCGCTTGTGTGATGGGGGCCGTAGCAGGGTGCGCGCAGAGGGGAAAGGGATGGCGATCGACGCGCGCGGAAGGCCACAAGTTGCGCGCGGAACATGGAAAATTTCACCGTGACCTTCGGTCCGCGCGGCAGGCTGGCGGCGGGGGTGGTGCGAGTGTTTCGTCCGGGCGGAAAACCGTTTTGCTGCATGTAGTTGCGCGGTTCGCAGGCTCTTGGGCGGCAGGCGCGGCCCGGGGCTGGTTGTCGCGCGAGGCGTGGTATCACAACGGCGAAAGTGTGACCTTCGGGGATTGAGCCACCGGCGCGGACGGCGCGGTCCTGTTGAATGTCGGGTGGCAGCGGCGAGTCGCTCATCCGCGAGCTTGGATCATGCGCAATCCTATTGGGGAAGGGCGATGTTCATCGCGGGGGCCGGTGACGTATATGGCCGTGGGGACGCGCCGCTTCGCAAAGCTGGAGGAGCATAGGGATGTGGTGGCGGGAATATTCTGAGTGAGGGAGACTTGCGCGATCGGTCGGGCGGGCATTCTGCCGAAAACGGTTGAGGCATTCAGCCTTCACCTGACCTTCTCGACGCAGCTACGCGGTTTATCCGGCGCGTCGGTTCGGCTATGGCCGGGCGCGTGGTGGGCATCCTAACAGCTTTGACGCGTCGAATGCTGGCGCTGGCGACAGCGTTGCTGCTGTCCCTCGCCATCGCCTCTCCCGCCATCGCGGAGATCGGCTGCTCTTGGGACGCCGCGACGCATTTCGCCGAAACCGCAGACCATGCTGACGAACATGGTGCCGACACGCCCGAACCCGGCGGCTCCGATTCCAGCGGCGGCGAAGGTTCTCCCGACAGTCATTGCGCTTTCTCGCATGGGCATGGCGATCTCGCCCCGCGCGCCGGCAATCCGGCGCTGCCCGCCCGCATCCTGACGTTCGCGCTGCCGCCCGCGGCGCGGTTCGTTTCCTCGCTTCCGCCCGGGCTCGATCGTCCTCCGCGCAGCTGATCCGGCGCGGCCTTTCACGGCCGCTTCCCTGACAGTTTGACGCATTCGGAGACGATCCATGAGATGTATGTACGTGCTGCGCGGCGCCTTGACCGGCGCCTGCGCTCTTGCCCTGGCCGCGCCGGCCTGGGCGCAATCCGCTCAGCCTGAGGCTGAGCCCGCCGAAACCGCCGAAGCCCCGGAGCCTGAAGCCGAGGACGAAGAAACCGAGGAAATCGTGGTGCAGGCGACCCGCACCGGGCGCCGCATCCAGGACGAGCCGATCCGGGTCGAGGTGCTGAACCGCGAGGAGATCGAGGAAAAGATCATCATGCGGCCGGGCAATATCGCCCTGGTGCTGGCCGAGACGGGGGGCTTGCGCGTGCAGACCACTTCGCCGGGGCTGGGCGCGTCCAACATCCGCGTGCAGGGGATGGACGGGCGCTACACGCAGCTGCTGGCGGACGGGCTGCCTCTTTACGGGGGCCAGGCGCTGGGGCTGCTGCAGATCACGCCGACCGACCTGGGCCAGGTCGAGGTGATCAAGGGGGCGGCTTCGGCGCTCTACGGGTCGTCAGCCCTGGGCGGTGTGATCAACCTCGTCTCGCGGCGGCCGCGCGACTGGTTCGAGGCGGAAACTCTGCTGAACGTCACGACGCGGGACGGGCAGGATCTGACCGCCTACGTCGCCGGGCCGGTCGGGCGCGAGCTGGGCCTGTCGCTGACCGGCGGGCTGCACCGGCAGAGCCGGGTCGATCTGGACGATGACGGGTGGATCGACATTCCCGGCTACGAGCGCTGGACGGTGCGGCCGCGGCTGTTCTGGACCGGGGAGAGCGGGGCGAAACTGTTCGCGACCGTCGGCGCGATGGGGGAGGACCGTGTCGGCGGGACCTTGCCGGGGCGGACGGTGCCGGACGGGAATCCGTTCGCGCAGACGCAGGAGACGGGGCGGCTGGACGCCGGGTTTGTCGGCGAAGCGCCAGTCGCGGCGGGCGTGACGGCGCATCTGCGCGGCTCGTGGATGCTGCAGGACCATAGCCACGTTTTCGGGAGCGTGATCGAGGAGGACCGGCACGAGACGATCTTCGCCGAGGCTTCGGTGACGGCGCGGTCGGACGGGCGCTCGCTGGTCGCAGGCGTGGCGTTCCAGTCGGATGCGTTCGCGTCGGAGACCTTTCCGGCGTTCGACTACACGTTCACCGCGCCGGGCCTGTTCGCGCAGGTGGAGCAGGATCTGTCGGAGGAACTGACTCTGGCCGCCAGCGGGCGGGTGGATTTCCACAACGAATATGGCACGCGCTTCAGCCCGCGCGTGTCGGCAGCGTGGAGGCCGGGGCCGTGGACGATCCGGGCCTCTTACGGCCGCGGCTTCTTCGCGCCGACGCCGTTCGTGGACGAGGTGGACGATGCCGGCCTGTCGCGGCTGGAGCCGCTCGCCGGTCTTCGCGCGGAGACGGCGGAGACGGCCTCGCTCGACTTCGGCTGGGCGCGCGGGCCGTTCGAGGCGAACCTGACTCTGTTCGGATCGAACCTCGACGGCACGGCGCGGCTGGTGACGGTCGCGCCTACCCAAGTGCGGCTGGTGAACAGCATCGGCACGACCGAGATACGCGGGGCGGAGGCGTTGCTGCGTTACCGGCGCGACGGCTTCACGGTGACGGGCAGCTATGTCTTCGTCGATGCCGATGAGCCGGTGCCGGGCGGTGTCGGCCGGCGGGCGCTGCCGCTGACGCCGCGGCACAGCGCCGGGCTGGTCGCGGTGTGGGAAAGCCATGGCCGCGGGCGGATCGGGGTCGAGGCTTATTATACCGGCAAGCAGGCGCTCGACGACGATCCGTTCCTGACGGAGAGCCGGCCCTATCTGGAACTGGGTGTGCTCGGCGAGATCGTCCTCGGGCGAGTGCGGCTGTTCGTGAATTTCGAGAATATCACGGACGTGCGGCAGACGCGGTACAACAGCCTGGTGCGGCCGGTGCGTGCGGCGGACGGGCGCTGGACGGTGGACGCCTGGGCGCCGACCGACGGCTTCGTCGCCAATGCCGGGATCCGGCTGAACTTCGGGGGGAATTAGACTTCGCGCTCGTCTCTGGGCTTGCCAGCCAAAGCTTTAGCGAAGGATGGTGCATCGGTTCGAACTCTGTTCGAACCTCACTCTGGTTGGGGCACCATCCAGAGGATGGTGCCCAGGGACGGGATCGAACCGCCGACACCGTGATTTTCAGTCACGTGCTCTACCAACTGAGCTACCTGGGCATCGCCGCCGGAGCGGGAGCGAGCGCCTATAGAGAAGGGTCGCGCCTGCTGTCCAGTGTTTCGGCCAGCGTATCGGGATCGGCGGGCGGCCCGGCGATCCGGTAGCCGTCGCCGAGCCAGTTCAGCAGGTCGCGGTCGCGGCAGCCCTGGCTGCAGAAGGGCGCGAATTGCTCGGCCGCCGGCTTGCGGCAGAGCGGGCAGGCGCCGGATCTAGTTTTGGCTGCGGTGGACATGCCCCGCCGATATGGCGAGCGCGGCGTCGGCCCGCAAGGCGAGCGCGCCGCCGGTGCGCCGTTCCAGCGCCGCGCGCCATTCGGGGCTGATGCAGGCGATCACCTCGGGCGCAGCGGTTAGGGTGAGCGCTCCCGGCCCGGCGCGTTCGGCCCGGCGCAGGAGAGCGCGCGCGGCGGCGCCGACGGGATCGGCCTGGAGGATTTCGGGGAGCGAGCGCCGGCCGCGGCGGCGGACGACCTGCAGGAAACCGAAGCCGTTGACGGCGGTGCGCTCGAACGGCTGCGGCAGGACCGCGTCCAGCGCTTCGGCCGCCGCCTGCCGCTCGGCCTTGGCGGCGAGGGTAGGCAGGTCGATGCCGATCGAGCCGCCCAGCCCGAAGCGCCGGATCGCCTGCCCCGCCGCGCGCGCCCCGGCGATGGCGAGCGCGGCGGGATCGAGTATGCCATCGACGTCGAACAGGGTCATGGCCGGCGTGAGGCTCATAGTCAGCGACCCGCCGGGGAAGGCGATGTCGCCGGTGAGCGCGCTTTCGATCAGTTCGCTCCAGCCGGCCTGTTCGAACAGGTCCGGGCCGGTGGCGGGATGAGGCCTGGCGTTCAGCCGCTCGGCAAGATTCGGGGCGGGGCGCGGCGGGCCATCGGCGGGACGGACTTTGGCGCGCTTGAGGCGACCGGTTTCGGGGAGCGGCTCGCGGACAATCTCGACGTTCAGCGTCGCGCCTTCGGTGACGCCGGGCGGGATCGGCGCGAGCAAGGCTTCCGCGCCGTCCGCAAGCCGGACGAGACCGCGGCGGCCGGGCTGCTGCACCTTGATGAGCTTCGCCGCGATGACCGCTCCGGGGCCGTGCGGGCCGGGCAATTCGATCATTGCCTCGACGATTTCACCGCCCTCGATCAGGATCGCGCGGCTTTCGCCTATGCCTTCTTCGTAGAGCCAGCCGTTTGTCATGCGGCCTTGTCACCCCGGACCGGGCGTTGGGTCCACTTCCTTTTCTGCGCGGCGCCAAAGATGCGTGGCAAGCGCAGCATCCGTTTGCCTTGCGGCCGGCCGCTGCGTAGCAGAGCACGGGTGGAAGTTGCCGCCAGCCTCGCAGATTTCGCGGTGTTCACGACGATCGCCTTGTTGTGGGGAAGATGGGCCAGGCTGGATCTCGGCTTTGCCCGTCCCGATTATTGGCGGGCGGAGCCTTGGGTATTGCTGTTCATTCTGTGGCTGACTGTAGAATGGGCACTTGCGCTGGTCCTGCCGGTCCTCGCGGATCCGGAAGCATATGCGGAGTTGGACCACCTCTCACTGGGTGAGGAACTTTTTGTCTCCGTGCTGCTCGGGCCCTTTTGGGAGGAACTGTTCTTTCGCGGCGTCATGTTCGCCGCCTTGCTTCGCCGTTGGGGCATATGGACGGCGGCGATTATACCGAGCATCCTGTGGGGCCTGATCCACGTACAATATGAATGGTGGTTCGTGGCCTCGATCGCGGGATCGGGTGTGCTGCTGGCGATGGTGCGATGGAAGGGCGGATCTATCTATCCGCCGATCGCCCTGCACGCGGCCTACAATCTGCTGGTGACGCTCTACGGCCGCGGGATGCTCGGCAACGAAGTCTGAGGCGCGAGGGGCAGCGAGCGCCGTGCGGCAATGCCGTCGAGATAGGCGCAGATCGTCTGCCCCCTCCGCCTTTGATCCGGCCGTCCGTCCGGCAGGGAATGTCGGTCGAGGAGACCGGCTGCATCGAGGCCAGTCTCGACCGTCCCGCTGCACGGGCCGGCGAATGCGCTCGCCCGAATGCACTGCTCCAGAAAGGTGACAGCGAACGCGCCAAAACGGTCATCCAGTGCGTGGATGCGGCGCCTTTCCACTTCCCGCCTGAACTCGTCCCCGTGCCAAAGGGCCAGATCGAAATAGCCGCCATAAGGGGTCCAGTTCTGACCTGCGGCTGGCGCTCGATCCGGGCCGAACAGCTGTTCCGGATCGTATCCGCAGTCCTGTGCGAACACATCAGCGTCGAAGGAGGACAGGGGGATTTCCATAGCGCGCTGTTCGTCGAAGGCGCGCAGCAGCCGGGAGGCCGCGACCATGCGATCCGGCCGATCGCCCGACGCCTGAGATGCGGTGACGAGCGCCCAGGCCAGCGGCCCGACGAGGAAACCCAGCAGGAAGATGCCGGCAAATACTGCAATCCTCGCCAGCCACCGCACGGCACCCTCCCGCTTTACTTGCAATGTAACAGTGTAACATCAGAATGCGTGCGGGACCAAGCTTGCGGTAGCGATGGAGGAAAGGGTGCATGCAGCATCGACGCCGGCATGACGAAGCAGCCGCGCGCTCAAGCCTGAGGGAGGTTTTCCATGCTCCGCGATGCCAGCGCCTGAAAGAGCGGGACCGCTGCCGTGGCGACCGGCAGGCCCGATACCTGTCCGTCGCCCACTTCCAGCAACCACCAGCGGCCCACCTCATCACGACCGAAGTCGGCGGAGGCAAAGGAGCTTGGCACCTGCGCTGCAATCCGCCCCAGCCATCCGGCCGGAGGCGGACCCAAGACGTTGGCCGCCTCCGAGCGGGGCCAGCAGCCCACGAGGCGGCCATCCACGATGAAGGCCCGGTACTCATGGGCGGGTGCGCCGACGGGCAGCAGAGGGATATATTGCTTGAACACCAGGCCGCCGACGAGGCTGTCGCCCTGTAGCTCTCTGAAGCGGGCGATAGTCCGGTGCACGGATCCGCTGTCGGCCGCGTCAGCGATGAAGCACGCCTCTTCCCAATAGCCGGAGGCTTGCGATTTCACCCAGTCCTTCAGGATCAACGAGGAATGGCCGAATGGCTCCACGGCCGCGCCAATGGCCTCGCCGGACTCGATCCGATCCTGTTTGATCCAGACGGTCTTCGGCATCCATTCCGCCAATGCGGGATAGGAACCGGGCGCATGGTGACAGGCCGCATATTCGCGTGGAGAGGTGGCCAACAGAATGGAACGCGCCCGCAAAGCTTCGTAAAGGGCCTGATAGGCTTCGATGCTCATCATCCAGCCGCGATAGACAGCCGTACCGGCACCATCGAACCGGCTTTGCCGCAATGCCGCTATCGGATCGATCCGGTGGTCCAACTCGTCATGGTCGATCCGGACCACCGAAAAACCGGCATCGCGCGCCGCCTGCGCTTCATCGGCGAATGCCGGCTCGACAGCGCGCGGGTCGAGCGGATCGGCGCAGAAGATCGCGAACGGCGTAGGCATGGCACCGACTTGTCACGCGGCCGGCACCGCTGCAATTGCGCTTTGCGGGCGAAGGCGCGTCTCCCTGGCGCCAATCGATTCAGTCCAGCGGCCAGCCGGAGGCGCGGAGTAGGGCGCGGGTTTCGTACAAGGGGAGACCCATGACGGCGCTGTGGCTGCCTTGCAGGGCGCGGACGAGGGCTTCGGCGCGGCCCTGGATGGCGTAGCCGCCGGCCTTGCCGCGCCATTCGCCGCTGGCGAGATAGGCGGCCAGTTCGTCTTCGCTCAGGCGCTTGAAGGTGACGATGCTGGTGGACAGGCGATGGCGGGCCTGGCCGGTCGTGTCGGTGACGGTGACGGCGGATAGCACGCGATGGCGCCGGCCCGAGAGCAGCTTGAGGCACGCGCGTGCCTCGGCTTCGGTTTCGGTCTTGGGCAGAATCCGGCGGCCAGCGGCGACGACCGTGTCGGCGGCGATGACGATCGCGCCCGGCGTGGCCGCGGCGGCGGCTTTCTCGGCGGCCATGCGGCGGGCATAAACGGCGGGGAGTTCCGCCTTGCACGGACTCTCGTCGATATCGGCCGGGGCGATCTCGTCAGGCACCACGCCGAGGCGGGCGAGCAATTCCAGCCGGCGCGGACTCGCCGAGGCGAGGATCAGGCGCGGCGCGGTGGCGGCCGTCAGGATTGCGGGCCGGGACCGCCGCGGCCCGGCATGAAGCGATAGGTCAGGCGGCCCTTGGTCAGGTCATAGGGAGTGAGCTCGACCAGCACCTCGTCGCCGGTCAGCACGCGGATGCGGTTCTTGCGCATCTTGCCGGCGGTGTGACCGAGAATCTCGTGGCCATTTTCCAGGCGGACGCGAAACATCGCGTTTGGCAGCAGCTCGACCACCAAGCCGCGCATTTCGAGAAGTTCTTCCTTGGCCATTCAAACCCTGCTCGTTTTTCGACGCGCGCGTTTAGCGAAAAAGTCGGTTCAAGAAAAGTGGCGGGCCCGTCGCGGTCAGAGCGGCAGTTCGGGATCGACCGGCGGCAGATCGACCCAGACCCAGCGCCCGCGCGCGGTGGCGGAGAGATCGACGCGCTGGCCCTCCTCGGCCCAGGCGGCGAGGATGGCGCGGTCGCGGCGGGCAAGGCCGCTGGAGCCGATCGTCCGCGCCATCGCGACATGGCCGTCCGGCGCGATCAAGGCATGGACGCGGATCACCGACAGGAGGGCGGGATCGCCTTCGCGGCGATAGCCCAGGCGGACGGCGAATTCGCGGCGCATTTCGGTTTCGATCCGCGCGATGTCGGCGGCGGCGAGCGGCACGACCGGCGCGCGGCCGATGCGGCGGAGGAGCGCGTCGCGAGCGGCGACCTCGCCCTCGTGGCCGTCCATCGCGGCTGGGAAGAGGATGCGCAGCGCGGTCGCCCGTTCGGCGGGCGTGCGTGCGCGGCCGGCGGCAAGGCGGCCGATGCGGAGCAATTCGGCCCGCAATTGCGGCGTCGCCCGTTCGCCGAACGAGCCGTAGCGGATCAGGGCGCGGCGGGCGCGGTCATAATCGGGGCGGCCATAAGCGGGATCGGTCGCGAGGCGGCTGAAGGCGATGCGCCGCTCGTCGCCGATCAGCAGACCGCTTTCGTCGAGCAGATCGAGCGCCTGGGCGGGGTCGTAGCCCGGAAGGTCGCGCCGCAGCCGCAGGGCGGCCAGCCGGTCGATCACAATACGGGTGCGCAGCAGGCGGCCGCGCTGGGCCGCGCGGGCCTCGAGCAGGGCGATGGTGGCGGGCTGCTCCAGCCAGGCCCTGCGCGCCGCCTCGGGCCAGCGGGTCAGGGCCGGCGGCTGATCCTCGTAAAGCCAGAGCAGACGGCCGAGCCGGTCGGCCAGCGCCTCGTCGCGCGGCCTGCCGAGGCCGCGCTCGGCGGCGGCGTGCGCCATGCCGAGCAAGGTGGCGTCGGCGTCCGCGGCCTCCGGCTCGCCGAGCAGGCGGAAGATGGCGCGCGCGGCGTTTTCCGGCGCGCCGGGGCAGGCTGCCGGATCGGCATGGAGCAAGTCCCGCAGCAGGATCAGCGAATCGCGCCGGGGCTCGATATTGGCATAGGACTCCCGCCGTTGCGCCGCCGGGCAGGTCGCCGCCACGGCAGCGAGCGTGCGCATTTCGCCCCACCAGTCCGGCGCGTGCGCCGCGACGGGGGCGGCCTGTAGCGCCGCCATGGACAGCACCGGCCAAATCCAGTTCCGCATCGATCCCCTCCCCGCCGGTAATGTTGCGGCGGGGAGATGAACGGAAGCTGGCCTCGCCTGGCCGGGCGTCAGGGAAGGGTGCCGGGCAGCCGCCTGGCGCCCCGATGACTCACACCGGATTATGCCGTGCCAGGAACCGCTGCACCGCTTCCATGAACTCGATCCGGTCGGCCTCGCGCGGCAGATTGTGGGTGTTTTGCGGCTGCTCCAGATAGACGAAGTCGCGGCCCTCCACCTTGCCGGCGGCGCGGAGGCGATCGATCAGGCCGCGCGACTGGGCGACCGGCACGCGCGCATCCTGGACCCCGTGCACGACCAGGATCGGCATCGAGAATTGGCTGGCGAAGCGGGCCGGCGAGATGTCGACCAGCCGTGAGGCGGCGCTGCCGAGATATTGCGAGCCGTAGCGGCCGAGATAATTGCGGTCATAGGCAACCATGGTCGGCAGATCGTGCACGCCCGCGCCGCTGATCGCGCAGCGATAATGCTCGCCGTCGCGCTGGGCGGCGCGCGAGGCCGCATAGCCGCCATAGGACCAGCCCATGATGCAGACCCGGCTGCGATCGGCGATGCCTTCGCCCGACAGATAGGCGATGGCGTCGAGCAGGTCGTCCTGCATGCGCGTGCCCCAATTGCCGTCGGACGCGGCTTCCCATTCATAGCCGTAACCGGACGAGCCGCGGAAATTGGGCTGGATCACCGCATAGCCCATCTCGGCCAGCGGCTGCGCCCACATGTCGAAGCTCTCGTCGTCGCGCGCCCAGGGGCCGCCATGCGGCAGGACGATCAGCGGCAGATTGCGGGCGTCGCGGCCGCGCGGCAGGGTCAGCACCGCGGCGATGCTCTTGCCGTCGCGGGATGGGTAGCGGACCGTCCGCACCGGATTGAGCTGGGTGTCGCGCAGCTCGTTATTGACCCAGCCGATGTGGCGGATGCTGCCCGTTTCGGTGGAATAGAGATAGAAGCCGCCCGCCTGGTTCGGCGCGCCGACACGGATCACGAGATTTTCGCGCGCATGATCGGCGGAGGCGATCAGCGCGTTCCCGGCCCCGTAGGTCTCGTCCAGAATCTCCTGGATCTCGCGCAGCCGGGGCTCGAAATAATTCATCCGAAGCCGGTCTTCCACGACCGCGATCGAGCCGATCCCGTTCCGCTCGAAATTCGGGGAGACGTTGCCGACGTCATAGCCGTCCACGCCATAGACCTTGCGCACGAACTCCATCGTGTTGAGGTCCATCTCGTAGACCGCATTGTAGTTTTCGTGGCGGCTCATCACGATGGCGCGGTCGTTCGGCAGGAAGATGAGCGGCACCGGCGGATCCCGGTAGCGCTCCATCCGCTGATTGATGATCGTGCGGAAATTGGTCTCGCCGGGGCGCCGGTACAGCGCCTTGAAATTGCCGACTGTCCCGTCCCGCTCGAAGCCCAGGCGGACATTGCCCTCGCCGTCCGCGAACCAGCTCTGCACGCCGCGCCGGGGGGCGATCACGACATGGTGGCGGCCGGTCAGCACATCGACCTCGATCACCTCGTGATTGCCGAGCCGTTCGAAGCCGCGGCCGCCGGCATTGCGGGCGATCAGGATGCGCGGTGGGCCGGAACGCGAGGTCCAGATCACGTTACCGCCGTTCACGAACGTGTCGCGCCAGCCGAGCCGGGTGATGCGCTTGGTCTGGCGGTTATAGGCGACGACGCGGCGTTCCTCGACCGTATCGCCATTCAGATTGGATTGCTGGCCGACCGTGATCAGCAGATTATCGTCGTCGATCCAGTTCCAGCTGACGGCGCGGATGCCGCGGCTGCCGTCGAAATTGGCGTCGTCGTCGCGATAGATCACTTCCGGGCGAGCGCCGGACGCGTCGAGCGGAATGATGGCGAGCACCTGCACGCCCTCGTGGCGGATCTTGGCGGCCAGCGCCGAGCCGTTGGCGGAGATGCGCGGATTCTCCGTCTGCGGCAGGCGGGCGAAGGCGGTGAGCGGGAAGCGCTGCGCGGCAGGTGCGGCGGCGGTGCGCTGACCGGCCGGCTGCGCAGCGGTGAAAACGGGCAGCGTCAGCAAGGCGGCGGCAAGCAAGGTTCTGGTGAGGCCCACGTCAAAATCCCCCGGAATGATCGGTACGGAGAGAGCTTATTCGGCGCCCGGCAGGGGATGCAAGGGGAGACCCGGCGCGCGTGGCGAAAGGTTCCCAAGGTGCTGAAGGTTCACACCCCCTGGGAGAAAAACCTGGTGGAACCTTTGGCGGCATTGGCGCGCGGATGCGGCGGGCTTTTCGCCGGGCGGGAAAGGCGAGTCGGTACGTCATCCGGAGAGGGTGACAGGCGCAATCCTATCTGTCTCCTACTTGGGGACGGGATCGCGCCGTAAGAAAAGCCCCGCCGCGGCGGGGCCGGGCGGGGCTTTTCTTCGGGCAGGCGTCACGGGAGTAAATTCCGTGACGTCGGACGGGTTCGCTCGCCTTAGGCCTCGCGCCCCGCCGGTCGAAGCGCTGCAAAGGTGCCTTTGCCAGCGCTAGCAGGGCATGGCTCAGCCATGACCTGCCAACGCTGCCAAAAGCAGCAGCGCTACGATGTTCGTGATCTTGATCATCGGGTTCACCGCCGGGCCGGCCGTGTCCTTGTAGGGATCGCCGACCGTGTCGCCGGTCACCGCGGCCTTGTGGGCTTCGCTGCCCTTGCCGCCGTGATTGCCGTCCTCGATATATTTCTTGGCATTGTCCCACGCGCCGCCGCCCGAGGTCATCGAGATGGCGACGAACAGGCCGGAGACGATCACGCCCAACAGGAGCGCGCCGACCGCCGCGAAGGCATCGGCCGGGCCGGCCACCGCGTTGATCGCGAAGTAGACGATGATCGGTGCCGCGACCGGCAGCAGCGACGGGATGATCATTTCCTTGATCGCGGCGCGGGTGACGATGTCGACGGTGCGGGCATAGTTAGGACGGGTGGTGCCCGCCATGATGCCGTCATCGTCGCGGAACTGCGCGCGGACGTCCTCCACCACGCTGCCCGCCGCCCGGCCGACCGCGGTCATGCCGAAGGCGCCGAACAGATAGGGGAGCAAGGCACCGAGCAGCAGGCCGACGATCACGAACGGATTGCTGAGCGAGAAATCGACGCCCGCCGGGCCGATGCCCAAAGCCGCGCCGAAATAGTCCAGATCCGCCGTGTAGGCACCGAACAGGACGAGCGCGGCGAGGCCGGCCGAGCCGATCGCATAGCCCTTCGTCACCGCCTTGGTGGTGTTGCCGACCGCGTCGAGCGCATCGGTGCGGGTCCGCACCTCGTCATCCAGCCCCGCCATTTCGGCGATGCCGCCGGCATTGTCGGTGACCGGGCCGTAGGCGTCGAGCGCCACGACCATGCCGGCCAGCGCCAGCATCGCGGTCGCCGCGAAGGCGATGCCGATGATGCCCGCGAGCATGTAGGACACGATGATGCCGACGCAGATCACCAGGGTCGGCAGCGCGGTCGATTCCAGGCTGATCGCCAGGCCCTGGATGACGTTGGTGCCGTGGCCGGTTTCCGACGCCTTGGCGATGCTGCGGACCGGGCGGTAATTGGTGCCGGTATAATATTCGGTGATCCACACGAGCAGGCCGGTGACGCCGAGGCCGACGAGCATGGAGTAGAACAGATCCATGCCGGTGTAAGCCGCTCCGCTCCGCTCGATCGCGCCGATCGGCTCGTTGAGCGAGCCGAACGGATTGCCGATGTCGCCGAGCACCCAGACGGTGGCGAAATAGATGGCCGGAACCGAGAGGATCGCGGTGGTCCAGAAGCCCTTGTACAGCGCGCCCATGATCGACTGGTTGCCGCCCAGGCGGACCATGAAGGTGCCGAGGATCGAGGTGACGATGCAGACGCCGCCGATGATCAGCGGCAGGCTCATGAGCGCGGTCAGGTCCGCGGGCGAACCGCTGACCAGCAAGGCGATCAGCACCATGGTGGCGCCGACGGTGACGACATAGGTTTCGAACAGATCGGCGGCCATGCCGGCGCAGTCGCCGACATTGTCGCCGACATTGTCGGCGATCACGGCCGGGTTGCGGGGGTCGTCTTCCGGAATGCCGGCCTCGACCTTGCCGACCAGATCGGCGCCGACGTCGGCGGCCTTGGTGAAGATGCCTCCGCCCAGACGGGCGAAGATGGAGATGAGCGAGGCGCCGAACGCGAGGGCGACGAGCGCGTCGACCACTTCGCGGCTAGTCGCTTCACGGCCCATCAGGCTGACCAGAGCGTAGAACAGGCCGGCAATGGCGAGCAGGCCGAGGCCCGCCACCAGCATGCCGGTGATCGCGCCCGACTGGAAGGAGATGGTGAGGCCCTTCTGCAGGCTGGTGCGGGCGGCCTCGGCGGTGCGGACATTGGCCCGGACCGAGATGTTCATGCCGATATAGCCGGCGACGCCCGAGAGAATCGCGCCGGTGGCGAAGCCGACCGCGGCGATCGTGCCGAGGAAATACCAGACCAGAGCGGCGACGATCACGCCGACCACGCCGATCGTGGTATATTGGCGGCCCAGATAGGCCTTCGCGCCTTCCTGAATGGCGCCGGCGATTTCCACCATGCGCTCGTTGCCCGCGGGCGCGCCGAGCACGCGCTGGGACGTGATGATGCCGTACAATACGGCGAGCAGGCCACAGCCGATGGCGGCGAGCACGACGGTCATTCGCTTTTTCCCCTGTTCCGATGCGGGAGAGGCGCCTGAAGCCCCCTCCGGGCGCCGTTAGATGGAGCCGGTCTTAGAAGCTGGTCCGGAGGCTGGCAAGGTTCCAGCGCGGCGGACGGGTTCAGGCGTCGCCGTGCTGCCAGCCGAGACTGTCCGGGAGCGGGACGGGGCCGCCCGCGTCGGTGAGCGTGAGGCCGGTGCCGTCGATGCAGCGGCCGATGCGGGTGAGCGGCAGGGCCAGCCGCTCGCCGATCTCGGCGATGTTGCCGCGCCCCGCTTCATGGGCGGTGAAGAGCAGTTCGTAGTCGTCGCCCGCGGTGGCGGCGCGGAGGCGCGCGGCACGATCGTCGCCGACCGCGGCGATGTAGGCATCGGACAAGGGGAGCGTGTCGAGGTCGATCTCGATCCCGATCAGGCTGGCCCGGGCCATGCGGCCGGCGTCGATCAGCAGGCCGTCGGAAACGTCCATCATCGCGGAGACCAAGGTGGCGAGCGCCCGGCCGGCCTGCAGGCGCGGGCGCGGGATGCGGTAGCGGCTGACGAGGTCGTCGCTTCCGGTCAGGGATCCCCGCAGGATGGCGAGACCCGCGCCGGCATCGCCGATCGTGCCGGAAAGCCAGAGATCGTCGCCGGGCCGCGCGCCGGCGCGCGAGGGGACGCCGGGACCCCTTGCCTCGCCGATCAGGGTGAGGCTGAGAATACGGGGGCCGTTGCTGGCGATCGTGTCTCCGCCGATCAGCGACACGGAATGAGCGGCGAGGTCCGCGCGCAGCCCCTCGGCGAAGGCGCGGTCCCAGGCTTCGTCGCCGAGCGTGTAGCCGAGCAGGGCGGCAAGCGGGCGAGCGCCCTTGGCGGCCAGATCGGACAGGTTCACCGCGAGGAGCTTTGAGGCGACGTGGTCGGGCGGGTCGTCCGGCAGATAGTGCACGCCTTCCGCCAGCATGTCCTTGGTGAGGACGAGGACGCGGTCGCCAAGCTCGAGCACGGCGGCGTCGTCGGCCAGGCCGCGTGCCGCCGGGGCGGTGGCGAAGCCGCGCAGGATGTCGATGAAGGCGGCTTCGGCGCTCACGCTGTCCGTCAGGCTCGCACATCCTTGGCGATGGCGTCGAGCAGGCCGTTGACGAAGCCGGATTCGCGGGCGTCGTAGAATGCCTTGGCGACGTCGACATATTCGCTGATCACGCTGGCGACAGGGACATCGGCACGGGCGGCGAGCTCGTAGGTGCCGGCGCGCAGGATCGCCTTCATCGGCTTGTCGAGCCGGGCGAGCGACCAGCCCTTGGCGAGCTTCGCCGCGATCAGCCCGTCCAGTTCGTCGGCACGGGCGGCGACGCCCTTCACCACATCGTCGAAGAAATCGACCTCGGCTTCGGCATATTCGTCGCCGTCGATCGTCTCGCCCAGCCGGTGATGATGGAATTCGTGCAGCAGCTGCGGGACCGGCGTGTCCTCCATCTCGCGCTGATAGAGCGCCTGCACCGCGGCGAGGCGGGCGGCGGAACGGGAGCGGGAACGGGCATTGGGCTTGGCCATGGCGGCGCGGTAGCGAGGTGGGGCCTCAAGGTGAAGGGGCGGGCGGCGTTTCCATGAACGCGCCGATCGCGTCGATCACCGGTTCGGGGCGCTCCCAGGGCACGAAATGGCCGGCGTCCTCGATGCGTTTCACGCTCAGGCTTTCGACCATCGTGTCCAGGCCTTCGAGCTGGATCGGCAGCAAGGCCTTGTCCTTCATGCCCCACAATACGAGCGTGGGGATAGTGAGGATTGGGTAGGGATCGCGCCGGGTAGCCGGGACGTTCTCGCCGATCGCGGGGATGGTGAGCGGGCTGGCGCGATACCAGTTCAGCATGGCGGTCATCGCGCCGGGCTGGCTCCAGTCGTCGAGATAGGCCTGCCGCTCCTCCTCGGGAATAAGGGCGAGATCGGTGTGACCGCCGAAGCTCTTCGCGAAGAAGGTCGCCATGCCCATCGCCTCGATGCCGCGCTCCATCGCCGGGTTGCGGAAGGCGGTGATGTACTGGGAGGCCGCGCGCTGGGCGGCGTCCTCAATCAGGCTGCGCTGGAAGATGTACGGATGCGGCGCGTTGACGATGACGAGCCGGTCGAGCCGATCCGGCCTGGTCAGGGCCGCGCCCCAGGCGATGGCGCCGCCCCAGTCATGGCCGACCAAATTGAAGCGGCCGATGCCATAAGCGTCGGCGAGGGCGAAGAGATCGGCGATGCACTCCTGCGCGCGATATTGCTCGATACCCTCGGGCTTGTCCGAGCCGCCGAAGCCGCGCTGGTCGGGGACGATCACGCGATAGCGATCGGCCAGCGCGGGCGCGACGTGGCGCCAGGTGCGGTGCGATTCGGGGAAACCGTGGAGGAAGATGATCGCGGGCGCGTCCCGGGGTCCGGCCTGCGCAACCTTCAGCGTGACGCCGGTGGCGAGGGCGATGCGGGTGGTTTCGAGCTCGGTCATGCCCCGCTTCTATCCTCCTCTCGCTTTCGAGGGGAGGGGGACCAGCGAAGCGGGTGGAGGGGCCGCGCCGAAGACGCGGAATTCTTCCGAAAGCAAAGAACCGGCGCTGCGCGCCCGCCCCTCCACCGCCTGCGGCGGTCCCCCTCCCCGGCAAATGCCGGGGAGGAATAAAGGGTCACGGATAGCTCACCGTCTTGGGCACTTGCGGCAGCGGGATGAATTCCGCGTCATCGTCCGGCGGGAGGGCGAAGCGGCCGTTGCGCCAATCGTCCTTGGCCTGATTGATGCGGTCGCGGCGGGACGAGACGAAGTTCCAGAAGACGTGGCGCGGCCCGTCCAATGGTTCGCCGCCGCAGAGCATCACGCGCCCGCCCGCTTCCGAACGCAAAGTGGTGCGGATGCCGGGGCGCAGGACATAGAGCGTGGTCGGGGCGAGCGGAACGCCGTCGAGGCTGGCTTCGCCCTCCGCCACGTAAAGCGCGCGCTCGGTCGCTTCGTCGTCGATCGCGATGCTGCCGCCGGGCTGCAGGACGATGTCGGCATAGATGATCGGGCTGTGCTGGGTGACCGGCGCGGTCGCGCCCCAGAGGCTGCCCATGATGATCCGGGCGCGGGCCTTGCCGTCGTCCAGCACCGGCAAATCGGCCTCGGGTACATGTTCGAAGGCCGGGTCGATCTCCTCCTTGGCGCTGGGCAAAGCGATCCAGGTCTGAATTCCGGACAGGTCGAAGCCGGTTTCGCGTTCGGCGGCGGGGGAGCGTTCGCTATGGGTGATGCCCTTGCCGGCGGTCATGAGGTTCACCGCCCCGGGCCGGATGGTGGCGAAGGTGCCGAGAGAATCGCGGTGATCCATCGCACCCGCGAACAGATAGGTGACGGTGGCGAGGTTGATGTGCGGATGCGGCCGCACGTCGATGCCATTGCCCGGCGCCAGATGGGCCGGACCCATCTGATCGAAGAAGATGAACGGCCCGATGGTTGTGCGCTCGCGATGCGGCAGGGTGCGGTGAACCTTGAAGCCGCCCAGATCGTGGGTGGTGGGATGGAGGGTGAGCAGGAAGGGATCGTCGGTCATGGCAAGCATCCTTACCCGCGATTGCGGGGCAGGCGAAGCCGGGAGGGGCGCAACACCCGATTGCCTGCTTGCTAACGGCCTCCGGCGAGATCCTCGAAATTCCGCATTGACTTAAATCTATATATGTAGACTTATGAGGCATGACCCGAACCCGCTCCCTGTCGCAGCAGACCCGAACGATCCTCGCGCTCATGGCCGATGCCGGGAGCGAATGGCTCCACGGCTATGAGCTGTGCCGTCGCGGCAACATCAAATCCGGCACCCTCTATCCGATGCTGATGCGGCTGGAGCAGCAGGGTTACCTGGTGGCCGATTGGCAGGCCGCGGCGGAACCGGGCCGGCCGCCACGCCACGCTTATCGTTTGACCGCCGAGGGCCGCGCGCTGGCGCTGGCGAATCCGCCGGCCGAAGCGGCGCCAGCGCTCGGTGCTCCTTCGGGGACGCCAGCATGAGGCGCGTGCTGGCCATGGCGATCGTCCGGATCGCCGCGATCATCCTGCCCGCAAGCCATCGCGACTGGAGCCGCGCCATGGTCGCCGAGCTTGCGGCAATCGAGCGGCCCGGGGCGGCGCTGGCATTCGCGCTGGGCTGCCTGGGCGCAGCGCTGAAACAGGCGGTGTCGGTCTTTTCTCCGACGCGAGGCCGCGCGCTTGGCATCCTGTGCGCGATCGGGGCGGTCGGTCTGGGCTGGGCCTATCTGATCGCGGCGGGCGCGCCACTCTCCCATCTTGTGCTGAACGGCGCGGCGCTCGCCATCGGTTTGCTGGCGATCGGTATCTTGCGCGACGCGGGACGGATCTGGCGGGCGATGGGCGGCGGGATCATGGTCGCGCTCGCCGGGATAATCCTCCTCACCAGCCTGTTCGGCATTTCGGCGAGCGGCGTGACCCGTTGGCTCGCCGTGGGCGGCGTCATGCTGCAGCCGGCCCTCATCCTTGTCCCGGTCATCACGCTCGGCTTCGCCCGCGCGCCCGGCAGGGCGTCGCTGCTGGCCGTCCTGATCACTGCGGCCGGCGTGGCGCTGCAGCCGGATCGTGCGATGGCGGGCGCGCTCGCGGCGGGCATGGCGGCGCTGGCTTTCTATCGCCCCGGGCCGGCCGTGCTGGTCGCGCTGGCCGCCGCGATTGCGGCCTTTGCGGCAACGCTGGCGCAGGCGGATGCGTCACCCGCAATGCCCTTCGTCGACCAGATCTTCTTCTCGTCCTTCGGCGTCCACCCGCTGGCGGGTCTCGCGGTGCTCGCGGGTGCGGCCTTGCTGCTGCTTCCGGCGATTGCCGGGGCGAGAAGGGATGCGGACAATCGCCCGATTCATCTCCTGTTCTTCATGGTCTGGTTCGGCGTGATCCTGGCGGCCGCGCTCGGCAATCATCCGACGCCGCTCGTCGGCTATGGCGGCAGCGCGATCCTGGGCTACCTGCTCAGCCTTCTCGCTTTGCCGCCATATGTCGAGGGACGGATCGCGGGGCAATCCAGGGCACCGGGCGAGCCGGAGTCCGGCGCAGCCGGACCCGATCTGCGCGCTTCCTTGACGCTGGCCGGCTGACCGGGCCTTATTCCCCCGGCGCCTTCGCGACGATGGCCAGCGCGTGGACACGCTCGACCAGCAAGTCCCGCAGCGCTTCGTTGACCGCGCGCTGGCGCTGGAGGCGGGACTGGCCGGTGAAGGCCTCCGCTTCGATCTCGACGGTGAAGTGGCTTTCGCCGCTCTCTTCATTGTAGCCGCCATGGCCGCGATGGCGTTCGCTGTCGTCGCGCACGACGAGCCGTGTCGGCGACAAGGCGGCGGTCAGCCGCTGGTGGATTTCGGCCGCGATCGGCCCGGTGAACTGGTCGGTCATCGCCCCTATATAGGACGGCTGGACTGACGAGCGGAGTGTGTTTTGGCGGATGCGGGCAAAAGGCGGGGGCGGTTTCACGGGCGTGTCGAGACCGGCCGGGGCTGCGCCATGCCCGGCTGCGACGAGGCGGGCGAGTTTCGCGCACCGACCGAACGCGGCTCCAGCTTCGATGGGCCGGGAGAATGGCGCTGGCTGTGCCTGGAACATGTCCGCGTCTTCAACAGCGGCTATAACTGGTTCAGCGGAATGACGCCGGACGAGATCGAGGCGGCGAACACGCCTTATGGCGGCTGGGACCGGGAGACGCGGGCCTTTGCCAGCGGCGGGGCGGACCGGCCGCCGCGCTGGGCGGATTTTTCCGATCCGCTGGACGCGATCGGGGCGCGATTCGCCCGGACGATGCCCCAGCGGCGCGCGGACGGGCGGGAGCTGAGCGATGCGGACCGGAAAAATCTGCGCGTGCTGTCGCTGCCGGTGGACTCGGATCGGCGGGCGTTGCGGGAGCGCTACACGGAGCTGGTGCGCAAGTTTCACCCGGATCGGAATGGCGGGGACCGGAGCCACGAGCGGGCCTTGCAGGAAGTGATCGCGGCCTATCAGGCGCTGAAAGGGCGTCCGGCTTTTGCCTAGGCTTCAACCCTCCCCCCTCGCGGGGGAGGGTGGCCCGAAGGGCCGGGAGAGGGGAGCGGCCGCGTCTGCGGCCGAATAGACTCATTCTGCGAGCGCAGACGCGCTCGCGCACCCTCTCCCCGACCCCTCTCCCGTCAAGGGAGAGGGGCTTAGGTCCGCCTCACCCGGAAAAATGCCCGCAGCATCGCCGCCGCTTCCTCCTCGCCGATACCGGGATAGACATCCGGCGCGTGGTGGCATGTCGGCTGGGTGAACAGGCGCGGGCCGTGGAGGATGGCGCCGCCCTTCGGATCGGGCGCGGCGAAATAGAGGCGGCGGATGCGGGCGAGGGCGATCGCGCCGGCGCACATCGCGCAGGGTTCGAGGCTGACCCAGAGGTCGCATCCGTCCAGCCGCTCGGTGCCGAGCGCGGCTGCGGCGGCGCGCAGGGCCTCCATCTCGGCATGGGCGGTGGGGTCGCGGGCCGCGCGCATTGCGTTGCGGGTGACCGCGACCATGTCGCCGCCGCGCATGACCACCGCGCCGACCGGGACTTCCCCGGCGGCGGCGGCGGCCTGAGCTTCGTCGAGGGCGCGCCGCATGGGCTCCGGCAGGGGGAAGGCCATGCGAGCGCGTTCGTCCTTACTGGCCGTTGGCGGGCGCGGGCGCCGGAGCTTCAGCCGCCGGTTCGTTCGGCACGGTGCGGACCACGGGGACCTGGACGGTGCGCGGCTCAGTGGTGAACTCGACCGAGTTGGTGGTGACCTTCACCGAGCCGTCATCCTTCTGCTGGAGGCCCAGCACGCCGGTATAGACCAGGCCGATGGCGACGATGATGAGCAGGGCGACGACAAGCAGAACAGTGCGAAGCATGATGCGTCTCCAATCTGGTTTCGGCCCGTCAACGAGTGCATGGCGGATCGGTTGCAGTGGCGCAACGATCTGTTCGGACTCTGTTTTCGGCTGCGCGTCAGGGCCTCACGGGTTGACGCTGTAGCCCCCTCTCGCTATGCGCCCCCGGTTTCCGGGCACCTTCGGGTGGCCGTCACATCCAATAGAAGAGTAGAGATCATGGCGCGCATTTGCGAGCTGACCGGCAAGGGCCGGCTGGTGGGTAACAACGTTTCGCACGCGAACAACAAGACCAAGCGGACGTTCCTGCCGAACCTGCAGAACGTGACCCTGATCTCCGATTCGCTCGGCCGCGGCGTGAAGCTGAAGGTTTCGACGCACGGCCTGCGTTCGGTCGAGCATGTCGGTGGCCTCGACAATTGGCTGGCCAAGACGGCCGACGACAAGCTGAGCCTGCGCGTTCGCCGCCTGAAGCGCGAGATCGCCAAGAAGGCCGCCACCGAGCAGGCCGCGGCCTAAGCCAAAGCAAGAAGGGCCACCCCCGCCCCCCTTCACGGAGGGGCGGGGGTGGCCCTTTTTCTTTCACCCCAGCCATTCGAACTTCAGCAGCAAGGTGCGCTGAAGGCCGAACAGATTGTCGTCCGACGCGATCCAGATGATCGTGCGGCCATCCTCCTGCGCCACCGCCAGCCCTTCCAGATTGTCGCGGGTGAGCGGCGATTCGAACGCCGCGATCTCGCGCACAGGCATTTGCCGGACATCTCCGGCCGGTAGCTCGGCCAGCATCAGCCGCCCGGTCCAGCCGCTCAGCAGCCCGACGCTGCGGGCCAGCAGCAGCAACCGGCCATCGGGCAATTGCGCCGCATCGGTGAAGCGAAATTGCGGCGGCGGATCGACCTTGAACCGGGTCGCGGCCGTGCCGGGTTCGGCGGGATCGCCGGCGAACAGCACAGCGTCGCTCAACCCCTCGTCATCGACATCCTCGCGAATCGCCAGGAAGCGGCCGTCGCTCAGGCGGACCAAGCTTTCGGCGCCGCGATTGCCGGACCAGCGGCGCATCGCGTCGGGGCGGTGATGGGCTTCGGCCGCGAAATCGCCGAGCCGGTAGCGCCAGATCTGATTGCTGTTCTCATAGCCGATCCAGATGCGGCCGTCGTGCAGGACCAGGGATTCGCTGTCGCGATCGGCCTTGCTGCCGCGCGCGCCAGGACCTTCGATCAGGGGTATGATCTCGACGTTGTTGCCGGTGGGCGGCGGCGCGAAGCGGAAGAGGATGCCCTGATCGCTCAAGGCCAGCAGCCGGTCGCCATCGACCGCCAGGCCGGAGATGGCGCCGAAGCGGCGGTCGTCGCTGGTGAGCTTCCAGCCGCCCAGATAGCGCAAGGGACCGAGATTCGTCTGCGCCGGATCGTCCGGATTGAGCGGCACCGGCTCAGCCGTGAGGCGCGCGACCGCTTGCTCGCCGGGGCCGGGCGGGGGCACGGGCGGGGCCGGCGTGGCGAGCAGGAGGAAAGCAAGCAAGGCCGCGCTCGCGCGGGCGAGACGGCGCATCGGCTCAGGGTGTTTCGAACAGAGCGGCGAGTTGCTCGATGATCGTGCCCCCAAGCTGTTCGGCGTCCATGATGGTCACCGCGCGGGCATAATAGCGGGTGACGTCATGGCCGATGCCGATCGCGATCAGTTCGACCGGCGAGCGGGATTCGATCCAGCCGATCATCTGGCGCAGATGGCGTTCCAAATAGGTGCCGCTGTTCACGCTGAGCGTCGAATCGTCGACCGGGGCGCCGTCGCTGATCACCATGAGGATGCGGCGCTCCTCGGGGCGGGCCATCAGGCGGTTGTGCGCCCACAAGAGCGCCTCGCCGTCGATATTCTCCTTCAGCAGCCCTTCGCGCATCATCAGGCCGAGATTCTTGCGGGCGCGGCGCCAGGGGTCGTCGGCCTGCTTGTAGACGATGTGGCGCAGGTCGTTGAGGCGGCCCGGGGTCGGCGGGCGGCCCTCGCTGAGCCAGGTCTCGCGCGCCTGCCCGCCCTTCCAGGCGCGGGTGGTGAAGCCCAATATTTCCACCTTCACGCCGCAGCGCTCCAGCGTGCGGGCGAGGATGTCGGCGCTGATCGCGGCAATGGAGATGGGCCGGCCGCGCATCGAGCCTGAATTGTCGATCAGCAGGGTGACGATCGTGTCGCGGAATTCGGTGTCCTTCTCGACCTTGTAGGAGAGCGAGCGGGTGGGATCGATGACGATGCGGGCGAGCCGTGCCGAATCGAGCAACCCTTCCTCCTGATCGAACGCCCAGGAGCGCGATTGCTGCGCCATCAGCCGGCGCTGCAGCCGGTTGGCGAGCTTGGTGACGGCGGATTGCAGATGGACGAGCTGCTGATCGAGATAGGCGCGCAGCCGGGTCAGTTCCTCCTCGTCGCACAGATCGGCGGCGCTGATCACCTCGTCGAAGCGGGTGGTGAAGACCTTGTAGTCGAATTGCGGCGGCAGATCGGAGAGCGGCCGGTTCGGGCGAGTCGGCATGATGCCCGATTCATTGTCGTCGCCGGGGCTGCTCTCGCCTTCGTCATATTCCTGGTCGGTCGACGAGCCGTCATCGTCGGCTTCGCCTTCCTCATCCTCGGCCTGACCCCGAATCTCTGCCTCGCCGCCCGCTTCGCTCTCGCCGTCGGCATCGTCGTCGCCTTCGGTCTCGCTGTCGCCGCCTTCATCCTCGTCGCCGCCGTCGGTGGGATCGTCGGCCGGGGGCAGATTCTCGACCAGTTCGAGGTCGCGGAGCATCTTGCCGACCAGATCGGCGAAGGCGCGCTGATCGTCGAGCGCGAGTGCGAGGGCATCAAGATCGGCGCCGGCCTTGTCCTCGATCCAGTCGGCGACGAACTTCAGGCCGGCCTTCGCGGCTTCCGGCGGGGCCTGACCGGTCAGGCGCTGGCGGACGAGCAGGCCGACGGCGCTGGACAGCGGCACTTCTTCGCGGCTGCGGGCGCGGACCAGCGGATCGGTGCGCAGCCGCATTTCGGCGAGCTGATCGAGATTGGCGCGCACCCCCTCCATCGCCCGCGCGCCCAGCGCCTCGACCCGCGCCTGCTCGGCCGCGTCAAACACGGCGCGGGCGACTTCGTCGGCGGGCTGGCTGCGCGCGTGCAGCTTGGGGTCGTGGTGCCTGAGCTTCAGCGCGGCGGCATCGGCGAAACCGCGCGCCTCGGCCACGTCGCGGGCGGACATGGCCCGGCCCGGCATCGGCGCCTTGATGCTCTTGCCCTGCGCGGACGGATTGTCGCTGGTGAAGCTGACCTCGGCCTCCGGCTCGCCCGCAAGCGCCCGCGTCGCGCTGGCGAGCGCGTGCCGGAAGGTTTCGACGGGGGAGTCGCGCTCGGCCATGCGGGCTGATGTGCGGATCAAGGGTGGCGATGCAAGCCTTAAGCTGGCTTGAAGCTGGCTTGAAGCTGACTTGACCCGGCGCCGCCACCGGGCGCATCGGGCGAAAATGGGTAGCAGAATGAAACGGCCTGCGATCGTATTGCTGTGCGGGGCGGTGATCGTGACGCTGGCGATGGGCGTGCGGCAGAGTTTCGGCCTGTTCCTGCCGCCGATGAATGCGGACATCGGCATCGGCCGGGCCGAGTTCGGGCTGGCGCTGGCGCTGCAGAATCTGCTGTTCGGGCTGGTGCAGCCGTTCGTCGGCGCGCTGGCCGACAAATATGGCGCCGGGCGCGTCGTGCTGGGCGGGGCATTGCTCTATGCCGCCGGACTGGTGGGCGCTGCGCTCGCGAGCAATGCGTTCGGCCTTTACCTGAGCTTCGGCCTGCTGATCGGCATGGCGCAATCGGCGACCACCTTCGTCGTCGTGCTCGGCGCGGTCGGGCGAGTGGTTAGCCCGGAGCGGCGCAGCAGCGCGTTCGGCATCGTCACCGCGGGCGGCTCGCTCGGCCAGTTTCTGGTGGTGCCGCTGGCAGCCTGGCTGCTCGGCGACATTGGCTGGCAGGCGACGCTTTGGGTGATGGCGGCGATGGTGGCTTTGTGCGCGCTGCTGGCCATCGGGGTCGCCGGGCGGCCGGTTTCAGCCGCTGCGGACGGGCCGGAAAGCGACCAGACGCTCGCCGCCGCTTTGCGCGAGGCGGCGGGGCATCGCGGCTATTGGCTGCTCAATGCCGGCTTCTTCGTCTGCGGCTTCCACATCGCCTTCATCGCCACGCATCTGCCCGCTTATTTGAACGATCACGGCCTCGGCGTGGCGATCGGCGCGCAGGTGCTGGCTCTGGTCGGGCTGTTCAACATCCTCGGCTCCTACGTGTTCGGGCGGGCCGGGGACTTGCTGCGGCAGAAATATGTGCTGGCCGGACTCTATGCCGTGCGATCGGTGGTGATCGTCGCCTTCCTGCTGGTGCCGCTCAGCCAGACCAGCGCCCTGGTCTTCGCCTCGGCGATGGGTTTTTTGTGGCTCGGCACGGTGCCGCTGACGAGTGGCATTGTCGGGCAGATATTCGGCATGCGCTATCTGTCGATGCTCTACGGCATCGTCTTCCTGAGCCATCAGGTCGGCAGCTTCTTCGGCGCCTGGCTGGCGGGCCTGCTCTACGACCGGATGGGCAGCTATGACGCGGCCTGGGCGATGTCGATCGCATTGGGCCTGTTCGCGGCTCTGGTGCATCTGCCGATCAACGACCGGCCGGTGGCAAGGCTCAGGCCGGCATGAGGCGCTGGCGGCAGGATCTGCTGGCGCTCGGGGCGTTCGCTTTGATCGCGGTGGCGGGCGCCTGGCTGTGGACCGGGACGGGGCCGCTCGTCTGGCTCAACCAGTTCGCGATGATGTGCGGCTTTTCCTTCTAGGTCAGGCCTTCGCGGCAATGCTCTCGGGCAGATCCTTGCCGAACACGCGCTGATAATATTCCGCCACGACCGGCCGCTCCGCCTCGTCGCACTTGTTCAGGAAGGTGAGGCGGAAGGCGAAGCCGACGTCGCCGAAGATCAGGGTGTTCTGGGCCCAGCTGATCACCGTGCGCGGACTCATCACGGTGGAGATGTCGCCGTTCATGAAGCCGCGGCGGGTGAGGTCCGCGACCTTCACCATCCGCTCGACCTCCTCGCGGCCGCCCTCATGGTCATATTCGCCGGACTTGGCGAGGACGATGCGCGCCTCGGTCTCGGCGGGGAGATAGTTGAGGGTGACGACGATGTTCCAGCGGTCCATCTGGCCCTGATTGATCTGCTGGGTGCCGTGATAGAGGCCGGTCGTGTCGCCGAGGCCGATCGTGTTGGTGGTGGCGAACAGGCGGAACCAGGGGTTGGGGCGGATCACCCGGTTCTGGTCGAGCAGGGTCAGCTTGCCTTCGGCCTCCAGCACGCGCTGGATGACGAACATCACGTCCGGACGGCCGGCATCATATTCGTCGAACACCAGGGCTGTCGGGGTCTGCAGCGCCCAGGGGAGGAGGCCTTCCCGGAATTCGGTGACCTGCTGGCCGTCCTTCAGCACGATCGCGTCGCGGCCGATCAGGTCAATGCGGCTGACATGCGCGTCCAGATTGATGCGGACGAGCGGCCAGTTCAGGCGGGCGGCGACCTGCTCGATATGGGTCGATTTGCCGGTGCCGTGATAGCCCTGGATCATCACGCGGCGATTCTTCGCGAAGCCGGCGCAGATGGCGAGCGTGGTGTCGCGATCGAAGACGTAGGCCGGATCGAGATCGGGCACGCGCTCGTCGGCTTCGGAGAAAGCCGGGACTTCGAGATCGCTGTCGATGCCGAACAGCTCGCGGACTTGTCTCATCTGGTCCGGCGCGTCCATCACGGTCGAGGAACGGCTGTCGGGATTGACGTTGGGCAGGCTGGCCATGGGAAACTCGCGGGAAAAGAGATCGTCGGGCTGCCTATAGGCTCACCCTTCCCGCCGCAACGATCAAGAGGGGCGTTCGGGCGCGGAGGTCTTTTCGGGCATCGGGAAGCAGGCGGGGAGGCGCTCGATCAGCGAACGGTCCCCTTCCACGGCGAGATCGCCCGCGCCGATTGCGTCGTCGAGCGGGCGGTTCCCGTAGACGATGCTGGCGATCGCGGGCGGGGTACCGGTCAGCAGCACGTCCGGCCGCTCGATCGCGCCGCGGCCGATGGCGATCTCGCCTTGGTCGCGGATCCAGAAATAATCCTCATTGTGCATTCTGAGCTGGAGACGGCCGGCCCAGTCGCCGGCGGCATCCGCGCTGAACATGGTGCGCAGCGAGAGCATCAGCGAGACCGGGCTGAACGGCCGGCCCGGATCGTGGCGCGGCGAACGGACCGCCCAGCGGCCCATCGCCTGGAAGATCGGCGCGGCCTCATAGCCCCAGCGGGTCAGTTCATAGACCTGCACGGAGGCGGGCGGCGGGAGCTTCTTCTTCACGAGGATCCCGGCCGCCTCCAGCCCCTCCAGCCTTTCGGTCAGCATCTTGGCACTGATTCCGTTCAGGGACGTTTTCAGGCCGGAGAAGCGGCGTGGCCCCAGCAGCAATTCGCGCATCACCGGCATGGCCCACCGCTCGCCGAATAGGTCCATCGCATGGGCCGCGGCGCAGGCATCGTCATAACGCTTCTTGTCCGGCCAATCCGTTCGTCTCGTCTCTTTTTGTAACTTCATGGTTGCTTTTTGTAACCTAAGGGCGCAGCCAGCGCAAGGACCGATTCGCCGACGCCGGTCGGCACGGACAAGAGTTTGGGAGAGAAAAGATGAGCCGCATGATCTTCGTGAACCTGCCTGTGACCGATCTGGAGCGGTCCAAATCCTTTTATGCCGCCGTGGGCGCGGTCAACGAGCCGAAGTTCAGCAACGAGGCGGCGGCGATGATGCGCTTCAGCGACGAGGTGAACGTCATGCTGCTCACCCACGATTTCTGGCGGACCTTCACAGCCAAGGAGATTCCGGACGCGCACAAGGTGGCGCAAGTGCTGCTGGCGCTTTCCGCCGAGAGTCCGGCGGCGGTCGACAAGATGGTCGAGGATGCGACCGGAGCCAGCGGTGTCGCGGATCCGACGCCGAAGCAGGACATGGGCGGCATGATGTACGGCCGCAGCTTCGAGGATCCGGACGGCCACATCTGGGAAGTGATGTGGATGGACGCCGCGGCCGCTGAAGCTGGCGCCAGTTCGTTCGAAGACGCCTGAGCGAGGAGGCTTCGTCATGGCATTGCACGAAAATCAGGGTCCCGCTTCGGGCGTCACGCCGCACCTCACCATCCTCGACCGGCGGGGTCACGAGGCGGTCAAATTCTACAAGGCGGCTTTCGCCGCCGAGGAAGCGATGCCGCCGCATCTGGCGGGCGCCGTACCCGGCATGGCCGAGGGCGACAAACGCATCATGCACGCGCATTTGAAGATCAACGGCGGCTCGCTGATGCTGAACGACGCCTTCCCGGAATTCACCCAGGGCGACGCCGATCATCAGGCCATTCCGGCGCACACCACTTTGCATCTGCAGGTCGACGATGCCGACGCCTGGTTCGAGCGCGCCGTCGCGGCGGGAGCGACGATCAGGATGCCGCTTGCCAACCAGTTCTGGGGCGACCGCTACGGGCAGGTGAAGGATCCGTTCGGCCACAGCTGGTCGATCGGCGGGCCGGTGAAGGACTGAATCAGCAAGATCAGGAGAGAGACGATGGCCAAATTCACCACTTGTATCTGGTCCAACAACACTGCCGAGGAGCAAGTCGAATTCTACGCCTCGCTGCTGCCGGGCGGGCGAGTGCTCGGCATTCACCGCACGCCGGCCGACACGCCCTCGCAAAAGGCCGGCGACGTGATCACGGCGGAATTCGAACTGGCCGGGCAGAATTTCATGCTGCTGAATGGCGGGCCTTTGTTCACCCACAGCGAGGCGATGAGCTTCGTGATCCACACCCAGGATCAGGACGAGACCGACCGGCTGTGGAACAGGATCGTCGATAATGGCGGCGAGGAAAGCCAGTGCGGCTGGTGCAAGGACAAATGGGGATTGAGCTGGCAGATCACGCCGCAGCAATTGCTCGACCTCGTCTTCGCCAACCCCGACCCGGCCAGCGCCAAGCGGGCGATGGACGCGATGATGACGATGCAGAAGATCGACATTGCCGCGATCGAGCGGGCCGCCGCCGGCGAAAGCGTGGACGCCTGAGCCATGCCGGTCGATCCGCACGCAGCGATCACCATCACCGCCTATGACTGGGTACCGGACTTCGCGAAGGGCCTGGTCCGGGACCTTCGGGTCCGCTGGGCGCTGGAGGAGGTGGGGCAGGATTATGCCGTCCGCCTGCTGCCGCAGGGTGACCAGAAACGGGAGCCGCACCGGGCATTGCAGCCATTCGGGCAGGTGCCGACCTATCAGGAAGGCGAGCTGACCCTGTTCGAGAGCGGCGCGATCGTGCTGCATATCGGCGAAAGGTTCGGGACTTTGCTGCCCGCCGGTCCGGCCGCGCGGGCGCGAACGGTGGAATGGGCGTTCGCGGCGCTGAACACGGTGGAGCCGACCGTGACCGATCTGGCGCTCACCGCGATCTTCGAGGCCGATCAGAGCTGGTCGAAGCCGCGGCTGCCGGTGGTGAAGGAGCGGATCCGCGAGCGATTGGCCGAATTGTCGGACCGGTTGGGCGAAAGGCAATGGCTCGACGGTGATTTTTCCGCTGCCGACCTGCTGATGGTCACCGTGCTGCGCGGGCTTCGTGGCACCGGCCTCGTCGAGGCCCATGCCAACCTTGCCGCCTATCAGGCGCGCGGCGAGGCGCGGCCTGCATTCCAGCGCGCCCTTTCGGATCACATGGCCGGCTTCACCGGCAAGCCGCCAAAAGGCTGGGAACGGGAGGAAGGGCGATGACCTATATCGAAGGCTTCGTCATTCCCTGCCCGGCCGCGAACAAGACGGCCTATGCCGAACATGCCGCGCGCGTCGCCGCGATGTTTCAGGGCCTCGGCGCCGCCCGCACCGTCCAGGCGTGGGGCGAGGACGTGCCGGACGGCAAGATCAACGATCTGAAGCAGGCGGTGCAGGCCAGGCCCGACGAGGCGATCCTGTTCAGCTGGATGGAGTTTCCCGATCGCGCCGCCCGCGACGCGGCGGTGGAAGGATCGCGCGCCTTCGCCCGGCCGGACGATCTGCCGTTCGATCCGCAGCGGATGATCGTCTCCGGCTTCGACGTGATTTCGGACGCGGGGCCGGGCGGCGCGCCGGGCTTTATCGACGGCGTGATCCTGCCGGTGCCGGAGGCGAAGCGCGCGGACTATACCGACTTCGCGAAAAGGTTCGCCGATCTGTTCGTCGATTATGGCGCGACCCGGGTGGTCGACGCCTGGGGCGCGGACCTGATGGACGGCAAGCAGACCGACTATAAGCGTGCCGCTTGTGTCGAGCCGGGCGAGACGGTGGTCTATTCCTGGATCGAATGGCCCTCCCGGCCGGTCCGGGACGACGCTTGGGAGCGCGTCATGCAGGACGAAAGAATGCAGAATCAGGGCGACCGTCCGTTCGACGGCAAGCGTATGATGTTCGGCGGCTTCACGCCGATCGTCGATACCGGGGCATGAGGCCCGGGCGGCAACGATAAGAGGGACAAAGAGGAGAGCGAAAATGACCTATGTCGAAGGGTTCGTCGTGGCGGTCCCCACCGCGAACAAGGATGCCTATCAAAAGCATGCCAGCGACGCCGCGCCGATCTTCAAGGAATTCGGCGTCACGCGGATGGTCGAAAGCTGGGGCGACGACGTGCCCGATGGCAAGCTCAACGATTTCAAGGGCGCGGTGCAGGCGAAGGAGGATGAGACGGTGGTCTTCTCCTGGTTCGAATATCCCGACCGGTCGACCCGCGACGCGGCGACCCAGAAGATGATGAGCGACGAGCGCATGGCGCAGATGGGCGCCGACATGCCGTTCGACGGCAAGCGCATGATCGTGGGCGGCTTCGAGGCGATCGTCGATGAGGGCGGCGGCCGCGGCGATTATGTGGATGGCTATGTGCTGCCCGTGCCGGAGGGCAATAAGGAGCGCTATCGCGAGATGGCGGCGCGGATGGCGCCGATCTTCCGCGAGCATGGCGCGGTCCGCGTGGTCGAGGGCTGGGGCGACGACGTTCCCGACGGCAAGGTGACCGACTATCGCCGCGCTGCCCATGCGAAGGATGGCGAGAATGTCGTCTATTCCTTCGTCGAATGGCCGGACAAGGAAACGCGCGACGCTGGCTGGGCCAAGATCATGGCCGACGAGCGGATGCAGCCGAGCGAAGCCGACAAGGACGTGTTCGACGGCAAGCGGATGTTCTGGGGCGGCTTCAGGCCGATCCTCGACACCGAAGCCTGAGCGATTTTCCCTGTTCAGCCCTCCCCCTTGTGGAGAGGGTTGGGTGGGGGCTCGGCCGCGTCTGCGGCCGAAAAGACTCTTCTGCGAGCCAGACGGCTCGCGCCCCCACCCCAACCCCTCCCCACAAGGGGGAGGGGCTTGAAGCAGGAGCATTGGAGATGGCCAATCCGCCGGGCAGCTTCATCTGGTACGAACTGCTGACCACCGACATCGCCGCCGCCGCCGACTTTTACGAGGCGGTCGTGGGCATCAAAATCCCGCGCGAGGCGACGCCCGGCCCGATGGATTACCGGATGATCGAGACGCCCGGCGGTCTGCATGTCGGCGGGGCGATGCAGCTCACGAAGGAGATGCAGGAGGGCGGCGCTTTCTCGGGCTGGTTCGGCTATATCAGCGTGCCGGACGTCGATGCGGCGGCGGCGAGCGTGACGGCCGCCGGCGCGACCGTCCATATGCCGCCGACCGACATTCCCAATGCCGGCCGGATCGCGATGATTTCCGATCCGCAGGGCGCGCCGCTCTACATCATGACGCCCGCGCCGCCGCCCGGCGCGGAGGATATGGACAGCCTCTGCTACGACCCCGAAAAGCATGGCCATGTCGCGTGGAACGAACTCCACGCGCGTGATCAGGCGGCGGCCTTCGATTTCTACGCAAGCCAGCTCGGCTGGGAGAAGAGCGACGCGATGGATATGGGGCCGATGGGCATCTACCAGATGTTCAAGGCGGGCGGCACGGATCGGGCGATCGGCGGGATGATGACCAGCCCGGACATGCCGCACCCGGTCTGGCTCTATTATCTCAATGTACCGGATATCGACGCGGCGCTCGAATCGGCCAAGGCCAATGGCGGGACTTTGCTCTACGGCCCGGGCGAAATTCCGGGCGGCCAGTATATCGTGCAGGCGACCGATCCGCAGGGCGCGATGTTCGCAATCGTCGGCCCGCGCAAGGAGGGTTGAACCATGGCGCGCAGGATCATCGGCGGCGCGTTCGTGTCGATGGACGGGGTCATGCAGGCGCCGGGCGGGCCGCATGAGGATCCGACTGGCGGCTTCACCCTGGAAGGCTGGCTGGCCGCGATCTTCGAGGAGGGGCTAGGCCATCAGGTCGATACCCTGTTCCAGCCGCCCTTCGATCTGCTGCTCGGGCGCAGGACCTACGACATTTTCGCCGCCCACTGGCCCTTCACCGAGGAGGATCAGGGCATTGCCGACGCCTTCCGCAAATGCCGCAAATATGTGCTGACCCGCGGCGACATGGACCTGGAATGGGCGGGCAGCGAGCGGGTCGCGGATATGGATGCGCTCGCGGCGCTGAAGGCGGCGGACGGGCCGAACCTGGTCATTCAGGGCAGTTCGACCCTCTATCCGCAATTGCTCGAGCGCGGCCTGATCGACCGGCTGATCGTGATGACCGCGCCGGTTTTGCTCGGCACAGGAAAAAGGCTGTTCGGCGACGGCACGCCGCCGGGCGCCTGGAAGATGATCGAGCACCGGCTGACGCCGGGCGGCATCGCCATGGCGACGTTCGAGCCTGCCGGCCCGGTGAAGACCGCCGATTTCGGCATGCCGGAACCCACGCCGCAGGAACTGGCGCGGCGGGAGAAGGTCGCTCGCGAAGGCTGAGGCGGCAGCTCCCCCTCCCGCGGGACGGGAGGGGGAGAAGCCCGCTTATTGCCGGATCGGCACCAGACGGATTTCCACGCGGCGGTTGGCGGCGCGGCCGGCATCCGTGCTGTTGTCGGCGATCGGCTGCGTTTCGCCATAGCCGCGCGTGGCGATACGGACGCGATCGACGCCGCGCGAGGTCAGATAATTGGCGACACTCTGGGCGCGGCGCTCCGACAGGCCCTGATTATAGGAATCGCTGCCGCTCGAATCGGTGTGGCCGTAAATGTCGATCGCGGTCGAACGATATTCGTTCAGCGTGGTCGCGACCTGATCCAGCGTCGCCTGGAATTGCGGCTGCACGTCGGCTCGGTCGAAGGCGAAGGTGATGCCGGCGGGCATGCGCAGGATCAGCTCGTCGCCCTGGCGGATGATGTCGACGCCCGTGCCTTCCGTCTGCTGGCGGAGGCGCGCTTCCTGGCGGTCCATATAATTGCCGACCGCGCCGCCCGCGACGCCGCCAATGCCCGCGCCGATGATCGCCGCCGTGCGATTGCCGCCGATCAGATCGCCGAGCAGATAGCCGGCGATCGCGCCGACGCCGGCACCGCCCGCGGTCCGCCAGGCGAATTCGCGCTCGCCGGTATTTTCATTGGTGACACAGGCCGTGGTGAGCAAGGTCGAGGCTACGAGCAGGGCGGAGAAGCGCTTGGATACAGGCATGCGACATCCTTTCGTCGATGGGCTGATTGAAGTCGTTGCGTTCCGGTAACCGTTCTCACCCCAACCAGTTCCATTAACCAGAAGCAAGATCGAACGCCGCGCACAGGGCCATTGTGCGCCGGGCAGCGCTGCCGCTAAGGGGCGGAAGCGCCATGCCGCCCGCTTCGCCCCTCACGCCCTTTCCCTGGCTCGATCTCGTCGTCATCGTGCTGCTGGTCTGCACGAACGGCCTGCTGGCGATGTCGGAGCTGGCGATCGTCTCCGCCCGCCGGCCGCGGCTGAAGGCGCTGGAAAAGAATGGCAGCAAGGGCGCCACAGCGGCGCTGGCACTGGCCGCCGATCCGGGCCGCTTCCTGTCGGCGGTGCAGATCGGCATCACCCTGATGGGGATCATCAACGGCGCCTATTCGGGTGCGAGCCTCGGTACGCCGGTGGGCGACCGTCTGGCCCTGCTCGGGATCGAGACGGAGCTGGCGCAGAGCCTGGGCTTCGCGCTGGTGATCGTGCTCGTGACCTATATGTCGCTGGTCATCGGCGAACTGGTGCCGAAGCAATTCGCCCTGCGCTCGCCGGAGAAGATTGCCGTTTTGGTGGCGCGGCCGATGCAGTGGATCGCCCGCCTGACCGCGCCTTTCGTCTGGCTGCTCGACAAGACCACCGGCCTCGTCTTCGCCTTGCTGCGGATGAAGCGCGAGAGCGACGATCAGGTGACGGCGGAGGATCTGCACATGGTCGTCGCCGAGGCGACCCATGCCGGCGTGCTGGACGAAAGCGAGCGGGCGATCATTTCCGGCGTGGTGCGCCTGTCGGACCGCCCGACGCGCGAAGTGATGACGCCGCGCACCGTCGTGGACTGGATCGACGTCGATGCCGATCCGGAGACGCTGCGTGCCTTCCTGCAGCAGACGCCGCACAGCCGGATCCCCGTGGCGGAAGGTTCGGTCGATCAGCTGATCGGCGTGGTCGCCACCCGCGACATCGCCGTGGCGCTGGCGGAAGGGCGGGTGCCGGCGCTTCGCGAGCTGATGAAGGAAGCGCAGATCATCCATGACCGGATGGACGCGATGGACGCTTTGGTCGTGCTGCAGGCGTCGGACGTGCCGATGCTGTTCGTGCATGACGAATATGGCCATTTCGATGGCTTGGTGACGCCGGCGGATCTGCTCACCGCACTGGCGGGCGCCTTTGCATCGGATGCGGATCTGGAAGAAGACGCGCCGCTGGTCGAGCGGGACGATGGCAGCTGGCTGGTCTCCGGATCGGTCTCGGCCGACACCTTGTCCGACCGGCTCGGCATCGCGATCCCGGCCGAGCGGGATTATGCGACGACGGCAGGTTTTGCGCTGTCGGTGCTGCGCCATCTGCCCAAGGTCGGCGAGAAATTCCGCTTCGGCGGCTGGCAGTTCGAGATTGTCGACATGGACGGTCGCAAGATCGACAAATTGCTGGCCTCGGAAGTGAAGGCCCGGCGGCGGGGCTAGCTTCCCAGCTTGCCGAACTTTTCCTCGAACGCCGCCGTGTCGCCGCTCGCCAGCAGGCGGGCCTGTTCGACGACGCGGTCGCGGGTCAGGCGGCCCTTGAAGGCGCCGAGACGCTCCTCGAGCGCGGCGAGGCCCGCTTCGTCCAGCGAGGCCAATTGCTCGTAGCGGGTGACGCCCTGCTCGTTCAGCAGCGTCTCCAGCTTCGGGCCGACACCCTTGAGCTTCGTCAGTTCGTCCGGATGATCGGTCGAATGAGGCGGGAAGGCGATGCCGGCTATGTCGCCGGGCAAAGGCATTGCAGGCTGGGAAATGTCGAGCGGTGGCTCGGGGTCATCGGCGGCGGCCGCCGCCGCCGGTCCGGCTTCCTTGTGATAGGGGCGGTCGCGGCTGACCGCATAGGGATCGCCGTCGATCCTTTTCTCGGCGCTGGCGGCGATGGACTGGCGGCGGCGCGCGACGCGCAGCACCAGCAGGATGAGGATCACGACCGCCAGCACCGCGCCGGCGACGATCAGCAGGGTCTGCGTATCGAAATTCATCCCTTGTCCCCCTCATCCTTCCTGCCGGGCAATGGCGCGCGATCGCCGCGGAACATCCACCAGGAGGTGGCGACGCCCAGCGCCACACACACCGCCAGGGTCGCGCCGTGAAACATGATGAGTTCGATCATCGCGGCGTCACTCCCGGTCCAGGAAGCTGATCCGGCGGCGGCGCTTCATCAACGCCGTCATCAGCCCGAAGCCGATCAGGAAAGCGAGCGCGCACAGGATCAATGTTTCGGCGATCAGCGGCATATTTCGCCTCCCGGCGGCGGGTTCGTCCATGTCACCCGCGCCATGCCCGGCACGGTCAGCGCCCGCTGGTCGAGACCGGGCAGGGTGCCGCCATTGCGCCCGCCCAGGCTCAGATCGCCGCCGCGCTGGAAGCAATTGGCCGGGCCGGAAAAGATGGCGGTGCGGGCGAGCGGCTCGCGCTGGACGGTGCCGGTGACGCCCGGCACCTCGACATTGTTGATGACCAGCTGGAGGTCGCTGTCGAGCCGGTCGACGAACGCCTCGCCCCGGCCGAGCGGGCCGTGCGCGAGCCAGCCCACGACGAGGGCGAGGGCGAGACCGATCAGGAATTTGGCATATTTGGGCACGGGAACAGCTTATGCACTAGCCGCGCCCGCGCGCAATCTCCCGCCAGCCGATATCGCGGCGGTAGAAGCCGCTGGGGAAATGGATGGCATCGACGGCGGCATAAGCGCGGGCCTGCGCTTCGGCGACATCCGCCCCGGTCGCGGTGACGGCGAGGACGCGGCCGCCACTGGCGACGAGCGCGCCTTCCACGAGGGCGGTGCCGGCGTGGAAGACCAGAGCTTCATCCGTTGGCGGGATCTCGATCGCGCCGCCCCTGGCAGGCGTGCCGGGATAGCCCTCCGCCGCCATCACCACGGTGAGCGCCGCTTTGTCGCTGAAGCGCGGGGGCTGCGCTTCGGCGAGGCGGCCGGTGGCGCAGGCGAGCATCAATTCGGCCAGATCGCTCTCCAGCCGGGCCATCAGCACCTGGCATTCGGGGTCGCCGAAGCGGACATTATACTCGACCAGCTTCGGGCCTTCGTCCGTGAGCATCAGCCCGGCATAGAGGATGCCGCTGAACGGCGTGCCTTCATTTGCCATCGCCGCCACGGTCGGGCCGACGATCTCGCCCATCACGCGGGCTTCGAGTTCGGGCGTGAAGATGCTGGCCGGGCTGTAGGCGCCCATGCCGCCGGTGTTCGGGCCGACATCGCCGTCGCCGACGCGCTTGTGATCCTGGGCGGAACCGAACGGGACGACAGTCTTGCCGTCGGTGAGCGCGAAGAAGCTGACCTCCTCGCCCTGCATGAATTCCTCGATCACCGCGCTGGCCCCGGCCGCGCCGAAGCCGCCGCCGAAAATATGGGCGACCGCTTCCTCGGCGTCGGTCGCGGTTTCGGCGATGATCACACCTTTGCCCGCCGCGAGCCCGTCCGCCTTGATGACCACGGGCAGGTCGAACAGGTCGAGTTCCGCCTCCGCCTCGGCGGCGTTGGAGGCGCGGCGGAAGCGGGCGGTGGGGATGTTGTGGCGGGCGCAGAGCAATTTGGTGAAGCTCTTCGACCCTTCGAGCTGCGCGGCGGCGGCGCTGGGGCCGAAGACCGGAATGCCCTGGGCGCGCAGATTGTCCGCAATGCCATCGACCAAAGGCTGTTCTGGGCCGACCACGACCAGATCGATCGCCTGATCGCGACAGAAAGCGGCGACCGCATCCTTGTCGGAAGGATTCAGCGCGATCAGCTCCGCTTCGGTGGCGATGCCGGGATTGCCCGGCGCCGCATAGAGTTTCGTGACGCTGGGCGATTGCGCCAGCTTCCACGCCAGCGCATGTTCGCGCCCGCCCGATCCCAACAGAAGCAGTTTCATGACCGAACCCTCTGCCCCCGCGCCGGGTCTCCTGTCCAATGTTTCTCCCGGCGACAACGCGCAGGCCATGTCGGTTTCGGAACTGTCGTCGCGGCTGAAGCGCACCGTCGAGGATGCGTTCGGCAACGTCCGCGTGCGCGGCGAGATTTCGGGCTTCAAGCGGCACGCATCGGGCCATTGCTATTTCACGCTGAAGGACGAGGCTGCGAACATCGACGCGGTGATCTGGCGAGGCAGCGCGGCCAATCTGCAATTCCGGCCCGAGGACGGGATCGAGGTGATCGCGCTCGGCAAGCTGACCACTTATCCGGGCCGTTCCAAATATCAGATCGTGGTCGAGCGGCTGGAGCTGGCCGGGCAGGGCGCCTTGATGCAATTGCTCGACCAGCGGCGGCGGGCGCTGGCGGCCGAGGGCCTGTTCGATCAGGAGCGCAAGCGGGCCTTGCCGTTCGCGCCGAAGGTGATCGGGGTGGTCACCTCGCCGACCGGGGCGGTGATCCGCGACATCCTGCACCGGCTTGGCGACCGCTTTCCGACCCATGTCGTTGTGTGGCCCGTAGCCGTGCAGGGCGAAGGGGCCGCCGAGCAGGTTGCCGCAGCCGTTCGTGGCTTTGGCGCGATCGAGCCGGGCGGGCCGGTGGCGCGGCCGGACCTGATCATCGTCGCGCGGGGCGGCGGTTCGATCGAGGATCTGTGGGCGTTCAACGAGGAAGTGGTGGTGCGCGCGGTGGCGGAGTCGCCGATCCCGACCATTTCCGCCGTGGGGCACGAGACCGACACGACTTTGTGCGATTTCGCCGCCGACATGCGCGCGCCGACGCCGACCGCGGCGGCGGAACTGGCGGTGCCGGTGCGCGCCGACTTGCTGGCGCAGATCCGGCAGATGGGGCTGCGCGCCGAACGCTCCGCTTCGCGCACGGCGGATCGGGCGGGCGAAAGGCTGGAGGCGTTGCTGCGCCACTGGCCGGCGCGGGAGGAATTGCTGGCGCCGCAGCAGCAAAGGCTGGACGATCTGGCCGAGCGGCTGCCGCGCGGCTTGCGCGGGCGGCTCGATCGGGCGCGGGCCGATCTCGGCCGGGCGGGCGGGGCGTTGCGCCCGGGCCTGCTGACACAAAGGCTGGAACGCGCCAGCGAGCGGCTGGCGAGTCTGGCGCGGATGCGGGAACTGGTCGACCCCAGCCGTCCGCTGACTTTGGGCTTCGCGCGGGTGGAGGATCGGGATGGCCAGACCCTCACCTCGGCGGCGGCGGCGCGGGCGGCGGGCAGACTGAAGCTGGTCTTCGCAGATGGCCCGCTACCCGCCAGCGTGGACGGGGCGCTTGAGCGGCCGACGCCGAAGCGTCATAAACCGGAGCGAGGCGAGCAGGGGAGCCTGCTCTGAGGAGTGTGAAATGTTGATGTCCGCCAGCGGCCGCCCGGCCAAATTATTCTACATGCCGGGCACGTACCGCATCCTGTCCTCCGGCGATCATGTCGTCTGCGCGGTGACGAAGGCGGCGATCCCGCTGGGCGAACTCAAATATTGGAGCGCCGAGCGGCAGGAAGCCTATGCCGATGCCGAAGCGGTGATGAAGGCGGAAGGGCTGGAGTGATTTTCGGCATTCTTTCGGTCTTCCTTGCGACACAGGTGCCTCTTTGCGAAGCGGAGGCCGGGGCCGCGTTGCCGGCTACATCAACGTGGATCGTCAACGCTTCGGATGGACTGCTGCCGATGCTTCCGGCCCGCGCGGAGCAAGGCGGTTTGTGGCGAGGCCAAGTCCGTCGAGGTGCCCGGATCGCATTGAACGATGCGCCTGTCGCCGTCGCAACGGATGGCCATTTCGTTCTCGGGTTCGACCGGGACCAGTCTTCGACAGCTCGCCTCACGATCATCGACGCCGACGGCCGATCGCATGAGCGCGCTATAGCCGTTCAGCCTCGTGCGTGGCGGACGCAGCGGGTGAATGTCGCGCGAGGCCTGCCACGCGAAGGAGATGAATCTTGGACGCGGCGGGAGGCGGAGGTGCTCCGCGCTCAAGCCGCGCGCGCCCGATGCAGCCAGACTGCAGGTTGGCGCAATGAATTCATCTGGCCCGCGCGCGGCCGGATCAGCGGGCGGTTCGGGTCGCAGCGCATCTATCGCGGTGAGCCGGGCAGCTATCATGGCGGCGTCGATGTCGCGGCGCCGACCGGATCGCCGGTGGTCGCGCCCGCCGACGGTGTGGTGGTGCTGGCCGCGCCCGGCTTCAGCCTGGAAGGCAATCTGGTGATCGTCGATCATGGGTTCGGGCTGAGCAGTTCCTTCCTGCATCTGTCGCGGATCGACGTCAGTGAGGGTCAGACGATCCGGCAGGGCGAGCGGATCGGCGCGGTCGGCGCCACGGGCCGCGCGACCGGGCCGCATCTGCATTGGGCGCTCACCTGGAATGGCGCCAAGCTCGACCCCGAACGGGTCGTTCCGGCAATGGAATAGACGATGGATCGGCTGGGGGCGGCGACACAGGCACGGCGGGAGGGGCGGTTCGACGACGCGGTGGCGTTGCTGAAGGCCGCGCTTGCCGAACGGCCCGCCCACGGCCCGACCCTGAACGCCCTTGGCCTGACCCTGCTGGATGCGGGTGACGCGGCGGCAGCGGCCGCGACGCTGGAACAGGCGGTGGCGGCCGATCCGAAGGCGCCGCCGCTCTGGCTGAATCTCGCGGAAGCGCGGCGACGGGCGGGACAGAGCGCGGCGGAGATCGCTGCGCTCGACGGCGCGCTGGCGCTCGATCCCTATCTGCTGCCGGCAATGCTCAAGAAGGCGCAGGCGCAGGAGCGGCTGGGCGATCCGGGCGCGGTCGCGACCTGGCGCAATCTGCTCGCCGCTTCGCCGGCGAGCGAAGGCCTGCCCGAACCGATCCGGACGGCGCTCGAGCATGGCCGCGCTCTGGTCGCGGCGGCGGATGCCTCGCAAGGCGCGGCGATCGACGCGAAGCTGGCGGATGTGCTCGCCGCTTATCCTCCGGAAGAGCTGGTGCGGGCGCGGGGCTATGCCGATCATCTCGCCGGCCGGCGCAAGGTCTATGTGCAGGAGCCGACGGCCGGGCATTTCCCTTACCTTCCGGCTTTCGAATATTTCGACCGGGCGCTCTTCCCCTGGTTCGCGGAGCTGGAGGCCGGGACGGAGAAGATCCGCGATGAATTATTGGCGATCTGGTCGGACGATGTGGAGGGCTTCCGGCCCTATGTCGCATTCGACGCGACCCAGCCGGCCAATCAATGGGGCGAACTCAATCACAGCCCGCGCTGGGGCGCCTGGTTCCTGTGGGAGAATGGCGTGCGCAATGCGGACCATTGCGCGCGTTGCCCCGGCACCGCAGCCTTGCTGGAGCGGCTGCCGATGCTCGATCATCCGGGCAAGGGGCCGACGGTGATGTTCTCGGTGCTGGCGCCGAAGACGCGCATCCCGCCGCATACCGGCAGTTCCAACGTGCGTACGACGGTGCATCTGCCCCTGGTCGTGCCACCGGGCTGCGGCTTCCGGGTCGGCTCGGAAACGCGGGAATGGCAGGTCGGCGAAGCCTGGGCATTCGACGACACGATCGAGCACGAGGCCTGGAACGACAGCGAAGAGCCGCGCGTGATCCTGATCCTCGACGCCTGGAACCCGCTCCTGACCGAGGCGGAGAAAGCAGTCGCGAGAGCGATCGGCTGACTCAGTTGCTGCGGCGGACCCGGATCGCGGTGTTGCGCTGGATGTTCGCCAGGAAAGAACCCATCGCCGCCCGCCGAATGCGGACGGTGTGGCCGGGGCGCGGGAACGAGCTGAGCTGGCGATTGTCGATCTGCACCCAGCGGGCGCCATCCTCCAGCGTGAAGGCCCATTTGCCGTCCGCGAGTTCCGTGACGCTGCGGATCGTGCCGTTCACCTCGTTCATCGGATCGTCTTCGCCGCTCCCGAAGACGTTCAGATCGGGCAGGGTCAGGCCGAACAGGGTTCTGCGGGTGTTGCGGACCTGCTCGCGATCGACGACGCGGATTTCGTTCGATGCCTCGGCCGCCGCCATCGCCGCGACTTCACGATCGTAGCAGGCGAGCCGTTCTTGCGGATTGACGACGGTGCGGCATTGCACGGCGCGGTTGAACGCCTCCGGGGTCGCCGGCCGCTGTTGCGCCGGCTGCGCCCCCTGAGCGAATGCCGGACCTACCGGGAGAAGAGCCGCGATAAGAATTGCGACAGCCGCCAACCGCTTCATCAATCCATCCCCCAGGCCATGGTGGCGGCAGCTTAGCCGCCTGCCCGCACCGTACACAAGCTCCGGAGCAATGTGGCCTTTTTGCTACAACGGCCGATAAAGATGGCGGCCCCATGCTGCTGTGCGTTGCGCGGATTCCCCGGCGCTCGCATAGGGGAAGGTGGACGCAGCCCTGTTTGGGCCTGCGGGTAAGGATGCGACCGTCGCGGGACGGCCGCTAAATGCAGAAGGGGACTACTTTTATGGCTTCCACTTTCCGTCGGCGCCTGCTGACTTCGACGCTGGTGATCGGCACTGCCGGTTTTGCGTCTCCGGCCTTCGCGCAAGATGGCGCGAACGACGACCCCAGCGTCACCACCGCCCAGACGGACCAGGGGAATGAGGGCGAGGTGATGACCGTCACCGGTTCGCGCATTCAACGTCGCGACCTGACCTCGACCAGCCCGGTCACCGTCGTGGCCCAGGAGGAATTCACCCTTTCCGGCGCGACCAACGTCGAGCAGGTGATCAACACCCTGCCGCAAGTCGTTCCGGGCGCCACGAGCTTCTCGAACAACCCGGGCGGCGGCGTCGCCACCCTGAACCTGCGCGGCCTCGGCTCGCAGCGTAACCTCGTGCTGGTCAACGGCCGCCGCTACATCTTCTTCGATACCGGCCAGGTCGTCGATCTGAACACGATCCCGTCCTTCCTGGTCGGCAGCGTGGACATCGTCACCGGCGGCGCCTCGGCCGTTTACGGCTCGGACGCGCTCGCGGGCGTCATCAACTTCAACCTGCGCACCGATCTCGACGGCATCATCGCCGGTGCTCAGTACAGCATCACCGGTGAAGGCGACGGCCGCCGCTACAGCGCTTACGTCGCGATGGGCACCGAGTTTGCCGACAATCGCGGCAACATCGCGCTCTATGCCGAATATTCGAACCGCGGCTCGATCAGCCAGGGTTCGCGCGACTTCTCGCGCAACGCGCTGGGCGACGGTGCGACGGCCGTAACTCCGCTGGGTTCGGCCGGCGTTCCGCAGGGCCGTATTGTTGCGGTCGGCAGCGCCGCGGCTCCTGCAGCCACGATCGGGGCCGGCACCAATTATGTCGGTGGCGGCGCCTTTTTCGGCTCGCCGGGTCTCAGCACGGCCTATAATGGCGCGACCGACTCGTACAATTACGCCCCCGCCAACTTCCTGATGGTGCCGCAGGAGCGCTGGACGCTCGGCGGTTACGGTGAATATGAGCTTTCGGAAGGCATCACCGCCTTTGCCGAAGTCACGTTCATCAACAACCGGGTCGAGAACGAACTGGCGGCGACTCCGCTGACGCAGAATGTCGACTTCAACGTCGCTCAGCTCTGCGCCGGCACGCTGTCGCCGGCGGATTGCGCCCAGGTCACTCTGATCTCCCAGCGTCAGCAGGCTGCGCAGGCGGCCAGCCCGGGCGGCAACAGCGCGTTCCCGGCCTTCACCGCCGGGTCCGGGCAGTTCGGTGCGCTCGCGCCGGGCTTCGTGCGTCTCCAGGTCAATTCGCGCTTCGTGCAGATCGCCAACCGCAATGTGTCGGACGATCGCAACGCGTTCCGCGTGATGGCCGGCGTCAAGGGCAATATCACCGGCGATATCGGGTACGAAGCATATTACATGTATTCGCGCACCCGGAACGCGTCGATCCAGGAAGGCAACGTCTCGCGCAGCGCCTTCACGCGCCTCGCCGGCAACGGCACCTGCAACCCGTTCGGCCTGAACCAGTATAGCGCGGCGTGCATCACCGGCGTGTCCATCCTGGCCCAGAATACGGACATCTCCACGCTGCAGGTCGCCCAGGCCTCCATCAACGGTCCGCTGTTCACCTTCGGCTCCGCGAACGAGCCGGTCGCCTTCGCGGCCGGTGTCGAATGGCGCGAGATGGAAGGCCAGTTCATTCCTGACACGGCGCTGCAGTCGGGCGACGTCGTCGGCTTCAACGCCGGCCAGTCGACCGAGGGCAATTACCACGTCAAGGAAGTGTTCGGCGAAATCCGCGTGCCGATCGTGGAGGAGAATTTCATTCACCGCCTCGAACTGAACGCGGCGGGCCGTTACTCCGATTACTCGCTCGGCAATGTCGGCGGCGTCGAAACCTATGCGGCCGGCATCCGCTTCGCTCCGGTTCGCGACATCGAATTCCGCGCTCAGTATCAGCGCGCGGTTCGTGCTCCGAACGTCGGCGAATTGTTCGGCGGTCAGTCGGTCGGCTTCCCGCCCGCGACCGATCCGTGCGCGCTGCCCACTGCGGCGACGAACGCGACGATCCGCGCGGTCTGCATCGCCACTGGCGTCCCGAGCGCCAGCGTCGGTCAGGCCTTCCTGCAGCCGAACGCCCAGATTCAGGGCGCGTTCGGCGGCAATCCGAACCTGCAGGAAGAAGTTGCCGATACGATCACCTACGGTGCGGTGATCCGTCCGAGCTTCATCCCGCGGCTCAACATCACGGTCGACTATTACGACATCGAGATCGAAAGCGCGATCGCGACGGCCGGTGGTGGCGTCAACGGCATTCTGAACCTGTGCTATAACGTCATTCAGAACGCCGCGAGCCCGATCTGCCAACTGATCGCGCGCGATACGCAGGGCATCATTTCGGGCCCGCCGTTCGTGGTCAGCGCCGGTAACGCGAACCTCGCCTCGCTGGCGACGAGCGGCATCGACGTCCAGGTCGACTACAGTGTTCCGCTCAACTTCAGCCTGGCGGGCAATGGCGACTCGCGCCTGAACTTCTTCTTCCTGCTGAACTGGTCGGATGAGAATAACTTCACCCCGACGGTCGGCGTTCCGACGGTGATTGAATGCGCGGGCCGGTTCGGTCTGAACTGCGGCAATCCGACGCCGGAATGGAAGTGGTCGAGCCGCCTGTCGTGGATCGATGGTCCGGTCACCACCAGCCTGCGCTGGCGGCATGTCGGCGGGACCCGCGACGATGACGATGCGACGGACTTCGTCGTCGAGCGGATCGAAGCCTACGACCTGATCGACCTCGCGGTGGCGTTCAATGTCAGCGACAACCTGACTCTGAGCATCGGTGTGAACAACCTGTTCGACACCCAGCCGCCGATCATCGGTTCGAACCAGGAGCAGGCGAACACCTATCCGGGCGTGTTCGACGTGCTGGGCCGCGACTTCTTCGCGTCGGTTCAGCTCCGCTTCTAATCGGTTTACCGGTTGCAAGCATGGAAGGGCGGTGGGCTTCGGCCCGCCGCCTTTTTCATTGGCGGCTTGGTCTGCGGGGCTAATGGAGCACTCGCGGCGGTTTGCGCCCCGGCGCCGCGACGGGCGCGTCCGGGTCCGCTTCAGAGTCCAAGCTCCCGCGGGGTGCGAAGGGTTACGGCCTAGAGAGCGAAACCTGCTCGTGCCATCCGGACCTCAGCGCATCGGTGAGGCAATGCCAGCGCCCTGGCGGCCCCGGCGGGCGTCCCGCTTCCGGCCGTCGAGCAGCCAGGCAAAAGGTAGAGCGGCCTGCTCCTCGGACAAGACCAGGGGTTGCGCCATCTCCAGCCCGGCAGTCTGTAGCTGTTCCGCCAGCGCGGCAATGCCCTGCTCATCGCGCGCGGCGTCGAGCAGGCTTGCGATCCGCGTCATCTCGGCCTCGGCGCGGCGCGCCAATGTGTGCAGCATCTCCGTCACTTCGGCCGCGGGACGTCCACGACCGCCCTCAAGCGTCTGCCACACCGCCTCGGCCAGCTCGTCGGCGCCCGTCCCCGGCCCGAACCGAGCGCGCGCCTCCGCACCAACGGTCCGGAATGCTTCGGGCGTCGGCAGCGCGGCGACGCGCCGCGCCGCGGCGAGCGCCATGGCCCGCCCGATCAGGTCGCACTCGCCCACGGCCCAGACGAGCGCCTCTCGCCGCGACCGGTTGTGCGCCACGATCGGCCCGCCGCGATGATGGACGATCATGTGCAGCGTGCCGCCGCCGCGGAGCACGCGCCCGCATTCCGAGGCCGCGCGTGCGGTGTCTGAATATTCAAAGCCGAACTGGCTCACGACCGCGTCGAAGCGCCCGTCACCGAATGGCAGTTGCTCCGCGGCAACGTCGGCGATCAGCCTGATTCCCTTTTGGGAGCGCGGGAGCGCGGGCGAATTGTCGATCCCCGTGAGGTCGAGATCCCGGCGGGCGGCAAGCGCAGCCAGCACCGCGCCATCGCCCGTCCCGACATCCAGCACCCTGGCCCGCCGGGGCAAAGTGGCCGCGAATGCCGTCCAGACCCGGAGCTGCGCCGCCTCCACCCCGGACTTGGCGTTCGGCAGGCAGGACGGGCGAACGGTACCGCTGCTCCGCCAATAATCGGCCCAAGCCGCCCGTTCGCTGTCAGCGCTCACCGCGCGACAACGTCGAACGCGACGGTAAGGCGCTCGCCGTCGCGGAAGGGGCGGGTGCCGTGGAACAGGAAGCTGGGGAATAGAGCGAGCCGCCCTGGTCTCGGCTCGATGACCGCGAGCGGCTCCAACGCCAGCCCCAGTTCCGCCGGCGGCCGCCCCAGTTCGAGCCAGCCGTCCCGGCTGCCCTCATCACCGATCGTTTCCGGCAGGCTGATATAGCAGGCCGAGCTGAGCAGCCCGCCCGGGTGGATGTGATTGACGTGAAAACCGGAAGCGGTGAGCCGCACCGACCACGAACCCGCAATGGCGACGGCGGTATCGCGATGGCGCAGCAGCGGGTGGTCCGGGTCGGCCGCGGGCAGCGCCGCCATATGGGCAGCCACCGCGTCACTCAGCGCCTCATGCAGGCGGGCCAGCTCGGGTTCCTGGCGCAGGAAGAGCCGGCCGCGCGTCTGGGTCCCTCCCCGCAGCGACTGGCCGATCGGATGGGCGCGGGTGCGATGCAATTGCCGCAGCAGATCGGCCAATTGGATCAGTTCCCCGCTTCCCAGACCGAGGTCCCGCGCCTGGACGAGTCCGGGCTGGCCCGAAAGCCAATCGGCCCGCGCGTGGCCGGTGAGCCGCCAGCCAAGCTCAAGCAGGCCCCACGCGCCGATCGACTCCGGCGCCAGTGCAACCGCACGTTCGAGCGCGGCGATGGCGGCCTGCGGGTCGCCGAGCCGATAATGAGCGCGGCCGATCGTGACGAGATCGTCCGGCCGACCTTCGCCCCCGCCGAGCAGCTCAAGCGCCTGCGCCGGCTGTCCCGCCTCCACCAGATATTGTGCGCGCTGCCCGGCAAGTCGGGAATCGCCCGCAGGGAGCGCCGCCACCGCCTCGTCCCACCGCTCGGCGGCGGCAAGGGTCGCGGCGACGGCGATGGCCAGATCGCGATTGCCGGGTTGCCGGGAAGCGGCCTCGCGCATCGCGGCGGCGCAATCTTCATCGCCCTGCTCGGCCCTGATCCGCGCGAGCAAGCTGTGGCCCTCGACCCAGTCGGGCCGGATTGTCAGCAGATTCTCGAGCATCACCGTCACGTCCGTCCGCCCAGCCGCCTCGAGCGCCTCCGCATAAGCGTGGATCGTGCCGAAATCGGCGGGATCGGAAGCGACGGCGCGCTGGAAGCGCTCGGCCGCATCCTCTTCACCCCGCTCCAGCGCGATCTGCGCCCGGCCCTTGAGCGCGGTCGGCAGACCGGACTCGATGCCGATCGCCTGCTCATAGGCATCGGCCGCTTCGCCGTGCCGCATCAACTCCCGCAGCACGGAGGCGCGTGCCGAGTGGGCGCGAGCGTCGCCGGGATGCGTGGCGCACAGGGCCTCAAGCGCCCCCAGGGCGTCGTCGAGCCGGCGAAGCTCCGCCAGCAGCAGCGCCCGGTTGAACGCGGCATCCCGATAGGCTGGCTGCGCGGCGAGCGCGCGGTCGTAGAGCGCCAGCGCTTCTTCGCGCTCGCCGGTCTGGCGAAGCAGATTGGCGAAATTGTTGAGCAATTGCGGATCGTCAGGCGCGGCGGGCAGCACCTGCTCGAACGCGGCGCGGGCCTCGGCATTGCGCCCGGCGCGCCGCAGGGCGAGCGCGCGCAGGTGGATCGCGGCCGGATCGGTCAGGCCCGCGAGCACGTTCAGCGCCGCGCCCACGTCGCCAATGGCCAGCGCCCGCTGGGCCGCCGCGATGCTCATGTCCAGCGCGCTCATTTGTTGCGGAACCAGCCGGTGATGGCGAAACGCGCATGCGGCGCGAAGGGCGGCACGTAGCTCACGCCATGGCGCTGCGGCACGCGGAACAGGTTCAGCGCATTGAAGCGCGGTCTGAAGCCCTGAATGATGTCGCCCTCGTCATCGTAGAAATTGAGATAGCCGCCCCATTCCGGCCGCCAGTCCTCGGCGCACAGATTCAGCACATAGGCGACGCGCCAGCCCTCCGCGACATGGCTGTCGTCATGCGCGGCGAGGAAGTGATGGGGCGCATAGAGTGTCGCCTGCGCGTCGGCCTTGATGAGGTCGCGCATCTTGGTGACGTCGCGGACCAGCGCCATGAGCGGTTCGTCGTTGATCAGTTCAACCACCGCCTCGTGCGGGCCGCCCGGCGCCCAGCCCTGCAGATAGGCCCAGACCATCGGATATTGCGCGTAGAGGAAGCCGTAGTCTCGGCTCTTCAGCGCCGTATAGAGTTTCTGCTGGATCGCCGCCTGCTCGGCTTTCGCCATCTTCCGGAGGTCGGGTTCGGGCACATTGTGCGGGCCGTCCGCGCCTGCATGCCAGGCCAGGCCCCAGGGCGTCTGACGGCTCACCATGGTGTGGAGATTGCGCGCCGTCTCCTCGGTCAGCACATCGCGGATCTGCACGCGGCCCGTCTTCGCGAACGCGGCGGCGAGCGACCGGCGGTCCAGCTTCGGGTTGATATCGAACAATCGGATCGGGCCGCTCATCGCGGCGCCACTTCCCACAATCTCTCGGGCCATTACAAGTGCGCGGCGTGACGGATCGCGGGGAAGATTTCCGATTGGGCAGCCATGACGCGGCGGCGCTGGCGCGCGCCTTCGCGGCGGACGGGTTCGTGCACATCCCGGATTTCCTCGCCGGCGATTGTGCCGAGCGGCTGCACGCGATGCTCCGGGCGCGCGCCGATTGGCGGCAGGTGGTGAGCAGCGAAAGCGGCGCGGTCGAACTCGACAGGGCGACGCGCGCGGCGATGACGCCGGAGCAACGCCAGGCGCTGGACGATGCCGTCTATGCGCGCGCCCGCGCCGGCTTCCAGTTCCGCTTCGAGACGATCCGCGTGCCGGATTCGGCCGAAGCGCGGGCCGCGTCGGCTGATCCGCTGGCGGCGCTGGCGGCCTGGCTGTCGCGGGGCGAGGCGCGCGATTTCCTGCGGACCGTGACGGGCGCGGACGACATCGCCTTCGCCGACGCGCAGGCGACCGCCTACAGCCCAGGGGACTTTCTGACCGGCCATGACGACAGCATCCACGGCAAGGACCGTCGCGCAGCTTATGTGCTGGGACTGACGCCGGTCTGGCGGATCGAATGGGGCGGATTGCTGTTGTTCCATGGCGCGGATGGTCATGTCGCGCGCGGCCTGACCCCGGGTTTCAACAGTCTGAACCTGTTCGCCGTGCCAGCCATGCACAGCGTGAGCGAGGTCACGCGCGCCGCCGCCTACCGCCGCTACGCGGTGACGGGGTGGCTCCGGACGAAGGCGGGCTGATCGGCTCCGACGCACGGCCCGAACTCGCTTCGTCGAAAATCGGCGGCGACTGAACGAACCGGGGCTGTATTAGCGTATTACCATGCTACAGAGGTAACACGCTAGGTGAGTTTGCTTCATGTCCCCGACCCTTTCGACGGTCCTGTCCGACCCTGACTATCTGCCGCACGCGCTGGACGCCGGCCGCGAGACGCTCACCTTCCTGCCGACGACGGCCGAACGGCTGCGGCGACCAAGCTTCATCGACGGGCGTTCAGACCTTGCCACTGGTCCCTCGATCGGCCTGCCTCTGGACGCGGTGCTCGCCGCTGACATGGTGCGACCGGCGGGTCCGGACCGGATGATCTTCCACACTTCCTTCTGCGGATCGACCCTGCTCGCGCGGATGCTCGACGTGCCGGGCGCGGCGTTCGTGCTGAAGGAGCCGAACCTGCTGGTCGATCTTGCCGGCTGGAAGAAGGCGGCCGGAGCGCCGGGCGAGCCCCGCCTGGCGGCGGCGCTCGACTGGGCTCGTGCCGCGCTGCGACGGCGCTGGCGCGCAGACGAGCGGATCCTGATCAAGCCGTCCAACTGGGCCAACAATCTGGTCGGGGATCTGATTGCCGATCCGGCGGCGATCCGGCCGCTCTTCGTCACGATGGAACGGCGCCCGTTTCTGCTGGCCGTGCTGCGCGGTGGCCGGGACCGGCTCGCTTTCACAGCGCAGGTTGCCGCGCATCTTGCGGGCCAGGGAGCCGGCGGCGCTTTGTTGCGGCAGGCGATCGGCGCGACCGACGATCCGATCGGACGGGCGGTCCATCTCGCGGTCCTCACGCTGCATCTGCAGATGGAGATCTTTGCCGAGGCGATGCGAAGGGGAGGCTGGGATGGCGGCTCGGTGATCGATGCGGCGACCCTGTTCACCCGTCCGGTCGACGCGGCGCTGGCCGCCAACGCCATATTGGACCTCGGCATCAATCCGGCGGAACTGGCGGCGTCGGCCGCGGTCAAGGCGCGGGAGAACGCGAAGCTGCCGGGTCGCTCGTTCATCCCGGCTCTGCGCGAGAGCGAGAATGACGACGTCCTGCGTCATCACGGCGCCCGCATCGACGCCGCTTTGCACTGGGCCGATCGCACGCTCGGCACGCACCCGGCGCTGGAGGCGGCCGGCGACGGCACGATGACCGCCGCCGGCTGATCAGCTTCCGGCTTTCGCCAGGCTTGGCGCCAGCACCAATTTGCCCTCGCCTTCCTCGACCTTGACCGTCTGACCGTCGCGCACCTCGCCGCGCAGGATCGCGTCGGCGAGCGGGTCCTGCAGATATTTCTGCACGGCGCGCTTCAGCGGGCGCGCGCCATAGACCGGATCATAGCCGACCCGGCCAAGCCAGGCGCGGGCGGCATCCGACAGCTCCAGCCTGATCTTGCGGTCGGCGAGCAATTTGCCGAGCCGAGCGACCTGGATATCGACGATCGGCGCCATGTTCGCCTGGCTGAGCCGGTGGAACATGATGATCTCGTCCAGCCGGTTCAGGAATTCGGGCCGGAAATGGCCGCGCACGACCTCCATCACCTGCGGCTCGACCTTCTCGACGCCTTCATCGTCGGCCAGCGCCGTCAGATACTGGCTGCCGAGATTTGAGGTCAGGATGATGATCGTGTTGGTGAAATCGACGGTGCGGCCCTGGCCGTCGGTCAGCCGGCCGTCGTCCAGCACCTGCAGCAGGATGTTGAAGACGTCGCCATGCGCCTTCTCCACCTCGTCGAACAGGACGACCTGATAGGGGCGGCGGCGGACGGCCTCGGTCAGCACGCCGCCTTCCTCATAGCCGACATAGCCCGGCGGCGCGCCGATCAGGCGGGCGACCGAATGCTTCTCCATGAACTCGCTCATGTCGATGCGGACCATCGCGGCGTCGTCATCGAACAGGAAGCCGGCGAGCGCCTTGGTCAGCTCGGTCTTGCCCACGCCGGTCGGCCCCAGGAACAGGAAGCTGCCCAGCGGCCGGTTCGGATCCTGCAGGCCGGCGCGGGCGCGGCGGATGGCGCGGCTGACGGCTTCCACCGCGGCCGCCTGGCCGATCACGCGCTTGCCGATCGTCGCTTCCATCGCGAGCAGCTTCTCGCGCTCGCCGGAGAGCATCTTGTCGACCGGAATGCCGGTCCAGCGCGAGACGACGCCGGCAATGTCCTCGCTCGTCACTTCCTCGCGCAGCATCGCGCCTTCCGACGCGGCGGCGGCTTCGGCCAGCTGCTTCTCCAGCGCGGGGATGCGGCCATATTGCAGCTCGCCCGCCTTTGCGAGGTCGCCCGCACGCTGCGCCTGCTCCAGCTCCAGCCGGGCGGCGTCGAGCTGCTCCTTCAATTTGCTCTCGCCGGCGATCTTCTCTTTCTCCGCCTGCCAGCGGGTGGTGAGCGCGGCGGATTGCTCCTCCAGTCCGGCCAGTTCGGTCTCGAGCGTGGCGAGCCGGTCCTTCGAGGCGGCGTCGCTCTCCTTCTTCAGCGCCTCGCGCTCGATCTTCAGCTGGATGATGCGGCGGTCGAGGCCTTCAATCTCCTCGGGCTTGGATTCGACTTCCATGCGCAGGCGGCTGGCGGCTTCGTCCATCAGGTCGATCGCCTTGTCCGGCAGAAAGCGGTCGGTGATGTAGCGGTTGCTGAGCGTCGCGGCGCTGACGAGCGCGCTGTCGGTGATCCGCACGCCATGGTGCAGCTCATATTTCTCCTTCAGCCCGCGCAGGATCGAGATCGTGTCCTCGACATTCGGCTCGCCGATCAAGACCGGCTGGAAGCGGCGCTGGAGAGCCGGGTCCTTTTCGACATGCTTGCGATATTCGTCGAGCGTGGTGGCGCCGATGCAATGCAACTCGCCGCGCGCCAGAGCGGGCTTGAGCAGGTTGGACGCATCCATCGCGCCTTCGCCTTTCCCGGCGCCGATCAGCGTGTGCATCTCGTCGATGAACAGGATGACGTCGCCTTCGGCGCCCTTCACCTCGTCGAGCACGCCCTTCAGCCGCTCCTCGAATTCGCCGCGGAACTTCGCGCCCGCAATGAGCGCGCCCATGTCGAGCGACATCAGGCGGCGATCCTTCAGGCTGTCGGGCACGTCGCCATTGGCGATGCGCAGCGCCAGCCCTTCCGCGATCGCGGTCTTGCCGACGCCGGGCTCGCCGATCAGCACCGGATTGTTCTTGGTGCGGCGGGCGAGGATCTGGACGGTGCGGCGGATCTCCTCGTCGCGGCCGATGACGGGATCGAGCTTGCCCTCGCGCGCCGCCTCGGTGAGATCGCGGGCGAATTTCTTCAGCGCGTCATAGCGGTCCTCGGCGCTGGCCGTGTCGGCGGTGCGGCCGCCGCGCAATTCGTTGATGGCCGTGTTCAGGCCCTCGGGCGTCACCGCCCCGGCGGCGAGCGCGCGGCCGGCACCATTGTCCTGCGCCATCGCAAGCGCGAGGAGCAGCCGCTCGACCGTGACGAAGCTGTCGCCCGCCTGATCGGCGATCTGCTGGGCGCGGTCGAGCACGCGGATGGTGGTGCCGTTGAGGCCCGGAGCGCTGGCCGCGCCGCTGCCGGTCACGGCCGGGATCTTGGCCAGTTCCGCGTCGAGCGCGCGGCTCACCGCCTTCGCGTCGCCGCCGGCCCGCGCAATGAGGCCGGACGCCATACCCTGCTCGTCCTCGATCAGCGCCTTCAGCACATGCTCAGGCTCGATCCGCTGGTGGTTGAGCCGCAACGCGACAGTTTGCGCCGCCTGCAGAAAACCACGCGCACGCTCGGTGAATTTCTCGAGATCCATGTCAGCCCCTGATCTGGTGTCGGGCAGGATTTAGTGTTGCCGTTTGGCAACACAAGGGGGTCGGACCCTATCGCAGCAGTGCGCCAGCGTCGCCGTGCCAGCCGATCCGCGCGAGCCGCCGATCGGCTCCTGCGGCGGCGGTCGCGCCGAGCGCCTCCTGCGCTGCCGCGCGGGTGGCCAGCGTCATCGGCTCTCTCGGCCAGTCGCGCAGGACCGCGTCCGCTTCCGTCACCGCCGCGCGATGAAGGTTCATACGCAGCAGGGTAGCGGCGACGTCGCGGCGCACCGGATACCAGAACCAGGGCGGATCCATCATCGCGCCGAAGCTTGGCCGTTCCTGCAACTGCGCGGCGCGCCAATAAGCGGCGAGCGCGGCCATCGGCCGGTTCTCCAGCGTCGCAGCGCGGCCCTCCAGCACCAGCCGCCCGATCTGCGCCATGCGGATTGCCGTCCGCTCGTCCGTGCCCGTCTCGGGACCGTCGACCAGTTCCGGCATGGCGGCCAGCTCGGCGCGCACCGCGGCGGCATCGCCGGTCCGCGCCGCTGCTTCGCCGCGGGCGTAGCGCCAATAGGCGCGGATGTAGGTCCAGCCTTCGGGCGGCTCCTCGGTCGCCAGCATCGCCGCAGGGTCGCCGAAGCGGCCTTCGGCGAACAGGGCCGTGCCGGTCACCATCTGCAGGAAAACGGGCGGCGCCCCTTCGCCGAAGCCTGCCATGGCAGTCAGCACCTGACGGCCCAGCAACAGGGCCGTTTCCTCGTCGCCGGAGATCAGGGCGCCGCCGACGCCGAAATGCACATTGTGCCCGTGATAGGCGAGGTTCCAGACTTCGTGCGGCTGCAGGCCCATGCGCGCGGCGTCGGCAATTCCGATCTCGACCGCCTGCTTGTTGAAATCGGCGGCGTCCTGATAGCGGCCGATCCGGTAATAAGTGTGCGACGGCATGTGCACCAGGTGGCTCGCCGCCGGCGCCAGCACGGGCAGGCGGTCGGCAAAGCGTTCGGCCAGCCCGGCATCGCCGGTCATCTCGGTGACATGGATGTAGAAATGGATGGCCGGGCTATAGTCCGGATGACGGGCCAGCACGCGCTCCAGCAGCGCCTTGGCGCGCAGATGATGTTGCTCCTGCCCGGAATGGATGGCGTAGATCATCCAGGCATCGGCGGCGATCGTCTGCACCGCATTGTCGCCGGGTTCTGCCTCGGCGAGCGCATCCATCGCGCGGGCGAAGGCCAGGTCGCCCGCGCCGCCCCCGCCGCCATTGCGGTAACGGGCGGCCATTGCCGCGATCAGCGCGCGTTCGCTGGGCGGTGCATTGCGCGCCAGCCGTTGCGCCCGCGACACGAGGCCGGACAACCGCGCGAGATCTCCGGCGTTGGTCGAATAATTGATCGTGGGTCCGGCAGCATAGGCCTCGCCCCACAAACACATGGCGCAGGATGGATCGAGCCGGACGCTTTCGCGCATCGCGGCGACCGCCTCGTCGTGCGAAAAAGCGTGGGCCAGTTGCATGCCATTGTCGAAGAAGGCCTGCGCCTGCGCATTCGCGCCGCTGATCGGGAAGCCGCCTTCGCCATAGCCCGGCAGCAGAACCGGACGGGCGGCGGCCGCGGCGGAAGGTGTCGCGATCGCCACATCCTGGGCCGATTTCGCGCCGCTGCAAAGCGACCGTTTGCCCAGTTCGCGCACCTGTTCGGTGGTGAGGGGCGCACGCGGCGCGGCGGCGCCTTGCGGCTGCGGCATCAGCATCGCTCCGCCACCCGCAGCGAGCATCACGAATACGAGTCGCATGGGCTTCACCCCTCCCTGTGTCAGGCCCGAAACCTAGCCCGAGCGGTCCATCACAACAACATGCGCGAGAGTGTGGACCCGGCGGGGCATTTTTGCGTTGAGCGGCTGCAACAATGCGCCGGGAGGTGCCTTGCGTGCGTATGTCACCAACTCTAGAAAGCCCCCGTTCAGAATCGCCCGCTCGTCCGATGCGGGCCAACCCACAAGGGATGCCGATGAGAAACACCCTGCTGCGGCTCGCGCTCACCACCGCCCTCACTGTCACGGCGTCGCCGGCTTTCGCCAATGACGGCGAAACCGGAGAGGTCGTCATTCCGGAAGCGGCCGTATCCGCCGAGACCGCCCCCGCGCCGGTCCTCTCCACGGTCGCGGTCCAGGCCGGCGCCGGTCAGGCCGCCGTCACGCCGCAGCAACTCGTGCAGCAGATCCAGATCCCCTACGAGACCTTCACCCTGCCGAACGGCCTGCGCGTCGTCGTGCACGAGGATCGCAAGGCCCCGATCGTCGCGGTCAGCATCTGGTATAATGTCGGCTCCAAGGACGAGCCGGCCGGCCGTACCGGCTTCGCGCACCTGTTCGAGCATCTGATGTTCAACGGCTCGGAAAACGCGCCGGGCGAATATTTCGAATATACCCGCCAGATGGGTGCGACCGATCTGAACGGCACCACCTGGTTCGACCGCACCAATTATTTCCAGACCGTGCCGCGGCCGGCGCTGGAGCGCGCGCTTTTCCTCGAGAGCGACCGCATGGGCTATCTGCTCGGCGCGGTGACGCAGGAAAATCTGACCAATCAGATCGGCGTCGTGCAGAATGAGAAGCGCCAGGGCGACAACCAGCCCTACGGCCTGGTCGAATATGCCCAGCTCGAGGCCTTGTTCCCCGAAGGTCACCCCTATCGTCACTCGACCATCGGCTCGATGGCCGATCTGAGCGCCGCGACGATGGATACGGTGCGCGAATGGTTCCGCGACAATTATGGCCCCAACAATGCCGTGCTGGTGCTGGCCGGCGACATCAACGCCGCCGAGGCCCGGCCGCTGGTCGAGCGTCAGTTCGGCGCGATCCCGCGCGGTCCGGTCAATACCCCGGCCGCCGCTTCGGTGCCGACCCTGCCACGCCGCGTCGATCAGACGATGCGCGACCGTGTCGCCACCACGCGTCTGTATCGCGACTGGGTCGTGCCGGGCCTCGCCCATGCCGACATTCCGGCGCTGCAGATTGCCGGTTCGATCCTCGGCGGCCTCGCCAGCTCGCGGCTCGACAATGAGCTTGTGCGTGGTGAGCAGAGCGCCGTCCGCGTCTCGGCCGGCCTGCAGGATTTCCACCGGGTCAGCATGTTCGAGGTCCAGGTGGATGTGAAGCCGGGCCAGAATGCCGACGCGGTCAGCCGCCGGCTGGACCAGCTGATCACCAATTATATCAATCGCGGCCCGACTGCGGACGAAGTGCGCCGCGCGGTGATGAGCGCGGTTGCGGCCCGCGTGCAGGGCCTGGAGCAGGTCGGCGGGTTCGGCGGCAAGGCCGTCGCTCTGGCCGAGGGCATGCTCTACACCGACAACCCCGCTTTCTATCACGAGCAGCTGGAAGCTTTGTCGCGGGTGACCCCGGCGCAGGTCCGCGCGGCGATGCAGCGCTGGCTGCGCCGCCCGGTCTACGCCCTGCGCGTCGAGCCCGGCGAGCGTGACGCCTATATCGAGGCGCCGGGTACCGGCGGCCGCCGCACGGGTGGCGTGATCGCCCAGAAGCAGGCAGACGGCTCCAAGCAGGCGCGCACCGCGCCGCCGCGCGAAATGCCGGCGATCGGCGCGCCGCCGTCGCTCGACTTCCCGGACGTGGAGCGCGCGCGCCTGTCGAACGGCATCCAGGTCGTCTACGCGCGCCGTCAGGCCGTGCCGGTGACCCGCGTGACGGTTGAGTTCAACGCGGGCGCCGCGGCCGATCCGGCCGATGCCCTTGGCACGCAGGCTTTGACCCTGAACCTGCTCGAGGAAGGCACGCGCACCATGAATTCGGTGCAGCTGGCCGAGGCGCAGGAGCGGCTCGGCGCGGGGATCGGGACGGGCGCCAGCCTCGACCGCACTACCGTGTCGCTGACCGCTTTGACCCCGAACCTGGGGCCGTCGCTCGACCTGCTCGCCGACATCATCCGCAATCCGGCCTTCGCCCCGGCGGAAGTCGATCGCCTGCGTCAGCAGCAGCTGGCCCAGATCGCGTCGGAGCTGACCCAGCCGCAAGGTCTTGCCGCCCGCGCGCTGCCGGCGGTGCTTTATGGTCCCAACCACCCCTATGGGAAGCCGGGCACAGGCACCGGTGATCCGGCGGTCGTGGCGCGGCTGACGCGGGACGATCTGATCCGCTTCCACCAGCGCTGGATCCGGCCGGACAATGCGACCATCTATGCGGTCGGCAACCTCCCGCTGACCGACCTGACCCGTCAGCTCGAAACGCGCTTCGGCAATTGGCGCGCGCCGGCCGAGCCGCGCGGGGTGAAGCAATTCCCGAACCGGGCGACGACCCGTGCGGGCCGCATCATCCTGATCGACCGGCCGCAATCGCCCCAGAGCATCATTCTGGGTGCGCAATTGCTGGACATGGTCGGCACCGATGACACGCTGGCGGTCAACACCGCCAACCAGGCGCTGGGCGGCGACTTCCTGGCGCGGATCAACATGGATCTGCGCGAGACGAAGGGCTGGTCCTATGGTGCGCGTGGCGGCCTGCAGATGGTCGAAAACCAGCTGGCCTACGTGATCCAGGCGCCGGTGCAGTCCAACCGCACCGCCGACTCGATCCGGGCGATCCAGGAGCAGGTCGGCGGCTTCCTCGGCCGTAACGGCGTGACCGATGCCGAACTGCGCCGGATCATCGCGGGCAGCACCGGCTCGTTGCCGGGCTCGTTCGAAACCTCGCCGGCGGTGCTCGGCGCGCTGCGCAGCAATGCGCTCTACCAGCGTCCCGACAATTACCAGGAGACGCTGGCCGATCGCTATCGCGGCATGACCGCGACGCAGCTCGACCAGGCGATCCGCAGCAAGCTCGATCCGGACGATTTCGTCTGGGTCGTGGTGGGCGATGCTTCGGTGGTCCGGCCGCAGCTGGCGACGCTGAACATGCCGATCGAGGACATGCGGCTCGCGCCGGCGGCGCCGCCGGCTGCCGCCGCGGCTCCGGCCAGCCCGGCCGCGACTGGCCCGCTGCCGCGGTGCAGCGCGACGGTCACCGACCGCTGCGTGCAGCGGGGCGGCCGCTAAGCGCTCGTTCTGATAGGAACACGGAAAGGCCGGGCCTCGTGCCCGGCCTTTTTGTTTGTGGGGAGCTCAGCCGAGCAGACGAGTGACGTGGCCCATCTTGCGGCCGGGGCGGGCCGCGCCCTTGCCGTAAAGGTGCAGATGCGCGGCCGGGTCGGCGAGCAGTTCGGGCCAGCGCTCGACATCGTCACCGATCAGATTTTCCATCTCGACGCGCGGCCGGACCAGGGCGGTATCGCCCAGCGGCAGGCCGCAGATTGCGCGGATGTGATTCTCGAACTGGGAGGTCAGCGCGCCTTCCCAGGTCCAATGGCCACTATTGTGGACGCGCGGCGCCATTTCATTGAACACCGCGCCATCGGCCGAGGCGAAAAACTCGATGGCGAGAAGGCCGACATGATCGAGCGCTTCCGCCAGCTTCACGCCCAGCGCGCGGCCCTCGGCGATCGCGGCGCTTAGCGTCTCGGGCGCGGGGACGTTGCAGCGCTTCAGGATACCGGCTTCGTGAATGTTGTGCGGCGCGTCCCAGGCGGCGATCGCGCCGTCCTGGCCGCGGCACAGCAGGATCGAGAATTCGGCGTCGAAGCGGACGAAGCCTTCGAGAATCGCCGGCGCACCCTTGATCGCTGCCCACGCCGCTTCGGCATCGGCGGGTGTGTCGATCCGCGCCTGGCCCTTGCCGTCATAGCCGAAGCGGCGGGTCTTCAGGATGGCGGGCGTGCCGATCGCTGTGATAGCCGAGTCGAGTCCGGCCCGGTCGTCGACCGCCGCGAAGGGGGCAGGGCGGCCGCCATGGGCGCGGGCGAATTCCTTTTCGGCGAGCCGGTCCTGCGCGATCTCCAGCGATCGGCGCGGCGGGAAGAGCGGGGTCTCGGCGGCCAAGGCATCGAGCGCGGCCGCCGGAATATTCTCGAACTCGTAGGTCGCCACATCGACGGATGCGCCGAACCGGGCGAGGGCTGCGGCGTCATCATATGCGCCTTGCGTGCTTTGCGCGGCAACGACGCCCGCCGGAGAAGGCTCGTCCGGTGCGTAGATGTGGACCCGATAGCCCAGCTGCGCCGCGGCCATGGCCAGCATCCGGCCAAGCTGGCCGCCGCCGACGATGCCGATGGTCGCGCCCGGCGCGACGATATCAGCGCTCGAGCCGGGCGGGGCGGTCATTCCGGGCTTTCGGCGACTTTGTCTGTCTGCTCCTGCCGCCACGCCTTGAGCCGCCCGGCCAGCGCCGCGTCGCCCAACGCCAGGATGGAGGCCGCCAACAGCCCGGCATTGATCGCCCCTGCCTTGCCGATCGCCAGCGTGCCGACCGGAATGCCGCCGGGCATTTGCACGATCGACAACAGACTATCCATGCCGGACAGCGCCTTGCTCTCCACCGGCACGCCGAGCACCGGCAGATGCGTCATCGACGCCGCCATGCCGGGCAGATGCGCCGCGCCGCCCGCGCCGGCGATAATGACCTGAAGGCCGCGATCCGCGGCGCCGCGCGCATAATCGAACAGCCGCTCGGGCGTGCGGTGCGCGGAGACGACGCGCGTCTCGTGCGGCACGCCCAGCGCGGCGAGCGTCTCGGCGGCGTGGCGCATCGTCTCCCAATCGGAGCGGCTGCCCATGATGATGCCGACGAGCGGCGCCTCTGCTGGCATCTTCAACTTCCAGGATCGTGGCGGAGGCCGCGTCTTAGCCAGCCCGCCGCGCCGCCGCAATCTCGGCGGCAAGCCTGAGCGCGCCTTGGCAAGTCGTTAACCCTATCGGTCTAGAATCCGGAACGACACCAGATAGCAGGATTATCGCATGACCGTGCAGGGCAGCATCCAGGCAGACGCATCGGCGGAGGCGTTCGCGCGGCTGGCCGAGGAGAATGCGCTGCTGCGCGCCTCGATGGGCGAATTGCGGGCGCGGCTGGACGAGATGGAACAGGCGTCGGAGCGCGACGCGCTGACCGGCCTGCCCAACCGTCCGAGCTTCCTGCGCTCGCTGGAACGCACGGTCAGCAACGCCAACCGCCACGGCACGCCAGCCGCCTTGCTCTATATCGACGTGGACGGCCTCGACGCGATCAACAGCGGTCATGGCCAGGTCGCGGGGGATGCCGCGCTGATCCATGTCGGCAAATTGCTCGCGGGCCTGATCCGCGGCACGGACTTCGCGGCGCGAGTCGGCGGCGATGAATTCGCGGTGATCCTCGACCATCTGGACATGGACAGCGCGATCGAAACCTCCGAGCGGATCGGCCGCTTCGTCGCCGATCATCCGCTCGATCTGGGCGCCGGCACTCTGCCGGTCCCGGTGACCATCGGCCTCGCCACGATCATGCGCGGTGACACCAGCACCGACGTGCTCCACCGCGGCGAAGTGACGATGCACAAGGCCAAGGCGGCCTAGGCGGAGCCCGTCAGGACTGCGTCTTCCGCCCGAAGCGGGGCATGATCCGGATTTCCCCGCCCGATTTCAGCACCGTCTTGCGGAACATCGCCGCCGAGATGCGGATCAGCAGGAACACCCAGAAGGCCTGCCACGGAATGGCCAGCAAATGGGGCCAGAGCGTCGCCGATTGTCCGGCCTCCGCGATCATCGCCATCGGCGAGCTGAACGGAATGATGAAGGCCGCCCACTGCCACAGGCCCAGATTGCCGCCGACCACGGTCAGCGCGAGCACGAAGAAGCCCATCTGCAGGAAGGTGACCGGCATGTTCAGATTCTGCATCTCGCGCACGCTGGTCGCCTGCCCGCCAATGCCGAGGAAGAGCGAGCCGAGGATCATGTAGTTGGTCGTGAAATAGACCGCGAGCAGCAGCACGTAGATCGGCCAGCCGATGGCCGGGGAGATGTCCGGCAATTCGAAACCGGCGGGCATCAACTGCACGGAGAAGGCCGCGGCGAGGGCGGCCATCCCGCCCCACAAGGCGATGCCGATCAGGCTGACGCCCAGCATCGCCAGCAACTTGCCGAAGAAGATCGCGTCCAGCGGCACCGATGCGGCGAGCACTTCGATGACCTTGTTGGATTTCTCCTCGATCAGGTTCGACAGCAACATGGTCGCGAGCAGCAGGGTCATGAAGAAGACGATGAACTGTCCGAACCGCGCCACACCGGTGCGCACTTCGCGCAAATTCCCGGCCGCCCCGGCGGTCACGTCGCGCTCCACCGCGGCCGGCTGAGAGCCTGGCGCGGCGCCCGCCAGGACGCGGTTGCGCTGCGCTTCCTCGATGATGAGCGTCATGCGCTTGCCGACGAAGGCATTGTCGATCCGCTCCGGCCCGGAAAGGACCGGCCGATCCAGCGTCCCGCTGAACACCGCCGACAGGTCGGATTCATCGTCGCCGATCAGCGCGCGGGCCTGGGACCGCACATCCTGAGCGGGATCGACCCGCTCCAGGCGGGGAAATTCGCGTTCATCGGTGCCGGCCACCAGCCGCGCCCGCGCCTCGATCAGCGCGTCCCGCGTCTCGGCGTCCGTGACAATGGCGACTTTCGGGCCCTCGTCCCGATTGCTCGATTGCACCACCGCCGTGAGGATCGCGAAACCCACGACCAGCAATGGCGTGATCATGAAGAAGATGAAGCTGCGCGCCTTCACGGTGGCCCAGAAATCGCGGCGGGCGATGACGAGCGAGGCTTCCCAGATGCTTCTCATGCCGCCGCCTCCAGATCAGCGCGTCGATCTTCCTCGATCTGCCGCGCGGCCGCCTCCCCGGCAATCTGGACGAAAGCGTCGTGCAGGCCCGGCCGCTCGATCGCCAGTTCCTCGATCCCGGCGCCGCCATCGACCAGCGCCTTGACCAAAGGCTCGACGCCGGTTCCCGGCAGCTCGAACTGCCAGAGTCCGTCGCGGAGCGCGGCGCCCGCCGGCAGGGCGGCACGCCACGGCCCGTCCGCTGCCCGTGTCCTCAGCCGCACTTGCGGCCGCAAGCGGTCGCGTGCCGTCGCCACTTCGCCCTCGAACCGCACCTGGCCGCCGGCGATGATCGCGATGCGCTCGCACAGCCGCTCGGCATGGTGGATGACGTGGGTGGAGAAGATCACGGTGGTGCCGGAGGCCGCTTCGTCGCGGATCATCTGCTCGAGCCGGCCCTGATTGATCGCGTCGAGACCGGAGAACGGCTCGTCGAGCACGATCAGCTTCGGCTGGTGAACGATGGTGCCGAACAATTGGATGGTCTGCGCCATCCCCTTGGACAGGCTCTTGATAGGCTTGTGGGTGTAGTCGCCGAGACCGTTCTGCTGGAGTAATATGTCGGCGCGCTTGCGGCCGACGTCGAGCGGCAGGCCGCGCAGCGCGCCCATGAAGGCGATCGCCTCGCGGCAATGCATGCTGGGATACAGGCCGCGTTCCTCGGGCAGATAGCCCACCTCGCGCGCCGCCTCGAGTGGACGCTCATGGCCCAGCAAAGTACGCGCGCCGCGATCCGGCTCGATGATGCCGAGCAGCATCCGGATAGTCGTTGTCTTGCCCGCGCCGTTCGGGCCAAGAATTCCGTAAATAGTGCCCGTCGGCACCGCGATGTCGATGCCGCTTACCGCTTCCTTGCCGTCGAAGGATTTGAAGAGGCCCTTGGCCTCAATCGCAAAAGCAGAACTCACGAACCGAAAACCTCCCCCAAGGCAGTGCCGCGTGCTAGCGGCGAGCAATGCGGACTGGCAACCATAACTTGCGTCAATCCTTGGAGAAAGAGGCCACAAAGCTCGGCTTCTGTGCTTTTGGGGTCGCGCCGGCCGATGCGGCGCCGTTGAGCGGCGCCCGCCTGAGCGAATGGCTGGCCGGCGGCGCACATGGCGACATGATCTGGATGGAGGAGACGGCGGCGCGCCGGTCCAGCCCGAAGGCGCTCTGGTCCGACGTCAAAAGCGTGATCTCGTTGGGCATGAGCTACGCGCCCGGCCGCGATCCGCTGGCGCTCGCGGCGCATCCGGAGGCGGGGCGAATTTCGGTCTATGCGCAGGGCGGCGATTATCACGACACGATGAAGAAGGCGCTGAAGCATCTCGCGCGCTGGCTGGTCGCGGAGGCGGGCTGCGAATTAAAGGTGTTCGTCGACACCGCGCCGGTGATGGAAAAGCCGCTGGCCGAGGCGGCCGGGCTTGGCTGGCAGGGCAAGCATACCAATCTGGTCAGCCGTGAGGATGGCAGCTGGCTGTTCCTCGGCGCGATCTTCACGACGCTGGAGCTGGAGCCGAGCGAGAGTCACGCCACCCGCTGCGGCTCCTGCACGCGCTGTCTCGACGCCTGCCCGACCAACGCCTTTCCCGCGCCCTACCGGCTCGATGCGCGGCGCTGCATCTCCTATCTCACGATTGAGCATAAGGGACCGATCCCGGAGGAGTTTCGCGAGGCGATCGGCAACCGCATCTATGGGTGCGACGACTGCCTGGCCGTCTGCCCCTGGAACCGCTTCGCCGACGCCGCCCGCGCCAACGCGGCCTTCCTTCCCCGCGCCGAACTGGTCGCGCCCGCGCTGTCGGATTTGCTGGCGCTGGATGACGCAAGCTTCCGTCAGGTCTTCGCCGGCTCCCCGATCAAGCGGATCGGGCGGGGCCGGATGGTACGGAACGCGGCTATCGCGGCTGGCAACAGCGGGCGCGAGGAATTGGTGCCGGTGCTGCAGCGGTTGGTTGGCGACGAAGACCCTGTGGTCGCAGAAGCGGCGACCTGGGCATTGTCGCGGCTACCGATCCTTTAGATAGTAGCGCTCAACCTCGCGCAGATCGTCGTCCAGTTCGTAGACGATCGGCTGGCCTGTCGGGATTTCCAGACCGGTAATGTCCGCGTCGGAAATGCCGGACAGATGCTTCACCAGCGCACGCAGCGAATTGCCGTGGGCGGAGATCAGCACGCGTTTGCCGGCCTTCAGCTCCGGCACGATCCGCTCCTCCCAATAAGGCAGGACCCGGGCGATCGTGTCCTTCAAACTCTCGGTCTGCGGGATCGGCACGCCCTTGTAGCGTTCGTCCTTCGCCAGGTCCCAGGGCGAGCCTTCCTCCGGCAGCGGCGGCGGGATGTCGAAGCTGCGGCGCCAGATCTTCACCTGATCCTCGCCGTGCAGCGCGCGGGTCTCGTCCTTGTCCAAACCGGTAAGGCCGCCATAATGGCGCTCGTTCAGCTTCCAGCTCTTCTCGGTCGGCAGCCACAGCCGACCCATTGCCTCCAGCGCCAGATTCAGCGTCTTGATCGCCCGCGTCTGGAAGCTGGTGAAGGTCAGGTCGAAATCGACGCCGCGTACGCGCATCAGTTCGCCGGCCGCGATCGCCTCGCGGACGCCTTGCTCGGTCAGATCGACGTCCCACCAGCCGGTGAAGCGATTCTCGAGGTTCCAGGCCGACTGGCCGTGGCGGATCAGGACCAGCTGGACCATCAGCCGCGATACGCTTCGAGCTGCGGCAGAATCGCGTGGATCGCGTCGAGGCAGGAGCGGCCGAGCAGGGCCGAGCGCTCCGGCGACCAGCCCTGCACCGGATCGGGCAGGTCGTCATTGTCCTTGAACGGCATTTCCAGCGTCATCGCGACCGCTCCGAACCGCTCCGCCACCTGCGCGGTGGACATGGAAAGGTTCGCCTGGCCCGGCGCGGCGATCTCGTAGCCGTGGCGCGTCTGGAATTCCGGCGTGCGCGCGACGAGCGCCTCGCTGAAGGCGTGGAAGAGCGCGAGCTGTTCGTCCCTGATGCTGGGAATGCCCTCGAAGCCGGCGAGGAAATTGTGCGGGATCGCCTCGTCGCCATGCACATCCATGGCGAAATCGACGCCGGTCCGGTCCATCTCGGCCAGCACCGCGAGCACTTCCGGGCTCTTCTCCGCGCTCGGCGCATGCCATTCGCGGTTGAGATTGATGCCGGCGGCGTTGGTACGCAAATGGCCGCGGCGGGTGCCGTCGGGGTTCATGTTCGGCACGATGTGGAGCGTGCATTTCTCCCGAAGCCGGCGCGCGATCGGATCGGCGGGGTCGAGCAATTTGTCGAGTGCGCCTTCCATCCACCATTCGGCCATGCTCTCGCCCGGATGCTGGCGGGCATAGAGCCAGACCTTCAGCGGCCCGTCACCGAGCGTGAAATAGTCCAGTTCCTGCCCGTCCAAAGTCCGGCCGAGCGAGCGATATTCGACCCCGGCATGCGCCGCGACCGAGGCGACCAGGTCGTGGTGCCGCTCCATCGTATAGGGGGCGAAGTAGGCGACCCAGACGCTGCCCGATTCCGGCGTCAGGCTGATCGACAGCTTGCCGTCATCATAATCGGTGTCGGTCCGCTCCCAGGTCTCGCGATCATAGGAGATGCAGGCCCGGTAGTTCGGCCAGCCATTGGGATAAGCGGAACCGGCGGCGTTCAGGATGTTCAAAGTCAGGGAGCGGCCTTCCGCGCCGGTCACGCGGAAATAGAACCATTGATAGAAGTCCGAGAGATGGTCCTGGACGATTTCGAGATCGACGTGATCGCCGTCGATGGCGACGACACGGATGTTGCCGCCGTCATGGGGGCTCGTAATGGAAAGGGTCATGGCACGCGGATAGTGCGCCCCGATTCTCCTGGGAAGCCTTGAAACAACGCCCGGGCCAGTCGTTCCGCCGAGGCGTTCGGGGAAGCCGCCGGGCTGCCGCCGCGCGCTTCGGCCGTGGCGCGGCCTTCCCAGATGGCGCCGCCGTCGGAACGGCGCTTCAGCCGGACCGACAATTCGGTCGTCACGATCTGGTTGGCGCCACCGCCGCCGATCGGGATCTGCACCCCGCCGCCAATCCCGACATTGCGGCCGTAGCTGCCGCCGCCGAGGCCGATGCTGAAGCCCGAGCGGCGCGGGGCGATCCGGGCGGTGCGTTCGATGCGGATGGTGGCGATCTGCTCCGCTCCGCCGCGCACCACCGTCCAGCCGCGTGCGCTCAACTCGCGCTCGACCGCCGCCGTGTAGATGGAGCCTTCAAGCCCGCCCATTTGCACGTCGGAAAGTTCGACCTCTATCCGGCCGCGGGCGGGATCGCCCAGGTGAAAACGGGTGACGTCCGCGCCCGGCCGGATGCCGAGCGACGAATCGGAGGTTGCGCAGCCCGCGAGCAACGCCGCGAGAGCGGGTGCGAGAATGGAGAGACGTTTGCCGTTCATGCCATGACCCTTTTGCTGGCCTGTTCTTCCGCCTGTGCAACGATCGAGCTGCCGAATCGCTGCCGGCACGCGCCGCGCAGCCACGATGCGCGCAAAACACATGCGCCGGACCGCCCCCGATGAGAAGAAACTTCCACTATCGTCGCCCGGAGCCGCGCCATCCTTGCAAATATCGCAGCGCACAATCCGGACAGTTGAAAGATCATGCTCCGCTGGGCCATGTTCGCGCCGCATATTCAACAGGGGAATGCACCAATGAAGATCATCTCGACCGCGCTCGTTTCCGCCAGCCTGCTGGCTCTGACCGCCTGTGGCGGCGCCGCCAAGAATACGAGCAGCAACTCGACGAACACGACGACGACGACCGAAACGACGGTCGGCGAGAACACGTCCAACTCGGCGTTGCCGGGCGTCGAAACGGGCAATGCCACGGTGACGACGAACACGACGACGACGAACACGTCGACCAACAGCGTCACCGGCGAGAACAGCTCCACGACGACGACCAATTCCGTCACGAAGTAAGTCGCGTCCCAACCTCTCCCGCTTGAAGTCTCCCTAGATAGAAGCGGCGCCTGCCCCCGGTCTCTCGAGACCGGGGGTTTTCGTGTTGGACGAAGCCCTCTCCCGTCAAGGAAGAGGACTTGGCTAGCTGCTACCCCTCCGCCACCGGATAAGCCGTGGTCGATTTCACCCGTTCGATCGCGAAGTGCGAGGTCACCGTCTTGATCGGCACGGTGGCGATCAGGCTGCGGTAGAGATTGTCATATTCCGCCATGCTGCCGACCGCCGCGCGCAGCAGATAGTCGATGTCGCCGGCCATGCGGAACACTTCCATCACCTGCGGCAGCGCCCGCACCGCCGCTTCGAACTGCGCCATCCATTCCGCACTGTGGTCGGCCGATTGGATCTGCACGAAAACTGTCAGGCCCGCGCCGACCGCGTCGGGATCGACCAAAGCGACGCGGCGCTGGATGATCCCCGCCGCCTCCATTTTCTGGATCCGCCGCCAGCAGGGGGTCTGCGACAGGTTCACGCGCTTGGCGATCTCGGCCACCGGCAGAGAAGCATCCTCCTGCAATATGGCGAGTATCTTGCGGTCGGTCCGGTCCATTTTCACTCTCTTTCGGTCGGCGTTTCGCCGCGCTGCACAACTTGACTTGAGCCGCCCTCGCCTCTAGGGGGACCGCTCGCTTTTCCCGGCACCACAATCAGAACGCAAGAACAGGCAGGTCGTCCGCGCCATGAAGATCCGCAATTCCCTCAAGTCGCTGAAATCGCGTCATCGCGACTGCCGGGTGATTCGCCGCCGTGGCCGCACCTACGTCATCAACAAGACGAACCGCCGGTTCAAGGCGCGCCAGGGCTGATTTCAGCCATGCGTGACGGCGGCCTGACCGCCGTTATCTTCGACGTCGGCAATGTTCTGTACGGCTGGGACCCCGACGCCTTTCTCGCCAGGCAGATTCCGGACGACGAGGAGCGGTTGCGCTTCGTCGAGGAGAGCGGCCTGTATGCGTGGCATGACGGTCTCGACGGCGGCCGCCCCTATGACGAGGCCGCGCGCGCTCTGAGCGAGCAATTTCCGGCCTATGCCGCCGTGATCGCCGCCTGGGGTGCGCGATTCGGCGAGACAATCAGATATCCCGTGCCGGGCATGCCCGAACTCGTCGCCGAACTGGACGCACGCGGCGTGCCCCTGTTCGGCATCACCAACTTCTCCGCCGATTTCTGGCCGCCCTTCCGCGCCCGCGAGGCGGCGTTCTTCGACCGCTTCCGGGACATCGTGGTGTCGGGCGAGGAGAGTTTGCTGAAGCCCGATCCGGCCATTTACTGGCTGGCGCTGGACCGCTTCGGGCTGCGGCCGGAGGATGCGTTGTTCGTCGACGATCGCCAGATCAATGTCGACGGCGCCGAGGCGATCGGCATCCGGTCGCACCTGTTCACCGGCGCAGACGATCTGCGCGGGCGGCTGAACGCCGAGGGGCTGCTCCCCTAAAGCCTGTCCATCAGGGGAGGCTCATCGATTCAACGCGCCATCAGTACTCGCGCCTGCGTGGCGATCTGCGCCAGCATGGGTGCGGTGGTGACCGGGGCGGTGCGGGCGCGTTCCACCGTGCGGCGGAACTGGTCGATGCGCGGCGCCTGCTCGGCGACCCAGGCATCCACTTCCGCGCGCGGATCCTTGCCCGCACGGCGGTCCAGGAAGCCCAGCCGCAATTCCTCGAAATCGCGGGCCAGACCGGCGGTGAGCAAACGCTCCCACTGGTCCTTCGCCTTGAAATGATTGGCCGCATTCTGCGCCCAGTCGAGGCCGAGCGCCTCGCCCAATTTGCTGTAGGCCTGGGTCAGCGCGATCTCGTCGCCGCCGATCCGCTGGCCGAGCATGGCCAGGCCGATCGCGCCGTTCAATTCCTGCAGGCGCACGATCCGGTCGACCAGTTCGCGTGGTCCGCCCACGTCGAGCAAATGGCTGCGGGCGCCGGCCGCGTCGGCGCGCGGCTCGGGGCGGAGTAGATCCTGCAGCGCGGCGTCGAGCTTGCCGAGGCCGGGACTCAGCATTTCGACGATCGCGCCGGGCAGGAGGGTCGGCGAGGTGCAGCGCAGGATGTCGGCAATGTGCATCTGCAGGCCGGTGGAGGCCTGTTCGAACAGTTCGAGGCGGATCTGCTCGGAGACGTCCGCCGTATCGAGCGCCGCCCAAAGGTCGCGCATGTCGAACAGCCGCTCAGCCGCCACAAAGGCGGTGGCCATCTGGCCGAAGGAGGAGCCTTCCTCCTCGACCAGGCTGAACGGCGCGATGATGCCGAGCCGGTTGACGATCCGGTTGGCGACCTTGGTGGCGATGATCTCCTTGCGCAGGCGATGCTGCGCGATCGCATCGCCGAAGCGTGCCTGCATCGGCTCGGGGAAGGCGGCACTCAATTCCGCGCCCATCGTCGGGTCGGTGTCGAGCGCGGTCCTCTCGATCGCCGCCTGCAACTCCATCTTGGCGCTGGACAACAGGACCGCGAGTTCGGGCCGGGTCAGTCCGCGCGCTTCGTTGGCACGGCGGAGCAATTCCTCATTGCTGTCGAGACCCTCGACCTGCCGGTTCAGGCGGCCGCTTTCCTCCAGCAATTCGATCGCGCGGACGAGCGGCGGCAGCGCCGCGGCCCCGCCCTGTTCGGCGATCGATAAAGCCAGCGTCTGCAGGCGATTGTCTTCGAGCACGATCGCCCCGACCTCGTCGGTCATACCGCGCAGGAAGTCGTTGCGCGCCTCCAGCGACAGCCGGCCCTCGATCATCTCCCGGTTGAGCGGGATCTTGATGTTGACCTCATTGTCCGAACAATCGACGCCGGCGCTATTGTCGATGAAGTCGGTGTTCACGCGCCCGCCAAGCTGGGCGAATTCGATCCGCGCCGCCTGGGTGATGCCCAGATTCGCGCCTTCGCCGATCGCCTTGGCGCGCACCTCGTTCGCGTTGACGCGGACGGCGTCGCTGCCCGGATCGCCGGCGTCGCCGTGGCTCTGGTGCGAAGCCTTGATGTAGGTGCCGATGCCGCCGAACCAGAGCAGATCGACCGACGCGCGCAGGATCGCCTGAATGAGCGCGGTCGGCTCGATTTCCTCCAGGTCGAGGCCGAGCATGGCCCGCACTTCCGGCGACAGCGGGATCGATTTCTGGCTGCGCGGAAAGATGCCGCCGCCCTTGGACAGCAGGCTTGCCTCATAGTCCGCCCAGCTGGAGCGGGGCAGGACGAACAGCCGCTGCCGTTCGGCCCAGCTGGTGCCGGGATCGGGATCGGGATCGAGGAAGATGTGGCGGTGGTCGAAGGCCGCGACCAGCTTGATCGCCTTCGACAGCAGCATGCCGTTGCCGAACACGTCGCCTGACATGTCGCCGACGCCCGCGACGCGAATCGGCTGCGTCTGCACATCGACGCCCATCTCGCGGAAGTGCCGCTGCACGGAGACCCAGGCGCCGCGCGCCGTGATCCCCATCGCCTTGTGGTCGTAGCCGTTGGAGCCGCCGCTGGCGAAGGCGTCGCCCAGCCAGAAGCCGCGCTCGAGGCTGATCGCGTTGGCGACGTCGGAGAAGGTGGCCGTGCCCTTGTCGGCGGCGACGACGAAATAGGGATCCTCGCCGTCATGGATGGTCACGCGGTCCGGATGCACGACCTTGCCGTCGACCAGATTGTCGGTGACCGACAGCAGGGAGCGGATGAAGATGCGGTAGCTTTCCGTCCCTTCCGCAAACCAGGCGTCGCGGTCGGTTGCCGGGTTCGGCAATTGCTTGGCGTAGAAGCCGCCCTTCGCGCCGGTCGGCACGATCACGGCATTCTTCACCAATTGTGCCTTCATCAGGCCCAGGATTTCCGTGCGGAAATCGTCGCGCCGGTCGGACCAGCGCAGACCGCCGCGCGCGACCGGGCCGCCGCGCAGGTGAATGCCCTCGACGCGCGGGGAATAGACCCAGATTTCGCGCCAGGGACGCGGCGCCGGCAGGTTCGGCACGCGGGCCGATTCCAGCTTGAAGGCGAGCGCTTCGTTCGCGGCCGGCGAGAAAGCGTTGGTGCGCAGGGTCGCCGAGACGACGCCCCGGAACAGCCGCAGGATGCGATCCTCGTCGATCGCCGCGACCTTGGCGAGATGCTCGTCCATATGCGCCTGTGCGGCGGCAATGCCTTCGTCGCGGGCGGCCAGGCCCGGCTCGTGCATCGCGTTGAACAGGTTGATGAGGCAGCGGGCGACGTCCGGCGCCTTGCGCAGCGCATCGACGACGGTGATCATCGAGTAAGACAGGCCGGTCTGGCGCAGATAGCGGAACCAGGCGCGCAGCAGCACGACGTCGCGCGGCTTCAGGCCGACGGTGACGATCAGCTGGTTGAAGACGTCATTCTCCGACTGGCCTTCCAGCACGTCGGCGACGACCTGCTCGATGATCTCGGCGCTTGCCAGCAACGGCCCGCGCGGCGCGCCGCCCGTCTCCAGCACGAATTCGTGGATATGCGTGTCATTCTCGCCCGCACCCGCGCCGTCGAGCCGCGTCGGTGTCTCCTTGAGGACGTGGAAGCCGAAATTCTCCAGCACCGGCACGACGTCGGACAGCTTCACCAGCCCGTGCGAGCGGTAGATCTTCATGCGCAGCCGGTCGTCGGGATCGGCGGGCAATTCGTAGAGCCGGACGGAGCGCTGCTCGGGATTGGTGAGCTTGTCGAGGCGGACGATGTCGAGCGCCGCATCCTCGATCGGGTAACGAGAGCGATAGGGAGCCGGGAAACTCGGGGCGAGCGCGATCGCCAGGCGGGCGGCGCGGGCGGGGCCGACGAGGTGGCCCAGCGCTTCCTCGACATTCGGTTCCCAACCGCGAATCATCGCGTCCAGCTTGCGGTCCAGCGCGACGCTGTCGGGCGCCGGCCGCTTCGGGTCGATGACGAGCGTGTAGCGGACCAGAGCGATGTCGCCATCGCCCAGGGCGACCGACCAGCTGGTTTCCTTCGCGCCGGCTTCATCGGCGATCATCGCGCCGATATCCACGCGGCGGCGGGTGGTCAGCTCGTCGCGGGGCAGCCACACGAAGGCGAAGAGGTGGCCCTTCAGGGTCGAGCGGACCAGCAGGAGCGTCGAGCGCGGCCGATCGGCCAGCGACATGGCGGTCAGCACCAGTTCGCGCACGCTGTCCTTGTCGAGGTTGATCAAAAGGTCGTGCGGCAGTGAGCCGATCGCGTGCCTGAGCGCCTTGCCGCTATGGCCCTTCGGATCGAAACCGAGGGCGCGCTCCAGTTCGTCGAGATGGCGGCGCAGCAGCGGCACTTCCTCGACCGGCGCGTTCAGCGCCTGGCTGGTCCACAAGCCGGCGTGGACGCCGATCGCTTCGATTTCGCCATTCTCGCGGATCGGCACGGCGATCAGATCGAGCGGAACGCGGCGGTGCACGGTCGATTTGCGCTCCGCCTTGGCGACGAGCGGCACCTGCCCGCCTTCGCGGAAATAGCGGATCGCGCTTTCGCAGCCGCCTTCCTCGTCGGCCGGGCTCGGCGCGCGGAACACGCCCTTGCCGCGCGACGAGGGTTGGCCCGGCCGTTCGACCTCGTAGCCGAGCAGCGTCATCGCGCCGTCGGCGAACCAGTCGAGCAGGGAGCGGCCTTCCGGATCGTCGACGGTCGCGGCGTCGTCCTTCATCTGCTGCTGCATCGACCGCCAGTCGCCAACCGACGCGCGGACGTCGGCCAGCACGCGGTGCAGCTCTTCAGACAAATCGCGGCGGGTGCGGGCGTCGGCGCGGTCGACCTCCATGTAGATGACCGATTCCTTCGCGCCCTCGGCGGCGAAATCCTGCAAATTTCCCTCGCCGTCGCGTGTCACCTTCACGACGGGGTGGAGCAGGCGGTGAATGACCAGGTCGAACTGGGTGATCGCGGCGGCGACGGAATCGACCAGGAAAGGCATATCGTCATTGATGATGGCGATGCGCATGCGGCGATGGCCGACCTGGCCGCCCAGCGATTCGACCCGGACGAGCGGCGTGTCCGCGGGACGCTGCTCGGCGCATTCCATGACGAAGGATGCGGCATCCAGACTTTCGTCCGTGTCGAAGCCGTCGAGTTCGCCGGGCAAGGCGTTGGAACGGAGTGCCTCGCTCAATGAAACGAGAAGGCGCTGGTGAGCGGCATCGCCCGCTCCCATGCTATCCGCAGCCATGCATCCGCTCCTGGTAACGCGCCGCCGCGTCTCGCGGCCGGCCTATGCGCAGGGCCTATAGACCCGCCGTGATACGGGCTTCAAGGCCAGGCGCGCAGCCGCTCAATTCTGGATCGCGGCCTTGCCGATGGCGGCTTCGATCAGGCGCGGGTCGGTCAGCGCCGGGGCGACGATCGCGACCCTGCCGTCGCCTTCCGTGCGCGCGACCAGCAGCACGAATTCCCCGGCCGGACCGTCGATCATATCACTCAGCGTGGCGATCGGCGCGGCGTGGCGGAGTGCCTCGCGGCGGACGGCGGTGCGATCCGGCTTCGCGGCCGGGCGGCGCGCGGCGCGCTCCTCGGCGACAATTGCCTTCAGCCCGCCCTTGCAGGCTTCGAGCGCGGCGCAGAGCGTGCCGGTGCCAAGCCCGGTCCGCTGCGCCCAGCTCAGGGCGGCGGCGAATTCGGTGAGACGGCCTTTGTCATAATCGATGCCGAAGACGAGCTTCACGATCGCGGTCATCGGCGCGCGCGCCTGGACCTTCAGGCCGGCATCGTCGAGCAGCTCTTCATATTCGTCCGGGCGCGCATCGGCGACCAGGGCGAAATCGTGGGCGAGGCCGAGCGCGCGGTAGAGGGCGGCGCGGCTGCGATGATCGGCGCCGCGGGCGATTTCCGCGCCTTGGCGGGCCTGCTCGAGCCGATCGGCCAGCCCGGCATCTTCGGGCAGGGCATCCAGTTCGTCGCTTTCGGCTTTTTCGTCCGGCCAGAGGCTGAGCGTGCGGTCGTCGGCGATGACGTGCGGCTCCGGTTCGGCTTCTTCCAGTTCGGCATTCGGGCCGTCGGCCCAGACCGGCAGGCCGCCGGAGGCGGGCGCGGCGGACAAAGCGCGATCGACCTGGCTGGCCAGTTCGGCGGTCGCGGCGCTGTCGATCATCTGCTTCCAGTTGATCACGCCATAGATGAAGTCGATCGTCTCGCCGTCGGTCGACAGCGGCATGAGGATGCCGCGATAGAGCGTGTTCACGCCCCGGTCGCTCACGAACTCGGCCTCGAAGCCGATCGGCGCACGGTTGGCGATGATCTGCAGATAATGGTCGGTCAGCCGCGACAGCAAAGACCGGCTCGGCACCTGGCTGATATGGGTGACGCCGCTGTCCAGCTGGCATTCGTCGCGAAGCGCCGGGCCGAGATAGGCGATGCTCGGATCGTCGGCATTGCCGGTGAAATCGAGCAGGACGCTATGCGGGCCGAAATCGCCGATGCGTTCGGGCTGCAGATCCTCGACGGAGGGATAGGAACGGCCGCCCAGCAGGGAGACCCAGTAATTATAGGCGCGCACATGCATGCGGCGCTCGTCCACGCCGATCTCGGGCGGGCGCTCGATCGCCGGCTCATCCTCGGCAGTCGCGGCCCAGGAGGCGTCCTCGTCAAACCCGCGATAACTGTCCATGTGCGTCTGGCGTCCCGGCCATTCTTGTTCGCCAGCGGGAGTGCCTTAGCGCGGTTGAGATATGGTTAAGTTCGCGTCCGTTATTCTTAACCAGCCAGGGCGGCCAGTTCCTCGGCGCTCAGCAATTGCGGCAGGATGCGCGGTTCCTGCCCGGGCGCATAATAGAGGTAGAGCGGCACGCCCAGCCGCCCGTGCCGCTCCAGGAAGCGGCCGATCGCCGCATCGCCCATCGTCCAGTCGCCCTCCAGCACCGCGACATTGCGCGCGGCGAAGGCGTCGGCGACTGCCTGGTCGGCCATCGCGCCATTCTCGTTCACCTTGCAGGTGATGCACCAGTCGGCGGTGAAATAGAGGAAGACCGGCCGGTTCTCGGCACGCAATTGCGCGAGACGTGTCTCCGAGAAGGGCTCGGCATTGAGCGCGCCGGCGGAAACGGTCGGCGGGGCGGGGCGGAGCAGGGCGACCGGCACGGCCACGGCCGCCACGATCAGCGCCACGGCGGCGAGGCGCTGGCGCCCGAGCAGCCAAAGCGCGATGCCGAGCAAAAATGCGGCGCCCAATCCGAGCACGAGGCCGTCATTGCCGGTCTGCCGCCACAGCACCCAGAGCAGGGCCAAAGCGGTCAGGAACATCGGGACCGACAGGATCCGCTGCAATCTGCCCATCCACGGGCCGGGCCTTGGCAGCATCCGGCGGAGCGCGGGAACGAAGGCGAGCAGCAGGAAGGGAAGCGCCAGACCGAGGCCGAGACCGCCGAACACGATCAGGGAGCCGATGGCCGGGAGGGCGATGGACGCGCCGAGCGCGGCGGCCATGAACGGCCCGGTGCAGGGCGTCGCGACGAAGGCGGCGAGCGCGCCTGTCGCGAAGGCACCGGCCGTGCCGCCTTTGCTCTCGACGCTGAGGCCGGGCAGCCGGAACAGGCCCGCGAGATTGAGCGCGATCGCCGTGACCAGCAGCAGCAGGATCAGCACCACACGCGGCTCCTGCAGCTGGAATGCCCAGCCCGCCGCCACGCCGCCCGCCCGCAGGGCCAGCAGCACGCCGCCGAGCGCCAGGCAGGTCGCGATCACCCCGGCGGAATAGCCTAGCGCCTCGCGCCGCGCTGATTTCGCATCGCCGCCCGCTTTGGCCAGGCTCAGCGCCTTCAGGCTCAGGATCGGGAAGACGCAAGGCATGATGTTGAGGATCAGCCCGCCCAGGATCGCGCCCAGCAAGGCGAGCAGCAAGGTGGACGCGTCCCCGCGCGCGCCGATCGGGTCGCCCGCGGCCGGCACCGGGCCGGGCCGGGCGGTGAAGGTCAGGCCCTGCCCCACGCCGGTGCGGAGCAGGCCGTCGATGCTCGCCAGCCGCTCCGCGCCCTGCGCCGCATCCGTCTCGACGATTAGCGCGTCGCCATTGCGGCTGGCGGACTGGGCGGCGGCGTGGTTCAGTATCCCGGTCTCGGCCGGGAACAGATAGGCCTCGGGTACCGCGACATCGGCGGGCATCGGCAAAGCGATGCGCATCCGGCCATTCTCGACACTGAACGTGCCGTCCACGCCGAGGGGTCGGGGCAGGGCCGCGCGCCAGCCGTCGAACCGCGCGCGTTCGGCCGGGGCGGCCGCCCCGTCGCCAGCGACCAGCTCCAGCGCCAGCTCGGCCCGTTCGGGCACGCAGATCGTGTCGGTGCAGGCAAGATAGTCGATCCGCGCCCGCACCGGCAGGCGGGTTCCCGCCGCGATGCCGTCCGCCAGCCGAAGCTCCGCCAGCACCGCATGCGGCCCTTCGAACACGTAGTTCATCAGGCCCGAAATGGTCAGCGTGTGCGGCACCGGAAAACGCAGCGGCCCGGCGGTCACGCCCGCGGGAAGCGACCATTCCACCCGCATCGGCTGCCCCGCATCGCCGGGATTGAGCCAATAGCCGTGCCAGCCCGCCTGCGGCGTGAAGGAGAAAGCGAGGGTGACCGCCTGGCCCGGTGCGGGCGCGCTCGTCTCTGCCACGAGCGTGGAAGCGATATTGTTGGGGCCGCCCTGCAACGGCTGCGCCGCCGCCGGAGCGGCCCACAGCAGGATCAGCAGGGAAAGCAGAAAGCGCGGCACGGGGACCCTATAGCAGGCCATCCGTGCGGTGCACCCCGCGCCCGAACGCTAGCGCCGGCGCCGTTCCGTCGGCGTGATCTGGTCGCCCAGCCGGTTGGCCTCCAGCCGCACCGGCGAGTTGCTCCAGTCGGCGAGGAACACGGTGCGCCGGTGCAGACCGGGCACCAGGCTGGCCTGATTGTTCACGACGTTCAGCCGGCTCGGACCATTCTCGTCGCCTTCGCCGCCCAGCGCGATCAGGGCGCTGTAATTCTCCTTGTCGCGGCCCTGCACGAAGCTGTTGCCGGCGATCGCCCCGTTCGCGCCCCAGGGCAGGTCGATCATGTAGTTGGTCGCGCGGCCGGCGCTGTCGTCGAAGCTCGAGTCCGTGACCTCGACCTGAGCCGAGCGGATTTTCACATAATGGCCGCCTCGGCCGCGCTCGAAGCGCGAATGGGTTACCGACACCGGGCCGCTGCCATTGATGTAGATGGAATGGGCGCAATCATATTCGTCGTCGCAGCGCCCGAGACCGGCAAAGGTCGAACGCTCGATACGGATCGCGCCGCGCTGATCGTTGGAACCGAGAATGCCGCTTTCCGAATTGCGGAACAACGTCTCGCGCACGGTCAGATTGCCCTGCTCGATACGGATGCCCGCGCCGTTTCGGTCCGGCACCTGCATGTTCTGGAAGACGAGGCCGTCGATCGTAGCAGCGCGGCCGCGCAGCACGAACGCGGCCTTGCCCTCGCAGGTCACGGTGTCGAAGATCACCCCGCCCCTTTGTTCCGCGACATAGGAGATTTCGCCGCCATCCTGAGTGATGCATTCCTCATAGCGGCCGGGCGCGATGCGGATCGTGCCGCGCCCCTCGCCGATTGCGCGGACCGCTTCCTGCAGCGTGAAGAAGGCCTGTCCCCCCTCGACGGTGAAGCGCGGCTCCGCTGCGGGGCCAACTGATTGCGCCGAGGCGGGAGCGGCGGCGAGCAGGGCGATGAGGAGCAAGCGCTTGGTCATGCGCATCGCGTGACATACGCATGCCGCCTGCGTCGAGGCGTGAAGGGGGTTAACGCGGACCCCGCCCCGTCCCGGGACAGAAGCCGGGCAAAGCTTGCACGCTGGACCTCTGCCGCCGGACGCGTAAGCTGCGGCGATGGTTCGGCTTTTCCGTCTGCTTCCGGTCTTCCTGCTGCTCGGCGCGCAGAATCCGCAGGCGCAGACCCGCTGGTGGGTGCTGACAGCGGATGACGGCGCTATCGTCGGCACCATTGCCGAAGCGCGCAGCCCGGACGGGCGGGAGAGCATTTCCGAGCAGCGCGTGACGATCCAGGAGCGCGGCGATTCCCCCACCAACATCGTCGAGCGCAACGTGATGCGCTATGACGAGGCAGGACGCCTCGGGGGGATCGAGAAAAGCTGGAGCTCGGGCCGGGTCGGCGGCAGCGTCGAGGCGCGCATCCACGCCGACCGGGCCGAGATCGTGCGCAGCGATTCGGTCGCCGCGCCGCGCCGCGCGACGGTCGCGCTGCCCCCCGGCACCCGCTTCGACAATGGCGCCGGTCTGCTGCCGGGTTGGGACCGCACCGCCACGCCGCAACTTGAGTTCCGCAATTTCAACCTGGAGGCGATGGCCGTCGACCGGGTTGTGATCGCGCCGATCGAGGCACCGCCCGGCCTGGCCGAGGGCCGCACCGCGCTGCAGCGGCGCAGCTATGAAGGGGACGAATTGCGCGGCGTGCAATTGCTGATCCTCGGCCCCGACGGACGGGTGACCGAAACCCATCAGCCTTTGTTCGGCTCGGTCCTGATCGTGCGCCCGTCCACGCAGGAGGAAGCGTCCCGCCCGATCCCGCCCTATCAGCCGCTCACGCGCGCTCTGTCCCAATCGCCTTTCCGCATTCCGGCGGGCGCGCTGAACGGCCGGATCCGCTACCGCTTCACCTTCCGCCACGGCATCGCCTTCCCCTTGCTCGCGACCGGCGAGCAGCGCGGCGCGATCGAAGGCGGGGTGGCAACGCTGAACATCTGCGCGACCTGCGGTCCCGGCCTTCCCGTGACGCCGGAAGCGCTGGCGGAGGCCACGCGCCCGACCGCTTGGCTGCAGAGCGACCATGCCAGCATCCGGTCCCTGTCGGCACCGGTCCGCTATCGCGGCGTTTCGGCGCACAGGAAGATGGAAGCGCTGGTGCGCATCGCAGAGCAGCAGATCCTCGAGATCGACTTTGCCGGCCACTTTTCGGCGGTCGAGACACTCCGCCGCCGCCGCGGCGATTGCACGGAAAGTGCGGTGCTGCTCGCGGCGCTCGGCCGCTCGATCGGCATCCCGACCAAGGTGGTCAGCGGCCTCGTCTACTCACGCGGCGCCTATCACGGCTCGAGCAACGTGTTCCTGCCCCACTCCTGGGTGATCGCTTATGTGGACGGGCGCTGGCGCAGCTACGATGCGGCGCTCGGCGATTTCGATGCGACCCACATCGCGCTGACCATCGGCGACGGCGACACGCGCTCAATCTCCGCCGCCAACCAGCTGGCGGGCCTAATCCAGTGGACGGAAATGCAGGAAGTCCGGGTCAGGCCCGGAAGCTAATGAATCCGCTCGCGCGGTCTCAGCACCGGCCCTCATCCCCAAGGGTGAGGTGAGAGCCGGCGCCGCTTCAACAGGTCTTATTCGTCTTCGTAAACGACCGGCAGTTCGGGGACGCGTGTGTCCTCGCGCGCGGCCGGCGCTTCGACCGCGTTCGGATCCTTGATCGCACCGATCACGGTCATGATGCGCGAGCCCGTCGGCGCCTCCATTTCCTGCCGCGGCAAGGGATCGGGAGCAGGCTCGGCCGGCGGCTGCGCGGCGGCAGGCGCGACGGCGAGCAGAGCGGCGGCGGCGATCCCGGCACCGGAGACTTTCAAGAAAAGCGACATAGGCGTGTCCTTTCTTCGGTCAGAGGCTCAAGACTCGCAGATTACACCCTTTTCCGGCTGCGGTGAAGCGCCTCAATCCAGGTTCGGCCGGAGCCAGCGCGTCGCCTGCTCGATGTCGACGCCGCGCCGCGCCGCATAATCTTCCAGCTGGTCCTCGCCGACGCGAGCGACGCCGAAATAGGCGGCTTCCGGATGGCCGAAATAGAAGCCGCTGACCGCCGAGGTCGGCAGCATCGCGAAGCTTTCGGTCAGCGAAATGCCGGTTGCCTTGTGTGCGCTGAGCATGTCGAACAGGATCGGTTTGAGGCTGTGCTCGGGGCAGGCGGGATAGCCGGGCGCCGGGCGGATGCCGCGATATTCCTCCTTGATGAGCGCTTCGTTGGTCAGCTGCTCACCGCCCGCATAGCCCCACAGGGTGGTACGCACATGCTGGTGCAGCCGCTCGGCGAAGGCTTCGGCGAAGCGGTCGGCCAGCGCCTTCAGCAAGATGTCGGAATAATCGTCGATCCCCGCCTTGAAGCGGGCGAGGTGCGGTTCGATGCCGTGGATCGAGACGGCGAAGCCGCCGATCCAGTCACCCGCGGGATCAATGAAATCGGCGAGGCACATGTTCGCCCGCCCCTCGCGCTTGGCGATCTGCTGGCGCAGGAAGGGCAGGCGGACGAGGTCGTCATTCTCCGCAAGGCCGAGCAGCTCCAGCCCGCCCAGTTCGTCCGGCGTCCACACCCCTTCGGCATCGACGAACACGTCGTCGCCGTGCCGCACACAGGGCCACAGCCCGGCGACGCCACGCGCGGTCAGCCATTTCTCGTCGATGATCCGCCGCAGCATCTTCTGCGCATCGGCGAACAGGCTCCGCGCGCTCTCGCCCACGATCTTGTCGTCGAGGATCGCCGGATAGACCCCGGCCAGTTCCCAGGCGCGGAAGAAGGGTGTCCAGTCGATCACTTCGGCGAGATCAGCCAGGTCCCAGTCGGGGAAGACGTGCAGGCCGGGGCTGACCGGCTTGCCGGGCTTCAGCGCCATGTCGGCCGGGAAGGGGTTGGCCCGCGCCTTTGCGATCGGCAGCAATTCGCTCTGGCCTTTGTTCGCACGCGCGATCCGCACCGCCTCATATTCGTCCGCGACCTTGGCGACATAATCGTCGCGGATCGTTTCCGACACGAGGGTGGTCGCAACGCCCACCGCGCGGCTCGCGTCGAGCACATGCACGACCGGGCCATCGTATGCGGGCGCGATGCGCAGCGCGGTATGTACCTTCGACGTGGTCGCACCGCCGATCAGCAGCGGCATGGTCATCTCGGCCCGCTTCATCTCCTCCGCGACCGTGACCATCTCGTCGAGCGAGGGCGTGATCAGGCCGCTCAGCCCGATCATGTCCGCGTCATTTTCGTTCGCCGCTTCCAGGATTTTCGACCAGGGCACCATCACGCCCAGATCGACCACCTCGAAGCCGTTACATTGCAGCACGACGCCGACGATATTCTTGCCAATATCGTGCACGTCGCCCTTCACGGTCGCCATCACGACCTTGCCCTTGCCTTTCGCGCCCGGCTCCTTCTGCGCCTCGATGAAGGGCAGCAGATGCGCCACCGCCTTCTTCATCACGCGGGCGGATTTCACCACTTGCGGCAGGAACATCTTGCCGCTGCCGAACAGGTCGCCGACGACGTTCATGCCGTCCATGAGCGGTCCTTCGATCACCTCGATCGGGCGGGCGAAAGCGAGGCGGCATTCCTCCGTGTCCTCGACGACATGCGCGTCGATGCCCTTCACCAGCGCATATTCCAGCCGCTTGGCGACAGGGAAACCGCGCCATTCCGCCGCGGCCTTCTCGGCGACCGCATCGGTGCCCCGGAATTTCTCGGCCAGCGCCACCAGCCGCTCGCCCGCTTCGGGATCGCGGTTGAGGATGACATCCTCGCAGGCAGTGCGCAGCGCCGGATCGATCTGGTCGTAAATGTCCAGCTGCCCGGCATTGACGATCGCCATGTCCATCCCGGCCGGAATGGCGTGGTACAGGAACACGCTATGCATCGCCCGGCGCACCGGCTCGTTGCCACGGAAGCTGAAGCTCAGGTTGGAAAGGCCGCCGCTGATGTGGACGTGCGGGCAGCGTTGCTTGATCTCGCGCGTCGCCTCGATGAAGTCGACGCCGTAATTATTATGCTCCTCGATCCCGGTCGCGACCGCGAAGACGTTGGGATCGAAGATGATGTCCTCCGGCGGGAAGCCGATGGCCAGCAATTCGCGATAGGCGCGTTCACAGATTTCGACCTTGCGGTCCTTGGTGTCCGCCTGCCCGACCTCGTCGAACGCCATCACGACCACGGCGGCGCCATAGGCCATGCATTTGCGGGCATGCTCCAGGAATTGCTCGACGCCTTCCTTCATGCTGATCGAATTGACGATCGGCTTGCCGGAAACGCATTTCAGCCCCGCCTCGATCACGTCCCATTTCGAACTGTCGATCATCACCGGCACGCGGGCGATATCGGGTTCGGCCGCGATCAGCTTCAGGAAGGTGGTCATGGCGTGGTGCGCGTCGAGCAGCCCCTCGTCCATGTTCACGTCGATCACCTGCGCGCCATTCTCCACCTGCTGGCGCGCGACCTCGACCGCCTTCGCGTAGTCGCCGGCCATGATGAGCTTCTTGAACGCCGCCGATCCGGTGACGTTCGTCCGCTCGCCGACATTGACGAAGTTGGTGGAGGATGGAGTGGTGGTCACAAGCAATCCGTTGGAATGTTTCAGGCCGCCATCGTGAACGGCTCGAGTCCCGCCAGCCGCGTCCGCACCTCGCAATCCGGCAGGGCGCGCGGCGGCAGATCCTTCACCGCTTCCGCGATGGCGCGAATGTGCGCGGGCGTGGAGCCGCAGCAGCCGCCGAGGATGTTCACTTGGCCCGCATCGGCCCATTCCTTCACGAGCGCCGCGGTCGTCTCCGGTAGCTCGTCATAGGCGCCCAGCTCGTTTGGAAGCCCGGCATTGGGATAGACCATGATCAAGGCGTCGCAGATGCCGCTCAGCACCTTCACATGCGGGCGCAATTGCTCCGCGCCGAAGCTGCAATTCAGGCCGATGGTCAGCGGCTTGGCGTGGCGGACGGCGTGCCAGAAGGCTTCGACCGTGTGGCCGGACAGGTTACGCCCCGACAGATCGGTCAGCGTCATCGACAGCATGATCGGCAGGTCGCGGCCCAGCGCCTCGCCCGCCTCGATCGCGGCCATGATCCCGGCCTTGGCGTTCAGCGTGTCGAACACCGTCTCGATCAGGATGAAATCGACGCCGCCCTCGACGAGCGCGTCGATCTGCTCGCGATACACATCCTTCAGCGTGTCGAAGTCGATCTCGCGATATCCGGGATCGTTCACGTCCGGCGACAGCGACAGCGTCTTGTTGGTCGGCCCCAAAGCCCCGGCGACGAAGCGCGGACGGCCATCTTTCGCCTCGAACTCGTCGGCGATGCTCCGCGCCAGCTTGGCGCTCTCGATATTGATCTCCCGCACCAGATGCTCGGCGCCATAATCGGCCTGGCTGATCCGGTTGGCGGAGAAGGTGTTGGTTTCGGCAATGTCCGCGCCGGCTTCGAAGTAAGCGCGGTGAATCGATCCCGGCACCTCGGGCTTCGTGAGCGCGAGGATGTCGTTATTGCCCTTCTGGTCGTGGCTGAGGCCGAGGTCGCCAGCATAGCAGGCCTCGGCCAGCTTCCAGTTCTGAATCTCCGTCCCGAACGCGCCGTCGATCACCAGAATGCGCTTGGCCGCTTCCGCCAGCAATTGCTCGCGCTTGCTCATGCCGCCTGCTCCGTAATTTCCGCCGCTTTCGGGCGCAGGCCGAGCAGGTGGCAGATGGCGTAGCTCAGCTCGGCGCGGTTGAGCGTGTAGAAGTGGAAGTTGCGGACGCCGCCCTGATAGAGCCGCCCGCACAATTCCGCCGCGACCGTCGCCGACACCAGTTGCCGCGCGGCGGGGAGATCGTCCAGCCCTTCGAACAGATTGTCCATCCAGGCGGGGATTTCGGCACCGCAAAGCCCGGCGAACTTGCGGGTCTGGGCGACGTTGGAGACGGGCAATATGCCGGGCACGATCTCCGCGTCGATGCCCATGGCGGCGGCCTGATCGCGGAAGCGGAAGAAGCAGTCGGGCGAGAAGAAGAATTGCGTGATCGCGCGGTCGGCGCCGGCGTCGATCTTGCGCCACAGATTGTCGAGGTCGGCGGCGCGGTTGCGGCTGTCCGGATGGCATTCCGGGTAAGCGGCGACGCTGATCTCGAACGGCGCGATCGCCTTCAGACCCGCGACCAGCTTGGCGGCATTGGCATAGCCTTCCGGATGCGGCTTGAACGCTTCGCCCGCGACCGGCGGATCGCCGCGCAGCGCGACGATATGGCGCACGCCCGCGTCCCAGTAAGCCCGGGCGATCTCGTCAATCTCGTCCTTCGTCGCCTCGACGCAGGTCAGGTGCGCGGCGGCACTCAAAGGTGTTTCGCGGGCGATGCGGGCGACGGTGGCGTGGGTGCGCTCGCGGGTGGAGCCGCCCGCGCCATAGGTGACGGAGACGAAGCGGGGGCTGAGGGGCGCGAGGGTCTGGATCGACTCCCAGAGCGTCTGCTCCATCTTCTCCGTCTTGGGCGGGAAGAATTCGAAGCTGACGCCGATGTCGCCGGCGACATTTTCGAACAAAGCCGGAGCCAGACTCATGCGACCACCTTCAATCGTTCGGCGGGCCGGTCTCCGGCCCAGATGGTGACGGTCAGCTCGCCGCCTTCGAGATGTTCCACGACCTCACCGGCAAGCCCGGCCTGCTCGAGATATTTCAGCACCGCCTCGTCGGCGAAGCCCAGCCGCGCATGGGCGTCGCGGTTGCGGAGTTCCTCACGCTCGTGCGGGGCGAAATCGGCGATCAGCAGCCGCCCGCCCGGCGCCAGCAGACGGCCCGCCTCGGCGACCGCGGCGGCGGGATTCTGCGCATAATGCAGCACCTGATGCAGGATCACGGTGTCGGCCGATCCCGACGGCAGCGGCAGCGCATACATGTCGCCCTGACGCAGATCGGCGGCGAGGCCGGCCTCCGCCAGTTTCACCCGCGCCAGCCGCAGCATTTCCGGCGAACGATCGACGCCAAGCGCCTGCTGGGCATGCTTGCCGAACAATTCGAGCATCCGCCCGGTGCCGGTGCCGATGTCGGTCAGCCGCCCGACCGGGCGTCCACCGGCCGTCACCGCGCGGGCGATCGCCGATTCGACTTCGGCCTCGGCGACGTGCAGCGAGCGCAGCCGATCCCAATCACCGGCATGGGCGTCGAAATAGCTTTGCGCGGCTGCCGCCCGCTCGGCCCGGACCGCCTGCAGCCGCTCGATATCTGCGACGGAGATATCTGCGCCGCCCCGGCTCTTCCAGCGGTCGATCAGGCCGAACAAAGGCTCGACCAGTTCGCCCGATCCAAGCCCCAGGAACACCCAGCTGCCTTCGCGGCGGCGGTCGATAAGGCCCGCTTCGGCAAGGATTTTCACATGACGGGAGACGCGCGGCTGGCTCTGCCCCAGCACCTGCGCGATCTCGCCCACCGACAATTCCATCGCCCGCAGCAAAGCCAGCACCCGCAGGCGCGTGGGGTCGGCCAGAGCGGCGAAAAGGCGGGGCAATTGCGCCATCATTTCCGCATATAAAGATATCCTTATATGCGTCAAGAAAAGATAAATCGACCAAATCGGTAGAGAATGCTTTACATTGATCCAGCGATTCGGTATTTGCCCCTTCGTCGAAGGAGAACGGGTGCACACCGGTCCGGCGGCAACCTCGCAATCGATCTCTTGAATAGGAAGTTTGCCATGAAGAAGACTGCTTTCGCCCTGGTCGCCGTTGCGGCCCTCGGCCTCGCCGCCTGCGGTGGCAACAAGGCCGCCAACAACAGCGCCAACAGCGCTGCCGCCACCACCAATGCGGTTGAGGACGTGAACGTCGCCAACAGCGCCGAGACCGCCACGAACAGTGCGCTCGACGCCGACGCGAACAGCACGGCCGCGAACACCGCCAACAGCGCCGGCGCGGCGAACGTCAGCAACAGCACCAATGCCGTTGCGTCGAACACCGTCGGCAACAAGCAGTAAGCCGACGCGACAGCGTCCGCTTTTGCGGTATAAGGAAGGGGTCGCGCCGCGCTGGCGCGGCCCCTTTTTTCTTGTTCGCCCGTTTGTCGTTCGCCGGTTTGCTGTTCGAGGGAGTGATGAGGATGCGGAAGGTCGGTTTCGTTTTGGGTGCTGGGTGCAGCCTGGCCATGGCGGCAGCGCTCGCCGCGTGCAGCGACGGCGCCATCACCAGCAACAATGGTTCGGTCACGGTGAATACGACCGTGATCGGCGGCGATCTGCAGAACAGTGCCGAGGGTGCCGGCAATATGGCCCGCAATGGCGTCAGGGCGATCGGCAACGGCCTGGGCCGCGCCGGGCAGGTGATCGAAAATAACGCCAAGGCCGCCTGGAACGAGATCAAGGAAACGGCCCGCGAGATTCGCGGCGGCGGCGAGGGTGAGGCCCCCGCCAATTCGACCGGCAACTGATCCAGTTGCTTGCTTTTGCGGCGCCGGCATGGCGTTCTGGCCGCTGGCGGTGGGCCGCAATAGAGGAGACGCTTCGATGATCCGGATCGGCCTGACTGTAACCCTCTCCGGTCTGCTGCTGCTCGCCGGCTGCGGACGCGGGGAAGAGACGCCGGGCCAGCCGAGTGCCGATGAGCGCCGGTCGCTCGACAATGTCGCCAAGAAGCTGGACGATCAGCAGACGATCGACACCTCGCCGGATTCGATGGTGCCGGCCGATGAAGGCGCGGTGACCGGCAATGGCGCCGCGCCGGCACCGGTCGTGCCGCCCGCGCCCATCAACAGCAGCAATACCGCCGCGCCGCGCTGAGGGCTAACGCCGGGGCGTCTCCGGCCCGAGTTCGATCAGCCACATGTCCGGCACCGCGCCGATTCGGATCGGCAATATGCTGGTGCCCAGGCCTGCGCTGACGATCAAAGTCTTGCCGTCCTCGTCGATCCGGCCGCAGGCATAGCGGCTGCCGTGCCGCGAGGCGGTGGCGAGCGGGCCGATGAACGGCAGGCTGATCTGCCCGCAATGGGTGTGGCCCGCGACCATCAAAGGCACCCGGCCCGGCACGTCGGGGAAAGGGTCGGGCGAATGGCTGAGCAGGACGGGCACGCCGCCCGCCGCCTGCATCGCCGCCAGCGTCCGGCCGAGATCGGCATGGCCGGTATGATCATCGTCCAGCCCGCCGATCGCGAGCGGTCCCGCCCGCGCCGCTTCATTGTTCAGCACGCGCACGTTCGCGCGGCCGAGCGCTGCCCGTGCCGCATCGGCATCCACCCAATGATCGTGATTGCCGAGCACCGCGAAGACGCCGAGCCGGGCGCGCAGCCCGGCTAGCGGCGCGGCAATCTCGTCGAACGTGTAGACGTGCGTCGCGACCGTCTTCTCGCTGATCAAATCGCCGGCGATCAGCACCGCGTCGGGCGCCAGGCCATTGGCATGGGCCACGATCTGCTCCAGCCGCTCGGGCGGCATGTCCGGCCCGGCGACATGGATGTCGCTCATCAGCAGGATGCGCACGGGCCGCTGTCCGGCCGGCCAGTCGCGCACCGCGATACGGGTCTCGCGCACCACCGGCTCGCTGCGCGCGGTCGAATAGCCGTGCCACAGCAACAGCAGGCCCACGACCAGCAGCAGGAGCAGGATCCGGATCGCCCAGCGCAGCCAATCTCTCATTTCATGTCGCTCGTTTCAGTCTCGGAGCAAAGAAGCGCTTCGCCTATTGAGCATCCATGCGCGCTTTCTCGCAATTGCTGGATGCCCTCGTCTACACGCGCTCCCGCAATGCCAAGCTGAAGTTAATCGGCGATTATCTCAGGCGCACGCCGGATCCCGATCGTGGCTGGACGCTGGCAGCGCTGACCGGCGAACTGGATCTGCCCGCGGTGAAGCCGGCCTTGGTGCGCGCGCTCATAGAAGAGCGCGTCGACCCGGTGCTGTTCAGGATGAGCCGTGACTATGTCGGCGACATGGCGGAGACCGTAGCGCTGCTCTGGCCCAAGCCGCTCGATCAGCCCGCCGAGGTCGATGACGGCTCGATCAGCATCTCCAACGTTGTGGACCGGCTGGCGACTTTGGGCCGCGCCGAAGCCCCGGCGGCGCTGGCGGAGATGCTCGACCGGCTCGACGCCAGCGGCCGCTTCGCGCTGCTCAAGTTCGCCACCGGTGCGCTGCGGATCGGGGTCAGCGCGCGGCTCGCCAAGACGGCGCTGGCGCAGGCGTTCGGGATCGATGTCGATGCGGTCGAGGAGGTCTGGCACGGCATTGCGGCGCCTTATGCGCCTCTGTTCGACTGGGCGGAGGGGCGCGGGCCGCAGCCGCGTGCGGTGGACGTGCCGACCTTCCGCCCCTTCATGCTCGCCCATCCGCTGGAGGACGGCAGCGTCAGCCTCGACGATTACGCCGCCGAATGGAAATGGGACGGCATCCGCGTCCAGCTCGTCCGCGTCGGCGGCGAGACGCGGCTCTATAGCCGGGCCGGCGACGACATTTCGCGCTCCTTCCCCGATGTCGCGGAGGCGTTCGACCGCGACGGCGTGCTCGACGGCGAATTGCTGGTGAAGGGGGAGGCGCAGGGAGGTCTGGCCGCGAGCTTCAATGCCTTGCAGCAGCGGCTGGGCCGCAAGGCGGTCTCGGCGCGGATGCTGGCGGACTATCCCGCTTTCGTCCGGGTCTACGACATATTGCTCGACGGTAAGGAGGATGTCCGTACCTTGCCCTGGACGGAGCGGCGAACGCGGCTCGAAGCCTTCGCTGCGAAGTTGAGCCCGGATCGCTTCGACATTTCGGCTTTGATCGAGGCCGATGATTTCGACGCGCTCGGCGAGATCCGCGCCGGCGCGCGAGACGCGGCGATCGAGGGCGTGATGCTGAAGCGCCGCGACAGCCCCTACGTGCCCGGTCGCCGCGCGGGCCTCTGGTACAAATGGAAGCGCGACCCGCTGAATGCCGATTGCGTGCTGATGTATGCGGTGCGCGGCAGCGGCAAGCGCTCATCCTATTATTCGGATTTCACCTTCGGCTGCTGGACCGGGCCGGGGCAGGGGGAAGGGGAATTGCTGCCGGTGGGGAAAGCCTATTTCGGCTTCACGGACGAGGAGCTGAAGTGGCTCGACCGCTTCGTGCGCAATCACACGCTGCAGCGCTTCGGCCCGGTGCGCGAGGTGGAGAAGAGCCTGGTGCTGGAGGTCGCCTTCGATTCGATCCACCTCAGCAAGCGCCACAAGAGCGGCCTCGCCATGCGCTTCCCCCGGATCAGCCGCATCCGCACCGACAAGCCGGCGGGCGAAGCCGACACGATCGACGCGTTGAAGCGGCTGGTGAGTTAGATCGTGTCGCGGCGGTCGGCGAGTTGCTGGCCGAGGCTGCGGAAGTCGCGGCCGCCGGCGCCCATCAACGCGCCGCATTGCCCGATCAGGGCCGCGCGCTCGCTCTCTCGCATCTCGCCGCCTTCCGCCGCCGGCTCGAAGCCGGGGGAGCGCGCGTCGATGCGGCCGAGGAAATATTGCGCGCCAGTCAGCCCCGCCGTTGCAATGCGCGGATCCTCGTCCTGCGCCAATTCGGCCATCAGCCGGTAGCAGCGGAGGTCCTGCGGGGACGGGCGCGCAGGGGGCGGAACAACTGCCCCCTGAGCGGTGAGATGCGCAAACAGCGCGGCCATGAATACGCTTGCCATGACATCGCGCTAACGCACGATGGATGGAAAAGTTGTGCGGGAGAAAGGTTTACGCGCCGGTAGGCACGAATTTGCCGGTCCGACCGGCAAAGGCTTGCCGGGTTCTGGATCGACCCGCTGCTGCAAAGAAAAGGGCCGCCCCGGCGTACCGGGACAGCCCTGATCCTTTGCCTGCGACCGAAGCCGCGAAGCCGGTTTAGGCGATCGAGACCAGATTGACGGCCGCGGTCTTGCCGCGACGATCGACCTCCAGCTCGAATTCGAGCCGGTCGCCTTCCTGCAGCGAGTGGATGTTCGCCCGCTGCATCGCCGAAATGTGCACGAACGCGTCCGGCTGGCCATCGTCACGGGTGATGAAGCCGAAGCCCTTGGTCGCGTTGAAGAACTTGACCGTGCCGGTCGCCTTCTCGCCCGTCAGCTCGCGCTGCGGGCCGCCACGATCGCCGCCGAAGCCGCCGCCATCGCGGTCGCGCGGCGGGCCGCGATCCTCGACCGGGAGCGGATCGCCCTCGATCTTCAGATCGGTCGCGGAGATGCGGCCGCCACGATCCACCAAAGTGAACTCGAGCGGCTGCCCTTCGGCCAGGCCGGTCAGGCCGGCCTGCTCGACGGCGGAAATGTGCACGAACACATCCTCGCCGCCATCATCGCGAACGACGAAGCCGAAGCCCTTCTGGGCGTTGAAGAATTTGACGACGCCTTTGCCTTCGCCGACGACCTGGGGGGGCATGCCGCCACCGCCGCCGCCACGGAAGCCGCCGCCACCGCCGCCGCCGCGGAAACCGCCGCCGCCGCCGCCATAGCCGCCGCCACCGCCGCCGAAGCCGCCACGGTCTCCGCCGCCATAGCCACCGCCGCCATAGCCGCCACCACCGCCGCCGCCGTAGCCGCCGCGATCGCCGCCGCCGAAGCCGCCGCCACCATAATTGTCGTCACCGAACGAATCGCGCTTGTCTCTGCCGCGCCCGCCGCGATCGCCGCGACGCCCTTTATCAAAACTCATGTGCCTTAAATGCTTCCCGGCGCCCTGACCCCTGTTCGAGACCGCCGAGCAGGGCTGATACGCACGCGCGGTCAGAGAGCCCGGCCGAGGGCACTCTGCCGAGTCGTTTAGCGCAAAACGCCCGCTGCGGCGAGAGGATTCGCCTTAGTTTCGACGTTTTTACGCATGGAACTCACCATTCTGGCTCAATGCCGGGCGAACAGGCCGTGGATCGCGACCAGGATCGCCCCCAGCAAAAGGCCTGCACAGAAGTCCAGCACGGTCGTCGTCAGCCATCCCGCGAAGCCCGCAATGGCCGGCAAAGCGTGCGCCACATTGTCCGCGATCACGTGGAAGATGTGATAGGGCTCGCTCACGCCCAGATTGTTCATGCCGGCGACGACGATGTGGCCGCCGACCCAGATCATCGCCGCGATCCCGATCACCGACAGAAGCTTCATGACGATCGGCATGGCCTTGACCAGGCCGCGCCCGAGCGCCTGCACGCCGCCATTCTTGCGCGCCGCCAGGTTCAACCCGACATCGTCCATCTTCACGATCAGGCCGACCGCGCCATAGACGATAACGGTGATGGCGACGCCCACTACCGCGAGACTCGCAGCGAGCGTCCAGTAGTTCAGCTCGGCGACCCGCTGAGCGGCCTGCGCCAAAGCCGATTCTTCCGGCGGCTTGGTCAGTTCCGCGAGCGCGATCGCCATGATCTCTGCGGACAGGATGAAATCGGTGCGGATCGCACCGGCGATCATCTTCTTCTCATGGTCGGGATCGTTCAGCTCTGCCGCGGTCTCGGCCAGCGTCTCTTTCTTGTGGGTCAGCGAATGCCAGATCTTCTCCGCGCCTTCGTAGCAGAGATAGGCGCCGCCCAGCATCAGCAGCGGCGTGATCGCGGATGGCAGCAGCCAGGTTAGCAGCAAGGCCACCGGCAGGATGATGACGAGCTTGTTGAACAGGCTGCCCTTGGCGATCCGCCAGATGATCGGCAGCTCGCGATTGGGCTGGAAGCCGGTGACGTAGCGCGGGGTCACCGCCGCATCGTCGATCACCACGCCTGCGGCCTTCAGTCCGGCGCGGCCGGCGGCGGCGCCGATATCGTCGATCGAGGCGGCCGCCAGCTTGGCAATCGCCGCCACATCGTCGAGCAAAGCGGCGAGACCACCGGGCATATCTTCTGCACCCCTATCGAATTTTCCGCCCTCTGCCGGGGCAGCGCGCGGCAATCAAGAGCGGCAATCATTGAGCCTGTGACCGGTTACGCCTAAGTTATGCCGATGGCAGTGCATTTTCACGAGGAAGACATCCCCGCCGGCGCGCTGGGACCCGGGCCGATCGCGGTCGATACCGAAACGATGGGGTTGCAGCTGGGCCGCGACCGATTGTGCCTAGTGCAGGTGTCGGACGGCGGCGGCGACGAGCATCTGATCCGCTTTTCGGCGGGCAGCGATTATGCCGCGCCCAATCTGAAGGCGGTGCTGACTGATCCGGACCGGCTGAAACTCTATCATTTCGCCCGCTTCGATCTGGCCTCGATCCGCGCCTATCTCGGCGTGATGGCGGAACCGGTCTATTGCACCAAGACCGCCTCGCGGCTGATCCGCACCTACACCGACCGTCACGGTCTGAAGGAATTGGTGCGCGAACTGCTCGGCCATGAGATTTCCAAGCAGCAGCAATCGTCGGACTGGGGCGGTGACAATTTAAGCGACGCGCAGAAGGAATATGCGGCGACCGACGTGCGTTATCTCCACGCCATGAAGGACATTCTCGACATCCGCCTGGCGCGCGAGGGCCGCACCGCCCTGGCCCAGGCCTGCTTCGATTTCCTGCCGCACCGCGCCTTGCTCGACCTCGCCGGCTGGGCGGAGGAGGATATTTTCGCGCATGTCTGAGCTCGCCGAGCAGGACAGAAGAGTCAAACGCCGCTGGGCGAAGCCGGGATCGTCGCACGACAAGCTCGTCCGCACGCTGAAATACGGCCTGCCGGTGCTGGCCGGCTTGCTGCTCGCCTTCCTCGCGCTCGTGCCGCTGGAGGAACGCAAGGAAGTCAGCTTCCTGGTCGACAAGAGCAAGATCGAGCAGGCCGGCGAGCGGCTGAAGGTCGAGGCGGCGCAATATCGCGGCCAGGACGAGGAAGGCCGTCCGTTCGTGCTGGACGCGCGCTCGGCGATCCAGGCCAGTTCCGCCGATCCGGTGGTGGAGATTGCCGACATGAAGGCGCGGCTGGAAATGGCCGATGGCCCGGCGGAGATCACTGCCGGCCGGGCCCGCTTCAATCCGGACGAAAACAAGGTGGACGTGATCGGCGAGGTGCTGATCACCGGCGCGAACGGCTACCGGCTGCTGACGTCGGACGTGCTGGTCGATCTGCGCGATCGCAGCCTGCGGAGCCGCGGCGCGGTCGAGGGCCAGATCCCGCTCGGCAATTTCAGCGCGGACCGCTTGCAGGGCGATCTGCCCGAACGCACAGTAGTGCTGGAAGGCAATGCCCGCTTGCGGATCGAACAGGGAGCGATCAAGAACAGATGATGCGCCGCCTTCCTCTTGCTCTTTCCGTCGCCGCCATCCTGGTGGCCGTGCCCGCGATCGGGCAGCAGGGCGTCGGCTCGGGCCTGAAGAATCACGACACCAACGCGCCGGTCGATATCGCGTCGGACCGGATCGAGGTGAACGATCGCGCCGCCCGAGCGATTGCGTCCGGCAATGTCGATATTCGGCAAGGCCGGTTGCGGCTTCAGGCGGAGCGGGTGACAGTCGCGTATGGAGAAGGCGCCAACTCGATCGAGCGGGTCGACGCGACCGGCGGCGTGGTGGTGACCAGCCCGACCGAGACGATCCGCGGCAATACCGGCATTTACGATCTGCGCGCGAAGATCATCACTCTGATGGGCAATGTCTCGCTCAGGAATCCGGATGGCAATCTGAATGGCGGGCGCCTGGTCTATGACCTCAATACCGGCCGCGCCGTGCTCGACGGCGGCGCCCCCGGCGCGCCGGGCAGTTCGACCAGCCCGACCGGCCGCGTGACCGGCCGCTTCACCGTTCCGCAGACCTGAACGGGGTCGCGAGGCGACGCGCCGGCAAATGCAAGCGCCCGGCTTGAGGCGGCCCCTTCCATCGCCTAAGTCCACCCGGGCCTTATGAACGAAGCGACATCGATCCAGCGCGAAGCCGAGAATGCGGGCGTCAACGCGGCGGCGAGCGCGTCGGTGCGCGGGCTTTCCGTCGTCTCGATCGCGAAGTCGTACGACAAGAAGGTGGTGCTGTCGGACGTCTCGCTCTCCGTGGAGCGCGGCGAAGTGCTGGGCCTGCTCGGCCCGAACGGCGCGGGCAAGACCACCTGCTTCTATTCGGTCATGGGGCTGGTGAAGCCGGACAGCGGCCGCGTGCTGCTGGACGGGGAGGATATTACCGGTCTGCCAATGTACCGGCGCGCCATATTGGGCCTCGGCTATCTGCCGCAGGAAACCTCGATCTTCCGCGGCCTCACTGTGGCCCAGAACATCATGGCGGTGCTGGAGATTGCGGAGCCGGACAAGAAGGCGCGGCGCGACCGGCTGGAGCAATTGCTCGGCGAGTTCCACATCGAGCGGCTGCGCGATGCACCAGCGACGGCGCTGTCGGGCGGCGAGCGGAGACGCTGCGAGATTGCCCGCGCGCTCGCGGCCAACCCGTCGATCATGCTGCTCGACGAGCCCTTCGCTGGCATCGACCCGATTTCGATCAGCGACATTCGCGATCTGATCATAGACCTGAAGACGCGCGACATCGGTGTGCTGATCACCGATCACAATGTCCGCGAGACGCTCGACATCGTCGATCGCGCCTGCATCATCTATGGTGGCCAGGTGCTGTTCGCCGGCTCGCCCGAGGATCTCGTCAAGGACGAGAATGTCCGCCGCCTGTATCTGGGCGAGAGCTTCGCGCTGTAAAGACGGGAAAAAGCCGATCTGGGCACGATTCCTGCTTGTTCGGCAATGACAAGGTAAGAATCGCGTGGAATAAGGGCCGGCGATGAGCCTCGCGCCACGCCTCGACCTGCGCCAGTCCCAGTCGCTGGTGATGACGCCGCAGTTGCAGCAGGCGATCAAGCTGCTGGCTTTGTCCAATCTGGAGATTGAGGGCTTCATCGCCGAACAACTCGAGCGCAATCCTTTGCTCGACACCGGCGGACCGGCCGAGGACGGCCCGGCCGCCCAGGCCCCGGAGCCGGATTTCGAACCGGCCGCGCCTCCCGAGGAAATCGCCGCCAGCGACGCGCCTGCCGGCGACGGCGCGCTCGACGTCGATGTCGGCGGCGAGGATTTCCATCAGGACAGCGCCGCCGACCGGATCGGCATGGGCGGCGATGGCGGCCTCGGCATGGGCGGCACCGGCAATGGCGCCGCGCCGGAGGACGGGCCGGATTTCGATGCCTTCGCCGCGTCGGGCGACACGTTGCACGATCACCTCCGGCGGCAGGCGGGCGAGACATTGTCCGGCCTCGATCTCGCCATCGCCGAATTGCTGATCGAGATGGTCGACGAGACCGGCTACCTATCCGGCGCCTTGCCCGAATTCGCGCAGCGGATCGGCGTGCCGCTCGCGGAGGTGGAGCGGGTGCTGGGCCTCGTCCAGACCTTCGATCCGCCCGGCATCGCCGCGCGCAACCTGGCCGAATGCCTGGCCATCCAGGCGAAGGAGGCGGACCGCTACGATCCCTGCATGGTCCGGCTGATCGCCAATCTCGATTATCTCGCCAAGGGCAATTTCGCCGCGCTGAAGCGCATCTGCCAGGTCGATGACGAGGATCTGGCCGACATGATCCGCGAGCTGCGCGCCTACGATCCCAAGCCCGGCCTCCGGTTCGACAGCGGCGATGACCGTGTCGATGCGGTCGCGCCGGACGTGTTCATCTCCCGCCGCGGCATGGGCTGGGCGGTCGAGCTGAACAGCGCCAGCCTGCCCAAATTGCTGGTCAACCGCACCTATTATGCCGAGCTGTCGGGCGGCGCTCAGGACAAGAAGTCCAAGGCCTGGCTGCAGGAATGTCTGGCCGACGCGAACTGGCTGATGAAGGCGCTCGACCAGCGCGCGCGCACGATCGTGAAGGTCGCGACCGAAATCGTGAAGCAGCAGGACGGCTTCTTCCGCGGCGGTGTCGCTTTCCTGAAACCGCTGACCCTCCGACAGATCGCCGAGGAAGTCGGGCTGCATGAGAGCACGATCAGCCGCGTCACCTCGAACAAATATCTCAGCTGCGACCGCGGCCTGTTCGAGCTGAAATATTTTTTCACCAGCGGCATCCGCACCGCCGCGACCGAGGACAGCGCCGGCGGCGAAGGCGTCTCCGCCGAAGCGGTCAAGAGTCGCATCCGCGCCCTGTGTGTCGCCGAAAGCCCCAACGCGATCCTCAGCGACGACAGCCTGGTCGACCTGCTGAAAGCGGAGGGTTTCGACATCGCCCGCCGCACGGTGGCCAAATATCGCGAGGCGATCGGCATCGGTTCGTCCGTGCAGCGTCGGCGGCAGAAAGCGATCGGGGCGCGGGCGGCGTGATGGGAGGAGCCCTCCTGCTGGTCGCGACCATGACAGGAGGCCAGCCTGCTCCGGATGGCTGGAAAATATGCCCCAACGGCGCGCAGTATCGAGTGGATACGGCCTGTCCGACGATCGGGCCTCATCCAACCTACATCTATTTCGATGGCAACGACGCGGCACTGACCGAACGCGCGCGGCGCGCACTCGATTTCCTTGCGGCGAATTGGCACGCCTATCACAGGGGCGGCGGCGGTGCCGGCGAGCCGATCTATCTTTTGGAGGCGCACTCGGATCGGTCAGAGGCTGAGGCTGACGACCTGCCCCTATCGCGTCAGCGAGCGACAGCGATCCGGCAATATCTGCTCAGCAAAGGGTTGCCGCGTGCCGCGATCAACATCCTTCTGGCTGGAGTCTCGCGGCCGCAGCCCGCCGAACGTCACGGGGAGAGTGAAGCGGACAACCGCCGGGTCGTGATCTGGGCGACTCTCCAGCCGCGCTAGGTCGCGAACCCCGGATCCAGCCGGTGCGCCTTGCGCAGCAAGGCCGGCCAGGCCAGCAGATTCGCCACCACTTTCAGCCCCGCCGCGCCCTGTTGCGCCGTCACTTCCGGCGCGCCCTGGGGCGGGTTGTTGATATTCTCCGTGCCGGCGCTCAGCGCCATCACCTGGGCCTGGCAGGCGCGCTCGAAATAATAGAGCTTGATGAAGCATTCGCCGACATTGGCGCCGATCGCGAGGGTGCCGTGATTGCGCAGCAGCATCAGATTCTTGTCGCCCAGATCCTCGACCAGCCGCTCGCGCTCGGCCAGGTCGACCGCGACACCCTCATAATCGTGGAAGCCGATCTCGTGCCGGACGAGCATCGCCGTCTGGGTCAGCGGTAGCAGGCCGTCGCTGTGCACCGACACGGCCTGTCCGTGCGGCGTATGGAGGTGCATCACCGCGCCCGCATCCTCGCGGCCCATGTGCAGGGCTGAGTGGATGACGAAGCCGGCCGGATTGGTGATGAACGGCGTCGGCTCGACCGGATTGCCGTGCTGATCGACCTTCACCAGCGACGAGGCGGTCACTTCCTCGAACATCAGATTATAGGGGTTGAGCAGGAAATGATGGTCCGGCCCCGGCACGCGCGCCGAGAGGTGCGTGAAGATCAGATCGTCCCAGCCGAAATGCGCGACCATGCGGTAAGCGGCGGCGAGATCGACGCGGACCTTCCATTCCTCCTCGCTGACCCGGCCCTGCAGCGACGGAATCTCGACAGAGGCGAGCGGGCTGGCCTGGTCCATGCCCCGGTTGATGGCGTCCACGCGGCCCATGTCAGTCTCCCCAGTCAGTTCGCGAGCGCCGCCACCCTGTCGGGGTGCGCCGCAATGAAGGCGTCCAGTTTGTTGGCTTGCTGCTCGGCGCGAAGCAAGACCGGATAGGCGTCCAGCGGCACGTCGAAACGGCGCGCATTGTAGAGTTGCGGCACCAGGCAGATGTCCGCGAGGCCCGGCGCGTCGCCGAACAGGAAGCGCCCGGCGCGCGGCGCGGCGAGCGTTTCGAGCGCGGTCAGGCCCTCGGTGATCCAGTGTGCGTACCAGCTGTTCCGCGCGGGTTCGTCCTGCCCCAGCTCGTGCTGCAGGTAGCGCAGCACGCGCAGATTGTTCAGCGGGTGGATGTCGCAGGCAATGACCAGCGCCATGGCCAGCACATGCGCGCGGTCGGCCGCGTCCGCAGGCACCAGTCGCGGCTCGGGCCGGGTCGCGTCGAGATAGTCGATGATCGCCAGGCTCTGCGTCAGGCTGTGCCCGTCAATTTCCAGCATCGGCACCAGCCCCTGCGGATTGCGGGCGCGATAGGCGTCGCTCGACTGCTCGCCGGTGCGCAGATCGACGCTGACGCTGTCATATTCCACGCCCTTCAGCTTGAGCGCGATCCGCACGCGATAGGCGGCGGAGGAGCGGAAATAATCGTGCAGCAGCGGGCGCGTCATGGCGCCCGGCATAGCGCGCCCGCCGCCGCCGCTAAAGAGCGGTTACGGCCCGACGTCCGAGCCGCGATTGCGGCGGCGCTGCTCCGCCCGGCGCTCGGCATCGGCGCTGGCGGGTGGCACGGGCATGCCGAGCGCTTCCGCGATCTTCGCGTCCCAGCCGTAAATGTCCGGGGCGAAGACCAGCCCGCCGCCGTCCAGATAGGCGGTGTGATAGAGCAGCCGCACGGGAATCTCCGCGCCGAGATCGATGAAGGTCGTTTCCTGCTCCCGCTGGCCGAGCGCCGCGTCCAGTTCCGCGCGTTTGCCATGGTGATCGGCGATCATCCGGGCGAAGCCGAGCGCGTCGTTCACCCGCACGCAGCCGTGACTCAGGTGGCGTTCCTCCTGCCCGAATGCCGCCTTGCTGGGCGTATCGTGCAGATAGATGGCGTGGTCGTTGCGCATGTCGAACTTGACCAGGCCGAGCGCGTTGTTCGGCCCCGGCTGCTGCACCAGCCGGCCATTTTCGCGCGCCATGTTGCGGCGGGCGAGCGCGGCGGGGCTGAGATTGCCCAGTTCGGCGCGCTCGATCGAAGCGGGCACTGTCCAGTCGGGATTGGCCGACAGCCGGAACAAGGGCGATTGCAGCTGCGGCGTTTCCCAGCCCGGCTCGCCATTCACCACCACCCGCTGATCCGCCACCGCGCCGTCGCGAATGTAGCGCAGGAAGGTCGCGGCGGTGTTCACGTCGATCCGCGTGCGGGCCGGGTCGCGCTCCAGCCAGCGGCGGCGCTCCAGGTTGGCGGCCAGCACGACCGCCCGGTCGCGAGGCACTTCCGGCGGTGCGATCTGCGCGCCTTTCTCCTTGGGCTGGGCGGCATTGCCAGTCTCGGCAGGTGCGGGCTGCGGCTGCTGCGCCGCCTGCAATTGCCCGACATAGGCATCGGACAAAGCCAGATATTCTTCGTCCTGCGGTGCCAGGCTCTCGATCCAGCGGCTCGCATCGCCCCGGCCCACCGCTTCGGCGAGACCGGCGGGAATGTCCACCCGGTTGCGCGGCAGGGTATAGACATTGAACAGCCGCGCCGGATCGACCCGGCCATGGGCGAGCGCATTGGCATAGGCCATTGCCGCCTTGGTCAGCGCCACGTCGCGCTCGGCGGGCGATCCGGCCGCGTCCAGCCCTTCTGCGAAGGTGGCGGGGTTCAGGCCGTGCCGGACGGCATTGTTCAGGGCGGCGCGCAATTGCCCGGCCGCTTCCTCGCTCCACGCCGACTGCCACTGCCGCGCCTCGTAGAAGCGGCGCGTATCGTCGTCCTGCACCGCCGCCTGCAGCATTTCGGGCGTGACGCCGTCTGCCTGCGCGGCCGGCAATCCGCCATCGCCGCCGGAGGAGCAGGCGGGCATGATCAGGGCGATGGCAAGCGCCGCGGCGGCGGCTTTCGGGCGGTTCAGCAGGGACAAGACGCAACTCCGGCACAGACGGTTGAACAGGGCCAACGAGCGTCTCCCCCGCTTTGCTCCCTCTTTGCCCCCGGCGCGGCGACTTTTGCTTGTTTACCAATGCCTAACGCACATGTCGGATAAGCGGCGTGTCCACCGGTGTCTGAACGGAACAGCCATGCACAAAGGCCAGCTCGCCATGCTCCCCCCCGCGGATGGCCGCCGTGCGGAGCGGCGCATCGTCAATCTTGCCGCGAGCCTGCGCGAGCCGGGCGCGGCGATCGTCGATGCCGAAGTGCTGAACCTGTCGACCGATGGCTATGCCGCCAAGTGCGACCTGCCGCTCGAACAGGGCCAGGTCGTGTACCTCAAACTGCCCGGCATCGAGGCGCTGAAGAGCCGCGTCGTGTGGGTCGAAGAGGGCAAGGCCGGCTTCGAATTCTCGACCCCGATCCACCGTGCGGTGATCGACCAGCTCACCGAAAACGAACGCAAAGCCGCCCCCCGCGGCCATTTCGGGCCGCAGCGGATTTATTGAGAGACGCGAGAAGGGCTGGAAAGCAAGCGGCCTGTCGTCCGGGGCGATCCGGTCGGCGCCGGCATGCCGTTGCGAGCCGCCATCCGCCCGCGTAGTGAGACGGCTGTGGTCAGTTTGCGCCAATTCGATTTCGGCCAGCGTTTGCGGACGGTGGGCGGCTCGATCTGTTGTTGCGGCCCGGCGCCTCGATGATCGGCGCCGAACTTGCCCGGGCTGGCGGGCCGATCCCCCCGGGCGAGCATCTGGGTCCGCTGCGGTGACGCCATGAGGTCAGCACAAGCCCCGGGGCCTGATGCTCCGGCCATCGTCATGGGAAGCCCCGAGTGGCTCCCTCACAGGATCACGCAACGCGGTACCATGGTCGAGTTCGTGCGCCTGTCGAGGGACGCGCGGAGGCGAATTCCGTTCATCGACTCAAGATATGTCGATCCCGGGGTGCCTCGCCTGGAACTGCCGATCAGCGCGCTTCCTCCTGCCGCGACCCTTGCCGCCGGAGATTGCCATTTCATTTTCCATTCCGCTTTTTGCTGCTCGACCCTGTTGGGGCGTGCGCTGGAGAGGGAGGGCGTGGCCGCCGTCCTGCAAGAGCCACAGATATTGGCGGATTTTTCCGTGCTGCTCGCGGCGGCCGAAGGAGCTTCGGATCGCCACTCTGAATTGGATGCTGTTCTCGCCCTGATGCAGCGGCCTCATCGTCCCGGCGAGGTCACGATTCTGAAGCTCAGCAATTCCGCAAACAGTTTGATCGAACCCTTGCTCGCGCTTCGGCCGCGGGCCAGCGCAATCATCATGTATGCGCCTCTCCCGCTCTACCTGCTGAAGATTGCGCTTGGGGGCACAACCCGTCGCAAATGGGTTCGATCAACGGCCGGGCTCCTCAAGCGGCATGGGCAATGCGTGGCGAGTCCCGCGCCGGACCTCTCCTTGCTCACGGACCTCGAGGCGGCGGCATATTTGTGGCTCGAGCAGCAGGGTCACTTCGCGCGCTTGCTGGGTGGTCGTTATGCGGAGCGCTTTGCCGTCGTGGAAGCGAGCGACCTGCTCGACGCTCCCGGCCCTACACTGCGCAAAGTGTGGGATCTGTTCGGTCTCCACATTGATGACGACATGCTTTCAGAGATCGTCGGAGGCCCGGCCTTCGCGCAGGAGGCCAAGGTCCCTGGGGAGAAGTTCGACCCGGCGGCACGGCGGATGAATGAGGCGGCCGCGAAATTCGCTTATGGTGCCGAGATCGAAGCCGCTCTGGATTGGGCGCACGGCTTTGCCGAGCGTGCGGGCATACCGTTGAGGCTGCGCTCGACATAAGCACCGCGGCAGCGCCTACTGAGTGCTGCCAGTCTCGAGGTCGGTGCAGAACCAGCAATTCACCGCGAACCGGTAGTCTTCAAACGCCTGGCTCGGACAGTGAACCGGCCGGACCTCGTGGAAGATAAAGGATGGAAAGGCCACGACGCTGTTCTGCAAGGGCTGGATATCCACATGGCCGCCTTGCCCGCCGGCTGAGGAAAAGGGGTGCAGCCGAAGCTCGCCGCCGGAAAAGCCCTTCGGCTCGCGATGGAAATAATAGACGGCGCTGAGCATGCGGTCGTGCTGGATATGCCCAGCCTCGCGGGCATGGAGGCGAGCCTCGCCCGAGAAGGTGTCCCTGTGGGCGGCGAAATGGGCGCCGTCGCCATGGGCGGCGAGATTGAGTTCGATCGAATCGAGGCGGAACTCTCCGATCAGGGTGTTTTTCCAACTTGTTTGAAGCATTTCTTCGAACCGGCGCTTCAGCACGGTTTCCATCGGACCCAAGTCCAGGAGCGTCTCGCAAAGGCGCTGAGTGGGATCGACTATGCCGCCGGCGATCAGCGCTGGCTGAAAGCGCTCCCTGTTGGCCATCGCCCAATCCAGCATGGCCCGGTGGCCATGCGCGTCGAGAAATTCGCCCGATTGATGGAATGGCGTGATCGCGCGACCGAAATCGCCGGTCATCCGGAAATGCTACATTCGATCATCTGTTCATCACTAGCGTCACGGTGGGTTCTGTTCCACTCCGAGCTGGCTGAAGTGGCCAACACGGTCCGCCCAAGGCGGCCCCATCGCGAGAATTCGAGCCGGGCAATCGAGCACAAGGAATTGAAGGTAACAGCGGCCTCACGCCAGGCCCCTCGCGAAACCAAGGATCAAGTGCTGTCCGCAGGCAAGCGGCGTAGCGTCCATCTGAGGGGAGTGGTGCCGCTTAGGTGACTCGAACACCTGACCCCATCATTACGAATGATGTGCTCTACCGGCTGAGCTAAAGCGGCACGCTTCCGGAAGGACCGGGCCATTATCAGCGGGTTCGGGCAAGGGCAAGCCGTGGCTCAGGTCTTCGCGGCCTTGCGCTTCGGCTTCTTCTTCGCGGCGGCGCGGCGGCCGGCCTCCAGCGCCAGCGCGGCCCACTGCAGGAGGACGCCGGCATCGTCATGCACCTCGTCCGGGGCGCGGCGATAGTTCATCGTCCCGGTGCGGCCGTCCTTGAAGGTGTAGCTGAACCTCTCGCATCCGGCCGCGTCCCAGACCGCATCCGTTTCCGCGTCCGCCTTCAGCCAGAATTGGTCGAGGCCGATGATCGCGAAGGTCACGCCGTCCAGATAGAGCGTCGCGCCACCCATCATCGGCCGCTTCGTTACCGTGCCGAGCGGCTCCAGCGCCTCCCTGATCCAGTCGATCAGGCCCTCGTCCACACTCATCCCGGCACGCCGTGATGTGCGTCCCGAATCGCGAGGAACTCGCGGCGGGTCTTCGGGCCGAACGTGGCGAAGCTGGGATTGGGCGCGGCGCGATATTCCGCCCGTCGTCGCGCCAGCTCGCCCGTGCCGTGCAGGGCGGCGACGTCGATCCCGTAAATCCGCGCGCCGTTCAGGCCGAAAATCCTGCGCTTCGCTTCGGGGGTGAGGGCCGGATAGCCGTAGCGCTCCTGATATTCCTCGGAGATTTCGAAGGTGCGGAAGGCCTGAATCTGGTCCTGCGGCGAGCCGTACCAGATGGAATCGGTGCCCCACATGATCCGCTCCTCGCCGAAATATTTGAGCAATTTGCCCATCAGGTGCACGGCCTGGTCTGGCCGGCTCATCACATGCCGCCAGACCGAGCCGAGCTCGGCATAGAGATTGCCCTGATTGGGCCTGAGGCCCGCATCCTGATGCGACTTGATCAGCCGGTCCACGCCCTGCGGCGCGTCCGGATTGTAGGCGCCCTCCGGATACCGCCCCTCCATCCCCGAATGATAGACGAGGAAATTGATGTCGGGATTGGCGACCGCCGCCGGCCCCATGTCGCGCGGGCTTGAATATTCATATTCCAGATTGCCGAGCGGAATCCCCTTGTGCACCGCGACCGTCGTCACCCCGAGCGAACGCGCTTTCTCATAGAAGCGGTTCGCATGATCGTCCTCGTGCAGCCAGATGCCGCGGCCATTCGAGCCATATTGCGGATAGAGCTTCCAGGCATTGGCGCGGTAGCGCTGCACCTTCTCGTCCATCGCCTCGATCTCGCCCGGCTCCTGCGGGAAGACGCCGCCGTGGATCAGGCAGCGGGCGCCGTCGCCGCCGGTCGCCTCGATGATCTCGCGCGCCTCGGCGGCATAGTCGATCGGGGTCGGATTGGGCTGGCCCCAGAGCGCGGAGACCACGGCGACATCGGTGTCGGCGTCCAGGAACACTTCCTTCGCCAGCATCTGCGCAGAATAGCAGTCGAAATTGCCGCCGACGCATTTGCTCGCCTGCCCGAACACCTGGGTCAAAGTGCGGCGCCAGCGCTCCCCGTCCGCGCCCTGCGCCCAGCGGCCGGAGGGTTCGACGCAATGGGTCTGCACGTCGAAGATGAATTCGTCGCCGCCGATCGTGGCCTGCGCCAGCTGGTTGTCGCGCGTCGCCTCCTTCGGGATATTGAACGCGCCGCCGGCATTCGGGTTGGCGGCGTTGCAGGCGGCGAGCGTCGACGCCGCGCCAGCCGCCGAGACCAGAAAGGCCCGCCGCGACAGGCCGAGCGCCTTGGCGCCCTCGTCCGCGGCCTCGTGCGCGAGCCTGTTGGCCAGCCGTTGCTTCGGGTTCAGCGGCCGCGGCATGAACTCGCCATTGCTCGCCGTGTCGATCTTGACCGGCAGGCGCTGGCCTTCGGGATCCAGGTCGTCGGAACGTGGCATCGTTTCTCTCCTCGGCCCCCCTCCCATCATCCCGGCAAGAGCCGCGCGGCGCAACCCGCTCAGCCGCCTGGAATGCCCGTTTCCGCCTGCGTCACCGGGTCCGGCACGCGGCGGCTGGCGGCGATCAGGCAGGCGATCACGATCAGGACCGCGCCCGCCAAAGTGAACCAGCCGACCGGCTCGGCGAAGATGAACCAGCCGAGCAAAGCCGCCCAGATGAAGCTGGTATATTCCACCGGCGCCAGATGCTGCGCCTCTGCACGAGCATAGGCCCAGGCGAGCAGCACGAGCGAACCGAAGGCAAGCACCGCGCCCAGCAGGATCAGCGGCCAATGTTCCAGGGCAGGCACTTCGCCCAGCACTGGCGCGGCGAGCGCCAGCACCAAAGCCGTGATGCCGCTCATGAAGAAGGCGACCTCGACCGGGTTCGCGACCTGTGCCTGCCGCCGCATCAGGATGATGTTGTAGGCGTAAAGCACCGCCGAGCAGAGAATGGCGATCGACCCCGCCAGCGCCTCCGGCCCCAGATCGGCCTCCGCCTGCCCGACGAAAATCACCACGACACCCGCAAGGCCCAGCAGGGACGCGCCGATCGCTCGCCGCTCGATCTTCTCGCCGAGCAGAATCGCGGCGAGAAACAAGGCGATCAGCGGCGCGATGAAGGCCAGAGCGATCGCCTGGGCCATCGGCACGCGGCCCAGGCCCCAGAAGAACAAAACCGCCATTACCGTCGCGACCAGACCGCGGGTGATATGGATGCGCATGATCGCCTTGCCCGGCCAGCGGTTGCGCGTGCCGAGAAAGAAGGCGCCGGCGATTAGCGCCCCCGCGCCATTGCGCCAGGCCAAAGCGTTATAGGTGCCGATCTCCAGCACCAGATGCTTCATCACCGCGTCCATGACCGAAAACAGCGCGATGCCCAGGCAGCCCGCGGCAAAGGGAATGGCGATGGCGTTGCGAACGGGCGGCATGAACCGCCCCTAGCCGCGAGCGGCCGCGCCGCGCCATCGGGATATTGCCCCGGTCAGTGCGAAGGGGAGAATTCGCCGCCGGAAAGTCTCGCGGCCGGCGCCTTCGCGCTCAGCGCCGCGCGGATATTCTGCTTCACGCGCGAGATCACGTCCGACGCGGCGGCCAATTCGTCTTCTGGAATGTCCGCAAAGACAAGTTCGTCCAGCTCGTCGGTCACGACGGCGATATGATCGAGCGCGCCACGACCCTTTTCGGTGATACAGATGCGCTTGACGCGGCGGTCCTTCTTGTCAGACTGGCGATAGACGAGGCCCGCATCCTCGAGCCGGTCGATCAGGCCGCCGACGCTGACTTTCCCGGTCTCCAGGAGGTTCGCCAGTTCAGTCTGGATCATGCCTTCTTCGGCATGACGGGCAATATTGCTCAGCGCCCACCATTGTGCGCGAGTGATCCCCAACGGTTTCAGTGCCTGATCGAAAAATGTCCGGCGCATCCGCGAAACATCGTGAATGAGGAAGCTGAATACTCCCTTGGCTGACGCATTCCGCATGCAAAATACCCTTGATTACTTGGATGGTACTTTCGCATCGTGCGCGGCAACGGTCAATGAAACAATAATATTCGGGCATCAGCCGGCATAGCGCGCTGCGATATTGGCGCGCGGGCGGACTCTGGCGAAAGGTGGCGGAGACGGAGGGATTCGAACCCTCGATACAGTTTCCCGTATGACGCTTTAGCAAAGCGTTGGTTTCAGCCACTCACCCACGTCTCCGGGCCGGCTTGGACGGACGCCTATAGGCATGGCTTCGCCGCGGTTCAACTGTCTCGAAGACGGTTGTTTACCGCCCCACGGACTCGCCTCGCCGCGAAAGCGACTCGCCTCGGCGCTCGTTCATCGACTTGAAAGCAAAGAAATGTTCCCCTCGGCGACCGAGTTTCACGTGTCCAATTCCCGGGGGTCCCCTACGCCATGAGACAGGCGCTCGTCCGTTTCGCCGCCTTCGCCGCTCTCGCGCTCGCCGCGCCGACGGCTGCCTTCGCACAGATTTCCAGCGTGGACCCCGACACCGGCTCCGCCTGGCAGCCGGAGGAAGCGGACGAATGGCAGCCGGTCGAAACGCCCCGCTCCGAACCGCAATATGAGCCGCAGCAGGAATGGGCGCCGATCGAGGCCCCGGCCGAGGCGCGCACACCCGCGCAAGGCAGTGCCGTCCCCGGCTTCAGCGGCGAGATGACCACCACCGGGACCACCCAGGCTTCGGCGACGGTGCCGCGTGAGGACATCTTCTCCGCCGCCACCGGCGTGTTCGGCAGCGGCGCCGAGGGGTTGGCCGGGATCATCGAGGATATCTTGAAGGATCAGGGCGAGCCGATCGCCTATATCGCCGGCGAGGAGGCGAGCGGCGCCTTCATCCTCGGCGCCCGCTGGGGTTCGGGGGTGATGCGCCACCGGCTGGATGGCGACCGCACCGTCTACTGGCGCGGGCCATCGGTCGGCTTCGACGTCGGCGCGGACGCCAGCAAGGTCTTCATCCTCGTCTACAACCTCCGCGATTCGCAGCAGATCTACCGCCGCTATGTCGGCGGCGAGGGGCGCGCCTATTTCGTCGGCGGCTTCACCGCGACCTATTTGCGGCGCGGCGACGTGGTGCTGATCCCGATCCGGCTGGGCGTCGGCGTGCGGCTGGGCGTGAACGCGAACTATCTGCGCTTCAGCGAGCGCAATCGTTGGCTGCCTTTCTAAATTGATCCAGGTAAGCTGAAGCTGTGCTCCGGCGAAGGCCGGAGCGTTGGGGATATGCCTCCACGGCTCCGGCCTTCGCCGGAGCGCGGAATGATCTCAGCCTCCGAACGCCCAAGCGAGCGTTTCGCCTGACTTGAACGGAACAACCTGCGTGCCGGCGGCCGGAAGGCTGTCCGGCACTTTCGTTTCCGCCCGGCGCAGGGTGACGCGATCCTCGTTCAGCTTCAGGCCGTAAAAAGCCGGGCCGTGGATCGAGGCGAAACCCTCGAAATGGTCGAGCGCGCCGTCCGCATCGAACACCTCGGCATAGGTTTCCAGCGCATAAGGCGCGTTGAAGATGCCGGCGCAGCCGCAATCCTGTTCCTTCTTCCCGATGGCGTGCGGCGCGCTGTCGGTGCCCAGGAAGAATTTCGGCGAGCCGGAAGTCGCGGCCTTGCGCACCGCCAGCCGGTGCCGCTCGCGCTTCACGACCGGCAGGCAGTAAGCGTGCGGCCTGAGGCCCCCGGCGAACAGGGCATTGCGGTTGATGATCACATGCTGCGGCGTCACCGTCGCGGCGATGTTCGGTCCCGAGCCTTCCACGAACGCGACCGCCTCTGCCGTGGTGATATGCTCGAACACGATCTTCAGCCCGGGCAGATCGCGCACGAGCGGGGCAAGGATGCGCTCGACAAATACCGCCTCGCGGTCGAACACGTCCACCTCGGGGTCCGTCACCTCGCCATGCACAAGCAAGGGCATGCCGATCGCCTGCATGCGCTCCAGCACGGCCATGATGTTGCGAATGTCGGTGACGCCGTGCGCGCTGTTGGTGGTGGCGTTGGCGGGATAGAGCTTGGCCGCCGTGAACACACCCTCGGCATGGCCGCGCGCAATCTCGTCGGCATCGGCATCGTCGGTGAGGTAGCAGGTCATCAGCGGCGTGAAGGCCGCGCCCGCCGGCAATGCCGCCATGATGCGGTCGCGATAGGCCGCGGCCGCCGCGACAGCCGTCACCGGTGGCGCCAGGTTCGGCATCACGATCGCCCGCGCGAATTGCCGCGCCGTATAGCCCGCCACCGCCTCGAGCATCGCGCCGTCGCGGAGATGAACATGCCAGTCGTCGGGGCGGCGGATGGTGATGCTGGTTGGATCGGTCACCGCGCCTCCCTAACTGGGGAATATGCCCACCACCACCCTCGCCGATCGTGCCCTCATCCGTCTCTCCGGAGAGGATGTGCGCGGCTTCCTGCAGGGTCTGGTCACCAACGACACGGCGGGCATCGCGCCGGAGCGGCCAGTCTGGGCCGCTTTGCTCAGCGCGCAGGGCAAGGCTCTGTTCGATTTCATGCTGTGGGCGGATGGCGAGGATGTGCTGGTCGATTGCGAGGCCGAGCAGGCCGAGGCGCTGGCCAAAAGACTGAAGCTCTACCGGCTGCGCCGCGCGATCGCGATCGAGCTGGAACCCGCTCTGGCCGTCCATTGGGCGCCGAGCGGCGAAGGGCCGCCAGACCCGCGCCTGCCCGAACTCGGTCGGCGCTGGCTCGGCCCGGCGAGCGATCCCGCGACCGGCTGGCGCGAACACCGCCTCCGCCTCGGCGTCACCGAGGGCGCGGCGGAACTGGGCCAGGACAAGATTCTCTGGCTGGAATGCAACGCCATCGAGCTGAATGGCGTCAGCTTCGCCAAGGGCTGCTATGTCGGGCAGGAGAATACCGCGCGGATGAACTGGCGGCAGAAGGTCAACCGCCGCCTCGTCGTCGTGCCCGCCACCGAAGCCGGCCCGCGCACCCGCATTCTCTATCCCGAACTCGGTCTCGCGGTGGAGCATCGCCGCATCGACGATCTCGGCGACGCGCTGCGTCCGGACTGGCTGCAAGCCGCGCTTGCCGCACCGCCCGCCTGACCCGGCCTTTCCTCCCGGGCGGCTTTGCGCCATAGCCTTCTCATGACCCGTATCCTTCCCTTCGCCCTTCTCGCCACCCTGGCCGTCGCCGGTTGCGCCCGTTCCGAAGAAGCCAGCCTGATCCCGCCGGACAGCAATTCGGGCTATAATCAGGTCGGCCGCGTCGGCGTGCCGGAAGAGGATGACCGCGACCCGGCCATCGGCCAGTGGCGCGCCTCGCTGCAGGAAAATGTCCAGGCGCTCGAATTCGGGCCGATGGGGACGGAACCGTTGTTCAGCCTGCTCTGCTCCGGCACGCGCGCCGTATATCTGCAGCGTCATGGCGGTGCTCCCGCCGGGCCGCTCCCGGATATGGAAGTGGAGCGTGGCGAGGTGAGCGAGCGTTTGCCGGTCACCGTGACCGCCGGCGCCGTGCCGATGCTGCGCGCCGAAGTGCAGCTGTCCAGTTCGCTCGCGCAGACGCTTGCCGCGCAGGGCGAAGTGCTGGTGTTCAGGCTCGGCGACACCGCGCCGCTGATCCTTCCGGCCAGCCCGCTGATCGCCGATTATCTGCGCAGCTGCCAGACAGGGTCGCCGCTGCCGACCAGCGTGGGTGACGGTGCCGCGACCGGCAACAGCGCCGCGCCCGCGCCCGAGGCGGCCGGCAACACGGCCGCTCCAGCTGCGGCTCCCGCTCCCGCCCCGGCCGCCAACAGCGCGCAGCCGAAGCAATGACAAGGGGCGGCGCCTTCCTGATCGCGGCCGGTGCGCTGGCGCTGGCGGCGCCGCAGGCGGTCGCGGTGCAGCCCGCCGCCGGCAGTACGGCCAGCGTCGCAGACTGGGCCAATGCGCCGCTCACGCCCGGCGCCTGGGTCTATCATCGCAGCGCGAGCAATGCCCGCAGCCGCGCCACCTTCGGCCCGCGCGGCGCGCCTTTGTTCGAAGTCGCCTGCACCAATCAGGGCAATATCGCTTTATTCCGTCACGGCGCGAGCGCCGGGTCGATCACCGTCCGCACCAGCGCGACGATGCGGGCGCTGACCGGCAATGCGCTGTCCGCCGGCCTGTCCGTCTCGGTCGAGGCCAATGACGCGATCCTCGACGCGATGGCGTTCAGCCGCGGCCGCTATGCGATCGAAGCACCGCGCGTCGGCACGATCGTCGCCCCCGCCTGGCCCGAACTAGCCCGCGTCGTCGAGGATTGCCGCCGCGGCTAGCGGTTCACCGCTCTCCGATCACCCAAACCCGCTCAGCCTGAGCCTGTCGAAGGCCTGTCCTTCTCAACGCTTCTGCCCAAAAGCAGGGCAGCCCTTAGGCAAGCTCAGGATGGACGGGGCGTGGGGCCTATTGCGCCGTCCGCCGCCACGGCCGTTGCGGCGCGGAGCGCGGCCGGGGCGCGAACGCTTCGTCCAGCAGCCGCGCCAGCCGGTAGCCGCCGCGCGCGATCTGCGTGCGCACCACCGGGATCAGTTCCGCGATCTGCGTCTGATTGAGCACCGGTGGTTCGCTCGGCACTTCCGCGCACGGATCCTGCAGCATCGTGCCGTAGGCGAATTGGCGGCTGACGCCCCAGGCTTCCTCCGCCCAATCGGCCACCGTCCCGGCGCGAATCGCCTCCCGGTCGCCGCCATGCTCGGCCATGATGCCGCGCGCATCGGCCTGCGGCGTCGTGATCGCGCGCTCGGCCAGATAGCCGTCCCAGATCGAATGGAGGTTGGAGCGGATGCGGCTGTAATAAGCCGCGAAGCCGTTGCCGCCCCGGTCGCTACGGTCGCCGCTGTGCATCGGCTGGTGCATGTCGCCGACGAAATGGACCAGGAAGGCCAAAGAGGCGAGCCGCTCGCGCGTCGGCAGATTATCGTCCTTCAGCAGCCGCAAATGCCGCTCCACCTGCGCCGACACGCAATTGCCGTCGCGGCAGGGCGTGCGCATGTCGAACGGGCGGCAGATGTTGACGTTCTGATAATGCCAGGTGGCGGTGTAGCTGAACCGGTCGGTCATCGCGCGGATGCAGTCCGGCCAGACGCTCGCATCCTCGATCGTCGCCGCCGGGCAGGTCGGCGTGTCGAGCTGCGCGGAATTGCGGAGCAGGCGCAGGATCTGCGCGCGGGTGCTGGGGCTGACCTCCAGCATCGCGATCTTGGCGATGGTCTTGTGCCCGTAATCCCACCAGGCGGCGGCGGGGGCAGGGGCAAAGGCGACCATCGCCACAAGCAGGATCAGCAAACGCCGCATCGTCATTCGTCTCCGTAAATCGCCACGCTGCGCCCGGCCGGGCTCGCCTGGCCGCGATACATGCCGGGCGTGTTGAAGCTGTAGATGCTATCGCCGCCCGGCGTCACGACAATGACGCCACCCGTGCCGCCCAGAGCGCGCATTTCGGCCATCACCGTGTCGGCGGCCTGCTGCGCGCTGTCCCGCGTGAAGCGCAGCCGCGCGCAGATCTCGTGCGCGACGCCTTCGCGGATAAAGAATTCGCCTGCTCCCGTCGCGGAGACGGCGCAGGCGCGGTTGTCGGCATAGGTGCCGGCGCCGATGATCGGCGAATCGCCGATCCGGCCCCATCTTTTGCCGGTCAGGCCGCCGGTCGAGGTGGCTGCGGCCACGTTGCCTTCCCGGTCGAGGGCCACCGCGCCGACCGTCCCATATTTCAGGTCGATGTCGAACGCTTCTGCCGACGGACGGGCGCGGAACTCCTCCCATTGCCGCCGCCGCTCCGGCGTGTGGAAATATTCGTTCGGCACCTGCTCCAGCCCCTGCTCGACGGAGAATTGATCGGCGCCCAGGCCGCGCAGGAAGACGTGGGGGCTGTTCTCCATCACCCGCCGGGCGAGCGTCACCGGGTGGCGCGTGTGGGTCGATCCAGTGACCGCCCCGGCGCGGCGGTCGCGCCCGTCCATGATCGCGGCGTCATGTTCGATACTGCCTTCATAGGTGAAGACCGCGCCGCGCCCCGCGTTGAAATTGGGGTCGTCCTCCAGCAGCTGCACCGCCGCCTCGACCGCGTCCAGCGCGCTGCCACCGCGTTCCAGCACCGCCGATCCCGCCTGCAGCGCGCGATCCAGCGCCGCGCGAATCGCCGCATCCTGTTCGGGGGTCAGCCGGTCGCGCTGGATCACCCCGGCGCCGCCATGAATCACCAGCCGCCAGGCCGGGCGCTCGTTTCCGACGAATCGTTGCGCACTCGCGGGATCGGTCATCAGCAAAACTCCGGCCAAAGCGAGCAGCAAACGGGCGAGCATCGGCGCATCTCCATCGCCGCCGGCTCATAAGGGGTGGATGCCCCAGGTGAAAGCCGCCTCTTGCCTTTCTCCGTGAATCATATAAATATGATATCATAATTAAATGATGGAGGAACATATGGCCGAACGCCTTGCCCAAAGCGGGAATTTGAACACCAGCAGTGAAACGCGTGCCGTCACCAGCAGCGGCTATCTGATGCTGCTCGTCGTTTTGCTCGCGCTCGGCGCCGCCGGCTGGGGGATCAGCCTCGCCGCCGGCGGGATGAAGCTGACGGGCATATTGATCGCGGCCGGCAGCGGCCTGTTCGCTTTGATCGTCATGTGCGGCTTCTACATGCTGCAGCCCAATCAGGGCGCGGCGATCACTTTGTTCGGCGACTATCGCGGCACCGATCGCGCGACCGGCCTGCGCTGGGTCCTGCCCTGGCTGATCCGCACCAAGGTCTCGGTCCGCTCCAACAATTTCGTCTCCGAGCGGCTGAAGGTGAACGATCTGCGCGGCAACCCGATCGAGATCGCGGCCCAGATCGTCTGGCGCGTCACCGATACCGCCCAGGCTCTGTTCGACATCGACGATTACAAGGCCTTCGTGATCGTGCAGACCGAGGCGGCGGTGCGCTCGATCGGTTCGCGCTACGCCTATGACGATCTCGATCATCACGAGGAAGTGACGCTGCGCGGCAGCCACGACATCGTCAACGCGGCGCTGCGCGAGGAGCTGATCGAGCGGCTGAAGGTGGCCGGCATCACCGTCGACGAATGCGGCCTCACGCACCTTGCCTACGCGCAGGAGATTGCCGGGGCGATGCTGCGTCGCCAGCAGGCGCATGCGGTGGTCGCGGCCCGCGCGATGCTGGTCGAAGGCGCGGTTGGCATGGTGCAGATGGCGCTGGCGAAGCTGTCCGAGAACAATGTCGTCGAGCTGGATGACGAGCGCCGCGCGACGATGGTGTCGAACCTGATGGTGGTGCTGTGCGGCGAGCGCGAGGCGCAGCCGGTGGTCAACGCCGGAACGCTCTACCAGTAAGGCAGAGGTGTCGTGCCCGACGATAGGAAGGCGTTCGCGCTGCGGATCGAACCGGCTTTGTGGGTACAGCTGGAACGCTGTGCCGCGGCCGAGTTCCGCAGCGTGAATGCCGAGATCGAGGTGCTGCTGCGCGAGGCGCTCGCGCGGCGGGGCGTGAAGGTGGCGCCGCCCGAACAGCGCAAGCGCGGGCGGCCGAAGAAGGAGAATGAGGAATGATGCCCGGTCACATGAGCAAAAGGAACAAGCTGGCCCTGATCATCGGCAGCGCGACCGCGATCTTCGGCGGCGTGATCCTGATGCTGGCCCGCCAGTAGCGATCAGGAGGCCTCCGCCGCGGCCTCGGTCCTGTGTACGGGCCGGGGCCGCGCCTTCAGCCCGATCAGCGGCCGGATCGCCGGCACCAGATCGCCGAGCCGGTAGAACAGCCAGCAGCCCGCCACCGTCCCGCACAGCAGGATGACGAAGTCCGCGCCGCTGGACAGCCCCTTCGGCAGAAGCGCGAAGGCGATCACTACGATCAGGGTCTGGTGAATGATGTAGAAGGGGAAGACCGCCTCGCTCAGTCGCGCCCGCCAGACATGGTCGCGGTTCAGCAAGGTGTCGGCGAGGCGCAGCAGCGGCAGGATCATCGCCCACATCATCGCCCCCATCGCTGCCCGGTCGATGATCGCCCACAGATGCGGCAGCTTGGCACTGTCGGCGAAGGCCAGCTCGATCCCCAGCAGCACCGCATAGGCCGCGAGCGCCACGCCCAGCGACAGCCGCCAGCAGCGCGCCACCGCGCCCCACAGCCCTTCATTCCCCGCCAGCGCGAAGCCGATCAGGAAGCAGGGCAGGTACATGGCATCGCTCAGCCAGTCGTCGAACAGGCCGTGCGATTCCCCCAGCGTGAACGCGACGCCGACGCGCACCGGCACGAAGTAGAGCAAGGGCGCCCAGAGCAATCGCCGGCCCTCCAACAGCCAGCCGATCGCCGCCGCCCCGCGCGCCTTCCACGCCTCGGGCACGAAGGCGATGCCCGCGCACAGGACGAGCGTGTAGGCGAACAGATAAGCGACGAACCACAGATGTTCCCAGCCCGGCTGGCTCACCCCGTCCACGGCGCGGAAGCCGAATTCGTCATTCGCGATGAAATGCCAGAAGCCGTGCGGATAGTCGTGGTTCAGCACCAGGTTGATCCAGCTCTGCGGCGGAATGATCAGGATCATCGCGACGATCAGCGGCAGCAGCAGCCGCGCCGACCGTTCGCGCAGAAAGCCGCCCAGCCCGGTGCGCGCCAGCAGGGCCCGGCTAGCGAAGCCGGCGATCAGGAACAGCAAGGCCAGCCGCCAGGGCGTCACGAACAGCATCGGCGCGTTCAGCCATTCCAGCGAGTCGAGCTTCACCAGCCATGTGCCGGGCGAGAATGCGCGGCCGATATGGTGGAGGATCAGCAACATGAACGCGCCGATCCGCAACCAGTCGAGCCCGTAGTGACGGGCGATCGGCGACAGCAGATGCGGCGGCGGGTTCATCGCGCGCGCCATATGCGATGGGCGGTGCCGGACCGATGCAGAGACAGGGTTAACGGATTCTGTGTCCCGCGCCGGCACACGGAATGCCGCTGGTGTGAACGCGGGCGCGTTCATCCTTTGCGAGGAATTCCTCCATTATGGTGCGATTTCAGCGCTGAGGAGGCCCATCATGACTGCCAACCCGATCAGGGACTTCCTCATCGTCGAGGAGGATCAAAGCGCGGACCATGACGCTCAGGTCGATGCGATCCTCGATGCGGTGCGCGCCCATCTGGGCATGGAGATCGCCTTCGCCGCGCGGTTCGAGGGCGAGCAGCGCCGCTTCACCCATATCCGCACCGAATTGCCGGTGCCGCAGCGGCCGGGCGATTGCGAGCCGGTCGAGCAAAGCTATTGCCACCACATATTGGAAGGGCGGCTGCCCGAACTGATCCACGACGCGCAGGACATTCCCTTCGCGCACGAACTGGCGATCACCAAGGCATTGCCGGTCGGCTGCCACATCAGCGTGCCGCTGAAGCTCAAGGATGGCAGCCTTTACGGCAGCTTCTGCTGCCTCAGCCGCGAGGCCGATCACAGCCTCACCCAGCGCGACGTCAACACGGTCAAGGCCTTCGCCGATCTGGCCTCCGACCAGATCGAGCTGGCGATGGGCAAGCGCCGGGAGCGCGAGGCGGCGGTGGCGCGGATCGAGGCGGCGATCGCCGCGGGCCAGCCGGCGATCGTCTATCAGCCCATCCACCGGCTGGCGGACGGCGGCCCGGCGGGAGTCGAGGCGCTCGCCCGCTTTCCCGACCGCGACGAACGCCCGCCTTGCGACTGGTTCAACGAGGCCGCGGCGCTCGGCGTCGGGCTGGAGCTGGAGCTGGCGGCGGTGCGTGCGGCGCTGCTCGGCGTCGCCTATCTGCCCGGCGACATTTATTGCGCGATCAACGTCGCGCCCGCGACCATCCTGTCCGGCGCGCTGACCGCGATCCTGGCCGATGCGCCCCCCGGACGGATCGTGCTCGAGGTCACGGAACATGCGGAGGTTGAATCCTATGCCAGCCTGCGCGAGGCGCTGGCGCCTTTGCGCAGCCGCGTGCGGGTGGCGGTCGACGATGTCGGCGCTGGCTATGCGGGCCTGCGCCACATCCTGGATCTGGAACCCGACATCCTGAAACTGGACATGGGCCTTACCCGCGACGTGCATGTCGATCCGGCGCGCCGCGCCCTGATCGCGGCGATGGTGGATTTCGCCGGCGGCATATGCTGCCGGATCGTCGCCGAGGGCGTGGAGAGCGCGGAGGAGGCGGCGGTCCTGCGCGAGCTCGGCGTCGATTATGCGCAGGGCTGGCATTATTCAAAGCCGATGCCGCCGGTCGCCGCGCAGCAATATCTGCTGTCGGGCGGCGGCGCCTATGCACCCGCACCGCCCGCTGCTGCCGCACCGGCGCGTCGCTTCGCTTGAGGCCGGTCAGCCGCTCCAGCCGGATCAGCGCGCAGGCGCGGGCGGCATCCCGATCATCCGCTCCACCTCGCGGAGCAAGGCCCGATAGCCGTCCTGATTGGTGGTGATCCCGGCAATCGCGACCCGGTTCTGCGGATCGTAATAGGCCATCGTCCCCCAGAAGCCGCTGTGCCAGTAAAAGTCCCGCTCGCCCGCGCGCTTCACAAAGATGCCGAGCCGGTAGATGTGGGCATTGCGGTGCGGCCCCTGCCACAGCATTTCGCGCAGCGTCTCCGGCCGGTCGAACACCCGCCCGTCGAACAATGCCTGGAAGAAAGTGGCGAGATCGCGGGCGGACATCAGCAGCCCGCCGCCGCCATAAAGATCCATGCTGACATCGAAGCCGGTCGCATCCAAGTCGCCCAGATATTGCCGCGCCCGCGCCGGTGCGCTTTCGCGCGCCTGCTCGAACCTTTCCCACCAGGTCGATCGCAGCCCCAGCCGATCAAGCCGCAATTGCTCGCGCACCGCCACGGCCAGATTCTTGCCCGTCAGCCGCTCGATAATGTCGCCGAGCAATATGTAGCCCGTGTCGGAATAGCGGAACTCGGTTCCCGGCGGGCTCTGCGGGTCGGCCCATTGCATCGACAGCCGCACCAGCTCCTCGCGGGTGAAGACATGCGTGGGATCGGCCTGCACCATCGCGATGAAGCGCGGGTCGCCGCCATGGTCGTACAGACCGGCGCTGTGGCTCATCACCTGCCGGACACTGATCCGGCCAGTGTCGAAGCCGTCGGCGCGCAGCAGGGCATCGAGCGCCGGGGTCAGCAGCGGCCCGATCGGCGCGTCGAGATCGATCCGCCCTTGCTCCCACAGCCGCAGCAGGGTCGCGGCGACGAAGGTCTTGGTGTTGCTGGCGATCCGCACCGGGGTATCGATGGTCAGCGCCCGCCCCGGCTCCGCCTCCCCGCTCGCCACCTCGATGCTGGTGTCCCCGCCGATCGCGACGATCGCATGCGGGCGTTCGAGGGCGGCCGGGCGCGGCGGGGCAGGCGGCTGCGCGGGCGCCTGCGCGGCCACGGTGGCCGGCATGACGAGGGCGAGCGCAAGGAGCAGTTTGCGAAGCATGGGCGCAGGCTAACGCAGCCGTATTAGCCGGACAAGACACACGCGCTTGCCCGATAGGATTCCAGCTGATCTATCCTCGTGGATGGACCAGCACACCATCGAACGCCTCGCTCTGCTCGAGGCCGCCACCCGCGATCCCGCCTCGCCCACCTGCTTCACGCCCGTTCGCCTCCGCGCCCGCAAAGACGGCTGGAGCCCCGCCATCCAGCGCCGCTACGTCGCCGCGATCGCGCTGACCGGCAATGCCAGCCAGGCCGCCGCGCTCGCCGGCCGCACCCGCCAGAGCGCCGCGCGCCTCACCCGCCGCCCGGATGGCGCTTCCTTCTCCCGCGCGCTCAGCGCCGCTTATGGCTTCGCGGCGGAGCTGCGGCGGGCGGAAGCCGCGCTCCGCCGCGCGCGCAAAGGTGATGCGGAAGGTTCCCGCGATTTTTTCGCCATGGGGTGTGAACCTTCAGCACCTCAGGAACCTTCCGGCCGCATGCGGGGCGCTGCAATTGTCACGCGAAGCCCCTATGTGGGCCGCGCGCCGGCTGCCGCTCCCATCGCGTCGCCGCCATGCTATAGAGGCCCCATGTCCGTTCGCCCCTGGAGAGACATTCACCGCCGCGCCTCGCGGCAGATCATGGTCGGCAACGTGCCGGTCGGCGGCGATGCGCCCGTGACCGTCCAGACCATGACCAACACGCCGACCAGCGATCCGCGCGCGACGATCGACCAGATCCGCCGCTGCGAGGATGCGGGCGTGGACATCATCCGCGTGAGTTGCCCGGACACGGACAGCACCGCCGCGCTGAAGCAGATCGTCCGCGCGGCCCGCGTGCCGATCGTCGCCGACATCCATTTCCACTATAAGCGCGCGCTCGAGGCGGCGGATGCAGGCGCGGCCTGCCTGCGCATCAATCCCGGCAATATCGGCAGCGCCGAGCGGGTGAATGAGGTCGTCAACGCCGCCAAGGCCAATGGCTGCGCGATCCGCATCGGCGTGAACGCCGGGTCGCTGGAGAAGGACCTTCTCGAGAAATATGGCGAGCCTTGCCCCGAGGCACTCGTGGAATCCGCGCTCGACCATATCAAGCTGCTGCAGGACCGCGACTTTCACGAATTCAAGGTCGCGGTGAAGGCCAGCGACCTCTTCCTCGCCGTCGCCGCTTATCAGCAGCTGGCCGAGCAGGTCGATTGCCCGCTGCATCTCGGCATTACCGAAGCGGGCGGCTTCGTCGGCGGCACGGTCAAATCCTCGATCGGGATCGGCAGCCTGCTCTGGTACGGCATCGGCGACACGATCCGCGTCTCCCTCTCGGCCGAGCCGGAGGAGGAAGTCCGCGTCGGCTTCGAAATCCTGAAGGCGCTCGGCATCCGCAATCGCGGTGTGCGCGTGATCTCCTGTCCCAGCTGCGCGCGGCAGGGCTTCGACGTGATCCGCACCGTGCAGGCGCTGGAGGAACGGCTCCAGCACATCCGCACGCCGATGAGCCTCTCGGTGCTCGGCTGCGTCGTCAACGGCCCCGGCGAAGCGCGGGAAACCGACATCGGCATCACCGGCGGCGGCGGCGGCAAGCATATGGTCTATCTGTCGGGCGTCACTGACCATCATGTCCAGGATGCCGGCATGATCGACCACATCGTCAAGCTGGTCGAAGCCAAGGCCGCGGAGATCGAGGCGGCGAGCGAAGCTGTGCCGGTGGCGGCGGAGTGAGATCGACATGCGATCGCGCGTGCTGCTGATCATTGCGCTGGTGATCGCAGGCTGCGCGACCACCTCACCGGCGATGCGGCCGCTGGCTGTGGCCATCGGCGATTATGACGGTCGGTCGTGTCCCATTACAATCGATCACGAGAGCTATCCGGACCAGCGCGTAGCCGTCGAGGAACTACAATCGCGGCTTGCTGGGGTGGACCGACGGCGCGAGGTCCACATCACAGGTATCGGCAACACGCCTTATCGCTGCATTGGTGGCGTAATCTTTGCTCTTCAGCGGCTTGGGTTTCATCGCATCGGCTTTATCTCCGAACCTGCTCCGACGACGAGCGCCAACCCGAACGGCCGTTAACCATCGCCCTTCACCGGGCCGAAGCCCCGCGCGCGCTAAGGCCACGGCATGAAGGGCGCGCTTTTCCTCGTGATCGCCGGCGGGCTGGCCATTGGCCTGGCCACGCCGTTCGAGCATGTGTCGGATGCGCCGGTCGAGCCGCCCAAGGCAGAGAAGGCCGCGAAGCCTGCGTCCAGACCCGCCACGCCGCAGCAGGCCGCGCGCTGGGGCGGGGAGACGCGGCTGGCCCGCGAGGCGAACGGCCATTTCTACGCGGCGGCGCAGGTGAACGGGCAGCCGATCCGGCTGGTGGTCGATACCGGCGCGAGCACGGTGGCGCTGACCCAGGAGGATGCGCGGCGGGCCGGGATCATGGTGGACCCGGCAAGGTTCGCGGTGATCGGCACGGGCGCGAGCGGCCCGGTGCGCGGCCATCCCGTCACCATCTCCCGCATCGCCGTCGATGGCCGTGAGGTCCGCAATCTGGACGGGGTGGTGCTGGAAGGGCTGGAAGTCTCTTTGCTCGGCCAGACCTATCTCTCCCGGCTCGAGGAAGTGCGCATGAGCGGCAGCGAGATGATCCTGCGCTAGTAAGGATTCTTGGCCGCTTCCGCGATAGGATTGCGGATGCTACGCCGCCGCAATGATGCCTCAAGTGACTTCGGAGATTGGTCAGGCGATCCAGCTCGCCGTTGCGCCGGCGCTGATTCTGGTGGCGATCGGCAATCTGCTCAACGTGGTCGCGGTGCGGCTGGCGCGCATCATCGACCGCGCGCGGGACCTGGAGAAGAATTTTCCGGCCGAGCCGGGCGAGGAGCGCAGCCTCGCCGTGACGGAGCTCGGCTCGCTCGGGCGGCGGATGAAATTGTGCCACGCCTCGGTCGGCTTCATTACGGCGGGCGGCATCCTGATCTGCCTGCTGGTCATCCTGCTCTTTGTCGAATTCCTGAACGCGGCGGGCCATGCGGACTGGGTGTCGGCCCTCTTCATCACGGCGATGGCGACCCTGGTCGTCGGTTTGCTGCTGTTTCTCGCCGAGATCAGCATCGCGATCCGTGTCGTGAAGGTACGCGAGGAAGTGCTCCACCTCGCGCGCGATTGATCTTTCGCGATTACGGTCGCATCAGGCGGCCCGCTTTTGAACTTTGACCGGAGTCCGCTCCCTTGCTCAGCCTCGCCTTCATCCGTGACAATCCCGATGCCGTGAAGGCGGCCGCGGCGGCGAAGAATGTGACGCTCGACGTCGACCGGCTGCTCGCGGTGGACGGCGCGGTGCGCGAGGCGAAGACGCGCGCGGACGGCCTGCGCACCGAGCGCAACGAGATCAGCAGCCGCTTCAAGGATGCCGCGCCCGAGGAGAAAGCCGGACTCGGCGCCCGCTCCAAGGCGATTTCCGGCGAGATCGCGGCGGCGGAAGAGGCATCCAAGGCGGCCGAGGATGAGTTGCAGGCGATGTTGCTGCGCGTGCCGAACATCCCCTGGGACGGCGCGCCGGTCGGCCCGGACGAGTCGTTCAACACCGTGATCCGCACCGAAGGCGCGGTGCGCGAATTCGATTTCGAGCCGCTCGATCATGTCGCCTTGATGGAGAAGAATGACTGGGCCGATCTCGCCCGGATCACCCAGGTTTCCGGCTCGCGCACTTATTGCCTGAAGGGCCGGCTGGCCCTGCTCGAACAGATGCTGATGGTCTGGGCGATGCAGCGGCTGGAAGCGGCGGGCTTCACTTTGATGACCGTCCCGGCGCTGGCGCGCCCGCAGGCTTTTGTCGGCACCGGCCATTTTCCGGGCCATGAGGAAGAGGCCTATCACGTCCCCGCCGACGATCTGTATCTGGCGGGCACCGGCGAGATCGCTTTGACCGGCCTGCACAGCGGCGAGATCATCGAAGCGGACAAGCTCCCCATCCTCTATGCCGGCTATTCGCCCTGCTTCCGGCGCGAGGCGGGCAGCGCCGGGCGCGACGTGCGCGGCCTGCTGCGGGTCCACCAATTCTACAAGCTGGAGCAGTACATCATCTGCCGCGACGACGCCGACGAGAGCGCGAAGTGGCACCAGCAGCTGCTGCATCACGCCGAAGCGATGCTGCAGGCGCTTGAAATTCCCTATCAAGTGATCGAGACTTCGACCGGGGATATGGGGACGGGCAAGTTCCGGATGAACGATATCGAGAGCTGGGTGCCCAGCCTTGGCAAATATCGCGAGACGCACAGCTGCTCGACGCTGCACGACTGGCAAGCGCGCCGGGCGAACCTGCGCTGGCGGGATGAGGAGCGGAAGGTCCGCTTCGTCCACACGCTGAACAATACCGCGCTCGCGTCGCCCCGCATCCTCGTGCCCCTGCTCGAAAATCACCAGACCGAAGACGGCCGCGTCCGTCTCCCGGCGGCGCTTCAGTCCCTGATGGGCGGCGAATATCTGTGAAGCAGCCGGCGGGCCTTCCCGTGGCGGCGCGTGCCAAGGCGGTGGCCTTGGCCCAGCTTGCGCTGCTGCGCGGGGGCACCAGCCTGGACGATATTGCCCGCCGCCGCGAACGCGACCGGCAGCCGCCGAACAAGGCGCTGGCTTTGCGCGAGGTCGCCGCCTGGTGCGACATGCGCCTCAAGGCCATCCGCACCCCGCCGATCCAGCCGACCCGCGCGCCCGGCTGCGACCGCCCGCCGGTCCTGGTCCTGCCCGGTTTCCTGGCCAGCGACCTCAGCACCAAACCGTTCCGCGAGGCGCTCACCGCGCGCGGCTGGGAAGTGCATGGCTGGGGCCTCGGCACCAACAAGGGCGCCTGCCGCAACATGCTGGCCGAGGTGGAGCGGCTGGTCGATCAGATTGCCGGCGACGGCAAGATCATCATCCTCGGCTGGAGCTTCGGTGGCCTCTACGCGCGCGAGGTCGCCAAGCTGAAGCCGGAAAAGATCGCCAAGGTCATCACCATGGGCACGCCTTTCTCCGGCGATCCGCGCGCGAACAACCTGTGGCGCACCTATGAAAAGGTCGCCGGCTATCCGGTCGATCAGACCCCGTTCGACGTGAAACTCAACGAAAAGCCGCCAGTGCCGACCACGGCTTTGTGGTCACGCGGCGACGGCATCGTCGCCCCGGTCTGCGCCCGCGGCGCGCCCAATGAGTCCGACCGCCAGATCCAGGTCAATTGCAGCCACATCGGCTACATGACCAACAAGGATGTGCTGCGCAAAGTGCTCGAGCAGCTGGAGCGTTAGCCCCGGAACCGCTCGACGATTGCGGGAGGCACCCGGATCGGCCGTCCGCTTGCCTTGTCGATGATCGCCCAGGTCGTCCGCGCCTTCAGCAACGTCTTCCCGTCCGCGCCGGTGAATTCCATCAACCGGTCGAACCGCGCCCCGCGCGGCTCGTCGCCGACCCAGGTGCGGCCATGCGCCGTCTCGCCGACCAGCAACGGCCGCAGATAGTCGATCTCATGCCGGGTGATCACCCAGATATAGAGCTCCGCATCGGCCGGATCGGCAAGCGCATACCAATGGTCGGTCGCGAGGCGTTGGATCCACTGCACCCACACGGCATTGTTCACATGTCCGAGCTCGTCGATATGCTCCGGTGCCGCCGTGAAGCTGCGCGCGAACCCGTTCATCGCGGGCAGCGCGGGTGGCCCGGGCAGATGATGAAGCGCGACAGGGGACCCGAGCCGACGCCGCTGCCGACCGGTTCGACGGGGTCGGTGGGGATCGGCGGCGCGGGCGAACCGATGACGGCGCCGCGTGGTCCCCCGGTGACCGGGTTGCGCGTGATGGAAGGGGCCGGATTGTGCCGGATGGCGAGCGTGTAGCGCCCGGCCGCCGGGCTGCCCGAAACGACGCGGATGGTGAACACACCCGTCGATGGCGCGGTGAAGCCCAGCCGCGCGGTGCGCGCATCGCCTTCGGCCGGCCGGCGGGAGAGCGGCGTCGGCCCACCATGCGCGAACAATTCGATATGCGGCACGACCCGGCTGCCTGCGGCGGGCGCGGCGGTGATCATGATGCGCTGCCCGCGCACCAGTTCGACCGGATAATCGTCATAGCGGCGGCCCTCGCCGTCCGCATCGTCGCTCATCGTGATCTCGCCTTGAATCTGCGGCGGGGCAGGCGTGTAATCCTGTGCGACCGCCGTCGTGGCGAGCGCCGCGCCCGCGACTGGAACCAGCCATTTCACCAGCATCGTCGTTTCTCCTGCCTTAGCGCGCGCCGGTGCCGCCCGCATTCTGGGTCAGCATGAAGGCGTAGGATTCCGCCACCTCGCGCAGCGCGCTCCAGCGCCCCGACTGGCCGCCATGGCCCGCGCCCATATTGATCTTCATCAGTTGCAGATTGTTGTCGGTCCGCAGCTCGCGCAGCCGCGCATTCCACTTGGCCGGCTCCCAATAGGTGACGCGCGGGTCGTTCAGGCCGCCGGTGATGAACATCGGCGGGTAAGCCTGCGCCCGCACATTGTCGTAGGGGCTGTAGCTCAGCATGTAGCGGAAGGCTTGCGCGTCCGTGATCGGATTGCCCCATTCGTTCCACTCGCCCGGGGTCAGCGGCAAAGTATCGTCCAGCATGGTGTTGACCACATCCACGAACGGCACATCGGCCACCACCGCGCCCCACAGCTCCGGATCGCTATTGACCACCGCGCCCATTAATTCGCCGCCCGCCGAGCCGCCGGAGATCGCGATCCGGCCCGCGCTGGTGTAGCGCTGCTCGATCAGCCCCTTCGCCACGTCAACGAAGTCGTTGAACGTGTTGGTGCGCTGGTTCAGCTTGCCCTGCAGATACCAGCCGTAACCCAGATCGTCGCCGCCCCTTATGTGGGCGATGGCGACGGTGTAGCCGCGATCGACCAGGCTCAGGCGGTTGGCATTGAAGGCGGGCGGAACGGCATAGCCATAGGCGCCATAAGCGTAGAGGAAGAGCGGCGCCTGCCCGTTGCGCTCGAAGCCGCGGCGATGGACGAGCGACACCGGAACCAGCTTGCCGTCGCGCGAGGGGATCATCAGCCGCTCGGTAACGTACTGGCTCGGGTCGTAGCCCGACGGGATTTCCTGGACCTTCAGCACCTCCAGCCGGTCGTCGGCCGGGTGATAGTCATAGACGGTCGGCGGCGTGACCATCGAGCTGTAGGACAGCCGGTAAGCCGCCGGCGCATATTCCGCATTTCCGGCGGGGCTGGCGGTGTAGCTCGCCTCCCGGAACGGCACCCGCTCCTCGCTGCCATCATATGCGCGCAGCCGCACCTGATCGAGGCCGTTCACTCGCTCGCTGATCACCAGATGGTCGCGGAACGAGGAGATGCCGCGCAGATAGACTTCATCCGAGCCAGCGATGACGGTGCGCCACTCGCCCGGCCGCGCCGGATCGGCCTCGGCGATGCGGAAATTGATGTGGTCGTCATTGGTCAGGATCCACAATTTCCCGTGCGCTGAATCGATGGAATATTGGATATCCGGCCGCCGCGCCGCGACCAGGATCGGCGCCGCCTCGGGATTGTCCGCCGGGACCAGCCGGGTCTCGTTCGAACTGTTCTCGCCGGTCTGGATGACGATCCAGCGCCGGTCCTGCGTCTTCCCGACGCCGACCGAGAAAGCGATATTCTCGGTCTCCTCGTACAAGGTCCGGTCTTCGGCCGGCGGCCGGCCCAGTCGGTGCAAACGGGCGCGATAGCTGCGCCAATTCTCGTTCACCTCGGTATAGACGACGCCCTGGCTGTCGGCGGTCCAGACCGGCTCGCCGATGCCCACCTCGGTCACCGTCTCCACATCCTGGCCGGTGGCGAGATCGCGGATCTTCAGCGCGAACCGCTCGGAGCCGTCATCGTCCACGAGGATCGCGGCGCGGCGGCCGTCCGGGCTGATCGTCATCGCGCCCAGCCGGAAATATTCCTTCCCCTCGGCCTCGCGCGGCTCGTCATAGATCACCCGGGCTTCGCCGCCCGCGGCCGGCCGCCGGAACCATTTGCGGTACTGCGCGCCAGTGTCGAACGCCCACCAATAGAGCCAGTCGCCGTCCTTCACGGGCACGGAGGCGTCGTCCTCCTTGATCCGCCCGCGCATCTCCTGGAACAGGGTCTCGATCAGCGGCTGGTGCGGCGCCATCGCCGCCTCGAAATAGGCATTCTCCGCCTTGAGATAGTTCAGCACGTCCGCGTCATCGACGACCGGGTAGGACGAATCGCGCAGCCACGCATAATTGTCCTGCACGGTAACGCCGTGGCGCTCATAGCTGTGCGGGCGCTGCTCGGCGCGGGGCGCGGCGGGAAGATCGGCTGGCTTGGTCATCGGGCCTCTTTGGGACACGGGTTGGGCGAAAAGCGGGGTGGCGAAAGCGGCGAGCAAGGCGAGTGGCAACAGGCGCATAGACGTCCCCCGGCGGGCGGCGCGCCGGTCTGGCGCTGCGGTGTGAGAGCGCCTAACTAGACCTTCGCCCCCGCATTCGTGAAGGTGCCTTATGTCTTCTTATGCCGATCGTCTCGCGGCGCTCCGCGAACAATTGAAAGCCGACCGTCTGGATGGCTTCGTCGTTCCGCTGACCGACGAGCATATGAGCGAATATGTCGGCGAATATGCGCAGCGCCTCGCCTGGCTGACCGGGTTCGAAGGCTCGGCCGGCTCGGCCGTGGTGCTGCCGGAGGAAGCGGCGATCTTCACCGACGGGCGCTACACCTTGCAGGTGCGCGATCAGGTCGACGCCGCGCATTGGTCCTACCAGTCGGTCCCGCAGACCAGCATCGCCGAATATCTGTCCGAACATGCGCCGGAGGGCGGGCGCATCGGCTACGATCCTTGGCTGCACACGCGCGACTGGGTGGAGAAGGCGACGGCGGCCCTGGCCGACAAGGGCGCCGAACTGGTCGCGGTGCGCCGCAACCCGATCGACGCGGTATGGGCGGACCGGCCGGAGCCGTCACTCGCGCGGCTCGTGGTGCAGAGCGATCAATATGCCGGCAAATCCTCCGCCGCCAAGCGTCAGGAGATGGCCGAATGGCTCGGCGAGCAGAAGGCCGACGCGGCGGTGCTGGCGGCGCTGGACAGCATCGCCTGGACCTTCAACGTGCGCGGCGCCGACGTGTCGCGCACCCCCGTCGCTCTGGCCTTCGCTTTGGTGCAGGCCGACGGCACGGCGGACCTGTTCGTCGCCGGTGAGAAAGTGGGCGACGACGTGCGCCAGCATCTCGGCAACGGCGTGCGCCTGCACGAGCGCGACGCGTTCGAACCGCATCTGAAGAGCCTCGCCGGCAAGACCATCGTGGTCGATCCGCAGCTTTCGGTCGCCGCCGTGTTCGATGCCCTCGATGCGGCGGGCGCGAAGATCGTGTCGAAGCGCGATCCGGCCGTGCTGCCCAAGGCGATCAAAAACGAAGCCGAGATTTCCGGCCATCGCGCCGCCCAGGCCCGCGACGGCGCCGCCTTGGTGAAATTCCTGCACTGGATCGTGACCGAAGCGCCGAAGGGTGGCGTGGACGAGTTGAAGGCGGTCGCGAAGCTCGAGGAATTCCGTCTTGCGAGCGGCGTGCTGAAGGATCTCAGCTTCGACACCATTTCCGGCGCGGGTCCGAACGGCGCGATCATCCATTATCGCGTCAACGAGGCCACGAATCGCCCGCTGGAGCTGAACTCGCTCTATCTGGTCGATTCGGGCGGACAATATGCGGACGGCACCACCGACGTGACCCGCACGCTCGCGATCGGCGAGCCGACAGCCGAGATGCGCGACCGCTTCACCCGGGTGCTGCAGGGCCATATCGGCATCGCCGCGGCCCGCTTCCCGGCTGGCACGCGCGGCGGCCAGCTGGACAGCTTCGCCCGCCGCCCGCTTTGGGATGCTGGCGTCGATTATGCCCACGGCACGGGCCACGGCGTCGGCAGCTTTCTGGCGGTGCATGAAGGCCCGCAGCGCATCGCCCCGGTCGGCTCCGGCCAGGCGGGGGGCGACGAGCCGCTGAAGGCCGGGATGATCCTCTCCAACGAGCCCGGCTATTACAAGACGGGCGAATACGGCATCCGCATCGAAAATCTGGTGCTGGTCGTGCCGGTCGCGATCGAGGGCGCGGAAAAGGACATGCTCGGCTTCGAGACCCTGACCTTCGCGCCGATCGCCCGCGAGCTGATCGATGTGGACATGCTCAGCCCGGCGGAGCGCGCCTGGACCGACGCCTATCACGCCCAGGTGCTGGCGATCGTCGGCCCGCAGCTGGATGGCGCCGCGCTGGATTGGCTCAAGGCGCAGTGCGCGCCGCTGTGAACGCGGGCGGGAACCTCTACCGCCACCCGATCCATCTCGGCCCCGGCGCGCGCGCGATCGCCCAGCCGGAAATGAACGGCATGGACTGGTATCAGGGCTATGGCGAACGCCACGATGCCGACGGCGCGGAAGGCCGGCTGGTCAGCATGTACCGCTTCAGCGAAAGCTGGGATTCGTGGGAAATGCACCCGGCCGGCGACGAGGTCGTGCTCTGCCTCGAAGGCAGCATGGTCCTCCATCAGGAATTTGCCGACGGCGGCAAAGCGACGGTGACGCTCGGCCCCGGCGACTATGCGATCAACCCGCCCGGCGCCTGGCACACCGCCGATGTCGAGGGCGAGGCGGCCGCCCTGTTCATCACCGCCGGTCTTGGGACGGAGCATCGTCCGCGCTAGCTGCGCCGCCTGATGCGCCCGCGCCGCGCGCCTGCGCCTTGCGCCGCTTCAGATTCTCGCGCAGCGCCTCGGCCAGCCTTTTCTCGCGCTCTTCGTCCTTCGCCATCACCGCGCCTTGACACAAAGCGCCACCAGCGGCCATAGCGCCGCGTCCGCCGCCCGGAGGCTTCACGACGAAGCCGCGAGCGCTAGCGAATATGCTGCCGTAGCTCAGTGGTAGAGCGCATCCTTGGTAAGGCTGAGGTCGTGAGTTCAATCCTCACCGGCAGCACCATTCGCCCCTGACAACCGGCGGGAGGCGCGAGATTTCGCTGGCGCGACAGCGTCCTGGCTGTCACCCTCGCCGCGGTTTGTCGTCCAGCGCCTGATTTGGGGGGAAGCGCCGATGTGGATTGTCGCCAGCCTGCTTCTGTCTTTGTCCGCGCAGGGCGCCGTCGCGCCGCCGCCGGCCGCTGATCGGGGCGTCGCCGAGGAACTTCGCGCGGTGGAGCGCCTGATGGCTAGCCGCTTGCCGATGACGCAGTCGAGCGACACCGGCCCGGTCACCTTCACCGCCATGGAGGCCCGGGGCACGGAATTCATCACGACGATGGAGGTCGAGGTCGATCTGGACAGCGCTGCCGGCGAAGCCCGGATGCAACACTTTGTCGCGCGGGAAGTGTGCAACAATCGGCCGCTGCGCGCGCTCGTGGAGCGCGGGGCAACCTTCACCTACATATTGGTGGACAGCGAAGGCGAGTCGTTCAGGGGGAGTGCCAGTTCGTGCAACGCGGCAAGGCGAGCACCCCGCCGGAGCCAGACCTAACGCGCGAGCGCGACCAGATCGACGGCGCGCTGTTCGGCCTTCATGGCGAAAATGCTGGCAAGCTCGAGGTGTCGGTCACGCGCGGCATTGGTGACGGCCTTGCGGGCGCGCAGATTCTCCTCCTGCGCGCGTCGCGAATAGTAGCGGAAATCCGACTCCATACGGCTGTTCCTCCCCCAAGCGACTCGGACCTTAGCATGAAACACGCTGTGGCTTAAGCACGTGTTACCGACAAACTGTCTCATCCTGGCGTTGCGTTCTTGTGACTCTGCGGCCAATGGGGCCGAAATCCCGAAAGATCGAAGAGGAAGCGGGCGGCGATGGCCGGTCACAGCAAATTCAAGAACATCATGCATCGCAAGGGCGCGCAGGACAAAAAGCGCTCGGCGATGTTTTCCAAGCTCAGCCGCGAAATCACCGTCGCGGCCAAGATGGGCGCGCCCGATCCGGACATGAACGCCCGCCTGCGCGGCGCCGTGCTCGCGGCCAAGGCGCAGTCCATGCCGAAGGACAATATCCAGCGCGCCATTGATAAGGCCTCGGCGGCGGGCGGCGAGGATTATGAGGAATTGCGCTACGAGGGCTTCGGCCCCGGCGGCGTGTCCTTGATCGTCGAGGCGCTGACCGACAATCGCAACCGCACCGTCACCAACGTACGCACCGCCTTCTCCAAGAATGGCGGCAATATGGGCGCGCCCGGCTCGGTCAGCCACGGCTTCGACCGGATGGGCCTGATCGAGTTCCCGGCCAAGGCCGGCTCGGCCGACGATGTGCTGGAAGCCGCGATCGACGCCGGCGCGGACGATGTGTCGAGCAGCGAGGATGGCCACGAAATCTGGACGAGCGTCGAGGAGTTGCACGGCGTCGCCAAGGCGCTGGAAGCCGCGCTCGGCGAGCCGGAAAGCGTGAAGCTCGCCTGGCGCCCGCAGACCGAAGTGTCGGTCAGCGAAGGCGAGGCGGGGACCCTCCTCAAGCTGATCGACGCGCTCGAGGATGACGACGACGTCCAGACCGTCTGGGGCAATTACGACATCGCCGACGAGGTGATGGAGAGGCTCGCCTAGCTAAGGGGAAAAAGGATTGTTCACGCGGAGGCGCGGAGGAGAAGATGGGGCGCGGAGAGGTTCGGTGTAGCTGCGCGAAGCGCTTTGAAGCCTTCGATTGCAAGCGCGCCCGATGGGCGCCGCCCCCGCCCTCAGCGCCTCTCCTTTCTTCTCCTCCGCGCCTCCGCGTGAACGACTCTTTTCCTTTGTGCTTTCGCGTGAAAGACTTCTCCTCCTCATGATCATCCTCGGCCTCGATCCCGGCCTCGGCACGACCGGCTGGGGCGTAATCCGGGCGGAGGGGAACCGGCTCTCGCATCTGGCCAATGGCCGCATCGCGACCGACGCGAAGATGGCGCTGCCGGCGCGGCTGGCCGCACTGGATGCCGGGCTGGCCGAGATCATCGCCGCGCATGCCCCGGCCACGGCGGCGGTCGAGGAAGTGTTCGTCAACGCCAATCCGCAATCCACGCTGAAGCTCGGCCAGGCCCGCGGCGTCGTCTTGCTGGCCTGCGCGAAGGCGGGGCTGGACCCGGCCGAATATGCCGCGCGGCTCGTGAAGAAGGCCGTGGTCGGCACCGGCAATGCGGACAAGGGGCAGATCCAGGCGATGGTCTCGCGCCTGCTCCCCGGCGTGAAGATCAATGGCGAGGATGCCGCCGACGCCCTCGCCGTCGCCATCACCCACGCCCATCATCTTGCGACCAGGACCCGTCTTCCCTGAGCTTGTCGAGCCGAAGGCGACCGCAGGTCAACGGCTGTCCTTCTTCTTTCGTAAAGGGCAGGCAGGACAGGGCTTCGACAAGCTCAGCCAAGACGGTGTTGATGTGCTCTCAATCCCGGCACATTGCGGAAACTTTCCTACTCGTTCCAAATATGTTCTAGTCGGCCGATGCCCTGCTGGAGCCTCCCGAATCGACCCCCGGTTGCGCCCGGAAACGCCCGTGCCATCGCTCGCCTGATCCCCCGAAAGTTCCGAAACCCCCCGCGATTCCGTGTGACTCTCGTGACATTCGTGACTCAGGGAACCTTCCGCAGACTCTCCCCGCCACCCGGCATCTTTGCTAGGCAATCGCCATGATCGCCCGCCTCACCGGACTCCTCGCCGAAACCGCCGCCGATCATGCGGTGATCGACGTGGGCGGTGTGGGCTATCAGGTGCAGGCCTCGGCCCGGACTTTGGAGGCGATCGGCGCGGTCGGCGGCCAGGTGATGCTCTACACCGAATTGCAGGTGCGCGAGGATGCCTGGACGCTTTTCGCGTTTAGCTCGGCAGGCGAGCGCGACTGGTTCCGCTTGCTCACCAACGTGCAGGGCGTCGGCGGCAAAGTCGCTCTCGCCATCCTCTCCGTCCTCCCGCCCGACGAACTCCACCGCGCCGTCGCGTCGGCGGACGCTGCGATGGTCGCCCGCGCCAACGGCGTCGGCCCCAAGCTCGCCGCCCGCATCGTCAACGAACTGAAGGACAAGGCCGGCGGCGTCGCCCTCGGCCCCGCCGGCACCCCCGCCCCGCGCGGCACCGGCGCCGACGCCGTCTCGGCCTTGCTCGGCCTCGGCTTCAGGCCCGCCGAAGCCAACGCCGCCGTCAACGCGGCGAATGATGAGCTAGGCGGCGATGCGAGCCTGGATGCGCTGGTCCGGCTGGCGCTGCGGAAGGCGGCGAAGTGAGGGAGCAACGATGACCGATCCAGCGACGAAACGCTCTCTGGAATTCATAGCGACGTGCGACGATCCGAAGAAGCTTCGGCAGATCGCCGCGAATGCGGGTCGCCAAGAGAATGCCGAGGTACGCGAAGCGGCGAGGCGGCGGCTCTATTCGGTCCTCCCTTCAGAAGCGCCCGGCACGCTGGAGTATGATGTGTGGCAGAGCATCCACGCGCTCGAAGACACTTTGACTGACGAACGCGGCAAGACGATCCGCCTTGCGCGCACTCGGCAGAAAATTGGCCGTGATAAGGAGGTCCGAGCGGTAGCTGATCTGATTCTGAAAGCTTCCGCCAGCGAGGGCTTCCACATGCTTGTCGAGCGGGAGTTGCCTCAGCTGACCTTCGAGGCTGTCGCTCTGAGACATCCGGATCGCTTCGAAGCGAATGTTCTCGAAGCAGCGCGACTGAGGCTTTCCAAGGCGGGCATCGCTCCATGAATCGCCGCGCCGAATGCCGCTGCGGGCAATTGTCCGCGACCGTGACCGGCGATCCGGTCCGCATCTCCGTCTGCCACTGCCTCGACTGCAAGCGCCGCTCGGGCAGCGCCTTTGCCGCGCAGGCGCGCTTCGCCCAGGCCGACGTCACCTTCGAAGGGCAATCGCGCGAATGGGCGCATGTCGGCGAGAGCGGCGGATGCACGGCGTTCCACTTCTGCCCCGAATGCGGCACCGAAGTCTGGTATCAGGGCGGTGGTCTGCCCGATCTGATCGCCATTCCCATCGGTACGTTCGCCGATCCCGCCTTCCCGGCGCCGCTGTTCTCGGTATGGGAGGAGCGCAAGCACGATTGGGTGGCGATCCTGGGCGACAAGGTTGAGCATTGTGACTGACCCCGCCCGCCTCACCACGCCGGACCGGCAGCCGGAAGACATCGACGCCGCGCTGCGCCCGAAGTCGCTCGACGAGTTCGTGGGGCAGAAGGCGGCGCGGGAGAATCTGCGGGTGTTCATTGCCGCCGCGAAAGCGCGCGAAGATGCGCTGGACCATGTCCTCTTCTTCGGCCCGCCGGGGCTGGGCAAGACCACGCTGGCGCAGATCGTCGCGCGGGAAATGGGCGTGGGCTTCCGCGCCACGTCCGGCCCGGTGATCGCCAAATCGGGCGACCTCGCGGCCCTCCTGACCAATCTCGAGGATGGCGACGTCCTGTTCATCGACGAGATTCACCGGCTCGCGCCCGCGGTGGAGGAAATCCTCTATCCGGCGATGGAGGATCGCGCGCTCGATATCATGATCGGCGAGGGGCCGTCGGCCCGTTCGGTGCGGATCGATCTGCCGAAATTCACGCTCGTCGGCGCGACCACGCGGCAGGGGCTGCTGACCACGCCCTTGCGCGACCGCTTCGGCATTCCGGTGCGGCTGAATTTCTACACCGTGGACGAACTGGAACTGGTCGTCCGCCGCGCCGCCAGCCTGCTCCGGCTCGACATCGCCCCCGACGGCGCCGCCGAGATCGCCCGCCGCGCCCGGGGGACACCGCGCATCGCCGGGCGGCTGCTCCGCCGGGTCCGCGATTTCGCCAATGTCGCGGGCGAGGCTTTGGTGACCGCCCAGGTCGCCGATGCGGCTTTGAACCGACTGGAGGTGGACAGTCTCGGCCTCGACGCGATGGACCGGCGCTATCTGCATATGATCGCCGATATCTATCGCGGCGGCCCGGTCGGCGTGGAGACGCTCGCGGCGGGCCTCAGCGAGCCGCGCGACACGATCGAGGATGTGATCGAGCCTTACATGATCCAGCTCGGCCTGATCGCCCGCACCGCGCGCGGCCGCTGCCTGAACGGGCCGGGCTGGGCGCATCTCGGCTTGCCGCAGCCCGCAGGCGGGCAGAGCGGCCTGTTCGATACCCAAGGGGGAAAGTGATGATCCTGACGATTCTGGCCGCGCTCGCCGGCGCCGCGCAAGCCCAGCCCGCACCGGCGGCCGCGCCGGATTATGCACCGGATGCGGCGTGGCTGTGCCTGCCGGGCCGCACCGACCCCTGCTCGGAACCGCTGCAGACGGTCGAACTTCGCGGTGCCGGCTACGGCGCGACGAGCACCAGCCGGCCTGCCGCCAATGCGCGGGTCGACTGCTTTTACGTCTATCCCACCGTCAACATGGAACCGACGATGAATTCGGACATGGTGGTGGGTCCGGCCGAGCAGAATGCCGCCCGCTCGCAGGCGGCGCGGTTCAGCGGCCTGTGCCGCGTCTATGCGCCGATGTACCGGCAGGTGACGGGCATGGGCCTCGGCACGGCGCTTACCGGCGGCGACATTCGCGCCCCGATCGAGCTGGCTTACAATGACGTGCTCGCCGCCTTCCGCGACTTCCGGCGCCGTTCGCGCGGCCGTCCCTTCCTGCTGATCGGCCACAGCCAGGGCAGCATTCATCTGCTGCGGCTGCTGCAGGAGGAGATTGAAGGCAAGCCGGAGGCGCGCGACATGGTCGCGGCCTATCTGATCGGCTGGAACGTGCTGGTGCCGGAAGGTCAGGTGGTCGGCGGCTCGCTCCGCTCGACCCCGCTCTGCACGCAGGCGGGCCAGACGGGCTGCGTGGTCAGTTACATGACCTTCCGTGAGGCGGTGCCGCCCGTCGCCGGCGGCCTGTTCGGGCGCGGCGATTCACCGGGTCTCGACGGCCGGTCGGTGCCCGGCATGACCGCGGCCTGCGTCAATCCGGCGACGCTCGCGCGCGGCCCCGCGCTGATGGATTCGACATGGTCCTCCGCCTTCGTCACCGCGGGCGGCAGTCCGGCGGTCATATGGTCGTCGGAAGGCCCGCCGCCCGCGCCGTTCGTGCGCACTTACGGCCTCGTCACCGCCTGGTGCGTCAATGACGGCCCGTCCGGCTATCTCGCCGTGCGCGTGAATGCCGATCCCGCCGACCCGCGCACCGATCGCATTCCGGGTGATATCGCCTTGATGGGCCAGCCCGCGCCCAGCTGGGGCCTGCATCCGGCTGACATGTCGATTGCGATGGGCGACCTCATCCGCCTGGCCCGCACGCAGATCGCGGCCTTCCGGCGGCGCTGATCCGCTGCCCGGCTCGCCTCGTCCGCTTTTCCTTGCCCCGGCGAATCCGCCTGCTTTAGGGGAGGGCGGCATGAGCGACGGGGCAACCGACACGCCTTATGCCGGCGCCTTTGCCGGGAATGAGCACCGCTTCGCGATCCGCGTCTATTTCGAGGACACGGACGCGGCCGGTATCGTCTATTATGCCAATTATCTGAAGTTCATGGAGCGGGCGCGCTCCGACATGCTGCGCGCCATCGGCATCGATCAGCGCGGCGCGCTCGATGCGGGCGAGGGCGTCTATGTCGTCGCCGAGGCGCGGATCAAATATCGCCGCCCCGCCAAGCTGGAGGACGGTCTCGTCATCGTCAGCCATCTCGAAGCGCTGGGCGCGGCGAGCGCCACCATTCATCAACGAGTCATGCGCGGGGAGGAAATGCTGGCCGATGCTACAATCGTCGCGGCATTCCTGTCCCCGGACGGGCGGCCGAAGCGGCAGCCGAAGGCATGGCTCGATCTGTTCAAGCCGCTGCTGAAAGGGGAAAATGAGGAGAATCAATCGTGAGTCCCGGTGAAGCGGTAGACCGCATGTCGCCGGTGGCCCTGTTCCTCGAGGCCGACATCGTCGTGAAGGCGGTGATGATCGGGCTGCTCATCGCCAGCATATGGACCTGGGCGATCATCGTCGCCCAATGGTGGAAGATGCGTACGCTCGTTCGCGAGAATGAGCGGTTCGAACGCGATTTCTGGAAGAGCGACGATATCGATCGCTTCCACGAGGCGCGCGGCAAGGCGGAATTCCCCAGCGCGCGCGTGCTCGCCGCCGGCATCGCGGAATGGCGGCGCTCGACCGCGGGGCGGGGCAGGATCGACCGGGAAGGCACGCGCTCGCGCCTCGCCGTGGCACTCAGCGCGGCAGTCGCGGCGGAGATCGACAAGCTCTCCAACCGCCTGAACATCCTCGCCACCGTGGGCGCGGTGGCGCCGTTCGTCGGTCTGTTCGGCACGGTCTGGGGCATCATGCGCAGCTTCACCGACATTGCCGGCGCGCAAAGCACCTCGCTCGACGTGGTCGCGCCGGGCATTGCGGAGGCGCTCTTCGCCACCGCGATCGGCCTGTTCGCCGCCATTCCGGCGGTGATCGCCTACAATCGCTTCAGCCACGCCATCAACCGCATGGAAGCGCGCCTCGGCCGCTTCGCCGACGGCTTCCACGGCACGCTGAGCCGCGAACTGGAGCATGACGCATGAGGGACGCCGCGTCATGGCGATGAACGGCCCCGGACCCGTCTCCGGCCGCAAGTCGCGGCGCGCGCCGATGGCGGAGATCAACGTGACGCCGCTCGTCGACGTCATGCTGGTGCTGCTGATCATCTTCATGGTGACGGCGCCGATGATGCAGAGCGGCGTGCAGGTCGATCTGCCGGAGAGCAAGGCGGAGGCGCTGACGCAGGAGGAGGAACCGGTCGGCATCACCATCGATCCGTCGGGCATCATCTATGTGCAGGACGTGCCGGTGGCGCCGGAGGATCTGGCCGCGCGGCTCGGTGAAATCCGCACCGCGTCGAGCGAAGAGGCCGGCCCGCGCGTCATGCTGCGCGCCGATCAGAGCCTGAACTACGGCATCGTGATGAACGTTATGGGCGAGTTGAACGCCGCCGGCCTGCGCCGCATTTCGATGGTCAGCGTCAGCGGCGGCGCGAACTGATGGCGACGGCGGCGATCAAACCCGGCTTCAAGCTCGACGCGACCGGTTTCGCGATCGCCATCCTGGCGCACGCCGCCTTGCTCTACATCCTCACCCGCGACCGCGAGGAGACGCCACCGCCCGAGCCGGTGGCGATGGAAGTGTCGTTCGTCGAGGAGGTCGGGCCGGTCTCGAGCGCGCCCATCACCTCTGCCGAGCCCGCGCCCGTCATGGGCGAGGAAGTGTCGCCCGATGCGGCCTCCGGCGCTGAGGCCTCCACCCCGGCTCCGGTGACGCCGCCCGTGCCCGAGCCGGTGCGCCCGCCGGTCGAGACCGCGGATCGCCGCCGCCCGGACGTGACCCAGAACCGCGTTCCTGTGCGGCCAGCGCCGACTCCGACACCGCCCGCGCGCCAGCCCCAGCGCCAGGCGCAGACCCAGCCGCCGCGCGCGCAGCCGCAGCGCCCTACGCCCCCCGCGCGGCAGCCCGCCCAGCCGCGCCCGGCCCAACCCCGCCCCGGCCCGGCGGGTCCGAGCTTCGCCGAAGTCGCCCGTAATGTCGGTGGCGGGGCGCCCGCGCGTCGTGCCGGTCCGCCTGCCGCCGCACCCGCGCAATTGTCGGGCGCCGAACGGCAGCAGATCGCCCGCAACATTTCCGGCCTGATCGCCCCCTGCGCCGCCCGTGCGCAGCCGCCCAATGGTTTTGCGCGCGGCATCTCGGTGGACCTGCGCGTAACGGTCACCCGCGATGGCGTGCCGACCGGCCACACCATGGTGAGCTCCAGCGGCGTGAACGTCCAGAACGACGATTATGTCGACGACGTCACCGCCATCGCCATGCGGGCCGTCCGATCCTGCGCCTCGCGCATCGCGACCCTTCCCGACGAGCATTACGATGTCGCCGGCGGCTGGCGCACCTTCCGCTATCGTTTCCGGTTTCCAGGATGATAGCGGTGAGCCTTCACATAATTTGGCTCTGGACCCTGTTCGCGCCGGCGCAGCCACCGGTCGATGGCGCGAGTTCCCCGACGCCCGCAGCTGGCACGCCCGACCCGGTTCGGCTGCAGCTTGCACGCAACATCGGCGGCTTGATCCAGCCATGCGCGGCGCGCACGCGACCGCCTTCGATGGCGGCAAGGTCCATCGTCACAACCCTCCGTGTGAACGTTAGCCGCGATGGCATCCCGACCTCGCACGAGGTTGTCCAGGTAACTGGCGTGACCGACGCAAACAGCGCGCAGGTAGACAATGTCATTGCGATAGCGCTCGGGGCCGCACGCGCCTGCGCGTCTCGCGTCTCGACCCTTCCAGCTGACCGTTACGACGTTCCGGGTGGCTGGAAGTCATACATGTATCGTTTCCGTTTTCCATGAGCAGGACCCGTTCCCAGATGAAGCGCACTTTTCTGACCCTGGCCGCCGCCTTTCTCGCCGCGCAGCCTGCCTTTGCGCAGACCCAGCCGCCACAGGAGCCCGAAGAGTTCGTCGCCGACGTGACCGGGGCGGAGGACAGCGTCTTCCGGGTCGCCGTGCCTGTCTTCGCGACCCCTCAAGCGGCGTCCACTGCTGCCGGAAACACGACGAACCTGGCCCAGCAGATTGCCGAGGTCATCGTTACCGATCTTCGCAATTCCCGGCGCTTCCAGCCGACGGGACCCGGCGGGTTGCCCGCACCCAGCTTCGGCAACGTCCAGTCGCCCAATTACGGCACTTGGCAGGGCCTCGGTGCCGACAATCTGATCCAGGGCTATGTGCAGGCCAATGCGGACGGGACGCTCACCGTCGGCTGCTATCTGTTCGATGTCGACGGGCAGAGCCAGCGCGCGCGCCAGGGCTTCGTGATCCAGCCCGGCGAATGGCGCCGCGCGGCGCACCGCTGCGCGGACACCATCTACGGCAGCCTCACCGCCGACAGCGGCTTCTTCGACACCCGCGTCGTCTATGTCGCGGAGAGCGGCCCGCCGGGACGTCGCCGCAAGCAGCTGGCGATCATGGATTATGACGGCGCCAATCACCGCTTCCTGACGCAGGGCCAGTGGACCGTGCTCACCCCGCGCTTCGCACCGGACCAGCGCACCATCACTTTCATGTCCTACGAGAATGAGCGGCCGCGCGTGTACATTCTCGACATGGCGTCGGGCCGGGTCCGTCCGCTGGTCGAGGGACCCTACCAGACATTCGCGCCGCGTTACTCGCCGGACAGCCGCACGATCGTCTTCTCGATGGCGCAGAACGGCAATACCGATGTCTATACTGTGCCGGTCGCGGGCGGGACGCCGCGGCGGCTGACCAACGCGCCCGGCATCGACACGGGCGGTTCTTTCTCGCCGGACGGCCGCCAGATCGTGTTCGAAAGCGATCGCGGTGGCAGCCAGCAAATCTATGTGATGAACGCGGACGGCTCCGGCCAGCGCCGGATCAGCTTCGGTGGCGGCGGCGCGGCGACGCCGGAATGGAGCCCGCGCGGCGATCTGATCGCCTACACCCAGACCGGCTCGTTCCGGATCGGCGTGATGCGGCCGGACGGCGGTGGCGCGCGTCTGCTGACCCGTGATTCCGGCGAGGGGCCGACCTGGGCGCCGAACGGCCGGGCGATCATGTACCAGCGCGGTCTGGGTCGCGGTCAGGTCTGGTATGTCGATGTCGCCAGCGGCGCGACGCGGCGCGTGCCCACGCCGCTGGAAGGTTCCGACCCGAATTGGTCGGCTTTGCGCCCCAATTGAACATTATCGTGAAAGAGTAAGGAGAATAGAGATGAAGAACCCGATCCTGAAGGGCGTGGCGCTGACCGCCGCCTTGATCGCGGTCGCCGGCTGCGGCTCGCGCCGTCCGCCGACCCTGCCGCCCACGCCGGGCGGTGTCGATGGCGGCCAGAACGGCGCCAACGGCAATCAGGACGGCTGGAACGGCACGACCGTGCCGGGTTCGCGCGCCGACTTCATCCAGAGCGTGCCGTCCGACCGCGTCTTCTTCGCGCTCGACAGCCACACGCTGACTGCCGAGGGCCGCTCGGTGCTCGACGCGCAGGCGCAATGGCTGAACACCAATGCCCGCGTGAACGTCACGATCGAAGGCCATGCCGACGAGCGCGGCACGCGCGAATATAATCTCGCCCTTGGCGAACGCCGCGCGAACGCGGTGCGTCTCTATCTGGAAAGCCGCGGCGTCGCGTCGGGCCGGCTGCAGACGGTGACCTATGGCAAAGAACGGCCCGAGGCGTTCGGCAGCGATGAAGCGAGCCATTCGCGCAATCGTCGTTCTGTAACGGTGGTGCCTGAAGCGTGATTTCGCTCGCGGGCCGCGGATCATGAATCGGAAAATTTTTCAGTTCAAGTCTTGATCGGCGACTCGCGGCGAATCATAACTGCCTCAACGTCCACTAGCGAAAGGAGGTGATCCGATGTCTCATGGTTCAGCAGAGAGGTCGGTCAAGTCCGTTCGGGAGACGAAAGCTTAGGCTTTCCAAGGTCTTCCGGGCGATCGCTTCCGATCGCTGGCCATGTACAAAGGGGTCGCCGGACGCAGGTCCGGCGGCCCCTTGGCTTATCCGGGACGGCTCTTTCTGCGGTCAGATGACGCTGACCGAAACCTGCTGCCGGTTCATCTCGCATTTGCCGAAGGCGGTCAGGAAGGCGATGTCGGCGGCGTCGCGGCCGACGCCGATCTTGGCCATCTCGCCTGCGCTCGCCATGCCGGTCGGATCGACCAGATGCCAGGCGCCGCCCAGGAAAACTTCCGCGACGGCGTGGAAATCGGGCGGATCGACGCCGGGCGCGTAGACGCTGGCCATCCGCGCCGGCACTTCCGAGGCGCGGGCGAGCGCGATCATGACATGGGCATAATCGCGGCAGACGCCCTGGCGCTGGACGAAGCTTTCCGTCGCGTCGGTGTCCGCGTTGCTCGATCCGGGCACATATTCGAAATGGTCGTGGATGAAGTCGCGCAATGCCGCGATCTTCGCCCCGCCGGTCAGACCGTCAAATTCGCTGTGCACCAGATTTTCGAAACGGCTGCCCCGGCAATAGAGCGAGTCCAGCAGATATTGCACCGTCTCGCCCGGCAATTCGTGCACCGGCGCGGCGGGCAGGGTGGCGATATCCGCGACAATGCGCTCGATCCGCACCACAGCCTCATAATGCGCAGTGACACGGCCCGAGGCGCGCAGCCAGATCCGCTCGCCAATCCCGTCATGCGCAGGCACGCGGGCGAAATGCTCGCAGTCGGACAGGTCGAGCTGCGCGCTCTCGACGCATTGCTCTGGCAGGTGCGCCGCCTCTACCTGGAGAAGCAACGAGACCGGCAACGGGAGCTGATAGTCGAGCGATGAGCGGATGGAGAGGCGCATATTCGCCGAACGCCGTATCGGTCGGTTCGTGCCCGGCCAAGGGGGAAGGGCCGCGCGGCGATTGCAAAATGCGGACGAGGGGGCGCAATCACCCATCAGGGCGATGGACTTGTCCGGGCCGCGAGCGGAAAACCACGTCATCGAACTCAACAGGGAGGCCGGCCATGCCGCTCAAGAATGCCCGCCCGGTGGCGATGATCACGACGCGCGACCGCAAGGCCGCGGAACCCTTCTATGGCGAGACGCTGGGGCTTAAGCCGGCGCCGGGAGACGGGTTCGCGGCGCTCTACGAAATCGAAGGCGGCAAGCTGCGCCTCACCGAAGTGCCGGGCTTCGAGGCGAGCGCCTATCCGGTGCTCGGTTTCGAAGTGGACGACATCAAGGCGGCGGTCGATGATCTGGTGGGCAAGGGTGTGACGATGAACATCTATGAAGGCCTCGGCCAGGATGCGGACGGCATCTGGACCGCGCCAGACAGCAGCTGCAAGGTTGTCTTCTTCAATGACCCAGACGGCAATGGCCTGAGCCTGACGCAGGTCCTCTGAGCCGGACGTCCCGACGGAACCGCGCGCGCCGCTTTGTCATTGAAGCGGCATGGACACGAGTGAGATCGCCCTCAGGCTGGGGACCGCGACCGCGGCCGGACTGTTCCTCGGCTTCGACCGTGAACTGCGCGGCAGTCCTGCGGGCTTGCGCACCCATGCCCTTGTCGCGCTGAGTTCGGCTGCGATCACCGTTTCCGCCCTCAAGCTGCAGGAGCAGTTCGGCGCGGGGAACAGCGAACTCGATCCGCTGCGCGTAATCCAGGGACTGGCGCAGGCGATCGGCTTCATCGCCGCTGGCATCATCTTCGCGTCCGGCGGCAAGGTGAGGAACGTCACCACCGCCGCGAATGTCTGGCTGGCATCGGCCGTCGGTATCGCTGCGGGTGCGGCGCAGTTCGACATAGTCGGCATTTCCCTTCTGCTCGGCTTCGTCCTTCTCGTCGGCGTAGGGCTGGTCGAGCGGCGTTGGTTGCCAGCACAGGCCGAGGAAGAGGGAATGCCCAAATCCGGAAAACCTCCGCCAGGGTCAGACTGACGCAACACACTTGCTAATGCGAACTGTTCGCAATACGAATCGGAAAGGAGGTGCCCATGCCGCTCGTTCCGACTTCGCTTGCCTGGCTCGCCCGGACCGTTCCGCTCGCCGCGATGCCGCCGGTCCCGCGCCGGCTGGTCACGGGGATGCGCCATTGGGCCTCCGCCCACCGGTTCGGTCGCTGGCCGGTGTCGGTGCTGCAGGACCATCTCGGTTGCGCGCGGGCGGCGGCGCATCTGCAATTGCTGGTCGAGGAGATCGGCCATGCCTGGCCCGATCCCTTCTGCCTCGGCCCGCCCTGCTGCCGCCAGACCAGCCATGATGAAACGCTGCTCGCGGCGATGATCGGCGCGGCTGCCTGTGCCGACCGGCCGGGTTTCGACCTGCTCTGCGCGGAGATGCTGAACTCAGACGCGCGTGACCGCCTCTATCTGTCGCTCGGCGCCGTCGCGGTGGCCTTGGCGAAGGCGCCAGCCGCAATCTCGGCCGGCGAGCATTGAGGCCTATCGTCGCGGCGGCCGGACTGCACTAATCCGCTTTGCATGACGGACGATTCGCTCGACTTGCTCTGCATCAAATATGACGGCTGGCAGCCGCGCATAAGGCCCGGAACGCCCCGCCGGCCGTGGATGGAGGAGACCAACGAGCGCTACGCTTATCGCTGCCTGCCGCTGACCATCGCCAATTCGCATGGCTGGGAACTGCTCTGCCCGATGGCGTTCGAGGCCAAATGGGACGGCGGAGACGATATGGAATCGGTCGAGATCCGCATGGATCCCGGCTATCCCGAACATCTAAAGCCGGTGAGCATTTTCGGCTACGGCACGATCACCTGGCACGTCGAGGCGATCTTCCGCACGCCGTTGGGCTGGAACCTCCATGTCGGCGGCCCGCCCAACCGGCAGAAGGATGCGATCCAGGCGCTGGGCGGGATCATCGAGACCGACTGGTCGCCTTACACCTTCACCATGAACTGGCGCTTCACGCGCGCCGAACAATGGATCCGCTTCGAAGAGAATGAGCCGATCGCCTTCTTCTTCCCGGTCGAGCGCGGCAGCGTCGAACGGTTCAAGCCGCGGCTCGAGCGGCTGGAGGATCATACCGAACTCTGCGCGGCATTCGAGAAGTGGAGCGCGTCGCGCAATGCCTTTCAGGAATGGGTGAAGACGGCCAATCCGCAAGCCCCCGGCGACAAATGGCAGAAGCTCTATTTCCGCGGTCTCGATCAGGACGGAAAGGCCTGTCCGGTCGATCACCAGTCGAAGATCCGCCTGCCGCATTTCGTTCATCCGGACGGCAGCGTGATGAACCCGCCGGAAATGCGCGCCTCGCCGATCCGCTCCCGGCCTTTGCCGATGACCGAACTGGGTTCGATCTCGGCCACGACCGGCGCGCAGGCGGGTGGCAATGTGCTGCTGAACTATGGCGGTGGCGCGGCCGGGACCAATCCCGCTCTCGCGCTCGCTCTGGGGCGGCTCGACCTTGGCGTGAAGCCGCAGCAGCAAGGGGCGCAGATCGCCCTGCAAGTGCCGCCCCGCGCGGACAAGGATGCCGAACTTGCGATAAAGCGCCGCGACTGGCTGCTCGAGGCACTGGCGCGGCAGCAGCGTCTGGCCGAGGGCGGCGAAGTCGCGCGGGTGAGCGGCATGGACGGCGACACCTTCCTGGCGTCCCATTATGCCCCGGCGCGCGCCGTGCTGATCGAGAATGCGCTGACGGACTGGCCCGCTCTGGCCCGCTGGACGCCCGACTATCTGGCGCAGCTGATCGGCGCGCGGGAGATCGAATATCAGGACGAGAATGGCTCCCGCCGGATGCCGTTCGACCGTTTCATCGCCGAGATTGCGGCGGCGCCCTTTGCCAGCACCATGGCGATCACGGCGACCAACGAAGCGGCGAACCGCGACGCGCTGACGCCCTTGCTGGCCGAGACATTGCCGCTCGACGCCTATCTGGACAATGATCCGGGTCAGCTTGCCATCGGCCCGGCCGGAACCTTCGCCCCGCTCCATTTCGATCTCGGCAATCAGTTGATCGCGCAGGTCGCGGGGTCTCAACGCTTCATCCTCGCGCCGCCATCGGAATCGCGCCGGCTCGGCCCGCGCGGCGAAAACTGGAGTCCGGTCCGCGACATCACGGATGAGGCGCAGGTGGTGCTCAACCCCACGGCCCGCGGCGCGCGGCTGCACGAACTGGATCTGGAGGCTGGCGAAACATTGTTCATTCCGGTCGGCTGGTGGTGGCAGGCGACGGCCACCGACCTGTCCATATCGCTGACCTACGATCGCTTTCGCTGGCCCAATGACGGCGCCGCCGATTTCCCGCATGCCTGATCCGGCCTGGCGTCCCGCGCCGGGACGGGATCGCGCGCAAGCCATGATGGTTAACGCAGTATCTTTCTTTCGTTTGCGCTATGCGGTGACCATGATCCGGCGACTCCTTGCTCTTGCGATTCTCGCTGCCGCGCCTTTCGCGGCTTCTCCCGCGGCTGCCTGCGCGCCGGTGACGGTCTATTTCGACTGGAACAGCGCGCGCGTCAGTGAGGATTCGCATGCGGCGCTGGAACGGCTGGCGGTGGCCCTGGCTTGGAAGGGGCCGGAACTCGAAAGCATCCAGCTGAACAGCTACACCGATGCCTCGGGTTCCGCGGCCGCCAACCGCGCCGTCGCCCGACGCCGTGCGGAGGCGGTGCGCGACGTGCTGGTCTCCTACAATGTCCCGGGCGCGCGGATCGTGATGCACGCCTTGGGTGAAACCCTGCCGCGCGTTGCGACCCGGCCCGGTGTGCGCGAGCCGCGCAACCGCCGGGTCGAACTGCTCGTGCAGATGAGCGCCGCCGGTCAGGAGCGCCAGATCGCCGAGGGCCGCCCGATCTGCTGATCCCCTCCCGGTTGTTACGGGGGCGTGGCCGGTTTAGGCTTCCGTCATGATGGGCAAGATCAAGATTGCCGGCCTGATCGTCGGCCTCGTCGGCAATGGCCTGATGGCCTACGCTCTCTACACCTTGCTTGGCGGCGCGGGCTGCGCGACCAGCCTCGACCCCAGCCCCTGCGAAGCCGCGATGACGCCGGGGATGATCGCCCTGCCGGCAGGCATCATCTTGTCGATGGTCGGCATTTTCATGGGCGGCGGCTTCTACGTCTTTTCCGGGCTGTTCATCGCTATCGGACTCGGCTCGATGGCCGCCTCCGCCTTCACCGACATGGGCGAAATGCAGAGCTTCGGCTGGCTGTTCGGCGGCATGTTCGCTTTCTTCGGCATCCTGCCGTTGCTGCTTTCGGGGGTGGTGAAGGGCAAGGTCGCCGCTCGCCAGGTGGAAGCGCAGCGCCTGATCCAGACCGGGCGCAAGGGCATCGGCACCATCCTTGCGGTCAACGATACGGGCCTGACCATCAACGAAAATCCGCGCGTCGAGATCGTGATGCGGGTGGAGCCGGTGGACGGTTCGCCGCCGCTGGAGCTGCGCAAGAAGGTGATCGTGTCGCGGGTGGCGCTGCCGCGCGCAGGCGACCGGCACCCGGTCTGGTACGATCCGGCCGACCACGAGAAATGGGCGTTCGGCACCGACATGGATGCCAGCGCGCCGCGAGAGGTTCGCGAGCTGTTCGATCTGGTCCGGCAGAGCGCCGGCGCACGCCCGGAAAGCGGCAACATGGTCGATGAACTGGAGCGGTTGAACGCCCTGCACAGTTCGGGCGCGCTTACCGACCGCGAGTTCGCCGAAGCGAAGGAAAGACTGCTTCGCCGTTGAGCGGCGCTTCTCAGTCCGGCCCCGGCGCGCTAGTCGGATCGGATGCGCACCATTCTAGCCGCCGCCTTGCTCGCGGCCTCCCCCTTTGCCCTCAGCCTTTCCGCGGTTGCCCAGACCGCGCCGCCGGAACAGGCGGCGACCCGCCTCCCGCTCGAGCGGCTGTTCGCCAGCCCCGCCATTTCCGGGGCTGCGCCGCGCCTGCCGAAATTGTCGCCGGACGGGGCGCTGGTGACGATGCTGCGCAATCGCGCCGACGATCGCGACCGCTACGATCTGTGGGCGGTGGACACCGCCACCGGTCAGGCCCGGATGCTGGTCGATTCCACCCGCTTCGGCGGCGGCGGGCCGCTGTCGGAAGAGGAGATGATGCGGCGTGAGCGCGCGCGAATCTCCGGCGTGCGCGGCATCGTCGATTATCGCTGGGCGCCGGATGGGCGGTCCCTGCTCGTCCCGCTGGACGGCGATCTCTACGTCGCCGGACTGGACGGCAATGTCCGCCGTCTGACGGAGACCGCCGAGACCGAACTTGACGCGGAAATCTCCGGCGGCGGCAAATATGTCTCCTTCGTCCGCGACCAGAATCTGTTCGTCATCGACAACAGCACCGGCGCCGAACGGCGGCTTACCGAGGATGGCGGCGGGGCGGTCAGCTGGGGCGTGGCCGAATTCGTCGCCAATGAGGAAATGGATCGCGATGTCGGCCATTGGTGGTCGCCGGACGACCGCCATGTCGCCGTCGCCCGGGTCGACGAGAGTCAGGTCCGCCTCGTCACCCGCACCGCGATCGGCGCGGACGGCACGCGCGTGTTCCAGCAGCGCTACCCCGCCGCCGGCACGCCCAATGCCGTCGTCGATCTCTATGTGATCAATCCCGAGACCGGCGCGCGCGTGAAGGTCGATCTCGGCACGAACAGCGACATCTATCTCGCCCGCGTCGATTGGGCGCCGGACGGGCGCACGCTCTATGTCCAGCGCCAGAGCCGCGACCAGAAGCGCCTCGATCTGCTCGCCGTCGATCCGGCCACCGGCGCCGCCCGCCTCCTGCTCAGCGAGACGGACGATGCCTGGGTCAATCTCCACGACAATTTCCGGGCGCTGGCCGACGGCAGCCTGATCTGGTCGTCGGAGCGCAGCGGCTTCCAACATCTCTATCGCTGGCGAGGCGGGCGGCTGACCCAGCTTACGCGCGGCAATTGGATGGTGGGCGAGATCGACGCGATCGACGAGCGGAACCGCCGCATCTATTTCACCGGCAATGCCGACGGGCCGCTGGAACAGCATCTCTACTGGATCAGCTACGAACGGCCCGCCGCGCCGCAGCGCCTCACCGAAGCGGGCTGGTGGAACGATGCGGTAATGGATTCGCGCGGCACCCGCGCGCTCATCGCCCGCTCCAATCCGAACCAGCCGGGCCAATCCTATCTCGCCAGCGCGGACGGCCGCCGCATCGCCTGGATCGAGGAGAATGCGGTCGCCGGCAATCATCCCTACGCACCCTTCCGGGCCGGGCACGCCGAAACCCGCTTCGGCACGATCCCGGCCGAGGACGGCACCGAGCTCCATTATAAGTTGATCACGCCGAACCTGGAGCCGGGCCGCCGCTACCCGGTCTTCGTGGAAGTCTATGGCGGCCCTGGCACCGGTCGGCAGGCGACCCGCCGCTGGGGGAATCCGCGCCATCAATATCTGGTCGACCAGGGCTGGATCGTCTTCTCCATCGATAATCGCGGCTCGCCGGGCCGGGGCAAGGCGTTCGAGGAAGCGCTGCATCTGGCCATGGGCGGCGTGGAGGTGCGCGATCAGCTTACCGGCCTTGCCTGGCTGAAGGCGCAGTCCTTCGTCGATCCGGATCGCGTCGCCGTCTATGGCTGGTCCTATGGCGGCTACATGGTGAACCGCCTGCTCGCCGCCGCGCCCGGCCAGTATGCGGCCGGCGTCTCGGGTGCGCCGGTGACGCGATGGGAGCTGTACGACACCCATTATACCGAGCGCTATCTGGGTAACCCGTCGATCGATCCCGCGCCCTACACCGCCTCCAACGTCGTGCCGGTCAGCGACCGTATCCGCGATCCCTTGCTGCTGATCCACGGCATGGCGGACGACAATGTGGTGTTCGAGAATACGACCGTGCTGGTCGGCGCGCTGCAGGCGCGCGGGCAGCCGTTCGAATTGATGGTCTATCCCGGCGCCACCCACGCCGTACCGGGCGAAGGACGGCAACTGCATCTGTGGCGGACGATCACCGATTTCCTGAACCGCCGGGTCCGCGATCGGCAAGCCGCGGGAGGCGCCCGATGAGCGACTATACACCCCCGAAGGTCTGGACGTGGGATGCGGAGAGCGGCGGTCAGTTCGCGTCGATCAACCGCCCGATCGCCGGCCCGACACACGACAGGGAATTGCCGGTCGGCAAGCACCCGCTGCAACTCTATTCGCTCGGCACGCCCAATGGGCAGAAGGTGACGATCCTGCTCGAGGAGCTTCTCGCCGCCGGTCACACGGGCGCCGAATATGACGCCTGGCTGATCCGCATCCTGAAGGGCGATCAGTTCGGCAGCGGCTTCGTGGCCGCCAATCCCAATTCCAAGATTCCGGCTTTGGTCGATCGCAGCGGACCCGAGCCGGTGCGCGTGTTTGAAAGCGGCGCGATCCTCATCCACCTCGCCGAGAAGTTCGGTGCCTTCCTGCCCGCCAGCGGCCCAGCGCGGACGGAGTGTCTGTCCTGGCTGATGTGGCAGATGGGCAGCGCGCCCTTCCTCGGCGGTGGCTTCGGCCACTTCTTCGCTTATGCGCCGGTGAAGATCGAATATGCGATCAACCGCTATGCGATGGAGGCCAAGCGCCAGCTCGACGTGCTCGACCGACGGCTGGCGGAAAGCGCATATATCGCCGGGCCGGACTACAGCATCGCCGACATCGCGATCTGGCCCTGGTACGGGCAGCTGGCGCTCGGGGCGCTCTACGAAGGCTCCGCCGAATTCCTGGATGTTGCCGGCTATGCGCATCTCCAGCGCTGGGCGCAGGCGGTCGCCGCCCGCCCGGCGGTGCAGCGCGGGAGGATCGTCAACAAGGTGACGGGCGATCCGTCCGAGCAATTGCACGAGCGCCACGAAGCTGCCGATTTCGAGACGAAGACGCAGGACAAGCTGATCTAGCGCCGCGGACATTTTCTCCGCTCGGTTCGTCGCATTGCCGCTTGTCCGCGCCCGATCAGTGCCTAGGTTGAAGGCAGCCGGAGGACGAAAGTGATCGACGGAAGGGTGGACAAGCGCAAGCCGGGGGCCGTGACGGTGCTGGCGCTGCTCGTCAGCTTCCTGTTCGCCGCTACCCCGGCCGCCCAAGCCAACCCGACGGGCCGCGCCCAGCTCGGCTCGGCCGAGCATGTCAAGCACGCCGCACCGCTGCGGACCAGCATCCGCAGTCATGGTGACGATCGCGATCTCGACAATGTCGTGCTGCCGCCGGCACCGGCGATCGTTACCGAGAGCCTGTGCGCCCGCCCGGCCGCGCCGCTGTGTAGCACCGGCTGGTCGTCCGGGCCGCGTCCGAGTCTCAACGCCTATCGCGCCCGCGCGCCACCAGCCATCTGATCCAGCGCTGCCCTCAAGGCGGCTCCCCAAGATCAACGTCACTGCTCCGCGGACGCCCTTGCATGGTCGTCCCTGCGGGAGCGTGACCAAGCTGGAGTATTGGACATGTCTGCTTCCACCTATCGCCTGACCTCGATCCACAAGAGCCTGGACGAGGCCATCGGCCGCGAACTGAAGGCGCGGCTGCCCGACAGCCTGCGCCTGCTGCGGCTCAAAAAACTGAAGCTTGCCGTGAAGGACCGTCTGAACGGTCTGCTGCGGCGCGATCTGGCGGCCTGACGCCGCCGGTAACGTGTTCCCGCGCGGGCCTTCTGCTGCCCGTCCGCGCGGGAACCCGGGATCCTTCTCTCCCCCCTTCTGAACGATCCCGGGTCCCCGCTTCGGCGGGGACACGTATTTGGGGCGGAGCACTTGGGTCGCCGCGTCGCCGGTGTTAGAGGGCGCCCATGCTCAATCTGAAGGACATTACCGTCCGCCTTGGCGGGCGCGTCATCCTTGACGGCGCCACCGCGTCGCTGCCGCCGCGCGGGCGCATCGGCCTGATCGGCCGCAACGGCGCCGGCAAGTCGACGCTCGTCCGTGTCATCGCCGGCCTGCTCGACCCCGACACCGGCAGCGCGGAGATGCCGCGCGCCGCGCGGCTGGGCTATATCGCGCAGGAAGCGCCGGGCGGCTCCGCGACTCCGTTCGAAACCGTGCTCGCCGCCGACACCGAGCGCGCCGCCTTGCTCGAGGAAGCAGAGCACAGCCATGACCCCGACCGGCTCGGCGAGATTCACGAGCGGCTGAACGCGATCGACGCCCACTCGGCTCCTGCCCGCGCCGCGCGTATCCTCGTCGGCTTGGGCTTCGACGAGGAAGCCCAGCATCGCGAACTCGAAAGCTTCTCCGGCGGCTGGCGGATGCGGGTCGCGCTCGCATCCCTGCTCTTCTCCCAGCCCGATCTGCTGCTGCTCGACGAACCGTCGAACCACCTCGATCTCGAAGCGGTGTTGTGGCTGGAGGATTTCCTCCAATCCTACCCGGCGACCATCGTCATCGTCAGCCACGAGCGCGACTTCCTGAACAATGTCGTCGATCACATCCTGCATCTCGATCGCGGCAAGCTGGCCCTCTATCCGGGCGGCTATGACGCGTTCGAGCGCCAGCGCGCCGAGCGTCAGGCGCAGCAGGCCGCGGCGCGCGAGAAGCAACTCGCCGAGCGCGCCAAGCTGCAGGATTATGTCGCCCGCAACAGCGCCCGCGCTTCCACCGCGAAGCAGGCCCAGTCACGCGCCAAGGCGCTCGCCAAGATGCAGCCGATCGCCGCGGTGGTCGACGATCCCAGCCTGTCCTTCGATTTCCCCAATCCGGACGAGCTGCGCCCGCCGCTGATCACGCTCGACATGGCCAGCGTCGGCTATGGCGATACACCGGTGCTCAGCCGCCTGAACCTGCGCCTTGACCCGGACGACCGCATCGCCCTCCTCGGCCGCAACGGCAACGGCAAGACCACCCTCGCCCGCCTGCTGGCGGCGCAGCTGAAGCCGATGGACGGCGACATGGCCGCCTCCGGGAGGATGCGCGTCGGCTATTTCACTCAATATCAGGTCGAGGAATTGCACAGCGACGATACGCCGCTGGAGCATATGACCCGGCTGATGAGCGGCGAGAAGCCGTCGGCGGTGCGCGGCCAATTGGGCCGCTTCGGCTTCTCCGGCGACAAGGCCACGACCAAGGTCGGCAAGCTGTCAGGCGGCGAGCGCGCCCGCCTGGCGCTGGCGCTCATCACCCGCGACGCGCCGCACATGCTGATCCTCGACGAGCCGACCAACCATCTCGACGTAGATGCGCGCGAGGCCCTGATCCAGGCGCTCAACGCCTATTCCGGCGCCGTGCTGATCGTCAGCCACGATCGCCACATGCTGGAAATGACCGCCGACCGGCTGGTGCTGGTCCATGACGGGACCGCGCAGGATTATGACGGCAGCATCGATGATTATATCGCCTTCGTCCTCGCTGGCGACGCGCAGGCGGCTCCGAAGGCGGAGAAGGTCAACAAGAAGGAGGCGCGTCGCCTTGCCGCGGAGGCGCGCGAGAAGGGGACCGTCCTTCGCAAGCAGGCCAAGTCATCCGAGGCGGAGATCGCCCGGTTGACTGCCCTGCGCGGCGCCCTCGATCGCGCGATGTTCGATCCCGCCGCCGCCGAACCCGCTTTGTCGAAGCTGACGATGACCGACCTGATGAAACGCCGCGCCGATGTCGAACGACAGATCGAAGCCGCCGAGTTGCAATGGCTCGAGGCGAACGAGGCGCTGGAGGCAATTGCGGCCTAGGTTCGCTCAGTCCGCCTCGCTGGCGGGCGTGATCGTCGGTGTTGCGCGCGCCGCGTCGATCAGCCGGCGGGCCTCCGCAGCCAGTTCGGGATAATGCGGATCGGTCAGCACGGGGCGCAGCAAAGCTTCGGCATAATCCACATCGCCGCGTGCAATCTGCATCATCGCGGCGTTGAGGCGGATCTCGACCACCTGCGGCGCCAGTTGCTGGGCCAGCAGCAGGGCGTTGGCGGTGTTCTCGGACGGCCGCCCGCCCTCGTTCATATAGGACAAAGCAAAGCGGTAGAGAGACTGGAACTGGTTGGGGTCGGCGCGGTGCGCGCGCGAGAACCACGTCCGGGCGAGCCGCAGCTCGGCTTCGGCGTCATCCCCTTCGGCATTGTCGAGGTGCAGGCGGCCGCGCAGATACATCAGGTCGGCATCGTTCGGCAGTTCCGTCAGCAGCGCCTCGAGCAGCGGCAGCGCCGCCGCGCGATTGCCGTGGAAGATCTCCGCCCGGGCGAGGGTGCGGCGGGCCAGCACGTCGCGCGGGTGCCGGGCCGCGGCGGTGCGGACCCGCTGCAGGGTCGGCGCCACGTCCGCTTCTTCGAGGTCCAGCCGCAAGGCGGCGTCGAGCAGCAGCAGATCGTCGGCCGCGGCCGGCAAGGTCGCGATCTGGATCGTGCCGGCATTCACCGGCGCGGCGCGCGGCATGCGGCGGAAGCTGATGCTGCCGCGCCCGATATAGCGCCGCAATTCGCGCGTGAACTGATCGATCGACATGCCGGTCGCCCGCGTGAGCGCCTGCACCTGCGTCTCGCCGGGGACGGGCGCCAGGTAGCGGCGCAACGCGGCCTGGCGCTCGGCACTGCTGAAGAAATAATGGGTGATCAGCCAGGCCTGGGCATAATAAGCGGCGCCGCCTTCGCCATCGAGACCAGCGGGGCCGGCGGTTAGGATGCGCTCGATCGGCAGCCAGCGTCCTTGCGCGACGGTGTAGACGCGGCCTTCCGAAAATTGGCCGATGTCGATGCGATCCGCCTCGAGTTTCGCGGTCATCAGGAATTCGGCGAAGCCCTCGACATACCAGCCCGGATAGGCGGCGGTCAGATACTGCTTCATGAAATGATGGGCATATTCGTGAAACAGGATTTCGTTGTTCCGCAGGCCGTCGGCGGAGGCATCGACCACCGCCAGCACGCCTTCGGTCCCGGCCGCGTAGAAACCGCCAATGTCCCGCCCCATTCTGCGAACAGTGCTGAGCGCGCGGTTGTTGCGCACGACATAGACGTGCAGTTTGTTGGGCGAATCCTCCGTCGTCGCGTCGGTCAGGCGCACCAGCAGCTGGTGGAAATCCTCCAGCTGCGTGATCCGGCCGCGCAGCCGCGCCTCCGGCTCCTCGCTATAGACGACGAAATGCGTGCTCTCGGCCCGCCGCCATGCCGCTTGCGCCGAGACCGGCAGGACCACCAGCAACAGCAAAAGAATGCGTGAAATCAGACGCATGACGGGCCTCCCCTGTCCGGCAAGCTTAGCCTGCCCGCGGCCGGAAGCAATCGGGCGTTCGGGCAAAAGCCGCCGAAATGGCTGCATGAGGATGAGCCGTTGCCGTGTTGGTCTAGCCTTTGCGCCCGCGCAGCGAGGCCAGGGCAACCAGCGCCAGCAAGCCCGCACCGACGGCCATGCCGAGCACGCAGACCCAGTACATGATCGGCTGATCGGCAGACGTGATCCGCCAATTGGTGCGGCGGACGAACACTTCTCCTGCCGCGACCGCGTCGATGAGCAGCCACACCATCAATGCGGACAGGGCGAACAGAATGGGCACCACCAGGCGTTCGATCAGCCGGTCTTTGCCTTTCCGCATCATGCCGGCACGCATCTCCCAGTCAGATCGGCACCAACCTTCCGTCAGCACCGGAGTTTGCTTTTGGGAGTGGCTTTCGTCCAGCCCGGAGATGCGATCGATCGCGGTACGCACAGCCGGATCGTCGGCGCCCGGCCGCCATTGCCCGGAACCGCGCTTGCGCTAAGCTGGCGGGGAAGGGGGCTTCACTATGTCGTTGATTCGATTGCTGCTCGTGCTGCTGATGGTCACGATGAGCCATGCCGCCCACGCCCAATGGCGTCGCGGCGAAAGTCCCAATTTCATTGCCTATGGCGACATGAGCGAGCGGGAGCTGCGCGACAGGTTGTTGCGGCTGGAGGATTTCGACCGGCTGATGCGGGTCGCGACCAACGTCAACGCGCCGCCGGCCAAGAGCAAGCTGCACGTCTATTTCGTGGGCGGCGCGGAAGCGTTGCGCCAAATTCGCGCGGTCGATCGGGGCATTGTCGGCTATTACATGGCCGGATCGGAAGGCATCGCCGCCTACGTTCGCACTGATCGCGGCGCCGGTTCCAGCGAGGAGACCCTCCTCCACGAATATGCCCATCATTTCATGTGGCAATATGCGCCGAACCGCTATCCCGGCTGGTATATCGAAGGCTTCGCCGAATATTTCATGACGGTGCGCTTCGCGGAGCGGCACATCGACATCGGCAATTTCTCGCGGGGCCGCGTGCACGGCCTGCAGGGGGCGTGGGTGCCGATCGAGACGATGCTGAGCGTCAATGCCGAGCAATTGAGCGGCGATGCGCGCGGGCAATTCTACGTCCAGGCCTGGGTGATGACCCATTATTTCTTCAGCAACCGCGAGCGCCAGCAAGCGCTGACGCGGCTGCTGGCGGCGTCGCGGCGGATGCAGCCGGCGGCGGCGCTGCAGGCGGCGACCGGCATGACCGGCGAGCAGTTCACGCGCGAGCTCAGGCGCTACATCAGTGACGGCGCGATCGAGTTCCGCCGCATGCCGCGGCAGAGCAGCGAGACGCCGCCGGAGGTGCGCTTCACCATGCTGCCCGCCTCCACCGGCGACATGATCGTGCATAAGGCGGCGCTGCGCGTCGGCATTCCCGAGGAGGAGCAGGGCGCGCGGCTGCAGGCCGTGCGCATGGCTGCGGCGCGGCACCCGAACGATCCGTTCGCGAGTCGCGTGCTGGCCCAGGCCGAATTGCAGTTCGGCGACCGCGAGGCGGCGGGCCGCATCCTCGAGGCGCTGGTCACCGAAACCACCGCCGATCCGGAATTGCTCTATCTGCGCGGCCGCCTCCATCTCGCGCGTGCCGACGATGGCGGCGCGGAGGGCGAGATGCAGGCGGCCGCGTCATGGCTGCGCCGCGCGGCGGAGGCCGATCCCAATCACTGGCAGACCCAGTTCCACCTCGCCCGCGCCAGCGCGGCGAGCGCGATGAGCGGTAGCGATGCGGACCTCGACGCCATCCTTCGCGCCCAGGAACTCGCGCCGCAGGTCGCCGCCTTGCGCCTCAACGCCGCCCAGGTGCTGATCCAGCGCGGCCAGATCGAGGAAGCCCTGCACCTTCTCCTCCCGCTCATCGCCGACCCGCACGATCAGGGCGCAGCCGCGGCGGCGCGACGGATGCTGGACGGGCTGGGAAGCATCCCGGTCAACGCGGACGCGGAAGACGAGCCGGTCGAAGAAAAGCCGGAAGAACCGAAAGAGTAAGCAGCCCGATATGGGTATCAGGTTCCGGCGTGAACCCGCGAACATGTTATTCCGCGACCGGGCAAAAGCGGACATTCGCAGCTCAGATCGGCACCACATGCCGGTGGTGCCAGGCGAAGATCGCCGCGGCGCCGCGGTGCGGACTCCAGCCTTCGGCGAGCGCACGAGTCTGTTTCTCGTTCGGGTTTTCGTCCAGCCCGAGGATGCGGCCGATCTCGATGCGGACGGCCAGGTCGCCCGCCGGCCAGATGTCGAGCCGCCCCTCCGCGAACAGCAGATAGATTTCCGCCGACCAGCGGCCGATGCCTTTCACCCGCACCATCTGCGCGATCGCTTCCTCGTCATCCGGGGGGAGATTTTCGAGGTCGAGGCGGCCGGACAGCACTTCCTCGGCCAGGCTCTTGGCATAGGACACCTTGCCCCAGGACAGGCCGGCGTCGCGCAACGCCTGATCGCTCACCGCCAGCAGCCGCGCCGGATCGTCCGCGCCGCGCGTTGTCGGATCGCTCGCTCCGCGCGCTGCCGCATCGACCCGCGCCCAGATCGCCGCCGCCGCCTTTATGCTCACCTGCTGACCGACAATGGCGCGCAGGAGCGTGACGTAGCCGCGCTCACTGATCCTGGGCTCCGGATAGCCGATCCGCCCGAGCGCGGCAGCGAAGGCCGGCTCGATCTCGCCCAGCGCGTCGATCGACGCATGCAATTTATCGGCCTGGATCCCCATATGCGCTCCTTGCACCTCCGGGTCGCGGCTAGCATAGACCGCGCCCGCCTCCTCCACATTCTTGCGTTCAAAGGATTCTCATGCCCCGCCTCATCGTCACCGACCGCGCCGGCAACGAACATGCGATCGAGGCGCGCTCCGGCTGGAGCGTGATGGAGGCGATCCGCGATGCCGGGATGGACGAATTGCTGGCCCTGTGCGGCGGCTGCTGCTCCTGCGCGACCTGCCACGTCCATGTCGATGCGGAGGATTTCGACCGGCTGGGTTCGCGCGGCCCGGACGAGGAGGATCTGCTGGAAACGTCCGATCATCGCGAGCCGACGAGCCGTCTGTCCTGTCAGGTGCTGATGTCCGAGGAACTCGACGGCCTGCGTGTGACCATCGCGCCGGAGGATTGATCAATCCTCCCCTGCATTTGCAGGGGAGGGGGACCGCCGAAGGCGGTGGAGGGGCCGGCGCACAGCGCCGGTTCTTCAGCTCCAAGAATTCCGCGCCTTTGGCGCGGCCCCTCCACCATGCTGCGCATGGTCCCCCTCCCCTCGAAAGCGAGGGGAGGAATTAGTCAGTCGCCGTCCGCGCTGCATAAAGCGCGATTGCCGCCGCGTTCGACACGTTCAGGCTCTCCATCTGGTCCGAGATCGGCAGCCGGGCGATGGCATCGCAATGGGCCAGAGTATTCTGCCGCATACCTTCGCCTTCCGCCCCGAGCACGAGCGCCACACGCTGCGGGCCGAGCGCTTCGGATAGGGTCATCTCCGTGTCGCCAGCCAGCCCGATCCGCCAGAAGCCCGCTTCCGCAATCTCATCGAGCGCGCGGGCGAGGTTCACGACCCGCACCCACGGCACCGTCTCCAGCGCGCCGCTCGCCGCCTTGGCCAATGACCCGGATTCGGGCGGCGCATGCCGGTCCTGCGTGACAATCCCCAAAGCGTCGAACGCCGCCGCCGAGCGCAGGATCGCGCCGACATTGTGCGGATCGGTCACCTGGTCGAGCACCAGCAAGGGCCGCCCGTCCTCGGCCTGATCGAGCAGATCGGCGAGCAATATGTCCTCCAGCCGCTCGACCTCCGCCACCATGCCCTGATGCGGCGCGTCGCCGGGCACCAGCCGGCCCAGATCGGGGCCTTCCGCGAAGGTGACCTGGATCTCCTTCGGCGGCTGCAGGAATTCGGCGGCCTCGCGCGTCACCCACAGCCGCACGACCCGCCGTTCCGGGTTGTCGAGCGCGGCCGCGACCGCATGCTTGCCCCAGAAACGCGGGCGATTCTCGGCCTTGGTCGCCTGGCGGGCCTTGCGGCGCATCAGCACATCTCCGGTTCAGTCGGAACCAGCCCGCTCCCCCGCCCGGCCTCCCAGACAGCGTATCCTAGATGGGAGGCCGGGCGGGGGAGCGGGCTGGTGCCGGTCTTGCGCGAGCAAAACAAAGTTCAGTCCGCCGGATATTCGAACGGGTCGGACGCGCGCGGCTGCTGCGGCACCGGCTGGCGGGGCAGCGGCTCGTCGCGATTGGCGGCGTTCAGCAGGAAGGTCGCCATGATCACCGCCGCCTGCCGCAGATCCTCGGCGCGCATATGCTCATACGTGTCGATGCTGGTGTGGTGCAGCCGCGCCCCGTAATCGAGCGGGTCCTGGATGAACTGGTAAGCGGGCAGGCCGACCGCCTGCATATAGACATGGTCGGTGCCGCCGGTGGAGCGGATCGCCACCTGGGTCGCGCCCATCGTCGCGAACGGCGCCAGCCACTCCTGGAAGATCGGGACGACGGCCAGATTGCCCTCCGCGTGAATGCCGCGGAAACGGCCGGAGCCGTTGTCCATGTTGAAATAAGCGGTCATCTCGCGGTGGCCGGGCCGCAGCGTGATCGGATAACGATGCCGCCAGGTGCGGTTGTCGGGCAGGTTCGCGCGGTTCGCCGGGGCGGGCGGACGCGTCGCCAGATGCTGCTGCACATAAGCGAGCGAGCCGAGCAGGCCCTGCTCCTCGCCATTCCAGAGCGCGAAACGGATGGTCCGCTTCGGCCGGACGCCCAGCCGCGAGAGGATGCGCGCCGCTTCCATCACCACTGCGCTGCCGGCGGCATTGTCCACCGCGCCGTCGGCCGCGACCCAGCTATCCAGATGCGCCCCGGCCATGACGTAACCGGCATTCGGATCGGTCCCGCGAATGTCGGCGAGAATGTTGTAGGCCTGCGTGTCCTCATCATGGAAACGCACGTCGTGATTGATCTCAAGGCTCGGCGGCGCGTCGGTCAGCGCGAGCCGGGCGAGGCGGCGATAATCCTCGGCGGCCAGTTCGACGCCCGGCAGACGCGGCGTGCGGCCGGTCTGGTAGGTGTAGCCCGCGCCATGCACCAGCCCGCCGTCGCGATAGGACATGCGCGCCCAGGCGAGCGCCCCTTCCTCGGCCAGGAAGGCATCGAGCCGCTCGGCAAAATCGCCGCGGTCCAGCGATTCCTCGATCTGCTGGGGCGAATAATTGGGCTGCTGATAGGTGTTGCGCTCGGCCAGCTGCTCGCTGGTCAGGCGGCGGAAGGGCGCCTCGGTCGCGTCGCGCGGCGCGGTCGGGCGGCTGATCATCACGATCTTGCCGCGCAGCTGACCGCGCCAGCGGGCGAAATCCTCGACCTCGGTCATCGGCGCGACGATCACCGGCGCGTTGATCGTCCCGTTCGTGGACGGCGTCCAGGCGACCGGGATGGAGCGCAGCGTCAGCACACGCGGCGCGGTCATCCGCGCGGTCGACGAGATGATCGACCAGCCGCGCCCGAACTCGAAGCCTTCGGCGCGGACATTGGTCAGGCCCCAGTCGCGGAAGCGCTGCTGCGACCAGCGCTCGGCTTCGCGCATCGCCGGCGAGTTGGTCAGCCGCCCGCCAATCCGGTCGGTCATGTGCGCCGCCGTTTCCATCACCTCGCTGCGGTTCATCCCCTCGTCGAGGATGCGGTTGATCGTGGTCCGCTCGGTCTGCGCGGCGGCGGGGGAAGCGAGCGGCAGGGCCAGACAGGCGGTCAGGAGCAGCGGGGCGAGGCGCATGCGAATATGGTCTCCCGGACAAAAGATGGAGGCGGAAAGCCTGGAGCGGGTGAAGGGAATCGAACCCTCGTCGTAAGCTTGGAAGGCTTCTGCTC